>Ga0071330_1108684_pt1 | contig 193714 bp, 180 predicted proteins | sample GBScel77sediment_FD_63802 | JGI IMG/M metagenome (GOLD analysis project Ga0071330, IMG submission 63802) | Hot spring sediment microbial communities from Great Boiling Spring, Nevada - Cellulolytic enrichment Sediment 77C v2 (version 2) | ecosystem: Environmental > Aquatic > Thermal springs >... | reverse complement strand
AGAGCGGTTCTATCCTGTGTTTTGCACCGTAAAGTGCTGGCCTGATCAAATGCGACATGCCCGCGTCGATCACGATGAAGTTTTTGTTCTTCGTCTTCTTCACGTACTCAACCTTCGAAATCAGATAACCCGCTGGACCTACGATCCATCTTCCGAGCTCGAGAACAATTCTACAGTTGAAGTCCTTAAGTATTGGAAATACTTTTCTTCGATACTCTTCCAGATCGAGCTGTCTTCCATCACCGTAATCTATGCCCCATCCGCCACCGAGGTTGACGAGCTCGAGCTGAAGATTCAACCTCGAGGCGAAGCTCCTCATGGACTCGAAGGCCTGCCGATAAGGATCAACCTCGACGATCTGAGAGCCTATGTGACAGTGCAGACCCACAAGTCGAACGAATTTGCTCTTAGAGATGATCTGAATCATTCTCTCGGCGGTCTCGTAGTCCACCCCAAACTTGTTCTCTTTCAAACCCGTCGCGATGTGGTGGTGCGTCTTTGGATCGACATCTGGATTGACCCTTATCGCAACCCTCACGGGTCTGTCCACGATGGATTCAAGTCTCAGCAGTTCTTCAAGACTGTCGAGGTTGATGCAATAGACAGAATCTTCAACGTACTTTTTCAGTTCTCCTACACTCTTGCAGTTCCCGTTCACGACGATCCTCTCGGGAGTAAAACCAGCCTTCCTTACGCGCTCGTACTCACCGAAAGAGACGACGTCCACCATAGTACCGAGCTCGTTGAGCATGGAGAGGATTTCAAAGTTGAAGTTGGCCTTCACCGCGTAGGCGAGGTGAAAGTCGAACTGGTTGAAAAAGTCGTAGACCTTCCTGACTCTGTTACGGATGAAGTCCAGATCGTAGAAATAAAAAGGCGTGCCGAATACTTCGGCTGCAGAAAGGAGAATGGAAGAATCGATCATTCACCAACCACTCCTCATCGTCAGGTTGTCGCTGTTAGTTTGGATTTTATCATCGACTTGAGCTGGCTCGCTTGGACTTTTTGTTTCGATTTGTCGATACGTGCGATGATCTTCCCATCCTCCATGACGATCACGGTGTCACCGTACTGTTCGGCGATGTTCATATCGTGCGTGATCATCAAAATCGTGGTACCGAGTGTCTTGTTTATCCTGTCGGTGAGTTCCATGATCTTCTCGGTGCTCTTGGGATCCAGCGAAGCTGTGTGCTCGTCGAGCAGGAGCAGCTTGGGGTTTGAAGAGACGGCCATCACCATGGCGAGAGCCTGTTTTTGACCCCCAGAAAGCTTGGAGGCCTTTTTCTTTAAATTCTCCTCCAGTCCAAGTTCACAGGACCTGAGCAGTTCGATCGCCCTCGGATCCACACGACCGAAGCTCAAACCCCTGAAGCCTTTCTTTCTGGCGAGCATGAGGTTCTCTTCGATACTCAAATTCGGAAAGATTCCCAGATTTGGATCCTGACAGACTATGCTGCCACACTTAAAAATCTTCTCTTCTCTGAGTACCTGCCCCATGATGCGACAGACTCCGAAGGTCGGTTTGACCTCTCCAACCACCACTTTCATGAGCGTGCTCTTACCCGCACCGTTCGCACCAACGATTACCACGAACTGGCCTTCTTCCACCAAAAGATCGACGTTCTTCAGTGCGACCTTCTCATCGAGAGTGCCTCTGTTGTAGATCACGGTGACACGCTCGAGCTGTATCATACGGTCACCTCGCTCTTCTTGAGTCTTCTCGCAGCTATGACACTGACGACGAACATCGCGGTGAGCAACTTCATGTCGCTTGGTTTGAAGCCGATCCGATAACCGTACTTCATCGCGAGTGTCAACAGGATTTGATATACCACCGCACCCACGATGGGAAAGAACAATCCGTATGCAACTTCTCTGGAACCGAAGATGATCTCTCCCAGGATCACCGAAGCCAAACACACCACGACCATGCCGGTGCCCATGTTCACATCCGCAAATCCGCTGTACATACTGAACAAAGCCCCCGACAAACCCACAAGAAAGTTCGCAACGGTCAGACCCATGAGTGCGAAGAGGTTAGGATTCACACCGAGCACCTTGACGGCAAACCTGTTGCGGCCGTAACCTCTCAGCATCGTGCCGAGTTCGGTGCGCAAAAAGAGCCAGAACAGGAAACTGATGAACAGAAGCAAGGAAGCGATGAGAATCAGATCATGGCCATCAGCCTTGTTGTTGAACGGTACTGTCACCGCCTTCATACCCTGACTCTCATACTGCAGATTTCCAATCCCTCCGAGTATGTCGTCCAGGGGAGTTTTTCCAACGACCTGTTCATAAGAAAGGATCTTTTCGGTACTGAAACGGGGAATCGGTAGATTCGGAGCGTTCATGACCCTTATCGCGACCGAGTAAAGACCCGTCATCACCATGATGGAAGCCAGGAGCGTATGGATTCTGAAACGCGTGCTGATCAAAGCGGTGATGAACCCAGCTGCGCCGGCGGCGAGCGCAGCCAGGAGTGTTGCACTTACCCACCCATGACCGGAGCGGAGAAGAACCACCGCGACGGCCCCTCCAACGATGTAGGAACCGTCGGGCGTCAGATCAGGAAGATCAACGAGTCGAAACGATATGTAAACACCCATGGCGGCCAGGGCGAGCAGTAATCCCTGTTCGAGGATCGCTATCATCTTTTCACCTCTTGACCGTTTTGAACGATGATGTCCGCCCTGTCAATGAGTTCCTGTGGAATACTCACGTTCAGCTCTTTCGCCAGATCGAGGTTGATGAAAAGCATAAGCGATTCGGGTCCGAGCAAGTGTGACTCGAGCTCGCTGGGTTTTTTGCCTTTCAAGATCTCGACAACCAACTTCCCCGTCTCGACTCCCACTTGGAAGTAGTTGAAACCAAAGCCTATCAAGCCTCCTTGACGGGCGATGTCGATATCGGCAGCCACGATTGGTTTCTTCAACCTGAGAGCTGCCGCTCCAATGGCCTGCATCGAAGAAGCCGCGGTGTTATCGGTTCCTATGTAGATCACATCGACATCCGGTCCTACGCTGTTCACCGCCGTGACCATTTCGCTCGCGTTGGTACCCGTCATGTCCAAGATGGTGAGTGCGAGCGATGGAGCAGCGGCTTTCGCCATGTTCGTCAAGGTGACGGAGTTTGCTTCGCCTGGATTGTAGAGTACACCCACCTTTCTCGCGTTCGGGAAGACGAGTTTGATGAGTTTCAGATGACTTGAAACCGGCACCATGTCAGAGATACCCACAACGTTCGACTCGTTTTTCCCCAACTGCTTGATCAAGCCTGCTCCCACCGGATCTGTCACCGCGGAGAAGATCACGGGTCTGTCGGTGATCACTTGAACACAAGCCTGGGCGCTCGGAGTCGCGATAGCAACAACGATGTCGACTCTCTCACTTGCGAACTTTCGTGCGATCGCCGCAGCGTTCTGCACGCTACCCTGAGCGTTCTGTCTGTCGATGACCACGTCAGTGCCGACTTTGAATCCTGCATCCTCGATTGCCTTGACGATACCGTCGAAAACTGCGTTGAGTGCCGGATGGTCCACGATCTGCGTGATACCGATCTTCACGGCTCCGAAGCTCAGAACTGACACGATCAGCAAAGCTACCACGGCGGCTAAAGATTTGCTCAACATACCCACACCTCCACGCTTTGGATTGTTTAAAAAAAGAGGGCATCCTTTTTTGGATGCCCTCTTCCTTTCTGTTAAGATTCCCCTCTATGTACCAAGTGGTTTGGGGGGAATCCCGGAAGAGGGCTTTCCCCTAAACCACCAATAAGCGTATGCAAATTCACCAAACCTGAGATCTTTTTTTACGTCCATAGTAACCCCCGCTCGCACTGTTTTGATCTTTGCCAAAAGTATATCACTCATCCCCGGACGTGTCAAGCGGGAAAATTGCTCTTTGCGATCGAAGAAGACTGAAGATGCGTTTTTGGACCGCAAAAAAGTCAGACCAAAGGTTTGATCATTCTGCAGAAGTTCAGGCTATGATCTTTCGAGAGTTTCGTCCGGAATTTTTCTACCACTTCAAACCCAAGTTTCCTGTATAAACTCAGAGCGATAGTATTGCTCTCTTCGACCTCGAGAACCAGCCTTCTCGATCCAATTTTTTTGGCATCTTCTTCTGCCTTTTCCATCAAAAGTCTGCCGATACCAATTCCTCTGAACCTGGGATACACCGCAAGATTGCTTATGTAGTAATCACTTTCGGCAAGTTTACAAAGCTCTGCGTTTAATCGGAGCAAAACACGGAAAATTCGAAGCATCTTGAAACCCAGCACTCTGAAAAACAAACGGCCTGTTCTGAGATACTCCTTTCGGTGTGTTTCCCAACTGTAGGAAAGTATCATGCCAGCGATCTGTCCATCAATTTCGGCAAAACAGACATGCTGAAAAGAAAACAGATTTCTTGGTGAGACAAAAAGATTTTTCAAAACTCTCTTCGTATCATCCTTGAACAGCTCAACAAAAAATGGTGCCGAAATCAAGAAGAGTTCACTGAAGTCGGGCCCATCTTCTGGTTGAGCCTGTCGGAGAGAGAACGATGGATCCATCTTCACGCCCCCTTGAAACAAAAATGGTGCCGGGGATCGGATTCGAACCGACACGGGGCCTCGCCCCAGCGGATTTTAAGTCCGCAGCGTCTGCCTGTTCCGCCACCCCGGCACCATAAACAGTCTACAACGTTATGGTGATGTCAGTCAAGTGTAGAACCTTAGGGCACGCCTATGACCGTGCCTTCCCTCCTCGGATCCGCACCACCATAGATCTTTCCAGTCTCCAGATCGATCACTATACTCTGAACACTTCCCATGATTCTCGGTGCATCCGCGATCTTGTGCCCGCGAAGCTCCAGTTCTTTTTTCACGTGTTCGGGTAGACCCGCCTCCCACTGAACGGTTGGATAGCTCGAACTGAAGATACGAGGTGCGTTTATGGCTTCTTGTACACTCATACCATGATCGATCATGTTCATGATCACCTGCATGACGGTGGTTATGATCCTTGCCCCACCGGGCGAACCGACACTGAAGACAGGCTTGCCATCTTTGAACACGATCGTGGGTGTCATGCTGCTCCTTGGGCGTTTACCGGGCTGTACTTCGTTGGCACCACCCGGAACAAAGTCGAAGTCCGTCATTTCGTTGTTCAACATGAACCCGTAGCCTGGAACCATGATCCCAGAACCGAACACGTCCTCGATGGTCGTCGTGCAAGCGACCAAGTTGCCCCATTTGTCTATCACGGTATAGTGGGTTGTCTGAGATGTCTCGTTTTCGTTGACCATCGCGAAAACGTTCTTCAACTGGGACGCAGGACAGGTCGGGCTTCCCTCATAGAACCATGGATCTCCCGGTTTGATGTCAGGATTCGCTCTTTGCCAGTCTATGAGAGCGCGTCTTTCTTCAATGTACTTTTCGTTCAGATAGCCGTTGAAAGGTATCTTTACAAAATCTGAATCAGCGAGGTACTTTCCCCTATCTGCGTAGGCTAATCTCATGGTTTCGATCATCAAATGCAGAGTCTGGGTCGTGTTGTGGCCAAGCGCCTTGATGTCGAATCCTTCAAGTATTTTCAGCATCTGAATGAGCGTGAGGCCGCCAGAGCTCGGAGGTGGCATGGAGACAATTTCGTAGCCTCTGTAAGTCCCACGGATCGGTTCTCGGAACTTGACTTCGTAGTTTTTCAGATCTTCCAGAGTCATAGTACCTCCTCTGGCTTGGACAACTTCGACTATCGCTTGAGCTATCTCACCGGTGTAGAAGACATCCACTCCGCGTTCTTTGATCAACCTGAAGGTCTTGGCCAGGTCCGGCTGGACCAAAAGTGCCCCTTCTGGCAGAGGTTGACCGTTGGGTGCAAACACCTGTTTGGCCGCGTCGTTGAATTTGTACATGCTATCAACAATGGACTGAGCAAGAACTTTGTTCACCATGATTCCCTTCTCAGCGAGCTCGATGGCCGGTTCGATCACCTGGGCAAGACTCATCGTGCCGAATTTCTCCAGTGCAGTCGCCACACCCTTCAAAGTGCCAGGTATGCCGACGGCATGACCCGTTTGAAGTGCGGTTCTGAACGGCAGCGGTTTTCCTTCGGCATCGAGGAACATCGTTGGTTTTGCACCAGCCGGTGCTTGTTCACGATAATCGAGTACGACGATTCTGTTCTCCTTGGCAAGGTAAATCATCATGAAGCCTCCGCCGCCGATGCCGGACATCATCGGTTCAACGACGTTCAACGCGAACTGGATCGCCACCGCCGCATCGATCGCGTTCCCACCCTGCTGCAGTATCCTCGCACCAACCAGCGAAGCCAATGGATGCGAAGTGGCGACCATGGCGGTGTACGGAGATGGAACGTCCTTGGGAACTCCCACAGTTGCGGAGAACAAAGTTGCAAAGAGAGCCAGGACGAAAGTTACACTGAGTATGAGTCTTCTCACCGAAAGCACCCCCTTGCTGTGTATTGTACCATGTATTGTGGTAAGATCGTTCAGATCCTCACTACAGGGGGGTGTGCAAGTGAAAAGGAGATTTCTTTGGGTGTTACTCTTTGTTCTTGGCACGTTCGTGGTTGCTCAGAGTTCCGGTAACGTTCACGGTACGATCTCTTATGATCCTTTCGCCTACACTCAGCACCCACTGGGAACGGTATGGGGTGATCCCTTACCGGACGCACCAGCACTCGCAGCGAGGGGGAAGTTCATGGTAGGTGTGCGAACGCTTCAGCTGTTCAATCCCAACCAAATCGACGTGATCAACACTCTCACCAGCGATTCGACGATCGTCTATGACAGACCACTCATCGTTGAAGTGTGGTACCCCGCGATCCTTGAACCTGGACAAGTTCAGTTGACGATCTACACAGATTTCCTTGGTCGGTCCGATAAGCCTGGCTCGTTGAGACCGTACACGTTCTTGGGACGGGCGACGCGAGACGCGCGTCCAAACACCACGGATGGTCCCTATCCACTCGTGGTGGTCTCGCACGGCTATCCAGGTTCACGCTATCTACTCGCGTATCTCTGTGAGAACCTCGCTTCCAAGGGATACGTTGTGGCTTCGATCGATCACACCGATTCGACTTACAGGGACGTTGCAAGTTTTGTCAGCACGGTCGTCAACAGATCTCTGGACCAGAGGTTCGTGGCTCGTGAGATACTCAAAATGCCTATCTGGAAGGATCTCTGCGATCCCAACGCTGTGGGTATCATCGGTTACTCGATGGGAGCTTTCGGGGCGTTGAGAACCCTTGGTGCGGGTCTTGAGGAAAACGATATCGTCAAGAGATACTTTGGAAGGTTCACCCCAATGATTGTTGCGAAACCCTCGGATGAACCTGATCCTCTCTTCAAAGCTGCGATACTGTTCGCCCCCTGGGGAGGTGCTGTCGGGGTGAGTCCCACCGGTGTATGGAACAAGGAGTCACTCGCGAAGATAAACGTTCCAACCTTGTGGATCGCAGGTTCTCAAGACGATGTAGCGGGTTACAGAGGTATCGTGAATCTCTTCGAATCCGCCGTTAATTCGAAACGCTATTTGCTCACCTACCTAAACGCCCTGCACAACGTGGCACCACATCCTGCACCACCGATCGCAAAGGAATTCGACGATTATTATCGCTTCGCTGATCCAGTTTGGGACATCTGGAGAATAAACAACATCAACCAACATTTTGTCACTGCATTTTTCGACTATTACCTCAAGCGAGACGAGAATGCCAAAACTTATCTCGAGGTGACACCCACGAGCTGGCCGGGGTTCAAACCAAGAACGACAATTGGATTGGAGTTTCTAACTGTCGATCCTCGAGAATGATGGGTTCTTAAAGTCTGTAAAATCAAGGGCCGTTGAAACGAGAACAACAGCGACCCTTACGTTGTGCCAATTTTGGACTGCAAAGGATCGATGTTTGTGTCCAAAGAATTTTTCTTCAAAGGAACAAAACGATCACAACTGCATGCGCATGATCTCTCTGTAAGCTTCGACGATCCTGTTTCGAACTTCTGTGGTGAGTCTCAGCGCGATCGTGGCCTTCTCCGCCTCGATGATGACTTCATGGATGTTGCTTATCTTACCCAACGCAAAATCTGAAGCCATCTGCTCGGCGTTCTTCTGAACCTGGTTGACTTTGTCGAAGGCCTCTTTCAGTATTTCAGCAAAATCAGGAGCTTTCTTCAACGTCTTATCCTGTTGCAGCCTTTGAACGTTGGATGGACCGACCCCGCTGATCCCATCTATCATTCAAATCAACCCCTTCCGATCTGCAACGCACTGTTTATCATCGATTTGGTAACGTTGAAAGCCGAAACGTTCGCCTCATAAGATCTCTGAGCGTTGATGAGATCCACCATCTCTCTGAGCACGTTCACATTGGGATAACTCACATAGCCGTTCTCATCGGCGTCCGGGTGCGACGGATCATAAACAAGCCTGAAAGGTGAAGGATCTTCTTCTATTCGCACGACCTTCACCGCCGAAGTACGATTCTTGTCTAAAAGGTGCTCGGCGAAGATCGGAACCCTTCTCCTGTAAGGTCCTCCACGCTCCGTTCTCGTGGTCTCAGAATTCGCTATGTTGCTCGCAATAACGTCGAGCCTTAGACGTTGAGCCGTCATGCCCGAAGCGCTGACGCTGAATATCGTGAACTCGCTCATATTATACACCTCTCAAAACGGTGTTGTAGTATTCGATGTTCTTGGACATGAGTCTGGCGAGCACCTCGTATCTCAAGCCATTGGCGACCATCTGTGTGACCTCGTAGTCTACGTCGACACCGTTCTGATCGTTTCTGTAGAAAGACTGTCTGTCCACCTCGACCTTAGCTTGCGGCAGAGATTGGCTCGAGGGTATGTGTCTCTCGTGCGTTGTGGCAAGTCTGATCCTCGAGGCTTCCTTGAGCAGTTCTTCGAATACAACGTACTTTCTTTTGTAGCCTGGCGTTTCAGCGTTCGCTATGTTCTGAGCGTGAACGCTCTGTCTGAGCATCGAAACATCCATCGCAACCTTCAGAGTTTGAAAGTTCGTGTTGAACATGCTCCGCCTCCCGATGAACTTTTCTACACGAATGTGCGTCAGTCCTAAGGTAGAATCGACTTGATAAACTGAGAGGGGTGTTCGAGTTGAGCATGATACTGAAGGTCGATCCGATCAATCCGGCTGCAGAGGTGATGAAACGAGCAGCCGAGGTGATAAAGAAAGGAGGAACTGTCGCATTTCCTACCGAGACAGTCTACGGTCTTGGTGCGAACTGTTTCGACAAATCAGCGGTTTTGCGCATATTCGAAATCAAGAGAAGACCGCCGGACAATCCCTTGATCGTGCACGTGTCCAGTTTGGCCCAGCTGGATCTACTCATCGACGACAACGTTGAAAGAGCTGAAGCGATCATCGAAAAATTCTGGCCCGGACCGGTGACGCTCATATTCAAGAAGAAGGCTGAGGTTCCGAAAGAAGTCACCGGAGGTTTGGAAACGGTCGCGGTCAGGATGCCGAGCCATCCCGTGGCGAAGATGCTCATAGACTTGAGCAACGTACCCATCGCCGCACCGAGTGCGAACCTTTCGGGTAGGCCAAGTCCGACGAACGCTCAGCACGTCATAGAAGACCTTTACGGAATGGTAGACGTGATCATCGATGCGGGAGAAACTCCTTTGGGATTAGAATCTACGGTGATAGACCTTTCCAGAGACAGACCAACCCTGCTCAGGCCTGGACCCGCAACGGTTGAGGAAATACTACGGGTAGTTCCCGATCTGTACGTACCGGACTTTTTATTCGGGAAAGGTCAGGTCGAAAGACCTCTGTCACCGGGCATGATGTACAGGCACTACGCACCGAACAAACCGATCATTCTTGTCTTAGACGAGAACAAGTTGGACAGCGTGCTGATGAAATATCCCGACGCACCCATAGTGTGTCCCGAAGAGATGGTGCAGAATTTCTACGGTAGAAGGATCATCAACATGGGGAAGCTTTCAAAACCTTACACGATCGCGCAGAACCTCTTCAGGGTTCTCAGGTCCCTCGACACGTTAGTTGCTGACGTTGCCATTGTGGTGGGTTTACCAGAAAGGGGCATACTCTTTTCCGTGATGAACAGGTTGAGGAAGGCTGCGAGTCAGGTGATCGAATAGAACCTTCAAATTATGTTCGTACGCAGTTCACAAACATTTTTGCCACACATTGTATCATCGTGATCAAAGGAGGATGAGAATTGGTCGAACTCTACGTTCCTAAGATCGAAGAGTACATGCCAGACAAGGTGGTATTCCTCGCGCGAATGAGGGCGCGCTACAAAAACATCGTTGGCGAGACGGATTTGCTCGTACGTTTCAACGAACTCTTCCTCCAAGGGCTGAAGATCTCAAGACCGATCGTTCACCATCGCGTTTGCCTCATCGAAGAACTCCCCAGCGCTTTGATACCCGACTCCTTCAGCGGTGTGAAGCAAGTCAGCCTCTTTCTCTCTACCCTGGGAAAAGACATAGACGAACTGATAAATTCACTCCTCGAAGAGGGTAAAACTCACGATGCAACGGTGCTCGACGCGTGGGCTTCAGAAGCGCTCGAGGCACTGAACGAAGCTTTCGATAGAAGGTTGAGAGAAAGATTCAATCGTGGAACGATGCGCTTCTCTCCAGGTTATGGCAACGTTGATGTGCGTTGGAACAAGTACATCGTGGAACTTCTGAACGTTGAAGGTATCGAAGTGCTGAGCAGTGGGATCATGCTTCCTCGAAAAACAACGACGTGCATGATAGGGTGGTACGATGAGAAGAGATGAATTTCTGAAGCTTCTCGAAAAACGGGTGCTCTTTCTCGACGGAGCATACGGAACAGAATTGTTCAAGAGGGGCTTTCGGGGAAAGTTGGTCGAGGTTTTGAATCTGGAAAACCCCGAGATGGTCAGAGAACTTCAGTGTGACTACACGGGTGCGGGAGCGGACATACTGCTGACGAACACGTTCAGTGCAAACAGAATGAAGCTGACTCAGTATGGACTTGCCGAGTTCATTGAACAAATCAACGCGAAGGCTGTGGAGATAGCAAAGTCCGCGTGCAAGACTGACCAACTCGTCTTCGGTGATATGTCTTCCACTGGAACATTCGTCAAACCCCTTGGGGAGATAGATTTCGATGAAGCTTACACAATTTTCAAAGAACAAGCGCAAATTTTGATCGATTCTGGTGTGGACGGAATCATAATCGAGACGATGAGTGACTTGAAAGAACTCAAGGCGGCTGTGCTTGCGGTGCGTGACGTTTCACGAGACATTCCACTGATCGTTTCGATGACCTTCGAAGAAGACGGTAAATCGGTGACGGGAACGTCTGTGGAGATTTTTGCCACAGTCATGAACGATCTCGATGTGGATGTGGTTGGTATCAACTGCACGTTGGAACCAAAACAGATGCTTTCAGTCTTTTCGAAGCTTGCGAAGTACAGCAAAAAACCTCTCTGCGTGGAACCGAACGCGGGAAAACCCATGCTCGTCGGAAACAGACTCGTTTACAGAACCAGTCCTGAGGAGTTCGCCATTTACATGAGAGATTTCGTCGAGTTAGGCGCAAATATCGTCGGCGGTTGTTGCGGAACGGGCCCAGAGCACATAAAGCTGATGAGAAACTACATAGGAGAGAGAACTCCCGTACAGAGAACCGTGACAAAAGAGCAGTTCATCGCTTCGAGAACTGTTTTGAAGCCAACCGAACCATTTCTGATCATTGGAGAACGCATCAACGCCACGGGAAAGAAGAAGCTTCAGGAAGAGATAAGGCAGATGAACTTTTCACATTTGGTCAAGCTCGCGCAGGAGCAGGAACAAGAAGGCTGTGCTGCCATAGACGTGAATTTGGGCCTTGAGAAAGTACTCAGCGAAGAGCATTTCCGAGGTGTGATCAACGAACTGGACAGATATGCGAGCTTACCGCTCTCGATAGATGTTCAAACACTCAATTTTCTCGAAATCTGCTTCAGAGAGTACGTAGGCAGAGCTGTTCTGAATTCGGCAACATGCGACGAGAAACACTTGCTTCCACGAATCGAGTTGATAAAGCGCTATGGTGGTATGCTGATCGTGCTGTGCATGGAGAAAGACATACCGGAACACAGTGAGGAGAGAGTGAAACTCGCAAAGAAGGCCGTGGAGATTTTGAAGGCGGAAGGAATCGAGCTGGAAAGGGTCTTCTTCGATCCGCTCGTTCTCCCAATCGGCGCCAAGAAGGACCATCGCGTCACGGTGGAAACTGTCAGGAAGCTCAAAGAGCTGGGGTTGAAGACTTCCATAGGCCTTTCAAACCTGAGTTTCGGCTTACCAGAGCGAGAAAGCGTCAACGCGGCTTTTCTTTCACTCTGCGTGGATGCGGGTTTGAGTGCGGCCATCCTGAACAGCAAAGAGCAGACGACCATGAACGTGTTAAGAGGTGCGCTCACGCTGAAAGGTGAGCAGTTGGTGCAAATCGACCAGATCGAAGAGGAACCCTTGGTACAGTACATACTCAAGGGACAGCGCGAGCAAGTAATGAACCTGGTTCAAGAAATGTTGAAATATCGTGAACCGCTCGATGTGAGCCAGAACGTGCTGGCAAAAGCAATGGAGCGTGTTGGGCAACTCTACGCTACGGGCAAGATCTATTTACCACATCTGTTACTCGCTGCCGAGACGGTACAACCAGTGTTCGATCATCTGAACAGCTTGATTGCAACCGGTAAGAACAGGCTTGGAAAGGTGCTCCTGGCAACTGTTCAGGATGACATACACGACATAGGAAAGAAGATCGTCGCGACAGTCCTGAGGAGTGGGGGTTTCGAAGTCGTGGATCTTGGAAAGAACGTGCCGGCCGAAAGAGTTCTGGAAGCCGTGAAAGAGCTCAAACCCAACATAGTCGGCCTTTCGGCGATGATGACTACAACGGTGGGATACGTGAAAGAAACGGCAGACCTGTTGAAAAAGAACGGTGTAGAAGTTTTCGTGATCGCTGGTGGAGCTTCGATGAACCAGCAGCTGGCACAGCAGTTCGGAGTTTATTACGCAAGAGATGCGCTCGAGGCACTCAACTTGTGTAAAGAATTGCTCGGAGGTGAGAAGAGTTGAGCAGATTCGTCGTCAAGTTCGGTGGCTCGAACCTGAAGAACAAAGAAGACCTTTTGAAGATCTTAGAAGTCGTGAGGATGTACAAGATGTACAACAAGAATCTGATCATCGTGATCTCCGCCGCTTACAATGTAACGAACCAGTTAATAGACGCCGTTGCTAAGATCGATCGACTGAACGTCGACGAATTCTTGACGTCTCTCTATGAACGTTATCGTTCTTTTCTTGGCAAAGATGATGAACAACTGAAAGAAAGGGTTTTCGAAATCAAGAACGTGCTTCTCGGTGCGAAACTCTTAGGAGAAGTTCCCGTGCAAGTCCAGGACCGTATCGTGAGTCACGGAGAACGATGTTCCTCGCTGATGCTAACCAAGTTTCTGCAAGATCATGGATTTAACTGTGAAGAAGCCCTTCCAGAGCTGTTTGGGCTCGTGACGGACGGAAGATTTGGCAATGCAACTGTCGAATTGGAGACAAGCCGCAAGAACGCGATTTCGTTCTTCGAGCGGGGAAAAAACTACGTGGTTCCGGGTTTTTATGGCCTTCATGAGGGAAGAGTTACGATACTGGGCCGTGGTGGTAGCGACTACACCGCAACCTGTCTTGCGTATTGTCTGGACGCAGAGCGTGTCGATCTGTACAAGGATGTTTCGGGTTTCATGACCTGTGATCCGAAACACGTGAACAACGTCAAACCCGTACGATCTCTCTCCTACGATGAAGCTGCGGAGCTTTCTTATTTCGGAGCGAAGATACTACACCACGCGACCGTTGAACCTCTCAGAAAGAAGGGCATACCACTTTACATATTCAACATAAACAACTTCAAAAGCATCGATGAGCCTGACACGATAATAACAGCGAACGGTTCGATGACAAAAGACGTGGTGAAAAGTATCTCCTTCACCGACGACATCGCCGTCATACAGTTCAAAGGTTCTAACGTGGGTCGTGTGCCCGGTTTGCTCGGACAGATAGCCTCCACCTTCGGTGCAGAGAACGTGAACATAAAATCAGTGATCACGGCTCAGACGAGTATAAACGTGCTCATCTCTCGTCAGGATCTGGAAAAATCTCAAAAAATCGTTTCAAGAATCAAGATTGCTGAAGTCGAACAGATCGATTTCAAGACCAACATCTCGCTGATCGCGGCCGTTGGGAACGGTATCCTTCAGAGACACGGCATTGCGGCGAGGATTTTCACGGCCGTTTCAAAGGAAAAGATCAACGTGCTGATGATCTCCGCTGGCGCCTCGGAGGTCACGGTCTATTTCATTGTCAGCACTGCCGACAGAGACAAGGCTCTGCGTGCCATCCACGAAGAGTTCTTTGGAGGTGAAGGAAAATGAGGAGTGTTGAAGAGATCAACAAGAGAATCCTGAGTGGCGAAGCCGTGGTGCTCACCGCGGAAGAGGTCGTGAAGCTCGCAAAGGAAGAGGGTGTCAAGAGAGTGGCCGAGAAGGTCGATGTGGTGACGACAGCCACCTTTGCTCCGATGTGTTCAAGCGGTGCGTTTGTGAACTTCGGTCACACGAGGCCCCCGATGAGGATGGAGAAGATAGAGATCGAAGGCGTGGAGGTCTACGGTGGCTTAGCAGCGGTGGATGGTTACATCGGTGCGACACAGGAGTCGAAGCACGACAAGAGTTTCGGAGGCGCGCACATCATAGAACTTTTGATCAAAGGGAAAAATTTGAGGTTCAAGGCCGAAGGAAAGGGGACAGATTGTTATCCCAGAAAGCAGTTCGAAGGTTTCATAAACAGAGACATGGTGAACGACTTCTTCATGTTCAACCCGAGGAATGCTTACCAGAATTATGCGGCGGCGACGAACAGTTCTGACAGAACTATCTACACTTACATGGGCAAGCTGCTCCCACGTTTTGGCAACGTGACCTATTCCACATCTGGAGAGCTCAGTCCTTTGCTGAAGGATCCAAAGATGCTCACGATCGGTCTCGGAACGAAGATATTCCTCTGTGGCACGGAAGGTTACATCGTCTGGCCCGGTACACAGTTTAGAAACGATGTAAAGTTGAACGAGCACGGTATACCCATTTCTGCCGCAAGAACGCTGGCAGTCATTGGTGATGCGAAAAAGATGAATCCGCGATATTTGAGAGCCGCTTACTTCAAAAACTACGGAGTGACGATCTTCATCGGGATAGGTGTGCCCATTCCTGTGCTGAACGAAGAGATCGCTTATTATGTGAGCAGATCGAACGAAGAAATAACAACGGAGCTCAGAGATTACGGTAAAGCCGGAAGACCTGTCATCAGATTGACGAATTATGCGGAGCTGAGGTCCGGCTGGATTGAGATAGAGGGCAAGAAGGTGAAGACCTCTCCGATCTCGAGTCTTGCGATGGCGAGAGAGATTGCGCAGCTTCTGAAAAAATGGATCACAGAAGCTCGATTCACGCTTACCGTTCCTGTGAAGTTGTTCGATGAGCATCGCAGCCTGAAAGGGCTCGAGGAAGTGAAAGAAGCCGAAAAATTCGACATGGAAGAACCAACGTGTGTGAACTGCGGCATGTGTGTGAGTGTGTGTCCGTACGATGCGCTGAAGTTGGTGAACGACGAACTCTCCTTTGAAAAAGAGCTGTGCACAGAGTGTGGTCTGTGTAACGATGTGTGCCCTGTCGGGGTGAAATTGCCACCACTATGAAAAAGTTTTACAGGGAATGTTCTGAAGGCAGGTTTCAATCCTTCACTGTTCAGTACAGAGAGACAGACCTTTGGATTGGTGTGGACAGGTTCGATTCCACCATGCCAGACATGGTGCTCGAACTGGTTGAGAAACTCCACTGTGAACTGTACGAACTGGCGAAGGTTGCGCCGCAGTTCTTCTCATCGCTGGAGCCCGTGCAGCTGTTCGAAGGACCGAAGATCGCTTTGAAAATGGCTCAAGCTGCGAAGCGTGCGAACGTCGGCCCCACAGCCGCAGTGGCTGGAGCCATCGCCGATGAGGTTGGCCAGCTTCTGTTGAAAGAGTTCAAGTGTAACGAAGTTGTGGTGGAGAATGGGGGAGATATCTTCATCAACTGTGAGAGACCGATAACTTCGCTCATCTACGCTGGAAACTCTCCACTTTCCAACAAGATCGCGTTGAAGTTGCCATCGGGAACTTGGGGTGTGTGCACTTCCTCGGCAAAGTTGGGGCACTCCTTGAGCTTCGGCAACGCTGACGCCGTTACTGTGATCTGCAGGAACGCAACGATCGCTGATGCATTCGCCACAGCTTACTGTAACATGGTCAAGAACAAGAACGACGTCGAAGATTTGCTCAGGACCGCGATCAACGAAGACGTGCTGGGTGTAGTGGTGATCTTTGAAGATATGCTCGGTGTGAGAGGACAGTTCGAGATCGTCCTGTTGGATGGTGATGGCGATGAAACTCATCGATAAGTTGAAGGAAGGACCGATTTTGTCGATAGAGGTACTACCACCAAGCAGGGGCCATGGTGTCGAGGAAATCTTCAGAACGGTCGATCAGCTGATGGAGTTCCCGATAAGTTTCATCAACGTGACCAGACACGCACCCGAGCTGGCCTACGTTGAATCTGATGGCCAGATCGTCAAGATTACGAAGGTGAAACGACCAGGCACGGTGGGTTTGGCTGCCGCACTCATGCACCGCTACAGAATAGATGTTGTGCCGCACGTGATCTGTTACGGGATGGACAAGTACCAGATAGAGGATTTACTGATAGACTTGCATTTGATCGGCATAAGGAACGTGTTCGTGGTGAGGGGGGAGTACGAAAATCCTTTGAGCGAGCAACAGGATAGAAGCTCTTACAGGCACGCCGTTGAACTGGTTCAGCACATCGCAAACCTGAACAGGGGTATTTACCTTTATCCCACCGAGGGAAGCGAGCCAACGGATTTCTGCATCGGCGTTGCGGGTTATCCGGAAAAACACTTCGAGGCACCCAACATGGAAGAGGATTTGATGAACCTGAAAAGAAAAATTGACGCCGGAGCTCACTACGTTGTGACGCAGATGGTGTTCGATGTGGAGATCTACAAAAGATTTGTCCAGATGGCCAGAAATTTTGGCATCCATGTTCCCATCATTCCGGGCGTGAAACCTGTAGTGAATTTGAAGAGCATTTATTCGATTCCCAAAAAGTTTTTCGTGACCATACCGGCAAGATTCGTATCGCAGATGCATCAGGCCAGCAGCAGTGAAGAAGAGTTCAAAATCGGTGTGAGGTTCACCGCAAAACTCGCGGAAGATCTGCTCGCGGTAGGTGCTCCAGGGATTCACGTCTTCACCATGGGTAGGGCTAAGGCGACCAAAGCAATGTTGCAACTTTTGTATTCAAAACAAGTGTGAGGGGTGTGGAGGATGAAGAAGAGGAGAGTCGTGATCCTGGGTGCGACGGGTACGGTGGGACAGCGCTTCGTACAGTTGCTGGCAAACCATCCCTTCTTCGAGGTGGTCGCACTTGCTGCATCTGAAGCGTCCGCTGGAAAGAAATATGCAGAAGCGGTTCACTGGCATCTTCCCTGTGAGATTCCTGAAGACGTGCGCGACATGAAGATCGTTGGCATGGACTCAACCTTCGAGTGTGATTACATCTTCTCCGCCTTGCCTTCCGATGTGGCCGGACCCATAGAAACGCGTCTGGTAGAACAAGGTTACATCGTGTTTTCGAACGCGGCGAGTCACAGAATGGACCAGGATGTGCCACTGTTGGTTCCTGAAGTGAACCTGGATCACATCAAACTCGTTGAGCGTCAGAAAACTCCGGGTAGGTTGATCACGAATCCAAACTGTTCCACCATTGGTCTGGTGATGGCACTCAAACCCATCATGGACCTTTTTGGAATCGAGTTCGTGAACGTTGTGACCATGCAGGCTGTCTCAGGTGCAGGTTATCCTGGTGTGGCCTCGCTCGATATACTTGACAACGTGATACCCTACATAAAGAACGAAGAAGAAAAGATGTGCAGTGAGCCAAAGAAGATCCTTGGAAGATTGACGGAAGATGGCGTCGATCTTGCGACGTTCGACGTCGTCGCTCAATGCAACAGGGTGCCCGTCCAAGACGGTCACATGATCAGTGCTTACGTCGAGACGAGTGAAAAGGTGGATCTGGACGAACTGATAAGAGCCATAGGTAATTTCAACCCTCTGAAGGATTACAAGCTTTTCACGGCCCCGGACAACCCTGTTGTGTACCTACCAGATAAAGATGCCCCACAACCACGGCTCCACAGAGATCTGGGTGGCGGCATGACGGTGAGCGTTGGAAGGTTAGTGAAGGTCTCGGAGCGTGCTTTGAGATTCGTCGCGCTGGTTCACAACACCATCAGAGGTGCTGCGGGATGTGCCGTGTTGAACGCAGAAATCTACGAATTTCTTTACGGCAGGGGCGTGTGAGTTTCATCACGGTTCAGTTACTCATCTATTTGTTCGTTTCTCTGTGTTTCATCGCCATCGCGGGTATGTGTCTGAGCACGGTGATCACGCATTTCTTTCAGATCACGAAACGGTTGGAAGAAGACATCGATCTGATGATGGCGATCGATTTTCTCAGGTACGATTTTTGGTTCAAATCGATCAGCACCGCACAGGTGAGCTCCTCCGCGATGAGTTTTTGGGAGAAGGTCGATGGCAAGGAGAAAAAAGTGTGGTACAGGGTGGAAATGGAACAAGGAGATTACGTGTTGAAAAGGGTTGCAAATGATGGCACCAACGTGGTCTACAGATCGAAAAAGCCAATCAGTTTTTACGAAGAAACGGGGATCTGGGGTGTGAAGATCGGCGAGCTCTGTTTCGACATGGTGAACGCGACACCCTCGGACGTGAGGGTAAGATTGAACCTCAAACCAGGTGAGTTGCCATACTTCCTCAGGCCGAAACAGGTCGACGTCTCAGAATGACGAGATCACTGTCACCGTAACTTCTCTCTTTCAGAACTTCGAGTTCTGTGGGGACGATGATCTTTTCTCTCTTCGATTTTTCCACGACGATCGTTTCGGCAACCTTCTTTTCACTGAGCAGTCTTACCGCTTCGTTCACGAAGCCAAGTTCGTACGGAGGATCGATGAAAACTACATCGAAGCTTTCTGAGTTCTTCTCCAAGAACCTTCTGTAATCCATGCACAGAACGGTCAACTGCACCCCCAGTTTCTCTGCGTTCTGCCTTGCAACCTTGGTGGCGAGTTTCGAAACGTCTACTGCGACGGCCTTCCTTGCGCCCCTGCTGATGGCTTCGAGCGAGACCACTGCGCTACCACAGAACAGTTCTAAAAAGCTTTTATCGGTCACATCTACCATGCTGAAGAGTGCCTGGCGCACCATGGAGCTCGTGTATCGTGTTCTTGGATCCGGCACAGGCTGCACTTTCCTGCCTTTCAAAAAGCCTCCAGTGATTTGGAGCAAGGACAGCACTCCTTTTCAAAGAAGCTCGAAGTACTCCCTGTTTGCCTGGCATATCTCTTCCAGAAGTTCTCTCACGTTGTGCGATCTGGGACCGAGAGGGTGCAAAAGTAACGCCTTGATCGCCGTAGCCTTTGACTTTTTCAAATAGGCCTCGATGGTGAGTCTTTCGTACATCTTGACGGTGTGGATTAAGCCAACGGCGAACGGATCGGCACTACCCGCGGTGATGGGCAAAACTCTATTGGCTTTTGTCAAGCACGGAACTTCCAGCACGTAATCGTTTGGCAAGTTATCTATCGCACCGTTGTTCCTCGTGTTGACGATGTGCACGGAGTTGTTCGAGAGTGTCAGATCTCTTATCAACCTCGCCGCAGCGGTCGAATAGAGGCTTCCACCTCTTTGTGAAAGTTCTGCAGGTATCTCGTTCTCCGTTTCATATTTCCTGAAAAGCCGTTCTTCGATCTGGATAACCTTCTCTGCACGCGTGCCCTCTTCGTAAATCTTCTTGAACATTTGTTGTGTCGAGACGTAGTAGCGAAGGTATGGGTTCATCAGAAGCTTCACAGAGAGGATCAACCAACTTGGAAGCTCAGGACTTTCGAACTTGGAAAGCATTTGAAAGACCTTTTCCGTAACATCTTCTTTGTTCGTCCAGATCCTTTCAACGAAGCTCAAGTGGTTCAGACCATAGTACTTGACAAAAATCTCTTCCATCTCGCAGGAAAGAAGACTCGCGAGATGATTGAGAAAATTGATCGGTACGTTGCACAGCCCGATGAATCGCTCGAAACCGAGATAGTTCAGGACAAACTCGGTCACATGACCAGACGGGTTCGTGAAGTTGATCACGATCGCGTCACTGTGTTTGTCCACAGAGTCGACGTACCTCTCCATTACGGGGAATGCCCTCAACGCAGCTGCAAACCCACCAACACCGGTTGTTTCTTGACCAATCAAACCGTACTTGAGTGGGATCTCCTCGTCCAACTTGCGCGCCTTCAATCCACCCGGTCTGAACTGGAAGACCACGTAACTCGATTCTCTGACGGCCTCGACGAAATCCTTCGTTTCGAACAACTTGAAACGGTCTTTCACCAATCTCTGACAGAAACCATACATAATCTGAAGTTTTCTCTCATCGATATCGTGCATCCAGACTTCTCGCAAATCGATTTGCTCGGAAACGTCCAAAAGACCAGAGATCAGTTCCGGTGTGTAACTGCTTCCAGCCCCGATGACCGCGATCTTCATGTTTGATCCCCCCAGAAACCTATCAATTTTTCAATCGCACGATCGGTGAAACTGCAACCCACCAACTCACTGGCCAAGAGCACCGCACCAACGACGGGCGGATGTTTTGGAACGATCAAGCGATAATCTCTCCCCAGTGCACTACAGATCATGTTCAAGAGTATCGGATCTGCGTTCTTGAAGAAGCTTCCTTCGAGCACGAGTTTTATGGGAGGTGTGAAGTTCAATTTCTTTCTGAACGCTTCGACGATGCGAACAACCTCATCGACGATCTCGCACAGTATCTTCAAAGCAACGAAGTCGTGATCACGTGCAGCAGAATAGAGTGTTCTTATCAACAGAACAGCGTAGTCTCTCATTTTTTCATAGTCACCTTCGTATTCATAATGCATGATATCTTCAATCTTTGAGCCAATTTGTGATTCGAACATTTCAACCATCACGGTGTTTTCGGACCTGCCATCCTTCGCCCTCAGGATCGCGGAAGCCACTTTCCCAGCGATGATGTAAGAGCCAAGGCGTTCGCCAAAGAAGGACGAAAAACCTCCGATCCTTTCCATCCTTTTCCCGTCGCACGCATAGTTGATGCCTCCTGTACCACAGCTTATCATGATTCCAACGTCGTCAAAAGTTCCAGATCTGAGGGCGATTCTACCATCGTTGTCGAAAGCGTATCTCTTCAGTCCGAGTCGCTCCAGTATGGACCGAACCATTCTGTTTTCGTATTCGAAATCCGCACCAGCAACACCAAAGAAAGCCGCATCCAACTCGTCAAGGCTCAAAGAGGCACTTTTCAAAGCTTTCTCAATCAATCGTTTCAGAGTCTGGTATGCTTTCTCAACACCAACTCCTTGATAGTTAGCTCCGGGACCTTCTTCAAAAACGATCACGTTGCCCAGTTCGTCCACGATCAAGATGTGCGTCTTCGTCCCACCAACATCTACACCAAGAAGGCGCATTCGAATCACTCCAACACAATAATAGTTGTATAATTTTCTCGAGACCCCATCTTGGGAGCGATTGAGATGAGACGCAAAATCACCGGCGTTTTATTCATATTGTTGGTTGTTCTCATGGCTTTTTTCACATTGATATTCTACTGGATCGTGTTCATGTTTCCAAGATTGCAGAAAACGCTACTGAACTATCACATGAACAGCATGACCCATCAGCTGGATCTGGCCATCTCCATGGTGAACATTCACTATTCTAATTTCGTGCAAGGTTTAGAAGACGAATCGACCGCTAAACAAAACGCCATGAGACATCTGAAAAGCCTCTTCTACGGTCCTGAGGGGAAGGATTATTTCTTCGTGTTGGACTTTAACGGCGTACTGCTCGCGCATCCGTACCGTTTGGACCTCGAAGGCCAGAGAGCTTTCGACTCCAGTAATGTAGTCTTTGCGAACGCGGTTCGAACCATCGTCCAGGGTGCGAAGGAGGGCAAGAAGTTCGTAGAGTACGAGTGGTATGTGTACGGTGAAGAGAAAGTTGAAAAGAAATTCTCTGCAATCAGAGTCTTCGAACCTTGGGGATGGATAATCGGAACCGGTCTTTACAGTGAAACTTTGATGGAACAGTCGAAAAAGATCGCGCGAGAGTTTCAGTCTGTGGCGATCCTTTTTATGACTATGTATTCGGCCATCGTTGCGTTCTTGCTGGTTTTGTTGAATCGTCAGTACAAAGAGAGGGAAAGACTTTTGACGTTGCATTTGCAGGAAGGAGAAAGGCTGAAAACCATTCTCAGTTCGATCCCGCAACCTGTGGCGGTGTTGAAAGATTCACAGATCATTTTCATGAACCAGTCCTTTGAGGAGACGTTCGTGCGAGAAGCTGAAAGTTCACCTGCGCTGAAAGAGAAGATCTCACAAGTGATCGAAGAAACCTTGAACGAGGTGAGAAAGACCAAGAAAGGTTTGGTCAAAGCGCTGGAGATCGCGTTGGGGCAAGAGAAGAAGTGGTTCGACGTACACGCCGTGCCCCTGTTCAGTGGTGAACGTGTCGTGGAAACTGTGTTGCTTTTTGTGGAGACGACACATCAGGTGAAACAGATTGAATTCTGGAGGTTCAGAGCAGAGACCGATCCGCTCACCGGTTTGGCCAACAGGAACGTTCTTGACGTAATTTTGAGCGATCAACACGTACTCGGTGAGAAATTCTGTGTGATCATGCTCGATGTGGATGGTTTCAAAGAGATAAACGACAGATACGGTCACAGCGTCGGCGATGAAGTGCTCAAAGAGTTCGCACGGAGACTCAGCAACAATGCCAGAAAAGACACCATCTTGGTGCGTTTCGGTGGTGATGAAATGCTTTTGGTCGTTCCCAACGCTGACAGAGAAACCGGTTTGAAAATAGCTCAAAGGCTTCAAGAAGTGTTGAAGAAACCGCTTCACCTTGAGAACCTGACCTTGAATTTGAGCGCCTCGATGGGGCTCTCAGAATTCCCAACCGACGGAAACGATCTTGCATCGCTGATAAATGTTGCGGACCAGCGACTTTACAAGGCGAAGAACATGGGCAAGGGCATGCTGTGTGTGGATTGACAGCTCGAACGGGCACGTGGTAAAATTTTATAGGGTCTGCCGAGGTGGTGGAATTGGCAGACACGCATGGTTGAGGGCCATGTGGGTTTCGGCCCGTGCGGGTTCAAGTCCCGCCCTCGGCACCAGAGGGAGCGAAGGCTCCCTCTTTTTGTTATACTTTGAAAGGTGATCTTCTTGATCAAACTCGTGTGCATAGACCTGGATGGAACGCTACTGGACAGCGAGAAACGCGTCTCACAGCATAACATTGAGGCCATCAGGCGTGTGGTCGAGTTGGGCGTGCACGTGACGATCTTCACAGGTAGAAGCTTCGGCTCCGCCGCACATTATGTGAGGGAGCTTGGCATCAAAATACCGGTAGTCTTTCAAAACGGTGCGCTGATAATCGATCCAGTGAGCATGAAGATCTTTCGGAACATCGAACTTGAATCCGGTTTGGCGAGACATTTCGTAGAGAAGGCGCGAGAGAATTCAGTTTATCCAGTGGTCTATGAGTCATTCTTTTTTGAGAGGGACATGCTCGTCGAGGGACCATACGTGGGTGCCTTTGAAAGATACTTCCAGTTGAACTCGCACCGCATCAGGATGGTTGAAGATCTGAGCAAAGAACTGAGCCAAAGGAAAAGCGTCGTAGAGGTTGCGCTCGTTGGGAAGATTGAGAACGTAAATCGCGTGATCGAGGAAGCGTCTGCAAAACTGAAAAATGGTTACACGGTCGTGGAGAACCAGAAGAGAGATACAGAAGCGTTCGTTGAGATCTTTGGACCCGGTGTTGGAAAGGAAAGGGCGCTCGAATTCTTCCTCGAAATGTATGCCGTCACGCCGGAAGAGGTCATGTACGTAGGAGACAACCTCAACGATGCGTCGATCATGCGCATGGTGGGAACCTCCGTGGCTATGATGAACGCACCCGACGAGATCAAGAGGATCGCCACACACGTTACCGACAGCAACGACGAGTCCGGTGTCGCTAAAGCTTTGGAAAAACTCGTACTTCAGGAGCGTGTTGAAGAATGAGTTTTCTCTTTCTCGTCCTTTCGAGTGTTGTCACGGCTCTCTCCATGCCAGGCTTTCTCTTTGGCTTCCTCGTTTGGTTCAGCTTGATCTTTCTTTTCATCGCTTTGGAAGAAAAGAACGTTCTCACAAGCACTCTTTACGGTTTTCTGTACTTCTACTTCTTCAGCGCGATCAATTTGTACTGGGTCTTGCCCGTACTGGTGAAGAATTTGCCGAGGACTTTTTCAAGGTTTCCAGGCTGGCTGGGTTTCTTCGTTTTCTTACTCATGCTCACGATTGAAGCGCTGCCGTTCGCACTGTTTGGTCTGCTGTACTCGATCGGAAAAAACTCGATCAGAAACCGTCCATGGCTGGACGCTCTGTTTGTGGCGTCACTCTACACTCTGATGGACTTTCTCAGGGGTATCGGTGAGATGGGCTTCACGGGAGGAACTCTCGCAGACGCACTTTACAAAGATGTTGGATTGCTTCAGCTTGCCCCGTTGATAGGTTCGTACGGTCTGACGTTTTTGATCGTTTTGACGAACAGGCTGCTCTACACTATGATGAAGAAGAGTTCCAGATCTATCGAAAAGATAGCCTTCGTCGTTCTTGCGATCGTGCTCATATCGTACACGGTAGAACGTGCCTTACCATTTCCAGCAAAGGGTGAAACGAAACTCGTTGCTCTGCAAACTTACGTCAGACCGGAGGAAAAATACTCTTCTTCCTCGATAGATCTTTATTCGAAACTCGTAGAACATCTGGAACAACATTCGAACGGGCTGATAATCCTTCCCGAGGACGTGTTTTTCACCGATCCAAGGAACAACGAAATTGGAGAATTGCTCCGAGAATTGACAGAGAGAAGAAACATCAAGATTCTCCTCGGAGCGATATCAACAGACAGTGGGACGAAAAACAGCATCTTTCTCGCGGATGAATCGGGTGTGCGACGGGTGTATTCGAAGGTGAAACTCTTTCCTTTCGTCGAAATGTTGCCGTACGAAAGGATCTTTTCTGTGTTCAAATTTCTGCGGGGACTGGTCTATCTTCAACCCGGCGAAGGCTTCTTTCCTTTGAAGATTGAAGGATATCCCACACTCGGAATTCAGATATGCTTTGAGTCTTACTTCAGCGAGCCGTCGCGCCAACTTGTGAAAAAAGGTGCGGAAGTTCTCATAGTTTGTACGAACGACGGATGGTTCGATTACAACACCGCCCTGATTCAGCATTTTTCGAAATCCGTTTTCAGAGCGGTGGAGACGAGACGTCAGGTGATTCAGGTCTCCAACGCTGGCGTGACGGGAGCGGTGGATCCTTACGGAAGGATCGTCAAGACCCTGCCCGTGAAGAGGTACGATTCCATGGAAATAGAACTTCTACCGAAAAAGAACGAGACGTTTTACACGCGCTACGGTGATTTGATCGTCTGGTTCTGTCTCGGCGTTGTGTTGCTAACACTACTGCTGCCGCGCGAGAAAAGCGTACGCGTGAGGAGGATCTGGAGATGAGGGTTATTGCGATCGTTCTCGACAGCGTCGGTATAGGAGAACTTCCTGATGCCCACCTCTATGGAGACGAGGGGAGCAACACTTTAGTCAACACGGCGAGGGCCGTCGGTGGGCTGAATCTGCCGAATTTGGCCAAGATGGGTTTGGGTAATCTGGACGAGATCATGGGTGTGCCCAAGATGGACGCAATCGGTGCTTACGGCATCATGATGGAAAAGAGCCCAGGGAAGGATTCAACCACCGGACATTGGGAGCTTGCAGGTATCGTGCTCAAAAAACCGTTCGACCTTTTCCCAAACGGTTTTCCAAAAGAGCTGATAGAAGAGTTCGAACGAAGGACGAATAGAAAGGTGCTGGGCAACAAGCCTGCGTCCGGTACTGAGATCATCAAAGAACTTGGTTTGGAACATGAAAGAACGGGTGCTTTGATCGTGTACACCTCTGCAGACAGCGTCTTTCAGATTGCAGCAAAGGAAGAAATCGTCCCAGTTGAAGAGCTCTACAGATACTGTGAGATCGCGAGAGGGTTGCTCGACGAAATGGGGTTCAAAGTGGCAAGGGTCATCGCAAGGCCCTTCACGGGTGAGTGGCCCAACTACGTGCGTACGCCTCGAAGACACGATTACTCACTGCCACCGGAAGGTCGAACGCTTCTGGACATCTTGACGGACAGCGGGATCGCAGTGTACGCAGTGGGTAAGATTTACGATCTTTACGCAGGAAGGGGCATAACTGAGAGTTTCAAAACCGAAGACAACATGGACGGGGTTGATAAAACAATCTGGGTGATGAGGAACAAAAGAGAAGATTGCATGATCTTCACCAACCTGGTCGATTACGACATGAAATACGGTCACAGAAACGATGTGAAAGGCTATGCGAAAGCACTCGAGGAGTTCGATGCGAGGTTGCCCGAGATCTGGGACTCAATGGAACACGACGATGTGCTCTTCATAACCGCGGACCACGGGTGCGATCCCACAACGCCCTCGACGGATCACTCGAGGGAGAGAGTGCCCATCCTGGTGTGTGGTGAAAAAGTCTGTCGAAACGTGAACCTCGGCATTAGGGAATCTTTCGCTGATTTCGGTCAAACCGTGGCCGACATCTTCCAGGTTGAAAAGCTGGCTAACGGAGTTTCGTTCAAAGATCTTCTGTTCGGTTGTCCATGATATGAGTAAGAAAAGTGTCGCGTACGGCAAGTTCGTCAGATTCTTCTGGAACAAACCAACGGTGGCACTAAATCTGCTCACTTTGGGATTGAAGCTCGAAAACACGAGACGCAAGGTGGTCGCAACCACCAGAAATGACTTTTCAAGCTGGGTGGACTTTGCGGCACTTTCCATCGTTGCGTCGGCATTCAGCGGTGAAGAGGTCGCTTTGGTGAATCTGTTCTTTCCGAGTGAGATCATGGCTGGTTTTGCTTTGAAGAGCGTTTCGGCAGAGGGATTGTCAGGAATGCTTGCGGCCATGCATTTGGAAGACTTCGCACTCGCGCGTGCCGAGTCGATCGGTGTTTCGAAGAACACTTGTTCTTTCCACAGGGCTGGGTTGGGTTTGAACCTGTTGAACATGATGAAAAACGTGAGAGCTGTTGCGGTAACAAACATGCTGTGCGATGGAAACGTACCGATTTTCAGAACGATCGCATCGCTGTACGGACTGAAGCTCATCGTTCTGGATGTTCCAAGAAATCTGGATGAACTCAACGTTGATTACGTTTCCCAACAGCTTGAACAAGCCGTTTACGAACTTGAAAACCAGTTGAACAGGCGGTTCGATTGGAAGAAGTTCGAAGAACAGATGAAGATCGAGTCAGAGATCTTCGAAGCGTTGAGAGAACTCTATCCAAAGCTGTGTGAAAAACCGATCAAGATGCATCTTTATCAGCATGTGAATCTGTTGTACACGATCCATGTCAGACCAGATTTTCACCTGCTGAAAGCCGTTAGAGCTCTCGAAAGGGATCTGAAGGCAGAAACGAGCGAGGATGCTAAGAGAATCCTTTGGATGCATCTGAGCCCCTACTACGACAACGTTCTCAACGAGATCTTCTCCAAAGACAGTCCTCACACGGTGGTGGCGAGCGAACTTTGCTGGGATTGGCTCGATTGGAGAATAGATGTGCGACGTGGTTTCAAGAGCATCGCTGAAAAGCTGTTGCTCAACCCCCTGCTCAACGATGCCAGAAAGAGGGCAGAGTTCGCGGTGAAGCTGGCCAAAGATTTCAGAGTCAACGGGGTGATACACTTCAACCAATTCGGTTGTAAACAGTCCTCAGGCTCCATCGAGCTGATCAAGGGTGTCTTCGACGAATTGAAAATTCCTTTTCTCTCTCTGGACGGAGACTGCGTCGATCACACCAGCAGTTCGTCAGAGCAGTTCAAAACCAGAGTCCAAGCCTTTCTGGAGATGATCGAATGATCGTTTACAACTGTCCTCTGGTACCCTTCGAGTTCTTCCATGCACTCAGAATTCCATTCAAAAGGATCGAACCCATCTCGATTGAGTTTCAGAAGCTCCATCCAAACGTCTGCTCTTTTTGTAGGAGCGCTGTTTGCTCCGTGAAGCCCACCGACGTTTTGGTTTGGACCGATTCGTGTGATTCGATGCGCCGGGCATACGATTTCTTGAGCCAGAACGTATCGTTCTATCTGCACATACCTGTGAAGAACGATGAACTCGCCGTGCTGTCACTTTCGAGAGATTTGAAGAGACTCTGGGAGTTTCTCAAAACCGTTTTCAACAGCGAAGTGCCTCTGAGCGAACTTGAAAGGGTGCACAGGTGGTTCATTGAGAAGTCGATCCATCTGGAAAGGCTCATCGAGAAAGATTTGAACGAAGCGAAAACGATCTTTGAAGAGTTATCGAACCAAGAGTGGGTAGGTTCAGTTGCCAGGAAAGGTAAATCTGTTTTGTTGCTCGGTTCTTGGGCGAACAGCAAGTTGGTGGAGATCGTGGAGAAGGCGGGAGGTTTCGCACTCAATGCGACATGTTCTGGGCCGTACAGTTTGATCTTTGAGGCAGAACCAGCTCGAGACGTCTTCGAATCCATCGCGAGAAGAATCTTGAACAAGAGGCTTCCCTGCGGAAGGTTCGCTTCAACCAGGGAATTGAAGATGCTGATAGAACGATTCAGACCGGAAGCGATCGTCTTGCACACGGCGAAGTTCTGTGATTTTTACCATTTTGATGAGCGACTCTTGAGAGAATTGAAAATTCCGTTCGTTACGATCGAAAACGATTTCACCAACGCCTTAGAACAAGCCAGAACCAGAATAGAGGCACTTCTCGAGGACACAAAAGACAGACCACGAGTTTCCGTCAAGGCCTCTCACTTTGTTGGGATCGACAGTGGTTCTACCAGCACGAAGATAGTGGTTGTGAACAATCGCGGCGATATCTTATTCGAACAGGTGTGCAGGACGGGCGCAGATCCAAAAGAATCAGCAAAGCGGTTGATGATTCAGGCTATGAAACATCTGAAATTCGATCCGCAGGAGAGCTTTGTAGTTGCCACGGGTTACGGACGTGACGCGATCGATTTCGCACACGCAAGAGTCACAGAACTGACTTGCCACGCCGTCGGAGTGAAACATTTGTATCCAGACGTTAGAACGATCATAGACGTCGGTGGTCAGGACAGCAAGGTGATGAGAATCGAAGAGGGCAAGATCGTCGACTTCGTCATGAACGACAAGTGCGCCGCTGGAACTGGGAGGTTTCTGGAGATCGTTTCCTCGATACTCGAAACACCTTTACAGATAATGGGCAAAGAATCTCTGAAAGCGAAAACTCAGTTGAGTATCAGTAGTGTTTGTGCGGTTTTCGCCGAAAGCGAGATCATCTCTCTACGAAGCAAGGGCTACAGTAAGCAAGAGATTCTGTGGGCTGCTCACAACGCAATTGCAAGAAGGCTCGTGACCATGTACGAAAGGGTAAAAGGACGCCCACCAGTTGTACTCACGGGTGGCGTGGCGCTCAACGAGGGACTGAAGCGTGCTCTCGAAGAATTGCTCAAAGTAGAGATCATCGTCCCGAAAAATCCCGTCACGACCGGCGCGCTCGGTGCGGCACTGATGGGGCTTCAACAGAAACTATAGAGTCCAGAATGTTCGCGCAATGCAAAGACGCAGCAACCTGTGCCAGTCAACTGAGCAACGATCGGATCAGTACTCCACGCTTGAGCTAAAGCTGTTTTGATTTCCGGATAGACCTCACACACTATGGTTTGAAAGACGTTGTAAGACATACGCAGGATCACTTCATGCTCATGTTTCACGTAGGCCTCATACAGTCTTTCGATCGGCCTTGGTCCCTTTTTGAAGTCCGTTTCCTTCAGCATGCTGTAAGCCTTCGCTGTGCTCACACTCACACCCGGACAGAAAAGATCGACCGTGTAACCACTTATTTGTGGTAGTGGCGTGACTTTCTCACCTTTTCCTTCAACGATCGCCGTGCCACCAATGAGAAAGAAAGGCACATCCGAGCCCACTTCCACAGCGATCTCAAGAATGTCCGAATGCGGTATCCCACACCTTTGCGCAAGGAACCTGAGCGTGGCAGCAGCATCTGAACTGGCACCACCCAGGCCCGATCCCATTGGTATACGCTTTTTCAGAACCACCTTGAGTCCGAAATCGACAGGGTAAAACTCCTTGAATTTTCTGAAGGCTCTTTCCACGAGGTTCTGACCTTCGATGGGAACATTCGATTCTACAACGATTTGGCCAACGTCTTCAGTCTGAATGAAAAACAGTTCATCGTACATGTCTATCGTCTGGAACAGACCCACTATGTCGTGGTAACCATCAGAACGTTTGCCGACCACGTCGAGATAGAGGTTCAATTTGGCATAAGCTTTTTCAGAAAATCCAGCGCCAACTTCGACCATCCTTCCAGTTCTTCCCTTCGCTGTTCTATCTCTTTCAGATCCATGAACCAGAAATCAAACATGTCCGGTTCGTTCAGACCCAGGAACTTCACCTCTGCCAGGTAAACCAGCCCGACGTGCACTCTGCTCACCGGGCTGCTCGTGTCGTTCAGAAGGCCAACGTAGGAGAGTTGAAGAACTTCCACGTTGACCTCTTCGTGCATCTCTCTCTCCATGCCTTTCAAGAAAGCCCGCCAGGGTGCGTCACCATCGCCTGAATTGATATGACCTCCCACACCGAGAGACAGCTTTCCATGGAGTCTTCTTTCCTGCTGTTTTTTCGTTCTTCTGAGCAAGAGGAACTTTCCCTGTTGACGCATCAACACGTAAGGGATCAGTTGGCGGAGCGTTTCGTCGTTCTCGGCGATTTCTCTGTCGATGAAGAACGCGCTCTTTTCGATCAGATCTCTCAACTTTTCCAAATCGATTGGGAAGATCCCATCGGTGCCGTTCACCAGGTCATCGATTATCTTCGTCGGAACCACCAGAACTTGCTCCATGTCCACTCCCCGCCAATTTGTTGTAGCAGTCTCTGCAGACTGCAATGTATTTTTCCTTTCCACCCACATCGATCTCCGAATCGTTATCTGATATCTTGTAGGTGAGTGTCGCGTTGTGCTCCCCACAGACGTGACACACAGCCCTCTTCTTGATAACTTCGTTCGCGAGTGCGAGTAAAAGCATGGTCGTTTCGAAGGGGTTCTGCTTGAAGGTCATGTCGAGGCCTGCGCAGAACACGTTGACGTTCTCGTCCAGAAGCTTTCTGACCACCTTGATCAGGTCCTTGTCGAAGAACTGGACTTCGTCGATGAACACTGCATCGATCTTCTCCTGAAGGTGAGGGAGCATATCTTTAGAGAATTCAACCGACACGGCTTGTGCTTCGAGGCCAGAATGCGTCTTGACAACGTCAGTGCCATAACGAACGTCCAGAGCGGGTTTGAAAAGCAGCGTTTTCTTCTTACCCAGCTTGTAGATCTCCAGATAGGAGAGCAGCTCTGTGGTTTTCCCCGAGTACATCGGTCCAACAATCACTGTGAGCTTTCCAGACAACGTTCATTCCTCCTCCACCAAAGCGTTGACCGCCGCGAATTTTTCCTCATCCAGCAGATGCAGATACGTGCTCGTGGTTGACAGATTCGCATGACCCAAAAGCTCTTGAACGACTCTCACGTTCACCCTTCTTTGCAACAAGTGTGTCGCGAAAGAATGACGCAGGGTGTGCGGGTGCACCCTCTTCCTTATGTTGCACAACTTTGCGTATTTCCGTACGATCCTGAACACCGTGCTTGGATGCAGTCTCAACGAAGTTCCAAAAAGGTATTCGTCGGCCTCTTTTTTGTATTTTTCTATGTACACTCTCAGCTCGCTTGCAAGGCTGTTGTTGAGTGGAACGATTCGGTCTTTCCTTCCCTTGCCCATCTCGATCCTGACGAACGCAGGTGAAAAGGAGACGTCCGAAACTCTGAGATTGCACAACTCGCTGACCCTCAGGCCACAGTAGTATAGCAAGGACAGGATCAGATGATCTCTCTCCTTTTGCTCGCTAACTCTCAACATGTTCTCCATCTCTTGTTTCGTCAAGAAATCCGGCGATCTTTTTCTGAGCCTCGGTACTTTCACTTTCATCCAGGGATTGCTCGACACGTAGTTCCGCAGAACCAAATAATCGAAGAAGTTTCTGAGCGAGGATATCTTCCGTGCCAAGGTGGAAACACTCAAGGGTTTGCCGAAGCTTTTCGAAAGATGCTTCAAATAGTCCTCCGCGTCCTTCACACTGAAAGTTTCAAGTCTCAGTTTTCTTTCTTTTAAGGACTTCAGAAACTGCGACACGTCGATCCCATATGCCATGATGGTGTGATCGGAAGCTCTGCGCACGTATTTCAGATACTCCACGTATTCACGGAGCAAGTCCTCCAAGACTCTATCACCATCCTACAAATGCCATCACAACCATGTAGAGGCTGGCGATTGTCAGGCCCGTCAAGACCCAGGCAAAAGATGTTTGAAAGAACTCTCTGAACGATACGCTCTTTCCCGTGAATCTTTTCAGCAAAGAGATACCCACTATGTTGACAGCCGCGCCGATCGGCGTCAGATTCGCTCCAAGTCCCACACCGAGCGCTATAGCCCACCACAAATGTGTTGAGTAGCCCAACCCAATCAGGTATTTTACCACTGGAACCAAAACGACTGTCGTCGGCACTGCGCTGAGCAGGGAACCCATAACAGCTGAAAGCCAGACGAGGACGACGAGTAGCAGTGAGCGAGAACGAACCATCGAAATAAGACTCGCGAACCCGCTGAGAAGGCCAAGCTCCTGCATCACGTGCGTGAGCGAAAACAGTCCCATGAAGAAAAACAGTGTGTCCCACTCAATTTCCTTGGCCACATCTTCGAAACTCTTGTTTGCGACGATGAGACTGAGGGTCGCTCCAAGCAAAGCAATGAAAGCCATGTCGATGGCCAGCGCTTCGTGAAAAGCGAAAGCAAAGATGGTGGCTACGAAGATCGTCGCAGTCCTCAAGAGCAACTTTTTGTCAGTGATGGCCTCTCTCGGGTTCGTTGCAGCCAGTCTTTTCAGCCCCGCTTCACTCGCCCGATCAACAGAAACCACACTTGAAAGCATCCTAAGCGATATGAGCAACATCAAGAAAGACATCGGTGCCAGATGAACGATAAAGCTCGCGAAACTAAGGCCACTCGCGTTGCCAATTACGATGTTCGGAGGATCACCGATCATCGTCGCCATCCCACCAACATTCGACGCGATCACGCCGAGCACGAGTACCTTCGACGGATCGACTTCAGCTGCGTCACTGACCAGAAAGAGAATCGGTGCGAATATCAAGAGCGTTGTGACATTGTCCAGGAACGCAGAAAGTATCGCTATGAAGACTGCAAGCATAGACACCGTTCTTCTCAGATTTCCTCTACCGAGACGTACCGCATAAACGGAAGCCATCTGGAAAAAACCTGTGCTCTTCAAAACAGAGACAATGATCATCATGCCAAGCAAGAGGCCTATGGTGTTGAAATCGACCACGCGGGATATATTTTCCGTCGTCAAACCTTCCGATAGCTTCAAGACGGCTGCGATTAGACCCAGCAAGAAAACCTTGACCGAGGTTCGCCGAGACCTGCTGAGAATCACGTAGTAGGCCATGAAGAACAAAAACATCGCAACGATCTGTTTGACCATGTGTGATCACCATCCAAGCCATAGCGGGTAGAACTCTGCAAGCTCTCCTTCATACAAACCTTCAACATCTGGGGGCACCCTGATGACGCCCTCCGCCTTCACAAGATTGGACACCTGCGCGGTCTCACTCTCCAAAGGTTCCGCCCAAACCTGACCGTGTCTCACAAGAAGCTTCACTCTGATGAACTGTTCTCTACCCTGTCTGGAGTAAACGTTTCGCGTCAGCTTCACCATGCCAGAGGGTTTGAAGAGAAAGTCCTTTTCGTTCTCCAGCTTCCTCAAGATCGGTATGAGCACGAACTTGGCGCTGATCGTGAAAGAGACCGGATTCCCCGGAAGACCAACGACGGGTTTGCCGTTCACGATAGCCAGCACCGTGGGCTTTCCGGGCTGAATCAAGATTCCGTGAAAAAGAACGCCGGGTTTTCCCAGTCGGTTGATAGCTGCTTCGGTGAAATCTCTCACGCCTATCGAGCTTCCTCCACTGACCACCAAAACGTCGTATTCGTCAAAGCGACTTCTGAGCGTTCGGAACAATTCATCTTCATCGTCCCTGCACAAACCTACACGATTCGCCTCAAAATGCAAAGATCTTAGCCACGCGACGAGGCCATAGCCGTTGCTGTCCCGTACCTGAACGAGAGATTTTTTTTCCACAAAAGGTTCAACGATCTCATCGCCTGTGGAGATCACGCCAACCTTCGCTCGTCTGAACACCTTCAACCGCTCCACACCCAGTTGAAGCAGCAACTGAAGATGACCTGGCTGGATCCTTTCACCCTTCGCAAGCACCAACTGATTTTTTCTCACATCTTCATCCATTCGAAGCACGTTTTCTCCGACTGCTACTGGCTTCATCACCTCGACGTACTCGCCGAATCTCTGCGTGTGTTCTACCATCACCACCGCGTTCGCTCCCTCTGGCAACATTGCCCCAGTCGCAACCCAAGCGGCTTCGTTTTCGTTGATCGCTCTTTTCGGTTCTTCCCCCACCTTCACCTCGAAGGCAACGCGTAACATGACTGGAAGGTTCGTACTCGCACCAATCGTGTCTTTGGACCTCACAGCGTAACCGTCCACCAAGGATTTGTCGAAACCCGGAAGATTCTGCGAAGCGAGCACGTCTTCAGCACACACAAAACCGAGCGATTCCAACGTGGGAACTTCCAGAGTTTCATCGATCGGTTTCACTCTGTGAAAGTATTCAGAATAAACCTGATCCAAACTCGCCAGTTTGAGAAACTTCAAGGCGTTTCACCTTCTTGATGGCAATCTTTGGTCGAACCCTTGATTTTTTCCAGACCGTGTGGTATCGCTGGAAGTATTGCCTTCAGATTCTGTTCGACCGCGTTCGGACTTCCCGGCAAATTGATGATCAGTGTCTCCTTCCTGACCCCCACAACTGCTCGTGACAACACGGCGGTGGGTGTGTGTTTCATCGCTTCGAGCATCATCGCCATCTCCATTCCATAAAGTCTTTTCTCGATCACGTTCATTGTCGCCTCCGGTGTGACATCCCTGGGAGATACACCAGTGCCACCGCAGGTGATCACCACGTCAAATTGTGCTTCACACAGCTTGAGAAGCTCGTTTTTTATCAAGTCAACCTCGTCTGGGACAATCGATTCAACCTCGATCGTTCCACCGATCTGCCCCATGAGCCTTTTGACGATCTGTGCGTTTTTATCGATCATCTCACCCTGACTCACCCTGTCGCTGACCACCAAAATGGCCACCCTCATTTCGATTCATCCTCCTCGACGATCTTTCCCAGATCGGAGATATCGTATCCCGAGCACTGAAAAACAACATTTCTGAAATCGCTCGACGTCATCACATCGAAAATGGTTTGAAAGCGTTCATCGTTAAGAAACTCTGGCAGAATCAGAAGATCGTATTCTTCCCAGCATAGAGGTACGAAGTCCAGATCCATCAGTTGCGCCACGTACGCGACGGCCAAACCTGCATCTGCGAGGCCTCTCTTAACCTTGAGTGCGACGGACATATGTGTCAGTTCCTCGTTTTCGTATCCATTTATCTGACGCGGTTCTATCCCAAGCTTTGAGAGGTAGTAGTCCAGCAAGATCCTGGTTCCGGAGGCCTTCTGCCTGTTCACAAACCGCACATCTTTTCTAACAAGGTCCTGGAGTGTCCTGATCGATTTTGGATTTCCCTTCTGAACCACGAGTCCTTGGAGCCTCTTCGCAAACTTCACCAAGACGAAACCATTCAGCATCTTTTTTAAGAAAGGCAAGTTGTACGTTTCACTCTCACTGTCGAACAAGTGAATGCCGGCAAGATGCGCATGAGACTTCGCTATAGCCTTGACACCACCAAGGCTACCAACGTTCACCACCGAAAGTCTCACACCGCGCTCGATCAAAAGATCGCTCAGTCTATCGATGAGAGGATCGTTGCTACCGACGAAGAGCAAAGTGTTGTCTATTCGTTTCTTTGTGGCCAGCAACCGAACTTCAACCTTCTCTCCTTCGTCGATCACTTCTTGACCTCTGGGTACCACGAGCACACCATCCATCTTTGTCAACGAAGACATCGTGGCAGCGCCCCTCTTGAGAGGAATGCAGACGTAACGATCTTTCACCTTCGCCAGAGCGACCCTGACGAACTCATCGTCACCGGCGGAAGAGAAGATCCTCGTGGCACACTCGGCTATCAGGAAATCCTCGGCTGAATCACTCTGATGGTACCAAGCTTCCACGACAGGTTTGACCACACGTTCGAGCACGGTGAAACACGAAGCTGGAAAACCGGGAAGACCGATGACTGGCTTTTTCTCCACGATGGCAAGGACCGTAGGCTTACCGGGTCTGATGCTGAGACCGTGCGCCACAATTTCACCGAACTTTTCAAGCGCACGATAGACGAAATCTTTCCGCCCCGCCGAAGAACCTCCAATGAAAAGAACAAGATCATACGCTGGCAAAAGTCCTTGCAGAGTCGATGCCAACTTTTCTGGATCGTCCCCGACCGGATCGAGAACCCTCACAACGACCCCGAGCTTTTCGAGAAAAGTCTTGACGAGCACGGAGTTGGTCTCAGGTATGAAACCTTCCTTCAGCTCACTGGAAGGATCGACGATCTCATCACCCGTGGGTACGACTGCGCATTCGAGGTTTTTCAGCACCTCCACCTCGAACACACCGGCGGCCAGCAACAATGCAAGATCCTGCGGTGTGAGCCGATGGTATCTACAGAAAAGCATGTCGTACTCCACGGCATCCTCACCGATCGTTCTGACATTGTGAAAGCTCGGCACAGGTTCGAAGATTTCTACCGAACCATCCTCTAAGAAATGGACGTCCTCAATCATGATCACCGCGTCGAAACCTTCGGGCATCGGCTGACCCGTGTTGACGATCATGAATTGCTCTCTGTTGAGTCTCTTCGGTGCATGCTTTGAAGCTTGAACCGTGTCAGAGGACCGAACTGCTATTCCATCCACTGCGGCGGAGTTGTAATGAGGAACACTTCTGAGTGCAAAAATGGCACGGGCCAGAACCCTGTCGATCGCCTCGCTGACTTTGACTTTCTGTGTCTTCGGCTCAAAAAAGCCCGCTTCTTTCAAACGGCTCAGATACAGTTCGAGTGCTCTATCCAGCACCATTTTCTTGAGGTATATCTTCCTTTCCAACACCGCACCTCCGATTAACATTCTACTCTGAGACGTGATAATATGTGTCGTGGGGTGAAACGATGAAGTTGTCTGAAGTGCAAATTGGTCAAGAGTATGCGGCGAGCTTCACCATAACTGATGAGATGGTGAAAACGTTCGCAGAGATCACGGGCGATAAGAACCCCGTCCATCTGGATGAAGAGTACGCGAAAAAGACGCGGTTCAAAAAGAGAATATGTCACGGTATGCTGGTGGCATCGATGATTTCAAAGGTGCTGGGTATGGATTTCCCCGGCCCTGGAACGATCTTGGTCAGGCAGCAACTGTCTTACAGGGCTCCGGTCTTTGTTGGAGAAACGGTTGAAGTTCGCGTGAGTGTTATGGACAAGAAAGAAGAAAAACAACGACTCATCCTTCAAACAAACGTGTTCAAAAGCGATGGAACACTTGCGATCGAGGGACAAGCGGAAGTTCTGATCGAACGGTGAGACCTTACGGTCAACATTTTCTCAAGTGTGAAGATGTGGCGCTCGAACTCGTGGACAGGTTGAACCCCCGCACCGATGACGTTGTTGTCGAGATAGGTTGCGGGAAAGGCTTCCTTACAAGGTTTGTTGCCCAGAGGGGTTGTCGGCTCGTCTGTTACGAAATCGACGAATCTCTGAGCGAAGAGTTCAAGAGGAACGTACCTTTCGAAAACGTCGAGCTCAGATTGAAAGATTTCCTCGAGGTAGGAACCAAAGAAATCGAGAGTGCACGACTGTGCTATGGTAGCATCCCATACCAAATATCTTCAAAAATCGTTCGCAAAATGATCGAGCTTGGTTTCGAGAGATGTCTTTTCATAGTTCAAAAAGAATTCGCAGAGAAGCTTGTCCTGGGTCGAGAAAGAAGAAAGCATACTCTGATCACTCTGCTGAGCCAGACGTACTTCAATGTCTCAATCCTTCGGCGAGTGCCAAAACGATGCTTCGAACCTCCTCCAAAAGTTGATTCAGTCATGATCGAGCTCGTTAGAAAAGATGTAGAAGTGGATCTGGACAGCTACGAAGATTTCCTAAAAAGGCTTTTCTTGAGGCCGAACAGGAGCGCGAAGGCGGTTCTCAAAGAGATGGGTGTGGACCGATCTGAAGCTTTCGAAGAAGCCAGAATCTGCGACTTGAGTGTGGAACAGGCGCTCAGTATTTATATGAGGTGGTCGGATGACGAGAGAAGAACTCTTCGAAACCGTTCTGAATTCCATCGTTGAGGGCATCATAATCGTGGATAGAAACGCAAGAGTCCTCTACATGAACAAGCAAGCTTCCATCATACTCGGTATACCAGCCTCGAGTGTGATTGGCAAACATGTGGTCGACGCCATACCGAACACCAGGTTGCACATAGTCGTTCAGACGGGCAAGGCTGAGATAGACAACGTTCAGGACATAGGAGACGTGAAGATCATAACTTCGAGGATACCCATCAAGGACAAGAACGGAGAAATCATAGGTGCCGTCGCAATCTTCAGGGACATCACGAGTGTGCAGAGGATGCTCGATGAGGTCACAAACCTCAGAGAGATGGAAGCACTGCTCAAGGCGATCATAGAGTCCACGAACGATGCGATATCCGTTGCAGACGCTGACGGTAAGATCGTCATGGTGAACAAGGCTTACACGAAGATAACAGGTTATTCGGCACAGGAGGTCATAGGTAAGCCCGCCACAATAGACATCGCCGAGGGCGAAAGCATGCACATCAGGGTCGCACAAACCAAACAGCCGATCTATGGAGCGAGACTCCTCGTGGGACCGACCCGAAAAGAGGTCGTGGTGGATGTCACGCCTCTGTTTGTCAAAGGCGAGTTCAGAGGGAGTGTGGGTGTGATACACGACGTTTCGGAGATCGTCCGTTTAAGCAAAGAACTCGAAGAGATGCGTCGGATCATGAGACGCATGAGTGCGAAATACACCTTCGACGACATAGTTGCGGAGAGCACCAAGATGAAGATCATCATAGAACAGGCCATGAAAGTCGCGCAGACCCCCGCGACGGTCCTGTTGAGGGGTGAGAGCGGTACAGGTAAAGAACTGCTCGCGCATGCGATACACAACGCCAGTGAAAGAAAGGATCAACCTTTTGTGAGTGTGAACTGTGCGGCGATACCGGAATCGGTTCTGGAGTCGGAACTCTTTGGATACGCCCCAGGTGCCTTCACTGGTGCCAAGAGAGAGGGGAAAAAGGGTCTGTTCGAAGAAGCACACAAAGGCACGATCTTTCTGGACGAAATAGGGAAGATGCCCTTATCTGTGCAGCCGAAACTACTGAGGTTCTTAGAAACGAAGGAAATAACACCTGTCGGTGGCACAAAACCCATAAAGATCGATGTTCGGATCATCGCAGCGACGAACATGGACTTGGAGAAGATGGTGCAGGAAGGTTCCTTCCTGCCAGACCTTTACTTCAGGTTGAACGTCTTCCCCATACACATACCCCCACTGAGGGAGAGAAGAGAGGACATACCAATGCTCGTGCAACACATCATAAAGAAACTCAACCAGGAGTATGGAAGGATCGTCGAGGGTATATCACCCGAGGCTCTGCACAGACTCATGTCGTACGATTGGCCCGGTAACGTGAGGGAACTCGAAAACATCATAGGCAGAGCCATGATAACGATGGAACCGGATGAGAGGTTCATCAGAGCACATCATTTACCACCTTTGAAACTCTCCTATCAAGCCCAAGAAGTGCCGGGTGACGTGAAAGATCTCAGACGCGCATTGAGAGAGTACGAAAAGGGGTTAATAATGAAGGCACTGGAACGGAACAATTGGGACGTGCAAAACACCGCGAGAGAGATCGGGATGAGTGTCAGAACGCTGTATCATAGGATGAAACTGTTGCAGATCGTCAGGCCGATGAGCAAGAGACGTCAGTCTTAAACTTTGCTAAAAGCTAAGGTAATTCACGAGTCGTAGTATTTGTAATGAGAGGTGATTCCGTGCAGAGGTCGAAAAAGAACCTCAAGACCTTGTCCCAATACGAGTTGTTAAAACTCCTCAAAGATGGGCAAGAAGAAGCGAAAGAGGAGATGTTCAGAAGAATGTCTTTGGAAAACGGTGAGACAAATGCAAGAAAATCAAAAGAAAACAAGGAACCGTAGCTGCGTAGAACTCAGAAAATTTTCCCTTATCATAGACAACGTGGTAGTCCTGAAAGACGTAGATCTGTCCTTTGAAGCGGGGCAGCTCACGGTCATTTACGGTCCAAGGGGTGCGGGCAAATCTGCTTTGTTGAGGTCGTTGTTGCGACTCAACAGGGAAATCTATGAAAACGTTGATTGGTCAGGAGAACTGCTCATAAACGAGAAGCCCATACAGGCTTACGACAAGAAACTGCTCAGACAGATGGTCTCGTACGTTGAACCATCTTTCGTGGAAGCCATGGACGAGCTGACCTTCGCCGATTTCATAAAGATAACCCTGTCGGACTCCGAAGCCTCCTTGGAAGATTTCGCTTCGGAACTCGACAGACTCGGGATACTCAAATTTCTCAAGCGTGAGCTAAAAACACCGATCAAGCAGTTCTACACGATGGAAAAGATCATGCTGTTGCTCTTCGCGGCGATCGTTAGGAAATCCAGCGTGGTGGTGCTCGACTGCATACTGGACCACCTGGACGACGACACGCTGGTTCCCGTGCTGAAGGAGTTGTTGAACATAAAGCAAGACAGAATCGTTGTTCTCAGCACCAGACAAAAACTGAGATTCCTACCGATCGCTGACCAGTTCGTGATGATGAAGAGTGGTAGAATTGAGTACAGAGGGGCTGCGAGAGAGTTCGTGTTGGAGAGGTGAAACGTTGAAGGTCATAACTGTCACGCTGAATCCCGCCCTCGACAGGGAATTCATAATCGAAGGGTTTGCCGTGAACGCCTATCACAGGATCAAGACTCAGGACCACATGGTGATGAATCCTGGCGGCAAGGGTATCAACGTCTCTATGGCTTTGGCGAAGCTGGGAGTTTCCTCGATCGCCATAGGTATCATCGGGGGATACACGGGTCGTGTGCTCCTAACCGAATTGAACAAGACGAGCCCACTCATCAGCACCAGCTTCGTGCACATAGAAGAGGAGACGAGAGAAAACATCGTGATCGTCGATCCCGTCAACCATACCATGACATCTATAAACTCTCCAGGTCCGAGAGTGGACAAGAAAGCTGTCGAATTGCTCCTGAAACGCTACGAGATATACCTTTCCAGAGCTGAGGCGGTTGTGCTGTCTGGAAGCTTGCCCCAGGGACTGACGGGCGAAATCTATGGAAAGATGGCGAAAATGGCCAGGGAAAAGGGTAGAATGGTGTTCTTCGATATGATTGACGAGTACCTGACGGAAGCTCTGGAGATCTGCGTTCCGGATGTCGTCAAGCCCGACGTGAGAGGGAGTTACACAATCTTGCAACAACGTTTGGAAAGCCTTGAGGATTACGTTGAGGCCGCAGCCAACCTCGTGAAGAGGGGCTGCAAGTTGGTGGTTGTCTCCTACGAAATCAAGAACGACGTGGTTGCTACTCAAGATGGTGTATGGTTGATCAGCACCGAAGAGAAGGTCGAGCCTGAGAACATCTTAGGCGCTGGTGATGCTTACGTTGCGGCGATGGTTTACAAGAGACTGACAGACAGGAATACGAGCATGCTGGAGACTGCAAAGTTCGGTTACGCTGCCGCACTTGCAAAGACCAAGAAACTCACGAAGGAAATGCCCGAGTACGATGAAATAGGTGAAGCTCTCAATTCATGCAAGTTGGAGCGTCTCAGATGAGGTAGAGGTGATGCCGTGAGGGTCTACGATGTCATGGTCAGGGATGTGACCGCCGTCACGCAGGAAGACAGTGTCGAAAACGTCGTACGGATCATGGCCACTCAGTTTTTGAGTGGGGTTCCTGTCGTTACCGAAGACATGAGGGTGATTGGTTTTGTGAGCGAAAGCGACATAATCCGGGCCGCGATACCAGGATACTTTTCGCTTTTGCAATCTACGACTTTCATCCCCGACATGAGCCAGTTTCTCAAAATGGCTGCCAAGTTGAGGGACAAACCGGTTCGAGAAATCATGACGCATCCTCCACTCGTTGTGAACGAGAACGCTTCTCTGGCTCACGTTGCCGATCTGATGATAAAGCACAATGTGAAGATTCTCCCGGTCGTGGACGAGCACGGCCGGCTGTTGGGTGTGATCACGAGGACGAATATCGTTAGAGCGGCCATGGAAGGATATCTATGAGGGCCTTCGTAACCTTTTTGGGTTGCAAGGTGAACCAGTACGAGACCGAGCTGATCATTGAGCAGCTTGAACGTGCTGGAATAGTGGTTTCGTCACAACCAGTCGATGTCGACATATGTGTTGTGAACACCTGCATGGTAACCAATGAGGCTGCGAGACAGTCCCGTCAACTTTTGAGAAAACTTAGGAGAATGAACCCAGATGCCCTTGTCATAGCCACGGGCTGTTATCCCCATCTGGACGCGCTGTCCATAAAAGACTGTGGAGTTGATCTGGTCCTTGGAAACAGAGAAAAGAAGGAGCTCGTGAAGCACATCAACGAATGGTTCCGGAACAAGGAACAGAAAGTGTTGATCTCACAACCAGATTATGAAATCAGCGAACAAGTGAGCAGTTTCCTCGCAGACCGAGTCAGAGCCTACGTGAAGGTGCAGGACGGATGCGACGAATACTGCACCTACTGTATCGTACCACTCGCAAGAGGCAGAAAAATCAGAAGTAAACCAACACAAGTCGTAATACGAGAAGTCAAAAACCTCGTCAACTCAGGTTACAAGGAGATCGTTCTCACCGGCGTGAACCTGGGCAGGTACGGTCGAGACATCGACACCAGCTTGGCCCATCTTGTGAGACGATTGCTGAACGAGGTCGTGGAAGATTTTCGAATCAGACTCAGTTCGATCAACGTTCAGGACATATCTGCTGAGCTCATAGAACTGTTCAAGAACAATGAAAAGTTGTGTCCCCACCTGCACATACCGATCCAGAGTGGTTCGAACAAGATCTTGAAAGCCATGAACCGAAGCTATACTGTCGAACAAGCTTTGGCACTTTTTGAGCGCCTGCGCAGCTTGGATCCGTTTTTCTCTATAACTACCGACATAATAGTGGGCTTCCCTGGAGAGACCATCGGAGACTTCGAAGAAACTCTGGCACTCGTCAAAAGAGCCATGTTCTCCAGAGTACATGCGTTCAAGTATTCCGACAGGCCGAACACACCTGCGTCACGCATGAGACATAAGGTTCCACCAGAAGAAAAAGACAGACGAATGAAACTGCTCAGAGAGATCGCAGAGAAAGTCGCAGCGGACTACCGTGCGGCATCGGTGGGAAAGATCAGAACGGTGCTCGTGGAAATGAACAAGGACGGTGTGAGTTACGGATACGACCAATATTACGTTCGTCACGAGTTTGTCTCCCTCAGTAACAACGTTCTCGCGAAAGTTGTCGTGAAGAAACCAAACGGAGCAGGGGTGGTGTCGCAGGTTGTTGGTTTGGAGAAAAGCGTGGCTGACTGAAGCTGAAACCAAGCTGGATATAGACGAACCAGGTTTCCTGTACGGAGGAGTGGCTTACGAAACTTTGCGAACGTACGATATGAAACTCTTCGCCCCCAAATATCATTATGAAAGGCTGCTGAACACTCTCTCATATCTGGGCCTTGAACTGCCTTTGGACTATCCAACCTTCAGAAGGATACTGGAAGAAGGTGTTCAAAAGCTTGGAAAAGAGGCTTCAATCAGGGTCATTGTTGTTCCAAGGGGAAGGTTCAGTGCCTTCGAGTACTCACCCGAACACGGCGAGCTGATCGTTTACATGCGCGAGCTGAAGGTGGAACCACTGGGTTACGTTAAGATAAAGGTGAGCAACGTGAGGAAAATAGATCCGCTGTCTACACCTGCCGATTTGAAGGTCGCAGGCAGAACGGACATACTCTTGGCCAAACGTTCCAAAGGCGACGCTTACGACGTCATAATGATTGGAAGTCGTGGACAGGTGTGCGAAGGAACCTTCACGAACGTCTTTCTCGTGAAAAAGGACAGGCTGATCACACCAAGCGTTGAGAGTGGTATTCTGCCTGGAATAACAAGACTGAACACGTTGAGACTTTGTCGAACTCTCGGTATGACGGTCGAAGAACGCTGGGTTGAGCTGGCTGAGCTTTACGGTGCCGACGAAGTGTTTTTGACACACACAAGCAGGGGCATAGTCCCGGTAAACGAAATCGATGAATGGAAGCGCTACGAAACCAGGATCGGACAGTTTTTGGCGAGCAGGTTCGAGGAATTCATAAAGACTGTCAAGGAGAACTGGGAATGAAGAAGTTGAGCGATGTTTTGGAAGGTCTCACCAGACACGACCCACTTTTCAAGCAGCTGAAACTCAGGTTGGTGGTCTCAGATCTTGCGGGTATTTTGGGCGAATCACTGGCTAAGCATTGTCGTTTCGTGGAGTTCTCCAACGGAACTGTTTTCTTCGTGTGCGACAGTGATGTGTGGTTGACCGAAGCTCGCTTCATGTCGAAGAAGATCACCGAGAAAATCAACGAAAAGCTGGGTGAAAAAATGGTCAACGACGTTGTCTTCAGGAGGGATCGAAATGGCGATCGATTATAGACCGGAAGACATAAGGGTACTCAAAGGTCTCGAAGCGGTCCGCCTGAGACCCGGTATGTACATAGGTTCAACTGGAAAGAGCGGGCTCCATCATCTGCTGTACGAGATCATCGACAACAGCATGGATGAGGTCATGGCTGGAGCGTGTGACAGAATTAGAGTTGTGCTTCATGAGGACGGCTCCGCCGAAGTTGAAGACAACGGCAGGGGTATCCCTGTCGAAATCCATCCCGAGACCGGAAAGAGCACTCTGGAAACGGTTATGACGGTGCTCCACGCCGGTGGAAAGTTCTCTAATTCCGCTTACAAAGTCAGTGGGGGACTCCACGGAGTGGGAGCCTCGGTGGTGAACGCGCTGTCCGAAGTCATGGAAGTGTGGGTGCGTAGGAACGGACGAATTTACTATCAGAAGTACTCGAGGGGCCAGCCGATTTGCGAGGTGAAAGAGCTCGGTGAAACAACCGAACGCGGAACCGTCGTGAGGTTCAGACCCGATCCAGAGATATTCTCAACGACGGAGTTCGATCCGGACATCATCGAAAACAGGCTGAGAGAGCTCGCCTTTCTCAACCCGGGCTTGACCATAGAATTCGAAGATAAGATCAACGACTACAAATCTAAGATGAGCTACGCGGGCGGCATAAAAGAATACGTGAGTTACATAGTGAAGAATACCAACTCAAAGCCGTTGCACGACATCGTGTACATTTCGGATTCATACGAGAACATAAAGGTAGATATAGCCTTAGTCTACATCGCCTCGCAGGACGAGGAGACGCTGTATTCTTTTGTGAACAACATTCGAACGATAGACCACGGAACACACGTGTCAGCGTTCAGAAACGTTCTCACGAGGTTGCTGAACGATTATGGAAAGAGCCTGGGCTATCTGCGCAAAGATGAAGCATTTTTGGGTGAAGACGTCAGAGAAGGTCTTGTAGCCGTTGTGAGCGTTCTCATGCCCAATCCGGAATTCGAAGGTCAGACGAAGGGCCGTCTGGGAAGCGAGAGTGCAGGAACAGCCGTGAGCAAGATCGCAAAGGATCGCCTGACGGAATTCTTTGAGATCAACAAGTCTGTGTTGAAGATCATACTCGAGAGAGTGCAACAAGCAAAGAGGGCAAGAGAAGCGGCCAAAAAAGTGAGAGAACTCGTGAAACGCAAGAGCGCCTTCGATGGAGCAGCGTTGCCCGGAAAGCTCGCAGACTGTGTAACGAACGATGTGGAAAAATCCGAGCTCTTCATTGTCGAAGGTGACTCCGCTGGCGGTTCTGCGAAGCAGGCGAGAGACAGGGAATTCCAGGCGATATTACCCCTGAGGGGTAAGATTCTTAACGTTGAAAAATCTTCGATACAAAAGTTGCTCAGCAACGAGCAAATAAAGGACATAATCGTCGCAGTGGGAACCGGGATTGGAGAGAAGTTCGATCGGACCAGATTGCGCTACGGCAAGATCATCATCATGACGGATGCCGATGTGGACGGTGCGCACATAAGAGTTCTCCTTCTAACCTTTTTCTTCAGGTACATGAGACCACTGATAGAAGAAGGAAGGATCTACATAGCCGTTGCACCACTCTACAGGGTTCAGTTTTCAAACAGAATCCTGTATTTGTACAGCGACGATGAATACCAAGCTTTGATGAAAGAGCTCAACGGTTCAGAAAAAGTTGAAGTGCAGCGTTACAAAGGCCTGGGGGAGATGAACCCCGAACAACTTTGGGAGACAACGATGAATCCTGTCACAAGACGTTTAATTCGTGTTACGATAGAGAATGCGGAGGAAGCGGACGCTTTGTTTGGGATACTCATGGGCCAAGACACGGTCGAGAGAAAGAACTTCATCGAGCGACACGCTTTGAAGGTGACTTATTTGGATGTATAATTTTAAGAAAGCGGTGACCTTGGTTGGTATTTTTTGTTCACTATGTATCTTCTTTTTTACGGCGAAATTTTTGAACGTTGCAGCCAAACCGACGGGTGGAGAGCGTGTTTTCTTGGTAGCTCACAAAGGAAGATTGTGGTGGGTGGGACGAAGCGGGGAATTACTGGAGGTTGCCAGGACGCAGGATGTTCTGTCAAAAGCGTACGTGAGTGGTTTGGAGATAGTGAACGCGCGTCTCGACGAAAACAGTTTGCATCTGATCGAAAAGCTGAAACCAGCTTTGGATAGTTTGTACATTGTCGAGGTAATTCCGAACGAGAAGAGGGTTATGTTATTAAAAGGTGTGTCGCTGAGGTTCAACGATTGGGAAGATTTACTCAGGAACCTGCAAGCGTTACCCGAGGCGATCAAAAGGATGGAGCCCAGAGGGGAATATTTTTTGTCCCCACAGGGGCTCTTCTACAAGCTAAGGGGTGGGGACGATGAGAAAAGGTGAGAACTACTGTTTGATTGACATTGGGAGTCACACGTGTAAAGGTGTGGTCCTCAAACATACACCGCAAGGTTTGGAAGTGCTGGCGAAAGGATTTGTGAAGTCCAGGGGTATAGAGGGTGGCGATGTCAGGGATGTGGCTGCCATCATCGAAGTGATCGAGTCACTGGTCAACGAACTTGAACAGGAATCGAGGATCAAGCGTGCAGAATTCATAGTTTCGAGCAGCCACAGTAACGTTCGATTGATCGATCACGGCACAGAGTTGATCCTGTCCGAAAACGATAAGAAGACAGTGGACGAAGCAACAGCTGATTCGCTCAGTACAACTGCGGAAGAAGAACTCTCGAGCAACTACAGGCTGTTGCACTTCTACCCAAAGAGGTACATCGTAGACGGGACAAAGTATGTGCTGAACCCGGTGGGAATGAACGCAAACAAGGTTCGTTTCGAAGCAGCCGCCGTCGTGATGGAAAAGGATTCGAGTTCGGTTTTCGATTTTCTGTCCGATACACTTCCAGAACCTCTCTTCGTTGGACATTCGAGCCTTTTCGCGGCTGATTGTGCTTTGAGCGATGTGGAAAAGGAGAATGGTGTTTGCCTCGTCGATCTCGGATACTCTCACACTTTCACGGTGATCTACCTTAATTCTGTTCCCACCAGGGTGCATGTGATACCGCTCGGACTTAAGAACGTTCTTCGCGATATATCGATCGTGCTCGGAACATCGATAGAAGAAGCAGAGCGACTGCTCAGGTCCGAAGGAAGCGCCGTTTACGGAGAATCGTCTTATGCGCAACAAAAGATCGAGTACAGGGGACTGGATGGCAGAACCCTGAAGACCACCACGAAGGAAGAACTCGCACGGATAATACACGCCCGTTTGAGAGAGATTCTCACGAAGGTCAGAAGAACGATCAGAGAGTTCACGATGCAGAGCCCGATCAACATGGTAGGAAAGTTACCCGGTGGGATCGTGTTCGTGGGTGGTGGAGCCAAAATACCCCGTCTCATAGACCTGGCCTTAGACGTGTTCGAAGGTCCGGCGCGCGTTGGAACGTTCAACGTTACGAACGTGCCCATTTTGAACGATGACGAGGCTGCGGACGATCCCGCACTGTGTGGTGTGCTGGGAGGAATAGTCCAACTCTTGAGGCAGAGTCAACCCATCGTTTCAGCAAAGACATCGAGTTCGAAAGAAGGTTTCTTCAGAAAACTCGTTGAGATGTTCAAGAGTTTGTGGTGAACTTGAGGAGGCGATCCTATGCCTTTCGAGCTGAGCAAGCAAGAGAAAGGTAAAGAGGCTGAGAAGCTGACAAGAAAGCGAATCCCCATCATAAAGGTCATAGGGGTGGGGGGGGCAGGCAACAACGCGGTGAACCGCATGGCCAAGATGGGTTTGAAAAATGTTGTGCTCATAGCGGTGAACACTGATGTGCAGGTTCTTGAAGAAACCGAAGCGGATCTGAAGATTCAAATAGGAGAACGCAGGACGCGTGGTCTTGGAGCGGGGGGAAATCCAAAGATTGGAGAGGAAGCCGCCCTGGAGAGTTTGGACAAGATAGAACAAGTCCTCAAAGACACTGACATGCTCTTCATCACCGCCGGGTTTGGCGGTGGGACTGGAACAGGTGCCACGCCGGTAATAGCCGAGGCGGCAAAAAAGCTGGGTGTGCTGACGGTTGCCGTTGTCACCACTCCTTTTTACTTCGAAGGTAAGGAAAGATGGCAGAGGGCAATGGAAGGATTGAGAAAAGTCAAGTCGAGTGTGGACACGCTCATCAAGGTATCCAACAACAAGTTGCTCGAAGAACTACCTGCGGACGTGACGGCAGTCGAAGCATTCGCGGCGGCCGACGAGACGCTCCATCAGGGTGTGAGGGGCATCTCAGAACTCATAACTAAGAGGGGTTACATAAACCTTGACTTCGCTGACGTAGAATCGGTCATGCGCAACGCAGGCGTTGCGATGCTCGGTATAGGCATAGGAAAAGGCGCAAACAGAGCGGCGGAGGCTGCGAAAAGAGCTATGACGAGCAGGTTGATGGAGCAACCTGTGGAGAACGCTAAGGCAATAATACTGAACGTCTCCGCACCGAAGACTGTGCAACTCAGGGAACTCCATCTGGCCGCTTCAATTGTGAGGCAGAGTTGCAGCGAAGAAGCGGATGTTAAGTTCGGCTTGATCATCGACGACGATCTTAAGGAAGACGAAATGAAAGTCACAGTCATAGCGACCGGTTTTGATCAGGAAGAGAGGATACTCTTTCCGGAAACGGACATACCGGCGATCTACAGGTTGGGCCTGGAGGACATGACGAATGCCTGACAGGGTCAGGTACAGAAGGATCGGTGAGGTTCTCCTCGAGAAGGGTATCATCACGAAGGAACAACTCAACAGAGCTCTGGAGCATCAAAAACATACCAAAAAACCCCTCGGTGAGATCTTAGTCGAGTTGGGGTTCGTGACGTGGGAAGAACTCACAGAAGCGCTGGCAGAACAGTACAACATACCCATGCTCAAAGATTCTCCCAGGTCCATTCCTGCGGAAGTTTTGAACAGTTTGCCCAGAGCTTTGATTGAAGAGTTGCGTATCATTCCTATCGATAAGCGCGATGATCAACTTGTGCTTGTTACCGACAGCGTTTTCAACCTGAGCAGAATCAGAGGAGAAGTCAAGTTCATCACCGGAAAGGAACCACTGATCTATCTTGTGACACCGTCTTTGTTCGCACTCATGTACAAACAACACGTTCAGGGTGGTATCGCTGAGCTGGCACAACAGATACCAGTTGCGGAAGAGGTTGAACCCGAGGTTTTAACGATCGAGGAAACTGAAGAGCTCGAAGCAGAACCTGAAGCGCCGATCATCAAGATGGTGAACGCCCTCATCCAGAAGGCCGTGCAGATGGAAGCGAGTGATATTCACATAGAACCCTTCAGGAACTACGTGCGTGTCAGGTACAGAATTGATGGCCTTCTCCGCAAGATAATAGATTATCCTAAGGCTCAACACGGAGCGGTGGTCACACGAATAAAAATCTTATCGGGACTGGATATATCCGAAAAGCGCCTGCCCCAGGATGGAAAGTTCTACATGAGCATACATGGTGAACAGTACGACTTCCGTGTTTCGACGATGCCGTCGGTCCACGGTGAAAAAGTGGTGATGAGGATACTCAGAGTCTCTGCGGCGTACAAGCAGCTTGAAGAACTTGGTTTCAGTGAGTACAATTACAAGTTGATCTCTCAGCTCCTCATGAGGCCCAACGGTATCATCCTGGTCACAGGGCCCACTGGTAGTGGCAAGTCCACCACGCTCGTTGCTATGATAAACAAATTGAAGGATATCACCGTGAACATAGTGACCGCCGAGGATCCGGTGGAGTACACCATAGATGGCGTAACTCAGTGTCAAGTGAACCCGGAAATCGGTTTAACTTTTGCGAGGTTTCTGAGGTCTTTTCTGCGTCAAGATCCAGATATCATCATGATCGGTGAGATGAGGGACAAAGAGACAGCAAATCTGGCGGTCGAAGCTGCACTCACTGGACATCTTGTGCTCAGCACGCTTCACACGAACAGTGCTGCCGCCGCTGTAGACAGACTGGTCAACCTCGGTGTCGACAGGCACCTTTTGTCCACAGCGTTGGTCGGTGTTGTGAGCCAGAGACTGGTGCGGAAACTCTGTGAAAACTGTCGAGTTAAAGCGCAGCTCAGGCCGGAATACTTGCAGATGTGGAAAGAAGTTTTCCCGGAACTGGATCCGGTAGAATATACAGTTGGTCCAGGGTGTGCAGAGTGTAACGGTATGGGTTACAAAGGAAGGGTTGCAGTCGGTGAGGTCTTGGTTCTTGACAGAGAGATCAAGGATGTGATAGTGGCTGGTGGAAGCGAGAGGGAGATATACGATCTCGCGTTGCGAAAGGGTATGCGCCCCATGTTCATAGACGGCTTTGAAAAGGTCCTGAGGGGGATCACATCCTTCGAGGAAGTGCTAAGGGTGACGACGTCGATATGAAATATCACTCAAGGGATCCTGAAAGTTGGAGGAAAAAAGAACAGGAGATCGCCAGGAGAGAGCAAGAGAAAACCCAGAAGTATCGCAGACGTGGGTTTTATTTTTTATTGCTGAACCTCGTTGCTGTGTTCGTCTTCTTTTTCGGCATCAGGAGTTACTATGCTCAGCTTTCCATAGAGAAGGCCCCACTGAATCAGCTTTTGATACAGTGTGAGGACACCCATAGCGCTGGTGCTCCACTCGATGTGCAAATCAGACTCTACAACAATTCAGAAAAGAAGCGCGAGATTGTCATATCGGACTTCGCCTTTCAGATATTCAACGCTGAGAAGCAGCAAGTCTACAGTTTCAAACAAACTCAGCCTGTGAGAAGCGTTTTTGAACCATTCACGAGCCGGTTGCTCTTCGACCTCAAGAGGGAAAAAGAGATAACCAATCTTCCTTCTGGGGAATACACCATACACGTGGAAGCTACTGTGGATGGCAAAAAAGTTTCCGCAGAGAAGAGGTTCACGAGTGTGGAACGTTACGAGCTGATCGTGGAAAACTTCAACGACTTCTATTACGTTGGTGAAAAGGCCCAGTTGAAAGTGAGCCTGCTCAACCAAACCTCGCGTTCTCAAGACCTGAGGATAGATTCTCTCAGCGTCACTCTGAAACAAGACGGGAAAATCGTTTGGCAGACCACGGTCCAGGTCAAACCCTTTTGGCAGGATGTGAAGGTCGGTGAGATCGTCGAACTGGTGGAAGCCCTGGTCGTGCCCTTCGACAGAGAAGGCGTGTACTCGATACAGCTCGAATGCGTGGTGAACGGTTCGACGAATTCGTTGCTCCTACCGGTCGCGTGTATCAGTAATGCCGAAAAGAACTTGAAAAAGGTAAAGATCTACACGGATGCGCCAAAAATATACAACTTGAGGACTCCTCTGCAGTTCTCGGTTTATCTTTTGAACGAATCGAGAGACGATGTCTTCCTTGAGATAGAAGAAATTATCGTATCGCTGCTTCCCACTTCTTTGAATTTCAAGAAAGGGCCCGTGCGCATGTGGCTGACTCCCTATTCGAAGTACGAGATCTTCAGATTCTATCCTTACAGTGTGCCTGCCATCACCCAACCAGGAAACTACAAACTCTTGGTAAAGGTCTCCACGAAAAACGATCGACTCGACTTTGAAACGACATTGCAGGTGAACGAGTAGAATATCATTTGGAGGTGCTCTCACATAGAAGTTCACACGTTGGAAAGACTCGACTACGACAAGTTCTTATCCTTGCTCGCAAACTATGCTGTCACACAGCTTGGAAAAAAGTTTGTTCGTTCGTTGAGACCCAAGAAAGATCCCACACAGGAACTGAAGTTCGTGGAAGAAACCATAGAGTTGTTGAGGTCTTCCGAGAGCTTGCTTCCCAGTAACGCTGGCAGTGTGGACGTAGAAGATGTCTTGACGAAACTGAACTCGGGTTCGATCCTCGAACCACAGGAGCTGTTGAGGATCGCAGATGCCGTTGCTGTGGTCAGCGTTTTGAAAGAGAGGCTCGAGAGACTGCCAGATGCCTTCACGATGAAGATGCTGGCTCAAGCTGTCGAGCCTGCCAAGCATGTTGTTGAGGAGATTCATAGATGCGTTGATACAAACGGCTGGGTAAAAGACGAAGCTTCTGAGAACTTGAAGGAGATAAGACACCAGATGAGGTCCACTCTGTCGGAGATCAAGAAGAAGAGTGATTCTTTCATTAAGGCGAACAAAGTCTTCTTGCAAGATCCCATCTGCGTTCTCAGAGACGGTAGGCACGTCTTTCCCATTAAGGCCAGTTACAGGGGACAGGTTAAAGGAATTGTTCATGCGCTTTCGTCCTCATCAGCGACTTGCTTCGTCGAGCCCGACGATTTCGTCCCCCTGAACAACACGCTTTACGAGCTCAGGGAGGAAGAACAAAGAGAGATAAACAGGATTCTGAGGGAACTGACCACACTCGTCAGGCAGAACGTCAGACGAATCGAAGAGGGCCTGAACTTCGTTGCGACTGTCGATTCTCTCCATGCCAGGGCGCTGTTCGCCATCGACCAGAAGGCCATCGTCGTCTATCCCTCATCGAGAAAGGTCGTGAGAGTCGTTCAGGCCAGACATCCCTTGCTCGATCGCTCCAGGGTCGTGCCCATAGATCTGGTCCTACCCGAAGACAAATACGGTTTGATCCTCACAGGGCCCAACACTGGGGGAAAGACGGTTTCCCTCAAAACGATAGGCCTCTTTTGCTGCATGATGATGGCTGCGATTCCCCTACCCTGCGAACACGGAAGTGAGATCTTTGCCTTTGAGAGCATCTTTGCAGATATCGGTGACGAGCAGAGCATAGAACAGAACTTGAGCACATTTTCATCACACTTGAGAAACATAGTGCTTGCGCTCGAATCGGCCAGCGAGAATAGCCTGGTCCTCCTCGATGAGCTGGGCGCTGGAACCGACCCAGTGGAGGGGGCTGCTCTTGGACTCGCCGTGATAGAACAGTTGAAACGGATAGGTTGCAAATTCATTGTAACAACCCACCTGACACCGATAAAACTCCGCGCTGTCAACGACGAAAAACTGATGAGCGCTTCTCTGGAGTTCGATCCCGAAACGCTGAGGCCGACTTATCGAATCCTCATGGGTGTGCCCGGTGGTTCCCACGCACTCGAGATAGCCCAGAGGCTGGGGCTCGACGAGACTGTACTCGAGATGGCCAGGAATTATCTGGGAAAAGATTACGTTGAAGTGGAAAAAGTTGTGGAAGAGTATCAAAAACAGTTGGTTCTCATGGAAAAGAGGATCGAAGAACTCGAGGCCGAGAGGGCCGAGCTCGAAAAGCTAAAGCAGGATTACGAACAGAAATATCAGGAACTGAAGCAAAAAAAGATAGAAGAGCTCGACAAAGAACTCAAGCAACTGTACGATTACATAAAGCAAGCCAAAAGGGATGTCGATGAGACCATACGTTCGATCAGAAGTAAGAAAGATCTGGCCAGCCTCAGGAGCGCATCGAAGCAGTTCGAAAACCATGTGGTGAAGGTGAAACAGATACAACTCAATCAGGAACCCGCTGAAGAATCACAGATATCGATCGGTGACACGGTGAGACTGAGAAGCGGGGATGCGATTGGAAAGGTCGTCGAAGTGAGGGATGACAAGTACATCGTCGATTTCAACGGATTGAGGCTGGAGGCACGTGCGAAGAACCTGGTAAAAGTGGCCCGAAAAGGAACACAAGTTCAACAGGCAATCCATGCGATCAAACCTGATTTGAAAAAACCAGAGATTGATGTGCGTGGCTTGACCGTCGAGGAGGCAGAACCTTTGATAGAGAAGTTCATCGACAATCTACTCATGTCTGATTTCAGGATCGGTTACATCATACACGGCAAGGGGACGGGCAGGCTCGCCGTTGGTATTTGGGAAATATTGAGAAGAGATAGCAGGGTCAAGCGTTACAGGTTTGGTACCTCAAGCGAGGGTGGAACAGGTGTGACGGTGGTCGAAATATGAAAAGTGTTTTCGCGTTAGACGTTGGAACGAGGAAGGTAGCGGGACTCATCGGAACTTTCGAAGACGAAGTTTTGACTGTCGTCGACTACGAATCTATGGAGCATCCGGTGAGGAGCATGCTGGATGGCCAGATACACGACATCGGGAGCGTCGCGAGGATTGTTGAGAAGATCAAGAAGAACCTCGAGAGTCGGAATGATACCATGCTCGAAGAAGTTGCAGTTGCAGTTGCAGGAAGATACCTGAAGACACAGATCGTCGAAGCCAGCACAAAGGTTCCCACCGGCGTGGTCGATGAGAAGATACTGAAAGAACTTGAAGCACGTGCTCTGGCGCAGATTTCTTTTTCAGACGAATCTGGTGTCAATCTCTACTGTGCGGGCTACTCTGTTCTGGAATACAAGCTCGACGGTTTCTGGATCAAGAATCCTCTTGGCCATAGAGGCGATGAGCTTTACACCAAGCTCATCGTTGCGATGTTGCCCAACCAAGTCATAGATGCGATGATCAGCGCACTTCATCTCGCCGGTTTGAGGTGCTCCTTTCTGACCCTCGAACCCATGGCAGCACTGGAGGTGGCTCTGCCAGATGATCTGAGGTTTTTGAACATAGCCTTGGTTGACATCGGGGCGGGCACGAGCGACATCGCGATCGCGAAGGGTGGCACGGTCCTCGGTTACGACATGGTCGCACTTGCCGGCGACGAGATAACGGAGGCCATAGCGAAACACTACTTGCTCGATTTCAAAACGGCAGAGATGCTCAAGAGAAAAATCGAGTCCACGCAGACCATCGAGGTGAACAACCTCACAGGTGAAGCGATACTCGTAGAGAGATCACAACTGGAGAGAATTATAGATCCGATCGTCACACAGATCGCAGAGAACATAGCTCAGCGCATAGAGGCGTTGAACCTGGGTAAACCCAGCGCCGTCCTGCTGGTTGGTGGAGGGGCGAAGCTTTCGCTTTTGAGAGAAAGGATCGCTGAAGTGCTGAAACTTCCGAAAGAGCGGGTAGCGCTCAAATCGGTTGAGGAGTTTGAAAGGATCAAGTCAATCAAGGAAGGTTTCGTCGGAAGTGAGTTCGTCACTCTGGCGGGCATTGCGTACATGAAGGCGAAAGAGCTTGGTTCCATCTACGACGTGGTTAGATTGAACGGCGAAGAAGTGCGTTTGTTGAATTTCGGTAGAGCTCCGACGGTCTTGCAGCTGCTCACCCAGTCTGGTTACAGCATAAGAGACCTCATAGGCGAAGTCAGGCCGTCGTTCGTCTACACGCTGAACGGTGAGGCAAGACTCGTGCGGGGATCTATCAGAAAGAAGTATCGTGTAAGAATCAACGGCAGGGAATGCGCGCTTCATGAAACGTTGAAAACTGGAGATGAAGTCGAAGTGGAGTTTCTTGAGGGTGAAACACCCGAATCACCGATGTTGAAGGATTTGGTCAAGCCTGTTCGAGTTTTTCTCAACGGGAGCGAGATCTTTGAAATTCTTCCCACCGTTTTGGTGAACGGCCAGAACGTCGCAGATCTGGAAAGGTTCGTCAGCGACGGTGACGACATCGTCGTTTCCTGGCCAAAGAAAGAGGAGATAGAGCAGCTTTTGAACGAAAAAGTTGGCCTTGTGAAATGTACCGTGAACGGTGAAATCAAAGTCGTGCCAAGATTCAAGTTGACGCTCCAAAGGTTTGAAGAAACGGAACAGGGATTTTTCTACCATTTCGAAGGAGTCGAGATGAAAGTGAAAGATCTTCTTGCTCAACCTCTCAGTGTCAGGGTGAAGTTCAATGGCAGGCAGATCGAGATCACTCAGAAGAACCACATGGTCATGGTCAACGGCGAATATGTCAGCTCAGACAGGGTTCTTTCAGATGGCATGAGCATTCAACTGCCTCGGTTCGAACCCATCGTGGCCGACGTACTGGCCTGCGTGGAGATAAACACGAGAAACCTGAAAGACTACAGGATCACACTGAACGGAAGAGAGGCAAGTTTCGTGGACCCAATCAAGGAAGGGGACGAAATAGAATTCATCGCAAGTCCAAAGGTTTTGGATGAGCCAGAAAAGTCATCTGAACCTCCCAGAGAATGAATCCAATGAATCCATCGCCAAGAAGACTTCTCCGAGGAATTTTTCCACGTTTCTTGTAAAACTCAACTGCGCTGTTGTTTGTTTGTGTCTCTAACACGATCGCACGACAGTTCAGCCCTTGCGTAACTTGCTTGGCTTTTTCGATGAGCATCTTGCCAACGCCTTTGCCACGGTAATCTTCAAGAACCAACAACTCGTGTATTCCGAGCCTGTTGCTCCAACCTTCATTTGCAACGGTCACGTTCAAAACCGATCGTTCAAACGCATAAGATACCATCTAACATGAAAAGCATCAACATCGTTGGGTATGTTTTTTCTTTAACTTCACTTCTCGTAGGGCACACCGTCAGCCGCAGGTGGTCGCGTCTTTCCAATGAAGCCAGCAATGACAATCAACGTGACAATGAACGGAAACATGTTGAACAAAGGTTTCGTGGTCGATGCAACCCTGAGTAATGGGCTGCTCTGCAGTTGGTTTGCGAAGGCTTCCGAAAAACCAAACAGTAGGCTGGCCCACATCGCCCCCACGGGATTCCAGTTTCCGAGAATCATCGCAGCGAGCGCTATGAAACCACGTCCACCGGTCATCAGCTCGCGAAAGTTTCCAACCTCACCCACGCTCAAGAATGCCCCTCCTAACGAGGCCATCACACCACTCATGAGCACACCAAAATACCTCACCGCGTACACGTTCACACCGAGTGTGTCCGCAGCCTCCGGGTTTTCTCCCACAGCCCTCATTCTCAGACCCAGTTTCGTCCTGTAGATGATGAACCAAGCAACAAAAACGGAAGCGAAAGCAATGTATATCATCGGACTCAGCTCACCAATGGACTGCGCTAAGAATCTGTTCTTCATCAAAAGTGGAATCCTGACCTCCGGGATCTTACCCACGATGTCTGTTTGACCGGGTCTTCCAAAGATGGGTTCCATTAGAAAGCCCGTGACCCCCTGTGCGAGAAGTATGAGCGCCGTGCCTGAAACTATCTGGTTTCCCCTCCACGTTATGCTTGCCCACGCGTGTAACCACGCCATACCAAGTCCCACAAGAACGGCAAAAAGAACCCCGATCCACGCATTTCCCGTCAACCAGGTGAAGACCACTGACACGAAGGCACCCATGAGCATGATACCTTCCAGGGCGATGTTCACAACACCAGTTATCTCACTGAAAACTCCACCCAATGAAGCGAAGACCAGCGGTGTGGCGGCCGTCAGAGTGAGTTTGTAGAAAGCTGGATTGGTGAATATGTCTATCAGAGCGAGGAAGAGCCTCATTTGGCCACCTTCTTTCTCAAGAAGATCGTTCTGACGATGCGGTCTGCGGCAACAAGGAATATGATGATCGCCTGAACGATCATGATGATGTGTTTTGGGACCCCCACGAACTGCATCTCGTTCGAGCCGTTACGCAACGCGCCCATGAGCAGGGCAGCAAAGATGATGCCTATGGGATTGTTCTGTCCTATAAGCGCTATGGAGATACCGTCGAAACCCTTTCCACCGGAGAGAGTTCCCAAGAATCTGTGATGGACGCCCATGACTTCCAGCGTACCCGCAAGTCCTGCGAGTGCACCACTGATCGCCATCGCCAGAACTATGTTCTCTGCCAGTTTTATTCCCCCGTACTCCGCTGCGTACGGGTTGAAACCCGCCGCCTTCAACTCGTACCCTTTGCTCGTCTTGTCAAGCAAGATCTTAATGAAAACGGCGGCCAGTACGGCGACTATAATGCCGCTCGTGAGTTCCGTTGCCTGGACCACCATGAGTGGTGGTAGTTTTGCACTCGACGCTATCTCGGGACTCTTGGGCGTACCGAAACCTACGCCCATGGGTACCGTCACGACATAGCTCGAAAGATAATCCGCGATCCAGTTCAGCATGATCGTAGTCACAACTTCATGCGCACCAGTTTTGGCCTTCAAAAAACCTGCGATCGAAGCATAGCCAGCACCCGCGAGCATGCCCACCAGCATCGTCAGTGGTATCGCCAGAACTGCCGGCATCCAACCAACGTTGATCGCAAAAGCCGTTGCGGCCATAGCGCCCATGATCATTTGACCTTCCGCACCTATGTTGAACAGACCCGCCCTGAAACCAAATCCGACGGCCAACCCGGTGAGGATCAACGGCGTCGTCTTCACGATCGTCGATGCGATCGCCATCTTCGAGCCGAGAGCACCTCTTATCAGAGCTGCGTACGCAGTGATGGGATTTTTTCCTATCATCAGAATAACGAAGGATGCGATTATCAACGCAACGATGATGGAAAGTATGGGTACGAGAAACGACCAAACCTTCTGGTTCAAGCCACACGCCCCCTGATCTCTTCCAGTCTGTGGCCAGCCATCATGAGGCCTATCTCTTCGATGGAGACAGCGTTTGGTTCCACTTCTCCCATGATCTGACCGTTGTACATGACGGCAATCCGATCCGCCAGTGAAAGAACCTCATCAAGTTCCATCGAAACGAGCAGTATCGCGACACCTGAATCTCGCAACTGAATGAGAGTTCTGTGCACAAACTCCGTTGCACCAACGTCCAGACCCCTCGTCGGCTGAGAAACCACCATGAGCTTCGGTTCGAGTCCCACTTCCCTCGCGATGACGAGCTTTTGCTGATTGCCTCCTGAGAAGTTCGCACCGAGCATCCTTACGTTATTTGGTCGAACATCGAACCTGTTGAGCAGTTCCTCTGCGAAATTCAAGATTTTGCTATGAGAGAGAAACTCTCCGTTTGCGAAAGGAGGTCTGTAGTGCCTACCTAAGATCACGTTGTAATAAGCGGGGAACTGGAGAATCAGGCCATACTTGTGCCTGTCTTCAGGAATGTGCCCCATGCCCATTTCCCTCAGCTCTCTGGGTGTTGCGTGGGTGATATCTTTTCCCAAGAAATACACCTTTCCCGAAACGGGTTTTCTCAAACCCGTGAGCGCTTCGACCAACTCCGTCTGACCGTTGCCCGCAACACCGGCGATCGCGTAAATTTCACCGGCCCTCACTTCGAAGGAAACACCTTTGACGGCTTCCAAGTTTCTGTAATCCTTAACGTGGAGATCCTCAACCTTCAAAACCACACCGTCGGGTCTGGCGGGCGTCTTCTCCACCGTGAAGACCACATCCCTACCCACCATCAGGCGTGCTATCTGTCTGGGATCGGTCTCGTTCTTTTTTAGTACACCGGTGACCTTACCCTGGCGCATCACCGTGATACGATCACTGACGCGCATCACCTCGTTCAATTTATGCGAAATGAAGATGATCGTTTTCCCAGTGTCTTTCAACTTGAACATCGTTTCAAAGAGTTCTTCCGTTTCCTGAGGCGTGAGCACCGCTGTGGGCTCATCCAGAATGAGTATCTCAGCACCTCTGTAAAGGACCTTGAGTATCTCGACTCTCTGTTGCGTTCCAACCGGTAGATCCTCTATCTTCGCGTCGACGTCCACGTGCAAGCCATAAAGTTCCGAAAGTTCCAAAACTTTCTTACGCGCACGCTTGAGATCGAAAAGAGGGCCAACACCTGTCTCGGAACCGAGCACGACGTTCTCTGCCACTGTTAGGTTGTTGACCAACATGAAATGCTGATGAACCATCCCAATACCCATCGAAATGGCGTCTCGGGGACCTCTGAAGTTGACCTTCTTACCGAAGATGCGTATCTCACCAAAGTCAGGTCTCAGAAGGCCGTACAGTTGGTTCATCAGCGTGGTCTTTCCCGCACCGTTCTCTCCCACGATCGCGTGTATCTCGCCTTTCAGCACAGTCAGGTCCACATGATCGTTCGCGACCACCTGGGGAAAACGCTTTACTATTTGGATCATCTCGACAGCTTTCTCCACGGCAAAAACCTCTCTTCGAAAAGGGGCGCCCGAAGGCGCCCCACGATTTTCAGAACGGGAAGGTTATCGCAGGAACTTGGAAGGCCTTGAGAGCATCCTCGGTGTCTGGAATCACCAGTTTGCCATCCTTTATGAGCTTTGTCAGATATTCGAGCTCGGCGATGACTCTGTTCGGTATCATGCCCTTGGTGTACTTCATGGGGCTCACACCTGCACCGTCTTCTTTCACACCGAGGACCTTCAATCCTCCTTCGAAGGTGCCTTCCCAGGCAGACTTGACACCGTAGTACGATGCCATGGAGATGCCCTTCATGGCACTGCAGAGAACGACTCCGGGAGCCATGTAGTCTTGATCGACGTCCACACCGATCGCGAAGAAACCTTTGTTGTTCATAACAACATAGTCTATTATGTCTACCAACTTGTCAGAACCGACGAGGGCAACCATTTTTTCCTTCGCAGCTTCGATGCCACCATTTCCGCAGGCACCGGCCGCTAAGAAGACGATGTCTGCGCCCTGCGCATACTGGGCCATCGTGAGGTCCTTACCCTTCTTAGGATCCTCAAAGTCGTTCGTGTAACCTTTTAAGATGTCCACTTTTTTCTTGTGAAGCGTGGAGTAGATCTTCGCACCCGCTTCGTAACCGTAGCGGAACCTTTCGACCGGTGGAATTGGTATGCCTCCCACGAAACCGATCTTTCCCGTCGAAGTCATCGCCGCTGCGATGTAGCCCGCGTAGAAGCCCGCATGTTCTTCTTTGAACACGTAGCACAGCACGTTCGGCAAGTTCGTACCCTCGGGTGGAACGATGTCGATTCCGACGAAATACACGTTCGGGAACTGCTTGGCGACTTTGAACAGCGCGTCGGTCATCATGAACCCAACTGCGAAGACCACATCGGCCTCCTGTGCCGCTCTCGTCAGGTTGGGTATGTAGTCCGCCTGCTCGTAAGACTGTATGACTTTGTACTCGGCGCCAATTTCCTTTGCTGCTCTGACTATACCTTCCCAGGTTCCGTCGTTGAACGACTTGTCACCGAGACCTCCAACGTCTGTGACCATGATGACCTTGAACGCCATTGCGAAGACTGAGAGCATAACTATTAGCGACAGAACGATCAGCCTTTTCACCTTGACTCCCCCTTTCTGAAAAGTTTTAAAAGATTGACACTCGCCACGAACATGGCGACCAAGAAGACCAGCGGGTTGATCGATGAAGATGTCTGTAACTGGAGCAAGGGTGACGTTTGCTCGACGATCAACATCAAATTGCGCACGTTCAACCATCCCATCACTGAGACAATCAAGAGAACGATCGATGGTCCAACAGATATTTTAGGGTTCAGAAAGAAATTTGTCAAAAACACCAGGATTGTGATCAAAATGATGGAAAGCGAACTTCTGTTGTTGAAAATTCTGATATGAGGGGATGCTGTTCGCTGAGAATTTTGAAAAATTCGTTTCTCGAACGTGCTCTGCAAATCCGAAAGAATGGGATACTTCGTGCTGAACAAACCTTCGATGTGTTGTTTGAATTCTTGTCTCAACCTGGGCGCCGAGTACTCCACCAACCTCTTACTGTATTTGAGCAAAGAATCGAGGTCCCGTTCGAAGCTCTTCATTCTCGATCTCTCGTCGAGCAGGTAGAACCTGAGCGTGTTCGACAGAGGCTGGAACATTTCCATTCTGCCCTTCGAGCCGCCATAGCGGAAGAAACTGGAAAGATCGTTGAAGAACGCTCCGTAATTCGACGAGAGGAGAATTTCCGTCACAACACCGCGTGAGTTCAAATTTGCCAGTGTCTCGACGAGATCGTTGACGATCGCTTTGGTGTCTTCCATACTCGTGTACATGGTCGAAGACAATCGCCTCACGTACTGCGAGACCAAAGAAAGTTCATCGACGTACAGTTCTCGTTTCAACAGGTCGTAGTATCTGGAACCAAGGAATTCTTCGCGCTTATCCATAGACAGTTCCTCGCATCTGGGCACCAGTGGAAAGATAGCCGCGAGCACTATCAGGATGATGCACACAACGTTTAACCATATCGGGCGCTTTTTTGGCAACCTCAGAGCTGCGAACGCAAAGCCAAAAATCAACACCAGACCGTAAGTCAAGGACTCGTACATGGAAGTCGGATCGAAGAAAAAGAACAGATATATCGCCTCGAAGCCCAACACAGAACCTAAGAGCAAACTTCTAAGCTTTACGAATCTGATGGCCGCGAACAGTGCGCACGTATAAACTATCAACCTCAACCACCAGTAGTTCTTCTCGCCTGGCGTGATCTTCTGCACCGTCTGCGCCACGTACGTCTGAAAGTTCGTGATGGGTTTGACGATGTCTCTCGCCACAAAGGCCGCTTCTCTGTTTATGTGCGCGGCGATTCTTGCAGGGTCTTTCTTTGCGTTTTCCACAACCCTCTCCAGAGCCTGGGTTAGAATTGACTGAATGGTGGGATCAGAATAAAAAGTGGTGAGATCGACAAGGTGTTTCAAGTCGGTTGGAGGCGTGAAACTGTAATCGGTGATCTCTATCCGATATCTCTGAACCAAATCCAGTGGCGGTTTCTCATCCGTAAGTCCAACCTGGTAGGCAATGATCCATGCAAAGAAGGATCTGGCTTCTCTGCTGATGACGTCCCTGTATCGTGTGAAAAAGTCGATGAAAGAAGCGTCCTTCATGACGTAGTCTGCCGTTAAACGAGTCTTGGCGAGTTTGCTGGAAAGGTACGAAAGAAAAAGTGCTGCGGCGAGTTGTTCTTCCTCGGTTTCGAAGTCGTACGAGGAGTAGATCAAACTCAAATAATAACCAAGATCGGGCGTGGCTTCCCTCTTGTCCACACTGCCAGCGATCAAAAACCTGTAGTAACGATAGAGAGCGAAGTGCTCCAAAGATTCTACGGTTTTGATCAGGAATGGATTCTGGATCGAGCCGGTCTCGTACTCGCGAACCAGCTCAAGGTAAAGGTTCAAAGCATCGGGCAGCTGGAGTGCCCAACATGTCAAAGTTAATATCAGAACCACAAATACGACTGTTTTCCTTAGCAATATTCTACCCCCGTACGTTTCAATATTAGCACACGAGATAGGAAGTCTCAAAGTGGTGTTATAATGATTTGAGCCAAGGGGGGACGCCGTGAGAGTATACGTCTTTGGTCAATTGAGAATCGAAGACGATCGAGGAAACAACGTAGATATAACTAAAATCAGATCAAGAAAGGCTCGAGAGCTGTTGCTTTACTTCATCATTTTTCACAAAAGAAGAATCCCCGCAGAACTGTTGTGTGAAACTTTCTGGCCCGGCATGGAAGAAGATTACGCTCGAGGTAATTTGCAGACAGCGGTGTCGTTGATCAGGCGTTTTCTCGGCAAAGAGGTTTTGACTTACTCGGATGCAACATACTGTTTCGATAAGGACGATGAAGTGATAGTTGATGCTGAAGAATTCGAAAGTTCAATCGTGAGCGCGAGAGATTGTCGAAACGAGGAAGAGAAAATCGTGAAACTGAAACGAATCATCGAAGGGTACACGAACGATGTTTTACCCGAGTACTGCTACGAAGAATGGATCGTCCATGCGCGTGAACACTACAAAGATCTTTTCGTCGACGTTCTGATGGAATTGATAGCACATGCTGAGTATAGTGGTAGTTTCGCGGAAGTTCGAGATCTTTCAAAACGTGTTTTGGAAAAGGATTTCCTGAACGAACAAGCCTGCCTCAGTTACATGAAGGCTCTGGCCCAGCTTGGACAAGAAACGGAGGCATTGCGCTTCTATGAGTCTTTTTCAGAGAGGATGGAGAAAGAACTTGGAGTTCTCCCGTCTCAGCAAGTCAAAGATCTTCGTGATGAACTTTTGACGCACCGAAAGAGGATGATCTGGATCGTCACTATCGAAGCGAACTCAGTAAGCGAGGCGATGCAGGTTCTCAAGAGTGTTCTCAGGGGAGACGACGAAGTCAGGATCATTTCAAGTCAAAAGATCGGGCTGTTCGTGAAGGACGTCGACAGAGAAGTTGCGGAATCGATTCGAAAGAGAGTTGAGAAAGCCTTCGATGGAGGATCCATGCAAGTTAAGATCTCTCTCAGACTTGCTCGCTGATTTCCTGAATTCTTTGAGGTTTTTTTGAGCGAACGATCAGCCATTTTTGAGCGTCACCGTTATACTGAGTGTGGAAAACGAGGTGGCGAGGATGGCGTACAAGTTCAAGTGCATTAATTGTGGGGACATAAGTTACTCCGCCGCACCCTTAGAGTTGCAAAAGTTTCCACTGTGCGAGAAATGCGGTGGTACAGTTCTCAGAGTCCAGCCGCCTATGAAACTGGGAGAGATCCTGATCGCCTTAGGAATCATGAGCGAACAGGATCTGAAAAGAGCCCTGGAGGTCCAGGAAAAAATGACAGAACACCTCGTGATAGGAAGACTTCTGATCAAACTCAACCTCATCGGAAGGAATGAGTTGGAAAGAGCTTTACAGATTCAGCGAGACATGTTGAGCGGTACTCAGGTTCAGTAAATAACGTAAGGCAAACCTGTCGAAGGATCATTTACGAGTCTGAAGCGAGTGTTGTAAACTTGCTCCAAGTTTTCTTTCGTAAGCACTTTTTCTGCCTTTCCCTCCGCAAATATCTTTCCTTCCTTCATCATCACGATCCTGTCAGAGAGTCTCACGGCAAAGTTGATCTCGTGGAATGCAGTCAAGATGGTTCTGCCTTCGTCATGTAGTTTCTTCATTATCTCGAGCACCTCGACGGCGTGTCCGGGATCCAAATGAGCTGTGGGCTCATCGAAAAGCAGAATCGGTGTGTCCTGAGCCAAAATTCGAGCGATCGACACCCTTTTCTTTTCACCGGCACTCAGTTGACCGAAGTATCTGTCGAGATATTCGAGTGCATCGACCTTTGCAAGAGCTTCCTTCACTTTTTGAAAGTCCAGCTCGTCCCAGGATGCGAAAAAACTGCTCTTGTACGGGAGCCTTCCAGTCAGCACGATCTGTTTAACCTGAAAGGGATAGATAGGATTGAGATCCTCCGTCACGAAACCCACAATCCTCGCAAGTTGTCTCTTTCTCATTCTGCCAGGTTCCATACCCCTGACCAACACGGTCCCGCGCGTTGGTTTCAACAAACCCGCCACCAACTTCAGCAACGTGGTCTTACCTGAACCGTTGGGTCCTATGAGCGAAACGAACTCGCCTTTGTTGATCTGCAGGTCTATCGATCTCAGAACAGGGTCCTTCACATAAGCAAAATCGACGTTCCTCAAAATGATCTCAACCATGGTTTTCACCCTTCTTCAGCAGCACCAGCATGACGGGCACCCCAACGAAAGCCGTGACGACACCTATGGGCATCTCCGAAGGACTCACTATCACCCTTGCGATCGCGTCGCACACGCACAGTAAGATCGCACCGATCAAGGCGCTCGAGACGAGCAAGACTTTGTGATCGCTTCCAAAGAGCTTTCGAGCCATGTGTGGTGTGATGAGTCCCACAAAACCTATCACACCTGTCTTTGACACCACCGAAGCGGCTGCGAGGCTTCCAAGGCTGTATACGATCAGCTTGACGAATTCTGTGTTCACACCGCTTATTTTCGCTTGAACCTCGCCTATCGCCATCGCGTTCAGCTGTTGCGATAAACCCAGGCTCGCCCAAAAGAAGAGCAGGAAAAAGACGAACGGACTGAGCAGATCGTTCCAAGTCATACCAGACAAACTTCCGAACAACCAAACATAAGCGTGCGTTATGTTCCTTCTTAGTAGCATCAACAACGTGATCGTAGCAGAGCTGAACAGCACGCTGACCATGACACCGCTGAGAACCAACTCCACGATCGGTATGATCCCATCCTTCTTTGCCAGGACGATCGCTACCAGCGATGCGATCATGGCGAAAGCGAAGCTCAAAGTCGGCAGTCTGTAGAGAAACTGAAAACCACTCACCGTAGCCAGGTAAATGGACAGGACTGCACCAAAAGAGGCGCCGGAGGAAACACCGAGGAGGTAAGGATCGACCAAAGGATTGCGCAGTAAACCTTGAAAGGCGGCTCCAACAGACGCAAGGCTCGCCCCCGCGATGAGTCCCATGAGCACGCGAGGGAGTCTCAAACCCCAAACGATCGATCTGTGTTTGGAAGTCTGGTCGAACAAAGCTCTGAGCACGTCAGCAAAATCAACTTTAACCGATCCAACGGACAAGCACAGAAGAACGAGAACGACAAAAACCGTGACCAGGGCGAGCCATTTGCCAAGCTTCATCATTTACCACCGTAAAAGTCGTTGTAGAATTTCTCTATGTATTCCACGAGTTGCGGAACTGGCAAACTCAACAGATAGTTGTCGTAAACATAGATACGCTTGTTTCTGACCGCTTTCAAGGACTTGAGTATCGGATGGTTAGAGACCTTCTCCTTGATCTGTTCCTCGGAATTGGGGACGTAACTTGCGACAATGAGCACGTCCGGATCCTGCGAAACTATGTATTCCAGAGAGATGGGCAAAAAACCGTTTGGCCCTGTGAAAAGTGCCGCGATGTTCGCTCCACCAGCGAGCACGATCAAATCGTTCAGATACGAGCCTTGACCACAGGTCCAAACCTCTCTCACGTCTGGACCGGGGATGTCCATCAGATACGCCACCTTCACCCTTTTGTCGAGAGGTATGTTGTAGGCCTTCTTTGCGATGTTCAGATAATGTTCCTGCAACTGGTTGGCGAGCTTTTTGGCTTTCTCTGGAACGCCCATGATGATCCCCACCAACACCAAGTCGTTCAAAATCTGCTGCACACTGTTGGCGTTCAGAACCACGGTTGTCAGGCCGTGCTGTTCGAGCTTGACAACCTCAGGCAACTGAAAGCCACCGAAGGTGAAGATCAGATCCGGATTGAGACTGACGATCTTTTCCAAGTTTATCGGGAACAGATCTCCGATCCTCTCGGCCTCGAAATCGTCCCAGTTCGTGACCGCAATGATCTTGTCTTCCAGGCCCAAATACTGCAAGAACTTCGTGGTGGAAGGCGCAGCACAGATGACACGTTCCGGCTTTTGCACGATCGTGACTGTTCTTCCTGCGTCATCCACGACCGTGATCGGATAAGACCACACCAGAGCGAGAAACACGATGAGCAACAACAAAGTTGCAAACCTTCTCATACCAACACCTCCCGGCAAAGTTTTTCACCACCCTCTCGGTTCCGGAGAAGGTGGTGTTTCTGTCGAAGGGCAGGTCTCCCGGCTTCCGGATCATCCTACTCCCCACGCCTTCCCGGCTTACGCCAGTGGCTCTTGTGGGTTTCGTCCCCGGTTACGGTGGCGTCCCCGCGCCGGACTTTCACCGGCTTCCCTTTTGAACCTCGTCGGTACCCTCCGACGCCTCGCTGTTCACTTTTCAGTTCGATTATACAACGACTCAACACCAAGCCAAAACATTGGGAAGATGTACGCCATGATCGGTAAATAAAGCCGCACTTCCCTCGCGCACCCCATGACAAAGTTCATGACGATGAAGGGGATCATCCAAAGCCAGGTTTTTCTGAAGAAATCGTTGTTCCTAATCTTTCTCACAAAAAAGAGTGGCAGTGCGAAGAAGAAGAGAGGATAGACTAACGCCCAAGGATCTTGAACGTTTTCCATGATCATCACGGCAGAGATGTAGTACTCAGCCTTTGGAAAGATCACCTCGCTGAGCACGAGGATCATGAAAACTGGGATCACGACCAATACTCCTTGCTGAAGAAGTTTCTTCTTCTCTCGTGAGAAGTTGAACAGGCTGTAGATCACCGCCGTGAACAGTGCGTGGTCCGTTCTCACGAAACATTGGCCGATGACGAGCAGCAATACGATCCACCAAGGTTTCCTTCGATATATCAAGATCAAACCAGCTACGAAAAAGAGTAAAGAGATGATGAATTCCTGCTGAGCAAAGTCTCCGTATCCGAAGGCAAGGAAGATGGAATATGCGAACAGAGAAACGTAGGCAGTGAAATCGCGAACGAAGAATTTCATCCAAGCGTGAAGGACCAAGAACAGCAAGATCGTGAACGTGAACCTCATCGTGGCATAGCCATTCACGACCTTGGTTAGATCGCTGTCGTTGTCGAACACATCTATGATCGGGCTGGGAAGTTCCTTAGAAATCTTTTCCAAAGCGTTAAACGGATCTTTCACCCAATCTCTCCAACCAAGGTTGTTCAAGATCCCAAGCAAGATATTGCTGGTAAGGGGGTTTTTCGTTATCTCTAAAAGTTTTTCCCTGAGGAAATTCTCCACATCCGTGAGCATCTTTTCTCTCTCCTCAGGTGGGACGTGGGCGTTCAAACTGAGCTGGTTGTTTCTTTTAACAATTTCACGCGCATCGAACCCGAGCCACTGTTTCAACTTCACGTAAGTGTTGCTGTACCACCTGATCGGTGAATGTTTGAAGAAATACTCTACAAGTGGGTAAGGAACGTATCTGTATTGATTTGGTGCAGGTCCAACGCCTTCGATCAATTTACGGTGCGTGTGATACAGAAAGATCCTTCCAGCTATGCTGAAGGTGTCCTCCACCATCCAAAACCCAATCGAGGTCACTACGTACGAGAGAACCACGACGGTCAGTAGAACGAGAAGTGTTTTTCTGTTCACGTGTAATTCTCCCACAGTTTTCCCCATGGACTCGATTTTTTCCAGTCTTCGAGGATTCTTCTACCCTTGAGGTTCCACCAGAAGACATCGTGATAAACTTCTGAAGCGAGCACGAACAGATACACCAGAGGTGTTCTGAAAAACAGATGCTGAAGCCTCTTCAAAGGGCCAAACCACAGCACGTCCCCAACCCTGCTCGCGAGGTTGTCACCAACTTTGAAACGATAGTTCAAACTCGACACGTCGTAACCAACGATCTCGATGTTCTCCAACCTTCCGTTGCCCAAGCCTTGTTCATTCGCGATGCGAATGTAGTCTATCGACATCGGATCAAAGCCCATTATCTTTGCTGCAACCGCGTCTACGGCAACCTGATCGTCACTCGCCAATACCAGATCCGTTCGTACAGGATTCATCGTTCTCGGACCTGGACCGTTCCCAGCAGTGGTGCCATCCATGACGGCAAAGATACCACTGTGGATCTCTTTCTGTATCTTCAAAAGGTCCACGAGCGTTTCGTGGATCCAGCTGTGCGCGTAATGTCGTTTCGTGTTGAGAAGACCTCCAAAAGCGTTCTTCATGGCTCCCGTGGTCGTCGTGTAGATGTGGCACTTCATCGTTGGTAGATGGACGATGTTTTTACCTACGAAGAAGTCAGGTATCTTCACTCCTTCGGGGAATATCTTGTGGAGCACGTTCAGCTCGCACCTGGGTTGATAATCGATCCACTTCATATGACTCGGTTCGAAGTTGTGGAGGATTGGTACGTTATACTTCTTGTACACAGATGCCAGTTTGTTCAATTGGGCACCCTTCTGCGGTTTCGTCACGACAGTCTTGTTTTCTACGGCGATGATCTGCTCGAACCCGAGTCTTTTCAAACCCAGTATGGTTCCTTCGAGCTGCCACGGTGTCGTGTTCGACGATGGCATGGGTAAATGCCAGGAGATGTTGTCCTTCAGGATCACTGGGCGCGATTTGTCAAGAATTACATCGACGTTGGCTTCCTTCAGCAATTGAGCGATGTCTTCAACAACCCTTTCTGGTGTGGTTCTCAGCACGAAGACCTTCGATTTACCCATGCGAAGACCTCCTTCACACCGAGACGAGCCAGATTCCTGCGACGATGACGATCATACCGATGATCTTCGTTACCGTTACGCTCTCTTTGAACAAGAAATGAGAGAAGAGCGACACCAAGACGAATCCCGCGCTTGTCATGATCGGATACGCAACGCTCAGCTTCAGTCTCGTCAGGCTCAGGGCGTAAAGGACAAAAGCAACAGCAAAGCAGAAGAGAGCGAGCCAGGTGTACAGGTTTTTCATGGAGTTGAGGAAGAAGCGTGCGATGTTCTCACTTCTAACCAACGATGCAGCAGACATCTTCAAAAACACGTTTGCCAAAGCGTTCGCTGTCAATGCCATCAGCAAGACGAGAAAGCTTTTCATCGCATTACCTCCCCAAGTACAGAATCATCATCACGCTGAAGAACCAAAGCCCGATCGCTATCCAAAGGGATCTATCCTTGGTCAGAACGTCGGTGGGATCTTCTTCACCTCGATGCATGGAGAGGAACATATACCGGAATACTCCGTAACAGACGAAGGGAACGGTCAGATACAGCTTGTCCGTACCGAACTGCTCTATGGTTCGAACGTCGAGTGTGTAGAGTGTGTAGAAAACGATCGCGCCAGTACCGGTCGAAACTACAACGTTCGTGAGCAGATCGAGATCGTAAAACTGCAAAGATGGTCGCTGAAAATGGTTGTTTCCATCCAGAGATACGAGTTCTGCCTTTCTCTTGCTGAATCCCAAAAAAAGCGACAGGAAAAAGGTGCTGGTGATCAACCAGCCCGAAGGTGAAACCCGGATTGCATAGCTACCACCCATCACTCTGAGTGCAAAACCTGCTGCGATACAGAAAACGTCTATCAGGACAAGATACTTTCCACAGAAAGTGTAGAACACGTTCAAAGAGAGATAAACCACGATGCAGGCGAGGAACTTCAGGCCGACCTCGATCGCCATGAGGACAGATGCAGACAGCAAAATAGAAAAGACAACGTAGGCCGTTCGAACGCTGACACGGTTACTCGCGATGGGCCTGTTTCTCTTCTTCGGATGCAACCTGTCCAGTGGCGCATCTCTTATGTCGTTCAGAATGTAAACAGCACTCGAAGCTAAGCAGAAGATTAAGAAAGCTGTGAAAGAAAGAAGAAATGATGAAGGATCAAAAAATCTCTTTGAAAAAACTAAAGGTGCCAGCACGAAAAGGTTCTTCACCCACTGTTTTATCCTCAGCAACCTCAAGACGTTCGGCACTCGAACCCCCCCACAACTTGGTTGATTTTATCTTACCAAAAAACTTTGGGGGCCAACGGCCCCCGAGTCCAACAAAAAGGTGGTTTTATCTCAGCTCACAGAATAGCCTTCTGCGTCTCTTTGTCGAACACGTGTATCATATTCATGTCGAAGACAAGATCGATCTTTTCACCCTCTTTAGCCTTCGTTCTTGGATCAACTCTGGCAACGAGTGAGTCTTCTCCACACGTGACGTGCAACAGAGTTTCGCTACCGAGCGGTTCAACCACGTCCACTATGCCTGTGATGGTGTTCTCAGGTTGCGGTGCCAAGGCAAACAGTTTGTCGAAGATGTTTTCGGGTCTTATGCCAAAGATGACCTCTTTGTCGATCCATGGCTCGAGGACAGGTTCGTGCTCTTTTATGACCTTCACTTTGAAGCCACTGGTCTTTATCCAGATACCACCTTTTTCTGCAACGACGACGGCATTCAAGAAGTTCATAGCAGGACTTCCGATGAATCCTGCGACGAACGTGTTCGCTGGCTTGTTGTAGACTTCATAGGGAGTTCCTATCTGTTGGACAGTTCCGTCCTTCATGATGACGATCTTGTCGGCCATCGTCATGGCTTCGACCTGGTCGTGGGTGACGTAGATGATCGTCGCGCCGAGTCTGTGGTGCAACTTCTTGAGCTCGCTCCTCATCTGCACCCTCAGCTTTGCGTCCAAGTTCGAAAGAGGTTCGTCGAACAAGAACACCTTTGGATTCCTCACGATGGCCCTACCGACTGCGACGCGCTGTCTCTGACCACCGGAAAGCTGCCTGGGTTTCCTGTCGAGCAGTTCTTCTATGCCCAAAATCTTTGCCGCCTCCTTGACCCTCCTGTCGATCTCGTCTTTTGGAAACTTTCTCAGCTTCAGACCGAAGGCCATGTTCTCGTAAACGGTCATGTGAGGATAGAGGGCATAGTTCTGGAAAACCATCGCAATGTCCCTGTCTTTGGGTTCAACATCGTTGACGACTTTTCCATCGATCTTTATCGTTCCCTTCGTGACCTCCTCCAAACCTGCGATCATCCTGAGCGTCGTGGTCTTCCCACAACCAGACGGTCCCAATAGCACCACGAACTCTTTGTCCTCGACGGTCAACGTCACATCCTTCACCGCGACGACTTTGTTGTCAAAGATCTTCGTCACATTCTCGAGTTCCACCTTAGCCATTGACTCACACCTCCTCGATGTCTTCCTGAAAGAGTTCTCTCTGATTCACTGACCCATGGGCTGAGGGATCACCCACGTCGAGCAAGTAAAGATCGTACACCTGATCCAGAAAGTTCATGATCTTTCGGTAGCGCTCGTAATCGATCAGAACCGCTGCGGGTACTCCATTCTTCGTTATCACAACGTCTTTTTGCTGCACTCTCTTCAGAACTTCAGAAAGCTTTGCCTTCGCATCCGCAAGGCTGAAGAATTCGAGCTGGTTCTTCACCTCATTCCTCCCTGACCAGAATTATAGTCAAGTTAACCGAAGATTTCAAGTCCCCCGGAATGAAAACGGTAAGGGCCCAAAAACAGGGTATAATACTAAGGAAAAAGTTTTTGAGGAGAAGTGTGCGATATGTTGAATCAAATATCTTCTCACCGGCTGTATTCGCTCCTCTCAAGCTTCATAAGGGAAATAATGAACGCGACGGAGCCAGATCTTTTGCTCGACGCACTCATGAAGATCTTTCAAAGGTTCGTGGACTGCGAACGCATAGTCGTGCTGGACAACGACTTGAATGTCAAGAAGATCAAAGGAGACACAGCTGAAATCGATGAAGACCTGAAAAAGATGATCCAGTGGGTCATGAACAATCATTCTCCTATGTCCTTGCCCAAGGGTGATGCAATGATACACATCTTTCCGCTGGTGAAAGCAGGCAAAACTCTGGGTGTGCTGCTCGCCTGGAGTAATGAAGAAATAGTGGTCGAGACTTCCGAACTGCTGCGTACCTTTGCCTTTTTGTCCGCAGTTGTTCTCGAAAATCTCGAACTCTATTCTTCCTTACAGGAACAGCACAAAACACTCGAAGCAACCAAGAACTACATGCAGAGGATCTTGGACTCTTTCCCTCAGCACATCGCCGTGTTTGATCAAGACTCAAGGATCGTCTTTGCCAACAAAGGCTACTCGCTGTCATCTTTCGGTGAAGACATCGCTTCAAAGGTCACTCAACTGGTTCAGAAGACGTTCCTGACAGGATCACGACAGACGCTCGAAGTCGAAGAAGGTGCGAACTTTTACTCCATCGTTGCTGAACCCATAGAATACGAAGGCCAGCCTCAGGTGTTGCTCGTCATCACTGACGTCACGAACACGAAAGAGGTGGAGAGGCTCAAGGCAATAGATCAACTGAAAACGGAGTTTGTGGCGAACATCTCTCACGAATTGAAAACACCACTCGCAGCGATCAAAGCTTACGCGGAGACCATACTCATGAGTATCGAAATGCTGGATCAACAGACTCTGAACGAGTTCGTCCAGATCATCTACAAGGAAAGTCAGCATTTGGAATCCATCCTCGAAGGCTTGCTCGATTTTTCAAAACTTGAGCAGAGGATGATGACACTCGAAAAAACCACCTTTGATTTGACCGGACTGGTCAGGGAAACAATGAGATCGATGGAGGAACTCGCCAGGTCGAAGCAAGTCAGGTTGGAACTGTTGACCAGAGAACCCGTGTTGATCAGAGCAGACCAGAAGCGCATCAAACAGGTCATAACGAACCTTGTGAACAACGGTATCAAGTACTCGAAAGAAGATTCGCAGGAAAAGTACGTGAGGGTGAGAATAGAGAGAAAGGGCGATAAAGTCCTGATCGAGATATCGGACAACGGTTTAGGAATACCCAAAGAGTATCACGAAAAGGTCTTCGAGAGGTTCTTCAGGGTTGGAACCGTTATGGACCATAGAGTGGAGGGAACCGGTTTGGGACTCACCATCGCCAAGCAGATCGTAGAACTTCATGGTGGTCGCATCTGGCTGGAGAGCGAGCCGAACGTTGGTACGACGGTTTTCGTGGAATTACCGGTGGGTGACGAACGGTGAAGCTGGAAGAGATCATCACGAAGATAGAGGAACTTCCTACACCCGATCCAATAGTTCAAAAGATCATCGCGGTGGCCTCCGATCCGAACGCTTCGGCAAAGGATCTGGCTGATGTCATCAAGCTCGATCCGAGTTTGTCTGTGCGCGTTCTGAGGCTCGTGAATTCGGCCTATTATGGTCTACCAAGGAAGATCGCTCAACTGAGCGAGGCGGTGATGATCCTTGGCTTCAAGACCGTCAGGAACTTGGCACTGAGCGTCTTCACCTACAACTCGCTAACGAGAAGGAAAAGATCAACGATAGACCACACGGCGCTGTGGAAGCACTTCATAGGCGTTGCGGTCGCATCAGAGTTGATGGCTCAGGTGGTGGGTTATCCTAACAAAGAGGAACTTTTCGTCGCGGGTTTGTTACACGACATAGGGAAGGTCACACTCGAGTTCGTCTCACCGGAGATGTTCGCGGCCGTGGCAAAACTCACCAAAACGTTGAAGATCTCTTTTTTCGAAGCGGAGAAGAAGTTGAATCTCCCAAACCACGCTTTAATAAGTATGAAGACTATCGAGCGATGGGGGCTTCCCGAGCTCGTGTCTCAATCCTGTGGTGGTCACCACACACCGGAGTCCTTCTCCGAGAGTCTGTATTCCGATGTCATAAGCATGATCCACGTGAGCGACTTTTTTGTGAACACGATCAATTACGGGGAGTCATATTCGTATGGTGGGTTCGTGCTGTCGCCGTACGCTCTGAACCTTTTGGGGCTCAAGCCGAGGATGCTGACAAACTATCTGAAGAAGCTGAAGGAAAAGTTAATGACTGCAGATGAATTTCTCAAAATCGAGCAGGAGGCGGTATCGTGAGGCCAGATTACAGAAAAGCGATGCTCGAATCTGAAATCGTCAAACTGATCAGCGAAGCGCTCAGGGAAGCGAAGGATCCAAAACTCAAGGATCGTATCATCACAGTCTCGCGCGCAGAACTCTCCGCCGACAAGAGGTTCGTTGACGTTTACGTCAGTTCGATAGGAGATGAAAGCGAACGGAAGGCTTTGGTCGAACATCTCAACAAGATCAAGGGTTATTTCAGGACCTATTTGGCGAACAATCTGGATTTGTTCGTCGCACCCCAAGTTCGCTTCAAGGAAGATCCAGGTATAGAGGCGAGCGTTCGCGTGCAAGAATTGCTGAACAGGCTCAAGGAGGAAAAGAAGTGAGCGTGTCTGGTATTCTGCTTGTGGACAAGCCAAAAGGACCCACTTCCCACGACGTAGTTGATGAAGTCAGGAAAAAGCTCAACCAGAGGCGTGTGGGTCACGCCGGGACACTCGATCCGTTCGCCACGGGTTTGCTCATAGTTGGTGTGGGAAATGCCACCAGGTTGCTGGAATATCTCATGAACCACAACAAAGTCTACAGAGTGAAGATGAAGCTTGGGCTCATCACTGACACGTTCGATATAACTGGGAAGATCGAAGAAGAAAGGCCGTGCAACGCCACAAGGGAGGAGATCATAGAAACGATCAAAAGCTTTGTGGGAAGTTATGTTCAAGTACCTCCCGCGTACTCAGCTAAGAAATACAAGGGTGAAAGACTTTACGAGTTGGCGAGACAGGGCAGGATCGTGAGATTACCACCCAGACAGGTAACGATCCATCGCATAGAGGACATCGAAATCGAAGATCTCTTCGTTTCCTTCACAGTTGAGACGAGTCCGGGCACTTACGTGAGGTCCCTTTGCATGGACATCGGCTACAAGCTTGGTTGTGGAGCAACAGCCGTGGAACTGAGAAGACTCAGCGTTGGGCCCTTCAAGGTTGAAGACGCTGTGGACGTCTACAGCCTGAGCGCTGAGGAGATCACGAAAAAAATCATCCCTATCTCGAAAGTGCTCCACTTTCCAAAAGTCTGGATCAACAACGAAGCGAAAGAGAGAGTTTTGAACGGGATGAAGATCCATGTGAAGGACATCCTGTATCACGAACAGTTTGAGAAAGACTCAATCGTTCAAGTGTTCAACGAAGAAGAGCTTTTGTGCCTTGCACGCGCTGAACGGCGTTCGACGTTTCTGAGAACTTTGTTACATCAGGAAAGAAACGAAGCGGTCCTCAAACCGTTCAAGGTCTTCAGGGAGAGCTGATCATGTACGTCACGACGATAGGAGTCTTCGATGGGGTTCATCTGGGACACAAGGCGTTGTTGAAAGAGGTCAATCGTCTCGCGCAGGAGAGGAATCTTAGATCAAGGGCTTTCGTGGTTTCTCACCCCTTTGAACATCTCACTGGCAACTTCGATGGTCTGATCATGAGTCACGAGAGACGAATCCTTTTGCTCTCGCAGTACTTGGACGAAGTCGAGCTTTTGGATTTGCGATGCATCAAAGACATGCCTGCGCAGGACTTTTTCGAACGAATCCTTGCGAAGGATACCGCCGTGCTCGTCGTGGGAAGGGACTTCAAATTTGGCAGGAACGCTCTGGGAGATCTCAGTTTGCTCGAGAAGCTCTGTGAAGATAGAAAAATCACTCTCAAGACCTTCCCTGATGTTTTGGATGAAAACAAAGAACGCATAAGCAGCTCTCGCATCAGGAACATGATAAGAGATGGGAGAATTGAGCAAGCCGAGAGATTGTTGGGACATGAGTACCTGCTCGAAGCGGTTGTTTTGAACGTGAGCAGTTTCAACTCAAGGAGCGTGGCTCTCCTGCACACTGCAAAGGAATTGGTTAAACCTCAATCTGGCGCTTTTCAGATCGAGGAACAAAGCTTGAAAATCAGGGGAACCTTGATCCTAAATGGTGAAACGAAGCTGGTTTCTCAAGATCTGAGGCTCGCACCGGGAACGTACTTGTATCTGAGATTCATGGAGGGAAGATTGTGAGAGTAGGTGTCGTGACGGGTATTAACAGTTCCGATCCGTACGTGTTCTACGTGAGGCTCGAGCAGGAAGATGGAAGACCTCGTCACATGCTCCAGATAGACGATGTCGTCAAAGTTCAGTTCGACTACCATCCCCAAGGTTCACTCATCTACTACGGCATCGTGGTGAAGATAATGGCGAGGTGGGACTTTGGTCCCATATCCGGCTACGAAGAAGAGCTCGCCTTGAAGGGCCTCTCTCCGGCGAATCCTATCTTCATAGCCACAGTCATGACCACCAGAATGTTGAAGATCGAAAGCGGAAAGATTCTACCCGACGCACCGCAGGTGCCACCACCGCCTGGATCAGAGGTGAGTGTCGCAAGCGAATCGGAGCTCGATGTGGCGCTTGGTTTCGACGAGCTCTTGCAGAAACACTGTGCAATCCCGATAGGTTTGTTCAGAAACAACAGATGCGCATACGCAGATGTCAGGTACATACTTGGCGAGAACGGTGCACACATAAACATATCGGGTCAATCCGGAGTGGCAGCCAAGACTTCCTACGCGACCTTTCTCGTGAAGTCTTTCCTCGACACGGGAAACAGGTTGAAGGAAAAGAACGAACTCATGGCATGCCTGTCAAGGTCGCGGTTCATCATCTTCAACGTCAAAGGTGAGGGGTTGTTGTTCTTAGACAAGTGGTCGAAGGATTGGAAAGAGAAGGAGGAAACAAACACAGGAAAATCGTGGAAAAGAATGTACGAAGCTCTGCAGATGAAAGCCGAACCGTTCGAAAAAGTCGCCTTCTTTGCCCCCAGGAAACTCGCCAAGGATGAACCGTGGGTGAACAAGAGGTCCCAAGGTGTACAGATCTATGGTTGGGACATCGTTGACATAATGAAACTGGGTCTGTTCGAACTTTTGTTCGATCAGGAAGAACTGGAAAAGAACCAGAACCTTCAACTCGCCGTCACGAGCGTTCAGGAAGTTTTGCAATCGCGCTTCGAGGAGGCCATCCTGGAGGCGAAGAGATTCTGTGAGCGTAACCACATAAAGGTTCCGAACGATCCAGAGATGATCATCAGAACGGCCATCGCGAATGGCTTTGACGTGAGTACGATGGCGCGCTTGCCTGACGGACTCGATGAACTCATAAAGATGTTTGACGAGGACGAAGACTTCAAAACGAGAATCGCACAAGAGGTGCAGGGAAAAGCCACAGTCGCAGCACTCATCAGGAGGCTGAAGGCAGCAAAAGCAGTTGGGTTTGATCTTCTCTGGGTACGGACGAACTTCCTCAATTACAACGCCACAAGGCGCATCGATTGGGACAAACCTGGCCAGGTGACGGTTATCGACATCTCCAAGCTGAAAAACCGTCCGCAAAGCTTCGTGGTTGGTGCTGTATTGCTTGAAGTGATGCGATCACGAGAGGAGAAAACTAACCAAGATCCTGTGTTCATATTCCTGGACGAGCTCAACAAGTACGCGCCACGCTTTGGAGGGGGCCCACTCTCTTCCATCTTCAGAGACATCGCGGAACGCGGCAGGTCGTTCAGAGTGATACTGATCGGTGCGGAACAAACGGCTTCGGAGGTTGACTATCGAATCATAACTCAGTCCTCGACGACGGTGGTTGGAAGGCAGAAAGGTGCCGAACTCGCAAAACCTGAGTATTCACACCTAACGGATGAACAAAAGGCCAGGGCTGCGTTGCTTCAACAAGGAGAAGTCATCGTGGACCAGCCCTTCATGAGGATACCGATCACCGTGAGATTCCCGTTGCCTGCCTGGTGCACGCGAGAAGACGATGCGTACACGATGAGCGAGCAGGAAAGAAGAACGCTTGAGGAGAGAGCGTACGGAGGGGACTGAAATGACTTTGAAGAACTGTCTGGTGTACCGAGACGGAAACTTCGTCAAAATGGACCTCAACGTCGAGAAAGGTATTTTTGTCGATAATCCTTCGGAACCACTGATCGATGCAACTGGTTATTATGTCATGCCCGGTTTTGTGGATTCACACGCGCACGTGATAGGCACAGGACACAAGTACGGCCATGTGAATCTGGAGAACGTCGGCTCGATCGAAGAACTTTTGCAAATACTTCAGGCAGAAGACCACGGTGTGATCATCGGTAGGGGATGGAGTGAAGAAAAACTTGGAACGAGACCTACCAGGCAGCTGCTCGACCTGTTGGAGAAGCCTGTTCTTCTCATCAGAAGGTGCGGGCATGTCGCGGTTGCGAATAGATCCCTCATGGAGTTGACTGGACGATGGAGGGAAGATGGAGTCTTTAAGGAACAGGATCTGGAGCAGTTGAGGAAGGATCTGCCATCGCGGGAAGATGAGAAGTTTTTCAAGATCGGGCAAGAACATTTCTTGATGCACGGGGTGACTTTCGTCCATTCCGACGATCTGCACGGTTTGAGCTGGGAGAATCTAAAGGAGATCTTGAAAGACTCCAAGATGAGAGTCTTCGAGAAGGTGTATTTTTCATCTTTGAGTGACCTTGAGAAATTCGACGATTTCGGTCAGATCTCCGACCGTGTCATCGTGAAAGCCGTGAAACTGTTCGCGGATGGATCTGTTGGAGGAAGAACGGCCTGGCTCAGCGTTCCATACGCAGACGATCCGTCGAACTTTGGAACGAAGCTGATTGACGAAGAGGAGCTCGAGAAATTCGCAATCCTTTGTGAGAGAAAGAATGTTCAGCTCTGCGTACACGCAATAGGCGACGAAGCGCTTCACATGGTGGGCAAGGTTTTCAGCAGACATCCCAATCACAGGGTCATACACGCACAACTGGTTCGAAACGAAGACTTATCCGTGTTGAGGAAAAGCTTCTTTTCGGTTCAACCCCACTTCGCCTTTGAAGACCGTCACCTTATCGAATCGGTGTTGCCTAAAAACTTGAAAGCCCTGCGTTATCCATTTCTGATGCTCTTCCAGCAGGGATTCAAGATCGCGTTCTCCACCGACGCACCGGTTTCTCCAGAGGATCCGAAGTACGTTATCGAGTGTGCGATGAAACTGGGCTTCACAAAACAGCAGGCAATAGAGCTGTACACAGTTGCTGGTGCACGAATGGCAGGTTTGAACAACCTCGGCGAAATAAAGTCTGGTTTTCTCGCAGATTTTTGCCTCTACGAAAAAAACCCTCTCGATCTGGATGAAGACCCAGTGGCGGTGTACGTGGCGGGAGAACTGGTGTACGAGAAATAAAATGGAGCAGGCGGTGGGACTCGAACCCACACCCTCCGCCTTACCAAGGCGGCGCTCCACCGCTTGAAGCTACGCCTGCACCGTCTCAAGTATATCAAAAAGTTCCGAAGGGTGCAAGTGTGTTCGAAACTCGTGCGTTCATATGAATTCGATCCTGTACCAATCCACGAGCGGTCTGAGGCCAAAAAGGGTGATCTTTTTGCCACACAGAACCGTTTCCACACACTCGAGTTCCGAAGCTCTCTCGACGTCTCGTTCGTCGAAACAATTTTCAATCTTGTACACGACGCGCTGAACCTCGTCCAACTTTTTATGTTGAACGATCCGTCCGTCGGGAGCGAGTATCAGCGCGTAGTACCCATCAGGAAGGCGATCCTTCAAACGCGCAATCGTGCACCCATCGCTCGCGAAATTTTTTGAAATTCTTACCGCGACAGGTAAGATGCGAGATGAAGCGAACACCTCGGCGAGCGGTGCAAACTTTTTTTCGTTTTCGAACGCGAACGGTGTGAGAGCAAAGCCGAAGGCTCCTTCTTCAAGTTCCGCAAGATCCACTTCGTCGTAAGAGAGTTTCTGCTTCCTTTCGGTTTGCTTGCCGAAGACTTTGGCGGCAACCAAGCTCAATTCTGGGTCGTGGCCCTTCTGAAACGCTTCAAAGTCTTCCAAGGCGGCCGACCTGCTCCCATAGAGTTCGTCAAAAGCTCCCGCCCAAACGAGTCTTTGGATCGTCGAAGTGGGCAGTTTGGTCCTCTCGGCGAAATCCTTCAAATTGGAAAAGGGAGCCAGCTCTCGACAGATGCGGACGGAGGATTCACCGATACCACCGACGGCTTCCAAAGGTAAGCGGAAAATTCTATCCTCAGAACCTCCAAAGTTCACGTTTGGTGGAAGCACTTCATAGCCTAACGAACGAAGCTCCTGCACCGCGAGGAAGACCTTGAACTGTTCCGACGAATGCTCTCGCACGTAAACATCGAAGAATTCCCTGGGCCAATGAGCTTTCAAATACGCCAGTTCGTAACTCAGGTGAGAATAGGCCACGCTGTGGGACTTGTTGAAGGCATAACCGGCGAACTTGACGAGAACGTCACACAGTTTTTCCACAAAATCTGGTCTGTAGCCCCTCTTATGGAGCGCATCCCTGAACTTTTGCAGTGCAGGTTCAAGGATCCGCGGGTCCTTTTCGGAAATCGCTTTCCTGAAGAGATCCGCTTCAGCAGCGCTGAAGCCTGCTGTCCTCATGGCGAGTCTCATAACCTGTTCCTGGTAGACAATGACACCGTGTGTTTCGGGGAACATGTCTTCTTCGGCTCGCTGACAGCCTCGCTTTCGTTCAGCATAAGTCTTTTCCAACTTGGCAGCGAGCGGACCAGGTCTGTTGAGAGCAAGCAGAACGGAAAGCTCCTCCAGATTGCTTGGTCTTATTAACCTGCACAGGTTCCTCGCCGTTTCCGATTCGAGTTGAAAAATTCCACACGTGTTTCCACGTCCCAGAAGTTCAAAAGTTGCCCCATCGTTGAAAGGCATCGTTTTCACATTCACGCGCTTTCGTATTCTGTCAAGAACCGTCAGAGTTCTCAGACCAAGCACGTCTATCTTCACCACGCCGATGCACTCGAGAGAATCCATATCGTACTCAATTACGGGCTGATCGGAGGATGGCACGAGCGGCAGATTGAGTGGCTCAGCCGCGAGGACTATTCCTGCCGCGTGAATACTCCTTCTCAAGGGAAGTCCGATGAGAGCTTTGGTCACATTTGAACTCACATCCAATTTCAATCTCCTGACCTCGTTGAAGAGACCCTTCTCAGTCAGTGTCACGAACGTTGAGATCTGGGCAAAATAAGGGAAGGCATCCTTCAACAAACCCAGCAGTTTGTCTCGTTGTTCGTCTGCCACATCGATATCGATGTCGGGCGGTTCTCTGCGTTCTTCGTGCAAGAATCTTTCGAACATCAAATTGTGAGAGATCGGATCGATCGATGTGATGCCAAGAAGGTAGGCTAAAAGACTTCCAACCACACTTCCCCTGCCCGGACCTATCAAGATGCCGTTCTGCCTGGCGATGTCCACGATGCGTTTCACCGTATAGAAGTACGATTCAAAACCGAGTTTCCTCACAACCTCGACCTCGCGCATGAGTCTTGTCTTACGCTCCAGATCGAGGTCTTCGAAGAGCTTGTCGAGCCATCCCTCCGGTGGATTCAGAAGTTTGTGACTGACCTTCAAATCATAGAGGCGTGCCCCCAGAGCCTCCGCGGGATCGAGAAACTTGCCAAAGGGTTCACAGTCTTCGCACGGCTCAGAGCCCACCAAACGGGTCATGAACCGGTGTGCCTCGAATGAAGAACGATCCAGATAGTAGACGAGCCTCACTTCTTTAACGTCTAAAGAATTAAGACGTGGCTCACGATTCTCGTTGTAGGATCTCACCAGCTCTTCGAACTCTTCGCGATCACGTGCATAGAAGATCTTCTGGCCCTTTCGAAGACCATGGATTGGTATCAGACCGTTCTCTTGACATAGCTTGTTGAAACGAACGGCAGCGTGAAAGTTGGTGTCGGCCAGCAGCAAAGACTTCATGCCTCTTTCTTTTGCAAACTCTATCATTTGCCGCAGTCGGATCACCGAACCGTCGAACGAGCAGGGAGACACGAAACAGAAGATCATTTTGACGACACCTCGTGTAGACGTCTCAACGCGGCTTTGAAATCTTCAGGGAGTGGTGCGATGAATCTCATCTGTTCGTTTTTCTTTGGGTGTCTGAACTGTAAGATTGCGGCGTGCAGCATCTGTCTTTCCACGTAAATGGGGTCGGCTCTGCCGTAGAGCCTGTCACCCAATATGGGGTGCTGGATGTATTTCATGTGAACCCTGATCTGGTGCGTCCGACCCGTCTTGGGATACGCGGCAACGAGCGAAGCAAGATCATCGAAACTTTTTAAAACTCTGTAAGAGGTCACGGCGATTCTTCCTTCCGCTGCGACTGTCATCTTCACCCGCAAGGTTGGATGCCTTGCCACCTTGATCTGTATCTCTCCCTCGGTTTCGTTTGGCTTACCTTGTACGATTGCCAAATACATCTTGAACACTTCTCTGTTCTTGAACTGCTGTGAGAGTGACCTGTGAGCAAGATCGTTTTTCGCAACCACCATGACCCCGGAGGTGTCCTTGTCCAGACGATGGACAATACCAGGTCTGAGTTCCCCTCCAATACCTTGCAGGTCTTTACAGTGATAGAGCAGGGCGTTCACGAGTGTACCGCTCGTGTGTGATGGAATCGGATGAACGATCATTCCTGCAGGTTTGTTGACAACGATGATATCGGAATCTTCGTACAGAACGTTCAACTCTAAGGGTTCGGGGAGGATCTCTATCTGCTGGGGTACAGGACGGTCCGGCAACGAGATGATATCGTTGGCTTTGACCCTGTAGCTTGGTTTTTCGAGTCTGTCGTTTACCTTGATCTGTCCGTCCTTAATGAGTTTCTGCAGGAAAGAACGCGAAACAATTTTTGGCAATTTGGAAAGCAGGAAAAGATCGAGCCTCTCTCCAGCCTCATTCCTGTTCACCTTTATTGTCAAGAGGCTGCTCACCTCTCAAAAGACTCACAAGAACGAGTATCCCCCCGATGGTGATGAAAAGGTCCGCCACGTTGAAGACGGCCGGAAAGTATCTCAGGTTTATGAAATCTACGACGTATCCGAGCCTGAATCTGTCTATCACGTTTCCAATGGCACCACCCACGATCATCTGAAGACCTGCTTTCGTCAGCGTTGAACATTTCACAAACTTTGGGACAAGAGCGAGAAAGAGCGTTGCGAAGAAAGTGACCCAAACGATCCAGCCAGATCTTGCGAACATTCCGAAGGCTATGCCAGTGTTCTTCGTGTAAGTGAACCACAAGATTCCTGGAACGACGAAGGTCGGAATGGTCAAGAATCTCTCGATCAACATCTTGCTGAGCTGATCCATCAACACGACGAAAGTGACCCAGAACATTCACGTCACCCTTCGGTAGAAGAACGGGCTCACGATCTTCAGACCCAGCTCGGCATGATTGAAGATGCGCTCGGTGCTCCCAACGAACAGCAGTCCTCCAAGCCTCAAAGCTTTGGCAAAATTCTGATACAGCTGCGCTTTCGCGTTCTCCTCGAAATAGATGACGACGTTCCTGCACACGATGAGATCCAGACCCTGCGGGAAAGGATCCTGCAACATGTTGTGCTTCTGAAACGTCACGCGTTTCTTCACAACATCTTTGACCTTGTACATGCCATCGACGATCTCAAAGTAACGGTCGACGTACGCTTTCGGTGTGCTTATCATCGAACGCGATTCGTAAACTCCGTTCTTAGCTTCCTGAAGGGCTTTGTCGTCTATATCCGTCGCAAGAACGTACGCCCCGGCAGGCGCCTTCAGCTCTTCAAGAAGTATGGCGAGTGAGTAAGGCTCTTCTCCACTCGCGCAACCTGCGCTCCATGCCTTGAACCTCGATCTGGAAAAAGAGAGAAGTTCCGGAAGGTATTTGTCTCTGAGCTCCCACCACTTTTCTGGATTTCTGAAAAACTCTGTGACGTTTATCGTGATCTTATCGAGGAACTCTTCCTTCGCAGAACTGTTCGTCAACAGCAAGCGTAGATATTCTTGGTAGGAGGACAGTCTGTACTTCCTTATCAGTATCTCGATTCGGCGTTTCATGCGGTGTGGCTTGTATCCACTCAGATCGAGCCCGAAGTGCCTGTGTACCTCTTTAACGAACCATTGAAAATCTTCGATCGGTAGTTCACCAGACGATTGGGAAAGAAAATCCTGCATACCACCGCTCCTTCTGAAGTTTCATCACTAAGGCGAGTTCGCCGAATTTCAACCTCGCTTCCACACCATTTGTACCTATCAGGAACCATTCTTCTTTCCCAAACCAGCCCATGGAGACAGAGAAGGTTTCATCCAGGTATTGCCCAACAAGATAAACGTTCTTTCTCTCTACTGCGAATCGAAAACCGCTTTCCGGTATGTAGAAGAACATGAACGGATCCACCAGTACACTGAAACCGTAACCACGACTCGAAGTGAAACCGCCGAGTTCGATTGAACCGATCGGGAAATTCAAACCCACATGGTGTTGCCCAGTAGAGTCTATGCACGCGTTGAAAAATGAAGTCTTGAAGAACAGCGCATTCTCCGGGCCAACCACCGCACCGAGGCTTCCGTTGAAAGCCCAGCCTACCAAGGAACGTTCATGAAAATCGATGTTCGCAAAACCCGTCTGCACCAAATGTGGCGCGTTAAAACGTACGCCTCCCGGGTCGAGGTCAACGTTGAGGTATTTCAAACTCTCAAGAGGAGAAACGATGGGACTGAACCATCCTCCCGCCAGTTTCAAACCAAATGGGAAATCAAGAAGAGCCTCGACGCGCCAGAACTCGACGTGCGGGACTATTCTCATCCCGAAATACGCGTCGCTGCCCAAGGTATAATCAAAATTGACTGTCGATGCGACACCAACAAACGCGAAGATCAAGAGCGAAGCGAGGCAAAATCTCATTGCCCGAGCTGTGCCAAGAGGGCCTCCATCTCGGCGTCGTCCATCTCGAAGTTGGAGAAAACTTCCTGCACGTCGTCCATGTCTTCCAGAGCGTTCAGGAGCGTCAGCAGCCTTTCGGCGTCCTTGCCGGTGACCCGCACCGTGTTCTTCGGAACGTAACCGATGGTTGCTTCGACCTTGTAACCGCTTGCTTCGAGCGTGTCCTTGACTTTCATCACATCTTCGGGGCTCGTCAAAATCCTGATCGGATCTTCCTCGTCTTTTATGTCCTCCGCACCGACGTCGATCGCCATCATCATGAGTTCCTCAACGTTTGCAACCTGTTCTCTCGGTACCTGGATTATGCCTTTTCTCTCGAAGACCCATCCTACGGCTCCTGGTTCCGCGAGGCTGCCACCGTGCCTGCTCAGAATGTGTCTGAGTTCCTGAGCTGTTCTGTTCTTGTTGTCCGTCAACGCACGAATGTACAGTGCCACTCCACCTGGGGCGTAAGCTTCGTAAATGATCTCCTGAAATTCGGCGCCCTCTATTTCTCCCGTTCCACGTTTGATGGCTCGTTCGATGTTCTCTTTCGGCATGCTCGCCTCTTTCGCCCTCTCGATCGCAGCCCTGAGACGTGGATTGGTGTCGGGATTTCCACCACCTTCACGAGCCGCAACGATCAGCTCACGTATGAGTTTCGTGAAGAGCTGTGATCTCTTCGCATCCTGGGCCATTTTCCTGTGCTTTATGTTTGCCCATTTGTTGTGACCAGACATGTTCCAACCTCCCGTTTTCAAAAGTTCAGTTTCATCTTATCCAAAATATTTTACCACTACCAACGTGGAATCATCATGCTGTGGTGCGTCGCCACAGAAAAACCTCAACTCGTCCTGAATTTCTTTCATCACCGCGTCGGCACTCTTGTTCCAGCATTTCTTTACAGTTTTCACAAGCCTTTCGAAACCGAACTCTTCCCCAGCCTGGTTCCGTGCTTCCGTGACGCCATCGGTGTAGATCACGAGTGTGTCCAATGGATCCAGCTTCAGCACGGTCTCCTCGTAATTGACATCCTTCATAATTCCCATGGGAAGCGTGCGAGCTTCCAGCAGATCGATTTGTCCGTTGCGCACGTGTACAATGGGATTATGCCCCGCATTTATGATGTGTGCCTCACCGTTCTCATGAAGACACATCAGAACAATGGTCACAAACCTGTCCTCTTCAAGATCTTCACACAAAACGCTGTTCAGTTCTTCGGCCAGGCGCGAGAGTCCAAAAGCGTTCTTCACAAGTGCTCTCAACGTACTTCTCAGGGACGTCATGAGCAGAGCTGCGGGAATACCCTTGCCAGATACGTCGGCAACCGTCACAAGCACACATCGTCCTCTCAATATTGCGTCGTAATAATCTCCACCGACCTGTATGGCGGGAACCATCTGTGCTGCGATTTCGAAGTGATGGCTTCGAGGCAAACGCTTTGGTAACAGGCTTGTCTGGATACGTTTGGCAATTTCCAGTTGTTCCCGGATTCTCTGCCTCTCGATCTCTCTTCGCAATCGTGTGTATCTCTCGCACGTTGCGGCCAGCTGGAAAGCCACGGCCTCCAGTATCTTTCTGTCAGCCGCGGTGAAAATACCATCTTCCTTTTCGATCAACGTTATGCGTCCCCATTCGGTTTCACCACTTCTGACGGGAACAGAGAGCAAGTTTTTCAGTTCCATCCCGTGCTCGGGTTCTATGAGCACAACACCTTCAAAGTCCTTGAGTAAATGCTTCGCCTGGGCGATCAAATTTTGCCGGTCGAAGCTTTTCTCGTATTCCAGGACGTTACCCAGTATAGTAAGTTCTATCATGATTGCTTTGAACGCCACCGTTTGTCTCAACGTCTGCGTCAAAGGCTCAAAGATTTCCGATGGATCAACGACGTTCGCAAACATACTGTTCAGTTCGAAGAGCGTCGCTATTTCTTGGTAGGTCCTCGACAACTCTTCCAGATGGTCCTGCAGGAGTTTCGTGTATTCTTCGCGAAGCTGGTCCATCTGCTTCAAAACTTGCTCCAGAAAGCCGAACATTTCTTTCTTGCTCAGTATCCTGTCATCCGACGCCATTTTTGCAAGACGGTTCAGTTTCTCGTACAGCGCTTCAAATTTATCCACCACGCTGGGTCACTCTCCGCACTTCTTCGAGGAGCTTCAAAGGACTGAACGGTTTGGTGAGAAATCCATTAGCCCCACTCTGCAGAGCCATCTTCGCATCGTTTTCTCCACCTTTGGCGGTCAATATGATCACGGGTACGTTTGAAAGTTCAGGATCGGCACGCATACGTTTTAGCACCTCGAAACCGTTCAGATGAGGCATCATAACGTCGAGGATCACCAGATCCGGCCTGTTCGATTTCATCTTTTCCAAACCTTCTAAACCGTCTCGTGCCTCTTCAACAACGTAACCTTCCTTGGTCAAGTTGAAACTGACGATCTTTCTCAAGACATCAGAATCGTCGACGACTAACACTCGACAGCCCAAGATTTCGCCCCCAGAACTTCGCTCAATTGACCTTCACCGCAGATCGCTTCCAGTCTCTGCACGAGCACCAAAGGGCATTCCTTCACAAGGATCGGTTGGTACAGGTGCCTCGCCCTGACAAGGTTCTCTCTGTTTTGATAATACACTACGATAAAGAATTTGCCAACTTTTTCAAAGTGAACATGTTTGAAAAAGTCCTCCAATTTGCCGGATTTGTTCTTCTCAAGAATGAAAATTTGTCTTTGTGGATCAAACCGGGAAGGATCGATGCAGTCTTCCAGTAAGAGCACTCTGAAGAGATAGCCGTTCACGATTCTGTTCACGTCCAAATCTGTCCACCAGAGTTGGACTGGTTCCAAACCTTTGACTGCGGTTCGCCTGAGCCGATCCAACAGGTTCTCATCGTATCTCTGCAAGTGGACCGTCACGTAGAGTGCCAGATTGAAAACACCGGTTGGTGTGGGATCAAGAAACGAAACCTTAGGTTTCTTGTGGAAACCCCGGCTGAACTCGAGTGGTGCTTCAGCCCTTCTCAGATTCCTTTCTATGGCGTTTGCCGTTTCTATGGCTGACAGGAAACGAAGCAGGCCAGTCTTTTTGTATCTCACAACGGCACGCATTCTCATCACGTCCATGACAAAATCTTGTCCGCTCGATTATACTATGCTTGGAGGCGAAAACTTGTACTACAAGGTTTCGAGAGATCCCATACATTCGGAAATATTTCTTTATCCTCTTGAGATACTCGCGATCGATACCAGACCTGTACAGAGGTTGAGGCAACTTTCTCAGCTTGCGGGTGCAGAATGGGTCTATCCCGGGGCGAGCCACACTCGTTTTGCACACTCGCTCGGTGTCATGCACATTGCAGGTCTTTATGCGGAAAGGTTGTTCCAAGAGCATTCCAGACGGCGAATCGTACGGCTCGCAGGTTTACTGCACGACGTGGGGCATGGACCGTTCAGCCACCAGTTTGACGACGTAGTTTACAGGCGGATGGGTTTGCAGGATGGTCACGATGGACACAGAGAAAGGATCTTGCTTGAACTGATGCCAAAAGAGATGTTCAGAGCCTATGAAAAGATGTCTGACCCCGGGAAAAAAGAAGCAATACGAAAAGATCTGAAACAAACGATTGGCACTGAGGACGTCTCCATCGAGAGTTTAACACATCTTATGCAAGAAGTGAACAACGTCTTCAAGGGTGAAGAGTCAGGAAGCGCAGAGTACAACGTTGTTCAGGGGCCACTCGGTGCGGACAGACTGGATTTTCTGTTGCGGGACGCCTATTACAGTGGGACCACCCATTTCGGTGTCGGAGCCGTCGATCGGATCATCAGAAATGCTTACCTTAAGATGAAGGATTCAAAAACCATCCTGTGTTACCACGTGAAGGTACTCGACCAGATCTACACCAGTCTGTTTGGCAGGTTCATGATGTACAAGAACGTCTACTTCCACAAAACTTCCAGGGCTGTCGATCTCATGATACAGGAAATACTCTCGCTGGTTTACAAACCCCTAACGTTGCCAGAGAGGGTGAACGAGTTGGAGAAGTTCCTCGACCTGACCGATCAATCCCTGCTCGCTGAGGTGAAGCTCGAAGCCAGGAAAATCCTCGAAAAGCACAAGGTCGACAGCGAGGCTGAGATCGAGATTGCGGATCTGAGCGATGACGAATACAACCTCATTGAAGCGTACAGAATCCTGCGCAGACTTGAAACCAGAGATTTGTGGAAAGTGATAGTGGAGATCGCCTTTACAGCAGAAGGTGCAGATCCCTACGTGCTGAGTGTTGGAATAGTGGCAGACACCTTGCAGAAGATCAGGCTGAGACTGGAAAAACTCGTCGATTCGAAAGACGTTCCAGACGAGGATCGAAAAATCATGAGACGACTTCTCGATGATTTCGAGGTCGTGTTCAAGTCAGACACTCCCTACAAGCTTTCACTGGTGCACCCGCAGGAGTTTGTGAACAGCAACGTGTTCCTTTACGATCCGCAGACGGACACCATTATCACGTTGGAAGACTACGTTAAGAGCTATCCGGCCTATCGGCTTTTGGCGAGCAATCTTGTCCAGATCGTAAGAATCTACGTCACTGAAGACGTGAGAGAGTTGCTCACCCGATACAACGTCATACCGAGTGCGAAACTTCAACTCACCACTCGCTGGTGAATCAACCGAAGTAGTCGGGACCTTCTTCCTTGGATGAGTCGGGTAACACTCTTTTCAGCGCAGCGATGGCCACCTCGAGCTGCGAATCGTCTGGCTGAGCCGTCGTGAGTTTTTGAAAGAACAATCCAGGATAGAACAGAATCCTGAGCAAAGTTGGATTCTTCGAGGATACTCTGAGTAATTCGTAAGCGAAACCTGCTGTGAGCGGAAGAAGCACGAGCCTGCTGACCAGTCTCCAAACGAAACTCTTTGAGGCGATCGGGCTTGCGAGAGAGAGCACCACGACTGAGAAGATCAAGAATATCATGATGAAACTCGTGCCGCAACGTGGATGGATCGTGCCGTACTTCTTGACGTTCTCCAGCTCCAGCTGTTCAGCGTTTTCGTAAGCGTTGATCACCATATGCTCCGCGCCGTGGTACTGAAAGAGTCTCTTTACGTCTGGAAAGAACGATATGATCCAGACGTACAGAACGAAAAATGTCAATCTCAGAGCCCCCTCAACGACGGCAAAGAGAACTTCGTTCTTTCTCAAAGCATCGAACAATCCCGTGATCCACATGGGTAGCAGTACAAACAGTCCTATCGCCAAACCAAAAGCGAAGAGAGTGGTCCATAAGAGCTCCGACTTCTTAACACTCTCACCACTGCTGATCTCTGCAGATCTGTTCAAGGCTTTGATACCGAAGTACAAAGAATAGTACAGGCTCACGAAACCTCTCAGGAAAGGAACTCTGAAAAGCTTCTTCGTCGCCACAGAACCTTGTGAAAGATCCTCAAGGACGATCTCACCGTCTTTGTTCCTGACTGCCATTGACACCCTGCTTCCAAGCATCAACACACCCTCGATGACTGCCTGCCCTCCAACTTTCACATCGCTACCTCCTCAACATTTTGGAAGTTTCACGATGAACTCACTGCCCTTGCCCACTTCGCTCACCACTTCTATGGTGCCACCGATGGCCCTGACGAGTTTGTCCGCAAGTGCGAGTCCCAGTCCATAACCCGGTGTTGAGCGCGATCGATCAGATTTGTAGAATTTCTGAAAAATTTTCTTCTTTTCAGAGTCCTCTACGCCGATTCCGAAATCTTTGACGCTGATCCATCCGTCTCCGCAGCGCAGTATGATCCTTTTATCGTTTGTGGAGAATTTCACCGCGTTTTCCACCAACGTTTTCAGAACGATCCGCAGCGCCCTCGTATCACTACAACCTTCACCTTCGCCCTCGACTTCGAACGTGAAATCTCTGAACTGTCTGGAAAATTCTTCAGCCTCTTCGTGAAGGAATTTGCGCAGGTCCAGCCTCACGAGTTCCACCTTCGAGACTGGCCTTGAGAGTGTCAGAAGGTTCTCGGTGAGATCTATGATCTGCTGAACGGTCTCTCTTATGGTTCTCGCCGACTCGGTGACGATCTCGCTGTTCTTTGAGAACTTCTCGATCAGTTCGGCATAACCTTGAATGCTCGTCAAAGGTGTCCTCAACTCGTGAGAAACGTCGTTCACGAAGTCGTTCTGCATCTCGAAACCAAGCTGAAGTCTGTTCAGCATGTCGTTGATCGTTTTGGCAAGATTGGAAACTTCGTCCTCTGTGCCCGGATCGTAGACCCGCCTGCTCAGATCCGATGCGCTTATGTTTCTCAGCTCTTCGGTGATCCTCTTCATTGGGGCGAGCGATCTGTTCACAAAATAGTGCCCCAGCAAGAAAGAAGCCAGAGAGAAAATGGCCCACAGGATCAAGAACATGCGTGAAAGAAGCTTAAGAAAGTCACCCATTCCTCCCGCAGGTGAGAGCAGGAACAACTCACTCTGCCCAGCGAACGTCTGAACCGAGAGTTTCACAACGAGATACTCATCGTTACCCAACTTGATGTACGAAGGTTTCCTGACTGAGAGAACATGGGAAAGGAACTTCTCGAAACTCTCATGTTGTGTGTCTATCGTACCAAAGATCACCTCACCCGTACTGCTTACGATGGCAATTCCAGCCGGTAAACCCGATCTTGGCGCGTTCCTCATCGGATTGCGCAGATAAGCCGAAACCGCCTGCCTCAAAAGTGCCACGGACCGTGATATGTGCACTTGTTTGGTCACGTTGTAGGCCAGCAACAATCCGAGTCCCAGCACGAGAGAGAAGAGAACCGTCTGGATTACGGTCAGTTTCCATTTAAGTGTCGAGAACATATCCAGCGCCTCGCACGGTCTTCAAAAATTTCGCACTCTCTCCAAGTTTGTCTCTCAGATACTTCACGTACACGTCCACCACGTTACGACTGATGTTGTCGGTGTCTCCCCACACCTTTTCGAGCAGTTCCTCCCTGCTGACCACACTGCCTTTCTTTTCGCAAAACAACTCCAGTATGGCTACTTCTCTATCTGAAAGGCTCACTTCTTTTCCATCAGGAAAACTCAGCTTCCTCATCTTCGGCACGAACATCACATCGCCAATATGAAAGATGTCCTTCTTTCTAACTCTTCTTGCCACACTCTCCACACGTGCGAGTAACTCGTCGAGGTGGAACGGCTTGGGTACGTAATCGTCCGCTCCCTTCTTGAGACCCTTTATCTTGTTTTCGACCTCACCACGCGCGGTGAGCACGACCACTCCAACTTCCTCGTCGATGGACCTGATCTTTTCGAGCACCTCAAACCCATCCATACCAGGCAACATCAAATCCAGGACGACCACCACAGGATCGAAAAGGTGAAACAGCTGCCAACCCTCTTCACCGTCCCTGGCGATCCTGACTTCATAACCATGGCTTTCAAACAGGATCTGCAAAAGTCGTGCTATCTTCGGATCATCCTCCACGATCAGCAAGCGAATGGTTCATCAACTCCCTGTAGCGGTCCACCACTCTGGCAGCGTAACGGCTTTTCGAATTGCCACCGTTGTAAGCCTCGAGAGCCTTGAGTACGTTGCCTGAGAATCTTTCAAGCTGGTATTTCAGATAAAGGGTACCAAGCTCCACATTCAGTTTGTGATCCCAGAGCAGTCTACCCCAACCCTCTTCGGGCTCATCAAGGCCGTAGATTCGACACACAAACTCTGCGGTCTCGGGCTTGATCTGCATCAAACCCAGCTCACCATGCATTCCCACCACATTCCTGAACTCACTTTCTACAGCTATGAGTGCAATTATCAACAGACGATCCACACCGTACTTCTCACTGACTTCGAGTATCGTTTCGTAAAGGCTCGCAACGTATACGTCGTCCGTGAGCAATCCATGTTTCGAACGCGTCTCGACCATCAGTTTTGCAAACCAGTCCGGCACCTCGATCGCCAGAACGAAAAATGTCTGCAGCAAGAACAGCGTCGTCAGCCACTTCAAGCTTCTCATTCTTCGCTCATCCTCCGTTTCTGATATAATCTATTGTTGGTGAATCGCATGGAAGCGCTCTATAGGAAGTACAGGCCCAAGAGCTTCTCCCAGGTAATAGACCAGGTTCAAGCTAAGCTGGTTCTCCAGAATGCTATTTTAACCGATCGTGTATCGCACGCGTACATATTCTCTGGTCCGCGCGGAAGCGGGAAAACCACACTTGCAAGGATACTCGCCAAGGCCTTGAACTGTCCAAACAGGAAGGATTTTGAACCCTGTTGCACGTGTGAAAGCTGTATCTCCATAGACAAGGGAAATCACCCCGACGTTATCGAGTTGGACGCAGCATCGAACCGGGGCATAGACGAAATAAGAAGGATTAGAGATGCTGTGATGTTCAAACCCATGATGGGAATGTACAAAGTTTACATAATCGACGAGTTTCACATGCTCACGAGAGAAGCCTTCAACGCGTTGCTCAAAACGCTTGAAGAGCCTCCCGAGCGTGTGGTCTTCGTGCTGGCCACAACCAACTTAGAGAGGGTTCCAGCAACGATAGTATCGCGATGCCAACTGATAGAATTTCGAAGTTTCAAGGAAAACGATATCTTACAGCAGCTGAAACTCGTTGCATCCAAAGAAAACATACCTGCCGAGGAAGAGGCTCTCAAAATCATCGCCAAGCGTGCATCGGGTGGCATGCGGGACGCGCTGACGATGCTTGAACAGGTTTCAAGTTACGCGCTCAGCGATAGAATCACAGTCGAAACGGTGGAGCGAGCGCTGGGCTTGGCTCCGTCAGGAGCAGTGGAAGAATACCTTCACGCGTTGATGAACGGCGATGCGACAAAGGCTGGAGAGATCGTAGACAGAATGTACGAAGAAGGTTACGACATCGAACAGTTCGTTCAGGTCTGTCTGGAACGAATGGAGGAAGAGATCGCTTCTCATCCATCCACGGAGACGATCTCTCTCGCCAGGGACCTGATGAACCTGGCAAGCGAGATGAGGTTCTTCGAAAACAAACGAATCGCCTGCAAGCTGCTTTCAATCGACATCGCAGCCAGGAGAGGAACAAAGGTGCAGCCGACGCAGTCTGCAAAGGAGCAGGCGAAAAGCATCGAGCCAATTGAACAGAAAGACGAAGCTGTAAAGGTACAATCAGACCTTCCTGACCAGATCGATGTCAGCCCGTTACTGGACTATCTGAGAGATCAGGGCGACATGGCGATGTATGTGGCACTGGTGCAGGCGAACATCACAAAGAGAGATGGTACAGTAGAAGTATCGTTCCTTCCGTCTCAAAGATTTCAATACGAGTATCTCAGAGAAAAACTCTTCGAGCTGGAGTATCTCTTCAAAACTCAGCTCAAGTCTAACGTTACCGTCGAGCTCAAGGTTGACGAAGAACGCGAGAGACAGTTGCTCGAAAAACTTCAGAAGTTGTTCCCAGGTAGAATCAAGATAGAGGAGTGATGTGCTTGAAGAAGATCAAAGGCTTTGGAGGAAGAAGTTACGGATCAGCAAAAGGAGAAGGGAAAGAAATCGACTTAGGTTCGTTGCAGAAGGTCCAGCAGGAGATGGCAAAGAAGTTGGAACAGCTCGAAGCTTCTTTCAGCCAGATGGAAGTAACTGGGACGGCAGGTGGTGGCGCAATCAAGGTGAGGGCCACGTGCGACTATCGCATAGTGTCGATCGAGTACGACGATGAATTGCTACAGGACAAGGACATGCTGAACGATCTGATCATCGCCGCGGTGAACGAGGCGCTCAGAGAGATTCAAAAGCGCAGAGATGAAGAGATGATGAGGATAACGCAAGATCAGTTGCGTTTGTGAATTTTTACACAATGGTACCCTTAATTCAAATGAGTTGTTGTATCATTCTCATGAACGTCGAATCTGAAAGGAGGTTCAAATGGATGAGAGTAGCGATCAACGGTTTCGGTAGGATTGGAAGGCTGGTACTCAGAGAAATTCTCAAGAGGAATTCTTCAAGCATTGAAGTGGTAGCCATCAACGACATCACGGATGCCGCAACATTGGCTCATCTTTTCAAGTACGATTCTGTTCACAAGATTTACCCGGGAGAGGTTCGAGCTGAAAATGACTCCATAATCATCGACGGTAAAGCGTACAAAGTTTTCAGTGAGAAGGATCCTGCAAAGCTTCCATGGAAAGATCTCGGTGTGGATGTCGTCATCGAGTCCTCCGGTGTTTTCACCGATAAAGAGAAAGCCTCGCTACATCTGCAAGCAGGAGCTAAGAAAGTCGTCATAACCGCTCCAGCGAAAGGTGAGGGTGTCACCACAATCGTCATCGGTTGCAACGAAGACAAACTCACGGCCGAACACGATATCATATCCTGTGCTTCCTGTACGACCAACTCCATCGCGCCAATCATAAAGGTGCTCCACGAGAAGTTCAACATCGAGAACGGTTTTCTCACGACGGTACACGCGTACACGAACGATCAAAGGGTGCTCGACCTGCCACACAAAGATCTGAGAAGAGCGAGAGCTGCCGCGTTGAGCACCATCCCAACGACTACGGGAGCTGCGAAAGCCGTGGCACTCGTGGTCCCAGAACTCAAAGGTAAACTCGATGGAGTTGCTCTCAGGGTACCAGTCCCAGACGGCTCCATATCTGACTTCGTCGCCCTCGTGAGCAAGGAGACAAGTATAGAAGAAGTCAACCAGGTCATGAAGGAAGCTTGCGAGACACGACTTAAGGGCATCATAGCGTACAACACCGATCCCATCGTGAGCTGTGACATAATTGGAACGTCTTATTCTGGAATCTTCGATGCCACTTTGACAAACGTTAAGGGCAAGCTGATCAAAGTCTTTTCCTGGTACGACAACGAGTACGGCTATTCTTGCAGGGTCGTCGATACAGTAGAATTGCTCGCAAAACTTCTGTGAGGGAGCGTTGCTCCCTCATTTCTTGAGGGGGTGAAACGATGAAGAAGATGACCATAAGGGATGTTGATTTGAACGGAAAGACTGTCATCATGCGTGTAGACTTCAACGTTCCTGTAGAAAACGGCAAGGTCACAGACGACACGCGCATCGTGGCTGCCTTACCAACGATAAAGTATGCTGTGGAACACAACGCAAAGGTTATACTGCTTTCACATTTGGGAAGACCGAAGGGTGTTGACCCGAAATACAGCATGAAACCCGTGGCTGAACATCTGAAGCAGATATCGGGTTTGAACGTCATCTTCGTTCCACACGTTGTTGGGGAAGAGGTGAAGAGGGCCGTCCAGGAGGCCAAACCCAAGGACGTCATCGTCCTGGAGAACACGAGATTTCATCCCGGAGAAGAAAAGAACGATCCTGAGCTGGCAAAGGCCTGGGCTGAGTTGGCCGACATCCACGTGAACGACGCGTTCGGTACTGCCCACAGGGCACATGCATCGAACGTCGGCATTGCTTCTTTCATACCGAGTGTGGCGGGATTCCTGATGGAAAAGGAGATCGAGTTTCTCAACAAAGTGACCTATGAACCTGATCATCCTTACGTTGTCGTACTCGGTGGCGCGAAAGTGTCTGACAAGATTGGTGTCATCACGAACCTCATGAATAAGGCCGACAAGATCCTCATAGGTGGAGCGATGATGTTCACCTTCCTCAAGGCGCAAGGCCTGAACGTTGGCTCGTCACTCGTCGAGAATGACAAGCTCGATCTGGCAAAGCAGATACTCGAGCAGGCAGAGCAAAAGAAGGTGAAAATGGTTCTGCCCGTGGATTGCGTCATTGCACAGAAGATAGAAGCAAATGCCGAGAAGAAGATCGTCGATCTGAAGGATGGAATACCTGAAGGTTGGATGGGGCTGGACATAGGTCCAAAGACGGTTGAATTGTTCGAAAAAGAACTCGAAGACGCGAAGACCGTCGTTTGGAATGGACCAATGGGAGTTTTCGAAATAGATGACTTTGCGGAAGGTACCAAGAGAGTCGCCCTCGCAATCAGCAGAGTGAAGGGAACAACCGTGGTCGGTGGAGGCGATTCAGCGGCAGCCGTTGCCAAATTCAACCTGGAATCTGCCTATTCGCACGTTTCAACCGGAGGTGGCGCCTCGCTCGAGTTCCTGGAAGGTCGAGAACTGCCTGGCATAAAGAGCATCGCCGATAAAAAAAAATAGAGCGACTGATCCTCGCTGGTAACTGGAAGATGCACAAAACTAACGAAGAGGCTAAGCTCTTCGTTAACCGATTGATTAACGATTTGGCGGGCAAGCGTTTCAAAATCGTTGTTTGCCCGCCTTTCGTTTCTCTGACAGACGTTGTAGAAATAACACGTGGCACAAACATCTCAGTTGGCGCGCAGAACTGCCACTTCGAGCGCAGTGGAGCGTTCACTGGAGAAGTTTCCGCTGCGATGCTGAAGGCGATTGGCATCGAGTACGTGATCGTTGGGCACTCTGAGCGAAGGAAATACTTCAACGAAACTGACGAGATGATCAACAGAAAGGTGAAATCCGTGCTCTCTGAGGGCATGAAACCTATACTGTGTGTGGGTGAGACCAAGGAAGAGCGCGAGAAAGGTTTGACGTTCTGCGTTGTTGAGATGCAGATCAGACACGCTCTCTATGGGCTCTCGAGGCAGGAAGTGGAGAACATCGTCATAGCGTACGAACCAGTTTGGGCGATAGGCACCGGTGTCGTTGCCAAACCCGAACAGGCCCAAGAGGTCCACAGGTTCATAAGAAAATTACTCTCAGAACTTTACGACACAAAGCTCGCAGAGAGCATACCGATCTTGTATGGAGGAAGCATAAAACCTGATAACTTCTTCGCAATCATGGCTCAGCCTGACGTGGACGGAGGCCTGGTGGGTGGTGCGAGCCTGGACGAACAGTTCGTCAAACTTGCCCAGATTGTGCAGTCTTTCGCAGTGTGAAAGAAGTTCCGTCGAAAACAGGTACGATCGGATGAATATCGATTTGAGAACAGTATTCGATGTCTTTCAGGAACCCTATTTCAATCAGTTCCTGGCCGTGCTTTGATTCACAGAGGCTTCGAAAAACCGAATCGCTGCATTTCCAAACGGACTCGGCTATCAGTGCCGAGTCCGATTTTTCTTTCGCACCACACATCGCGACGATCGCACCAGCGCACAGCACATCCTCTATGGCGATGCCACCGTTCTGTCCAGAGCAAACCAGCGTGAAATGACGGTGTCTTCTCAGTTGTTGAACCACAGCAGAAAGGTTTAGAAAACTCGCTGCGTAGAGGATCTTGCACTCGATCTTTTCGACCGCACGCGTGCCATTGCTGGTCGTCAGAACGATTCTCTTGCCGGCAACTCTCTCCCTTGAATACTCAGTTGGTGAATTTCCAAGATCGAAGCCTCTCGGCTTGACACTTTTCCTCTCTCCACACACGAGCATGTTTGATGTTTTTTCTGCGAGTGCCTTTCTCACATTCGAGACAGGCTTCACAGAAACTGCACCGTTCGCAAGAGCCGTGACTATGACGCTCGTGGCCCTGAGCACGTCTATCAGAACGCACACATCCGATTTCACCTTTTGTTTCGGAACAAAGATCACGTCGATCAAACCTTCATCTCACTCCCAAGATCCTGTCTATCTTCTCTTTATCAAAACCTATGACTATTTGATTGCCGATCTCGATCACGGGAACTCCCGTTTGACCAGTCTTTTTGACCAAGCGTTCCGCCGCCACTGGATCACGCGAGACATCCACCTCGGTGAATTTGAGACCGAGCTGTCTCAAGTAACTTTTTGCCCTCGCGCAGTATGGGCACGTGGGTGTGGTGTAAATTGTTATTTTGATGTGTTGCATTCACTCACCTCCTCATATCCTGCTTGATTGCCTCAATGCTTTCAACGTTCAAGTACAGTCTCTGGTACTTCTTACCATCGACGATTATCGTCAAAGGCTTTTCGAGTACTCCTTTTACCGTGTAAAACCTCAAGGCGTTCCTACCAGACTCATACACGAGTTTGTAGAGAGCTGCGACGGTCATTGTGTTTTCATTCCTGAACTCCCCCAGCCACTTTCGAGTCAGGACATGGTCGAATGGATTTGATTTCCTCACAGCGAGATTTCTCAAAAGGTTTTCAAAGCTCTCGGCACCGTTACCTAAAAGAGCCTTGGAGAACCTCTTGATCTGTTCTGAATCAACCACTGCGTAGTATCGGAAACTGGAAGAAAGTTCGATCATGGACTCGGCAAAACTGAAAACCTCCAAAGGATTCTGAACATCGAGCAACCTGTTGTTCAACGGATTGAACGCATATTGAGGTAACTCGATCACGTATATCATTCGTTTGCTCAAATCCACTCTTATAAAGTAAGCCTTCTGTTGGTCTTTCAAAATGAAGGCATAATGAACCACAGGTGAAGTGAATTCGGCAGATCCTTTCAGACTGTTCAAAGACAAAAAGAACCACAGACCGAAACCCGCACCTGCGATCAAAACAGCTAAAAGCACCCAGAACAGCCCGGTCCTTCTCTTCTTGATTGCCATACCTCAGCCTCCTTCGACTCCATCTTGATCGTTCACTGTCAGTGGCCTGGGCCTCTTGTTCCAAAGCAACCAGTTCCACATTTCAACCGTTTGTGGAAAAAGAAGGTACTCTTTTTTCACTGCGTAACAAATCTTGTTTCGAAGCGTCTGAATCACGGCCTCGTCCAGATCTTGCTCTGCCAGCTTTCTTAAATCCTCCACGCCCTCGTAAACCCTTGTCTCTTCAAGTGAGTCCGCAAGGAAAACGATCTTCGCGATCTCGCTCATGTATGGCTTTCCACTCGTGTGGGCAGAAACAGCTTCGAGAATCTCTTGATCCTCAATCTTGAATCTTCTTTTCAAATACTCGGCCGCAACTTTCCCGTGCAAGAGCACAGGATGTGCCAGCTCCATCTCGTTGGTTTCGATCCCATATGCCCTGGCAATTTTCAACAGCTTCGATGCAGGCACGTCCCTGAACGCATCATGCGCCAGACAGGCAACCGTAACCTTCTGTTCGTCTACACGGTGTAACTTTGCAAGTTTCCTTGCAAAGTTACAGCAAGAATATATGTGACGGAGTCGCCTTGGAGTCACCAAAAGTTTCAGTGTCTGGATCAGTTCTTCGACAAAATGCTGCACGTCTCACCATCCTTCTCGCTCCAGTTCAACGATCTGTAGACCGTACGTTGATTCAAGGACGTTGCTTATCTGTTCCACCGTGCTGTCAACGACCTCCTTCGCAGAGTTCACGACGGCGATGCCTATTTCAGCCCAACCCTTCGAATCACACATGCCAACTTCCGAAACTGAGACGTTGTATTTGCTCCTCAGTTCGTTCATGAGTCTTTTGATGAGACTGCGCTTCTCCTTCAAACTGCTGATACCGAACAGTTTGATCTTGAAGCTCACCACGGCCACGTGCATCGACCGATTCTCACCTCAGGCATTCTGTTGCTCCTGTTTCCTTTCCTGAATGATCTTCTCCTGAATGTTCGGCGGAACCTCTTGATACTTCAAGAACTTCATGGTGAAGTAACCCCGACCGCTCGTGATTCCAGAGAGCCTACCAGAGAAATCGAGCATCTCGGCTAAAGGAACCTCGGCTTTTATCTTGGACATACCACGACCGGCTGGCTCCATTCCTTGTGGTCTTCCTCTGCGGCTCGTTACTTCACCCATGACATCTCCTGCAACCTCGTCCGGACAGAATATCTCTACCTCCATGATGGGTTCGAGTATGACGGGTCTGGCTTCTTCCATACCCTTTCTGAAGGCCTGGATCGCTGCAATCTGGAAAGCGATGTCCGAAGAGTCGACCTCGTGGTAAGATCCGTCGAACAGTGTCACGCGTACGTCCACCACAGGATAGCCGGCGAGAGAGCCACGTTTCATAGCTTCAATTATCCCCTTCTCCACGGACGGGATGAAGTTCTTCGGAATCGCTCCTCCGAAAATCTTATCGACAAACTCGAAGCCAGCTCCACGCGGAAGTGGCTCCAGTTCTATCTTCACATGACCGTACTGACCGTGCCCTCCCGTTTGCTTCTTGTGCTTGTACTCTGCGACGGCTTTTCTTGTGATAGTCTCTCTGTAAGCGATCTTGGGTTTGCCGACCTCCACATCCACACTGAAGATGTTCTTGAGTTTTTCTATCATCACGTCGAGATGTATCGTACCGAGACCGGAAACGACAGTTTCGCCGGTTTCAGGATCGTATTCCCACTTGAAAGTGGGATCGCTCTCGGCGAGCCTCGAGAGACCGTTGCTTATCTTGTCTATGTCCGTCTTGCTCCTGGGGTTCACGGACCTGGAGAACATGGGTTCAGGAAATTGTGGTGGAACTATCTTCAGCCTCCTGTCTTTGTGGGTCAGCGTCTCGCTAACGCTGGCTTCCTTGAGCTTCGGTAAGACCACGATTTCGCCGCAGGATGCCGCTTCTATCTCCACTTGTTCCTTTCCACGAGCCCAATAGAGCTTGCTGATCCTATCGCTCGTCCCGCGGTTCGCGTTCACAAAGTTGTCTCCGGGCCTTGCGTTACCTGAAATGATCTTTATGTAGCTCACTCGACCAACGAATGGGTCCACCACATTCTTGAAAATGTAAGCACAGAAAGGCTCCGTTTCACTTGCTGAAACCAACGTTTCCTCACCGCTTTCGAGGACAGCCTTCAATGGTTTTGCTTCGAGCGGATTCGCACCGAGATCGACGATTGCGTCCAGCAGCAGATCGACTCCTATTCCTTTTTCGGCAGAACCGCAGAGCGCGGGCACGATGGCACCAGACTTGTAGGCCTTAACAAGAGCTGTTCTGAGCTCTTCTTCGCTGATCTCCTGTCCTTCCAGATACTTCTCCATCAAGACGTCATCGCTCTCCACGATATCTTCCAGTAGCTTGAGTTTGGCTTCTTCCACCTGTTTTGCCATGTCTGACGGCACTTCCACAGCTCTGGATTTACCGTCTTCATAGATGTAAGCCTTCATGCCCACCAGATCAACGATTCCTTTGAAATTGGCTTCAGACCCGATCGGTAAGACGAGTGGAACGATCTTGCACTCGAACGCTGACTTCACTGATTCCAAAACGTTTTCGAAGTTCGCCCTCTCTTTGTCCATCTGGTTCACAAAAACCATGATGGGTTTAGACATCTGCTGGGCTATTTGCCAAGTTCTTTCGGTCTGTATCTCGACCCCTGAAACCGCGTTGATCACACTCACCACGTTCTCACTCACGAAGATGGAATTGATCACCTCAGCAATGAAATCACCGAAACCAGGGGTATCTATCGCAGTCAAAAGGTGGTCCTTCCACATGAACGTGAACACGTGTGAGTTGATACTCGAACCTTTCGCTTCTTCCAGCGGATCAACGTCCACGAGCTTGTTTGAGATCCGGTCAGCCAGGCCAGCTGTTTTGATCATCGAGCTGGTCAGAAGGGATTTCCCCGAACCGTTGTGACCAATCAGTACGAAGTTTCTCTTCTTCTCAGCAGCGATTGCCATTCCTGTACACCTCCACCTTCTTCGTTTTTATTCGGATTTCTCTACCACCAACAGTGAAACAGGGACAGCCCTCGTCCACCCAGTTGGAGTCCTGCTCACGATCTTGTCCCTTATGACCATCACCGAAGAACTTCCACCGTCGAAGTTCATGGCCGAGTAGAATCCTTTACTCAGACAGAAGTCAACCAGTTCATCGTAGTTGACCCCCCCAGATCCATTCTGATCGCTTATGACTATCAGGGCGACCTTGCCATCCTGCGTCGTGGCAATCAACGTTCTGGTCGCATTCACTCTCGCGATGTTACCTCCATAGCGATTCTTTTCCTGGTTCCGATCTGGTATCGGAGCACCCTGGTACAGTAACAGGGGTCCAGCTTCAACGGCATGCTTTATCCTGTAAGGAAAGTTGGTGTTGACGACATACTCAACCGGATCGCCAGGCCTGACTTCCTGTAGGTATCTCTCGTACTTGTTCGAAATCGCCAGCACAAAACCGCTGTCTGGGGCTTTCGACGTCCAGCCCTTTGACACAACCTTGCCCTCTTCGACAACAAGGTAGATCGTATCATCTCTCTTTGGAATTGGCAGGCCGAATTCTCTCGTGAAGATGAGTACGTCCCCCAGAGCAACCGTGTTGACACCCTTCACGATGAACAACAGTTGCCCAACACGCACGTTCAGGTCGAAGTAAAACCTCTCGATGTGCGCCGTTCCAGCGTAAGTGTATACGAAGATCGGCCTGTCTCCGTAGATGCTCTGCAACACCTTACCATCCACGATCAACAAACCGATCGGAATCGCGGTGTTTGGATCGAAGTAGCTCGCATTCACACCCGCTATGGCGCCGTTCCTTGCCACCATTGACTCCACGCTCTCCATCGTCCCGATGCCAGAAGAACTGATCGCTGGTTTCAGCTCGACAATGCTCGGATCTATCCACAAATAGTTCACTAAGAGTTCCTTATTGCCGATACGTTCGCTCGTCTGCTGCCAGTAAACACCGTTGGCGATCCATTCCTTGCCGAGCATGGGCATCCTGAGTTCGAAGACAAGAGCGCTCGCCTCCATTCTCATGACCATCACAGGTTCGACGTCCACGCCCAGATCGACATCGATGATCACACTTGTGCCCTCAGCCAGGATTTTCACAGGTTCAAGAGACATCGCGGAACTTAAACACGGCGAGATCTCGACAGTCAGTTTACCCTTGGACGTGCGAGCCGAAACCATCTGCTCAGAGATGAAACCAGCGAATCTTAACTTCAGCTGGTTCTTTTCAAAAACTGCGGAAACAAGGATGGGAACACTGTCAAGAAGTACAATCTGGCCGGACACCGTTTTATAAGCCTTCAGTCCAAGAATGTTCTGTAGAAGTTCTGCTTTGATGAAGACCCTTTTCCCGACAAACTTCGCAGATTCTTCATAGACGTCCAGGAAGTCTACACTCACTGTGCCGTCTTTGTTGAGCAAAACGATCTTTTTTTCGAAGATCAAATAGGCCCTCCCGGAAACTTCCGAAAGCACAAAGGTCAATCCCAGCTGCTGCAAACCCTGCACGTCAACGTAACCTTCCGATTCCTGCAGCACAACGAACTTCCCTTGAAGTCCCACAAGGATTTGACCCAGCGCACAAGATGCCACAACAACGAGCACGAGGAAGAACAGATGTCTCATCCGATCACCTCAAGCACAGTCGGTGGTGATTCAACTGGATGTTCAAAAATCACGTATGCCGACTGAACAAGACTGAGCGCCGAATTCAGATCACTTCTTTTCGAATGATACACCTTCGCGAGCACGTCCCCTGCTTTGACGTGGTCCGAGACCTTTTTTAGAAGCTCTATACCAACAGAATGATCGATGCTGTCTTCCTTTTTCGATCTTCCTCCACCGAGCAGCACGCAGGCTCTGCCTATCGCCTCGGCGTCGAGGCGTGCGACGTAGCCGTCTCTATCGGCTCGCACCTCAACGATATCTCTGCTGATCGGTAACCTGGAAGGATCATCAACGACCGATGGATCTCCTCCCTGACGCTCGATGAACTTCTTAAAGCGATTCAACGGTTCATGTGAGCGAACCATGCTTTCGATATCGTTGAGATTCACCCTCACACCTGCAAGATCCAGCATCTCTTTCACGAGAGTGAAGGACAGTTGCATGACATCCTCTGGGCCTTCCCCTCTCAAACATTCCACAGCCTCGATCACCTCGAGAGAATTTCCAACCATCCTACCGAGCGGTTGATCCATGTTGGAGAGCACGGCCCTGGCTTTCTTCCCGTTGCGCTTCACGATGTCCAGCATCAAGAGTGCGAGTCTTCTGGCCTGATCCACATTTTTCATGAAGGCACCGGATCCAACCTTCACATCGAACACTATCGCGTCGGCACCAGCGGCAAGTTTTTTACTGACTATGCTCGAAGCGATGAGAGACAAATTTTCCACCGTTGCCGTTGCGTCCCTGAGCGCATAGATCTTCTTGTCGGCAGGGGCAAGGTTCTCAGTCTGGCTCGCAACGGCGAAACCTATTTCATCAACGATCCTTATGAATTCGTCTCTTGTCAAGGATGTTTTCATTCCAGGTATAGATTCGAGTTTGTCTATGGTGCCACCCGTGTGTCCCAGTCCACGACCAGACATCTTGATGATCTTCACACCGAAGCTCGCCGCGATGGGAAGCACGACGAACGTTATCTTGTCTCCCACACCCCCACTCGAATGCTTGTCGAGCTTGACGCCTTTCAGCGACGATAGATCCAGTCGTTCGCCAGATTCGAGCATCGCGATGGTCAGATCGTAGGTCTCCCGCTCGTTCATACCCCTGAAGTAGACAGCCATGAGAAACGCAGCCATCTGATAGTCCGGAATTTCCCCGCGAGTGTAACCATGCACAACGAATCGAATCTCTTCCGTCGTCAATTCTTCCCCATCTCGTTTCTTCTTTATGATGTCGTACATTCTCATGCTTCCACTTCCCGCTCGATGGGCAACTTCACAATGAAAGTTGTCCCAACACCTACTTCACTGTTCACACTGATCTCCCCACCGTGCCTTTCGACGATCGATTTGACTATGGAAAGCCCCAGTCCGGAACCTCCCATCTTCCTGCTCCTTCCCTTGTCCACCCTGTAAAACCTGTCAAACAGCCTCGGAAGCGCTTCTTTTGGGATTCCAGGACCCGTGTCGGAAACCGCAACTATCGCATGTTTGCCCTCTCTGGTGACCCTGACCTTGACGCGTTTGTCTCCAATCTCTTTCAAAGAAGTGTACTTGATGGCGTTGTCAACCAGATTAAGAATCATCTGCACCATCCTGTCCTGATCGGCCCATATGCTGACAGGTTCACACTGAATCTCAACCTGAACACCGTGCTCATTCGCAAGAGGCTCAACAATGGACAAAACATAGTTGACGACCACACACAGGTCCGTTTCCTTGAACTCGAACCTCGCTTCACCGGACTCCAAGCGCTCCAAGTCGAGCAGATCGTTTATCATCCTCGACATCCTTGCCGATTCGTTCTCGATGATCGTCAAGAATCTCTTGCGCGTTTCTGCGTCCATTTCTGGATCACTGAGAAGAGTTTCGGCATAACCGTGGATGGATGTCAACGGAGTTCTCAGCTCGTGAGAAACGTTGGACACGAACTGCTTTCTCAGCTCGTTCAGCTCGTGTTCCTTCGTCACATCCCTCATCATGATGACTACCCTTCGTTCTCCCCTTGGCAGTATCACGGGTATCATGTTGCATGAGTAGTATCTCTTTTCGTCGCTCACGTACAGGACTATTTTGGATTCCTGCGCTTGCCATGTCCTCACGGTTTCTTCGAACATTTCTATGACGTAGTAATCCTCGATTGCTTCGTATATCTTCCTCGCTATAGGTTCGGAACGCGTGATCTTCTGAGCCGCTAAGTTCGCAAACGTTATGGTACCGTCCGCTTCAACGAAGATTATCGGATCAGAGATGTTATCGAGCAGAGTCAATATGTTCTCCCTGCTTCTCTGGGCTATCGACAGTTCTTCTTCTATCGTCCTAAGTTTTTTGCGAAGTCGTTCTAAGACGTAAGAGGGTGGAGAGTCTTCAACCACGTCCGCAAGCTCTGCCACCCTCCTGAAGAATCGAAGAAGATTTCTGTTGATCTTCAGCAACGAGAGTGAGTACAAAAAAAACCCTATCGCTGCGACTGCGGCGACGATGAGCAAGACTATCACGAATTATTCTTCCTTCCCAGGATCTCTGAACTTATATCCCTTGCCCCTCACCGTTATGATGTACTTGGGATTCGATGGATCCTCTTCGATCTTAGTTCTCAGCCTTCTGATGTGCACGTCCACAGTCCTCGTATCACCGTAGTAATCGTAACCCCAAAGCTTGTCGAGCAAAACGTCTCTGCTGAAGACTTTGCCCTCGTTCTCCGCGAGGAACCTCAGCAATTCAAACTCGAGCGGGGTCAACGCGACCTTCTGGCCGTTCACCCTCACTTCGTACCTTTCCACGTCGATCTCGAGCCCCTTGGCTACGATCTTTTTGGGCCTTTCCTCCCGCTCTTGAGCGCTCAGCTGGATCCTTCTGAAGATCGCCTTGACGCGAGCGATCATCTCTCTCACGCTGAAAGGCTTCGTGATGTAGTCATCGGCACCCAGTTCCAAGCCGAGTACCTTGTCGAACTCTTCGCCCTTGGCGCTCAAGAAGATGACCGGTGTGTTCTTGTACTTCTCCATGGCTCGGAGCTGCCTGACGAGTTCGAATCCATCCATCTGTGGGAGCATGATGTCCACAATGAACATGTCCACGCTTTCGTTTGTTGCAACCTTGAGTGCCTCTTCTCCGTCGTAGGCTTTGAGCACATCGTAGCCTTCACGGGCCAGGTTGTAACTCACCAACTCGATGATCGAAGGGTCGTCGTCAACAACCAAGATCTTCTTTTTCGCCATAATCACACCCTTTCGGGTACACCTCCTTTCGTGAGCGTTCACCATGTTAACATTATAACAGACGAATGACGAAAGGGCCAGATTGTTTTTTCTGCTTCCTCAGATTTCGCCGACCTGGGTGAGAAAATCCAGAAGGAACCCCTTCAGATAGCCAGAAAACTCTTTCATAATAAGTTTTGTGATGCTCTTCAGCTCTTTCAACTGCTCACTGCTCGCTTCAAAATCGTTCCAGCTGAGGGTTCTGTCGAGACCCGAATAGACGCTTGAAAAGATTCTGTCCACAGCCTCCAAATTTCTCAGACCGAGCAACCTCACGCGCTGAATGAGTTCTCGCATGTTCCTCGCTCGTTTCGGCTGAGATTCCACGATCGAACTTATCACTTCCTCGTCTTCGAGGTACAGCAGGTACGCCAAATAATCATCGTACGAGAAGTGTCTGTAAGCCAGTTCCGTACCTTTTTCTCTGTTCCACAGCAGTGACTCCAGAACTTCTCCGAGTCGGCCCGGTGCGTTGTGGTAGGGCATCGACAGATCCTCCAAGTGATGGATCGCCCTCGCCAGGAACCTGTAACCCCAGTACCGATCGTTTCTGCCAAAGGCTTGCTTGGACATCTCCACGAAGTACAGGAAGGACTCGCTCCCCTCGAAAAAATCAAAGAAGAGGAGTTTGTACTTCATGTGCCTGACGCCCTGACTGTTACCGATGATTGACTGAAGTGGTGACAGATTCAAACCCTCATCCATTCCAAGATCGGGTTCAACCGAGTAGACGGTCAGTACCTGCCACACCGGCACCTTACCATCGATGGGAGCCGGATCCGGTGGATAGAACCTGGCCCAGCTTGGAATGAAATTGACCATGAACCGACCACAAACATCGTCCAAGATCAACCTCTCAGTGTTGTAGATTCTCTTCTCTTCGTAGCTGTAAGGTGTTATTTCCACCAGGTCGTCAGCGTTCGGCAAGCACGACTTCACCACCAAATAGGTCAGCGTCTCGTGTGCAGACCAAGCGAAAACCACCGTGAGAGAAAAGAGCCACACCAGAATCATGAACCTCTTCATATACATCACCTCATGAAGAATTTACCACGCCATTCGAAGGTGTGAGCATAAGAAAGCAAAAGAGAGCATACGTGAGCATACGTGAGAAAGAGAAAGAATAAGCATCTTGGTCAAGATTAGTTCCTCCTGGTAAATGATTGGCATATTTTGCCAGACTTTGATTTTTTTGGCTCCAGTGTTATCATCTTGTTGCATGGAAAGGAGGACCCCTCATGAGGAGTCAAGACTACATGGATCTGGAGTACAATTACGGTGCACACAACTACAAACCGATACCTGTCGTCATCGATAGAGCGGAACGCGTCTGGGTCTGGGATGTAGAAGGGAAAAGATATTTGGACATGCTGTCTTCGTACTCAGCGCTGAACCATGGACACAGACATCCGAAAATCATCGAGGCGCTCGAGCGCCAACTTCAAAAGGTCACACTCACATCCCGCGCCTTCTACAACAGCGTACTCGGCCTCTTCGAAGAGAAACTCGCAAAATTTGCGGGATACGAAAAAGTGTTGCCCATGAACACGGGTGCCGAAGCGGTGGAAAGCGCATTGAAGATCGCGAGGAAGTGGGCGTACTACAGGCGCAACATCCCCATGAACGAAGGAAACATCATCGCTCTGGAGGGAAACTTTCACGGCAGAACGATCACCATAATCTCGTTCTCGACGGAACATCAGTACAAAGATGGGTTTGGTCCCTACACGCCGGGCTTCAAGATCGCTCCGTTCGGCGACGCACGTGCCCTGGAAGACCTCATCGACGATCGCACGCTCGGGATACTCGTTGAACCAATCCAGGGTGAAGGCGGCGTCAGGGTACCACCACAAGGGTATCTGGCAGAACTGAGAAGAATAGCAACGAAACATCGCATCCTGCTCATGTTCGATGAGATTCAGACGGGATTGGGCAGGACCGGAAAGATGTTCGCTTGGCAGTGGGAGGATGCTAAACCCGACGTGCTCATACTCGGAAAGGCGCTCGGTGGAGGGATCTATCCAGTTTCTGCAGTCCTTGCGAACAACGATGTGATGGACGTGCTCACGCCGGGAGACCACGGTTCAACTTTTGGAGGAAATCCACTCGCCGCAGCAGTTGGCATGGCGGCGATAGACGTGCTCGTGGAAGAGAAACTCGACGAGAGGGCGAGAACACTTGGCGAATATTTCATGAACCAGCTCAAGCACATCAAGAGCGATTACGTCAAGGAGATCAGAGGGAAAGGTTTACTGATAGGTATCGAGATAAAGAAAGAGTTCGGCACTGCTCGTCCCTTCTGTGAGAAACTTGCACAGATGGGAATACTCTGCAAAGAGACTCACGAACAGGTCATCAGATTCGCGCCACCGCTTGTGATTGAGAAGGAAGAGATTGACTGGGCACTGGAACGAATCGAAAGAGTTCTCACAGAACCTGTGCACGCGCAAGCAAAGATAGCAAGATCGATCTGAGTCACTATGGAGGGCCGGCAACGGCCCTTTCTGTAAATTTGCCTTCAACACGCTTGCCCCTCCTTGAGATAAGATTCTTTACAAGAGAGACTCAAGGAGGAGTTTGCCGTGAAACCTCTGATTGTTCTTTTGAGTGCCTCTGAGAGAAAGTATGGTTCCTCATCTCAACTTCTTCACATCGCTGCGGAGGGTGTGCGCGATGCACAGGGTGAGTTCGAAATCGTTCATCTGTCAGACCACACCATCAAATCTTGCATAGGATGCGCCTCGGACGAAGAGAAATTTTGCAAGTATCCTTGCTTGATCCAAGACGACGATTTCAACATGATCGCCTCCAAACTGATCCAGGCACAGGGCTTCGTGATTGCAACACCTGTGTATTGGTATGCACCCAACGGAACTTTGAAACACTTCATCGACAGACTCACGAGCTTGGAGAACATGATTGACCATGCGGGCAAGAGTTTGCTCGAAGGGAAAGTCGCGGGTTTCATTGCGGCCGGCCTGGACAGCGGTGTCATGATGGCCATATCGTACTTGATCGTGGCACTCAACAGTATGGGTGTTCACATCGTACCATGGTCCATGGCGTACACGCATTCGCAGGATCCAACCGAGGACCTTCAAGCGATCATGGATGCGTACAATGTTGGAATACTTGTGACCAAAACAGCACGGATTTTCATGAACAGCGAACCTGTCGGGTACGAACCCAACGTGGATGTTGGAAGGCTGAAGCGGAAAGCCGAGCAAATCAAGAGGGAATTCGAGGTGCAGAGGAAACTCAGGATCAACAGTTTCGAATTCTCGCAGTAGGAGGGAAGAAAAGTGTGGAGCGTATCGAGTTTCGCAAAGCTGGTTGTCCCGACTGAGGTGAGGATGAGTCCGGACGGAACTTGGGTCGCGTACACAATTAAGAGGATCGATCCTGAAAAGAACAGGGCCATCAGACAGCTGATTCTGTACAACCTCAAGACCAGGGAACGTTTCTTCCTGTCCGAAGACACTTCGAAACCTCGCTTCTCGCCGACCTCAAAAAAATTGGCATATTTGAAGAAAGAGGACGACAAGAGTAGTCTCTGCATCATGGAACTTTCGAACTTTTCAAGCTACACTTTGTTGACCACCCCAAACGTGAGTTTCTTCGGCTGGTCCCACGATGAGCGCAACTTGTTCGTCGTCACCCAGAAGAAGAGGAACGACCCGGACCTGTACTTTGAGACGCGTATTCCCGTTTGGTTCGATGCAAAGGGATTTCTCGATGATCAAAGGGATGTTTTCCACATCTTCGACGTCGAATCCCGTCAAGAGCTGACCCAATTTGAGGAAAAGAACGTGGCGTACGCATTTTGGTCGAAAGAAGGCATAGTCTACACGGTCTTTCGCGAGGAAGCTCCGTTCACGCGTTTCGACATTTTCCTTCACAGCAACGGATCGAAGAGGACTGTCCTTGAGGACGTTGGATTCATCGCAACGAGCGAATCACAATGGGGTTTTATACTACTTGGAAGGGAGAAGAAAAACGCTTTTCAGCACGACTACGTGTATTTACTGAAGAACGGTCAGATCCTTCCACTCACCGAACGGTACGGTTTGGACAATTCTGGACACATCAGCCTTGAGGTGTGGGCATCTGACAGCGAGGGGTATCCCATCGCCGTTGGTGAGTGGGTTTACTTCAAGAGTGGTGAACGTGGCATCGTGAAGTTGGAACGAATGAACCTGCGCTCCTTTGCGAAAGAAACTCTTTTCAGCGAAGGTGCTGTCAGCTGTTTCGACGCGAGTGAAGACGGAAAGGTTGCTTACGTGGCCGTTGACGATGAACGCGGAGCAGAGGTTTGCATTCTACATGACGGAAAAAACGAAAGGATCACATCCTTGAACGAACAGTTCCTGGCAACCGTCACTGTGAAAAGGTTGAACCATTTCGAGTACGCGAGTTTCGATGGGACAAAGATCGATGCTTGGTATCTCAAACCCGACAGCTCACCAGCGCCTCTGATCGTGTTCGTGCATGGTGGTCCGAAGGGTGCGTACGGTAGATGCCTCTATTTCATGGGACAATTGCTCGCGCAGGAAGGTTTCTATGTTCTTTACACGAACCCGCGCGGTAGCGATAACTACGACGAAGGATTCGCCCTCGCGGTGAAAGAAAGGACAGGCTTGGAGGATTTCAAAGACATCCTCAGCGGTGTGGAGGAGCTGAAGAAAAGAGAAGCCGTCACGGACATCGGTATCACGGGGATCAGCTACGGGGGTTTCATGACGAACTGGGCGATAACGCAGACCGATATGTTCAGAGCGGCGGTGAGCGAGAACGGTATAAGTTACTGGTTCACGAGTTACGCCTTTTCTGACATCGGCTTCTGGTTCGACAAAAGTCTCATCGGCGATGATCCGTTGACGAACGAAAACTACAGAAAACTCAGTCCTCTGTTCCACGCCAAGAACGTGAAAACACCGTTGTTGCTCATACACAGCCTCGAAGACTATCGCTGTCCACTCGATCAATCGCTGATGTTTTATCACGTACTCAAGGATCTTGGAAAGGAAGTCTATATAGCAATTTTCAAGAAAGGCGCACACGGTCACAGCGTTCAGGCGAGTTACTCACACAGATTGAAGAGATACAAATTGATCGTTGAGTTTTTCAAGCAAAAGCTACTTCTGAAAAGCGAAATCTTCGATCCCGAGAAATGCTTCAAGCTGGATTGACCTGCCCGCCTCTGGCGGGCTTAAATTTCGCACCCTGGAAAGTGTTCCTTCGCTCGAGTTCGGTTTCTACGATGTTCACGAGCTGACTCTTCGAAAGACCCCATCGTGCGAACAGCGTCCCGACCCTGGGAGGATCTGAGACCAGTCTATGTATCACGATGCGGGGAGAAAGATGTTCCAGGAAGGCGACGATCCTTTCAAGAAAAGATTCGAGACTCACTGGCTGGAATTTCCCTTCCCTGAGCATCGCCCCCAGAGGGCTGTCCTCTACAACATATAGCGAGTGGATCTTCACACCATCCACATTCAAATAAGAGAGAGTTTTCGCCGTGTCGACGACATCTTCCAGTTCGTCCCACGGCAGATCGACGATCACGTGAACGACGATCTCGAAACCGTGTTCCTTTGCCCTGAGTACAGCATCCACGAATTCGGCAACACCATGACCCCTGTTCAGTATCCTCAGCGTTTTTGAATTGATCGTTTGAAGGCCGAGTTCGAGCGAGACGTCCACTCGAGTTTTGAACTCGTCCAGCAAGTTCAGCACTTCTTCTGGAACGCAGTCGGGTCTGGTCGAGATTGCGAGCTGAACGATGGAATCATCCACCAAGGCCTGTGAGTACCTCTCACGAAGTGTATCCACTGGTGCGTAGGTGTTTGTGAAAGCTTGAAAGTAAGCTATGAATTTGCTTGCGCCATACTTCTTACTCGCCCATTCTTTCTGTCTGAGCACCTGTTCGCGGATAGATAGACCACGAAGCGTGTTGAACCCACTGCCTGTAGGATCGCAGAAGATACACGGACCATTCTTTTGCCTGTTGGGGCACGTGAAACCTGCGTCTATGACGAGCCTGTGAACCCTCGCACCGTAACGGCGTTTTAAATGTTCGCTCAGCTTGTTGTACCTATCAATCTGCCGATCGCCTCCTCACATTTTTCGAAGACATACTTTGCATCGATCGTGGGATACTCTCCATCGTAATAGACCCAGCGACCCTTAATCATCGTGGCGAAGACGTCCAGCGAATTTCCAGAATGAACGATGTGATTCTTGATCCTATCCAACGGCACATACCACGGTTTGTTCAGATCGATAACGATCAGATCGGCGTCCGCGCCAACTTCAATCCTGCCAGGCGTGAGACCCACAGCCTTGGCACCTTGCTCTATCGCCATGATCAACGCCTGCTGGATGGAAATGTTCCTCGGATCTGAAGCCTTCTGCAATAAGGAAGCTAAACGCATTTCGTACCAAACGTCGAGAGTGTTGTTGCTCGCAGCACCGTCTGTGCCCAGACAGACCTGCACATTCTTTTCGATCATCTTTTGAAGTGGAGCCACACCGTTTCCAAGTTTCAAATTGCTCGTTGGATTGTGTGCGACGAAGAAGTTTTCTGAAGAAAGGAGTTCGATGTCCTTCTCCGGGATGTGAACACAGTGTGCGAAGATCACTTTGCACTCTCTGAGTTTGGTCTTCATTATCTCTTTTAGCGAGTAATTCTCTTTGGACGACTCGAAAAGATGCATCGTGATTGGAGCATCCAGCTCCAAAGCGACACGAGCGATTCGATCTATATACGACAGTGAACAGCTGTAAGGTGCGTGTGGACCAAAACCGATCGATATCAAACCTTCTTTGCCGTTCCAACGCTCGAAGTACTCGATGTTCTGCTTCAATCTACCATTATCACCATCGTGATCGGTCAAGCCACGCGTTATCAGAGCTTTCATCCCGAAGTCCAAAACCGCCTGCGCGACCGCATCGCAATGGAAGTACATATCCACATAAGCTACAACGCCCTTTCTCGCCATTTCCAGCTGAGCCACCATCGTCCCATAGTAGACGTCCTCCGGGGTCAGTTTTTCTTCTATCGGGAATATCTTCGTCAGAAGCCACTCCTGCAGTCTCATATCCTCCGCAGAGCCTCTCATGAGTGTCATTGCCGCGTGCGTGTGCGCATTTACGAAACCCGGCATGATGAGTTTTCCAGACATATCATGAACTTCGTCGTTAGCCCCTTCTGTGAAATTCCCTATCCCAGCGATCTTACCATCTTCCACGAGCAAATCTGAAACCTTCGGTTCTGAACGAACATCGCACATAAGCAAGGCGTTTTTCAACAAGACTCTCATAATTCCATCACAGCCTTTCTCACGGATCCCAGAATCGATCTTGCTTCGTGTTCGTCGTAACCTACGACCTTCACGTAGATCTTCAACTTCGGCTCGGTTCCAGAGGGTCTGACATAAATCTTAACACTTCCAGTTTCGAACAGAAGCGTCTCGTTCGGCATCTGTGGATCGTTTTCATAGTCGAAGATACGAACAATCTCCTGATCAGCGATTCTCGTAGGTGGGTTGAGTTTCAGCACTTCATATTTCTGCTTGGCTTGCTCCGGACTTTCGAAAGACATCGAGATCAGTTCTTCGACGTGGTAACCGTACCTCTCGTACAGGCTGTTTAACAGTTCGATCGGGTCGTACTTCGAACAGAGCCCGGCGATCAACGCAGAACCCAGAACGCCGTCTTTGTCCCTCACCAGATCACCCATCAAATAGCCGCAACTCTCTTCGAAGGCGAGAAAGTAGCTGAAGCTGGGATCCTTCGACTTGGTCTCGATCAGATGACCTATGTATTTGAACCCTGTGGGGGTTTCCAACACGTGCAGATTCAGTTCTTCACACATAGGTTTCACCATGTCTGTGGTCACGATGGTTTTGATCAGGTTACTTTCAGGGTTCGCACCGTGTCTGAGCATTTCTGTCAGCAACACCCCTACCTGATTGCCCGACAACCTTTTTCCATCGACGATCAGCCCAACCCTGTCGCAATCTGGATCGGTTGCGATACCAAACCTCGCCTTTTCTTCCTGACATACTCTTCTCACCATATCGAAGGCTCTCTCGTCTTCGGGATTCAGCGATGCCACTTTCGAGAAATTCGGATCGAAATCCATCTGCTGTTCGACACAGATCACATCACACCCGAGTTCACGTAAAACCTCAGGAACAAAGCGAGCGCCCGTGCCTTGAAGAGGAGAATACACGATCTTCGTTGATCCTTCAACGTGTTTCCCCACCAGTCGGACGAGCCTTTCAATGTAACGCTCCTCGACCTGCTTTGGTACAGGTTGCACTCGAGCAGTTTTATTCACTCTGAAGGATTTTCCCATTAACGATGAGATTTTTTCGGTGTAGCTCGGAACGGCTTGCACCCCATCACTTGTGTAAACTTTATAACCGTTGTACTGTGGAGGATTGTGACTCGCCGTGATCACCACGCCAGCCCCGACTCTCAATTCTCGAACGGCGAAAGACAGAAGGGGTGTCGGCGTGGGAGCATCGAAAAGGTACGTCTCTATGCCACAGTCCGCGAAAGTTTGCGCAGCCAATTTTGCAAAACGATTAGAGTTCCTCCTCGTATCGTATGCGATGACCACTCCATCCAGTTTCTCCTCATACATCCACAAGGCAACGGCGCGCGAAACGTCAACGATAAGCTTTTCGTCGAACTCACCATCTCTCATGATTCCTCTCACGCCACCCGTACCGAAGAGAATCACATGACATCCCCCCACAGGTCTTCTCCACCGATCATGCGCAGCAGCTCGTACCTTCTTTCTTCCGGTGTCAGAGATTTCACTCGCATGCTTCTGTCCTCCTTGAGCACCACGAAATGCGTGTCTGCGTACCTTGCGATCTGAGGCAAATGAGTCACGACAATGACCTGAGATGTTCTCGATAACGACTTCAACTTCTCTCCCAGCACGTTTCCCGTCATGCCCCCTATGCCACTGTCTATTTCGTCGAAGATAAAGACGTTGCCTGCTTGGTTCGCGACCGACAAATGCACCGCAAGCACCATACGGGAAAGCTCTCCTCCAGAAAGTACGTCTCTGAGAGGTTTCTCTTCACCACCTGCCTCGACGACAAATTCGACATCACTGATACCGCTGGGAGTCAGCTGATTCAGTCTTCCGATCTTCACCGAAAATTTTAGACTCATCGCAAGTTCTTGAAGATGCTGTCTGACGAAACCTTCAAACTCACCAGCAGCTTTGAGTCTGTTATCGTGCAATTTCTCCGCAAGATCCCAGCATCGCTTCTCGATCGAACGAAGCTCACGATCTGCGAGCTCCAGCTGTCTTTTGTTACTGAGCAACTCACTCTTTTCTCTCTCCAACTTCGCCCAGTTCTTTTTTATGTCTTCCCAATCAGGTCCAAAACGTCTCTTCAATTCGTTGTACACACTCAGTCTTGCTTCCACCTCGCGTGAATCTTCAAGCTGCATTTCATTGATGAACCTCGTGACCAACTTCCTGACCTCGTCAGACTTTTCGGCGATATCTCTCAACAGTCCGGGCAGGCCTTTCGGCACGAGCGATGCCATTTTTTCCGCCGAAAAGCTCAAGCGCCAAACTCGTGTCGTGAGATCTTCATCGAGCGCGTTCAAAATCTCTTCCACGAGTGCTACGATTTGCTTGGCCTTGTTGATCCTTTCAAATCTTTCTTTCAGAGTTTTTTCTTCATCTTCGCTGGGTTTGTACTTTTCGAAAAGAGCGAGTTCTCTGTTCAATTCCTCGATTCTCTGGTCCAAATTTTCCACGTTGAGCTCTTCCACGATTTTTCGAAGTTCGATCATTCTTCCGTACGCCTCAGCATAATCAGAAAAGAGCTGAGGATTGTCACAGAACCTGTCGAGCAAAGACAGCTGATAACGCTTCCTGAGCAAGTTCACGTGGGTGTTCTGTTGGTGAAAGTGAACATCATTTTCGAACATTCTCTCGACGACACTCTGGGGATACATCCTTCCGTCGATGCGGTATATCCACCTTTTACCGGCGCTCAAACTCACGATGTGCTCTCCTCGTTGAATGCCCAGTTCCTTGAGTTCTTCGTCAACGGCGTCTATCAGCACGAGCGCTTCGAGCCATGTCTCATCGTTGTCAAACAGTTCGACTCTTTTTCCAAGCAACGCCTGCAGACCTCTCAAGAGTATCGATTTGCCCGCACCCGTCTCACCCGTTATGACGTTCAGTCCCTCACTGAACTCGAGATCGAAGGAATCGAAATAGAGCAGGTTTTTCCCAGCAAACCTCAGAATCATCGGCTCACCACTCTCTCAATCGGTCGCATCGATCCATTCAACGAGTTCCCTCGGGATTCCATCGATGAAGTCTGGCAACTTCATCCACGAGAAATAGTTTCGCTGTACAGATTCCTGCCGCATGATGTAGAGCAATTCTTTGGCTCGCGTTATAGCAACGTAGAAGATCCTTTCCTCCTCATCGAGCTTCCCATCAATCACGGCGTAGTAACTTGGAAAATCTCCTGGATTCACGCTGAGAACGAACACAACGTCCCATTCCAAACCCTTCGCCTGGTGAACCGTTGTCAAGGTGACCTTGTTGGTGCCCCTTTCCTGATTCACGTCTTCGCTGATCATCAGATCCGACAGAAACCTTTCCAGAGACCTGTACCGCTCGGCCATTTCTATGAGCCTTTGAATGTCGAGCTGTCTTTCTGTGTAGTCCGAATAGTTTTCCTCCAAGTATTCCTTGTAGAAAGATTCGTAGAGTCTCTCTATTTTCTTTGAAACAGCCTCTTCCTTCATTAACTCAGAAAAGATCTCCCGGAGTCTGCTCAAGGAGGGTTTCTTCAAGGGAAAACTCTCGAACATCTCCTGAAAGTCCATTGTTTCCACCGAAGAAGCGTGATCAGCGAAAGCCGAGGCCGTCTTTGCTCCTATACCAGGGAACAACCTTGCCACTCTGATCCAGGAGACCTTCTCTTTTGGATTCTGCAACAACCTCAAGAAAGCCAGCACGTCCTTCACGTGAGCGGTCTCCGTGAAACGAAGACCAGAGAGGATCCGAAAGGCGATTTGATTCCTCGTCAGTTCCAGTTGTACGTCAAAGGAGTGCGAGTGGCTCCTGTAGAGGATGCCTATCTGGTTCGGCTCGTATCCGAACTCGATCAGCTTCAAGATCTGTCTCGCCACGAAGCTCGCTTCACTCGCTCTGTCCCACGTGCTAACGACCTTCGGTTTTGGACCGTCCGGTTTCACCGAACGAAGCAGTTTCGGCACGCTGGTCCTTGGGATCATCGCGTTGATGAACTCGACGATTCTCTGGGTACTTCTGTAGTTCGTCTGTATCTTGAATATCTTGGCATCGGATCGAGCGAAATCCTTCACGTTCTCGAACCTTGCGCCTCTGAAAGAGTATATGCTTTGAGCGTCGTCCGCCACAACGAACGCGTTTTTATGAACGCTGGACAGTTGGTCCACCATCTTCAGTTGCAGAATGTTCGTGTCCTGAAATTCGTCCACGAGCAACCATCTGTATTTGGAGGCTTCCCTGTATCTGACCTGTGGATCGTTCTCGAGTAGGAAGACTGTCAGAGATAAAAGATCGTCGTAGTCGACGCAGTTCTGAGTTCTCTTTTCTATGGTGTACTCTTTGTAGATCTCCTCGATGATCTTTTCAAACTCGGCATGTTTCGGATACAGCGTCAGCAGAGCTTGCCTGAGCGAGCTCATCGTGTTCACACTGTACGAGAAAACCTTCTGTAGGATAGATGGTGCTGGAAAATGCTTCTCCTTTTCGTCCTGGAAGATTCTGTCGAGCACTCTCGTTCTGACGTGCTTTATGAGACTCAAGGAGTCCTCTTCGTCGAGTATCGTGAAGTTCGGCGAGATGCCCACTCTGTTGGCGTACCTTCGCAGCAACAAGTTGCACACGTGGTGAAAGGTCCCCGCTGTGAGTTCTTCGAGGTCCATGCCGGTCACTTGTTTGGCTCGCTCTATCATCTCGTTCGCTGCAGCGCGCGTGAAAGTGACAAGCAAAATCTGCGAAGGCTTGACACCGTTCATCAGAAGGTGCAACAACTTGTACGTGATGACCCGGGTCTTTCCAGATCCGGGTCCCGCGATGACGAGAGACCTGCCTTCGGATTCCAGTACGGCCTTTCTCTGTTCTTCATCGAGTTCTTGCAGATAGTCTATCTTCACTTCTTTTCACCGCCGTCAGAACACGTCAGCCCCGATCGACCCAGTGATGGGATCGAACGAAAAGCTCTTCTTCGGAAATTCCTTTATGAAGAATTTGAACGAGAGTTTCTCAAGGCTGAACCCGCCGACCGTCGAAAAACTCGTCTCGAAGACCAATCCCCAACAGTGTAGGTCCTTGGTCATCGTCAGGTCGAGAGAATTTATCTGGAAAGGCTCGAGTCTGCCCGAAAAAGAGATCTTCACCGACGGATCAAAGTTGGAAAGTTCGTACGAAGCTCTGAGTCTGTAAGAACTTCTCGTGTAGGTCACAGAGAACGCGTGCTTTGCAGGACCCGTGTAGAAAGAACCCCTGGCCTGGATGGTGAGAAGATCGAAGGGTTGAACACTCAAGTTGTATCTCACGGACAGATTCGGCCTTTCCATGAACAGAAAGCTCTTTCCCCTGATGCTCAGTTTGTTTTCCACTACGTCCACAGGGATTGTTCTGTCGTATCGGTAGGTGAACTTCGTTTCGTGACTGAAGGAACCCAAGCCCATCGTTATGTCCCAGTCCGTCTTGTAGAACCTCTCGTTCTCAATTTGATAGACTGTTTCCGTGTAGATGGACCAACGGAGCGAAAACACGTCGAAGGTGCTCGACGTTTTGATCAAAAGATCGTCCCACTTGTACCCGATCAAATCGTAGCTTGTGGAAAGCTCGACACTGCTCGTCGGAACCTTCAAGTTCGTCGAAAACGTGGCCTTGGAAAGGTCAGAAAAGTCCGAAAGGCTCGAACGAAAAACGTTGTTCAGGGAGGCTCTATTCTGATAACCAATCGAAGCGGAGAAGAAGTCAACGGGTTTGATCGTGAAAGCCGTTCGGCTCGTCTGAGAGAAAAGATATTCCGGATCCATTCCTTGAGCAAGCCAAACACCAACGCGCAGAGAAGAGTCAAACGAAAGATCAAACCAGCCTCCGCGCAGCAGCGCAGTTTTGAAAGGCAAACTCGAATCGATCTGAAAATAGTTCCTCGAGTAATTGCTCGTAATATTCGTTCCACTCAGCTCGTAGGCACCGCTGAACGACACATCGATCTGTTTGAAAACGTGAGCGGGTTTGAACTGCATCGACGCACTGTACCGACCGAAGGTGTAGAACTCGTCCAAATGATCGAACAGGTTACCTTCGGTGTATTCTAACGACGAAACGTGTGAAAAGGAGTTGATGATCAATGAGAACGGATCTTTCAGCACTGTGAACTTCTTGATCGACACACTCGGCAAAGTCCAACGCGTCACGGTCTGCGTCTTTGTCATCGAACTCTGGATCACGAAGTCTTTGGCTGGATTCAGAGTGTGCTGTAGAGAGAATCTTTCATCGCTGAAATACGTCGTCAACTTCGAATACAACGATGGCACGGACAGCGTTCCACTGATCTCGTAATCTTTTCCATTCGGTCCTTCGAGGTTGTAGAGATTACTGGTGAGCTCCCATTCGCTCGCCTTGTAGTTCACCGTCAACTGAGAGTAGTTCCCAGCTTTGTCCCCTTTCTCTCTGAAACCAATACGGGCCGATACATATCCGTTCGGGTAAGTCAAATTGTAGAGGCTCTCGATACTGAAGCCCTCACCCTTCGAATAACCCATCTTCACGGAGAACGGCTGTGGGCCTTCACGCAGAGAGACGAAATAGACGGGAAAATAAACCGTGGGAACATCGAAGACAAACAAGACGACGTTGTAAGCGGCGAGATAGTCGTTCTCCTTTATCTCCACGTTGGTTGCCTGGAGCCTGTAATGTGGCCGTTCAAGATCGCAGGTCGTCAGGTAGGATCTTCGGAGTTCTCCGATGCCTTCTTTCATTTGTGAAGACTTCGCGGTGAAGTAGATCGTATGCTTCACTTTCTCTTCGTCCGAGAAGATCGTCTTGCCTCTGGCTTCAACGATGAGCGCCAATTTCTCGGAAAAGACATAGTAGAGCTGTTGAGCCCTTATTTGAGTATCTTTCCTGTTGTACGACACGTTTCCCTCTGCGAGGATCTTTTCAACCTCGTTCGCATCGTTGAGAAAAGCGGTCAACGTCGAGCACTGGATGAAGACGTCTTCGTAAGATGCTTCGACCCCCTGTGAGAGGATCAACTTTCCCTCCTCGAAAACCACGTTGCCACCTTTGAGCTGCATAGTCGCAGCCTGCGCATGTGAGGCGAGAAGTATCACGAAGAGAACGGCCAAAAATCTGGTCAAGAGTTCCCTCAATCTGTAACTGACGTGCGTGTCGAGCAATATGAACAACACCGTGCCGACGACTCCGAAGCCGAGATCAGGCAGCCAGGCCGCAAGGACTGGGTTGATGAGGTTCTCCTTCCCCATGGCACTGATCCAGGCACCAGAGCCTTGGTACAGAACGATCAGGACGAAGGTGAGTATGACACCCCAGGATTTACTCCTCAAGTTAAACATGAGGGACAGAGGAACTCCCACGAGCGCTATTATGATGGGACCGAGTGCGACAGAATAGCGCGAATGCAGTTCGACCACCCACGGTGCCGGGTCTATACCGAGTTTCCTGAGCGTGGAGATCCTCTCCCTCAGCTCTTCGCTCTTCATGTCCCTCGGCGTCTTACCAGTTCTCAGGATCGATTCGATGTCTTGCTTGAGATCGAGTTCAACCTTCGAAAAACTCACGTCGAAACGTAAGAAACCTTCCTTATCGACTCTGTACATTCGACCATCGTACATGAACCATTTGTTTCCCTCTTTCGTCACGCGTCGTGCCGTGATGATCTCTTCTTCTGAAGGCTCGTTCCTGAACAAGACCACGTTCTCCAAAACGCCGTTCTGCCTGTCGTACTTCTTCACGTAGAAGTACTGGTTCTCATCCACTTTGGTCAAAACGTTCTCACTGATGAACACCTCCGGTTTTCTGTAAACGTACTTGGAGAGCACTTGGTCCGCCTTCTGGTTGAACACGGGAACGATCCTGTCGTTGAGAAAATAAGCAGCAAGGCTCAATATCACACCGAGCAACAAAAAAGGAACGATCAGCACCTTCAGTGAGATCCCGTGCACTTGCATGGCCATGAGTTCACGATCGTTGGACAGTTTCGATAGCACCCAGAACACTGCAAGAAGGATACCAACAGGTACCCCGAGCGCGGTGAAGTAGGGAAGATAGTAGTACAGGATTCTCAAAAGCACGAAGAAACTGACTCTGTGTCTGACGATCAGGTCGGAAAGTTGATAGAGTATCTCAACGCTCACAAAAATTATGAAGCCCCCAAGACCGATGAGGACTGGACCCAACGAGAGTTTGAACAGATATTTAGTCAGAATCGCCAAACAGGACACCTTCCCCTTTCTTGAAAAGCTTCATCTGGTCTCTGAAGCACTTATAGTTGGACCCAGAAACGGCGTAAAGTACCGATTCAACGACGTTCGTGCATAGGTCCGCCACCTCTTCGAGTTCCTGCGCGATCTCCAACAAGCAAAGGATCCGCTCTGATTGCTCCGGTTTCTCCTTCAGCAAGTTCGTGAGCTCCGATCTCATTTCCTCAAACAACTCGTCTATCTCCTCGTCCCTCGTGCACACCTCAAAGGCCCTTTCAGATTGCATGTCTGCCACAACACCGAGGGTTTCTCTGAACAACGTCGCAACATTTTTCGCCATTCTGACGATGTTCGGATCGATGCTTGCAGACTGTTCTCTGTAGAAAGAAATTAGGAGTTGAGCCATCCTACGTGTTTTGTCACCTATCTTCTCCAGAATGTTTGCCACTTCCAGTGAACTGACTATGAACCTCAAATTGAAACCTGTGGGTGTGTACGTACCGAGCAGCACGGTGGCTTCCTCTCTCAACTCGACCTCCATAGCGTCAAGCATGTCGTCGTCTTCAACGACCTGCTTCGCCGCAACAATCTGTCTGCTCTCCATGGACTCGATCACTCTTATCATCATCTTTTCGGCGAACCAGCCCATCTTCATCAAGGCTTTCTTGAATCTCTCGATCTTCTGATCCAGAAGCCATTTCAAGGTTCGTTCACACCCTTTCCATAACCAACCTTGTTCTTCAACACAAAGAAGAAGTCGTACCTTTTGGGTCTCAGCAACGAAAAACTTCTGCTGGACCTGCTCACGAAAATCTCCTTCGTCGTACCCACACAGACACCGTCTACCACGAGTTCAGACTCGAGCTGGCTCACGATGTGGATGTTCCTGTCCGCAGGCAACACTATGCTACGGTTCTGAAGATAGTACGGTGCCACAGGCATGATCTGTACAACTTCACAACTTGGTATGACGATCGCCCCACCCAGAGAGAGGTTGTAAGCGGTGGAACCCGTGGGCGTGGACACGAGCACGCCATCTGCAAAAAAATCCAGATCGCTACAACTGTCTATGGAAACCTTGAACTCGCTCATAGGCTTGGTTTTCGCACGCACTATCGCATCGTTCACGGCGTCGAACTCCCTTTCACCCATCACGATTCTCAACATCCATCTTTTCTCGAGCACGAGGCTCCCATCCTGCAGATCCGTGAGGAACTGTTCCGCCTCTTCTATCTTGTACGGCGTCAAGAAACCGATCCTGCCAGCCTTGAAGCCAACTATCGGCACCGACACGCACTTCACGGCCCTCAGAACCGTACCGTCACCGCCCACCACGATTGCAAAGTCACAATCAGTTTCAACGCGTCGGCAGGAAAGTTCCTCAACCTTCAGCACGTTCAGTTGGTTTTTAACGCGTTCGTACAGTTCCTGTGCTTCCTTATCCCTTCCGGATTTGTACAGAACGATACACGTACTCAACGTAGCCTCACCGCCAGATCGAACAGAGTCCTGACAACGAAATTTTCCAGAAACACGAGCACAAAGATGGCTATCATTGGTGTGATGTCCACAGGCCCTATCGGGGGAATGAACTTTCTGAGAGGCCTCAGCACGATGTTCGCAACGGCATCAACGAACTGTCTGAACGAGGAATACCTGAAAGGTGTGATCCAGCTCAGCAGCGCTGAAAGGATCACGGCGAAGATCTCCACGTAGATAAAAAGCTGCAGCACCACAGCGATTGCGTACAAGAGATTCGAGATCACGAACATCTTCATCCTCCCTTCAGGATTGCCCTACCGATTCGAACCATCGTTGCTCCCTCTTCTATGGCCACCTCGAAATCGTTGGTCATACCCATCGACAGATGAACGACGCTGGGCCATTCTTTCGCGATCTCGTCGCGCATCTGCCTCAACTTTCTGAAGACCCAGCGGACCTGCTCCGCATCTTCTACCAGGGGTGCCATTGTCATCAGGCCTACCACTTCGATGGACGAAAAGTTTTTTGCAAAGTTCAAAAGTCGACTAATTTCTTCTGGTTCAACGCCGGCTTTACTCTCTTCACCAGATACGTTGACCTCGATGAGAATCTTCTGCACCTTTTTCAGTTTCGAAGCGATCCTATCTATCTCAACGATCTCCTCCTCTCTGCACACAGAATGTATGTATTCACACCTCGGAACGATGTATTTGATCTTGTTGGTCTGGATTCTCCCAATGAAATGCCATGTGGCGTTCGGAGCGATCTCGAACTTCTTCACGAGCTGCTGGGCATAGTTCTCTGCAAGATCGCTCAATCCCAAATCCACCAGAGCCTTCACTTGCTCAAGACTCGCCTCTTTCACCACTGCGATCAGTCTAACGGAATTTGGATCACGATGAGCCCTGACTGCCGCCTGAGTTATCCTCTCTTTGATCTTCAGAATGTTCTGCAACATAGCCATCAAAGAGTCCACCTCTCACCCTGCTCTCGTATCCAAGATGACGGTACGCGAGATCACTGGCCACCCTGCCGCGCGATGTTCTCACGAGCAAACCTGTGCGAAGCAGGTATGGCTCGTAAACTTCTTTGAGGGTGTCAACCTCGACGTTCAGCGTCGCCGCGAGTGCTTCCAAACCCACGGGGCCTCCCTCGTAGATTTCGATGATCGTTCGCAATATCTTTCGATCCATCTCGTCCAATCCCAGTGCATCTATCTCCAGTATATCCATGGTTTTAAGAACGATCGACTGCGTTATCGTCTCTTCGCCACGTACGGTTGCCACGTCCCTCACGCGCTTCAAGAGTCTGAGCGCGATGCGAGGAGTACCCCTCGATCGCTGAGCAATCAGCTCGGCTGCTTTCTGCTCTATAAACATGTTCATGATCTCACAAGCTCGTTTGATTATCAGCGTCAACTCTTTCACACTGTAAAAATCAAGCTCGAATATCATTCCAAACCTGTTTCTGAGAGGTGAGCTGAGCAAGCCGCTCCTCGTCGTTGCACCGATCAACGTGAAGGGTTTCAACCTTATCCTGACGGACCTCGCCGTGGGGCCCTTGCCGATCATCACATCTACTTGGAAGTCTTCCAGCGCTGAATAGAGAACCTCTTCGGCAGTTTTGTTCATCCTGTGGATTTCATCGATGAAGAGCACATCGCCCTCCTCGAGGCTCGAAAGCATCGCAGCGATGTCGCCACCGCGTTCGATGACAGGTCCGCTCGTGACGTATATGTTCTTCCTGAGCTCTTTGGCTATCACGTGTGCGAGCGTTGTTTTCCCCAAACCGGGAGGTCCAGCGAGCAAAATGTGGTCGAGAGGTTCTGCACGAAGCTTCGCTGCTTCCAGAGCAATTCTCAGTCTCCTCTTCACTTCTTCCTGTCCCACGTACTCGTCCAAGTTGTTCGGCCTGAAGTTCAGTATCGATTCAACTTCCTTCATCACGGATACACCCTGTAGAGTGTCCTTGCGAACGGTATGGCCTCTCTTATGTGCTCCAATCCACAGATCCATGCAACGGTGCGTTCTATACCAAGTCCGAAGCCACTGTGAGGCACACTTCCCCACTTTCTCAGATCCAGATACCACTGGTATTTGTCGATAGGCAGGTTGAACTCTTTGAGTCTTTCAACCAACAAGTCGTAGTCGTGAATCCTCTGAGAACCTCCTATGATCTCTCCGTAACCTTCCGGTGCGAGCAGATCCGCACACAGAACGACTTCTGGCCTGGAAGGATCCGGTTGCATGTAGAACGCTTTCGCCTTTCGCGGATAGTGAGTTACGAAGACAGGCTTTTCGAACTGTGAAGCGATCAAGGTCTCTTCGTCTCCGCCGAAGTCGTCACCCCATTGTATGTCCACGCCTTTCGACTGCAAGAACTTTATTGCCTCATCGTAGCTTATGCGTTCGAATGGGACGGTCACTTTCTCGAGCTTCGAGATGTCTCTACCGAGCGCCAAAAGATGATCAGAGGCGTTCTCGAGCACGTATTTGACTATGTGAGAGACCAGCTCCTCTTGGAGCCTCAGGTTGTCTTCGTGCTCATAGTACGCTACTTCGGCCTCGTGCATCCAGAACTCTATCAAATGTCTTCTGGTTTTGGACTTCTCTGCTCTGAACGTTGGACCGAGGTTGTACACCTTACCGAAGGCCAGGCAGGCAGCCTCCAAATAGAGTTGACCCGTTTGCGTTAGATAGACCTTTCCGTAATCGAAATAATCGAGTTCGAAGAGATTACCGGCCGTTTCACCGATCGAACCTGTGAAGATTGGAGTATCGATCAGGACAAAGTTCCTATCTTTGTAGAACTTTCTTATAGCCCATATGATCGCATCCCTGACGCGAAGGATGTGGAACTGCCTTCTTGAACGCAGCCACAAATGTCTATAGCTCATGAGGAAATCTATCCCATGGTCCTTCTTGGATATGGGGTACGGTTCTTTGGGGATTTGAACAGCTGCGATGTCCGTTGCCAGTACCTCGACACCGTAAGGCGATCTCTTGTCCTCCTTAACCAAACCTCTCACGATCACGCTCGATTCGATGCGGAGTTTCCCCGCGACCTCGAACACATCTTCGGGAACCGTGGAGCGTTCGACCACCACCTGCACGAAGCCCGTGCCGTCTCTGAACTGAAGAAAATGTATCTTGCCACTCGAGCGGAGATTCCAGACCCATCCACGCAGTTCAACTTCCTCGTTGATGTGATTCTTCAGATCCTCCACGTAGACCCACTTCATCTTTCAGACCTCCCCGAACCTGTTCGGTTGCACACGACATTCAAAAACCGATGCACGGTGCGCCAAGCTTCGCGACACGTTGTTCAACTAAAATGATACCATTCGTTCGTGAACTGGCCCCTCCTTTCAAATCGGCAATATCAAACGCAGACAGAGAATTTACTTTGCTCCAAGCATCATTCAAATTCACAGACCCCGCGCACTCTGTACTTCACCTTTTCGCTTTTATCTCGTTACGTCTCCTCAACAGCCATCCCCTAAGAAAGTGCACCGCTCAGACGGTGAAGCCCGTACATTGGTCTCATCCTAAGTAATGGCTCGGATGAATTAGGATACAGCTCACGCTCCCGAGTGCGAACACCTGCGAAGGTGGTGTCTTCAACGATCTGAACGAAAGCACAATTGAGCTATTGAGACCCACCACGAAACAGGGAATCGAAAAACGCTGAGACTATCTATGGACAGCCGAATACGAGTAAGGTCCTGCACCGGAAACGGGGCTTTTTGTTTTTCGTGGTGAGAAAATCTTAAAGGTTTGGACCAGCTTTGTTTTCAACGCTTGACCTGTCCCGACGATGTGTTATAATGTGGCCGGAAGGCGACGTAGCCAAGCGGTTAAGGCGGGGGTCTGCAAAATCCCTATGCGTGGGTTCGAATCCCACCGTCGCCTCCAGGGGAGGGTCTTCCCTCCCTTTTTGCTCGGTCCTCCCTCGAGGTGGTCTTCATGGACATCAAGCGCATCGATAAGTATATCTTCAGTATCAAAGGTAAGAACGTGGATGCCATCGTTTTCACAGACCAAGAGACGATCAACGATCCAGAGTTCAAAGAAGCCTTACAACAGATTGTGAACGTCACACACATGCCGGGGATCGTCGCAGCACTTGCAATGCCCGACATCCACTGGGGTTACGGCTTTCCCATCGGTGGTGTTGGAGTTTTCGACGCGAAGGATGGTGTCATCTCGCCGGGCGGTATAGGCTTTGACATCAACTGCGGTGTTCGTCTGATGTTGACCTCGCTGACTTTTGAACAGATAAAACCGCAGTTGCGCAGACTCGTTGAAGCGATCTACGACGCTGTGCCTGTGGGAGTCGGTGCGAGCGGTGCAGTGAAGGTCAGTGAGAAGACGTTACGCAAGGTATGCATCGAGGGTGCGCACTGGGCTGTCGAGAACGGTTATGGTTTCAAGGAAGATCTCGAGCGCATAGAAGACACGGGCAAACTTTCGCCCGCCAATCCGGATCACGTTTCTTCCAAAGCCTTCGAACGCGGGCTCGACGAACTGAGTACCCTTGGAGCGGGAAACCATTTCATAGAGATACAGAAGGTGGAAAGGATATTCGATCCAAAGGTCGCAGAAGCGTTCGGCATCTTTGAAGGGCAAGTCGCGATCTCCGTCCACTGTGGCAGCAGAGGGTTCGGCCATCAGATCGCGACGGATTACATACAGATCATGCGCGACAAACTTGCCCACCACAACAAAGATTTGCCGGACAAACAACTGATAAACGCCCCGTTCGAACATCCGATAGGCCAGCAGTACTTCAGCGCGATGAACTGTGCAGCGAACTACGCCTTCGCGAACAGGCAGATGATTGGACACGCGGTCCGAATGGCCCTTTTGAAAATCTTTCCCACAGCCCAGGTGTGGCTGCTCTACGACGTTGCACACAACATAGCGAAGGTAGAAGTCTACAACAACAGAAAATTGATCGTCCATAGGAAAGGCGCGACCAGGTCCTTGGGGCCCAAGAATCCATTGCTTCCAAGTCTTTACAGCGATGTCGGTCAACCGGTGCTCATTCCAGGGAGCATGGGCAGTGCTTCTTACGTGCTCGTCGGCACGAAGAAGGCTGAGGAAATGTCCTACGGCAGCACGGCACACGGTGCTGGCAGAACTCTCGGGAGGCGCGCAGCGCTGCGAAGCCTCAGCTACGAACAAGTGTTGAATGAACTGAAACAGAAAGGCATCGAAGTCATGAGCAAAGGCAAGAAGACACTGGTCGAAGAGGCTCCGGAAACTTACAAAGACGTGGACCGTGTGGTCGAGATCGTCGATCAAGTGGGTCTCAGTAGAAAGGTGGCAAGACTCGTTCCTTTGGGCGTGGTCAAAGGATGAAGTTTTATTTGAACCTTGAAGGCGTCGCCTCGACACTGTACATTCTCCTGACTCAGGGTGCCATCTTCACAGGTCTGGCGATCGCCTTCAACCTCGATGAGTTTCTGATAGGAGTTACCGCGTCATTTCCGATGGTAGCTCAGATATTTCAGATCCTTTCCCCTTTGGTTGTCGAGAAGTTCCCCAAACGCAGAACTCTCGTGAACATCTTCAACTTGCTCTCACGCTTGCCTTGGGCGCTTTTGCTCGTGTTTCTTGCGTTCGAAAGACGCAGTCCCATGTTCTTCGTTTTGATCTTCGCCGTCTCGCAGATCTTTGGAACACTCGCGGGAAACGCCTGGACTTCTTTGGTGAGAGACCTGATCCCAGAATCCGAAAGGGGTACGTTCTTCGGTCGGAGGAACGTTTACGTATCGCTCACATCACTCGTGTTTTTTTACGTTTATTCTCTGTTGATCGACCATTTGAAAGATCCTTTGGGTTATCAGCTTGCGATAGCCATTGGGATGTTCGGAACATTTCTGTCTTTCTGGGCAATGTTGAAGGTGCCGGAGGTCCCGCTGAAGAGCTCGAGTGCGAGCGCCGAAGTCAAGTTCGTTTTTCAGGACAGGAATTTCATGAAACTCTGCTCGTTCTATTTCGTTTGGAACGTCGTGATTGCGTTCACATCCCCATTCTTCACTTACCACCTCCTGAAGAACCTGCAGGTACCGTTCTCCTACATAGGTTTCACCGGTGTGCTCAGCAGTATTGTGGCAATAATCTTCTATTTCATCTGGGGCAGGCTCTCCGATAACATTGGACACAAGTCCGTTGCCATGGTGGGTGTGTTGATCGTCAGCTTCCTGCCTCCAATGTGGTTTTTCATGAACACGTTCACTTATCGATACCTCATGATCGCGGACGCAGTGATAACGGCCATCGGTTGGTCAGCGATAAACCTTTCTTTCCTCACCTTACCCATGGAGGTCGCACAGAGTTCTTCGAGCGCTTACTTCGCAACCTATGCTGCCCTCGGTGGCATTGGCGGTTTGATCGGTGCACTCTCAGGTGGAACGATTGCAAAACTTCTCGCGAACGTGCACCTTGGCACGAGCAACCTTCCGATATACGGAATTCAGTTGATGTTTTTGGCCTCGGGATTGCTCAGGGCATTCACGCTGAGATTGCTTGGCAGAGTTGGAACGAGACGTTACGTTCCACTGAGAACTCTCATCGCGAGCGCTCTCTTCCTCTCGAGAGAAGGTGGCCTGACACGATCGAACGGATCGAACGTGTACGAGGTCTTAAGAATCGTGAAGAAGAAACTTGAAGAAAAGGAGGATGAAACGATACCATGGCGCGTGAAACGATGGTGGTGAAGACGATCCTGAACGACGACGTCGTACTGGAGAGAGACAGAACCTCCATGTGTGGAAAATGCCCAGCGAACATGCTGTGCACCGGTGAGGCTCAGAAGGTGCGCCTCGTGGTTGAGAGGAACGGTCTCGATTTAGCTGAAGGTGACGTCGTTCTGGTCGAAACACCAGCAGTAAGTGCTACCAGAACAGCCTTCCTCGTTTACACCGCCCCGACGATCCTGTTCATCTTCGCCGTGGTGTTGACGGTGAAAAAACTCGGCGAGCTCACCGCTTTTTTCTTTGGAATATCGCTCGTTGCGGCTTACTTTTTTCTCCTCAGGCTCTACGATAAACGCTTCAGAAAAAAGTTCAGACCGAGGATCGTTGGGATCATTGAGAAAGCAAAGCCAACAGATCCATCAAATGGCGCTTCTCTTCTGATATGACCTTCTTTATCGTCTCTCTTTCGTTTCCTGCGTACGGAAGAAGCTCCGAGTAAAATATGATGCTGTCCTTCTCAACCTCCACAGCCAGCTTGAGAGCTTCTGTTGAACTCATCTGTTTCATTTTCGTCATCGTCGGAAAGATGGACATGTTGGCGTAGCTCTTCAAATAACCCACCACCTCTTCAGAAACCCAGTTGTCTTTCGAGGAATCAGGTTGAGAGAATTCATTGATCAGCTTTTTGAATATCTCCTGATGTTCCCTTTCTTGCTGTGCCAGGTTCTGAAACAGTTGCTTTGATTGTTCATCAGTCTGAGCCGAAGCGAGATTGGTGTAGAACGCGTAGCCTTCCGCCTCGATGTTCAAAGCTATCGAAAGCAGTTCCGACAAGTTCACCATGCCCTCTTACCTCCCGTTAGAGTTCTTTCAGCTCCAAGTGAAGCTCGTTGATGCCATCCAGAATTTCCTCAGGCGTTATGAGCACACCCCCGACTTTGGTTACCAGTTTGACCTTCAAACTCTTCTTGGTCAAGCTCAAAACTTCCTTCGCGTACTGGCCGAGGTTCATCTCGGCGAACAAGACCGCTTCGACACGACCCAGCAACTCCTTGAGCCTCGTCGCCGGTACGGGCCAGATGCTTATGGGCCTGAAGAGACCAACCTTGACCTTGCTCTGCCTTGCGATCTTGACCGCCCTGATCGCGCTTCTGGCAACGGAACCATAGGCGACAACCAGTATTTCCGCATCTTCGGTCATGTACTCTTCGTACATTGCTATCTCATCTGCGTGTATGCGAATCTTGTTCGAGAGCCTCCGTACAAGCCTGTCACTCACCTCAAAGCTCGATTGTGGAAAACCAGCTTCGTCGTGAACGAGCCCCGACACGTGGAACCGCGCCTTTCCCATCTCGACGAGCGGTACAGGTGTTGGTTCACCGAAATCCTTTTCAACAAACGGTGTGTAGATCTCTTCTTCTTCAAGTTGTGTTTCTTGCAGTCTGGGTATAACAACGATCTCCTTTTCGTCCGGAAGTTCAAAAGTCTCACGCATGTGTCCCAAAACTTCGTCCATCAGGAAAATCACGGGCGTTCTGTATTTCTCAGCGTAGTTGAATGCTGTAATGATCAATCTGTAGGTTTCTCCAACGCTCCAGGGATACAGTGCGATGATCTCGTGATCGCCGTGGGTGCCCCAGCGAGCCTGCATGATGTCACCTTGAGCCGGCTGTGTGGGAAGACCTGTAGAAGGACCTCCCCTCATGACGTTGACGAAGACACAGGGTGTTTCGGTCATCACAGCATAACCGATCGCTTCCTGCATCAAACTGAAACCAGGACCACTCGTTGCAGTCATGGACTTGACACCTGCGAGCGATGCACCAATGATTGCCGCGGCACTGGCTATCTCATCTTCCATCTGTATGAACACGCCCCCAACTTTTGGTAACTCTCGCGCCATGACCTCGGCGATCTCGCTCGAAGGGGTGATTGGATAACCTGCGTAGAAGCGACACCCAGCCCTTATGGCACCTAAAGCGCACGCTTCGTTTCCCTGCACCAGTAAACGTTCAGGCATTATCAACACTCCCTTGGACCACTTCGAGTTGTTTGATGGCGATGGCGAAATCCGGACAGAGGTTCTCACACATCAAACAGCCGATGCACTTGTTGCGATCGGTGACAATTGGTTTGAGTAATTCGCCTTTCGCTAACGCTCCCGTCGGACAGAAACTGTAACATATCCCACATCTCTTACACCATTCGTAGTTGATGTGTATGTCGTACTGCTTCTTCACATTTTTCGCCTCCTCACTTGAGTAACGTCAAGAAAACACCCGCAGCAACGGCTGAACCTATCACACCAGCAACGTTCGGACTCATCGCGTGCATCAGTATGAAGTTCGTTGGATCGACTTCGCTGGCGAGTTTCTGTGCCACACGTGCCGAATCTGGAACTGCCGAGACGCCCGCAGCTCCAATCAGTGGGTTGATCTTTTCCTTCAGGAACAAGTTCATGAACTTGGCGAACAAGATGCCTCCTGTGAGCGAGCAAACGAACGCGAACGCACCCAGACCGAATATCTTCAAACTCTCAGGCTTGAGAAAAATGTCCGCCCTCGCGGAAGCTCCAACGCACACCATGAGTATGATTGTCACCGTATCGAGTATGAACCTGCTCGCAGCCTCAACGAGCCTCTTCACGTTACCGACTTCCCTGAGAAGGTTACCAAGCATCAACATACCAACCAAGGACAGGGATTGAGGCACAAGGGCTGCCGAAACGATCGTGACCACTATCGGGAATACGATCCTTTCGAACTTGGAAACCTTCCTTGGAGGGCCCATCCTTATCATTCTTTCCTTCTTCGTCGTCAAGAGTTTAGAGACAGGAGGCTGCAAGATTGGAATCAAGGCTATGTAAGAATAAGCTGCTATGGCGACGGCAGAGAGTATCTCTGGAGCGAACCGACTTGCAACGTAGATCGTCGTTGGACCATCTGCACCACCAATTACTCCGATGGTTCCAGCTTGTTTCAAAGTGAAGCCTAAGGTCCTTGCGAGCATGAACGCGGTGAATATTCCGATTTGTGCGGCCCCTCCGAGGAAAATGGTTATCGGATAAGAGAGCATGAAGGAGAAATCTGTGAGGGCACCTATCCCCAGGAATATGAGCGGAGGATAGATGCCCTTGATCACTCCGTAGTTCAGATACCATAGAAGACCGCCCTCGTTCAGAATTCCGGTCAGCTGTGGCGGCACGTTTCCAAGTATTATTCCAAAGGAGATCGGCACCAGTAGCAACGGCTCGGCGTCCTTCTTCACAGCAACGTAGAGCAAAGCTGCGGCGACTCCGAACATGAGGAGGTTTCCAAAGGTGAAATGAGCGAACGCTGTCTGTTTCAACATTTCCAGGATACCTTGCAGCATCGCACAATCCTCCCAATCTTCATGATCACTCCATCATTGGATACCTCAAACCCTTCTTCTTTGCCGTTTCCAAAGCGATCTCGTAACCTGCATCGAGATGCCTTATGACCCCGATGCCAGAATCGTTCGTCAAGACTCTCTCGAGCTTCTGACGGGCCAAATCCGTTCCGTCTGCGACGATCACCATACCCGCGTGGATCGAATAACCAATACCCACACCTCCACCGTGGTGTACGGAAACCCAGGTGGCACCGCTGGCCGTGTTCAGCAAAGCGTTTAGAATGGGCCAATCGGCGATCGCATCGCTACCGTCCTTCATTGCCTCAGTCTCACGGTAAGGTGACGCGACAGAACCTGTGTCGTGATGGTCTCTACCTATCACGATCGGTGCCTTGAGTTCTCCTCTCTTCACCATTTCATTCATCGCAAGACCCATGAGCGTTCTTTCACCCTGACCGAGCCAACAGATCCTTGCAGGCAAGCCTTGCCACTTGACTTTCTCGTGAGCCATCTCTATCCACTTGCGTAGATGTTCATCCTCAGGGAAGAGCTCCAGAACCTTTCTGTCCGTCGCGTAGATGTCCTCAGGATCGCCCGAAAGGGCAACCCATCTGAACGGACCTTTACCCTGCGCGAACAATTCCCTTATGTACTCAGGTACATAACCAGGTATCTGGAAGGCATCCTTCACACCATGATCGTAAGCGAGCCTTCGGATGTTGTTCCCATACTCGAACACCTTCGCACCCTGTTTTTTCATCTCAAGGATGGCGTTCACATGTTCGACCACGGATTCGTAAACTCTCTCGAGGTAGTCCTGTGGGTCCTTCTTTCTCAACTCCGCGGCTTCCTCGACGCTCAATCCCTTGGGAACGTAACCGTTCAAAGGATCGTGTGCTGCCGTTTGATCCGTCACGACATCTGGAATGATGCCCATCTTGACAAGTTTCGGATGGACCTCTGCCGCGTTGCCGAGCAGAGCAACAGATAAAGGTTTACCTTCTTTCTGCGCCTCTTTGACCAGTCTCAGTGCTTCGTTAAGATCATCAGTCCAGGTGTCAAGATATCCTGTCTTCAATCTTCTGTCGATCATTCTTTTGTCCACTTCCACGGCGAGCATGACACCGTCGTTCATGGTCACTGCCAGAGGTTGAGCACCGCCCATCTCACCGAGGCCAGCTGTGAGGACGAACTTACCTCTCAAAGTACCGTTGAAGTACTTTTGGGCCACGGCGTAGAAAGTCTCGTAGGTACCTTGCAGTATTCCCTGAGTTCCGATGTAGATCCAGCTACCTGCGGTCATCTGTCCAAACATTATCAAACCGCGCTCTTCGAGTTCTCTAAAGTATTCCCACGTGGCCCACTTTGGAACCAGAAGCGAGTTGGCTATCAGAACTCTCGGTGCCCATTCGTGCGTCTTGAACACCGCCACAGGTTTTCCACTCTGAACGAGCAACGTTTCATCGTTCTCAAGTTTTTTCAGCGTTTCAACGATCTTGTAGAAACACTCCCAGTTGCGCGCGGCTTTCCCGGTTCCGCCGTACACGATCAGATTGGCCGGATCTCTCGCCACCTCTGGATCGAGGTTGTTCATGAGCATGCGCATCGCTGCTTCTGTTTGCCAGCTTTTACAAGTCAGGGTATTTCCTCTCGGCGCCCTGATGATCTTTTGTTTTTCCACAATTTCCACACTTTCGACCTCCTTCGTTTCTATTGTATCATCTGAACTGAAACGGAACAAAGAGGTGAGTGTATGTGAAATTGCTGTTGATAAAGCACGAAGAGCTCGTGGGAAAGATTTCCCAAAAGATAATCGAAGCCAACAACATCATGCGCGAAGAGATCTTTCAGCAAGTTCTCTCCTACGAAGGTCCTTTCTGTGACGTGCTGCGCAGGAATGCCGAGGTGGCAAGGACCAAAGATCTTCCTTTATGTCAGGACACAGGATTCGTGGAGTTCTTCATCTTCATTCCGTTCAACGCGATTTTCGAAAGACCCATACAAGAGAGTTGCGATGAGGCTGTCAAGAAGGTTTACTCCTCCAAGCCTTACCGTTACTCCATTGTGACCGATCCACTCTACGAACGCAAAAACACTCGAACCAACACGCCTTCGATCTGCCACATCTTTCACTGGGACGAAGAAAAGGTGCAGATCAGGTTGCTGATCAAGGGCGGGGGGAGTGAGAATCTGACAACGCTCTTCATGTTGTCGCCGACAGCTGGCGAGGAGGAACTCATGGGTAAAATAATCGAACACGTCGCACGGCACGGTTCGAAAGGTTGTCCGCCCCTCAGAGTTGGTGTGGGCGTGGGTGGGAGTGCAGACAAGGCCATGTTACTTTCGAGGCTCGCACTCACTTACAGTTTAAGCGATGTAAATCCCGATCCACGTTACGAATCGCTCGAACGACGAATTTCGGAGAAACTGAACCAGCTGAGAATAGGTTTTCAGGGCCTTGGAGTTGGTCCTACGATCTTCTCTGTTCACGTTCTGCAGGCACCAACACATATAGCAAATCTTCCTGTCGCCGTTTCGTTTGACTGTTATCTCTCGAGGATTGGGGTGGTGGAAGTTGAACCTGTTAGAATTGAAAGCAGGTGAAAGAATTAACTACACAGGTGCTATGATTGTGATGAGAGACGCTGCACAAAAGAGGATTGAAATGCTTCTAAGAAAGGGGTCAAATGTGCCTATCGATCTAAAAGGAAAGATTGTTTTCTACGCTGGACCAACCAGAATCGTGGACGGCAGGTTCGCCATAGGTCCAACGACGAGCGAGCGAATGGATAGATATGTGAAAATGCTTTTCGAACTCGGAGTCCTGGCCACCGTCGGGAAAGGTCAAAGGAGTGAGATGGCGAGAAAGCTCTGTCGAGAATACCGCAGGATATACTTTGTCGCACCGAGTGGAGCCGCGGCGGCACTCTCGGAGCATGTTGAGAACATAGAACTTTTGGCCTTTGAAGATCTCGGGACCGAAGCAGTGTACGAAATCCAGGTGAAAGACTTTCCTCTCATAGTGGCCATTGACTCTGAGGGCAGCGATATTTTTGAGCTCATAAAATCTACTAATGGAGGCGATCGAACGTGAGACTTGTAATTATTACTGTTGCTGCAGTTGGTGTTGTCTCAGTCTTGTGGGGCTTTCCATCGTCACAGTTCGTTGTCGCAGGCTGCTTTGTCGCTCTGGCGGTAGTATCGATGATCCACCGAAGCAGGCATACCGAGAATGTGACTCAGGACACAAACAACGAGAGAGTCTTTGAAGAGATATTCACATCTGCAGACACTTTGAAACAAGATGCTCATGAACTCGGTGACATCTCGAAGCAAGCTCAAACTATGTCCGCAGATCTTTCAGTACAATCGAAGAAGATCTCCCAGCTGATCCAGTCTTTGACAGCCGCTCTGGAGGAAACATCTTCCAGTGCGAGCGAGATCGCGAGAACCGCAAAGGTTGTGGGAGAGGATGCGCAGAGGATGCGTCAGGATTTCAGCTCGTTCGAACTGGAGGTGAAGCAAATACACGATGCCTTGCTCGAACTTTCGAAGGAAAACATCGAAACTTTCGAAAAACTGAACGAACTTCTCTCATCCATGGAGAATCTCAGGGAGAAAACTGGAGCGATCGTGCAGGCTGTTCAACTGATCAGGAACATTTCAGAGCAAACAAACCTGCTTGCTCTCAACGCAGCGATAGAGGCAGCGCGCGCGGGAGAGCATGGCCGAGGTTTCGCCGTCGTCGCAGAAGAGGTTAGGAAGCTCGCCGAACAGTCGAAACAGTTCGCCGGTTCAATAATTGAGAACGTGCAAGCTGTTGAACAGGCGGTCACCGATTCGGTGAAGAAGAACGAGGAAGTTGCCAGGACGATGAAAGAAACAGCTCAGACGAGTCAGACGTTCGCCGAGAAATTAGGAAAGTTCAAAGAACAGGCGGGTAGTTTCGCAAGGACTTTAGAAGAAATAGTTCATTCCATAGAGAGTCAGGTCACCTCCACGCGAGAGATCGAGCTCGCAGTGAACAGCAACACCAACGCCGCATCACAGCTGATGGAATTCAGCATGGAGATGGAGAAAAATGCAACATCTCTCGAGAAGGTGGCTTCCCAGTTGGCAGAAAAGGCCCAGATTTTGACTCTGAGATCGCTCAAACTCAGAAGCTTAGCCGGGGCAAGATCATGGATCATGCAGCGTGTGAAAGAACTCTCCGAGTTGTTTGCAAAACCTGAGTGTCAGAAGCTCGACTGGAACGCTTTTGAACCCATTGCCAAACGCTTCCTCGCAGAAAAACAAGGCATCTACGAAGCTGCGTTCATAGCCGACAGCGAAGGAAACTTCATCACCACGACAGGCACGAAGGGTTCCATCAAAGACAGAAACTATTTTCATCGCCTGAGGAACAGCGATCTTGAATGGACCATCTCAGATCCGATACGTTCGCGTGCAACGGGCAACATGGTCATCACAATCGCCTTCGCGATCCGTGAAAACGGCAGATTCAAAGGCATCGCGGGTGTGAATTTGAACGTCGCCAAACTGGAGGAACAAGTCGAATTTTCTACAGCTCAAGCGCAAAAGTGACATCTGCAGAAGTGACCCGGTGATACTTCAACGAGTTTCGGTTCCTCAACCTTGCACATTTCAACGGCTTGGGTACACCGCGTGTGAAAGACGCACCCGGACGGAGGGTTGGCTGGATTGGGTATCTCACCCCTCGGGATCGATCTGATGCGTCTTCCCGTGCCGAAGGAGGGTATCGAATCGAGCAGGGCCTTCGTGTAAGGATGCGAGGCCCTCTCGAATATGTCCTGCTTTGAGCCCATCTCCATGATCTTTCCAAGGTACATGACGACGACGTGTGTGGCCATGTGGTCAACGACTGCCAAATTGTGCGTGATGAACATGTAGGTCAAACCAAACTTCTCCCTGAGTTCTTTCAACAGGGCGAGCACTCGAGCCTGAACCGACACATCCAGCGCAGACGTCGGTTCGTCCAACACCAGGAACTCTGGCCTTAGAACCAGCGCCCTGGCGATCGCTATCCTCTGTCTCTGACCTCCCGAGAACTCGTGAGGGTATCTGAACATGTGCTCTTCGCGCATACCGACGAGCTCGAGAATTTCCTTTATGCGAACGTAGATCTCATCAGAACGCATTTTGAAGTGGATCTTCAGACCTTCACCAACGATGTCTTTGACGAGCTTTCTTGGATGCAACGAGTTGTAAGGATCCTGCTGAACTATCTGCATTCGCCGCCTGAACTCGAGGAAATCTTTCTTTTCAATTTGTGTGATGTCGCGTCCATCGTAAAGTATCTTTCCAGAGGTGGGTTCGATGAGTTTGATCACCGTTCTGCCAAGCGTGCTCTTACCGGATCCCGATTCACCGACCACTGCAAAGATCGAACCTTTTTGTATTTCGAAAGAAACGTCGTTCACCGCTTTCACGTAGATTGGCCTGGAGAACATGGACTTTCTGATCTCGAAATACTTCTTCAACCCTTCAACTTTCAGCAACACTGCCATTTTGATCACCCGCTGCGTAGAGATGGCATGCCACAAAATGGTTCTCAGAGACTTCTATCAGGTCGGGAAGTTCGACCTTGCATCTTTCAAAGGCTTTTTGGCATCTTGGATGGAATCGGCAACCACTGGGTGGATCGACCAGGTCTGGAACCACACCAGCGATCCCTTTGAGTTCCTTTCTCTGTCCAACGAGTGGTATCGAGTCGATCAAACCGACCGTGTAAGGGTGAAGAGGACGCGCGAATATCTCATCGCTCTTCGCCACTTCAACTACGTTCCCGGCGTACATAACCGCGACCCTGTCACAGAATTCCGAAGCCACCGCCAGATCGTGAGTAATGAAGATGACGGCGTTCTTACCGACTCTCACGAGGTTATCGAGCAACTCAAGGATCTGCGCCTGAATCGTCACATCGAGCGCCGAAGTGGGTTCGTCGGCTATCAGCAACTTGGGTTTCACCGCCAGTGCCATAGCGATCATCACCCTCTGCGCCATGCCACCGCTCAGTTCATGAGCGTACAGATTCATCGTCCTCTTCCAGTCGAGTCCCACCATCGTGAGGGCTTCTGGAACCAATTGATAGGCATCTTTTATTGGTATGTTCTGACTGTGCGCTATCGCCTCGGCAATCTGAAAACCCACCTTGAAAACAGGGTTCAGCGCCGCAACGGGTTCTTGGAAAATCATGGAAATGGACTTTCCCCTGACTTTCTCCATCTCCTCCTCAGGCAGGCTCAACAGATCTTCGCCGAGAAATTCAACTTTACCACTCGTTATTTCGCCGGGTGGTTCTATCAACCTCATGATCGACAACGCCGTTACGGATTTTCCACAACCGGTTTCACCAACCACTGCAAGCCTTTCTTCCTCGTTGAGCCACAATCTGACACCGTTGAGCGCCTTTATGACCCCACGATAGGTGTAGAACACCACTCTCAGATTTTCTACGTTCAGGAGAGATCCGCGCACCTTCGATCACCTTCGCAGTCTCGGATCGAGAATGTCCCTGATGCCATCACCCAAAAGATTGAATCCCAAAACCACTAAAGCTATGAAGAGCCCAGGAAAGGTGGCAATCCACCAATGGTTTATCAGATAGCTTCTTCCATCGCTGACGATAGCACCCCATTCGGGTGTTGGTGGTTGGGCGCCAAGACCAAGGAATCCAAGGCCTGCCGCAGTGAGGATGATCGTTCCCATTCTCATCGTTAGTTGCACAAGAATCGGTGAGACGCACATGGGTAGAACGTGAAAGAGCAGAATTCTCAAATCGCTCGCACCAACAGCTTTCGCTGCCTCCACGAATGGTTGGGACTTCACGCGCATCGCTTCTGCCCTTGCCAGCCTCGCTATGACCGTCCATTCTACGAGCGAGATCGCGATGATGGCGTTGGTCAAACCACGGCCAAGGACAGCAGACAGCGCCATTGCGAGTATCAGCCTTGGAAAAGCCAGAAAGATATCAGTGATTCGCATGAGGACTTCATCGATCCAGCCACCGAAGTATCCCGCGACGATACCGATCGCTGTGCCTATCGTTCCGCTGATCACCGTCACAAGGAATATGATCCAGACCTCGATCCTTGCACCGTACAGCACTCTGCTCAGTATGTCTCTGCCGAACTGGTCCGTTCCAAAAAGAAACTGTCGGCTCGGTGGTTTCAACCTGTTAACCAGATCCACTTTCACAGGATCATAAGGTGCAAGCACCGGTGCCAAAAGGGCCATGATGAGAAAACCGATGACGATGAACGTTCCAACCATCGCAAGCTTGGTTCTTCTCCACAGATAAAGGCTGTGTTTCCAATCTTCAATTATCGGTTTCCATCGCGAAATCTCCGTCTTCTCAACCTGCATGTTCTCCAACGAAACCACCTCTCAAATCCTCATTCTCGGATCGAGCACTGCATACACGATGTCCACCACGAGATTCACGAGTGAATATATGATCGCAACGAACAACGTGCCACCCATTATCGCAGGGTAGTCGAGCACAAGGAGTGCGTTCACAATGTACCTGCCCAGACCGGGCCAGCTGAAGATCGTTTCTGTCAGTACAGCACCCTCGAGCAAGCCTCCAAACGTGAGACCCACGATCGTTACAACAGGTATGAGAGCGTTCCTCAGAGCATGTCTGTATATAACAAGGCGTTTGCCTATACCTTTCGCTTTAGCGGTCCTGATGAAGTCCTGCCGGAGAACGTCGAGCATGCTGGCTCTCGTTATCCTGGCAATCGATGCAGTTGCCGAGTATCCCAAAACAATCGTGGGCAAGACGAGGTGAGCCAGGGCATCCTTGAAAGCCTCCATGTTACCCGAAAGAAGCGAATCGAGCACCAACAAACCTGTATATTTCGTTGGGGGTGTTACGAACAGACTGAGTCTTCCTCCTCCGGGTAACCAACCGAGGCGGAAATAGAACAGAAGCAGTAGCAAAAGACCCGTCCAGAACACTGGCATGGACACACCGAGTATCGAGAAAACACGGGAGAAATGATCTATGAATTTGTTCCGATAGACGGCTGACAATATACCCAGCAGGATACCCAGAACGATCGAGAGCAACGTCGCAGATATCGCAAGTTCAAGAGTGGCTGGGAAAAACTCCGCGATGTCTTTGACGACGGGTCTGTTGGTTTTCAAAGATGTGCCAAGATCGCCCCTCAACAAGCCAGACATGTAATCGTAGAACTGATTGATCAATGGTTTATCAAGGCCGAGTCGTCTTCTCAAGTCTTCTACTAATTCAACAGGTGCGTTTCCCCCAAGAATCGCTCCAACCGGATCTGCAGGAATGACTTTGGAAATCACGAACACTAAGACGGAAACTCCGAAAAGGACGAGCAACATCAGAAAAAGCCTTTTAATTATGAAAGACGCAAGCTTCATGCGACTGAGTTGACCTCCTTAGAAGAAATTGAGAGCAAGCGGCCGGCCTTCACCGGCCGCCAGGATCACTTCTTCCTTATTTTCGTGAAGTCAAACACGAGTGTGTAACCTTCACACGCTTCTTCAAACCCCACAACGTCGTTGCTCACCGCCCAGAATCCCACGGGCTGGTACAGCATGACGAACGGGCTTTTGTAGATCCAGTACTCTTGCAATTCCTTGTACAACTGCGCACGTTTTTCAGGATCTTGTTCAATTCCTGCCTTCTCCGCAAGGTCTGCCGCATAATCGTCGTACCACATGTTTCGCCATGCGAGTTGCTTGACTCTGTAGTTCGCGAAAGGTTTCGCCAGCGCATCTGGATCTGGATAGTCTATACCCCAACCCGCTATGATCATCTGATGACCTTGCTGACGATATTTCTTGTACATCTCTCCCGATGGCATCAAGGATATGTTCGCTTTTATACCTATCTCTGCCAGGTTGGCTTGCACAATCACAGCTTCGTTCCTTCTGATCTCTGTGGTGCTCGTTATCAATTCAACTTCAAAACCGTTTGGATAACCTGCCTCAGCAAGAAGTTGCTTCGCTTTCTCTACATCCCTCTTGAACGGGTTCAACTCGATGTAACCGAAGTAACCTATTGGCATGAAGTTCTGGTTCAAAACAGCAAAACCTCTCATGACAGAGTTGATTATCGCATCATAATCGATCGCGTATTTGATCGCCAAGCGCACTCTCTCATCCTTGAATGGACCCCAACCGACGTTCATTGCGATGTACTCGTTGGACTGCTCAGGTGTCGTGACCAGTCTGATGTTGGATGGCTTCGAGTCTCTGAGCTGTGCTGCCTGTTCCGTCGTGATGTTCCATGCTACGTCCACGTCACCCCTTTGAACCAGCAGGAACTGTGTCGTTTCCTCGGGGACATCGCGTATGATGATCTTCTTGAGCGGTGGTTGACCACGCCAGTAGTTCGGGTTCGCTTCCATCGTGATCATTTCTCTACGCTTCCACTCGGTCACCACATAGGGACCTGCTCCTGCTCCGATGGATTTGTCTGTCAGGTACGCTTCGCCAAGATCTCCATTCACTTCGTTCGCAAGCACGAGTTTCTTGTTCACGATTCCTCCCCATGGTGGTGCGATGATAGACAAAACGATGTTCGCTGCGAGAGGCTTGGTCTTGAGAACAACTGTATGGTCATCCTCTGCGTAGATCGTTTCTTCCATGTTCTCAGCGGTCAAACCGAGCTCTTCGAACAACCATGCTGGAGATTTCCTTATCTTCAGTACCCTTCTGAACGAAAACACAACGTCTTCTGCCGTGAGAGGATCTCCATTCGAGAACTTGAGCCCTTTTCTCAGGTAGAACTTCCACACGGTACCGTCTGGAGAAACCTCCCAGCGTTCTGCGAGCTCCGGAACAGGAGTCAGAACACCGTTGACTGGCTCGATCTTGGTTAAACCAGAATAAGCAGCGGTGACCACTGCGGCGGCAAAGGTCTCATAACACACAGCCGGATCGAGCGTGATGAAGATCTCCGTGTTGGCAGCGATCACGAGCGTGTCCTTGGGCGTCTTCGCATATGCCACAAAGAGTGTGAGAGCTACGAGTGCCAGCACTAAAAACCTCTTCACAAAAATCCCCCCTTCGTCTTGGTTTAAATGTACTATACCACATTTGGCCACAGTTGTTCAAGTTACTATTTTGAAGAGACATCCATCAATCCAAGCAGACGATATGCCATGACCTCAACCCGGTGCACTGAACGAAAGCTTCAAACAAAACAAGAACACGAACAAAATCCTCTCAAGATGGTACGACCCAGCATGAAACTTTTACTGCTTCTCGATCTTGATGAAATCGAAGATCATAGGATAACCCTGACAGGCCTCTTCAAAATACAGAACATCCTTGCTGACAGCCCAAAAATTAATGGTTTGGTACAGCATGACGAACGGGCTTTTGTAGATCCAGTACTCTTGCAATTCCTTGTACAACTGCGCACGTTTTTCAGGATCTTGTTCAATTCCTGCCTTCTCCGCAAGGTCTGCCGCATAATCGTCGTACCACATGTTTCGCCATGCGAGTTGCTTGACTCTGTAGTTCGCGAACGCTTTCGCGAGATTGTCAACGTCTGGATAATCTGGAGGCCAACCCGCGAGGACCAACTGGTGTCCTTGCCGACGATATTTGGCGTACATTTCACTCGCTGGCATGATCGTTATGTTAACCTTTATGTTTATATCCGCAAGGTTGGATTGAATGACAACAGCTTCGTTCTTTCTGAAATCGTATGGCGCTATTAAAAGTTCGACTTCAAATCCATCGGGATAACCTGCCTCAGCCAGCAGTTGTTTTGCTTTCTCTAAATCCCTCTTGTACGGGTTCATCTCGACATAACCAAAGTATCCAATCGGTACGAAATTCTGGTTGAGCACCGCAAAACCTCTCATTACGTTGTTTATTATCGCATCGTAATCTATGGCGTACTTGATGGCCAGCCTGACTCTCTCATCAGCCAACGGGCCCCAACCAGCGTTCATACCAAGATATTCGCTCGTCTGTGATAAAGTGGTCACCAGTCTCACATTCGGCAGTGGGTTGTCTCGAAGCTGAGCCGCTTGTTCTGTCGTTATGTTCCAAGCAACATCAACGTCTCCTTTTTGAACAAGTAAGAACTGAGTTGATTCTTCAGGAACGTCTCGAATTACGATGTTCTTGATGCGCACTGAACCAGCCCAGTACCTCGGATTGGCCGTCATCGTCACGACCTCATTCCTTTTCCATCCCAAAATGACGTACGGGCCGGCACCAGCATCGACAGATTTGTCCTGTAAATAAGATTCTCCAAGATCACCATCGATTTCATTCGCAAGCACAACCTTCTTGTTAACGATTCCACCCCAGGGAGGAGCGATGACCGAGAGAAGTATGTTTGGAGCCATTGGTTTGGTTTTCAAAACGACCGTGCGTCCATCAACGGCAACAATGGTTTCGTTCATGTTCTCTGCCGTCAACCCAAGCATCTCAAAAAGCCATGCAGGAGATTTTCTGATCGTTAAAACTCGTTTGAAGGAGAAAACCACATCTTCTGCCGTAAGAGGATCTCCGTTGGAAAACATCAAACCGTCTCTCAAATAGAAAGTCCAGATTGTACCGTCTGGTGAAACCTCCCATCTTTCGGCAAGATCTGGTACGGGTGTTATTACACCGTCAACAACTTGCAATTTCGTTAGACCGGCATACGCAGCCCTCACAATCTGTATAGCAAAGCCTTCGTAACACGCGGCTGGATCCAATGTGGTGAAGATACCAGTGTTACCTGCGATAACAAGCGTGTCTTTGGGTGTCTTCGCATAGCCCACAACGAGCACGAAAAGTACGAGTGTAAGTAGCAAATACTTCCTCACGAAAATCCCCCCTTTCGTCTTGCCTTAACTTTACTATACCATAGATCACACTTGTTTAACGTATTGATTAAAAACAGACATTGCTTGAAATAGACAGGAAGGTGATCTTTTTGTCTTCAGCCACGAGAAGACAAACGAACTCTCTCGAATAGAAGGCTCATGTTGTTTTGACACACTCACAGTTTTCTGGAGCGAATGGGATTCTTTGTAGCTACTCTAACTTCATGCCCACAGAGGTTTACGCCTCTAATGAGTGCCAATCCCGCTCCTACTCCTGTGAAACCCAAACCCACAGACATCACACTTGTAGTTTCTGCCCTTTGGATTGTTCATATTAGAACGTGCAGCCATAACATATCACAAAGCTTTTTTGCCATTTCCGAAAGGGAAAACTTGATGGGTTGTTGTTTCTGTCAGTGGATGAGAATGTCCATTTTCTGCGGTTTTGTTACGCTGTCCACAGCTGTAGCTTCTTCAAAGCTGAAAACGCAACCCCACACGCCGAATGGAAAATTCCCATGATTAAAAAATTCTACCAACGGTTGACCTTCCCGCTTCTCCTTTCTTGACCTGCCAAAACGCTGGTATCCCCAAACTTACACATTCCACGAATGTTACTCAGGATCTGTCGAGTCGTAAGTGTTTTCACCATCGAACTTAGCCTACAGAGTGATCGATCTCATGTCAACATCATGAGTATATGCGTTTCTCATCCATTCGGCTCGATCTACAACTATTGGTTCATAGATAACATACAGCATGTTTCAGCAACACAAAAAACTCAACTGTGAAACGAGAGGGGGTCTTCATTATGGATATAATGGATCGTGATCAGCGACACAGGACGGTGGTAGACTTGAAAATCTTTCTCGTTCGCCATGCCAGAACGGATTGGAACGATCTGGGTTTATGGCAGGGTAACTGCGATGTTCCGCTCAACCGGGCAGGTTTCGAAGAGGCTCGAAAGATCGCTGAAAGATTTTCGAAACAGAACGTGCAGATCGTTTATTCGAGCCCGCTGTCAAGGGCCCACCAGACCGCGAAGGTCATCAGTGAGATGCTTAAAGTTCCTGTCGTGCTGGACGAAAGATTGAAAGAGTGCGAAATATCCCTATGGAACGGCTTGACGATGCAAGAAACGCTGCAGAGATTCGAAAGAGAGTATCTAATCTGGTCTACCGATCCTGCCGCTCAGATAGACGGAGTCGAATCTCTGCAGAACGTTCAAAACCGCATCGTTCAGTTCTTCAATGAATTACTTCAGAAGTCCTTCGAGTCGGTCGTTGTGGTGTCGCATGCCCTATCACTGCGCACACTGATCTGCTGGGTTCTGAGGCTATCCTTGACCGAGCACAGGAACTTCAAGCTCGACAACGGCTCTGTAAGTTTGATCGAGTTCCAGGACAGAATAAGGTTGGTTTATTTGAACGATACTTGCCACTTGGATCAGAACAATCTCTGACTCGCCTTCGGACCTGGGGTTTTATCGTACGCTTCAGTAGGCCAAAATCTATAAACATACTCGTACCTGTCCGTCTTTACGCTTGGATCTCTGGGCACGTGGAAAAGATCGTGCACCGCCGTGACGTAGTTGTAGAAATCAGTGCCCCTCGGTACCAATTCGACGATCACGTTGAACATGACACTGTAACCACTCATCTGGTCGTAGAACAACAACGTTGCCCGTGGATCTTTCAGAACGTTCTTGTAGCTTCTCTTGTAAAACATCTCTATGCTGGAGAGAACACTTCTATCGAAAACATCAGGATTTTCGTAAAGCTCTAAAAGGAAATTCACCCTTTCTCTGAAGGTTTCGTTGACACCTTTTTGTCTTGCAAGGTCTATGAGTTCCATGGCTCTGCTCGCGAGCCTTGCAAGGTGCTCTTCTTTCGGCACCAAGCCAAGGCCCTTGATACAACTGTTGATGGGAAATTCTTCCTCGTCTGAAAACGTCGACATGACGACCGTGTGTGGTGAGAAGTTGGGAACACCCTTCTCCAAACCGAGAAAGATCTTCAGACTCTTTGTTCGAGTCTGGATCTGCCAGTTGAAGAACTCCCCGTCCAACTCATGGAGTTTGTAAATTCTCTCTTGCCCACGAACCGTTAATCGGACCGTACCGTTTTCGATCCTCACACTACTCCCTCCTGTTAGAGATCTTCGGATTGAGTATCCTCTCGCTCGCCACACCCAGAGACATGATCGAAAAGGAGGCCAGAAAGATGGCCAGACCAGGAAAAAGAATCCACCACCAAGCGCCGAGAACGAGCGCGTTGCAAGTCCTCGCCAGGCTGAGCATCTTTCCCCAGGACACGACGCGTGGATCGGAAAAACCCAAGAAGGAAAGCCCCGCCTCTGCGAGCATTGCGCCCGCCGCTGAGAAGGCGGCGTTCACGACCAGCACCGAATAAGACGCCGGTAAGAGGTGCTTTTTCAAGATGTACCACTTACTCGCTCCGGCACAGATCGCTGCTTCAACATAGCCTCTCCTCTTTTCAGAGAGCACGATCGCACGCACGACCCTCGAAATGCCCGCCCAACCGAAGACAACGAGCACAAACACGAGCGTCCAAAAGCTGCTCCCAAGATATGTCATGATCATTATCATTATGGGTAAACCCGGAAGCACCATCACGAAGTCGACGATTCTCATGATCAAGACGTCGACCCCTCTACCGAAGGTCGCAGCAGTAACACCGAGAAAACCTCCTATGACAGTAACTCCAACCGCAGTGAGCGCACCAACGGTGAGAGACGTTCTGGCACCGTAGACGATCTGGCTGAATATGTCCACACCGTACCAGTCCGTGCCCATGATATGCTGCCGCGAAGGTGGCTGCAACCTTCGGCCCCTCTGCGTGATGTCGTAAGGATCGTAGGGAGCTATCATGGGTGCAAAGATCGCAAAGAAAACCATCACACAGAGAATCGCAAAACCAACCGTGCCTTCAAAGGATTTGAACAGTTCGCGGAAAAAGTTCGGTTTTCGTTTCTTCATTCAAATCTCACCCTCGGATCGAAAGCCGCCTGAAGCACATCGGCAAGAAAATTCGCAACTATGACCGAAACGATCGTTATTATGATCGTTGCCTGCAAGAGTGGATAATCCGAGTTCCTCGATGCTTCCAACACGAGAAGGCCCATACCTTTCCAAGAGAAGATAGTTTCGATGAGCACAGCTCCACCGAGCATCCCTGCAATGCGCAACGTGAGCATCGAGAAGAGGGGTCCAAGCGCATTCCTCAGTATGTGCCTCTTTCTTATCTGCCTTTCAGTCAACCCCTTCGCCTTCGCCGTCAAAATGAATTCCTCGTTCAAAATTGATATCACCATGTTTCGCACGTACACCGCAAAGCCAGGCACATTGACAACGAAAATGACCAGCCAAGGCAGGAAGGCGTGTCTCAACAGGCTGACGAAACTTGAAAAACCCTTCGCAGAAGGATCGATCATGCCTTGCAACGGGAACCAACCGAGTTTGAAGGAGAACAAAAGAACGATCAAAAGCGCAAACCAGAAGGTTGGAACCGAATGGAGTGCGAACGCCACGTAACGGACCAACTTGTCGACGAAAGAATTCCTCTTGCAACCGATGTACACGCCCAAACTCAGCGATGTGATCATTCCCAGAATCGTAGGCACCGCCGTGAGAAGAAGGGTCCATGGAAGTCTTTCCAAAACCACACCCACGACACGCCTGTTGTAAGTGTAAGAGACCCCAAGATCACCTTTCAAAAACTGCTTCAAAAAGCTCAGATACTGTATCAAGACTGGTTTGTCCAAACCAAAAGCGGCCTTTATCTCCTGTTTGACTTCTTCCGGGATCCTGGGATCGCCATAGAAACGCTCTGCCGGATCTCCCGGCAGAGCCCTTATGAGTATGAAACTGACGGTGACCGCTACCAAAATGGTCAAGAGCATTTGAATTATTCTCTTGACGAGGTACGAAAAGCTCATGGGATCACCTTGCAGGCTTCAACGATTTCAGCGTCTCGACGTTCATCACACCCTCAGTCGGAGAAACGACCCAACCGGTGAAGTTCTTCACACTGTAAGCTTCGATGTCCACCGGTACGAGCAGTGGCACGACGGGGACAACTTCGGCGAGCAACTTTTGCAACCTTGAGAAAGCTTCGACTCGGTCCTTCTCGGAAAACGCCATCCATATCGCTTGTAAGGCGCTGTCCAGCTCTGGAATGTTCACCCCACCGTAGTTGAATCCAACCACTTGACCATTCTTCATCTCACCTCTGGAAGAGTGCAGATGGTAGAACACCATCTCCGGATGGCTTCCCAGACTGTAAGAGTACAAAGCGAGATCGAAATCCGCCTTCTTCAGCTTGGTGGTGAGACCTTCCGGACCTTGCACGTCGAGTTCAACTTGAATCCCCACGTTTTTCAGATAGAGTTTTATGTACTCTGCCATGTCCATGGCTTTCCTATCCGAAGACACCAAGAGCGTCAGCTTTTTGCCATCGTAATTGCTCTTTTTCAAAAGTTCCTTCGCCATGGAAACGTTCTGCTGAACAGGTCCAACGCTCTCATCGTAGACCGCTTTGGCCCTCTTTGGGATCAAACCGAGCGATGCAACGTCTGCGAGCCCACTGTAGACCTTTTCAACCAGTTCTCTGTAGTTCAACGCGTGTAACACGGCCTTTCTGAAATTCACATCGTCCATGGGCGACTTTCTGTGGTTGAACAGAATCACATTTACGACTCCACCCTCGATGAGTGCCACCTTGACGTTCGGGTACTTGTTCGGATTCTCCATGATCTGCTTTGCGAGCTCGGGATCGAGGTTCCAGAAGAGATAGTCGTAATCACCCTTCACGAGGCCGAGAAATCCCATCGTCTCGTCCTGAACGATGTGAAACACCATGCCGTCCAACTGTTTCGGGGCGTCGGGATGATCCTTGAAGAATTTCATGACCACGCTCTGCGCTGTGAGTTTTTCGAACATGAGCACACCGCTACCGATAGGTCTTTCGATGTTCGGAAATTCGAGCGGTTTTTCGATCTTCTCCCACACTGACTTTGGAATTATGGGTATCGCCATGGGTGCGAAGGAGAGCATCGACACGTTCATCGTTCTGAACTTGAGCTTGACGGTCTTCTCATCGATCTTCTCAGCACCCGTGAAATAGGCCAAGATGGGTCCCAACGGCAACCTCTTCTGAAGGATGTAGTTGAACGAGAACACCACATCGTCGGCGCTCACGAAGGAACCATCGTGAAACTTTCGATCCCTCAGCTTGAGGATCAGGCTGTTGTCCGAAAAGTCAACCTGAAAGTCTTCCGCGAGCGCACCGACGACTTGCCCTGATCGCTGCGTGAGCAACGTTTCGTAGAGATGACCCACCACGATACGTTCGGCGGCGGATTTCACCAAGAAAGGATTCAGAGATCTCACTTCTCCAAGGACAGCGACGTTCAGTTGCGAAGAAAAAACAAACACAGAAATCAAAACCACCAGAGCGAGAAAGAGAAATCTCTTCACTGCGCATCCCTCCTCACAGAATTTGTCTGTTATCATTATAAATGGAGGTGTTCGACTTTGCAAACCGAATGGCTCGGCAAAATGACTTTTCTGGCACACACCGATTCTGGAAGGCAAGTCTTGATGGACGCGAAAAAGGAAAGCGGAGGACTTTCAGCCGGTCCCAGCCCGATGGAATTGGTTCTCGTCGCACTCACAGGTTGCACTGGAATGGATGTCGTCTCGATCCTCTCGAAGATGAAAGTGCTCGATGAGGTCGAAAGCTTCAGGATGGAAGTTTCTTCCGAACGCGCTCAGGATCATCCGAAGGTGTACACCAAGATCCACCTCAAGTACATCTTCAAGTTCAAGAACCAGCCTTTCAAGGAGCAGGTCGAAAAGGCCGTTCAACTGTCACAGGAAAAGTACTGCAGTGTCTCTGCGATGCTGAAGAAGGCTGCCGAAGTGACCTACGAAATCGTTTACGAGTAGGTGGTGCGATGCTCCTGAAGAGTTTCACCTTTCAGGGCACTGTCATCGAAATCGTTCAGGACGACATAACCAAACAGGACACCGAGGCGATCGTAAACGCCGCCAATTCCTATCTGAAACACGGCGGAGGTGTCGCGGCAGCAATCGTGCGCGCGGGAGGGGAAGAGATCCAAAGAGAAAGCGATGAATACGTGAAGACGCACGGGCCGGTTCCCGTCTCGCAAGTCGCCGTGACGAAGGCTGGAAGACTGAAGGCAAAGTACGTGTTGCACGTCGTCGGACCACGCTGGGGCGAAGGGAACGAGCACGAAAAGCTTTACATGGCGGTGCAAAACGTTCTCAAAAAAGCCGAAGAGCTATCGCTCAGCTCGATCAGCATTCCAGCCATAAGCAGTGGTATTTTTGGTTTTCCGAAGGATCAGTGCGCGGAGGTTTTCTGCAGAGCCATCAGAGATTTTCTCGAAGAGCATCAAAACACGTCTTTGAAGCTCGTAAGACTCTGCAACATAGACGAAGAAACGAGTAAGATTTTCCTGTCGGTCTTTGAGAAGTACTGGAGGTGAGAGGGTGCAGGAGGAAGAAAAGGAAACAGTGAAACTCTCGATGGAACAGCTCATAATCCTTTTCTTCAACACGATTGCGGCGCGTTGCTGGGCGAGGCTCGGTCTCACGAGGGACGAGTATGGAGAGTTGAGACAGGACTTGAAGGAAGCGCGTCTGGGAATCGACGTGCTGGACGCCGTGCTCAGGGTAATCGAGGACGAATTGGACGATGAAATCAAGAGAGAGCTCGAAGGAGTTGTCGCAAACTTGAAACTGAACTACGTCAATCAATACAGCAAATCGAAAGAGGCGAAATCATGAAGAAGGCCGGCATCGTTGGGCTTCCAAACAGTGGAAAATCGACCCTCTTCAACGCGCTCACGAACCAGAACGTTCCCGCCGAGAAGTACCCGTTCTGCACCATAGATCCCAATGTGGGCGTGCTCGTCGTCGAGGATGAAAGACTCAACAAGCTCGCACAGATGGAGGGTTCAAAGGACAAAGTCCACCCCTTCTTCCACATCGTGGACATCGCAGGCCTTGTCAAAGGTGCGAGCAAGGGCGAAGGTTTGGGAAACCAGTTTTTGGACCACATAAGTAAGGTCGACATGATATTCCACGTCGTGAGATGTTTCAAGATCGACGATGTCTCTCATCCCATGGGAAGTGTTGATCCTGCACGAGACATCGAGGTCGTCGAGATCGAACTGATGTTGAAGGACCTCGAGACGGTGAATAGGAGAATCGAGAAGATTGCGAAGCAAGCAAAAACGGGTGATGAAAATGCTCGCTTCGAGCTGTATTTTCTTGAACGCTTGAAGCATCATTTGGAATCTGGGAAACCGGCAAGGACTCTGGAAAGAAACGAGCAAGAACAAATTGTTCTCGATTCGCTGTTCTTGCTCTCAGAAAAACCTGTCATATACGTTGCGAACGTCGATGAATGGGGCTTGGAACAGGAACTGGACAAGATCGTCGAGAAGATGGCGAAAGAAAGATCTTCTGAAGCTATCGTTGTGAACGCACAGGTAGAATGCGAAGTGAGGGAGCTTCCCTTTGACGAAGCGAAAGAGTTGCTTTCGGCGTACGGTTTCGAAGAGGGTCTCAAAAAGAGATTTCTCGATCACATCAAGCGAGCTCTCAGGCTCATCTGTTTTCTCACGGCGACCAAGAACGAGGCTCGAAGCTGGTTGATTCCGGAAGGAACCACGGCGTACGACGCCGCCGGCTTGATACATTCAGACATCCAAAAAGGCTTCATCAAGGCTGAGGTCATCGCTTTCGAAGAACTCCTTCGCTATTCTTCGTTCAAAGAAGCGCGCGAAGCGGGAGCTGTCAAATTTCATGGCAAAGATTACGTGATCAGGGAGGGAGACGTTGTCCATTTTCTGTTCCATGCTTGATCTGTTCAAAAACACACCACTTGTAGCTACAGTGCTTTCTTTTTTGACCGCTCAGCTCATAAAGATCATCACACACCGCAGTTTGAAAGCCTTCAAGAAGTACGGTGGGATGCCTTCAGGTCACGCTGCGGCGATGTCCGGGCTGGCTTTTACACTTGGCAGGTGTGTCGGATACTCATCGCCCATCACCGCGGTTGCAGTTGCTTTACTTATGGTCGTGGTCTCAGACGCGGTCAATCTAAGGCCGTACGTTCGTGAAGATCTGGGGCACAGTTGGATCGAAGCCTTCGCTGGGATCGGTGTTGGTTTCCTTGTTTCACACCTTTTGCCTGCAAGGATTCCACTCTGGTGAAGGAGGATAGAAATGCCTGCGAAGCTCTCCTCTGCAACGCTCGTGGGATTGAACGTGTCTTTGGTCGAGGTTGAGGTCGACATAGACAAAAAAAGCGTGATACACGATGTGGATATCGTCGGTCTGGGGGACACGGCCGTCAAGGAGAGTAAAAAGAGGATCAAGAGCGCACTGAAAAATTCCGGTTTCGACTTTCCTCACGGCAAAATCGTGGTGAACCTCGCACCGGCCGATTTGAAAAAGGAAGGATCTCTGTTAGATCTTCCAATGGCTATGGGAATACTTCAAGCCTGTGGACATTTGAACAAGTGCGATTTTCTGTGCGTGGGTGAGCTGTCTCTGGATGGACACATCAGAAAGGTCAAAGGTGTTCTCACGATCCTCGCACAGCTGTCGAAAGAAGGTTTCTCGAAACCGATCGTCGTTCCAAAGGAGAACGAGACGGAAGCCAAGATGGTGAAAAACCTTAAGGTCTTCTGCTTTGAGCACATCAAAGAACTCGTTGAGTTCATGAACGGACTCGTCAAGTACGAACCAGTGAAGTTCGAAGGTCTGCCACCATTCTCCTACGACGAAGATGTAGATTTCGCTGACGTGAAAGGTCAAACGTTGGCGAAAAGGGCGCTCGAGGTCGCAGCCGCTGGAGCGCACAACGTGCTCATGAAGGGAAGCCCCGGTGCAGGAAAAACGATGCTCGCCAGACGTATTTGTACGATTCTCCCACCACTTTCGGATGAAGAAGCTTTGGAAGTGCTGACGATTTACAGCGCCGTTGGACAAGCGGATATCAAAAAACTCTCCAGGCCATTCCGCGCTCCACACCACACGGCTTCAACTGTTGCGATCATAGGTGGGGGAAACGATGCCAGGCCTGGAGAGATCAGTCTGGCCCACAATGGTGTTTTGTTTTTGGACGAATTTCCCGAGTTTCGACGTGACGTGATTGAGGCACTCAGACAGCCTTTGGAAGAAGGTTTCGTCACGGTTGCGAGGGCGAAAACGACGGTGACCTATCCATCGAGGTTCATGCTCGTCGCCGCGATGAATCCTTGTCCGTGTGGAAACTACGGTGATCCGAAGGCGGTATGCAACTGTTCACCTTATGACATCGTCAGGTACAACAAGAAGGTCTCCGGGCCGATACTCGACAGGATAGACATTCTCGTTCAACTTCCAAGACTCGAACCTGAGGAATATTTTTCGAAGAATTCCTCAGAGAAGAGTGAAAGGATTCGAGAAAGAGTGATCAAGGCCAGAGAGATCCAAAAGAGAAGGTACAGAGAAATCGGCATTTCGACCAACTCGCAGTTGAACGCAAAACTGATCAAGAGATTCGTCCAGCTCGACGAGAAAACCGAAGAACTGTTGAAGTTGACGGTGTCGAGGTACAACCTCTCCGCAAGATCCATCGACAAGATACTGAAGGTGGCCAGAACGATCGCAGATCTGGAGGGTTCTGAGGCTCTGAACTACAAGCACGTGGCGGAGGCGATCCAGTACAAGCTGCAACAGGAATGATATAATTCATTGCGGTGATCGCATGGACTGGATGATAGTTTACTTCACACGCACCGGCAATTGTGAGCGCATTGCCAAGAAGCTCGCGGAGACGACGGGTTATCCCGCGCTACGAATGATTGACGATGTGAACTGGTCGGGCTTCTTCGGTTTCATGAAGGCTGGTTTCTACGCACTCACAGGAAAGCGAACCAAGATCAAGGTTGAGGGCAAGCTTGAATCTGATCGCATTGTTCTGATCACACCGATCTGGGCAGGTTCCATCACACCTGCGGCGAAGTCGTTCTTGGACCATTTCGATCCTTCCAAGGTCCTGCTCGTGACCGTTTCGGAGGTGACGAAACCGCAGGACGTGTACAGGTCTTTGAAGAGGAAGTACAATCTTCTGGGTGTTCACGGTTTCAATCGGCAAGTCGACGAGGATAAATCGATAAAAGAGTTGGCCGAAAAGTTGCAGAGAGTTTGAAGATCTTTTTTGACCCTTGAAAATGTCTCGGACCTGTGGTAAGATCTAAGTTGCACTGTCGACTGGTTGACCCGCTAGCTCAGCAGGCAGAGCACCTGACTTTTAATCAGGGGGTCCTGGGTTCGAGTCCCAGGCGGGTCACCAGGGCGAGAGTGGCGGAACTGGCAGACGCGCTGGACTTAGAATCCAGTGGGCGATGAGTCCGTGTGGGTTCAAGTCCCACCTCTCGCACCAGATTGCGGGCGTAGCTCAGCGGTAGAGCGTCTGCTTGCCAAGCAGAAGGTCGCGGGTTCGAAACCCGTCGCCCGCTCCAAGATAAACCCCCTGCATCGCAGGGGGTTTTATTTCGTTGAGCCTGGCCGGGTTTGATGTTAAGACAATTTTCAAGCAGTTTCAACGTCGTTTCACCGTCTGTGGAAGATAATCGTTCGTGGAGGGAGTACCACTTTGAACTCCATCAGGATAAAGGGCGCACGTGTGCACAATCTGAAGAGTATTGATGTTGAGATACCAAAGAACACGATAACCGTCATAACGGGTGTCTCTGGTTCTGGCAAGTCTTCCCTCGCGATGGACACTATCTACGCTGAAGGCCAGAGGAGGTACTTGGAATCGCTTTCGGCCTACGCCAGACAGTTCCTCGGGGAATTGAAGAAACCTGATGTGGAAAACATAGAAGGTTTGTCCCCAGCGATCGCGATAGATCAGAAAAGCGCATCGCACAATCCACGCTCCACGGTGGGCACCACAACGGAGATATACGATCATTTAAGGGTGCTCTTCGCCAAGATTGGAGAACCCCATTGTCCCTCCTGCGGCAGATCCGTGGAGAAGAAGAGCATAGATGAGATCGTCAAAGATGTTTTTTCGAGGTTTCCGCAATCATCACGCATCTACGTGCTTTCTCCCATCGCAACCGACAAAAAGGGTACCTTCAAAAAGGAACTGCAGAATCTCGCCTCGAAAGGTTTCGTACGCGTCGAAGTCGATGGACAACTGTTCAGAATAGAGGAAGTTGGTGAACTCGACAAGAACAAACGTCACACGATCAAGCTTGTCGTGGACAGGCTTGTTCTGGCGGAAACGGAAAGACACAGAATTGCAGACGATATAGAAATAGCCTTCAGAGAGAGCAACGGATTCGTCGAGATCAGGAACGTTGACACGAACGAAAGCCTCATGTTCAGCGAGCACATGATGTGTCCAGTCTGCGGCATAGGACTTCCCGAGATAAATCCGAAGCTCTTCTCCTTCAACAATCCCTACGGTGCGTGCCCGAACTGTCACGGCTTGGGTTACAATCTCCAAATAGATCCCTCGCTCGTGGTCAACGAGGATCTCAGTATAGAGGAAGGTGCGCTTCTTCCCTTCGGCCAAAGCGAGTACTACATGCCCATTCTCAGAAAGATAGTGAAGATGTTTGGTGCGTCCAGTGAAGTACCTTTCAAAGAATTGCCCACCATCGTTCAGGAGGCACTCCTTTACGGATACGCGGACTTCGAGGGTGCGGTGAATTTCCTCGAAAGACGTTACGAGCAGACCGCATCCGAAGACATCAAGCAGTGGATCGAAAAGAACTTCATCGTTCAAAAGGTGTGCCCGGTCTGCAACGGTAACAGGCTCAAACCTGAGGCACTCGCCGTCACCATAAGGGGACTCAACATCATCGATGTGACCAATTTGACGATCGAAAAAGCTTACAGTTTCTTTGAAGAGCTGCAAAACTCTCTCACAGACAGAGAAACCAAAATCGTGGGAGATTTGCTGATTGAGATAAAGAAAAGGCTTCAGTTCATGCTCGATGTAGGACTGGGCTATCTCACGCTCTCAAGGCCTGTGAACACCCTTTCCGGTGGAGAGGCACAGAGGATCAGGCTCGCCACTCAGATCGGCTCTGGACTCACCGGCGTCACATACGTTTTGGACGAGCCGACCATTGGGTTGCACCAGAGGGACAACCTCAGGTTGATAAACACGCTGAAGAAGCTGAAAGACCTTGGAAACACAGTGATTGTTGTCGAACACGATGAAGAGATCATAAGGAGCGCAGATTACATAGTCGATCTTGGCCCGTACGGTGGAGAACGCGGAGGCAAGGTCGTATTCGCAGGCACAGTGCAACGCTTGATCGACAACCCAGATGGCTCTCTCACCGGCCAGTACCTTGCAGGGATCAAGAAGATAGAACATCCCGTGGCTCGTCGGAAAGGAAACGGAAAATTTCTGACGATCGTCGGCGCCAGGCACAACAATTTGAAGAACATAACGGTGAGCTTCCCACTCGGCACTTTCATTTGCGTCACCGGCGTTTCTGGTTCGGGAAAATCTTCCTTGATCATAGACACACTCTATCCCGCCCTGATGAACGCCATCTACAGGACCAAACTTTTCGTGGGTGAACACGACAGAATAGAGGGCTTGGAGAACGTTGACAAAGTCATAGCGATAGATCAATCGCCCATAGGCAGAACTCCAAGGAGCAATCCGGCCACCTACACGAAAGTTTTCGACGATATCCGAGAACTCTTCGCGATGACCCCCGAAGCGAAGGCGAGGGGTTACACCAAAAGCAGGTTCAGTTTTAACTTGAAGGGTGGCAGGTGTGAAGCGTGTCAGGGACATGGCCTTGTGAAAATCGAAATGCTCTTTCTTCCTGATGTCTACGTCGAGTGCGATGTTTGTAAAGGAAAACGCTACAACGAAGAGACCCTGCAAGTGAGATACAGAGGAAAGAACATACACGAAGTGCTTGAGATGTCTGTGGAAGAAGCCTTGGAGTTCTTCAGGAACGTTCCAACGATCTATAGAACCTTGAGCCTCCTCAACGAGGTCGGACTCGGTTACATAAAGCTCGGCCAGCCTGCCACAACCTTATCCGGAGGAGAAGCCCAGAGAATAAAGCTCGCTTCTGAGCTGAGGAAGATAGCGACGGGAAAGACCATCTACATCCTCGACGAGCCAACGGTCGGCTTGCACTTTGAAGACGTCAAGAAACTCATCAACGTTTTGCACAGGCTCGTCGACAAGGGAAACACCGTGATCGTGATAGAACACAATTTAGACGTTGTGAAAAACGCAGACTACATCATCGACCTCGGACCCGAGGGTGGAGACGACGGAGGATATGTAATTGCCTGTGGTACACCTGAAGAAGTGGCGAAGGTGGAGGGCTCACACACAGGCAGGTTTCTCAGAAAAGTTCTGAATGCGGGGTGATAGATATGAGAAAGATCTTCTTGTCTGTGCTTTTGTCCCTGACGATCTTCGTCTTTGCCTACAATTTCTATTTTGCCAACATTCACGCGCACACGTCTTATTCGGACGGGGTCGGCACACCCTTAGAAGCTTTCCAACATGCAAGAAGATACGTGCACGTTCAGGCGATCACGGACCACGCCTACTACTTTGAACAGAAGCTCAACGGTTTGGACAAACTGCTTCTCACGAAAGAACAAGCCATGAAATCCACCAAGGCAGGTGAATTCGTCGCGCTGTGGGGATTCGAATGGACCGGTGGAGTCGGGCACATAAACGTCTACTGCACAGATGAATGGATCAGCAGAAACCAAGTCGACCTGAAGGGCCTTTACAGATGGATCGTCGAGAAGAGGGCCTTGGCGCAGTTCAATCATCCGATATCAACCTTTGGGACCTTCAACGAGTTCGAATACGACCCACTGGTGGACGATTTCATGAATCTCATAGAAGTTGGAAATGGGAGCTGGAGGGGTAGGACTATAACGGACGAGATGCTCTCAAACTACCATCTCGCACTGAAAAAGGGCTGGCACCTTGGTGCGACGGCGAACCAAGACAACCACAGGGCAGAGTGGGGCTCTGCAAACGATACCAGAACCGTCGTCTTGGCCGAAGAGTTGAGTTTCGAAGCGATAATGGAAGCCCTCTGGTCAAGGAGAGTCTACGCGAGTGAGGACAAAAATGCGAAACTGATCTTCGAGTGCAACTCTCATCCCATGGGTTCAATCCTGTTCGGAGAAAAGAGTTTGAACTTCAAGATTGTTCTCAAAGACACTGAGCCCTTCGACGAAATCAGATTGATCTCCAAACACGGTGTGGAGAGAGTCTGGAAAGTGAACGAAAAGGAGTTTCAAATCGATCTTGTGCTCGAACCAAAGGAAATCAACGAATGGTACTACGTGCTCGCCGTCCAATGTGATGGAGATAGGATCGTCTCTTCACCCATATGGGTGAAGCAATCACTGGTGTACGTCGTCAACGAAAGAACGAGGGTACAGGGAAACACGGTGGGAATCTTCTTCGATCTTGTGAACTACTCGTACGACGCGAGCGATGTCAGATTGACCGTCAAGGTTGGAGGGTTAGAGAAGAACTTTGAAGAACGCATCACTGGAAAGGAAAAAAAGAGCTTTGCGGTGGATTTCAGCGGTCTCGATGTTGGAAAACACTCCGTCACGATCCTCGTGAACGATTTGATTGGCTGGAAAAGCGAGGTCGAGATCAAGAAAGAGCCTGTATTGATCGATATTTCCCACGAGAACGACCATCCACAATTCTTGCAGACTGTGAAAGCACACCTTGAGAGAAAGGGCTATCAAGTTGTTTTCAACAACAGATACTTCAAAAGGGTTCCACAAGCCATTCTCGTGATCCTTCCATTTCCAAAGAAGGGTGCTTTTGCAGAAACGAGTGATCTGAACGACTTCGAGATAGATGTGTTGGTGGACTACGTTTCTGCTGGTGGAAAGATCTTGTTGCTCGCTCTGCCGGAAAGTTTCGTTCCCAAAGGCTTTGAAGAACTTTGCAAACGCCTTGTTCCAAACGCGAAACTGATCCAAGAGGATGATAGAATCCTCGTCTCATATGAAAGTCAAACCTTAGACTCACTTCAGGAACGAGGATTGATCTTCTTATCCATCGATTCCATTGAAAAAATCTTGGAAAAGTTGGAGGATACGTTCGAATGAAAATCTTCGCTCTGGACACGTCCACAGAGGCGATCTGCGTTGCTTACACCGACGGACAAAATTTCTATTCGATGAACTACTTTGGCGTTGAGAAACACGCGGTTAAACTGGCGCCTTTGGTCAACGATTTTCTAAAACTCTGCGATGTGAAAGTTTCAGACATCGACGTGTTCGGTTGTGGCATCGGGCCAGGTAGTTTAACGAGTTTGAGGATAGGCTTAGCGTTCGTTCAGGCCATGGCTTGCGTCACGTCTAAACCCATCGTTCCAGTTGTTTCTTCAAAAGTCGTTGCCATGAATCTTTCTGGTTGTGAGCAGGACGTGGTCATAGTGAAGAAGGCAAGAGAAGGTTTCGTTTACATCTCTTGTTACAGAAGCCTTCAAGAAGTTCTCGCACCGAGCGTGTTGGAAATTGAGAAAGCGTTCGATATTTTGAGAAAATTCAAAGATCCCGTCGTGGTCGGAGACGCAGCCCACATGTTCGAATCGGTCGCTCTCGTCGGCAAGAAAGAACTCCAATATCCACGGGGTGAGTTTCTCCTGCACGAGGTCATGCAGAATTTCAAAGCGAACGTGGTGAGAAAACCTCACGAGGTTGAACCACTCTATCTACAGAAATCCATAGCGGAGATGAATTTGGAAAAACGTCTCAAAGGTCAGTGACTCTTTTTCTTTCTCTTGGTCTTCTTGGCTTCTTTCATCCTTTCAGCTCTCTTTAGAGCTTGGACCACCAAGTAGTTCACCGAGCCTTTCTCAAAGCCCCCAGTCTTTGTAGTTCGACCGGCCTTTTTACCCGTGAGCAATTCGATCGCTTCGTCTATGTGTTCCACCGTCCAGATGTGGAACTCACCTTTTTTGACACTTTCAAGAACTTCGTCCTTCAAGATGAGGTTCTTCAAGTTCGCTTTCGGTATCACCACACCCTGCGTTTTGGTAAAACCCCGGAGCTTGCAAGCCCTGTAGAAACCTTCCACCTTTTCTGTGACACCACCAACTGGCTGAACCTCACCGTGCTGGTTCATCGAACCGGTCACCGCTATGTCTTGCCTCAAAGGCACGTTGGCGATGGCCGAAATCAAAGCGAGTACTTCCGCCACCGAAGCGCTGTCGCCTTCCACAACGCTGTAGACCTGTTCGAAACTTAAAGTCGCATTGAGACTGAAGTGAACGTGCTTGGAATACCTTTCTCTGAAGAATCCTTCGATCGTTAGGACAGCTTTGTTGTGTATGCTACCACTCAGATCGACCTCCCTGTGGATGTCTATGACTCCACGCTCACCAACGTGAACCTTCGCAGTGATCTTCACAGGTACACCAAAGGAATGATCGTGCAGATCTATCACTGTAAGACCGTTGATCTGTCCGACACGACTGCCCTTTGTTTCTATCATCAGATCGCGATTTTTGATGTGTTCGTCGTATTTCGTCTGGAGCAGATTCACCCTTTCTTCGCGCTGCCTTATAGCCTCGACCATGTCCTCTCTCTTCACCACGTTCGAACCTCTTTTCATCGCAACGGTGCACGCTTCCCTCACAAGGCTGCTGATCTCACCGAGCCTCATGGAAAGCTTGTTTCGGTCACCTGCAAGTCTCGCAGAGTACCACATGAGTTTCTCCACCGCTTGTCTTTCGAGATGTGGTGCGTTCAATCTGCAGCACGTTGAAGCAACAAAGCCGAGGTACTTTTGAATGTTTTCCCTGCTCGCATCCATCTCCCAGTCGAATTCGCTCTTTATACGAAACAGTTTCTCCGCATCTTCATCGTACATCTGTAACAGATAGTACAGTCTGGGTGAACAGATCAGAAACACTTTGACGTTGAGTGGTATGGGTTGTGGCCGGAGCGACACTATGCTGGAAAGTCCGAGGGCCGTCTCCAGGTTCTCGACGACGATCTGATCGGTCATCAAGCATCTTTTCACGTATTCCCAGGCATAGGCATACCTCAACACGTTTTCAGCTTCCAGTATGAGAAAGCCACCGTTCGCACGGTGGAAAGCTCCAGGTTTTATCATCGTGAAATCCGTGAACAGCATACCACCCTTGCTGTAGTATTCGACCTTGCCGGCCAGGTTCGCGTAAGTGGGGTTCCTCTCGAAGACCACTGGTGAACCGACAACGGCTGAGTTGTCGACGATGAGGTTCACAGAATATCTCTTCTTGAAAGCCTGCCGGACCTCTTCATCACCGCTGCGCAGTTGTGCGAGATTCTCGAGTATATCATTCTGAACGTTCGAAAGGTAGCGTACGATGTGCGGGTTGGACTCGTACTGATTCTTCAGTTCCTCGAACATCGCTCCAACGGTGAACAGAGCCGCATCTTTGTCCAGAGCCATGAGCTTTTCTTTGTACTCTCTGTCCAGCCTGCGCGACTTGTAAAGCGTTCCCTCAACGATAAGTTTCAACTTCCTGCTGTTTTCGTTGAAGACCTGCTTGACTTCATCTGGCAACGCTTCAAATGCGTCTGGAGTCAGGAGCTTTCCCTCGTAGACGGGAACAGTCACCACACCGGTGGGCGCTATCTGCACTGCGAAACCCAGCTCCGAGGCCTTCTGCTTCAACTCTTCCCAGAGTTGTGTTTTCTTTTGCATGTACTCGTCCTCGAGCTCGGACTTTCTCCGTGCGTACTCGTCGCTCTCGAAAATCTTCTCCAGCGCCTCCATTACTTCATCCGCGAGCCGTTGCATATCCTGCTTGAAGATCTTTCCCCTGCCCGCTTCCAAAGAGATGGCCTCGGGCTCCGATGGGTTCGAGAAATTGTAGACGTACACCCAGTCCTTGGGTGTCGGCATGTTCGCGGCGATCTGTCTCAAGTAAGAGCTGATAAAACTCCTTCTGCCTGTGCCGGGCAATCCAACAACAAAGACGTTGAAGCCCTTTTCCTTTATCTCGAGCGCCTGATCGACAGCCTTTCTCGCTTTTTCCTGCCCTATGAACCCGTGTGCCGGCTCTATTTCCTCGGTGGTTTTGAATCTGGGCATATGATCGAGTCTGTATATCAAATCACGATAGCTGATCTCCACACGTCATTCCCCCTTAAGAGCGCGAACTACAAGACGAGCAACCCGAGCAACTGTTGGAGGTGCAGGAAGAACCACCCACACCTTTCAGTTGCACCCGGGGTATTTGTTTGTCCATTTTCGAGCCACACTTTGGACAATTTGGATCTTCATCGTTCATTCGCATCAAGAAAGTTTGCTCTTCCTTGCAGTTTGGGCAGACGTATCTGTAGAGTGGCACTCTTCGACACCTCCAAGTTGAAGTATAAAACGAAAAGGGCGCCCCGAGGCGCCCTTTCCAAAAATCTTTGCTTCACTGTCGCGCTTTGGCCCACTCCAAAGCCCTTTGAATTGCCTGGATGAACTTGTTCGAGCTGGAAGTCGCCCCCGTGTACACGTCCACCTGATACGTCTGTTTTTCGATGACGGCTTTCGCTATGGCCGTCTTCGCTTCGTGAAATTCTGGCAAAGGATAATCTCCACCTTTGAAAACCCATACCGTTCTTCCAGCCGCATCCACAACGATTTTACCGTCCTTCACCGAAGGTGTTGTTTCTTCGAGCACAACTTTGACTATCGTGTCGTTCTCGATCGTGACCCAAGCCACGGCATGACCCCTGGCTGTGAAGTCAGAGACGCCCATGAAGGTGCCGTCCAAGTATTTCGTCTTGCTCGGTTCGATCTTCGCCTTTTCCAGCGCGAACTTCACCGCTTCCATGACCTTTTTGGATGTACCAGTGGCACCTGTGAAGACGTCGACTTGATAGCTGTTCGCCTCGACGATGCGCTTGGCCAAGGTCTCGTGCGCTTCTCTTATCGCTGGAAAGAACTGACCGTAAACTTCGTAGAGTTTCTCAACCCCGAAACCGTCGAACTCTTTGATGGTCACACTCTTGATCTTGTCGTTCTCGAGTACTACGCTGACCATTGCGTATCCGTACTTGTCGCCCTGAGAGACAGCGGTGAAGGTCCCATCCCTATAGACTCTGCTGGAACCGTTGCCGTACATGAACACGATCAGAGCCAGAGAAAGAACTGTGATTAACGTGGACACGAAAAACCTTCTCAACGTGCTCACCCCCTTTCAAAAATATTCATGGTCCTTTTTCGTTTTGTATTTTACCATACTATTTCAGATACGCAATTCTTGATTCGATAAAGTCATTGTTCTGTAATCTTCTCTCGTTCGAACCTGTCGTATGCCGAGAATTCTTAACGCTTTCATTCACATATCTTCAATTTTTTATTGGCAAAGCTCCTCGGACTGAAACGTAAAATAGGCATGAGGAAGACCACTTTCAGGAGGTGAAATGCCTTGGAAGGTACCAGTAGTTCGTTAAGTTTACCGCCATAAACTGCGTCAGGAGGTGGATCGATGAAAGTGAAGGTGAAACTCGACATCAAGAGCTTCATCGAAAGAGGAGATTTTCGTACCTTAAAGGTAATCCTTTCCCAGCAAGAACCTGCCGACATACTGGAAATGATTGAAGAATTACCCCCCGACGAGAAAATCGTCGTTTTTCGTCTTCTTCCAAAAGATCAGGCGGCGTTAGTTTTCAGCGAACTGGAAGCTGACGATCAGATAGCCCTCATCGAGTTGTTCAAGGAAGAAAAACTGAAAGAGATCATCTCGTCGATGAGTCCCGACGATCGTGCTGAGCTCCTTGAAGAGATGCCCGCGAACGTCGTTAACAGACTCCTCTCTTATTTGACCCCAGAAGAAAGAAAAGAAACACTTGCTCTGCTCAACTATCCCGAAAACTCGGCGGGTCGTCTGACGACTCCAAAATGCGTCGAATTACATCCAGAGATGTCGGTGAAAGAAGCTCTCGAGAAGATCAGAAGGGAAGGCAGAGATAAGGAGACCATTTACCTTATGCCTGTGATAGACCACCAGAGAAAACTTCTTGGTGTCGTCACCCTCGAAGACCTGATCTTCTCCGATCCAGACATGCTCGTGGAGCAGGTGATGGACGATCAGCCTGTGTACGTTTACGCGACCACGGACCAAGAAGAAGTGGCTCAGATCATGAGAAAGTATGACCTGGTTGCGATTCCTGTTGTTGACAGCGAGCAGAGGCTCATAGGCATCATTACCATAGACGACGTGGTGGACGTGATAGACGAAGAGGCAACGGAAGACATCCAAAAGATGAGCTCGATCGTCGTCACCGAACAGTCATACTTTCACACTTCTTCTTGGCAGTTCTTCATAAATCGTTTGCCGTGGCTCGCCGCGCTACTGTTGCTTGGAACTCTGAGCAGTGGGATCATCGCAAAGTTTGAACATCTCCTCGCTTCTTTACCCATAATCGCAGCCTTCATGCCAGCGATGGTGGACACCGGAGGCAACATTGGTTCTCAGATATCTGCGCTCGTGATAAGGGGAATGGCTCTGGGAGAGATCGATCAGAAGGATTGGTGGAGAGTGCTCACCAGGGAATTGCTCATCGGTGCGATGCTTGCTTCAACTCTGGCTGTCGCTGTTCTACTGCGCGTGGTCTTCGTCACGAGGGTAACACACATCATGCTGGCTGTCTCGACGGCGCTCTTTGTCGTTGTCATCGTTTCGAACATCATTGGAGCACTCTTGCCGTTCATCGCTAAGTCTTTGAAGATCGACCCCGCGATAATGGCTGGCCCCCTTCTGACAACTATAGTTGACTTGCTGGGCATAGCGATATATTTCAGCGTGGTGAACTTCATGCTTTCCGTGTAGCTTCACTTTTCATGTGAAAGGTGTATAATTGTCTCAAGCCCCGAGAGGGGAGTTATTCAAGTAAGGAGGAGTTGTGTCATGAGAGGTACTGTCAAGTGGTTTGACCCCAAGAAGGGGTACGGCTTCATAACCAAGAAGGAGGGTGGAGAAGACGTCTTCGTCCACTGGTCCGCAGTGGAGATGGAAGGCTTCAAGACCCTCAAGGAAGGTCAGGAAGTCGAGTTCGAAATCCAAGAAGGTCCCAAGGGCCCGCAGGCTGCTCACGTGAAAGTTGTGAAGTGATTCCTGACCATGATTAAGCCCCGGCGATCGCCGGGGCTTTAAAACTTTTGATGTCTCTCAGAACTTTATGTTTGCTGTGACTCCAACGGGGATAGTCGTGATGGAAGAACTCTTGTAACTTCTCATCTCGATGCCCGCACCGAAGCCAACATTGAAGTCGACCATGTCGAAGACGTAGAGAACCTTCGCTCCCACGATGTAGCCAAGTTTGTCGAATCCAGTGAAACCAGGTATGGACAATCCGCCGTAACCTTTGACGACAACTGCTGAGAAGTCGTTGATCGGTATGGCATACTTGGCGCTGACTGTGAGATCCAGCGTCCACTGAGTTGGACTCGCTGTTCCCAAAAAGTTGGTTGCAGCTGTTGCATCGGGCAGGAAGTACGCGAGGCCCACGCCTCCTCCAATCTGTACGCCCTCCGTCACCTCATAACCAACCTGCAGGCCAAAACTCAGATAGCTGATGCTCGCCGCGGCTGTTGGGGTTGCACTGAGCGTGAAGTGGTAGTTTCCAAAGACGTCCAGGTTCACCGCTGCCAACGCAAGCGCGGAAACAACGAGCACGGCCATGACGACAAGCCTTCTCATTCCGAACTCCTCCTTTCCGACATCTTACTGAAAGTATATCACAATTTCAAGCCTTTCTCATAGTGCGTCTTCATTTGTTGATTCTCTGGCAAGTTCAGAATTTCCTCAATGACAGCCTTCGCTTGTTCTAAAGTCTTCGTTCTCGGATCTCTCATCAGAAATTCAATCAAAGCCGCCTTATCGCCGTTCATGATGGCATGCAGTGCCCATTCCATCCTCATCATCCTTGGCCACAGGTAGAACTTCAAAACTTTGTCGGTCAATTTGGGTTCGATCTTCTCCACGTGCCAACCGTCTTTGTCCACGATCGCGGGAACTTCCACGAACACCCCGTACGGAACTCCCTCTATGTAACCTTCGTTCGGCACGTTTATGACGAACCTTCTGGCATTGTTGTTCACCAACGAATCAATGAATGGAATGTGTTGTTCGCCGCTCAACTTGTCTGGAGAGGAGAAGACCTCGACTTCTTTCTTCATCTCCACTGGGACGGCACCTTTCGGTAAGAACTTCAAATACGTGTTTAGAGACAGCAACTTCAAAGTTCTGTTCTTCGAGAGAAAATCGATCGCATCGGTGGTCGTTTTCAGCTGCTGCTCGTACCACTTCCAGCCTTCCTCGGAATCGGGCCCACCCCATGGCTCGCCGTACCATTTTTTCTTCGTTTCGAAGTCTTTGTTGTAATACCACGTGCTGTTCCTCACAGTATCCCCTATCGGCATGATTCCATAGAATCTGTACATATCGATGGCCGCAGGACTCATTTGTAGATCGAAAGGATTCTTCGGTCTCCATTTCTCCAGATTTCCTTCCTGTATCCACTTTTCGAGTAACTCGTAACCGTTCCTTCCATCGTAGATGAACCTGTTCAGCCATATCGCATGATTGAACCCTGCAACTTGCCAATCCATCTTGTTTTCATCAAGCCCTAAAGCTTCTGCCATCTCAATGACACCGTAGTGACCGTGGCAGAAGCCGACCACTTTTATGTTCGAACAGCGACTGATGAGGTTTGTACCCTCAAAAACGGGGTTCGCCGTCTGAAGCAACCAAGCGTTCGGGCATATCTTCTCCATGAGCCTCGCCACGTCGACGAAAAATTTCAGCTGGTTGAAGTTCGTTATCGTGCAGTAATCCGTGACCATGTTCAGTTCCTGAGCGTCGATGCCCCTGTAGTAGCCGTGTTTTTCACCTATCGCTCTCACCTTGTTGAGATACGCGTGACCCCCAACGAGTGCAGTGTTGATCACGAAATCCGCTTCGTGCAAACAGGTCTCTAAGGACGTCGTCTTTTCGAACCTGAGATCGGCACCGAGTTCCTTGACGTACCTGCTCGCCAGCTCATGCACACCGTTCAGCCTCTGCTCGTCAACATCCATGAGTGAAACCAAACTCCCCGCAAGACCTTTAGTCTTGCACAGATCGTTAACGAGCCTCATCGAGAAGACCGCGCTTCCTGCTCCAATGATACTGATCTTCACAGGCGCCAATTCGTCCACCTCCTCAAATTCCCAGATACGCTCTTTTGATCTCCTCGCTGTCCAGTAGATCCTGTGGCTTTCCTTCAAGGACTATCGAACCGTTCTGCATCACGCACACCTTGTCTGCCACCTGAAGTGCTTTTTTCGTGTTCTGCTCGGCCAAGAGCATGGTCAGTTTCTCTCGCTTCAACCTCTCGATGACTTTGAACATCTCGGTCACGAGCCGTGGCATCAGACCGAGAGAAACCTCGTCCATGATGAGAAGTTTCACAGGTCCAACCAACGCCCTGGCGATCGCGAGCATCTGCTTTTCCCCACCGCTCAGGGTCTTCGCAGGTTGCTTTTTCCTCTCCGCCAGCCTCGGAAAGAGCTCGAACACCCATTCCATCTTTCTCTTCATTTCAGCTTTATCGATGTTCATCGCTGCGACCTCGAGGTTCTCCATAACGCTCATATCGGCAAAGGGTCGTGCACCCTCTGGCACTATAGCGATACCCATACGAGCACGCTTCCAAGGTTCTAAGTGCGTGATGTCGACGCCATCGAAGACTATCCTGCCAGAGTGTACCTTCACAAGTCCCATTATCGCGTTCAGGGTTGACGTCTTACCGGCTCCGTTCGCTCCAACGATTGCCAAGAGTTCACCCTCGTTCAACGAGAAACTGACACCGTCAACCGCAGTGATCTTGCCGTAACGAACACACAGTTTTTCCACTTCAAGCAACTTCCTCACTCCCAAGGTAAGCCTCTATGACTTTCGGATCCTTTGTGACCTCTTCAGGTGTTCCTTCGGCGATCTTCACGCCGTAGTCGAGAACCGTTATTCTCTGGGCAACCTTCACGGTGAAGTGCATGTCGTGTTCTATGAACAGGATCGTCACTCCGGATTGATTTATCTTCTTCACCACGTCGATCATTTCTTGAGTTTCGAGATCGTTCAAACCTGACACGGGTTCATCCAGAAGTAAGAGCTTCGGTTTCACAGCGAGAGCCCGTGCAATTTCCACTTTTCTCTGCAGTCCGAGCGGTAAGGTACCTGCAGCCGCGAACGCGTACTTTTCGATTCCAAGCATTTCTATTATTCTCCAGGCCTGCCGTATGTACTCTCTTTCGAAAGGCGAACGGAGGAAGGCATCCATGTTAGGATAGATATCCACGCCAAGACCTGCCAGAACGTTTTCCAGGACACTCAGGCTGGCAAAAACCTTCACGATCTGAAAAGTTCTTCCCAGACCAATTTTTGTGATCTTGCTCGGTCTCATACCGACGATGTTTTTCCCGTCGAATACGACGCTACCTGAATCCGGTCTCAAAAAACCGTTTATTATGTTGAAAAGTGTCGTCTTTCCCGCCCCATTCGGTCCTATGATCGCCCTGATCTCGCCGGCATCGACGTCGAACGAGACATCTTTAAGTGCTTGCAATCCTCCGAATCTTTTCGACACGTTTCTTACCGAGAGGAGTGTCACCGAACATCAACCCCTTTATGCTCCCGACTATTCCTTTCGGCATGAAGAACATCGTGAAGACTATGATCAAACCGTAAATCAACATCCTGTAGTCCCTCGCGAACCTCAGCACCTCAGGCAAAACGGTGACTATGACTGCACCGATCATCGGTCCAACGAGCGTCCCAACGCCACCGATGACTACCATGGTCAGAATACCTATAGACACGGGAAAAGAGAAATTATCTGGAAAGACCACAGTCATGTAGTGTGCCCAGAGGTTGCCTGCCAGCCCCGCTAAAAGACCTGCTATCGCGAAAGCGTACATCTTGTACCTCGGCGAGCTAACACCCACAGATTCGGCAGCGTCTTCGTCTTCTCTCAGAGCATCGAATCCAAGTTTCGAATAAGTGTTGGAAAGATACTTCACAAAGAACACGACCACGAGCGTCCATACGAGCACGTAGAGTGCATATTCCTTCGTGGTGAAAGCGTGACCGAACAGACTCGGTCTGGGCAAACCCAAGATACCGTAAGGTCCACCGAAGAACTTCACGTAGTTGAAGATCGATACAACGACGAAATTGACCCCGATCGTTGCCAGAACCAGGAAATCTTCTTTCACCCTGAGTGCTGGCAGACCAAGGAGCAGTCCAACCAAGCCACTTATCAGCACTGACAACAACAGAGCGGGCCAGTAACCCATGCCGAGCTTAACGGTGAGAACCGCTGAAGTGTAGGCTCCAATGCCAAAGAATGCTGCATGTCCCAAAGAAACTTGACCCGCATAGCCGATCAGGATGTTCAGACTCAACGCGAGTATCATGTTTATCATGCTGAAGACCGAAACCGTCAAGAAATAGTCCAGGCTCATCTTCGCACCTTCCCGAACAAGCCTTCAGGCTTGAACATCAGTAGCAAGATCATCGTTAGAAACGCGATCGCATCCCTGGGCAAGAGAAAGCCAAAGTAATAAACAACGAAGGTTTCCACCAATGCGAGAATGTAGCTGGCGAGCACCGCACCCTTGATACTCCCGAAACCACCGAGCACAACCACAACGAAGGCTTTGTAAGATGGAACACTACCCATCGTTGGATAAACCGTGTTGTCGTAAAGCCCTACCAGAATCCCACCCAGAGCTGCAAGGGACGAACCGATCAGGAATGCGAACGTCACACTCCTGTCTGTGTTTATACCAAATGCCCCAGCGAGGCTGAGATCGTTCGAACACGCCCTGAGAGATTTTCCAAGCTTCGTCCTCATCAACAATAGATAGAGCAACACGATGACAAAGGCTGTGACGATGAGCATCAGGACGCCTTTGGAACTGAGATACAGCGTTGGGCTCATCACATCCGGTAAACCGATGTAGGCATCGAAGGGACGTTTGTACGGTCCCCATATGAGTCTGTAGAGATCTTCAAGCGTTGCGAACAAACCCACACTCATCACGAGTGGAACGATACGTCCCCTTTCCAACACGTGCTTATAAAACCCTTTGTAAATGAGCATGCCGAGCAACGAAGAAAAGATCAGAGACAGCGTAACTGCAAAGACCAAGGGTAAACCAAGTTCACAAAGGTAAACCGCAAAGAGCGCTCCAAATGCATATATTCCCGCGTGTGCTATGTGGAGTATCTTCAAAATTCCGTACACGAGCGTCAGCCCAACGGCGATCATCACGTAACTGCTACCGAGGACCAAAGCGTTAACGATGTTCTGCAACACTTCGATTCCCCACCTTCTCAAGTTTGTGAGAAAGAGGATGGGGGCCGAAGCCCCCATTCTTCACGGAGTCACAACCTTTGGATCCTTAACTTCCCAGAACCAGTGGAACCTGTTGCCAAGGTAGATTTGACACGTTATGGTCCTCAGCGACTCTCTCTTCTCCGTGAAACCTCTGAAGCCCGTGACAAAGTCTTCAAGTTCTTTATCTCCGGCCCTGATGGTCGCCAGTGCGTCTCTTATCTTAGCTGGATCGTAGCTACCAGCTATCTGGATGGCTTTCGCTGCGGCCATGACGGCGTCGAAGGCCGAAGCGGCGACCATGTCGGCGTCCAAGCCGTACCTCTTGGCGTACTCCTCGATGAACCAGCGAACGATGGGTTTCTCACTGTCTCTGTCCAAGTCAGTTGTAATGACCACACCATTTGCGGCACCAGCTTCGGCCAGTTTTGCAAACTGTGGCGAGTCGTAACCCTCCTGACCGATGATCGGGATGAAGATGCCCATCTGTCTTGCTTGCGTGACGAGCCTCGCAGCCTCAGAAAAATAACCCGTCGCGTATATGACGTCTGGCCTTGCGCTTCTAATTCGTGTCAAGAGTGGCCTGAAATCCGTCTCCCCAAGGGGATACTTCTGTTCGAACACGATCTCTGCCCCGAGCTTGATAGCTTCTTCCTTGAAGCCCGCAGTGAGCGATACACCGAAATCGTTGTCAATGGTGAGTATGGCTATCTTTTTAGCACCGAGCTTTTCAACGGCAAGGTGTGCACCTGCTCTTCCTTGAACTGTGGCGAGTGTTCCCACTCTGAAGATGTACTCTCCTGTCGCCACGATGTCTGGGTGAACCGCATACGCTGCGATCATTGGAACCTTCAATTGCTGGTATATTCCAGCCGCGGCGCGCGTCATACCGCTGTAAGAACCGCTCACGACGACTGCGACTCTGTCCTGTTGCACGAGCTTGTACGCGATGCTGACCGCTTGATCCGCCTTGAAGTTGTCATCGTACCAGACCAGTTCTACAGGTTCACCCAACACTCCTCCACGCGCGTTGATGTACTCCACTGCCAACTGCGCTCCGTGCAACGCGCTCGCACCATCGGCCGCCGCAGGACCCGTGATTGGAGCAAAGAATCCTATCTTGACAGCGGCGAAAGTGAGCAACGACACTACCAACAGGATCACCACAAGCGTTCTCTTCACCACCAGCGATCCCTCCTTCGTTGGAAAGTCTGCTACTATTATAGAACAACGAGGTAGGAAAGCAAAATCTTGGGACTGTGGTTTGATAAAATCAGAACGTGGGGTGTCTTTTGAAGTCGGGGGTGAACGCATCAACAAAGTGGCTCGTTCTGGCTTTTTGAGAACCGTTCTCATCTTCTTGGTTTTAATCATCGTTTCATCTTTTGTCCTTCCAAAACGGAGTGAAGTTGACGAAATTTTGCTCTGTTTGAAGCTTTTGGATTTCGGTTTCAGGGTTTTGATAGTCTACGTCGTCTACGGTTATCGTTACGTTCCAATGAAAGCTGGAATGTCTCTGATCAGCCTCTCCGCTCTGATAGACTTTTTGAGCGGTTATCTGGTGTTCCCGAGATCTGAACTGATCGAGACCCTGTCGAGTCTTTCTGGCTGTTTTGTTGTGGCGATCAGTTTGTTGTGGTTGTTCAAAGACTTCATAAGCGAGGAATTCCACAGACTCTTGTACACAGACTATCTCACGGGTGTGCTCAACCGTCAGACCTTCATGAAGCTTGCCAGTAGAAAGCTTCAGTCTCTCAAAGAAAACGAGACGGCCTGTCTCTTGTATCTCGATCTGGATGGATTCAAGAAAGTCAACGACCAGTTCGGCCACTCTTTCGGTGACAAGTTGCTTCAGGCGGTCGCCAAGAGGATCAGGTCTTGCACGAGATCGAGCGATCTTTTGGGTAGAATAGGAGGAGATGAGTTCGTTCTGTTCCTCGCCCGCGCCGACACCAACATGGCTGAAGAAGTCTTGGAAAGGATCAACGAAAAACTCAAAGAACCTTTCAGCATGGATGGCGTCAGGATCGAACTGGGTCTGAGCGCCGGTGTGGCAGTTTATCCAAAGGACGGGGAGAGCCTCGAGGATCTGATCGAAGCGTCCGACAAGGCCATGTACCGAGCCAAATCGACGAAGAGGGGGAAAGAACGTGTTCGAGGAAGCGAAGAGATCGTTGGTTGAGTACGGAAGAAGATTGCTCGAATCGAACATGGTGGGTGGCACGGCGGGAAATCTCAGCGTTAGAATTGAGCAAGAGCTTTTTGCAATCACGCCCAGCGGTGTACCTTACAACGAACTCACGCCCGACGACGTGCCTATCCTCGACATGACAGGACACGTTGTCGAGGGAAACAGAAAACCGTCCATCGAGTTCAGAATGCACCTTGAGATATACAGAAACTTTTCGGACGTGCGGGCAGTTGTGCACGCACATCCCATCTACTGTGGGGTGCTTTCGATCCTCAGATTGCCCTTGCCCGCACTGAGCGAAACGATGCTGATGTACTGCATGTTCGTACCCGTGAGCGAATATGCGAATTCTGGCACAGAACAACTTGCAAAGAACGTTGTTTCAGCGATGAGACAAAGTAGAGCGGTCATAATGGCGAACCACGGTTTGGTGTGCGCAGGGGGAAGTCTTAAAGAAGCCTTCGACATGTGTGAAACGATAGAAAGAACTGCGAAGATGTACGTTTTGGCATTATCAACAGGCAAAACGATCCACACGATCGATGAAAAGGATGCGCTCGAAGCGATGGAATTTCTCAAAAAGAACTACGGACAGAGATCGTGAAAGAATCGATGATCTTGCCGTCTATGGAAATCGCCTCACACTCGATCCGATCTTCCTCGAGCCTGACCTTCACGAAATGGTGGACCACCGCGCTCACCAAGAGACCCTCGATGGGATTCACTCGATAGAGTGGCGCGCCTCCTCCACCAGTCACGACATATGTCACACCGTCTCTGACTATTCTTTGGTAATTATGATCGTGTGAGCCAAAAACGAGTGGCACTTTCAACTCTCGAAGGACATCGTGGAGGACTTGCAGGTTCTTGACCGTCTGTGTGGCACCGTGGGGTCCTCCGCTGAAGATGGGATAATGTGAGAAGACGATGGGGATCTTGCCAGACAGATCTATCGATCTGAGAAAGCTCTCACATCTCTTCACACCGACGTCAGGATCCAAAAAGATGAGCACGTAATTTCCCACGCTCGCCCAGTAGTTGTACAAGCCGAAGTACTGTCTGTAGTACACGTCGGGTTTTTCGTGGTTGCCTTTCACCGGTTGAAAGAATGCGTAACTCCTCAAAGGTGACGTTATTTCAAAGAAGATTTCCCATTCCTTCTCACTGTCGCCTTTGTTCACCATGTCCCCCAGATGAACCACGATAGAAGGTTTGTATTGATCCATCATCTCGACGAGCTTTCGGTGTGTTGCGTTGCCCCATCTCGAATCTCCATAAACGATCATCGTCAGAGGCAAGGTTGGTTTCTCAACGAGAGTTTCTTCGCCAACGATCTTCCATCCATCTCTGAGCAGAATCTTCGTTGATGTCTGTGAGATGGCTAAGATCGCGAAAAACAGCAAAAAGATAACGAAGCGCTTCATTCAACTCTTCTCCTCAAGCTTTTGATCAAGATAACGACGCCGAGCGCTACGAGAACGATGCCGAACAAGACCCTCGCCCAACCAATGCGAAAGAAAGCAGCGATGAAAAAGATCACCGAGAGAACGATCAGGATCATCGAAGATCTCAGAAGTCCCTTGGATTTCTTCACCAGATAAGCTTGAAACAGTCCAAATCCAGGTGCGAACACGAACGCTGGCCACAGATAGCTCATCTTGTCGTAGCCGAAGATGTTACAGACCAACAGCATTGAGCCTATCACGAGAAGGATACCAGCGGGCACGAAACGACCAGCACCTTTGCCGAGAACGCCGAACTCAAACAGAAGACCAAGAAGAATCAAGAAAATCGACCAAAAATAATTCGCACTGAGTCTTGTCAACAGAACGATTCCAAGAGAGGTGAGAACGATTCCGAAAAGAAGACCGATTCTCTTCGCGTTCGCCATGTGTTCACCCTCCAAAGTGGTCGTTGAGTTCCTTTTTCAATTGTAACGCGCGCAGGTACGTTTCTTGAATGGTCTTCATCAGAGCACCTCTGACACCCTCTCTTTCCATCCTGTAGATGCCTTCGATCGTCGTGCCCGCGGGTGAGGTGACCACGTGTCTGAACTCACCCGGGTGGTTTTCGAGCTTCAATAACAGTTCTGCGGAACCTACCATCGTTTCGAGGACCATCAAGCGAGCCTTTTCGTACGACAGTCCCATCCTTATGCCCGCGTCTATCAAAGCTTCCACGATGACGAAGATGAACGCAGGCGCACTACCGCTCAGCGCGGTCACCGCCTCCATCTGCTCTTCCTTCACCTCGACCACCGTACCCAAGCACGAAAGCACTTTCAGACACGTCTGCCACGTTTCATCATCAACGTGAACCGATCTACAGGCACCAACCAAACCTTTTCCTATCATCGCTGGGACGTTCGGCATGATTCTGACGATTTTCTCTGCACCGGTCTTCATGGAAATTTTTTCGATACTCACGGCGGTCATCGTGCTGATCAAGACCTTATCCTGCACCCCGTTGAGTTCACGAAACATCTGCTCGCTATCTTGAGGCTTGACACAGAGGAAAATGAGATCGCACAGCGAGGCCATCTGGTTCGTGTCCGCCACTGAATAACCTCTGTCAATGAAAGGCCTGAGCTTCTCACTCGATCTGTTGCTCAGAAACACTTGTCTGGGTTCGAACAGTCCCGATTCGACCAGCCTGTTCGCGATGATCCCACCTATGTTCCCGACTCCCACCACGCCGACTTTCAACGTCTCACCTCCGTGTTTTCCTAAAAGTTTATCACATTGAAGATCACTAAAATTTGTTGTAGAATGTTGACAGTAGATTTCATTCTGAAGGGAGGGGTGAGTATGAGAAGGTTGTTGGTGGTTCTGATCGCGGTTCTCGTTGTGGTTTCGTTCGCCCAGTGGAAGCCTGCAAAGTCCATCACCGTCATCGTTCCTTGGTCTGCTGGTGGCTCAACGGATCAGGTGACGAGGATGATCACATCTCAGATGGAACCGTTGCTCGGCAGAAAGTTCATCATCGTCAACACACCCGGTGGTGCCGGTTCGATCGGAACGTTGAACGCATGGCAAGCACCGCACGATGGTTACACCTGGACGGCGAATGCGACGCTGGACCTCACCAAGTACGCCGTGCTGGGTTACATGAACGTCACGCACAGAGATTGGACGTACTTCTTGTGCGCGGAGGCTCCGAACGTCGTGGCGGTCAATCCCAACACACCCTACAAGACGATCGAGGATCTGGTCAAGGCGATGAGGGAAAATCCAGAAATACCCTTGAGTTCCGCAGGTACTGGTAGCGGTGGACACGTGGCGCTCGAGATATTCGCAGAGCATTTGAACGTGAAGTACAAACACGTCCCGTATGCGGGTGGCGCTCCCGCGACGACGGCCGTCGTGAGTGGAGAAGTCGTTGGAAACATGCAATTCATCCACGAAGTGGCGGACATGGCAAGAGCAGGAAAGATCAGAATCCTGTGCACGCTCGCGGCAGAACCCATCTACCTGCAGGGTTATGGGGAAATACCATCCATAAGACAGTGGTATCCAGACTTTCCTGACGTGCGTTTCCACTTTGGCTTGATCATCCCGAAGGACGTTCCTGAAGAAGTCTTGAAGACCGTCGGTGAGGTTTTCGAAAAAGCAGCAAACTCAGATACTTTCAAAGAATGGGCACTCAAACAGGGACTCAAACCTGTTTGTTACTACGGCAAAGAAGCAGAAGACATCGTTGAGCAAGTCGCAAGAAGGGTCACTTGGTTGCTTTACGATCGAGGCATCGCAACGATTTCACCAGAGCAATTTGGAATTCCAAGGATAGGTCAGTGAAGCTCGGGTGCCCGCTCTGGCGGGCACCTCTTTGGAGGTCCAACGATGAAGGACAGAATCTCCGCTTTGGTCTTCATGACCCTTGGGATCTTCTTTTTGATCGGGGCATTGAGGATGCCGAGAGCCACAGAGTACGGCAGATACGGTGCTCCGGGAATCGTACCTGCGTTCTTCTCGATCATGGTCATCCTTCTGTGCTCAATCATGTTCGTGAGAAAACAGAGGGCAAGCACCAATAGTTCTGATGTGCCCCGAGAAATCAAACGTGCGGAAAATCGAAGACTTCTGCTCGCATCTGCGATGTTCTTGGCATACGTGTTTTTGCTCGGAAAAATGAACTTCGTCGTTCTGACTTCCATCTTCTTGAGCGCGACTTCGATAGTCTTCTTGAAAAGAAGATTCGTGCTGATCTCTGCAATTTCGGTTGCCGTCACGGTGGGTATATACTATCTTTTTTCCCACGTCTTTTTGCTTCCTCTCCCGTGAAGGGGGTTTTGAAAAATGTACACGGTGAAGGTCTTTTTCGAGTCCATCGTTTCTACCTTTTCTAACCCGGTTCTGCTCTTTCATTTGTCTTGGTCCACACTCCTTGGCATTCTGGTTGGAACCCTCCCCGGTCTGACCGCCACGCTCGGTGTGGCGATCCTGACGACGCTCACGTTTGGTTTTCCGCCAGAGATCGCGATACCGATGCTTCTGTGTGTGTACGTCGGTGCGATATACGGCGGTAGTAGAACAGCCATCGTATTGAACATACCTGGAACACCCGCGAACGCTGCCACCACGGTGGACGGATTTCCTCTGGCGCGTTCGGGAATGGCGGGATTCGCGCTGAACGTGGCCACGATCATGAGTGGCATAGGCTCGATCATAGGTGCGATCTTCATCGTTTCGTTGGCTCCCGCACTCGGTGCCCTTGCATTGAAGTTCGGCTCTTGGGAATTTGCGGTCCTTGCGATCTTCGGAACAATCATCGCAGGGAGCTTGACCGCTCCGAAAGACCCGTTGAAGGGATGGATCGCTGGTTTTCTTGGTCTCATGATCGCTATGATAGGTTTGGACGAGATCGTCTCTTTCCCACGTTACACTTTCGGAAACATTCAGCTCTACGGTGGCATTTCACTCTTGCCCGTCCTTGTGGGTGTTTATGGTGTTCCGGAAATTCTGACGAGCCTCAAACGTGTCATCAAGGCTGAAGTGGTACTGGACTTTTCTAAGGGCAAACAAAAGCTTTCCTACCTTGGAACCATAAAGAGGAACGCGGTGAACCTCGTGAGATCAGGAATCATAGGTGTTTTCATAGGTGTGATACCCGGCGTGGGCGAGGACGTTGCCGCGTGGGTTGCCTACGATGCGGCAAAACGCATGAGCAAGGAACCTGAAATGTTTGGAAAAGGTTCCATAGAAGGGCTCACGGCTGCAGAGACTGCGAACAACGCGTGCGTTGGTGGAGCCATCATACCTGTGCTCACACTCGCCGTGCCTGGTAGCGCACCCGCCGCGGTGCTTCTGGCTGCGATGTGGATACACGGCATCAAGGCCGGTCCACTGCTTCCCATAGAACATCCCGAGATGATAGGTTACGTCGCGGGATCTTTTGTGATCGCCACGATTCTGATGGTCGTCTTCGGCTTGCTCGTGACGAGACTGTTCTTGAAGATCCTTATGGTTCCGACGGAGATACTCATGCCCATAATCTTTGTCTTATGCGTCGTTGGAACCTACGTTTTGAATGGAAGACTTTTCGATGTGTGGGTCATGCTTCTGTTCGGACTGCTGGGATACTTCATGAGGATCAACGACTTTCCCGCGGCACCCTTCGTGCTCGGATTCATCCTCGGTCCCATGGCAGACACGAACATCAGAAGGGCTCTCATGCTCAAGAACGGCGATATCTCCCCGTTCTTCACCAGACCCATTTCTCTGGTTCTCATCATCGCGATCGCTCTGGTAGTACTTTCGAAGTACTTGCCAAAGAGGAGAGGTGAAAAACGATGAAGAAGATCAAAGTCGGCATCGTTGGAGCGGGTTTCGTCTCTCACATACACATCGCCGCTTACAGAGAGAACAGAGAGTACTTCGAGGTCTTCGGTGTTTGTGCCGCGCACAGAGAGAGTGCGGAAAGACTCGCTCGCCAGTACAACATAGAGAAGGTCTTCGACGATTTTGAGCAACTCGCAAGCTGTGAACAGATAGATGTCGTGGACGTTTGTGTTCCAACCAACGTTCATGACGATGTGATACTAACAGCGTGCAAGCACAAAAAACACATCATATGCGAAAAGCCTCTGACTGGTTATTTCGGTGAAGACATGCCAGAGTTTGAGCGTGTGGGTGATGTCAGCAGGGAACACATGTACAAAAAGCTTCTCGAGAAAATCGAAAAGATAGAAGAAGCCGTCACTTCGAGCGGTGTGAAGTTCATGTACGCAGAAAACTTCGTCTACGCACCTGCTGTGACGAAAGCAAAAAGGTTGATCGCCGCCTCGAACGCTCCCATCTTGGAACTGAGAGCCGAAGAGAGCCATTCTGGCTCACACGCGGCCTATTCGAGAAAGTGGCGAACCGCCGGTGGTGGGAGCTTGCTACGCATGGGTTCGCACCCCGTAGGTGCCGTCATACACATGAAACACTTCGAGGGAAGACTGCGCTATGGAAAACCTATACGCGTCAAGTCCGTCTTTGCCGAGACTGCAAGCTTAACGAAACTCGAATCTGTCAGACAGTTCGGCAAAGCGCATATGGTCACGGATTGGTTCGATGTTGAAGATTGGTCCTGCGCGGTTTTGAGCTTCGAAGATGGTTCAAAGGCGATCGTGATCTCCAACGACGTGAGCCTTGGAGGTGTGAAGAACCTGCTTCAGATAAACACCGCAAGCGGCATGATCTACTGCAACATGACACCAAACAACATGATGTTAGCTTACACTCCGGATCCTGAAACTTGGAAAGACGAATACATAGCCGAAAAAATAGAGACGAAGGCAGGTTGGACCTTCCCCTCTCCAGACGAAGATTGGGTTAGAGGTTATCCTCAGGAGATGAGAGACTTCGCGATGTGCCTGTTGGAAAACAAGCCACCCGAATCAGATTTTGAACTGGCGAAAGAAACGGTGAAGGTGATCTACGCGGCGTACCTGTCAGCAGAGAAAGGTGCGAGAGTTGATCTACTGTGAGGTGAACGGAATGGATCTATCCTGCGAATACGTCGGACTGAAGCTGAAAAATCCCATCGTCGTGGCTTCTTCGGGTTTGACGGAGAATTTGAAGAACATGAAGAAGGCAGAGGAGCACGGTGCGGCGTGCGTCGTGGTCAAATCCTTGTTCGAAGAAGAGGTGTGCAGGATTTCTCCCACACCGAGGTTCGAAATCATAGAGCGGAGGATGGGAAAATTAAAATCACAGACCTTCTATTCCTTCGAGCAGGCGAGTGGTTTCGACGAAAAAGAATACTTCGAAGAGGTTCGAAAGGCTGTGAACGTCCTCTCGATACCCGTCATTCCCAGCATAAACTGCATCAGCGATGAGGGTTGGAAGAAGTATGCAAAGATGGCGGAAGAAGCTGGTGCGCCAGCGTTGGAGTTGAACGTGTCTTGCCCACACGGCTCGATATCCTTCAGGGGCGGAGACGTTGAGGAGAAGATATTGAACGTCGCACGTTTGGTTCGAGACACGGTAAAGATACCGATCATCGTGAAGTTGCCCATGCAACTCTCTTCTCCCGTCTCTATGGCTTCGATGTTGGAGAGGATCGGTGTGAACGGCGTCGTGATGTTCAACCGCCTCACGGGACTCGACATAGACGTCGAGAACGAAAAACCCATCATGCACGGTGGCTATGCGGGCCACGGAGGTCCTTGGTCGTTCAACGCGGTGCTCAGATGGATCGCGGCGAGCAGTCCTCATCTGAACATCTCGATCGCCGCCTCTGGTGGAGTGGGAAGTGGCGTTGACGTAGCAAAGTTCATCTACGCGGGGGCTGACGTTGTTGAAGTGTGTAGTCTCATCTATCTGATGGGTTACGAAGCAATCGACATGATCTTGAAAGAACTTGAGCATTTCATGGAGCAAAAATCTTACACATCTCTGGACCAGTTCAGGGGAAAGGTGAGTGGATCCAAGATTCTAAACAACGAGCAGATCGACAGAAGACACGTGTACGTCGCCAGGATCGATCCAAAGCTCTGCAGTATGTGCGATATCTGCAGAAGAGTGTGCATCTACGATGCACCGTACAGATCTGAGAACACCTACGTGATCAACGATGCGTGTGATGGTTGTGGATTGTGCGTGAGGTTGTGTCCAACCAAGGCGATCAGCCTCGTTCCGAGGGGGAAGGAAGGATGAAAAAGTTCTTCGCGGACGTAGTCGTTGTAGGTGGTGGGGGCGCGGGGCTCCGCGCCGCGATCGCCGCTAAGGAGAAAGCAGCTTCTTTGAAAGTCTTGCTGTTGAGCAAGAAGCCTCTCGGTGTTGGCGGTACAACGGCGATCGCCTGCTCCGACAGAATGGCCTTCCACGCAACATTACCTTACACGCTTCCCGAAGGCGACAACTGGCGTTACCACGCGATGGACATATACAGAATTGGAGGCGAAGTTTCGGACTACAATCTGGCGGAGATCTTGGCACGGGAAAGCGCAGACGCGTTGGAGTACCTTTTGAATTTGGGAGTCCCGTTCGCAAGAACGAAGGACGGTAGGCTGGATCAGTTTCTAACAGACGGATCGATTTATCCAAGGGCTTGTTACGTTGGGCCTGAGACCGCCGTGGAGATACACAAGGCGCTCTTGAGGAGGTTCAAAGCTTTGAACATAGACGTTCGTGAGAACGCCATGTTGTACGACTTCGTCGTCAAAGACGACAGAGTCATCGCGGCGAAGTTCGTCGACGTTCAAACGAGCGAACCTTTCTGTGTGTTCGCCAAAGCCTTCGTGCTCGCCACGGGTGGGGCAGGAAGACTGTTCAAAAGAAATGTCTTTCCTTCTGAGATGACTGGAGATGGATACGCAGCGGCGTTGAGGGCGGGAGCTGAACTTGTGAACCTCGAATTCATGCAGATAGGTATATGTCATCCGCACATTTTGTTCGCAAGTTCAGGCAGTATGTTCAGGAGCCTTCCAAGGATCGTGGATGAGAAAGGCGAGGAATTCATACCGAGATATTTGAGCGAAGAGGACAGAAAACGTCTCACAGAGTTACAGTTCAAAAAGGGTGCGCACTGGCCCATCTCGTACGAATCACCCACCAAAGTGATAGATCTTGCCATACACGCACACCTCGAGAAAGGACACAGAATCTTCTTCGACTTCACGAAGAATCCTTCCTACCTTTCACTCGAGTCCGTCCCAGAAGAGATACTCAGATGGAGCGAGAAGGTCGATTCAAAACTCTTCTCACTGCCCACACCTTACGAGAGGTTGTTGAAGATAAACCCGCGCGTCGTCGAATGGTTGAAGGAAAGACGCATCGATCTGTCAAAAGAACCATTGGAAGTTCAGAACGCGCTTCAGCACTTTCAGGGTGGTGTCAAGATCGACGAGCACGCGCGAACATCGTTGAAGGGACTCTACGCAGCGGGTGAATGTGCAGGTGGTCAGCACGGGGCGAACAGACCAGGGGGAAACTCGCTCTTGGACACACAGGTGTTCGGGAAGATCGCTGGTGAGAACGCCGCACTCGAAGCCTTGCATGGCCAGATCGTGGACGTTCCGATCGAACAAGAAAAGCTCTTTGGCAAAGTCCCAGCGAGCGAGGCACGTAATACGGTGGTGGAACTCATGTCGAAGTACGGCTTTCTCGTAAGGTTCGATGAGAACTTGAAGCTCGCGCTCAACGAACTGGAAAGACTTGAGGTAGATGGCATTTTGGAAGATGAAATGGGTCTTTCCTTCCTGCTCGAAACCAGAAACATGCTGACCTTAGCCAGAGCCATCCTGACCGCCGAACTGGTTCGAAACGAGAGCAGGGGCCCTCATCTGAAGTTCGAGGCCTTCGATCCACCGACGATGAATTTCGTGCCGAGGAAGGAAGGTTGGAACAAGTACATCGTCCTTCGCCTCGTCGATGGACAGATTCGTTACGAGATCAAAGAACCTGTGAGACCCAAGGAGTGAAAAGCATGAAATTCAAAGCGATGGTGCTCGAAGCGTTCAAAGAACCACTTCAAATGAGAGAGTTCGAAATAAAGGAGCTTCCAGAAGGTAGCGTTCTGGTGAGAACGCTCGCGAGTGGCGTTTGTGGAAGCGACGTTCACATCGCCAAAGGAGAAGATCCCAGAACACCCGTTCCCATCATCTTGGGTCACGAGGGCGTGGGAGAGGTGGTCGAAGTCGTTGGAGAAAAGAAGGACATCAACGGCGAACCGATCCGTCCCAAAGATCGCGTCATCTGGAACAGAGGCATCGTGTGCAGAAAGTGTTACTGGTGCACCGTGGCGAAACAACCGCACCTCTGTCCCAACAGAAAGGTCTACGGGATAAACATGTCCTGCAAGGACTATCCTCACCTGCTGGGTTGCTATTCAGAAGCGATCGTGTTGCTTCCAGAAGTTGAAGTGTTGAAGCTCTCTCACGACATGGACCCATCGACCGTCGTGATCGCGTCTTGCTCTGGTGCGACCGCCATGAACGCATTAGATTCACTCACAGAACCACTCGTCGGAAAAACCGTCGTGGTTCAAGGCGTTGGACCTCTGGGCATCTTCATCGCCGTAGCCGTCAAGTCCTTGGGCGCTTCAACGGTCATAGTCATAGGTGGCTCGCCAGAGAGATTGAACGTTGCGAAAGACTTCGTCGACGTTTCACTCAACAGAAGAGAGCTCTCGGAAGAAGAAAGAAGAAGGAGAGTTCTTGAAATCACGCACGATCGCGGCGCAGACATCGTCATCGAAGCGACTGGAGACAGTCGGGCACTCCTTGAAGGGTTCAACCTGCTCAGACGCGGAGGCACTTACTTGGTCGCAGGCGTCGCCGTACCACAGCAACCGATTCCATTCTTTGTCTATGAGAACCTCGTACTCAAAGGTATCACAATTCAAGGTGTGTGGGTCAGCGACACGAGACACTTAATTCAAGCTGTGAACGTGGTGTCTTCCCATTCAAAGGTGTTCGAAAAGCTCGTCACGCACAGATTCAGACTCGAACAAGCGAACGAAGCGCTCAAGTGTGTCGAAGAGAGAAAAGCGCTGAAGGCCGTCATCTGCTTCGAATAAAAAACCGCGCAAGAAACGCGCGGATGAAATAGAAACACCCTGAAACAGGGGCGAGTGATCTTTCTAAAAGTTCACGCCGAATCCAAGTCTGAAGCAAGGTTTGTTCGATGCAAAATCGTACGCCATGCCCACCGAAGCGAAGAAATTCTTCGTGAAGTTGAACTTCACATCGCCCGAAAAAAACATCGCAGACTCGCTGAAGATTCCCAGTCTGATAGTGACTTCGTCGAAGCTCAGAACCATTCCGAACGACCATTCCGGGGATTTGAACGTCGCATTCTGTAAGGATATCTTTATCGGATACAGACTCGCAAAGAGTGAAAGAAAATTCGTCAGCTTCGAAACGTCTGAAAATCCCAAGGCCAAGCACACCTCTTGCCCGTAACTGATCTTGGCCCCTACCCTGAGACCTTCACCACCGACGAGCTTCTCTAAACCCGCCGAGAAGTTCATCGATGGTATCGCAACACTCGCGTTCAAAACGATGCCCGCATCGGTCCAGAGCACGAGGTCCACTCGACCTTGAAAGTTGCCATCGTAGATGAGTACACCGTAGACCTCGCTCGGTTCCCTTTCGACCTCTTCGAGGAAGATTTTTGCCATCTCGTCGAGACTGCCCGAGGAATAAACGCTTGCCTGTGGAAGCGTGGAGGCAACGCTCGCCTTCGCATAGAGTGCAACGTGTTGAAAACCATCATCTCTTTTGATCGTGACGAGCCCGATCAAGGAAAAACCATCCATGCTTATCTCCAGCTCGTTTTCAAAACGCGTTGGACCGTAGGGATCAGAGATGGAGATCTTCGTCGCCACAGCTCGATCAAGAATGCGCATCGGTGTCAGTTCGAACTTCAAGCCTTTTCCCGTTCGAACACCGGTCAAAAGTGAAAGCTCTTCACTTGCGATCGTTATCGCAGCTTTCTGATTCACGATCGTTGACAACCACGGTCTGGTGGAAGTTCTGCTCTTGGTTGTCTTTTCACCGACCTCAAAGCTCATTTGGACCAACGGCAAAGCGATGTTCAGTTCCATTTGTTTTGGAAGATAGCTGAAAGAGAAGAAGCTTCCATCCTTTGGGAACCTGGCCTCGAACTCCTTCAAATTGAACTTGGTCACGAACTCTTGATTCAGTTGCACCAACTCGAACTGGTAGATGACAACCTGCGTCGCCGTGATGACAACGGTAAACAACAACGACAAGAACAGAAGGATTCTCATCATAGGAATACCCCTCTCAGAGCTTCTCGACGCTCAGGAATATCACCAGTTCTCGCTGTTCAGACGATTCCGATCTCACTCCGAACAAATACCTGAGAAGAGGTATCCTCGACAACAAAGGTAATCCTGAACTGCTCTGAGAATCGCCTTCGACCGTGAGACCACTCACCGCGACGGTTTGACCACTTCGGATGATCAGCGTCGTGGACATCTCGTTCCTCTTCGTCGACAGGGTCCTCGTCGTTCGGCCGTTGGAGAAGTAGCTCACACTCGGTGTGAGTGAAACTTCTATCTCGTTCTCTCCGACGACTCTCGCTACTATGTCGAGCCCGATACCCACATCCACAGTCTGTATCGTGGCTGCGGCACCTTCAGGTTGTACTATGATGATCTCTCTCTGACCAACGAACAATCTGGCTGGTTTGTTCTCCTTCGCTATGATCCAAGGATCTGCCTTTATCTTCGCTTGACGTTGCTCCTCGAGCGCCGCTATCTTGGCCACGATCGTTCCAAAGATGTCCGTTTGGATGGCCAAAGCGCCCGAAACGAGTCCAGTTATCGCCCGCCAGTTCTCGTTGAATTGCTGGTTCGCACCGAAACTGTAGCCTATCTCCTGAAGACCGAGCTCTGAGAGCTTGTCCTTCGAGATCTCCGTCACCAGAACACTGATTTTGATCTGATTCGGAGCGACGTCTATTTGGCTCAACACCTCTTCGAATTCAGCGACAAACTCCGCAGGAGCTGTGATCGTGACTTGGTTCGTTTCCTTGTCGACTTTCACGAAAGGTTCGTACGTGGTGGGTATCAAGCTCATCAAAGAATCCACGGTGAGATACTTCAACTTGTACGTCTTCGTCTGGGCGATGTGTCTGAACGCCGGATTCTTTGGATCGGGTGAACCGACGAAGTAGAAACCGTCGAGCTTTATGTAGCTGTAACCTCCTGGCATGAGCACCATTTTTAAAGCCTGTTCGAGTGGAACGTCCGTGAATTCCACCGTCACAAAACCGGTGACGGTCGTGTCCGCTATGATCGAGACGCCTGTCTGAGCCGACATATCGGCCAGAATGTCCAGAATGTAAGCATCCTGAAAAATGTTCGTCACGAGTGGTTCTTGTTGAAAGAAACACATGATCGCGGTCAACAGTAAAAGTGAAAACGCCATCATCTTTCTCATCGTTCCTCGCCCCTTTCTATTCTGATCCTCTCTTTGATCATGACTTGTTCCATGTTTTGTAGGTCCAATCGAGCTATCAACACATACTCTCCACTCTTCAAATCGACGTCCAGACCTATCATGAACAGTCTCTGTGTCCCAGGGAGTATCGGATTGTCGCCCTTGTAAGAAGCACTCACGATCCTTTCGCTCGATTCGGGATAGACGATCCCGTTCTCTTCACGTTCCGGTATGATTCTTTCGAGCCCTACGGTGATCGAAGGCAACATGTGCACATTTCCTTCGTTGTTAACGACCAAATCAACTTCCAAACCTTCTTCCGTGGGAACGACCTTCGTAAATTGCATAGAAGCCCTTTGGATCATTTCTTCGTCTTTCCCAACGAACACGAGCAAGTTTGCACCCTGTTCGCTCTTGAGATCTTCCGCAGTCGCTACGAAGGAGAGATCGAAGTAATGGCCTCCTTTAACATCTTCCGATGGTCTTGCGCTGATTCTCAGTTTTCTACTCTGATTTGGTCTCAGTTGAAACGAAGCTGGGTTGATCTCGATCCAACTCGGTGCTTGACCTCTCATCTCGATGGGAACCAACTCACCCGCAAGATCGTACAAGAGAGGATAGACGGAAGCTGAAACGTTCACCGTTTGACTGCCCCTGTTGAAGATCTCCACCGTCGTGCTTCTGAACGCACCTGGAAGACATTTCAGTTCTATGTTCCCCGGCTCGACGAAGATCAACGGCGCTTCACTCTGTTTTTGAGTCTTCGAAACTGCTTCATCCTTAACGATGTTCAACTCCGCTTCCAAGATCGCAGGTCTGTAGCCTCCGTAGTTGACCACAGCCCTCGCGATGTAGCTTCCTTCGGGAAACTGTCGTGTCGTTATGCTCCTCAGTTCGACCTCTGCACCAGGTAGGATGTTCCCACTGCCCATGGGAAACTTCGCCAAGGTCCTGTTGTCTTTGGTCTTGATGATCAGCTCACCGTAAGCTTGCACGTGGATGTTGCCCTTGTTGAGAACCGTCACCGCAAAAACGTTCGCGTCCGGACCGATGATGTTCTGTACCTCTGCCAAGGATGGTATCTCGCTTATCTTCCTCAGAGAAAGGCCTGTGACGTAAAGTTCTGGCCTCTTTCGCAAGGAATCGATGTTCAACTCGATGAAGCTCGCTATTTGATAGTCCAAGAGCACACCGAAGCCCGTTGCCTCTTCCATCCCCGTCAGTTCCTCTTTTTTGGTCACGATCTTGAGCACCACGGCCGCGTACCTACCGCCTATGACACCACGAGGAACGTTTATTTCAACGTCAACTTTCACGGACCGTTTCGGTTGCACGCTGAACTTCGTCGGTGTCACCTTGGTCCATTTGGCAGCCGAGTAATCGGTCGAGCCGGCGGGCGCCACGACGTATCCACCTTCTCTGTTCTGAACGACGTCCATGACAGTGACCTCGAAGTTTATAGTCTCGAACTCGTCCGCGTTCTCGATGAAGATCGAAGCTGATGTTTTCTCGCCTTGTCCAACGACTTTGCTTATCAAAACCGGATCGATACGTATGTTGAAAGAAAAAATCACCATACACATCGACAAGACCAACATGATTGTTATCTTTCTCATCTTCACTCACCCCTGATCTTTCTCAGTTTTGGAAAAAACGAGGGGACATTCGTCCCCTCGTGCTTTAAAAGTCTGCGTTCTTCTTACTCTCCCGGCAGCTGAGTGTAGTTGTAGTCTGGATCGAAGAAGCCTGTCTCTGGATCGATCCAGGGCTTGATCCTCTGCAACGTCAGGACAACCATACCACTCGTTTTGTAAGTGCTCGCCGAGTTGCATTCCGCAACGAATATCTTGCTCCACAGCTTCGTTTCGAAGCCGTAGTGCAGTTGGTTGCTGTCTGGAATGGTGAAGCTAACGGTCGACAGATCGGAAGCCGCTACGAACTGTACATTCTCATTGCTGGAACCATAGCCTACCCACATCTCTATGAAGTCCTTGACCGTCGTGTACGGTCCTTGGTAGGTTGGATTGCCGAGACCAACGAAAGAAACTGCGACTTCACCGTTGCTCGCGATGTTGGCCGTGATGCAGTCTGTCAGGTACGTTCCAGGTTTTCTCACGTACCAAGCCCACTTGGTGCCAGTGACATGGAAATCGATCCACTGAGCGACCTGAACCTCAACCTCTGCGTCGATCGTCCATGTTTGTTTGTTGCATCTGCCCTCGGCTCCACCCAGCGAGAAGGCCCACGCGTCTGCCTGAACGTCCTCAGGTCCGTCGCTGATTGGAACCCATGCTCCATCGATCCATTTCCAGACTTCCAGCTGTGATTGTGCGAACGCTGTGAAGGCGAACGCTACCAGTATTGCCACTAACGTCAGTACGATCTTCCTCATACCTGTTCCCTCCTCTTCGTTTCGTGGTTGAAACTTTCCGTCAAATTCATTGTTTTTCGACATAATCTTCCACCGCTCTGAGTGTGAAGGTTATCGTGGCCGAGTTTCGATACGTTCCACTCTGCTGAACTGAAAGCTGGACTTTGTGTATCATGTTCAATCGCTCACCAGATTGCAAGTTCAATGACATGTCGTTCAGATCCCCTGCCCTTATCCAGCTCTCTACGTTCGCCAAATCATTTGCGAACGCGTAGTGAACCAACAATCTCTCCTCTCCGCCCCCTTCCAACGAAAGATCGTCGAAATTCGAAAAAGTGACAGCCACAGGATGACTACTGCTCACGATCGTTGCCGTCAAGAAACTGGCAACGTACTCTCCAGGTTTCTTCACGTACCATTTGATCTTTCCCCCGCTGACTTCAATGCACATCTCGTTCTCTTCTTCCTTCGCCCCCCAGGCCGTTTCGCTTCGCGTTCCGTTCATGATGGAAAGATGTAGAAACACGTAAACTGTGGCCGTGTTCGCTGTGGCAGGGAGTACCACATCGTAAGTTCCGTGATTCACCGTCGGTGAGTACGACTGCTTGTGGGGGAAACTGCCAGGTGCCAGATCACTGTTGCTCAGATTCGTTGGCTCTTCAGTCATGACGAGCAGGTGCGATTCGTCGGCGAGCCAAGATCCAAAGAGAGTGAACGAGACCATCAATCTGTCGTTCTCACTTTTCACCTTCGCCCTTCCGATCTTCTCGTTTTGACCCGCCAAGATTTCATAAATTCTCTCGACTCCGTCCAATGGGTAAGTCATGTAGTGGTACCACCTGTTTTGATTGTTTGAACCTTTGCTCGTGATCTGAGAAACGGCCTCAGATTCTGGAGGTTGTAAGATTATCGTTCCGGTTATGGGTATTGCAACGTTGCTGTTCAAAAAATTTCTGACGGAGGGCAACTGAACCGCAATCTCAGATTCTTTCGGATCCACCCTTTTCCAAAGACCCGTTTGTGAATCGTACCTGTAGACGGTCGGCGCTTGGGCAAGTGTTACCGAAACGAATAAGACTAAAAGAGACAGAACCAAACATATTTTTAGAATCTTTCTCGACCACTCGCCCATGCTATTCACACCCTTCTGGTTCAAAGCATAACTGTCTCGCTCAAAGTGAGCTGAAATTTCACT
>Ga0071330_1064189_pt1 | contig 194938 bp, 84 predicted proteins | sample GBScel77sediment_FD_63802 | JGI IMG/M metagenome (GOLD analysis project Ga0071330, IMG submission 63802) | Hot spring sediment microbial communities from Great Boiling Spring, Nevada - Cellulolytic enrichment Sediment 77C v2 (version 2) | ecosystem: Environmental > Aquatic > Thermal springs >... | reverse complement strand
CGCCTTCCCTGGGTGTGTATATCATCTATTTTCTATATCTTACCCTCGAGGAAATCTTTTACCTTTTGTACGAGGGCCATACCGACTCGTGCCTGTCCTTCAAAAGTGCTTGCGCCGATATGGGGTGTACAAATCACATTCGGGTGCTGTATTAGTTCATTGTGAAGTGGATCTTCAGGTGGTTCCACTTCAAAGACATCAAGAGCAGCCCCTCTAACTTTTCCAGACTTTAGAGCTTCTAAGAGGGCTTTTTCATCGACTACCCCGCCTCTCGCAACGTTAATTATGAACACGCCGTCTTTCATCTTATCAAAAGCTTCTTTATTAACGAAGTATTTTGTTTCTGGAGTTAGTGGCAGATGAATTGAGATGAAATCTGACTGGGCATAAAGCTCGTCTAAGGTTACTCTCTTTGCATATTCATCCTGGAACTCGTGCCTTCTATAGGCAATTACGTTCATACCAAGTGCTTTTGCCCTTTTCGCCAGTTCATGGCCTATTCTGCCGTAGCCCAGAATTCCAAGAGTTTTACCAGCAAGTTCCCAACCTTCCAGCTCTTTCTTTTCCCAGAGTCCATTTTTGATTCCCACTGTTCCGCGAACAATGTGCCTTGCAAGTGCAAACATAAACCCGAGGGCGAGTTCTGCTACCGATGCAGATGAAGCTTCAGGAGTATTGTCAACCTTTATTCCTTTTGCCTTTGCGCCCTCAACGTCAATGTTGTCGAGTCCTACGCCGCCCCTTAGAATTAATTTACAGTTTTTCAGAGCTTCAAGTACTGGTCCCTTAACCTTAGTGGCGCTCCTAACAATTACGATGTCTGCATCACCAAGGTGGGCAGGGAGTTCTTCCTTTGGCAGAGAGCTCAGATCGGCAACCTCGACACCGAGCTTCTTCAATTCTTCAATCGCACTTTTTTCCATCTTGTCACAGATGGCGACTTTCATTTTTCACCCCCTACTTCAGCCCCCAAATTTCATCAATGGCTGCAAGGAGCCCCTTCGTCTCTTCTGGAGTGAGGTCGCCCATATGTCCGATTCTAAAGGTAACATCCTTTAGTTTACCGTAACCGTTGGCTATTCTATATCCTTTCGCTTCGAGTTGCTTGTTGAGGTCTGGTATTGAATATCCTTTTGGATTGTTAATAACCGATACCGTTTGCGACCAGTATCCTTCTTCAGGGAACATACCGAATCCTCTTGCGATTGCCCATTCTTGAGCAAGTTTTGCCATTTCCTTGTGTCTTTTAATTCTGTTTTCCACGCCTTCGTTCAATATCCTGTCAAGCTGGAAGTCGAGTGCGTAGAGTAGTGAAACGGCTGGTGTTGGAGGGGTTTCTTTTGACTCTTCATATTTTTTGACATATGCCACGAAGTCAAAATAGTGGCCTCTGCCTTTAACGGTTTTTGCCCTTTCAAGGGCCTTTTCGCTTATCACAGTAACCGTTAAGCCTGGTGGTAATGCAAAACATTTTTGCACACTGGCAAAGACGACGTCAATGCCCCATTCATCTATGTTGAGCGGTGCCCCCATCATGGCGCTCACTGCATCAACGGCAAAGATAACATCCGGGTATTTTTTCACAACCTCTGCAATTTCAGGGAGAGGATTCATTACACCTGTCGAGGTTTCATTGTATGTAATTAGCACTGTATCATATTTCCCAGTTTTTAACATCTCATCTACCATTTCGGGTTTTATGGCCTTTCCCCAGTCAACGGTTATTGCATCAGCTTCTTTTCCGCATTCTCCGACAATTTTGTACCATCTCTCAGAGAAAGCACCGCAAACGTTGGCGAGAGCCCTTTCCTTTACACAGTTTCTGACTGTTCCTTCCATTACACCCGTTGCGGAAGAGGTGAAAACGACTACGTGATTTTTTGTGTTGAGTGCTTTCTTGAGTTTTTCAATTATCCCCTCATAGAGAGTCTGAAACTCCTTACCTCTATGTGAAATCATTGGCCTAACTTGTGCTTTAAGCACTTCTTCCCTTACTTCTGTTGGGCCAGGGTTGAAAAGGAGCCTTCCCATAAAATCCCCCTTTTTGGTTTAGCTGAATTTATGATAAAGCTTTAGCTTTAAATAGTCAAGTGATTTTTTGCACAAGTTGGGTATGGCTTTTTTGTGCGTTCCGATTTACAATTAACTTAAAGAGAAGGAGGTAGATTGTGTTATTTAAAATTTATAAGCTTTCTTCAGGTTATAGAGAAAGAAGAAAAGCCACTCCCAAAACTTATTTTGCCTTTTTCTTAACGGTTATCTTGTACGTATTGGCTTACGGAATGCCGACTACCTCTTTTAAGCTTTTACTAATATTTTTTGGCCTTATTGCCGCATTTGTGGGTTCAATTTCTGAAGACGATTATTTTTTCATTTTTTATTACTTTTTAATCTTGCCCTTTTTACTTTTTAGAACAATATACATTTACCCCGGTTTGCTCATTTTATCTGCACTTTTGCTGTTTTTGATTTTCTGGTTTTTGTTTAGTCCGGGCTATTTCTCTACGATGGTTGATTACAAGTTACCTGAAAGCATAACACCCGCTGAGGCTTCTTTCCTTGTTTCAAAAGATATTGGACCCCAAGAACTTATCTCAACCCTTTACAGTCTTTCTCTAAGGGGATACTTAGAAATTTTAGAGGAGGGAGGAAAGCTGATGTTTCACAAGAAAGTTGATTACGATAACGATCCCTCTTTGCTTTCCTATGAAAAGTTCATCCTTGATAAGGTATTTTTTGTGCCAAATATTGAAATTATGCAGAAAACGGGCGTCATATACAGCCCTGAATATTTCCCAGATAAAGTTGATTGTGAACTGGTTTTAGAGAACCTTTCCAACTGGGCTGATAATTTTAAGAGCAGGCTTTTAGATTCTCTAAGATTTGAAAAGCCAATTTGCAAGAAATATGCCTTTGAAACGAATACCACCTTTTTGCTGGCTGCTTTTACTTACCTTGTGTTGGGTGTAATTTCTGCGAAGGCGCTGGCAAATATACGTGATGGATTAGCTAAAACTATTCTGGTAATTGAGCCTTTTGTGGTGGCTATTTCAATCTTTTTACTTTCCTTTACTCATACTTTGCCCCTTACCAAGTATGGGAAAGAGGTTTATTTTAAGATCCTTGGGTTTAGAGAGTTCATGAAGAGGGTGGAAAGACCTCGCCTTATTTGGCTTTTAAAGGAAGGTAAGATAGAAATTTTTACGATGATCGGTTATTTGTATGCCCTCAATCTTATTAACCCTTTTAACTGGGTAATCGAAATTTTAAAAGAAAAGAAGACAAGCGAAAACGCTCTGCTATTTGTGCGACTGATGAAGGAGGTTCACTTAAACTGGTACAAAGGGAAAGATTTAGGGTAAGAAAAGGTCAAAAATGGATTTTTCGATTTTTACATCTGGAAGTTTTTTGATGTAAATCTTGAAGTTGTAATCCCATCTATCTCCAAAGCTGTTGTATGTTAAGTTTGCTTCCCAACAATGCAGATCTTTACTTATAGAAAAGCTTTTTGAAACCACTTCTTTTTTGTCAAAGTCGTAGCTTCCCGAGAAGGAGACCCTGAAACTTTTCCCGAAGTCGAAGTTACCGTTGGCATAGAGCATCTGACTAATGAAAATTCCCTTTGTTAGGGTGTAATTTAGACTAAGGCTTATTTTGTTCCGTGTATCTGTCTGTTCTAAATTGAAAAACGGGAGGGGTAGGCTTGTTCTTAAGGATAAATTAACAGATGGATTCTTGAATTCTTTTGTCTCCCTAAGGTATGTCGTGGTTAGCCTTATGCTAAATGGTAAGATGGTAAGTGTATTAACGCTTATAAACCAGTTGTTAAAGAATGGTAATGAGTCCTTAGGTAAAATTGTTGCGGAACTTGATAAATTAACATTAATAACATCAACCTTTCTTTTTTCCAGTTGTACGCCGAAGCTGTTATTGAGGGATACGTTTAAGGTGGCACGCTCCTTGGAAGAGTATTGTAAGAAATAAAAGTTTGTTTGGGGATTTTCTATTTCTGGCTGGTATGAAAAGGAGAGGGAAGGTTGTAGTGTGTGGGTGAAAAATTTTATTTTCCCAATACCAAAAACGGTTTTGCCGTATAATACCGTTCCAGAATTGGCAGAGTAAGAAAATCCTTTTATAACTGGATACTTATTTCTTGAAGTGTCGTGGTCTGCAATACCTGCAAAGCCATATGTTGTAAGAGAGAACCGTAAGAATTTGAACAATCTAAAATTATAGCTCGCCGACCCACTAAATTTGGCACCCCATCTCTTAATGTTGAGGGTGTCAATTTGGGAATATTCACGGAGGAATGCAATATTTCCCGTTAGTCCAAAATTGCCATACTTAATATGAGGTAAACCAACTTGAATGGAAGGGATGCGAGTGGTTCTTCTGTTAGTTGTAAGGTTTAATCTGTCTTCTAAGATTCCTGAAAAAGCAACTCTGCCGAAGTTTTTTGAAATGGATAGGTAACTGGAAAGTTCCCTTTTTAGCCAGTTTTCTTTAACGTCTGCATAGTCGTTTAAAACTTCGTTGTCCGATAGATATTCACCTTTTCCGGTTATTCTGAAGCCCTTGAAGGGACCGATGGTGGTATTCGTGTTTAGAGTCCACCTTCTCCTCCATGGGGTCCATTCTTGAGCCAGAGAATAATTTAGATTTAAATTTCCAAACCGGTACCGGTTAAAGGCAAGTTCAATGTTGCCTCTTATTCCTCTTTTTTCAAAGAGGTCAAGAGAGAAGGTCAGATCAGAGTAGTTATTTAAAACCAAGTAGTAAGATAAATTTCTAAAGTATTTGCCGTCGGTTGAATTAGTGCCGAAACGAGGAACTAAAAATCCTGATTTGCGTTCCTTTGAAAGGGGAAATATCCAGAAGGGTAATAGAAAAACTGGAATGTCGTGTACTTTAAGGATAACGGGTTTTACAATAGCCATGTCTCGCAATATAACCTTGCTTTCACTGGATTCAAAGTAGTAATGTGGGATATCTGCCTCACAGGTAGTAAAGGTTCCCTTTTTCACATAGATCGTATCCGTTGAATCCTTTGCTATCTTTGCTCCCTGATAAATACCCTTTTCCTGCCTCATTTTACCTGTGAAGGCAAATCCGTTCTTGGTTCTTGTATTATAGTAGATGCTGTCACCGACGAGTGTGTCAGTTCCGAATATGAGAATTGCCTTATTGCCAAAGGCCTTCAGTTTATCTTCGTTTTTGTAAAAAATGATGCTGTCGGCCAAAAGTTCTACATTGTCTTTCTTAATTTTTGAGGAATCCCGCAGAATAAAGATAGAACTATCCGCAAAATAAAGTATCTCCTTACACTCGAAATAGAGTGGCGAAGAGACAAAAATTAGAAAAGATATTAAATTCAATGCACGTCTGAGTTAAGTTCAACTTCTTTAAATTTTGAGAGTGCACCGAAAATTAGGCTTTTGATCTCTTCGAGCCTTTCAGAGGTCCGTCCTTCACATCTTACAACAAGTACAGGTTGAGTATTGGATGCCCTTATGAGACCGAACCCATCCTCGAACTCTACTCTTACTCCGTCAATATCAATTACCTTGTAGTTTTTCTTGAATTCTTCAACCAACTTTGAAACCACTTCAAACTTTTTATCATCGGGGCAACCTACCCTAATTTCGGGAGTGGAATAATAGTAGGGGATTTCGTCAGCAAGGGCAGAGAGGCTTTTGTTTTCTTCTTCTAAAATCTCAAGAAGCCTGAGAGAGGCGTAAATTGCATCATCATAACCGTAAAACCTGTCGTTAAAGAATATGTGCCCTGACATTTCACCAGCCAGCGGCGCATTAACTTCTCTCAATTTTGCTTTGAGCAGGGCATGTCCCGTTTTCCACATAAGGGGTTTTCCGCCCAATTTCTCAATGTATTCAGTAAGTCCTTTTGAACATTTCACATCATGGATAATCGTAGCCCCTGGATAACTCTTCAAAACCTGTTTTGAGAAGATACCAAGGAGCCTATCTCCGAAAAGAAGAACACCTGTTTCAGTAATTGCACCGATGCGATCCGCGTCTCCATCGTATCCAATACCAAGATCAAATTTATCCTTAACTACTTTTTCCGAAAGGTCTTTCATGTACTTTTCTATTGTGGGATCTGCCAGGTGATTGGGAAATGTTCCATCTACCTCCATATAAATCCCTTCAAAGGGAATACGTAAACTGTTGAATATTTCAGATACAACTGGCCCTGCAGTTCCATTTCCAGGGTCAATTGCTACCCTGTACTTCCCTTCTATTTTTACATTTTGAACCATTTCAAAAATATATTGGTCAACTACGTCTAACCTCTGAACCTTTCCGCGTTCCAGGGTGTGATAAAATTTCTCTTTTTTTATCATTTCTTTGAGTTTTTGAATATCATCGCCATAGAAGGTTTCCCTTCCAAGAGAAAGCTTAAATCCATTATACTCCCGTGGGTTGTGGCTTGCGGTTACCTGAATCCCACCGTGTACCTCATATTTGAATAGTGAATAGTATTGAAGTGGTGTTGGGACCAGTCCAAGGTCATAAACGCTTATTCCGGTTTTCACAAAGCCTTCTATTAAAGCTTCTTTGAGGGGGATTGAGCTGGGCCTTGCATCCATTCCGACTGTTACCTTTGATCCTCCCTTTTCTTTAATAATTGTACCAAAGGCTCTGCCAATAAGATAGGCAATCTCTTCATTCAACTCCTTATCATAAATACCTCTGATATCATACATTCTGAAGATTTCATCTACTAATTTCATAGGCCACCTTCCTTTTCTTTTAGAATAAAGGATTTTTAAAGAACTATCAACGAAATTAGATTTATTTCTGTTTTTAAAGCAGGTATGGAATCAATGCTTTTCTGTTTTTGGGGTAGAGGGGAAAGTTGGCTTTATACCAGCGGTGGTTGGCTAAGGCTCTTGGAGCGAGGTTTGCAAAAGTCCAGAGTGCGAAGGAGAGCCCCGCCAGACTCCACGTAGCAATTGCCCAACCTGTCCATTCCAAGATTTCGCCAAGATAGTTAGGGGAGGAAACAAGATTGAACATTCCTCCTTCTGGAATTTTATATACTGAGTTACCATTTTCTCTCAAGTTTATCAATTTTGAATCTGAAGTGTAGTGGATGAAGAAGCCCATTATAAATAAGATTATGCCAACGAGGAATCGCGGGTCTCTTATCCAACTCGGGTTATATTTTTTAATAAAGGCGATGGAGAACATATTGAGGTGACTGTTAACAACATTGAAAAATATACCCATTCCTATGATTGAAAGAGGAATATCCTTTCTTAATTTCAACCTGAAGGGGAAAAGAATGGCTCTATAAAAGTAATGAAAAATCCATAAGCTAACAAAAATGATCTGGGGGCTCAGAATAAGATAAGCTTGGTATTTGAAAACGTAGAAGGCGGGAATCAAAAGTGATGGAATTTCCATTAGAATCCAGCCGATTCTGTTGGACACTATAGGCCCCCAACCCTTTCTCGCATGCCTACCATAAGGTGCGGTTATCTTAAGTAAAATTATAAAAATTAGAGCAGAAAAAACAATCCAGCACCGAACGATGAAATTAAAGGTATCCATGCTCTTTGAACCATCTATATGTGTCATTTAGGGTTTCCTCTATTGGTCGTGGTTTATAGTCCAGTTCTTTCTCTGCTTTTTTTCGAGATATAGGACTTTTCCAAGTTAGGGCTTTAAGTGCTTCAGGAGTATATAGAGGTGAAAATTTGAATACCCTGCTTAAAAATAGAGCGATTTGAGCCCCCGTTTTTGCTAATTTCAAAGGAAAAACAAGGCTCGGGCATTTTACACCTACTATTTTGCACCAGATTTGGGAAAGCTCAGCGATTTTCAGATATTGCCCCGAAATAATGTAAGTTCCATTTCCTTTTGTAAGTGCTCTTGAAACCGCCTCCGCTACATCCCTTGAATCAACCCAGTCAAAACCTCCGTCAACCAATGCTGGGACTCGTTGCTGGACTAAAGAAATCAGGAACCTTCCCATTAAAGAAGGTTTGTAATCGTGGGGTCCAATAAGGGCTGTAGGGCATATTATAATTGCGTTTAAACCGTACTTTTTCGCCTCTTGTACTGCTCTTATGCCTTCGGCTTTAGTGATATCGTAGATTGATCCATTTTTATCTAAAAGTGGGGAAGTTTCGTCAACGGTATTATTGGCGTCTTTGAAGGCATGGATGGAACCAATGTATATGAGTTTTTCAACATTGCTTAACAATGCAGCATCTATTACGTTCTTTGTCCCTTCAACATTTGTTTTCCATATAGTGTCTTTTTCAAAACTCGTTATACTGATATAGGCTGCAGAGTGGATTATGGCGTGGGCATTTTTGAAGGCTTCTAAAAGTTCTTCTTTGTTTATAATATCAGCTTTTACGACTTCGCAAGGAAGACCTGTAACAGCCCTTGTATCGGTTTTAACAATGGCCCTTACTTTATATCCTTTTTTAAGCAAATTCCTTACAATATTTGCTCCAAGGTGTCCGGACGCTCCAGTAACTACAACTAACTTACTGATAAGAACCTCCTTATTGAATATTTTAACGCAATGTGTAAGTCTGCACAAAAAATTGGCTTGTACTGGAATTGAAGTAGCATCCGCTTGACTTTTCTCAATTTGAATTTTAAAATTATTACAAAGTAACTTTTAATTCAAAAGGAGGGTAAAATGAAGATTGAATTCACAGACGAACTACTAACTTATGTTCCAGAAATGGATAACCAGCATAAAAAATTAGTGGAGTTGGTAAACAAAGTATCAGACCTATTAAAGCTGGGTGACACAAAGACCGCTATGGATATTCTCTCGAAAGAATTAAAGGCATACGTTGATACTCACTTCGATGCCGAGGAGAAATTTATGGAAAGTATTGGGTTTCCCAAGTTAGAGTCGCACAGAAAAATTCACGAGGCCTTTAAGAAGCAGGTTTATGAATATGTGAATTCGTTGAAAGAAGGTGATATTGAGGCTTTCAGAGAAGCTCTTTCACTAACTTGGTCTTGGCTTTTCAATCATATTGCAACCGTAGACAAAGATTACGGAATTTTTGCCAAGGAAAAAGGGTTAATATAAAAAGTACTCAGAAATCTAGACTACTCAGCCCAATCTTTGCATTATAATGGGGCTGGAGGATTTAAACCTCCAGCCCCATTTGTTCGTGAAATTTTAACGAACCCTCACTCGCAAAAGAACTCCGTGGTGCACATAGGGATAATTGTCGGGTCTGAAAGACGGGAGAGAAATTATGCTCAGGGCAAAACTCCCCCTAACAACGTTAGAGGGGACATGCAAAATGGTATAGAAGTGTGTTGGATTTTCAGGATCTCTAATCATTCTCATCCGTCTTGGTGTACCCCATGTGGCGAGTTTGTAGAAGAAAGCGAAGTTTTCAGAAACATTTGCATAGAGGTCGAATCTTATTTCAGTGCCGTTTTTAACTAACGGAACTTCTTCGAGGTCGATTAGGTCTAAATAGTTTGTGAAGACCTTTGTAATCGTGTTGTTTAGAGTGTCAACGTATGTGATCTTAATGGAATCTATGTGGTTTTGCTGAACCGGTATGTAGGTCCCATTAATAAGAACTGAATCCGGAACGTCTTGTGAAGTAACTTCACCCAGCGAGACTTTCTTTAAGACCCATCCACGGTGAGGGTCGTTTATATCACCTTCTCTTACGAAAAGAGCTTTTCTTCGAGCGAGGTCGTGGAAGTTTTTACTACGGGTAAAAACGGTATCGCTGTCTGGTTCATAGTAAACTATGTTGAAGAGTCCGTAAATGTGGTGTTTTATGGTTACCCATGCTGTGTCCCTTTCGATTGTGATATCTTTATTTGAGCTTACGGAGAGAATTTTTCTCCACCATCCTACAATTAGAGCGGGTTCTTTCGTATTGGAAATATTGAAGGTATCGGGTATTAACGAGGCATCCTCGTACTCTCTTTCAAAACCGAGGTCTACACTGTAGGTGGTATTGATGAGTTCGTCAATGGCTTCTTCGTCTCTCAATTCTTCTATTCTGGTGCAAGAAGAAGCGAACATTGACATGATTATAACTATTGGTATTAAGTACCTAAAATTTCTCATAACTCACCTCCTAATATACCTGACGATAAAGGTTTCCATTTTGTTCAAATCACTTTTTAAAAACTGTCTCCAATTCGCTCTTAACACTTCTTAAGTATTCAAGAAGATTTCGGAAGTCCTCGGGAATGTCAACCTCAAACTCAACGTTCATACCTTTTCCAGGGTGATAGAAGGATAGCTTCTTAGCATGAAGAGCCTGTCTGTCCATAATTTCAAGAACTTTTGCTACATACTGGTTTAATTCCGAAGGCACTACACGGAAGATTTTTCTTACATCCCGTCCAGAATATACCTCGTCTCCCACAACAGGATGGCCAATATATTCCATATGAACCCTAATCTGATGGGTTCTTCCCGTCTCTAAGGAAATTTCGAGTAGGGTAGCTAAGTTTCCGAAGTTTTCTAAAACTTTATAATGCGTTATTGCACTTCTTGAATTGAAAAAGGTTACCGCCATTCTTGTCCTGTCAACGGTGTGTCTTCCAATAGGTGCATCTATAGTCCCTTCTGGACCTACAATCCTACCCCAGACGATAGCCCAATAGATTCTCTTTGCAGTTTTTTCTTCCATTTGCCTTGCCAGGCTTCTTAGGGCTTTTTCACTCTTTGCCACTACTAAAAGCCCTGTGGTGTCTTTGTCAAGTCTATGAACAATTCCTGGGCGGGTTTTATCATCAATTTTAGGAAGTTCTTTATATTTTGCTACAAGTGCATTGACAAGGGTGCCGGTGACATTCCCCCTTGCTGGATGGACTACCATCCCCTTTGGCTTATTTATAACAATTATATCTTCGTCTTCGTAAATAACTGGAATGGGTAGGTCTTCAGCAATCACTGGCAACTTTTCCTGAACGGTAAATTTTGCGAAAATGTGGTCGTTTGCCTTTACCTTGTAACTGGGTTTTTGAGGTTTGTCGTTGACAAGAACCTTACCTTCTTTTATCAGTTTTAATACCTGTGAACGCGATAATCCAATACCGCTGACAACAAGATATATATCAAGACGAGTACCATCCATCTTCTCAGAGACCACTCTTTCGAAAATCTTTTCCATTGTGAGAATTTTAAAACACTGAATGCGTTTATTCTAAGGACATCTAAATGTTACCTTCTTTCTGGTATGACTTGGTTTGCCTTTTAACTAATTTTTCAGGTGAGTTGTTAAGTTACTTTTATTTTTGCTCCCAATGTGCTAAGCTTCCCACTGAAATCCTCGTATCCTCTCTCTAAGTGTTCTAACCCGAAAACCGTTGTTTCCCCTTCAGCTATTAGACCTGCAAGGGCAAGTGCGGCAGCCCCTCTGAGGTCATTTCCTGTGACTTCAGCTCCTGTTAGTTTACTTACACCTTCAACGAAGGCCATTGGTTCAATCACCTTTATGTTGGCTCCAAGTCTTTGTAATTCAAAGGCATGGGCGAATCGATTGGGGTAGATATTTTCCTTTATCATGCTGGTACCTTTTGCTATCGTGAGCATGCTCATAAACTGGGGTTGCATATCGGTGGGAAATCCCGGGAAGGGTTGAGTTTCAATTTGAAGACTTTTGATATCTTTATTTCGCCTTTCTACTTCTAAAAAGTCTTTCCCTCTATTTATAACTGCCCCTGCTTCTTTTAGTTTCAAGATGACAGGTTCAAGGTGTTCGGGTATGCAACCCGATACCCTTACATTTCCGCCTGTCATAAAGCCAGCCACAAGGTAGGTACCCGCTTCGATGCGGTCCGGTATGATTTCGAACTCTGGAACTGGTTTCAATTTTTTAACACCTTTAATTTGTATAACATCAGTCCCTGCCCCCTCTATTTTGACACCAGACTTTGAAAGGAATTCCGCGGTTGCCACCACTTCTGGTTCTTGGGCACAGTTGAGAATTGTTGTTTCACCCTCGATCATTGATGCGGTTGTCATCAAATGAATTGTAGTTCCCACGGATTTAAAGTTCAATGGAATTTCGCATGGGTTTGGTTTCTTCAGCGTGGCTTTAATGTACCCACGTTCTACGGTGAGTTCTGCGCCGAGGAGTGATAACCCCTTTATATGAAAATCCACAGGCCTTGGACCAAAAGCACATCCCCCCGGAAAAGAGACTTCTGCTCTTCCAAATTTTGCGAGAAGTGGGCCGAGAACATAAATGGAAGCCCTCATCTTACTAACAATTTCGTAAGGCGCAGTGTAATTACTGATAGCAGATGGATCAACAATAAGCTCGTTATGCCCCTTCCATTCAACTCTGGCTCCCAACAGTTTTAGAAGCTCTATCATTGTGAAGACATCCTGGACCCGTGGTACGTTTTTCAGTAAAACGGGCTTGTCATGAAGTATAATGGCTGACATTACAGGAAGGACAGCATTTTTCGCTCCCTGGGCTTTTACTTCGCCTTCAAGACGCACAGGTCCGTATACTTTGATGTACTTCATCAGGAATAAAGTTTAAGGCTTTAAATGTGAAATTCGACGATGTCTCTATCTTGGAGTTTGTAATCTCTTTCTACCCGTTGTCCTCCAAATTTTGTTGAACCCCAAACTTTTGCATATTTAAGCTTCTTTTCAAAGTCTTTATGAATTTCTCTCGCTGCATCGAGTACTGTACTGCCTTTCTTTAGAATCAGGGGATCTTCAAGAACGGGCTGTTTTCCAGGCTCTTTTGTATAAACTCTTATAATGTCCAGCTCTTTAAAGATTTCTTTCTTAACTTCTTCTGTGCCCGTTCCGTAAAGTGCAGAGAGGGGAAAAGTAATAATTCCATATGTCTCTTTAAAGTGATTTTCCAAATATTCCAGATGTTTTGTGTCCTTGGCAAGGTCAAGTTTGTTTAAAATTATTATTGCTCTTTTTGTTATAGGTCCAAAAAGTTCATACTCTCCTGTACCTGTCCCCTTCAGGGTAATGTTTCTTTCCGATAGTTTTTCTTCAATAAAAGTAAAATCAAGGACAGGGTCACCTTCAAGGCTCAGGACAATGGCCAAAAGGTCTGCGTTTCTTATCAGCTCAAAAATCCTGTAATCATTTTCCTCTTTTAGAGGTGGAGTATCAATCAGCTGTATTTTAATATCTTCAAAGTCCATCATGGCAGCGTGGGGCTGTTGTGTTGTAAAGGGATAATCTGCGGTCTCAAAATTTGTATTACAAAGGGCGTTGACAAGGGTCGTCTTTCCTGAATTGGGTAGACCCAGAAGGATTACCTGCCCGGCTCCTTCCTTTTTTATGTACCAGTGTGCACCAGTCCTTTTACCCTTTTTCTGGTTTTCAAGCTCTTCTTGAAGCTTTGAAATCTTTGCTCTAATCTCTGCCTGTAGCTTATCAGTACCTTTATGCTTTGGCATTACTGCCAACATCTTTCTGAGTGCCTGGATTTTTTCTTCAATAGTTTTAGCGTTCCTGTACTCTTTTTCGGCCTCGAAATATTGTGGCGGTAAATTTGCAGGCATATTAGAATTATAAGAATAGGGATTGAACTTTTCAAAAAATATACAGTACACGACTTGTTTCTCGGTCGTTTGGAAGTTTTGTTTTCGGAGAATGATGAGAAATGTCCGGGAAGGCTTATTGCAAATCTTGACATTTTACCAAAATAGAAGTAAAATTGGAGAGGGGTGAGAGATATGAATTTTAAAAAGCTTGGCTTTATTATAGCATGTGCAGTTTTAGTGTATGGTTGTAAAAAAGACCTTGGTGCCCCACCTGAGATAAAGTTAAACCAGTTAAAAAGTACTTATTACGGTATTGCTCTTGAATTTGAAGTCGTTGACGAAGATTTTGAGTATTCGAAGTTGTATTTAAATGGTAATTTTTACAAGAGGTATTCGAGTAGTTATGTGGTGGACACCATCAAGGGGGTGTTACCGTTCAATTCGTATAACATTAGAATTGAAGCCTTCGATGAAAGGGGAAATATTAGACACAAAGAGTATCCCTTTACTTTTGCTCCGCCTCCTTTAACTTACTGGAACGGTTTTTGCACCTGGACCGTTGAAGACGTTAACTTTTGTTGGACACCCTTAGCTGGAGCTGAGTGGTTTGAATTGCAAATTTCAAGATCTTCTTACGAGTGGGATTTGAATCTCGTTCTTGATACTTTGATTAGTGACACCTGTTTTACTTTTCGTTTTAATGAAAGGGGTGGTTTTTATTGGAGAGTGAGAGGCCTAAAAGGGTCTATTCAGGGGGAATGGAGTGAAATCTTGTACTTAAAAGTAGTTGATCTTACAGCTCCTGGTCTTAAGGAACCAATCAATGATTCCTGTTGGAAAAATGAAATTGTGAATTTTAGCTGGTTTGAAAAGGAATGTGCAGACCAATATGAGATACATCTTTCTTCTGACAGCTTGTTTATTTCTGTGATTTTAGATAGTATCACTTCTGGCACGTCAATATCCTGGCCTTCGGAGAATAGACTGGGAAGATTTTACTGGAGGGTAAGAGCAGGTAAGGGTTCAACCTGGACACCATGGTCTGAAACAGGAACGTTCGACATTATAGAAGTCCCATCACCTCCTCAAGTTTACAATCCCGCAGATGGGAGTATGTTCTGGAACAGCGAGTATATTCGGTTTAGCTGGAATAGTGTGAGTGGAGCTGAAGGCTACGATTTAGAAGTATTTAAACCAGGCTATGGTAGTATTATAAGCGTATATACTCAATATAACTATTACAACTGGACTCCCGGATATTCCAATACAGGCGAGCTAAAGGCCAGGGTCAGAGCAAGGAGAGGAACAATTTATACCCTCTGGTCTCTTGAGGTAACTTTTACTTCACTTGATTCTAAACCCGTTGTGTTATCGCCGCCTGACAATTACCTGCACTGGAATGCTGAGACACTGATCTTTGGCTGGAGGCACGTTCCTATGGCTGATTCATACAGAATTCAAGTCTCTGAGTTTTCGGACTTTCGAAACTATTTAATAGATAAAGCTGTCACAGACACTCAGTTCAGGTGGCTTCCTTTGAGCTTTAATGGAAAGTTTTACTGGCGGGTAAGAGCGGAGAAGATAAATGCAACTGGTTTTTTTTCAGATGTTTTAAGCTTTTCCTTATGTCCCTTCGAAATTAGCTCTTATGCAGCGTATGGTTTGGAAGATTTTTATAAAAGTGGAAATCTAATTTATTTAGTTTCCAACTCTTACGCCGGGTTATTATCACAAGGGGCACTTTCGGTTGTAAATTTCTCCAACCCACAATCACCCGTCTCAATTGCAAATTATTCCGAAAATGGTTCCTTCTCGACAAAATACGTTTCGGTCTCGGTTAACGGGAACTACATATTTATAGCTGACAGCATTTGGGGACTCAAGGTTTTCGAGTTTTCTGGAAATCAGATTAGAAAGGTAAGCTACTTAGAGTTTTACCCGAGTTCCACTTTTTCTGTTTTCGCGAGTGGCAATTTTCTCTATGTGATTCATGGAGGTCCATCTTACAGAACCCTGACAAAGTTTGACATTACTGATCCTAATAATTTGCGTGTAGTGGGCAGTGTTGATATTTCTTACGCAATAAGCGTTTTCGTTAGTGGCAATTATGCCTATGTATCGAGGGGACAGTCTGGTATTACTATAGTGGATGTAAGGAATATGAGTATTCAAACAACTCTGGATACTCCTGGCTATGCGACTAATTCATATGTGTGGAGTAACTATCTCCTCGTTGCCGATGGTTCTAATGGCCTTGTTGTGGTTGATGTCTCAAATCCACAAAGTCCATCTATTGTGGGAACTTATTCGGGGATTAATGTGAAATCAGTCTACGGTTATGATGGTGCTGTTTTGACCACGGGAACTAATAACTTTATTTCCATTATAGGTTTAAGCAATCCACAAGTTCCTAATTTGCTGGGTTTCTACAGACCCAATAGAAATGGCATTAAGATTGTGAGTAATGGAAATTATGCCTTCACTTCCACAGAAGATTACATCTATGTATTAAGACTTAAGTAGACGTTGTTTTGCGATGTGGAGTATTCCTCAGCCATAGAGCTGATTTTACTTTACTTTTCCTATAAAATAATCTCAAACAGGAGAGGCATTATGTTTAGGACCTTTGAAGATATTGTTGCACTTGCGAAGAGAAAGGGAAAGAGAAGAATAGCTGTTGTTGAGGGTGCATCAGAGGAAATTGTTGAGGGTCTAAAGCTGGCTAAGGACTTGGCTTTTCCTATTTTAATTGGAGATGAAGATAAGATTAAGAAATTTGTTGAAACACACGGAATTTCAGAGTTCGAAATAATAAGTTCGACCTCCCCCGTAGATTCTGCCTTTAAGGCCTGTGAACTCGTAAAAAAGGGAGAAGCAGATTTCGTAATGAAGGGTAAGATAGACACCCCGACTTTTTTACGAAGCCTACTTGATAAGGAAAAAGGTATTAGGACAGATAAAGTATTTTCCCATATAACCCTTCTTGAAATTCCTAACTATCACAAATTAGTCTTCCTCACCGATGCTGGAATGAATATCAGGCCGGATCTTAAAATGAAGATCAGTATTCTTCAAAATGCCGTTGAAATTATGAAGATCATGGGCTACGAGGAGATAAAGGTGGCTTTTCTTGCCTCCCTTGAAACTCTCCATGAAGATATGCCTGAAACTGTTGAATTTGCCGCGATCTCGAAACTTCAAGATAGGAGTTTCTTTAAAGGAGTTAAGGTATACCTTGATGGACCGATGGGTTTTGATATAGCGGTTTCAAAGAGGGCGGCAGAGCTAAAAGGCGTTACTTCTGTCGTAAGCGGTGATGCAGATTTGTGGATGGTCCCGGATGTAGCATCGGGTAATATCCTTGCAAAGGCGTTGATATATATTGCTAAGGCAAAGGCTGGTGGGTTAATTTACGGTGCGAAAGTTCCAGTAGTACTTCTCTCAAGGGCTGATGAACCAGAGCTAAAGTATTATTCCATAGCCTTTGCAGTAGCAGCCTGTGGATAGGTATTACATAAAAATTTGCAACTCTACAAATGATACAGCTAAATTTTTTATTGAGAGTGGTGTAGAAATTCCTTTTGTGGTTATTTCTGAAGAGCAGACGAGGGGAAGGGGTCAGCAGGGGAGGAAATGGATTTCCCAAAAAGGTGGCCTTTATTCTTCCTTTGTGTTAAAAAGAATTGATTCAAAAAGGGCTTTAATCATTGGTGCTCTTGCCGCTTATAAAACTCTTATAAGTTTTCTTCCGGTAAAAATTAGGTTTCCTAATGATATTCTCGTAGGGAAAAGGAAAATTGGGGGTGTTCTTGTAGAGCAGACTAGTGGAGCGACAATAATAGGTATCGGTATTAACGTAAACCAAGAAGCGTTCCCTGAAGAAATAAAAGGAATTGCAACCAGTTTGTTCCTCGAAACAGGAGCTAAGAAGCCTGTATCGGAAATTGCAGACATTTTAATTTGTGAGGTTGAGGACCTTGAGAGACTGGATTATGAAAAAATATTTCAGGAGTACTATAAGGTCGTATCTCTTCGTGGAAAATGCTTTTTGCATTTAAGGGGCGGTCGAGAGGTGGCGTGTGAGATAAAGGACATAGATGAGGAACTGGATTTAGATACCACGGCGGGTTTTTTTAATTTTAATGATATTGTCTGGATCGAATGGATTTATTGATTTGTGTTGATGTTGGTAATGTTAACATTCATACAGGGCTTTTTATTGATGGGAAACTAATTCAGGCTTTTGATGGTCTGCCAAAACTGGTGGACCTCCGAGAGGCTAAGGCATTAGTTTATAGTTCAGTTTCTTCGAGGAATTTTAAGAAATTAAGCGAAAGGCTGTTTGAGGCCCAATATAAGGGTAAAGTTTTGCGTTTATCTTCAAAAACTCAGAAATTTTTAAAAGTTCACTATAAGAATCCCTTTCAATTAGGTGATGACAGGCTGGCGCTGGCTTATTATATCTGGAGAAGGCATGGCAAGGGCCTTGGAATTGATGCGGGGACTTTTATCAATATTGAATGGGTAAATAACCAGACCCACTATCCAATAGCAATATTTCCGGGTCTTAAAATCCTCGCCGATAGCTTTAAAAAAGGGACGAGGCTGAAAAGTTATTCTTCCATAATCACTTACGAACTTGCTAAAGGCGAGCGGTTTTTGGGTGAAAAGAGTATTAGGAATTATTCCCGTTTCTTTCCAGAATCTTCAGAAGATTGTATTATAAAAGGTATTGTTGATGCGTTGAAAGGTCTTGTTGAAGGCGCAGTTAAATTAACGGGTGAAGATAGGGTCATCATAACTGGTGGGGACGGTGAAATTTTGAGGAATATAACAAATATTGGTGAATATGAAAAACATGCTGTTTTATGGGGACTTTACTACTTTTTCCAGCTTTCAGAGAGTTCCTCAAATTTTTGAAATCTTCTTATTATCTCATTTTTCAGTTCTTCGATCCCCATTTTCAGTTTTGCTGAGACAAATAGGGCGTCGGGATAGTTAGACCGCAATCTTTCTATAACATTTTTTTCTATTACAAGGTCGGTTTTGTTAAAAACTTTTATAATCGGTTTGTCGCCACATCCGATATCGCTTAAGACAGACTCTACGGTCTGAATTTTTTTATCTATTGGTTCGTTAGTAATATCAATTACGTGGATCAGCACATCTGCTTCCCTTGCAACTCCAAGTGTAGCCTTAAAGGAGGCAATAAGGTGATGGGGGATATCTTCAATGAATCCTACCGTGTCTGAAACTACGACGGGTTTGGGGAGAACTTTCTGATACATGATCCTTGTCGTGGCATCAAGGGTAGAGAAGGGTTTATCTTCAACAGGGAGGTTGGATTTTGTGAGGAGGTTCATTATAGAAGACTTCCCTGAATTGGTGTAACCTACAAGGGTTACTTTGTAAATCTCCCGTCTCCTGCGGTAGTGGAGCTCTCTTGTTTTTTCAATCTCTTCCAGCTCTCTTTTTAGGTGATTTATCCTATCTTTAATTTTTCTCCTGTCTACTTCCAGTTTCTTCTCGCCGGGGCCTCTTGTTCCTATGCCTCCACCGAGTCTTGAAAGGTCAATACCCTTACCTGCAAGCCTTGGTAATCGGTAAAGCAGTTGAGCCAGCTCAACCTGGATCTTTGCTTCAAGGGTTTCGGCGTGTTGGGCGAAGATATCCAGAATCAATTCCGTTCTATCTATAATTTTGCACTTGATTATTTGCTCCAGGTTTCTTACCTGTGAGGGTGATAAATCCTGGTCAAAGATTACAACATCAATACCAAATTGCTCGCAAATGTTTTGAATTTCAAAGGCTTTTCCCTTCCCTATGAGATATGCAGGATCGTAGGAAGGCCTAATTTGGAGGATTTTTTCAAAAACGTTTGCACCTGCTGCTTCTGCAAGCTTTTGAAGTTCTTCAAGACGATCCAGTTCATGCCAGCGTTCTTGAGAAGAGGTACAGACACCTACAAGAAGGGCTTTTTCAGGCTTTTTTTCAGAAATTGAATACATCCTTTATAAGTTCGCTAACATGTGAAATGTACCTGATTTCCAGCTTCTCAGTTATATCCTTTTTCATTTCTTCAACGTCTCTTTTGTTTTCTAATGGAAGGTAAACGGTGGCAATGCCATATCTTTTAGCTGCCAGAAGTTTTTCTTCCAGACCACCCACAGCAAGCACCTGACCCGTGATGGTTATTTCTCCAGTCATCGCGATGTTACTTGGAACCTTTTTTCCAGTCAAACTGGAAACCATTGCGGTTAATATTGTAACACCAGCGGAAGGCCCATCTTTGGGAATAGCACCTTCTGGAACATGCAAGTGGAGGTCTAACTTGTTGTAAAAATCCCTCTCAAGTTCAAATTCCTGGTAATTCGCTCTGATGTATGTAAGAGCTGCTTTTGCAGATTCTTTCATCACATCTCCCAGTTGTCCTGTTAATTCGAGTTTTCCGCTTCCTTCCATCTTGGCAACTTCTATTCTTAAAATGTCTCCACCATACTCTGTCCAGGCAAGGCCGTAAGCAACGCCTTCTGGAAGGGTCTCATTTAGTTCTCTCAGTCTGTAACGAGGTGGACCTAAGAATTTTTCCAGATTTTTAGCAGTAACCGTTGTCTTTTTGGCTTTATCGGCGTAGTTCTTTGCCGCTTTTCTGGTTATTTTAGCAATTTGTCTTTCCAGTTCTCTCAAACCAGCTTCTCTCGAGTATTCATTTATTATTCTGTATATTGCAGGTCGCGTTATTTTTAAAGTATCTTCAGGAAGGCCAGCAGACTTTATCTGCTTGGGAATTAAAAACTTCTTTGCAATGTGATATTTTTCGTTTTCCAGGTATCCTCTTATGGGGATAACTTCCATCCTGTCTAAGAGCGGTTTGGGGATGGTATATGTTGTGTTGGCGGTGGTAATAAAGAGAACTTGAGAGAGGTCGAATTCAACTTCTAAATAGTGATCCTGGAATGATTTATTTACCTCAGGGTCAAGAACTTCCATAAGGGCAGCCTGAGGGTCCCCGCGCCAGTCCTGACCCACCTTGTCAATTTCATCTAACAGAAATACAGGGTTCGAACTTCCCGCTCTTCTTATTTGCTGAATTATTTTACCCGGCATTGCCCCTACATATGTCCTTCTGTGTCCTTTTATTTCCGCTTCATCCCTCAAACCACCAAGAGAAATTCTAACGAATTTCCTGTTTAGGGCCCTTGCAATGGATTTTGCGAGAGAAGTCTTTCCAACACCGGGAGGACCTACAAAACAAATTACCTGACCCCTGATTTCGCCCTTTAATTTTAGCACTGCTAAATACTCCAGAATTCTTTCTTTTTGCTCTTCAAGTCCATAGTGGTCTTCATCAAGAATTTTTCTCGCGTTGGAAATGTCCAGATTATCTTCAGTGTAGATACCCCAGGGCAGGTTGATAAGCCAGTCGAGGTAATTTCTGATCACTGCTGCGTCAGGTGAGTTCGTAGGCATCCTCCTTAGCTTCGCTACTTCACCCAGGGCTTTTTTCTTAACTTCTTCTGGCATTTTGGATTGCTGGATTGTCTTTTCGAGATTTTCATATTCATCTTCTTCTGTGACCCCGAGTTCTTTTTGGATTTCTTTCATTTCCTGCTGGAGAAAGAATTGCTTCTGATATTTTTTGATTTCCTCAGATACCCTTGTTTCAATATTAATTTTCAGGTTAATGAATTCGATTTCCCGTATTAAAATTTCTACAAGTTTCTTCAGTAGCTCTTCCAGGTTATTTATTTTAAATAATTCAATCTGCTCACTGAATTTTAGCCTGAGTGCAGTCAGCACTCTGTATGCAATGCTCCAAGGATCTTGTGATTCATCGAAGACATTGAAGGCGGTTTCGGGTACGGTTTTAACGTACTCAATGTATTTTGCAAAATACTCCCTCAGAAGCCTCAAATATTTTTCTATATCTGGGGATTCTGGAACGACGGGTTCTATCTCCTCGTAGTAGGCATAAAATGTGTCATCTTGGTAAACTAAATCGACAATTTTAACTTTTTTCAGACCTTCAACAACAGCCCTAATTGTCCCATCGGGCGGTGCCAGATGCTGGAGAAATAGTCCTATCGTTCCGTATTCCAGTATATCGGAAATGCTTGAAGGGATTTCCTGTTCAGGATTTAATTGGGCAACGAAAATAGCTTGCTTGTTCAGGGTAAGAGCTTCTCTTGCCGCTTTGAGAGAGAAAGGCCTCCCGATAATTACTGGAGAAACGACGGAAGGGTAAATTATCAGTTCTCTTGTTATTACTACAGGAAGTCTGTTTTCCATAGCCTATTAAAAGCTCTCTTTTCTTTTTTTGTATTCCGAAAATATAATTACAGGTTCTTTGCCAGAGGTTATGACCTCTTTATCCACTATTACCTCTTCAATGGGTCTTTTTTGCCTCAGAGTAGGTAATTTAAACATTGTTTCAAGAAGCGCTTTTTCGATGATATTTCTCAATCCTCTTGCTCCGGTTTTTGTTTGAATTGCTATATCAGCAATGGCTTCGAGTGCATCTTCTGTAAATGACAATTTCACATTTTCCATTTCAAAAAATCTCTGATACTGCTTTATTACCGCATCTCGAGGTTCTGTAAGAATCCTGATCAGTTCTTCCTTTCCAAGGGAATGAAGTGGAACGATAACGGGTATTCTTCCAACAAATTCTGGCAGGAAGCCGTATTTTATCACATCTTCAGGCTCTACCTTTGATATTATCTCGTTATAAGTTAATTTGCTTACGTCTCTTTGAATTGATTTAAAGCCCATTTCTGTAGACCCAAGTCTTGACCTTATTATGTCTTCAATTCCAACAAAAGCACCGCCGAGGATGAAAAGAATATTTGAAGTGTCAATCTGGTAGGTTGGCTGTTCAGACATTTTTTTGTTTGATTTCATAGGAACGTTTACTACATGACCTTCAAGGAGTTTAAGTAGTTCTTCCTGAACGCCTTCACCCGAAACATCTCTACCAGTGGTATGTTTGTACGCTATTTTATCAATTTCGTCCAGATAGACGATTCCATATGAAGCCTTTTCAATATCCCCGCCCGCGTTTTGAATGAGCCTCAGGAGAATCATCTCTACATCTTCACCCACATACCCCGATTCAGTTAAAGAAGTCACATCAAAGATTGCAAAGGGAACATCCAGGAGTTTTGCGAGGGTCTTTGCAAGAAGCGTTTTACCGGAGCCGGTGGGTCCGATAAGTAGTACGTTTGTCTTCTGTAATTCAATGTCTTTTTTAGGGTTTAAGATCCTTTTATAATGATTGTAGACTGCAACAGAAAGGACTTTTTTGGCAAGCTCCTGTCCTATAACGTAGTCATCAAGGTAGGCCTTGATTTCTTCAGGTGTTGGGAGTGTAAAGGTTTTAAATTCTCTCTTTGTCTTTTCTTCATCGCGTATGATGTCATAAGCAATTTTCACGCAATCTTCGCAGATATATGCATCAATACCTGCAATTAATCTCAAGTTTTCTGATTTTGGTCTTCCACAAAAGGAACAGTGAATGTGTCTCTCTTTCGTTATTTTTTTCCTGGGCATTTTACTTCTTTTCCTCCTTACGGCTGTAAATTACCTCGTCTATAATGCCGTATTCCTTTGCTTCGAGGGCTGACATAAAGAATTCTCTATCGGTATCCTTCTCAATTTTTTCAATGGGTTGCCCTGTGTGCTTTGAGAGAATATTGTTTAATATATCTCTCATTTTCATAATCTCTTCTGCGTGAATTTTTATGTCAATAGCCTGTCCCTCAACTCCGCCCCAGGGTTGGTGGATCATTATCCTGGAGTGTGGAAGGGCATACCTCTTGCCTTTTTTACCTGCAGCAAGGAGCACAGCCCCCATAGATGCGGCCATTCCGACGCATATTGTAGCTACATCAGGTTTTATGTATTGCATCGTATCGTAAATAGCGAGACCTGCAGTCACTTCGCCCCCTGGGGAGTTTATATAAAGGTTAATGTCCCTTTCAGGGTTTTCTGCTTCAAGGAAAAGCATCTGGGCAACTACAAGGTTGGCCACATGTCCATTTATCGGCGAACCGAGAAAAATTATTCTATCTTTTAAAAGCCTTGAGTAAATGTCATAAACCCTTTCACCCCTTCCAGTTACCTCAATAACGTAAGGAACGTATTGATCAATAACTTTCTTTATGTCTATGCTCATTCTATAATAACCTCCACTTTAACGGCATTTTTTAAGTTTTCCATAGCCTTGTTTCTTAGTATCTCGTCCACTACATCGTCCATCAAACCACGTTTTTCCAGTTCTTTCCTGTAAGTTTGAGAGTCCATACGATAAATTTTTGCCTTTTCTTCAATGGCTTTGGTTATTTCTTCCTCCGTGGCCTCCAGACCTTCCTGGTCAATATAGTTCTTTAAAATTATCTCTTTTTTGACAAGATCTTCAGCGATTCGTCTAAATGAATTTCTGACTTCTTCATTTTTGGGATCATATCTAAAGCTTTGAGCAATTCGTGTAATTTTTTCTTCAACTAATGAACGGGGCAGCTCGAACTGAACCCTATTATATATTTCGTCTATGATTTGCCATTCCAATTCATCTTCGGAGGCTTTCTCGTTTTGTTTAATCAAATATTCTCTTATTTCTTCCTTCATCTTTTCAAGGTTTTCGTAACCAAGGCTTTTAGCAAATTCGTCGTTCAGTTCTGGTAGTTGAAGCTCTGCTACTTCTTTAATTACGTAAGTGAGCTTTATCGGTTTGTTTTTATCTTGATCAATAAAATCGATTTCCACTGTATCGCCCTTCTTCTTGTTTAAGAATTTATCAAGGACATCAGGGTTTATGGTTTCAGGGGAAATTTGAAGGGTAAGATTAGGTCTGGTTTTAGTAACTTTGCCGTTTTCTATCTCCTTGTAGTCTACGATAAGGTAATCGCCTTCTTTGCTCTCTCTGTTGACAGGAACAAGCTTGCCGAGTTTCTTCTGATATTTTTCAATTTCATCTTCTACGTCAATTTCTGATACTCTCTTAATTTTTTTCTGTACTTTTATAGAACCGAGATTTGGAAAGAGAAAGGTTGGGATTGCCTCATATTCTACCGTCACCGTTATACCATTTTCATCGTCCTTACGGTCTTTGATGTAGATTTCAGAGACTACTTCTTCTTTCCTTGCCTTAATTTCGTCATAAATTTTGGTTTTGATAGCTTCATCCTGAGCATCCAATAGAATTTCCTTTTCGTAGACTTTCCTTACCAGTTCCAGAGGGGCTTTTCCAGGTCGGAATCCCTGAATTTTGGCTTTCCTCTGATAGATCTGGGAAATCTTGTCAATATTGGCTTTAACTTCTTCTTCCGTGATTGTAATGGTCAATTCTCTCAAAGCCTTTGGATTGACGTTTCCAATTAATTTTGCCATTCATACCTCCAAAATGTGTTCTTTGTTTGTTTTTATTATAATTTGAAAGCCTCGGAAAGTAAAGGAATACAATGGGTTCTTTAACGGAGCATTAGGGTGGCTAAGGCTAAGTAAACACCTGTTCCAAGAATGTCGGCTAAGGTAGTGATTAGAGGAGTGCTTGCCGATGCGGGATCCTGCCTGAGTTTGAGAAAAATGAATGGTAGGGCAAGTCCTATAAGGGATCCAAGAACAACGTTAACAAACATTGCAGTGATTACAACCTTAGCGATTTCTGCCCCACCCCTTAGGAAACCCATGAGAGAGATTCCCAGTGCCATAGTAAGGCCAAGAAGGCTTGCAACGAGGAATTCCCTACCAAAGAGTAATAGCCAGTCCTTTGGCTTTACGGTGCCAAGGGCGAGGGCTCTTATAAGCAGCGTAGCTGCCTGAGAACCCGCGTTTCCTGCTGTATCAATAAGTACGGGAAGGAAAGAGACTAAGATCGCATATTTTGCAATAAGTTCTTGAAAACCTGCAATAATTCCCCCGGTTGCTAAGTCCATTATTAAAAGAAACACCAGCCATTTAATTCTACTTCGGTATACCTCTGAAATAGGTACTTCTTTAAGATGGGTGAGAAATTCTGCGCCTACTACTTCTGGACTAACACCTGATATTTTTGCAAGGTCTTCTGTTTGCTCTTCGTCAAGAACGTCGATCATATCGTCAATAGTGACGATTCCAAGGAGAATGTTGTCCTTGTCAACTACGGGCAAAACGTTGAGATTATACTTTTTCATTATTTTGACTGCTTCTTCCTGGTCAGTATAAGCATCTACATAAACAACTTGTCCATCCATTAATCCTTCAATTTTTTCAGTTGGTTCGGCAAGTATTATGTCTCTCAATGTTATATCGTCTATAAGGTGTCCAATTTGATCTACTACGTAAATAACATCGATAGTCTCCGCTTCTTTTCCATATTTCCTGACGTGCTCTATCGCCTCCTGGCAGGTCCAGTGAGACCTCACGGCAATGTAGTAAGGTGTCATCAATCTTCCGACGGTGTTTTCAGGGTATCCCAGAAGTTTTAAAGTAACTTTTCTTTCTTCCGGGGAAAGGAATTGAAGGAGTTTCTGAACTATTTGTCCAGGTAATTCTTCAAAGAGTCCAGCCCTGTCATCTGGTTCAAGTTCTTCTATAATTGCTCTGACTTCTTCGTCAGCAAGTTTGTGAATCAATTGCTCTTGAACTTCAAAATCCAATTCACTGAAAACCTCGACCTGTAGGTCTTTTGGAAGTAATCTAAAGACGATTATTTTGTACTCATCTTTAAGGGACTGGATTAAATATGCGAGATCTTGGGGAGGCCATTCAGAAAGGGCGATTTTTAATTCGTGCCAATTTTTCTGTTCGATGAATTCTTCTACATCTGGAAGTATAAACTCTATGAATTCGTTCCTTTCGAGCATCCTCCATCGTCCCTTAGTGCATTCAAAATTATACCTCATTAAGTTCAAAACTTCAAATCCTACAAATTTTATAGGGCTTGAACGCATTTTCACAAAGTTGTATAATTAAGATAGTTCTATGAAGATACGAGAGATTGTTGAAAAAATAGATGGCAAAATTATTTCAGGCCAAGATAAGTTGGATGTGGAAGTGGAAAGGGGTTTCGCCGCTGACCTCCTTTCTGATGTTCTTGCATTGACTGAAGAAAAAGCCTGTTTAATTACTGGAATAACTGGTCCCCAGGTAATAAGGGTTGCGGAAGTTTTGGATATACCACTCATTATAATTGCTAGGGGTAAACAGCCTTCAAAAGCGCTTGTCGAAGCAGCGAAACTTTCCGGCATACCTGTAGTATTAACTCAAAAAACAGTCTTTGAAACCTGTGGAATCTTGTATACGAATGGAGTTAAACCCTGTAAAATTAAAATACTTCAGGGTGGTGAAGATACAAACACTTGTTTAAATGTTGACTAAATGGGTAACGAAAAGGTCAGATTGGTCTATAGAATAAAGGCGATGGATCTCGCAAATGCCGGTGCTGCCTCCTCGCACGTAAAAAGCGAACTTCAGAAATACGGTATTGAAGAAGAGGTTGTAAAGAGGGTAGGTATAATATGTTTTGAGGCGGAAATGAATATGATCCTTTATTCTGTTGGAGGAAAACTCAAAGTTGAAGCCAACAGTAATTCAGTAGAGATTTTTGCTGAAGATAATGGCCCTGGGATAGAGGACCTTGAAAAGGCTATGCAACCTGGTTATTCCACTGCGCCCCCTTGGGCACAGGATTACGGCTTCGGTGCAGGTATGGGATTTCCCAATATGAAGCAGAACTCTGATGTCTTTGAAGTGGAATCTGCACCGGGCGTAGGGACAAAGATCCACGCAATAATTTACAGGAGAAAAGAAAATGAAGCTAAGTGAAGTTGTTAAAGTAATGGGTTTGAAAATATTCAACCCCGAAGTGGAAGGCTGGGAGATGATTGAGGTGTCCTGGGGATATGCCTCAGATCTCCTCTCTGATGTGATTGCTGGACTTTCTAAGGATGAGCTTTGGGTTACCATTCAAAGACACCTCAATGTTGTTGCCGTTGCGAAGTTAAAGGATGGGGCTGGAATTGTTATAACAAAGGGTATAATTCCTGACGATGCTACGATAAAAAAAGCGACTGAGGAAGGTGTAGTTTTACTTGGAACTGAAATGAATACCTTTGAATTTTGTGGAAAACTTTACAATTTACTTAAATACGGTGAAATTCGGTAGATTTATGGCAGATTTTCATATTCACTCAACTCTCTCCCCTTGCGGGAGCTTAGAGATGTCTCCCAAGAAAATCGTTGAATTTGCTTTGGAGAAGGGGATAAATTTTATCGCCGTTACAGACCACAATTCTTATGAAAATTCGATACAGATTTCTAAATTTGTTGAGAGAAACCTTATTTCGGCACTTTACGGGATGGAAGTCCAGACCTCTGAAGAAGTACATCTACTTGCCCTTTTTGATTCTATTGAAAATTTAAAGGGGTTTGGAGAAATCATTTATGAACACCTGCCTGATATTCCTAATAATCCTGAATATTTTGGGGATCAGGTAGTTGTAGATGAGGATGAGGAGATAATCAGGTTTGAAGAGAAACTTCTTGTGAATTCTATTACTTTGAATCTGGATGAGGTGCTGTCTCTGATTGCTCACTACGGGGGTATCTCTATTCTTTCTCATGTCAACTCTCCCCATTTTAGTATCGTTTCACAACTGGGATTTATACCCGAAAATCTTAACATTGACGGTGTAGAGGTTATTTATAACACAGAACCTTCCAGACTAAATGATAGAGAAATTCCAGGTATTTCAAACTATCCCGTGGTAACATTCTCTGATGCCCACTACCCTGAAGAGATAGGAAGAGGGTATGTGGTGTTTAATATTGCAAAGCCCACTTTAGAAGAGGTAAGAAAGGCTTTGAAGGGGTTAGATGGTAGAAGTTATGAAGTTTATGGTGAAAAAGGGAGGATTTTATGAAACTTCACATACCTGAGGATAACCCACAATATCAGATGTTGAAAAGGGATATTGCAAGGTACAAGAGAAAGCCTGGTCCCTTGATTCAGGTTTTACATAGGGCCCAGGAAATCTTCGGTTACCTTCCACCGGAAGTTCAGTACTTTGTAGCAAAGGAATTGAATGTTCCTCTTTCGCAGGTTTACGGCGTTGTTACGTTCTACAACTTTTTCCGGACAGAACCTGTCGCTAAGCACGTGATTAATGTGTGCATGGGTACTGCGTGCCACGTAAAGGGTGCAGAGGCTATTGTGAAGGCTATTTCGGAAGAACTTGGGATAAAAGTCGGAGAAACCACAAAAGATAAATTCTTTACCCTTTCCACAGCGAGGTGTTTTGGTGCTTGTGGGCTTGCGCCCGTGATAATGATCAATGAGGATGTTTTTGGCAAACTAACACCAGAAAAGGTAAAAGAAGTTATAAGAGAATATAGGAGACAGAAAGAGACGGAAGGAAAAGAGGAGCAGAGCGAGGTTGCTGGCTGAGCTCTCCATGCATATAATGGATATCGTCCAAAATTCGATAAGTGCAGGTGCCAAACTTGTAAGGGTGAGATTAGAACAAAACTTTTCCCTTGACACATTGACCATAGAGATCGAAGATGACGGTAAAGGTATGACAGCAGAAGAAATTAAAAAAGTCCAGGACCCATTTTACACAACTAAATCCTATAAAAAAGTGGGACTTGGAATTCCACTGTTCAAACAAATTGCGGAGCACTGTGACGGCAGTTTTGAAATTATAAGTACGCCTGGGAAGGGAACGTTAATAAAAGCAAAATTTAAAATGTCCCACATTGACTTGCCCCCCATCGGTAACATGAGAGATACAATTATCGCCCTTGTTGTTGGAAAACCTGAAATTGATTTCTTATTTGAAATCTATAAGGATGGCGTGTCCTTTGTACTGGACACACGGGAAATTAAAAAAGAACTTCAGGATGTGCCCATAAACCATCCTGAAGTAATTAGATTTTTAAAAGAATACATTGACGAAAATTTGAAAGCAATGGAGGTAGTATCATGAAGTTGGAAGACCTTAGAAAAATTAGAGAAAAAGCTGAAAAAGAGCTCAAGTTAAGGGAAGGTAAGGCGAGAGTAAAGATTGTAGTAGGGATGGGAACCAGCGGCATAGCTGCTGGAGCCAGAGAAGTTTTGAAAGCATTCATTGATGAGGTTGAGAAAAGAAACTTGCAGGATGTTATTGTGACGCAGAGCGGGGAAAAGGGACTTTCTTCCCATGAGCCAATAGCAGAGGTCTGGGAAGAGGGTAAACCAATTGTGGTTTACGGAAATCTTACACCTGATGCAGCGAGAAGGATTGTGGCCGAACATATTGTCAATGGAAATCCTGTAACGGAATACGTAATAGAGGTCAAGGAGGCATAAATGCCAAAGAGGCTTGATATCCTTGTTTGTTCTGGTGCCGCCTGTATATCTAATGATAGCACCACTATCAAGAATAAATTACAGGCGGTGTTGAAAGAACACAATCTCGAAGATGAAGTTGCGATAGTTGAAACAGGCTGCATGGGACCATGCGAGCTCGGTCCCGTTATGCTCGTTTACCCCGATGGTGTTTTTTACATAAAGCTCAAAGAGAGCGATGTTGAAGAGATCGTTAAGGAACACGTCATTAAGGGAAGACCGGTAAAACGTTTGCAGTGGACTACACCTGAAGCAAGAAGGATTGTTGAAGAGAAAAAGCAGATTCCCTTCTTCGAAAAACAGCTTAAGATAGTACTTTCTAACTGTGGTAAGATTGATCCAGAAAATATTGAGGAATACATTGCCGTTGGTGGATATGAAGCTCTCGCAAAGGTTCTGACTGAAATGACACCGGAACAGGTTATTGAGGAAATGATTAATTCTGGCTTAAGGGGGAGAGGCGGTGCCGGTTTCCCAACAGGAATAAAGTGGAAAGTGACAAGGGAATCCGCTGGTGACGAGAAGTTTGTTGTTTGCAATGGTGATGAGGGTGACCCAGGTGCCTTTATGGATAGAGCAATTCTTGAAGGTGATCCCCATTCTGTAATTGAAGGTATGGCAATTGCTGCCTATGCTATTGGAGCGAAACAGGGTTATGTTTATGTGAGAGCAGAATATCCCCTTGCAATAAAGAGGTTGGAAAAAGCCATTCAGCAGGCGAGGAAATACGGACTTCTCGGAAACAATATTTTTGAAACTTCCTTTAGTTTTGATATAGAGATAAGGATTGGTGCTGGCGCCTTTGTCTGTGGAGAAGAGACAGCACTAATTGCATCAATTGAAGGGAAACGAGGTCAGCCAAGGCCAAAACCTCCGTTCCCAGCACAAAAGGGTTTGTGGGGTAAACCCACTTTAATCAATAACGTGGAAACTTTCGCAAATGTAAGGCATATAATCCTTAATGGATCTAAGTGGTTTGCCAGCATTGGAACGGAAACCAGCAAAGGCACCAAGGTATTTGCCCTCTCCGGAAAGGTTAATAATACAGGGCTTGTTGAGGTTCCAATGGGAATTACCATAAGAGAACTCGTTTTTGATATAGGTGGTGGTATTCCTGATAACAAAAAGTTTAAAGCGGTTCAGATAGGGGGACCATCAGGTGGGTGTGTACCTGCAGAATATGCTGATACTCCAATTGATTATGAGTCGCTTAAAAAACTTGGTACGATAATGGGCTCCGGTGGTGTAATTGTTTTGGATGAAGATACCTGTATGGTAAATCTCGCTAAGTTCTTCTTAGATTTTACAGTGGAAGAGTCCTGTGGTCAGTGTGTACCTTGTCGGATTGGCTTGAAACATCTTTACGATATTCTTGATAGGATAACTAAGGGTCATGGTAAGATGGAAGACCTTGAAACCCTTGAAAAACTTGGGGAAGAAATAAGGAGAACCTCTCTCTGTGGACTTGGTCAATCTGCGCCTAATCCTGTCCTTTCAACATTGCGCTATTTCCGGGATGAGTATATTGAGCACATCAAGGATAAAAAATGCAGGGCAGGTGTTTGCCAGTTTGAGGTAAAAGAAGAGGAAGTTTCATTGGAAGAAAAGTTAAAAGGCATCATTTAATTTGGGGGGACTATGACAAGGGAAGAAATTTTGAACAAATACGGAAAGTCAAAGGACAACCTCCTTTATATTCTGCATGATATCCAGGACAATAATCCCCGGCATTATCTGACGGAGGAGGATCTAAGAGCAGTTGCGAATTGGTTAAACCTCCCTTACAGCTATGTTCATGGAGTTGCTACTTTTTACAGTATGTTCAGCTTGAAACCCCGGGGAAAATACATAATCAGGGTATGTGAGTCACCCACTTGTCACCTTATGGGTTCCAGCGACGTGATTGTGGAGCTTGTTAAAACCCTCGGGATTGGGATCGGAGAAACTACAAAAGACGAACTCTTTACCTTAGAGCTGACTTCCTGCATAGGTGTGTGCGGTGTTGCACCTGCCATGATGATCAATGAGGAAGTTTATGGCAATCTAACTCCCGAAAAGGTCAAACAAATAATCGAGGAGAAAAGGAGGGAGTCGAAATGAAGATAGCAAGAATGCATGTTCTCCTGCCTGTGGACCCTGATACGGTTCTTGCGGGTGTAATGGAGTTTCAAAAGGCCCTTCTTGAAGAACTGAGAAAGAGGAATCTGGAAGAGGAGATTAAAGTTTTAGAGACTGGATCGATTGGGATTACGGGAAAAGGCATTCTGATGGTAGTTTACCCTGAAGGTATTTACTATGCTAATTTGAAGGTCACTGATATACCGAGAATTGTTGAGGAACACTTCTTGAAGGGAAGACCAGTTAAGGATTTACTTCTTGGTGAAGTACCTGCAAGATTTGTGAAAAAAGAAAAAGTTGGCCTCACAAGGGAACAGAAAAGGGTTGTTCTCGAAAACGTGGGCATTATAGATCCTGAAAACATAGACGATTATATCGCCGCTGGTGGTTATGAAGCGTTAGAAAAGGTTCTCACTTCGATGAAGCCGGAGGATGTGATTGAAGAGATTAAGAAATCTGGTTTGAGGGGTAGAGGAGGTGCAGGCTTTCCAACGGGAATTAAGTGGGAATCCGCTAAGAAGGCTCCAGGGGACGAGAAGTTTGTAATTTGTAATGCTGATGAAGGGGAACCCGGAACATTTAAGGATAGGTTGATCCTTGAAGGCGATCCTCACAAGTTGATTGAGGGAATGATTATTGCCGGTTATGCGATTGGTGCTGAGAAGGGGTACATATATGTAAGAGGAGAGTACGAACTTTCCATAAGGAGATTGCAGAAAGCCATTCAGGATGCATACAGTTATAACATCCTTGGTAAAAATATTCTTGGGACCAATGTGAATTTCGACTTGGAAATAAAGAAAGGTGCCGGTGCCTATGTATGTGGTGAGGAAACGGCCCTCATTGAATCTCTTGAAGGAAAGAGGGGTCAACCGCGTAACAAGCCTCCTTATCCGGTTACTCATGGTTTATGGATGAAACCTACGGTAGTTAACAATGTAGAGACTCTTGCTAATGTTCCGTCCATAATCAAAAACGGTGCCGAATGGTACAGGACAATGGGTACAGAAAAATGCCCGGGGACCAAAGTCTTCACAATTCTTGGACATGTAGTTTACCCTGGGCTTATAGAAGTGGAGATGGGAACTCCTCTAAGAGACATAATCTTCAATTACGGTGGTGGAATAAAGGATGGCAAGAGATTTAAGGCTGCGCTTGTGGGTGGTGCAGCGGGTGTTTTTCTACCTGAGAGTTTACTGTCCGTGAGAATGGACTTTGATAACCTAAAGCAGTATAGTGCGGTTCTTGGTTCTGGTGCGATTCTCGTTATGAACGAAGATACCTGTATGGTGGATATGCTCTTTTCCATAATAAGGTTCTTCAAACATGAATCGTGCGGTCAATGCACCCCCTGTAGGATCGGCACTTACGAACTTTATGCTCTAATTAATAAAGTCAGGGAAGGAGAGGCAAAGGAAGAAGACTTAGACAAAATGATCAGCCTCTCCGAGGCGATGTTTAAATCATCCTTCTGCCCACTTGGGCAGTCTCTGGTTATGCCAGTAAAAAGTGCAATTGAAAACTTCAGAGAAGATTTCTTAGCACACCTTGATAAAAATTATAAGTGTGAAAAATGTAGGAGGTAATTTTATGGCAGAAATGGTTAAATTATTTATAGATGGTAGAGAAGTAGAAGTTGAACAAGGTTCAACTATCTTAGAAGCTGCCAAAAAAGCAGGAATTCACATTCCTACCTTGTGCTACCATCCTGATCTTCCACCCACCGGTGCTTGTGGCGTTTGTGTTGTTGAGATAGAAGGCTCTCCAACGCCAAAGAGATCCTGCTGTACACCCGTTGCTCCAGGAATGAAAGTCACTACAAACTCGAAGGCTCTTAGAGAAGTGAGAAAGACAATTGTTCAGCTCTTACTTTCTGATCATGATGTTACCTGTCCAACCTGCCCTGCCAACGAGAAGTGCGAACTTCAGTCCTTGGCAAACTATCTCGGTGTGGATATGAACGGACTCCCGGCAATACTTGAGAGGAAACCAATCGATGAAACAAGTATATCTATTGTTAAAGACCCCAATAAGTGTATTCTTTGCGGTAGATGTGTTATTGTTTGCAATGAATTACAAACAGTTTCTGCTATAACTATAGCGAATAGAGGATTTGAAGCAGAGGTAGACACATTTTTCTCCCAGGGACTTGGGAATAGCCCTTGCGTGAATTGTGGACAATGCACTGTCTTTTGTCCCACTGGTGCCCTCAGTGAAAGAAGTGAAATTGACCTTGTGTGGGACGCACTTCTTGACCCAGACAAAGTTGTTGTAGTTCAGGAGGCTCCCTCTATAAGGGCTACGTTGGGTGAGGAATTCGGTATGGAGATTGGAACAGTTACCGTTGGAAAGATGTATGCTGCTTTAAGGAAGCTCGGTTTTGATTACGTATTCGATACGAACTTTGCAGCAGATTTAACAATTATGGAAGAGGCCAACGAGCTTGTTGAAAGGATTAAAACCGGAAAACCATTACCTCTTATTACCTCTTGTTCTCCTGGTTGGATTAAATTTATGGAAACCTTCTTCCCCGATCTTGCAGAGCACGTTTCAACCTGTAAATCTCCTCAACAGATGTTCGGCGCCCTTGCAAAGACTTATTTCGCTAAAGAAGCAGGTATTGATCCTTCAAAAATCGTCAGTGTTTCAATAATGCCGTGCACTGCCAAGAAGTTTGAAGCGAGAAGGCCGGAGATGAGAGATTCCGGTTATCAAGATGTGGACTACGTTCTCACAACGAGGGAGTTTGTGAGGATGCTGAAGTCCGCCGGTATAGATCTGAAAGAACTGCCGGATGAGAAGCCCGATGAGCTGATGGGAATGTACTCCGGTGCTGGGACTATCTTCGGGGCGACTGGTGGAGTGATGGAGGCTGCAGTTAGAACCGCATACTGGATGATTACAGGTAAGGAGCTTGAAAATCTTGATATAACCGCTGTGAGAGGGATGGCGGGAATTAAAGAGGCGGAGCTTGACATAAATGGGCTTAAGGTTAAAGTTGCTGTTGCCCATGGTCTTGGAAATGCAAGAGAACTTTTGACCAAAGTAAGAAAGCAAATAGAAGAGACTGGAAAGAGCGAATATGCATTCATCGAAATTATGGCATGTCCAGGTGGCTGCGTGGGTGGCGGTGGACAGCCTAAGGGAAGCACCTTTGCAATGAGGGCCAGAAGAGGTGAGGGATTGTACAAAGAAGATAAATCTTTACCGATCCGCAGATCCCATGAGAATCCAGCTATAAAGAGAGTTTATGAAAAGTTCCTTGGTAAGCCAGGTTCTGAAGTTGCACATAGGTTACTTCACACTTATTATTACAAACGTTGTGATCAAACTGGATGCACACTCGAGGCTGTAACAGAAAAACATGTTGGACATCATTAAGGAGGTGAATTATGAGTGACAAATGGGGAATAAACACCATAACAATTGCAATGACGGACAACGCTTATGCTTTAAAGATACAGGACATTCTTCATCGCTACTCGGACTACATTTATGGAAGAATTGGACTACCATCTAAATGTGCGAGATTTTTTATCATATCAGTGATATTTTTAGGAGCAGAGGAAAAGGCGTTAGAACTTGTGGAAACTATAAAAAAGGAAGTTCCGGAAGTAAGAGTGGGAATTAGCAGTCTATAAAGAGTAGACCGCTTCTTCCCTACTCTGAGGGGAGGGGAATACCTGAACCAAGGAGGGGAAAATGGAAAAACTAAGCGAAAATTCGGATAGATTAGGTTTAATAGGTATTTTTGTAAACAATAAAGAGGCTGTAAAGCCTCTCCAGGAAATTATTTCCGCCTATTCTTCAAAAATTCTTGGAAGGGCCGGTTTTAACGTTCCAGAAGCTACCGTTATTGTTCTCCTTTTTAAGGGGAATACCGACGAACTTGGTGCTTTTACAGGCAAAATTGGGAAAATAAAAGGGGTTCAGGTAAAAACCCTTTTAAAAAAAGAAATTTAGGGGGTGAAACAATGTTACAAGTTGAAAGTTGGGTCAAAAATAGGATTAAAGAAGATGAAATTGAGAAATATCTTGAAGATGGTAGAGATTTTATTAACGACGAAGAGATCTGGGAAAAAATAAATCGTCACAAGAATCCGGATAAGAACTGGATTAAGGAAATTTTTGATAAGGCTTTGCGAATCGAAACCTTAACTCCTGATGAGACGGCGGCCCTTATAAACGTTGAGGATGAGGACCTTATAGAGGAGATGAGGCAGGTAGCGCATAAAATAAAGAAAAAAGTTTACGACAACAGGATAGTAACCTTCGCTCCTCTTTATTTAGGAGACTATTGTGTCAATAATTGCCTTTATTGCGGGTTCAGGAAAGATAATAGAGTTATAAAAAGGAAGGTCCTTACGGAAGAGGAGATTAAAAGGGAAGTTGAGGTATTAGCAGGGGAGATCGGACACAAACGGCTAATTACAGTATACGGTGAGCATCCTACTATGAACGTTGATTATATCGAAAGGAGTCTGCAGCTTATTTACGATGTAAAGGTGAAGGTAAGGAACGGTTATGGTCAGATTAGAAGGTGTAACGTCAATGCGCCTCCTCTTCAAATAGAGGAATTGAAAAGACTTGTGGAAGTAGGAATTGGAACCTACCAGGTCTTTCAAGAAACGTACCATCACGAGACCTATGAAATGGTTCACCCGAAAGAAACTATAAAGGGCAATTACCGCTGGAGATTGTACTCTATGCACCGTGCATTAGAGGCAGGAGTGGACGATGTTGGGATAGGTGCTCTTTTTGGACTTTATGACTGGAGATTTGAGGTTATGGGGCTTCTTTATCATGCAAGGGAACTTGAAAAAAAGTTCGGTGTGGGACCACACACGGTTTCTTTCCCTCGACTCGAGCCAGCTGCGAACACACCCTTTGTTCAGGAGACGAAGTACAAAGTTAGTGACAAAGACTTCGAGAAGGTGATACTGGTCTTAAGGCTCGCCATACCTTACGCTGGAATGATTCTAACGGCAAGGGAACCCAAGGAGATAAGGGATAAACTTGTGCATTATGGAATTACCCAGATGGACGCATCAACGAAAATAGGCATAGGAGCTTACAGTGACCGCTACACAGAACAAGAACTGGAAAGGCAGCAGTTCTTAATAGGAGATACCAGGAGCCTTGATGAGCTTATCAGAGATTTGGCAAAATTTGGTTACATTACTTCCTTTTGTACAGCGGGATATAGATGTGGGCGTACCGGCGACCTTATAATGAAACTTTTAAGAACTGGAAAAGAAGGACAGTTCTGTAAATTAAATGCTGTTCTAACCTTTAAAGAGTGGCTTCTTGACTTTGCCTCTGATGAGACTCGAGCTATAGGTGAGAGGCTAATCGAAAAAGAGCTTATGGAGATAAAAGAAAAAATGCCCAGAGCCTACGATAAGGTTCTCGAATATTTGAAGAGGCTGGAAAATGGAGAGAGAGACCTTTTCTTCTGATGTCATGCTTGACTTTTTAAAGGAGATCAAAGGGAAGTATCAGACTGGGGGTATTTGGATCTCAAAGAGGTTGGGCAGGCGCTGGTCCTTTTATATTGGGTTTGAGCCCGAACTAACTTCTCCTCCCTGTTTCCTTGAAATAGACAATGATTTTGCACTTTTTTGCGAGGATGACACCTTATTAAGAAAGGATTGGGAATTGATCAGAACGAAACTTAGGGAGATGTTGTATGAGAGTCGAACGTGACCTTCTTGGTGAAAGAGTTTTAGCCGACGATGTTTATTACGGTATTCAGACTCTGAGAGCATTGGAAAATTTCCCCATTTCGGGTTTTCGCTGGCCTTCTATATTTATAAAAAGTTTTGCTTTGGTTAAAAAGGCATGTACTCTTGTCAATATGGAGCTCGGTTACCTTGACAGAGATAGGGGAAATGCGATCGTCAAGGCCTGCGATGAACTTATCGATGGTAAATTGCACGATCAGATAGTGGTTGATCCATTTCAAGGAGGTGCTGGAACGTCGACTAATATGAATTTCAATGAAGTTATCGCCAATAGGGCCCTTGAACTTTTAGGTAAAAGAAAAGGAGAGTATGATTATGTTCATCCTCTTGAACACGTAAACAAACATCAGTCCACAAACGATGTCTTTCCCACTGCCTCAAAGGTTGCGATCCTCTTCGAGCTTAAAGAACTGGAAGCAGAGATTGCCCGTTTGCAAGAAGTCTTTCAAAAAAAGGAAAGTGAGTTTCGGAACATAGTTAAACTTGGAAGAACGGAGCTTCAAGATGCAGTCCCTATTACCTTAGGTATGGAGTTTAGTGCTTACGCAGAGGCAATTGCAAGAGATAGGTGGAGGATCTTTAAGGCACGGGAACGCATAAAAGTTGTAAACCTTGGAGGAACTGCCGTTGGTACTGGACTTGGAGCACCCAGAGACTATATCTTCAGGGTTACAGATGTTTTAAGGGATTTAACTGGGCTTAATATTGCACGCTCTGAGAATTTGGTGGATGCTACTCAGAATCTTGATTCATATGTAGAGGTTTCTGGGCTTTTAAAGGCTTATGCAGTAAACCTTCTAAAAATTTCCAGTGATCTGAGATTCTTAAGCAGCGGTCCGGATGGTGGAATCGGAGAAATAAGACTACCTGCTGTTCAGCCTGGTTCTACTATAATGCCCGGTAAGGTGAATCCTGTTATTCCCGAAGCTGTAGGCCAAGTTTCTCTGAGGGTGATAGCCAATGACGAAATTGTGAGTTACGCGGCGGGACTCGGACAGCTGGAACTCAACCAGTTTCATCCTATTTTAACCTATTCCATGCTTGAAAGTCTTATGATTCTTAAAAACATTACCAGAGTTTTTGCTGAAAGGTGTGTAGAGGGAATCACCCCAGATGAAACAAAATGCAGAGAATATGTTGAAAAAAGTAAGACCATTGCTACAGTTCTGGTTCCAATTTTTGGATACGAGAAGGTAAAGGAGATCGTCGAAGAGGCGAAAAGGCGGGGTTGCACTGTTATTGATGTGTTAATACAAGATAAGCTTATGGACGAAAAAAAAGTAAGGGATCTCTTAAGCCCTAAAAGGATGTACAAACTCGGATTTACGGAGGAGGATCTTAATGAGTTTAAGTCTTAAAGAGGTTAAGGAATTGTTGTCTGGAAAAGACGATAAATGGCTCTTTTCTGAAGCAGGCAGAATAAAGGAGAGAGTATTCGGCAAATCTGTGTTCATGAGGGGTGTTATCGAGTTTTCTAATTACTGCCATGATAATTGCTTATACTGTGGATTGAGATGTGAGAATAGGAAGTTAGAAAGATACAGAATTCCCTTTGAAAAGATTTTACAGGTGACTGAAATAGGGTATTTTGAAGGTCTTAGAACAATAGTTTTACAGTCTGGAAACGATTACTTTTATAAAAAGGACAAGATCTCCAAGTTAATTAGAGAGATACTCTCGCGTGTTGATGTTGTAGTAACTTTGTCCTTGGGAGAGCGAAGTTACGAAGATCTTGCAGAATGGAGAGAAGCAGGTGCGGAGAGGTATCTAATAAAAGTTGAGACATTTGACCCGGAGCTTTATAGGAAATACCGTCCAGGAAGGAGTTTGGAAGAAAGAATTAAAATGATTTACTGGCTTAAAGAACTCGGCTATGAGGCGGGTTCTGGAATTATTGTGGGACTACCAGGGCAGTCGATTGAAAGCTTAGCTATGGATTTAATGAGGTTGACAGAACTTGAGTTGGAGATGATCGCTGTTGGCCCGTTTATTCCACACCCCAATACCCCACTTGGAAACTACCCAGCTGGAAGCCCACTCATTACATTGAGATGCATAGCTATATTGAGAATATTGAATCCATATGCAAATATCCCATCTACCAGTGCCCTTGCCTCAATTAACGATTACAGTGAGTTTTCAGAGTCCTTAAAAGATTTGTTGGGTTTGACATTCTTAGATTGGCGAGCTGCCGGCCTTTTGGTAGGTGCCAATGTATTAATGCCCTCTATTACGCCCTCAGATGTAAGGGTATTATACAATATCTATCCTGGCAAGAACGTTAGATGTGCCTGTACAATAGAGGAGGTCAATTACTTGAGACAGATTGTGGAATCATGCAATTTAATGGTTGAGATTTCTAAGGGCTATTCACCCAGGAGGTTTTATGCAAAAGGCTCCTAAGGGAGAGAGATTGATAATCGTATTACTGGGCAGAAGAAATGTTGGTAAATCAAGTTTGATAAATGCCTTGGTGGGTCAGGAGATTGCCCTTGTTTCGGATATTCCAGGTACTACAACTGATCCTGTGGATAAACATTATGAGCTTCTGCCCTTGGGTCCCGTTACTTTCTACGATACTGCTGGGCTCGACGATGTCGGCGAATTGGGTGAAATGAGGATTAAAGCTACCAGGAAAGTTTTAATGAAAGCCGATTTAGCTCTTCTCGTTACAGATGAAAGAGGATTGGGTGAGGAAGAGTTCAAAATTATAAAAGAACTTGAGGAAAAGAAGATTCCGTTTATTCTCGTTTTTAACAAGAGGGATCTAAGTGCACCACGTCAAGAGGACATAAATTTTTGTACTTCAAAGAGTATACACTTTGTTTCTGTCTCGGCAAAAAACGGTGACGGTGTATTGAAGCTGAAAGAACTGATTATCAAACTCGCGCCTGATTATTTGAAAAGGGAGCAGGTGCTGGTTGGGGACCTTATAAAGGGAGGAGACATAGTTATTCTCGTCGTTCCGATAGACCTTGCGGCTCCTAAAGGCAGGCTTATTCTCCCACAAGTACAGGTTTTAAGGGATATTCTTGACAATGATGCTATCGGTATTATCGTTAAGGAGCGGGAACTGGAAGAAGCCCTGCGCTCGCTCAATAAGAAGCCTGCGCTTGTAATTACTGATTCTCAAGTAATTTTGAAGGTTGCTGGTGATGTACCGAAGGACATTTCTCTTACCACTTTTTCCATACTTTTTGCCCGGTACAAGAGTGGCGACCTTAAAACATTGGTGGATGGACTTAAACAGATTGACAAACTGAAAGATGGCGACAAGGTTTTAATTTCTGAAGCCTGCTCTCACCATGTACAGGCTGATGATATCGGAAGGGTTAAGATACCGCGCTGGATAACTCAATATACTGGAAAGGATATAAAATTTGATGTGGTTTCAGGTAGCGATTTTCCTGATAACCTTGAAGATTATAAGCTTGTTATTCATTGTGGTGCTTGCATGTTGAATCCTTCTGAAATGAGAAGTAGAATAAGGGAGTGTTTGAGAAGAGGCGTACCAATAACAAACTACGGTGTAACTATTTGTAAAGTCCAGGGAGTTTTGGAGAGGGTTTTGAAACCCTTTGAAAAAAACGGGGAGGTTTTTAATGAGTAGGTTGGTTAAAATAACAATAGATGGTAGGGAAATAGTTGCTCCCGAAGGGGAGCCTGTATTAAAGGTAGCAAAGGAAAACGGAATCGATATCCCATCTCTGTGTTTCTTAAAGGAGCTATCTCCCAGTGGGTTATGCAGACTCTGTATAGTTAAGGTTGAAGGCAGATCGGGAATGGTGCCCTCCTGCCTTTTGACCGTTCAGGAGGGGATGAAGATCACTGCTTTTGATGAAGAACTTGAGAACACCAGGAAAATTCTGCTTGATAATATTCTTTCTGAACACAATGATGATTGTATAAATTGTGATAGGGATGGTAATTGCGAATTACAGGATCTGGCTTACAGGTACAATCTTGGAAGAGATAATAGGATGTTTGCCTCAATATGGCAGGAGCTCGAGAGAAAGATTGATGCCTCTTCACCAGTACTGTATTACGATTCCTCCAAATGTATAAAATGTATGCGTTGTATAAAAGCATGTGCTGAGCTTCAGGTTAAAAATGTTTTGAGCTTTGCTGAAAGAGGTATTGAATCTTATGTGGTTGCGGGGCTTGGCAAGTGGTCCGAATCTGAATGTGATGGCTGTGGTCAGTGTGTCCAGGCGTGTCCGACCGGAGCACTGGTAGAAAAGTGGGAGACTTACGGAGTTAAAGTCAGAGCAAAGGATGTGGACAAGAAAGTGGTTACTACATGCCCTTACTGCGGTGTTGGGTGCCAGCTTGAGCTTTGGATCAAAGATAACAGAATTGTAAAAGTTCTTGGTGCTAATGAGATTCCAAATGAAGGAAAAACTTGTGTTAAGGGCCGCTTTGGGCTTGATTTTGTCCATAAACCTGATAGATTGACTAAGCCTCTTATTAAGAAAAACGGTAAATTTGAAGAAGTTGAGTGGGATGAAGCCCTTGACTTTGTTGCCAAAAAATTGACCGAAATTAAAGAAAAATACGGTCCTGATGCGATTGCAGGCCTTGCCTCTGCAAAATGCACTAATGAAGAAAACTACGTATTCCAGAAGTTCATGAGAGCAGTTATTGGGACTAACAATGTGGACCACTGTGCGAGGCTCTGCCATGCATCAACGGTAGCAGGACTTGCGAGAGCCTTTGGTTCTGGTGCGATGACTAATTCTATTAAAGAACTTGAGTACGCAGATGTAATCCTCGTTACGGGTTCCAACACTACGGAGACACACCCAGTCATAGCCACCTATATAAAGAGGGCTGTAGTCTTCCACGGTGCGAAGTTGATTGTAGTAGATCCGAGAAAGATTGATTTAGTAAAATACGCAACCCTTCACCTTCAGCAAAGAAATGGTACTGATGTTGCGTGGATTAATGGGATGCTGCACATAATTTGGAAAGAGAAGCTTTACAATGAGGAATTCATTAAAAGCAGGACCGAAGATTTTGATTCAATCATACCGATAATTGAGAAGTATACCCCCGAAAAAGTCGAAGAAATTACTGGAATTCCAAAGGAAAAACTTATTGAGGCAGCCAGGCTTTATGCCAAAGCTGAGAAGGCGTCAATAGTTTACTCCATGGGAATTACCCAGCACACAACCGGGGTTGATAACGTTCTCTCTCTTGCAAACTTGGCAATGATAACTGGTCATATAGGTAGGGAATCAACGGGTGTAAATCCTTTGAGAGGTCAAAATAACGTCCAGGGTGCTTGTGACATGGGAGGTCTCCCCGATGTGTATTCAGGCTACCAAAAGGTTGTAGATGAACAGGCAAGGAAGAAATTTGAGGAGGCATGGGGCGTTAAACTACCTGATAAACCGGGACTCACAGTTGTAGAGATGATGTATGCGGCTACCGAAGGCAAAGTTAAGGCTTTCTATATGATGGGTGAGAATCCAATGATGTCGGATCCAAATATCCCTCACGTAAAAGAAGCACTGGAGAAGGTAGAATTTATAGTTTGCCAGGACATTTTTATGACAGAAACCACCCAGTTTGCCGATGTTATTCTCCCTGTGGCTTCCTTTGCTGAAAAAGAGGGAACTTTCACTAATACAGAAAGGCGCATATTGAAAGTTAATAAGGCAATAGAACCACTTCCCGGAATCAGGGCAGACTGGGAGATAATACAGGAAATCGCAAGGAGAATGGGTTATGAAATGAATTACGCTTCATGGGAAGATATTCTCAGAGAAATCAACAGACTAACACCAATCTATGGTGGTATAACCCCGGAAAGAGTTAATAGAGGTGAAAAACTACAGTGGCCTTGCCCAACGCCTGAACATCCTGGAACTCAGTATCTCCACAAAGAGAAATTCTCTCGCGGTCTTGGGAAGTTCCATCCCGTAGATTTTATTCCACCTGCTGAGCTCCCCGATGAAAATTATCCCTTTATATTATCTACAGGAAGAATGCTTTATCACTATCACACTGCGACGATGACGAGAAGAAGTAACTCCCTAATCAAGTATAGCAACGAACCTTACATGGAGATGAACCCCGATGACATGGAAAAGCTTGGTATAAAGGATGGCGAAAAGGTTAAAGTATCTTCTCGCAGAGGCTCTATTGAGATTAAAGCAGTTGCCAGTGATAGGGTATTCCCCGGACTTGTGTTCATTCCATTCCATTTCAGTGAGGCAGCAGCAAATATTTTAACAAATGATGCTTTAGATCCCATAGCAAAAATTCCAGAATTAAAGGTTTGTTCATGTAAAATTGAAAAAATAAATTAAAAAGGAGGTGTAAGTATGGAGTTTGAATGCAGAGCCCCGGCTAATGTAGCGGATCAATTAACAAATGATGTGTGTATTAAAAAGGTAACTGCAAGCTTTACAAAGCTCCTCGTACTCGGTATTCTTGCTGGTGTATATATCGGATTTGGTGCACAGCTTTCTACGATGGTTGGACATGATTTGGCAAAGTATCTTGGAGTTGGTTTCGCGAGGTTCATGCAAGGAGCGGTATTTTCCGTGGGACTAATGCTGGTAGTAATTGCTGGTGCCGAATTATTCACGGGAAATAACCTCATAATGCTATCCGTTCTTGACGGCAAGGCCTCCGTTGGTAAACTGCTTTATAACTGGAGTGTTGTTTATATTGCAAACCTCATTGGGTCCCTTCTTCTGGTTGTTTTAATGTACTGGACAGAACTTTGGAAAATGAACGGAAATCTCGTCGGTGCCTACGCCCTTTCCATTGCAAATTCCAAAGCAAGCTTGGCTTTCCTCCCCGCTTTTGCTCGGGGTATTTTGTGTAACTGGCTTGTTTGTCTTGCGGTTTGGATGGCTATAGCGTCCCGGGACGTAATTGGTAAAATATTTGCGATTTTCTTCCCGATTATGGCATTCGTCGCATCAGGCTTTGAACACTCGATTGCCAATATGTATTTTATTCCTATGGGTATTTTCTTGAAGAACGTACCCGAGGTAGTTAATGCCGCAGTTAATGCAGGCCTCGTTAAGGTTATTGAAGAGACAGGAATGCCTAACCTCACAAATCTTACTTGGTACGGTTTCTTCGTAAAGAATCTTATCCCCGTTACTCTTGGGAACATACTCGGTGGTGCTGGGTTAGTGGCCACTCTCTACTGGCTTGTGTATGTTAGAAAACCAAAAGAGCAAAAATAGAAGCCTTATAATTCTTGCTGGTGGCCAGTCCAGGAGGATGGGTGAGCCAAAGCCCATCCTCCTGGTAAATCAAAAAAGGTTAATTGACTATTCTGTTGAAAGAATAAAAGACCTTTTTGATGAAGTTTTGGTCGTAGTCAAGGAACGGGAGCAATGTATTGAGCCTTTCACCTGCATTTTGGATAATTCTCGTGTATATGCCCCCATTTTCGGCCTTTATGCCGGTTTAAAGGCTTCAAAGAGTTTTATTAACCTGGTTATTGCTTGTGACATGCCTTTTATTAAAAGGGGATTAGTAGAATTTTTACTCGCAAAGGCCGAGGAGTGTATGGCGGATGTAACTGTCCCGTTGGTAAAGGGGTATTTTGAGCCACTTTTGGCTGTTTACAGTAAGTCCTGCATTTATGCTATTGAAAAAGAAATTAAGAAGGGCAGTCTGAAAATTACAGGATTTTATTCAGGTGTTAATCTCGAAGTGGTTCCAGAAGAAAAGATAAGAATTTTTGATCCGGAATTTCAAAGTTTTGTCAATATAAACACCAGAGAAGATTTAAGGGCTTATTTCCGTGATTGAGATAAGAAAAGTAATAAAAGTTTTGGGTGGAAAGGCTGTACCCGTTGATGATTATATTGCGCAAGAAGAGTTTGTTGAAGTTATCCATAGCGGCAGAGTGCTTTTCAGGCACACTGTTTCCCCTTCAGAGCTTTATGAATGGGCAGTAGGTTATCTTTACACTAATCGAGTGATAAAGGATCTTTCAAAGGTTAAAGTGTGGGAAGAAAATGGCAAAATCTTTTTAGATGGAGAAGTTAACTTTGAACCAGGTGCTTTCTGGGGTTTTACCTCTGGATGCGGTTCTTCAGTGGAAAATTTCTGCTTAACTGACCTTCCTGTTCTTGTTGAAGAGAGAGTTTACTTTAGGGTATCAAAGATTTTCGAAATTTTCGAAGAGTTTAATAAGAAATCTGTGAATTTCAAATTAGCAGGATCTCTCCATTCATCCGCGATTTGTGACGAGTTGGGAATAATTTATTTTTCTGAAGACGTAGCAAGGCATAATGCGGTTGATAAGGTTATAGGCAAAGCCTTGCTTGAGGGGAAAGAACTTTCAGGCACCTTTTTACTTACAAGCGGTAGAATATCCAGTGAAATAGTCAGAAAGGCAGTGTTAGTAAGGATTCCGGTAATTGTTTCCCATTCCGCTCCCACAACCTTTGCCATTGACCTTGCACAAACATATGGCCTTACCCTTATTGGATTTCTCAGAGGTAAAAAATGTAATGTTTACTCTCACGATTGGCGTATTTTAGTCTAATAAATCCTCATCCTTTAGAACAGAAAAGTTTTGAGATCGTTGGCATTTCTAATGGAATAATCACTGTTAAAAAAATTGACACTTGACTAAAAGTGGTCTTTTATATATAATAAATACTATGAAGGTTGTAATTCTTCTGCTTTCAATAATAGGCCAGATTAGGGACTCAACAGTCCAGGTTCAGTACTATGGTTATTCATATAGAACAGATGAGTGGTGGGTGTCGGAGGAGACTTACTTTTATGTTTATCTTACTGACGATGATCCACTTAGTTATCCGATTATGGTCGGTTACGATGATGACTGGATCGACGAATGGGGAAGAGGTTACATCCAATTTGACCTTTCTTTTATACCGTCGGGTGCAACTATTCAAAGTGCAGGGTTAAGGTTATATGTGGCGTACGATGGTCAGTGGTCTGATGAGTGGGATGGCAGTTGGAGTTCTCTTTTACTTTACAGTATGGAACAAAACTTAGCAGATTGGTATCCCTACAGCGGAGGTGAAAGCAGTACGCTCTTTAATGATGCATACGATGGCTATCTTTTTGTAGATAATCCTTTTTATGTTGAAATGGATCCCCAGTATAATGTGTACTACCCTTCTGATTCCACGTTCCTTCCCCTTAATCAAGCCTTTGTAGATTACCTAAACAGCCGTTTAGCCCAGGGAATCACATGGGTTGGCCTCGGGATTGTTAAATATGATGAAGAGGGCTCTGACGCAGGAGTCAACTTTTTTGGAGAAAAGACTTACCTTTACGTTTCGTATCGGATGCCAAATCAGCCCGTGTTGTACGATCCACGGGTTGTCCCTGATACCGGCGAAGTTGGTTCCCTTTTTAGTTTCTTAGTTCGTTACTACGATAATTACAACTATCCCCCTTATGCCATCGACGCTGTGGTTTTGAAACCCGATTCTGTAGAGGATACGTTTAGCCTTTCCTTGCTTCAGGGTCAGGCTTATGATGGGGTCTATGGGGTTAGAGTTCCGCTTAGTAACGAAGGCCAATATTATGTTTACTTTTATGCTGTCAATTCCCAAGGAGTGTATTGCAGGGTTCCTGAAAGTGGCTATTTAACTGGACCTTATGTAATGATAGACACGATTTATCTCTATAATCCTGCAGTGAGCGCTGATACCGGAACCAATTCCACACCTTTCACCTTTCACATCGAATATTACTCAAGATTTACATCTTGTGACAGTGTAAAGTTGTTCTACTTCTTATATGAACCCTTTGATTCCACAAAACAGGATACTTTAGAGGTTATGATGGATTTGGTTTCTGGAAGTGGGCTTCAGGGAACCTATGAGAAGACCTTATCTTTAAGTATTGGGCATTATAAACATTTTTACATAGCCTATAACTATAAGGGTGCATTTAAATATCCCGAGACAGATGCACTGGATGGACCAGTTGTTCTACAGAGTGGAGTTGGAGAAACCGTTACTCAGGGAGGTGATTTTGAGGTATTCGATGTGGTTGGAAGATTTGTAGGGAGGGTAAGCTCCCCTTCGGATTTAAAAGCTCTAAACCTTCCCTCTGGTGTTTACTTTTTAAGACAAAAGGGTTTTAAAAGCAAAGTTAAGAAAGTAATTTACTGGAGGTAATTTTATGCAGTGGTTGTTGGTGTTATCACTGTTAAGTGCAATGCAAAATGTCTCCTATAAAGAAAGAGAGGTCAACCTCTCTGGCGGTGTCAAGGGTTCATCCCCGGAAACCGCCTTTGAGGTGTCGACCAAGGCCTTTATAGGAGACACTATCCGGTTTAGTGTTGGTAATGTTCAGATTGCTGCGGTAATCCAAGCTATATCAGGGGATACCATTACAGTTGACGGAATCGTCGTAATGAACAACGTTTTCAACGTTCGCATTGATGACATGAAGATAAGCCTTTCAGCCTTTACTAACGGAAACATAACTGTATATAGCTACGGAAATATTTACGCCGATGGTGGGAACATTGAACTAAATGGTGTAATCATAAGAAACGTCTCCCTCACTCTCAATCAGAGTGGATTTTACGGATACGGAGATGTGGCCTTTGGAGACAGGACTTTGACATTACTTCTTGAAATCGATTCATTAAATAATCTCGTGGCTCACGCAACCTATTCACAGATTACAGTTTACAATGTGGTTCTTACAAACCTATTCCTTCATTTAGAGAATGGAATGATCACCGGTGGTGCTGATGTAAATCTTCTGAGCAATGTCTTTCATCTCAACATAGGATTTAACGGTTACGAACTATATGCTGAAAGCTATGGTAATATCTTCACTTATAATGAGCTGACCATTTATGACTTTTACCTTTTGATCTCGAGTTCTTCTGGCTTTTTCGGCAAAGGAAAGTTTTTACTTTACAACTCCTATGCTGACATTGAGCTGAGTATATCTTCGAACTCTTATCTTGCTATAAATGATGGATACTTTGTAATTCACGGTATAGAGGTCAGTGACTTTACAGGTTATATAGGTAATGGCCTTTACGATATTAGGGGCAAAATCAATATTTATGGTTCTGAATTGACTGTATCGGTCTATTACATTGATAATCTTAACGAGCCTGAGTTTAGACTCTCAGTAGTTTCAACAGAGATAACGATTGGTTCTGTTACTATCTACGATTTGACTTTGATACTCTCTAAGACAGCAGGTCTTTACGGTTCAGGATATGTATACTTTAATAACGTGAGCTATCCTGCAAATGGAAAAGTTAAGGTGTCCTTCTCCACTGATTGGAGTGGAAATGTCTTTATAGGAATTGAAGAGGGTTATGTTGTTTTAAACAACGGGGCAACAATAGAGAATCTGACCGCTTATATCACAAGGGATGGATTCTTTGGTTATGGAACCTACAGGAGTGGAGGCAGCGATGTAACGGTGGTATTCAAGTCTCAGAATGGCAGTGTATTTTGGCAGATTTATGGTGATGCGATAGTCTTCGGAAACATATTGTTGAGACACTACTATGTTGGGTCAGACGGACGGGCCTATGCCTGGTGGATTATTTCACCAGATGATTCACTTTATTTTGAAATAAATTGGGCTCAAAGGTTTGCACAAGTCGTCTACCCTGGTACCTTTATGTACGGTAACGTTATGGTTTACAACCTAACAGGTACTATTTATGCTGATTCCGGATTTATTGGACAGGGTTATGTGAGGATTGGAGACGAGAACAATTATGTTGAGATACCCATTGAATTTAGATCTAATCCCAATGGAAAGCTTTACGGTGTATTTCCCAATTACCTCTCATTGCCTGATGGTCAAGGTATAACGGTGAATATTTACGGTATAAATGTTACTATTACAGAAGATGGAATTACGGGATATGGCCAAGTTAATCTTGAGAATATAAGCTTCTATATTGAATTTACTGCCTTATACAACGGATATGTAGATGCCACCGTAAGAGATGGTTACATTAATCTCGGAAATATTGTAATCAAAGACATTACCATGCATCTTTACCCCTTCACTGCCTCAGGCTTTGTCTACATTCCTGAGTTCCAGGGAGGTATCTATGTGATTTTGAAGGCCAATGGAAATGGTGGTTTGAGCTTTTATGTGCCGGGCTTTGACTTCTACGTGAATGGTTTCCATATTTATGGTAACTTCCAGTATGTAAATGGTGTGCTTTACTTCAGCGGTGGTGTTGAAATGCCTGGGGGCGGCGCAGGTAGTGTAGACTACTTGTATGCGACATCTCGCGGAATAGATAGTTGTTCAATCACCTTGCAGAATATCTATATAAATGGGTTCCGTATTGTCTATGCTAACGGAAGGTTTGCCTCCAATCCTGGCAGAATCATTCTTAGTGGAAACTTTGACCTTTCCAATCTTTCTGGCTTTATCGGCGTCGACAACGTTTATTTCAACAATCTGATGATATCTTCCGATGGAAGGTTTCTCGGGTGTGAGCTTGTTGGCGTTCAGAACTTCCATATCGGTGATTTCTTTGCTTTTTCAGGTGAGTTTGGATTCTTTGAAAATTACTTAGTTATCTACTATGCTCAAATTGACTTTTCCAATCTCTCCAACGTGAATGGAAGGGTTACTTTCCATAATATTGCAATTTCCTATGATGGGCACATAGTGTACGCCTCTGCTATTGGTCTTGATTATTTGAATGTAGGTATTTTCCATGCTTCAGGATGGATATACTTTGTAAACAGTGGAGTAAGTGTTACGGGTAGAGTGGAGCTTGATAATATTGGTTATGCATACGTTGTAGATTTACTGGTCGATGCGGAGGGCAATATTCTTGGTCTTGGAGAGGCAGGTTGCAGCTTTACCATTGGAGGTTATGGATTCACTGGCAGTTTAAGCTTTCCAGCAAATAATAGGATTTATTTCGAGGGAAGCGTTCACCTTCCGGTTTTCTTGAGCGGAGATGCATCAGGCTCAATTCTTCTTGAAAGAACGCCCGACGGCACGGGCGGGGTACTCGGCCTTGGATACAACGTCCTTGCTGGTTCACTTTCCATCCCTGAATTTGAAATGGGCGGTTACCACTTCCTTGGTGGGGCCTTTGCCTTCGATTCGATTGGCGTGGAAGGAACAGCCAGGATAAATGTACCCGAAGTTTGTGAGGTTGAACTGAGATTGTCCTTTAATTGGGATGGTACTTTTAATTACGCTTATCTTGCTGCTACTGGTATGAACATTCCTATCGGTAGTACGGGTCTGTTCATCAATGGTTTAGGTGGAGGTGTTTACCATTACACTACCCCTTATGAATATTGGATGTTTGTCCTTTGGGGCCTTGTATCTGATCCGGTAAGGGCACTGGCTCTTGATGCAACGATTGAAATCACAACGGATGGTAGAGTTTCTGGCCTTGGACATCTCATGATTGCACAATACACATGGGCCACTGCAGGATTTGATGTTTATACAACCCAGGGATATCTTGATGCCTTCGGTTGGCTTGGTGAAGATCCGTCAGAGGGCATCTCTTTTTGGGGGTGCTACATTCGTGGTCAAGATTCCGTGTATTACAACTGGATTAACGTCGATGCCTGGGGTAAAGGGAATCTGAGCGTAAGTGTATGGTTTGTCAGTTTCGATGCATGGTTCGGCTTTGCCTATGACCTGTCGGAATGGCCATTTATATACGGTCCATATTGGAGGCAAAGGTTATATAATAGTGGGATTGGTGCGTCCGGCTTGGCTCTTGGGTATCTGGCGGGGATTAATGTAACCTGGAACCCTGCAAGGCACCGCTTTGACTACGATGTATGGTGGGGTCCAGTTGATGAGCAAAATCCAGGAAACGCTCCCTTTGTAAGCGACATGGTATTTGTAGGACCATATCCCGATTTGGGTCTCGATTTTGATTATGTTGGCGGAGAGCAATATATAAGGCCATATGATACTTATGAGGTTCCCGGTGGATATATGTGGGTTAATACAGGGGCTGATAATACTGGATACTTCGACTTCAACTATTTTGGGAACTCGGGAATTGTATACGTAGGACTCTATATTAATTCTTCTGTGGCTCAAACTGTCTATCTGAAATACGGGATTGCTGGAGAGTACAAACTCTTTGAAGATGGAATAGTCGTCAATTCTGGTAGTAATGGCTATGCACAGCCAGACCAGTTTACACAGCCTTTGAATTTTGACCAGTCTGGGTGGAAATTTGTTATGTTCAAGATAAGGAAGGTATTTAACCAATGGGGTCTTTACCTTAGAGTGACCGATGCTAACGGGAATATCATTGACGGTGTATCATACCAGCCCAATAGACCTGATCAGGTCGTTGATTATCATGATAGAGCACTCTCTTGGGATGTTTATAGGTTCGAGAGGCAAAACAACGTAACCGTTGAAGGAGGAAAGTTCGTCCTGAGGGCAGAGGGTAGGCCTTTGAGATTAACTTACATGAAAGACAAAGTCCACTATCCAAGAATTGACTTTCCTTCTTTCAAAGTTAACTTTATGCTAAATGGTGTTGCAAGGAACGATTCAACCCTTATATTGATGACCGATTCTACACTTCAAAGGTATTATGGCGTTCTCTTCTACTATCCTTCCAAGGGAGACTTAATTGAGGGTGAAATCCTTGGTGCAGGCGTAAAAACTGGTGTAAAGACCAGTTTTGAAATTGGTAAGTGGTATACCATTGAGTTTGTTTTTGAACCTGAATCCCTCTATCTGTATACATATGAGTTCAGTAGATGTAGGCCTATTAGACCTTTGTTCTCATTTAAACTTGCCGATGATTGGGATCCTGCTTTCTACGCCAGTGTAGGAGGCGACGACAACGTCCTTTACCTGGATAATTATGCAGTGAGACATGATTGGAAAACCACAATGGTGAGTATTGAAACGCCCCATCCATACCCTCATAACGCCAGGTTTACTTGGACCATTGAGGATACCTCAGCCTCCTTTATAAGACTTCACTTTGAGAACTTTAGTACGGACTATTGGGATACGCTTTATATAAAGGACCACTTAGGCAGGGTCTGGTACACCTATAACGGTCCTGATCTTGGAAGCTTTTCCACACCGCCAATTCCTTCTAAAAGGGTTATCCTTGAATTCCATTCCGATAATGCAGTCAATGATTTCGGCTTTAAGGTTGATTATGTAAGATCGAAAAAGGATATTCCTTACTTCTATAGTGCAGAGTGGTATATTTCCACTCCTTCTCCAGTTCCCAACAACTGGGATCATACTTATATGGTAAGCATTCCTGATGCCAAAGCTATTAAGGTGTGTTTCACTGATTTCAACATGAGTGTAACTGATTCTTTAAGCGCCGATTCGGTTATTCTCTACGATGTCAGTGGATACAGGTATGCTTCCTATACTGGTAACCTCGGTACTTTCTTCGCAGTAGCTATTCCCGGCAATACTGTAAATATAAGAGTAAAAACCGACAATACCATTGAGTCTCAGGGATTTAGGGTTCTGTATGTAGCTTACATTACAGACGACTATACAGGCGTATATGATAAACCTTTAGCTCAGGGTACAGAAGTAGGGAATGTTATCAGAGGGAATGTTCTTCGACTGTCAATTAATTCCACTGATGGCAATATAAAGGTGGTAATCTACGACGTCCTCGGTCGTTCCGTAGCCTCTGGTAATTACTTTGTAAATAAGGAGACGAGGTCTCTTGACGTGGATATTTCAAAACTCTCTTCCGGTGTGTTCTTCTTGAGGGTTTATGACGAAGATGGTAAAGAGATTGAATCAAAGAAGTTTTTAAAGGTAAGATAAAGGAGGCAGGCTATGAAAAAATACATTTTAATATCAATATTCTTGCTTTCAGGCTTTGCCTTTGGCTTTGACCTCAGGTCCCTCCTTGTTGTTCCAAAGACCAAGGATGCCTCTTTGGAGGTCAATTACCACTATACGAGAAATTCAAGACACATTTCTGAGGAGAAGGATTTGAAGGTGTACTACACTCTGGGTAATCCAACCACTTTGGCGATTTTCGATGGTGAGAAAGTGCTTGGCACGATTTATTATGATAACAGTGGCAGGGTTGTGAAGCAAGAGTTTCAGGGTAAGGTTTACGAAGGAGTTAACCTGGAGCTTAAAGGCACGATGCCTGAGTATAAGGAGATTGAGAGGAAGTCTGAAAGCTACAAAGGCAAAAGTGTTCTTGTTGTTACCTCTGTCAGGGATCATTCTCAGGAGGATACGAAAGGCCATCTAATTATGCAGACAATTATTAATTCTACCAAAAAAGATTATTACGATGAAGAAACGGGTCTCCTTGTAAAGCAAGAAATTACTACCGATGTGGTTCAGAAGACTTTCACGGTCTTTGATAAGAAGAAGCCACTGAATGAGAGGGTGAACCGGGTTACAGAGTTGTTGGAAATGAAATAGGGGAAATGGGGGTCCTCCTTCGGGGGACCCCCCAACAAAGTTAAATTATAGTGGTTCATAATAATGTTCTTAAAATCTTTAAGGTTTGACATTTTACGCCATGTAATTTATAGTTAACCTATGCAAAAGTGGTCTTTAAAATTAAAAATTTTTTTCCCTACGACCAAGCGCAGGGAAGTCGAAATCACATTCCGACCGTGGGTATTAAAATTGTTTTCTGCTTTTATAACCTTAGGCGTTTGTGTCTTTGGTTTTGCCTTCTACAGATATATAAGCCTCGAGATTGATTATCACAAATATGTAATCTTAGAAAAAGAAAATACCACTTTGAAAAAAGAGATAAAAGCACTAAGAAGTAAAACCGAACGTCTCGACAAAATGCTTAATGACCTGTTACAGCAAAATAACAGACTCAGGGCTTCCGTTGGTCTTGATCCTGTTCCTAAGGAGATTGCCCTCATGGGTATGGGTGGGAACATTGAAGAGTTGCCTGTTACAAAGGAAGACGATAAAAATTATGTTGAGCAGGAGATTGAAAGACTTCTGAATTTAGCCAGCTTTCAGCTTCAAAGTTTTTCTGAAATAGCAAAGAAGTTTGAAGAAGATCAGAGGATTAGGGATCATACACCGTCGATTATTCCAGTTGCCGGGTATTTTACTTCCGGTTTTGGGATGAGAAGGGACCCCTTCACAGGTCGTCCTGCTTTCCATGAAGGTATTGATATCTCTGCTCCGCCGGGAACTCCTATAATTGCACCCGCTGCAGGGGTTGTCACCGCCGTAAGGTGGGATCAGGGATACGGCCTTTGGTTGGAAATCGATCATGGTTTTGGGGTAAAAACCAGATATGCACACCTCCTACGGGCAAGGGTTTCCCCTGGACAGTATGTTAAAAGGGGAGATGTCATTGCCTATGTAGGTAATAGTGGCAGGTCAACTGCTCCTCACCTACATTACGAAGTCAGATTGAATGATAAACCGGTGAATCCCGTTAACTATATCATACCTGCAGGTGTTTATTACGATTAAAATTCAAAAATCCGTGTTTTATAATCCCATAAGTTTAGTTTAGAATTAACGCATGAAGAAGGTATTGACTTGCATTTTTTTGCTATGGGGTAATCTATTCGCCTATTCTTTTGGCAAAAACAAGTTCCAGACAAGGATGTATGAATTTCGAATTTACGAAACCCAAAATTTCAGGATATTCTCATACTCTAAGGATGATTTTATTGTCAAATTTGCGGGGACAGTATTGGAAGAAGCCTATAATGAATACGTTTCGATTTTGGGGATTTCATTAGAATCAAAGATTCCAGTCATTATATATAACTCCCCGAAACATTTTTCAGAGACAAACGTCATACCTGACATAATAGAAGAGGGTATCGGCGGATTTACGGAAATATTTAAAACGCGGATTGTAGTCCCCTTTAACGGTTCATATGTGGATTTTAAGCACGTTCTTAGACACGAGCTTGTTCACGTGTTCCAATATGCAATGTTAAGAAGGGGAAAACGCTCTACGCTCGAAGGAATACTGACTTCTCAGATCCCGCTCTGGGCTACAGAAGGAATGGCAGAGTTCCTTTCCATAGGTTGGTCTCCTGATGCGGAAAGGTACATCAGAAACCTTATACTTTCTGATAAGCTACCATCCCTTGTTGAACTAAACTATTATGGTGGTTATATAGTTTACAAGTTAGGACAGCTTTTTTACAAGTATTTGCAGGAAACTTACGGTAGAGAGAAAATAGCGGAATTCTATTCCCTTCTTGTTTACACCAATTCTGTGGAGCGCACTTTTAAAAAATCTTTTGGAATATCCCAGAGAGAATTTGATTTACGCTTCAAAGATTATATTCGAAGGAATTTCTATTCGATATTCGGAATTACCACGACTCCAGTTAATTTGAAGAAATATTCTGATCACGAAAAACTCGGTAATTTTTACAATGTTGCCCCTCTTATAAGCCCTGATGGAGGGTCACTCTACTTTATACAGGAGAAGATGGGTAATTTTTATATTGTAAGGCACTCCGTTGCTACAGGGGAGAGATTGAAGGTTGTATTTAAGAGTTCCAAAATACCTGATTTCGAAAACATACACATTCTCAGGCCTTCCCTTTCTATAAGTGGGGATGGTAGGTTTATTGTCTTTGCTGCTCAATCAGGCGAGGGTGACAAGATTTACATCTTTGATACACGCAGAAATAGGATTATAAAGAGCATAGGTTTCGAGGTAGATGCCATTTACACCCCTTTTATTTCGGCGGATGGACGGAAGATCGTTTTTGTTGGACTTACTGAAGGTCGTTCTGATATTTACTTGTACGAGTGGAGGAAGGGTGAACTTTCAAAATTGACTGATGACCCTTGGGACGATAGGGACCCTTGCTTTGATAGTAAAGGGGATGTGCTCTTTGTTTCCGATAGATTTTTAGAAGATTCATTGAACTCTTTTAAATATGGTGCATATGCAGTTTATAGATTGAATCTGGAAACGCAAGAAATTGTGCGGATCACCAATTTTTACAGTGAGCTTTTACAACCCCTATGTCATGATGATACTTTGCTCTACTTTATAGCCCGTGACGCTTTATCTGCATTGAACCTCTTTGTTAAAAACTTGAAAAGTGGAGATGTTTACAGGGTTACAGACTTTTCAACGGAGCTTAAGTGGTATACAGTATCAAGGACGGGTAAAATTATAGCATCTGTTCTCTTTGGCAACGGATACGATGTGTATGAAGTGAGGAACCTTGTGAAAATTGAAGATTCAACTTCTTATGTTTTTTACACTTTTGAAGATACTTTGAAGGTTGCTTTAAAGACATATACGCCAAGATTTTCCTTGGACTGGATCTACGGAAGTGCGGCCTATGCGACAATTACCGGTTTCCAAGGCACTGTTGCCTTTGGCATCTCTGATGAACTGGGTGACCATCAAATTCAGTTTGCTACAGATCTTTCTGGTGATGTTGTAAATTCCAACTTTGAACTGAATTATTTTATTCTCAAAGGACGAACCGATAAGGGCTTTTCCTTTTACCAGTTGTGGGATGCTGGATACATATCCTATGATACAGTTCTGGTGTCAAGAACCTTAGGCCTAATGTTGATGCAAATTTATCCCCTTTCGAGGAATCGTCGTTTTGAGTTTGGTTTAAGTATTGAGAGTCAGACCAATTACTACTTCTGGGTGACCCCACTTGGGAACATCATAGAATTAGCTGATTTACAGGAAAACAGATTACTTACTGGTCTTTACGGTGCCCACGTATTTGACAATGTTTATTACAATTACATTCAAGACCCTGTTAATGGTGTGCGCTATTATTTAGGAGTTTTCAGAACGATACCCCTTGATGTGGATCTTGGAATCTTAGTAGCAGATTTAAGGCGTTACTTTGCTTTTTCTGAAGATTACTTAATTGCCACAAGGCTAAAAGTTATGCATTCTTTTGGAAAAGATAGGTATTATTTCACCTTTGACGGAATAACCGACCTTAGGGGTACGGAGTTTGCCGAATATATAGGCAACAAGTATTTTATATTTAACACAGAATTTCGATTTCCCTTTGTTAAGAGATTGAGCCTTGGTTTCCCCTTACCTATTGATATTTCGGGAATAGGTGGTGTATTGTTTTTCGATGCAGGTTTATGTACTCTGAAGAGTTATCGCGAAATTCAACTTTTTGAGCAGTTCCCCAAATTAAAAGATTTGAAAGCAGATTTTGGTTATGGTTTGAGGATGTGGCTGGGTTTTGCAAAATTGAAGGTCGATTTTGCCTACAACACAAATTTAGTTAATGTCTTCAAACCTGTAAAAGTAAATATCTCCCTTGGGTTTGATTACTGAGGCTTAAATTGATTGAACAGGCCTTAAAGTTTACAATTACAAAAAGGAGGATTTATGAAAAATTTGATTTTTGAAACACTTTCTATTCTACTTCCTGGGTTTTTATTTGCCCAACAACCTCAAAGCGGAGGAAGTTTTATCGTTTCTCTCTTACCTCTTATTTTAATTTTTGTAATTTTCTACCTTCTTTTGATCTTACCACAATCCAGATATGAGAAAAAGCGTAGAGAAATGTTGGCTTCTTTGAGGAAAGGCGATAGGGTTGTCACTACAGGAGGGATAATTGGCACAATTCAGAAGATAGACGAAGATGTTATTACATTGAGAGTTGCTGATAATGTTAATATAAAGGTTGAAAAGCAGGCGGTAAGGGCTGTCCTCGAGAAAGGAGTGGAGGGTTAGTTTGATTAAGCCTATAAAAATTTTCGATGACCCAGTTTTGAGATTGAGGGCAGAAGAAATCAAGGAAATAAACAGTAAAGAAGTGTTTGAAATTGCTGGTGACCTCATCGAGACCCTTAAAAATCAGGGAGGTCTTGGGCTTGCCGCTAACCAGATAGGGATAACAAAAAGAGTGTTTGTTATCAATTCAAAAGAACTGGACTTTGGCTCAGATTACAGAGTCTTCTTAAATCCTAAAATAAACTACGTGGAAGGCCTTGTGGTTGATGAAGAGGGCTGTCTCTCTATACCAGGTTTATATGCGGAAATCGGTCGGCCGGATTACGCAGAGATTGAAGTGATAGAAATTAAACCGAACGGCAAATTTAAGGATTTGAAAATTAAAGCGGAAGGGTTTCTTGCCAGGGTCTTTCTTCATGAGATAGATCACCTCGACGGTGTTCTTTTCATTGATTATCTTGATGAAGAAACGCGAAGAATTTTACTGGCTAAATGGAGGAATGAATACAATCGTTTCTCCTTATAGGTGGTGTTTTCTTGGCAGTGGGTATTATGCTCGGGAAGTATTAGAAGAACTATATTATTCAAACTTTAACCCAGACCTTGTGGTCACAACTCCTGATAAACCTGCGGGCCGAGGAAGAAAAGCTACCCCAAATCCTGTGAAGGATTTTGTTCTCAACACCGGGATCAGTCTGATGGAAATCAAGAAAATAAACGATCCCTCTACCTATGAGATTATAAAAGCGAAGAATTTTGATTTTTTCGTTGTTTGTGACTTCGGCAAGATTTTGAAGGAGCCCTTTTTAAGGATTGCGAAGTTTCCGACCCTCAATATTCATCCATCTCTGCTACCTCGTTATAGAGGCCCCGCGCCCATTGAAAGAGCTTTAATGGATGGAGTGAATATGACTGGGGTTACAATTATTGAAATGACCATGGAAGTTGATGCAGGTCCGATTGTGTTGTGTGAAGTAATTCCTGTGACGGAAGACGATACAAAGGGGACATTACTGGAGAAACTTTCAAAACCGGTCCCAGAAATGCTGAGAAAGGTCTTTTACGGTTACTTAAATAATAACGTTTTCCCAAAGCCGCAAAGCGGGATGCCCACCTATGCGCCCAAAATCTCAAAAGAGGAGCTCTTCATCTCCTGGCATGAGCCTGCCATTAAAATCTTTAATCAAGTAAGGGCGTTATCACCTGTTCCTGGGGCGAGGACTTATTTAGAAGGTGAGCTGGTTAAAATTTTTAAAGTTAAAATTTCAAATCCTGCTTTTTCCCTGCTTCCAGGGAAAATTAAAGTTTCCGACAGCAGCCTTTTCGTGGGTGCTGGAGATGGAATACTGGAAATTATTGAGTTACAGCCAGCGAGTAAACGGATTATGCTGGCGAGGGATTTTGTTGCAGGGAGAAAAGTGGATGGTAAATTTTTTGGGTCAAAGGAGGTCTTAAGATGAAATTGTTAGAATATGCCTCTAAGGAGGTCCTTTCTAAGTATGGAGTTCCGGTGAAAAAGAACAAATTGTGCAAAAGCCTGGATGAAGTTAAGGCTGTTTTAGATGAGTTTGGCTTTCCAGTAGTAATAAAAGCCCAAGTCCCTGTTGGCGGAAGGGGAAAGGCGGGTGGAATAAAGGTTGCAAATAACAAAGAAGAAGCGATTCATATTGCGTCTCAAATTCTTAATATGGAGATTAAAGGATTACCCGTTAAGAAGGTGCTTGTTGAAGAAGCGGCCAGAATTAAAGAGGAGCTTTACCTTGGGATTGTGCTCGATAGGGGGAGTAAGAGAAATGTGGTGATGGTTTCTAAGGAAGGTGGTGTTGAAATTGAAGAGGTTGCAAGAACGAATCCGGAGGCCATTGTTAAACTACCACTTCATCCATATCTGGGTCTTCAAGATTATGAGGCAAAATACTTAGCCTTCAAACTATCTGATAATCCAGATGTTGCTAAAAGAATACAATCTTTTATTAAATCTTTATACCGCCTTTATGTGGAAACCGATGCTCAGCTGGCCGAAATAAACCCGCTGGTTATAGAGGAGGATGGTAATGTGATTGCCCTTGACGCGAAGATTATTATAGATGATAATGCTCTTTATAGACACCCAGAGCTTGAAGCTTTGAGAGATATGGATTATGAAAATCCTGAGGAGTTGGAAGCAAAGGCAAAGGGACTATCCTTTGTAAAACTTGATGGAAATATTGGTTGCTGCGTTAACGGGGCTGGTCTTGCTATGGCCACTATGGATGTGATTAAACTTTATGGGGGTGAGCCGGCCAATTTCCTTGATGTTGGGGGAAGCTCAAGCCCTGAAAAGATTAAAAATGCTATGGAACTTATACTTAGGGACAAGCGAGTTAAGGCTATTTTTATAAACATCTTCGGAGGAATTACAAGATGTGATGACGTGGCAACTGGTCTTGTGCAGGCTTACAAGGAGCTAAACATAACCTTACCCATAGTAATTAGGCTTACAGGCACTAATGAAGACAAGGCTAAGGAAATTCTTAACAAGTCTGGGCTTCCATTGTATGGCGTTTCAGGGATGGCAGAAGGGGCTAAGCTGGTTAGCGAACTTGCCTCCAAATGAAATTTTTCCTCTTATTTTCAATACTTGGAGAGGTAGATTCCTTATTCTGGGAACCACTGGACTCCTTAATTTCGAAGGGCCTCGAGTACACTTATGCTGAGAAATATACAGAAGCCACCTTCTATTTTGACCTCGCCATTAAAAATTACCCGTCAAGTCCTATAGGGTATCTCTATAAAGCTGGGCTTCTGGACCTGTACATGATAGATTTCGAAACCGATATTTATGAGGTGACTTTTTATGAACTTCTTGATAAAGCGGTAGAGTTGTCACGCAAGATAAGGGAAAGGGCTAACTCAGATTCTCAGCTGGTCGCCTGGAGTTATTTTACTGAAGGTTCAGCCTTTGCCTATAGGGCTATACGAAAGGGTAGAAACAGGGAATATATTTCTGCCATAAAATATGGGCTTAAAAGCCTTGAGCTTTTGAGAAAGTGTATTGAAATTGACTCCTCTATTTACGATGCTTACCTACCCCTCGGGGTTTTTGAATTTGCGATGACAAAAATTCCTCCTGCCTTTAAATGGTTATTGCCTGGAGAATATTCCAAGGAGGAAGCGCTAAGGAAGATTGAACTCTCCACCACAAAATCAAAGTATATTAGTATAGTTGCTTTAAATGCCTATGTATGGGTTCTTGCGTACGACAATCAAAACGATTCTGCCCTTAAAATTGCAGAAAGACTCGTGGAAATGTATCCCACTTCTCGTACCTTCAGGTGGACACTTTCTTATATACAAAGACGAATGGGACTTTGGAGAGAAGCACTCAAAAATCACGAGGTTATTCTTTATTTGACCTTAAGAGATCAACCATGGAATAGCTATAATGTTGGAGTTTCGCTTTATTACCTTGCAATTTCCAGTTATATCGTAGGAGAAAAAAGGAGGGCTTTGTTTTACGCGGAAGCTTGTAAGAGCGAGCTATCAAAGGTAACTGAAGATAAGCCTTTAAAAGGGAAAATATTAAGGGTTGTTAGTAATCTTTCAGAAAGGCTCGATAAGTATAGGGGAACAAACCTTTACGTTGATCCTGCGGGGGTAGAAAAGTATGTCCCGTAAAAAGATTTTCTTTACATCCAATCTTGTAATTAATGTGAGGGAATACCTCGAAGATTTTGATGTAGAAGTTTATGATGGTGTGCCTCCCATTCCAAAGGAAGTTTTAAAGGAAAAGGTAAAGGATGTAGATGGACTGGTGGTCCTTCTTACTGACAAAATTGACTCAGAGATTCTTGACAACGCTCCAAAACTCAAGATAGTAGCGAATTATGCTGTAGGGTATGACAACATAGATGTGACAGAATGTACACGTCGTGGAATTGTCGTTACCAATACCCCTGATGTGCTCACCGATGCCACCGCTGAACTCGCCTGGGCACTTGTTTTTGCTGTGGCCAGAAGAGTAGTGGAAGCCCACAAATTTGTGGAGAGGCGTTTATGGAAGGGGTGGTCTCCAACGCTATTTCTTGGACTTGAACTTAAGGGTAAGACCCTTGGTGTTGTGGGTGCAGGTAGAATAGGGCAGGCCTTTGCTCTTAAGTCTTTAGGTTTTGGAATGAAGGTGGTTTATTATAGCAGAAGGCAAAATGAGGTGCTGGAAAAGGAAGTAAGTGCGAAAAGGGTTGAGCTCGATGAATTGCTGAAGGTTTCTGACATTATTTCTCTTCATTTACCACTTACGCCTGAAACCTATCACCTCATCGGCGAGAGGGAATTTAATATGATGAAGCCTAATGCGATTTTCATTAATACAGCGAGAGGTAAAATAGTGGACGAGAAGGCTTTAATAAAAGCCCTTAAAGAGAAGCGTATTTATGGGGCGGGACTCGATGTTTTTGAGTTTGAACCACAGGTTTCTGAAGAGCTTTTTGAACTTGATAACGTTGTGATGCTACCCCACATTGGAAGTGCAACTGTTGAGGCGAGAACACGGATGGCCGAGCTGGTAATTGAAAATTTGAAAGCTTTTTTCAGTGGGAGGGTTCCCCCTGCTGTTGTGAATAAGGAGGTTTATGGCGAACAAGGTTGAATTTGAAAAGGTTTCTGTGAAATTCACTGAAAGATGGTATGCACTTAGTAATGTTTCGTTCACAATCAAAAAGGGTGACTTCGTTTTCTTCGTGGGACCTACGGGAGCTGGAAAAACGACTATACTTAGGCTGATCTATGGGGATATATTTCCTGCCGAAGGAGAGGTAAGAGTGGATGGGTATCCCCTCAAAAAGATTAGCAAGAAAAAGCTCCTTGAACTAAGGAAAGGCATGGGGATTGTGTTTCAAGATTTGATGCTTCTTGAAGATCGGACTGTCTTTGAAAATCTTGCACTGCCAGTGAGATTGAAAGGTGACGAAGATGTGATGAAAAAAGTAGTATTTGGGCTAAAGGATGTTGGACTTACCTATAAATCTAACGATTTAGTCTCTTCTCTTTCCCGTGGTGAACAGCAGAGGCTTGCCCTTGCAAGGGCAATGATTAACGAACCTGAACTATTACTTGCAGATGAACCCTTCAGTAACCTTCACGCCAATGATATTGAATGGTTGATTGAAAAAATGAAAGCTTACAACGAACTTGGAGTTACGATTTTGCTTTCAACTCATAATATGGACGTGATAGGGAAGGTTCCAAAAGCGAGGGTATTCAGAATTGAAGAAGGGAGATTAAAAATTGAAAATTAGATTTTATCTTGAAGAACTTATTCACATTTTTAAAAAGTCAATCAGCGACTTTATCTTCCTCGCTGTAATTTACTTCCTTACTCTTTTAATTTTTTCGACCCTTACACAGTTTTACGTCTATCTTTCGGGTCTTCAGAATGAATCCTTCAAGGTTAGCTTTATGAAAATATTTTTCGAAGACGAGGCACCCCCTGAGGTTATTAACACAATCAAAGTCTATGCAGAATGTCTTCCGGCGGTGGATAAGGTGGTCTATGTTAGTAAGGAAATGGCAAAGGTTGAATTTGCCGAGCGCTTCCCCAAGTATTCTGGACTGCTTTCAATATTCCAGAAGAGCCCATTTCCACAGAATATTGAGTTAAGATTTAACGAAAAAAGCCTTGGAAACCATTTAATTAATGACCTAACAGATTTCTTTTCCAGATTTCCTTTTGTCTCCAATGTACAGCATAATTACACATCTGCTTTACAAATTTACAGATTGAGAAAGTCCATTATCCTTGTGGGATTCTGGATCTTTGTCTCCTTTCTAATCCTCTACATTCCGCTAAATCTTTCTTTTATGAGGAGTATCTTTGCAAGGGAAAAGAAGCTCTTTGACCTCGTAGAGTATTTGGGTTATGAAAAACGTGGACTCGAAATAACTTTTGTTGTCGCTTCAGCGATCCCACTTGTTCTTGTTTCTTTTATAATATTAGCAGTTTTTAATCAGATCGCGAAGATGCTTCATATACCCTTCTATCCCGTTTACCTTCTTCTATTGTTTTTCCTTTTACTTCAACTGATTTTCAGCGTTGACGTGCTTGAAAAATGAAGGCTTTATTGATTTTTATACTCTGTACTGAAGTAGCCGATATAGAAACATCCAGACGGCAACTGGAAAGGCTTAAAAAAGAGTTTCAGGAGACAAAGCAAAAGATTGCTCAGATGGAGACAAGGATGAAAAGTGCTGAGGAAGAGATCGTGAGAATTACTAAAAAGGAAGATGAGATAATGAGGTTTATTGAAAAACTAAACAGAGATATGGCTTCCATTCAAAATGAGATTGCAAAATTGGAAGTGCAGATTAAACAAAAAGAGGAGGAGCTTTACGAGCGCGCTGATAGAATTAAGTTCAGTTTAAATTTGCTGTATCAGACTCCACCTGAAAACCAAATTTTGAAATATTTACCTTCTGACGAGGAAGAAAAGGAGGTCTTTTATCTACTTGATTATGTTATTAAGAGTGAAAAAAGGGAGAGAGACAGGGCCCTGCAGATTTATAACGAACTTAAAGCTTACAGGGATTTAAGAAACGAAAATCTTGAATTTGTACAGGCAATGAAGGACGAGGTTGTTGATCAGAAGAAGAACCTTGAGTATTTAAAAGTTCAAAAGGAGCAACTTTTAGCTTCTTTGAAACAAAGGAAACTTATGGAGGAAAAGAGGCTGGCAGACCTTGAAAAAGCTATCAAAGAGATGGAAGCTTTGATAACAAGGCTTGAAAAGGAGCAGGAGAGGAAGAGGAGGGAAGAGCGCGTCGTTGCGAAGAGTCCGAAAGGGAAATACCCGTGGCCCGTAAAAGGGAGGGTGGTGATGGAGTACGGGACTATAGTAAATCCAAAGTATGGAACAAAGATATTCAATCCTGGTATTGATATTGAGGCAACACCGGGGAGTTCGGTTCTGGCCATTGATGACGGGGTGGTAATTTTTACTGGAACCGTGACGGGGTATGGGAACACCGTAATTATTGACCATGGTGGGTTCTTTTCAGTGTACTCGTATTTATACAGAATGGATGTTTCAACTGGGAGTAAAGTTTTAAGAGGTCAGGTAATTGGTTCAGTGGGGACTTCAGATCACTATTTCGGCTCGCGTCTCCACTTTGAAATCCGTGACCGCGGTAAGGCCGTTAATCCGTTATTATATTTAGATTAGTTCAGGTTTAAAATTTTACCTCTCGTTTTATAGTTTCCGCTCTCAAAAATGTAGAAGTAAATGCCTTTCTTTTGCAATTTCAATTGATACGATGTTTTTACATTTCCACTGTGTTTTACTTGCCAGATCAAACGTCCTTGGGCATCGTAGATTTTTAAATCAGGGTCCGTCGCTTGAATATGTATATTAATGTTTGCTCTTCCCAGATATTTTATTGAGATTTCAGGTTTTGTTTCATTATCCCTTGTAAGGGTTTGAGTTTGTGTCAGGTAAACTTTTTTGAGTGTACTGTAATTCCCGTATCCAAACTGATTTGAATAAGCTCTCAACCTGATGTAGTATGTACCTGTATCAAGTCCTTTAAGTACATAAAAAGTATCTGTTACCTGCGAAAGTGTTATAATAGAGTCCCACCTTGCAACGGGGTAAACATCATCGATGTAAATACCTTCCCCAAGGACGCCGCCATCGGTCATATATCGGATTCTAAAATACACGCTTTTACCTTCATAGTTTGTAAGGTCATACCTTTTGTAGATCCAGCTTGAACTTTGTCCTGTGATCCTTTCGGTTTCGAGAGGAAGCCATTCTCTTAAATTGGTAGATATTTCTACTATTGCAGCATCGTAATCGGTTTCAATATCGTAGTAAGTCCATAAGCAAAAGCTGTCGCCGGTTTCAACAAAATATGGATACTTCGTTCGTGCCTGACATGCAGCATAATTTGACTGGGCAGATAGGAGAGATTTACTGCCAGAATGGGACCTCTGAGTAGAAACCGAAAAGTTTTCGATTACCCAAAGGTCCATATTACCTTCAAAGTCTTCTGATATTTTATTTAAACCTTTTAGTATTTGAATCTCGTATGCTGAAGGTTGGCTAAAATCCCTGTTGGGAACAGTCCATATCAATAGGATTGAATCTGAGACGGTGTCACCGGCAGGAGAGATAATCATGGGTGCGGGTGGTATGGTTTTCATGAACTGATATATAGAGTCCCCTTTTTGGAGGAGGAATAGGGCGCCTTCGAAGTTTTCTCTTTTTATGTGAGGCAAATCGGATGTGTTCTGATAAAACGCAGTTCCTATTTCTACTGTGAAAGCTAAACAGGGGGTACCATCAACGTACGTGTACCAACCGTACTCCCAGTCGGTTGAGCTTCCTGATGTGGGGTACAGCTCCACAGACTTCTCAAAAGTATATGTACCTCCTCCGAGACGGCCAATTAGATTTGCCATTGCACTTCCTATTGCATTGTACCAACTTTCGTGAGGTGTTGCATCATACTTGTGTCCCCAGGGTGCGAGTACTAACTCAGAGTAGGAGTGGTAGTCAACTATGGTTACAAAATTGTGGGATTTTATAAATTCTGCGTAGGCAGAAATTTCCCTAGCAGAGTGCTGTCGCTTTCCACAAAAAGTTTCTTGGCTTGGGTAGTGAGTCACGGCGGATGAATTTATAACGCCCCATCCATCTATTGCATTACTGTCACATATTCCATTGTAGTTTCTGTTCGGGTCAGTACCAATAGCGTTCCTGTAAGGTTCCCTGTTCTTTCTCCAGCTTCTTCCACCGCCAGAATAATCGTATATGTACCCATCTACGTTAATGACGGGAAAAATCCATATTTCACGGTTATTAACGATATCAGTTATGGTCTGGTTAACCCCGTATCCTTGGAGTAGAGTGTCTATTATAAAAATTGGAACTTCCACACTTGCCCATTCCCTTGCATGGTGACAACCTGAAAAAAGTTGTTCTGGCTCTTCTTCATCTATTGAAACGTTGTCTGAAATCTTAACTCCATAAATCCACCTTCCTTCATAAGTGGGTCCTATACTTTCGATTTTACAAATTGATGGGTAGCTCAGGGCATAGTTCCTTAGTAAAGTTGTGATTTGCTCGTAAGAGTGGTAACTGTCTTTTACCTTCTTCTTTTCGTTTTCAAGATCCTGTATTATTATTTCGTATTTTATGTTCAACGAGTTTATCTTTTGAAGTCCTTTTTCGTCAACCAGAAGGTCGTACCATTCCTTAGGCCGAACCCCCGTTATTTCTGGAAATTCACCCTTTTGGAAATATTTTAAAACCCTTTCTTCAAGTTCTTTGTAATTTTGAACGTAAACTCTTACTATAGAGAGAGTACTACCCATTAAGTTAGAGCCGAGTAGTACAAAAAAGAAGAATAAAATGCGCACGACTTTCATATGGCCTCCTTATTTTAATGAAATTATAAATCCAGGTTTAGGTACATGGAAGATTTAATTTGATGCTTTGCTATCTAAGTAATTTGGGAGTTGAGTTCACGTGTTTTTGTGTTTGCAAGGATTTGGTTAGTTTTTAATGTGGGTACATAAAGGTGGTGGTAAAATTGTCCACTTTTTATTAATCTGGATGGTAGGCCTAACCAGGATTTGTAAACTAATTGGAAATCCTGTTTTTTTATATTTAACTGTGGTTGCTCACTTGTTAATTCTCTTTTAAAATTCTTCTCATCGGTTTCCTTTTTAACGGCTATTTGGTGATTCCGAACTCTTTTTTCGACTCAAAATAATATTTTTAATAAAGTTTGGCTAATAGGTTTTTGTGATCGTTGCTAAAATACTTCACTAAAGTTTACTTTAACTGATTTTTGCCAGAACTTTTATCTGCTAATGACCTTGCACATTTATTTTTATGTGCAGCAATTTTGCAAAGGTGCTTTTTCTGAAAGTTTTGCATTAAATGAAATAAAAGAGATTAGAATGTATTTTATTGTTCCACAAGTTCAACTCTTCTATTTTTGCTTCTACCTTCTTCCGTTAAATTACTGGAAACAGGACAAAGGGGACCAACACCATATGGTTTTAATCTTTCTCTGGAGATTCCGTACTTCTCAACAAGTTCTTTAACAACTGCATCAGCCCTTCTTTGAGAAAGATTCATATTGTAATCAAAGCTTCCCACATTATCAGTATGACCCACGACATAAAGTCTTAATTTTGGATTCTTTTTAAGAAGTTTTGCTATTTCCTCAATCGTTGGTTTTGATTCTGGTTTTAAATCCGCCTTATCGAAATCAAAATATATGGTATATAAAGCGACCTTACCAGTTCTTTGGATACTTTCTTCCATCATTTCTGCAGTTACAAGCCCAACCTCCATTCCTTTTGGCTCTACTATTGAAACAGCAGCACGAGGACCTCTATAAGATGTTAACACAAAAATTGATATGTATAACTTTTCATCAGGGGAGGATGCTGAAAGATAGTACCAGCCTTTGTCAGGATCTTCCCATCCACCTAAAAAATCTTTATTCTTCCTTTCAAGAAATACATAAATCCCATATATTTCTTCTCTTCCTCTTCCTTGAAATAAAATTTTATATCCTGCATTTTTTAAAGCAGTCTCGTAATTTTTAAATACTTCAAAACTGCTCCTATCTCTTGGTCCTTCATAAAGAAATTTTGTGACTTTTCCTTCCAGTTTCTTGCTCTTTGCACTCTCAATGTCTTTATCAGAAGACCCTCTTATAGGACCAAGAAGAATATGGTATTCGTCAAACTCTCTAACTTCGTAATGGATCACTTCTGATCCTTTGTATCTACTCAAGGCAGGATGGTCTTTAACCTTTTCGTATTGAGCGAAGGCAAAGTCTGAAATAAATAAAATTATGCTTATAAAGAAAATAAAAAAATTTTTTGTTTTCATTTTAATACCCTCCTCCCCTAAATTTAGGGACCTCTATATCAATTTTTTTATAATTTTTCGGCAATCTAAATAGCTCTTCTGTTAGTTCGTTGGTTGATACATTATCCAATATCATCATTGTTTCTTCTTCTTCATCTGATACAGATAGTACTTTTACGGGAATTGGCAAGTCATATCCAAGTGTTAGTGTCTTTTGAGGTATTGTTAAAAACATGCTCATTGCTTCCGTTCCACAAAAGGAGCCCATCGCCTTTACAAATTCCCATTCAAACTCAAGAAAAGAGATTAAAGTTTTAAAATCTTCAAGTTCAAGGTTGAGTTTCTCTCCATCAACAAACCAATATCTGCAAATTACAAAGGAATTTTTTTCAACATCAAAGTTTTTACAACCATCCACTACTTTTGCCGATAAACCTCTAAAATTTTCTGTTCCAATAATCTTTGGGCTTTCACACAGGTCATCAGGAATCTCTTTTATTTGCACGCATCCTGGCATCATCATGTGCTTTGCCATTTCTCTCATCGATGGGGGTAAGTTTGAAAGTTGGGCTTCCATTTCTTCTCTCAACTTGCGTAAATCTTTCAGCAACTTTTCATTTACTTCTACGTAAGATTTCTTGTCACGATTTAAGATGAAGATTTTTCTTAAATTTTTGTCGTATATTAAAGTAACTGGGAAAATGCCGTATTCTTCAGCATCCATACGCATATACTTCTTAGTAAGATAGATTAATACTTTACCACTTGGGAACGATTTATACTCAAGATAGACATCGCTAAAGGAGACACCGTAGAAAATTAAAGAGGCAAACAATATCATACATAAGTATTTTACCCTTTCCATAGCTCTACACCCCCTTCTTTTAAATGTAAAACTTTATATTTCCAATCGGGGCTAAATAAAACAGGAATTTTAGCCCCAAAATTCCCCCTTGCTTCTTCTAATCTCACATCATATATCTTAACTGGTCTTTTTTCTTCTAAATCCCAAATAAAAAGTCTTGATTCACCAGTAGTTGAACCATTCCAATTCTTTACCCCTTTAGGTTTAATTAAGCCTGGATCAAAAAGAGAAGCAATGTATCTTTTGTCTGGAGAGATAGAAACGAGCCTAAAAAAATGTAATCCGAAGTTTTCTTCAAGGTGAAATTTATTAGGAGAGATTTGCTCAACATCAAAGGTAGGAAGATTGATTCTATAAAGTTCAAAGCTTAAACTTGCAATATATACTTCGCCTGTTGAGACTAAAAGGGATCTACCACCATGGCCTTTAATTTTTATGATTTTAATAAGTTCATTTTTGTCAAGATCAAATACATATAATTTTTTCTTGGTTAAGACAAACAGATAATTTCCCGTTATCCCCGCATCAGTTACCCAGTCACCTTTGTCTAAGCTTACGTTTATTGATTTGCAAATAATTTCGGGAAGCAATGTTTTGGCTCCTTTATCACTCAAAAATCCTTCAGGCAACATGCATATAGAAAATTTACTTTTCTCACTATACTCCCGAAAATAAAATTCTTTGCCATCATAAGAAAATCCAAGAGGGTACTTGCCTAAAAAATTTATTCTTTTTATTAGTTCATTATCTTTTAACTGGTAAATTTCTATTCCTCTTGTAGCAGTAACAAGAGCAAAATATTTTGCATTTGGCGATACCAAGATATTTACTGCATTAATTGGTATTCTCTCCCACTCTTCTTCTCCGTAAAATTCGATAACATCAATGGGAATTTCTTTCCTCTTCCCATCTATGTCCTCTATTACAAAACCAGCTTTTGTAACCACTGGTTGATTAATAAAATACTTTTTTCCGAGTGGGTAGGCTATTTTCATTCCTTCATTCATTATTCCTCTTATGAAATATTTTAGCGATGCAAAAAACGGTTTTATATTAACCGGTGCCTTGTTTGATACTTCCTCACCCGCTGTTTCTACCTCCTTTTCCATTTTGGGAATAGTTTCTTCACTTTTTTCTTTTATTTTTGCCCATTCATCTTCAAATTTTTTCTCCCTGATTTTCTTTTCTTTCTCTTTAGGTGGCCTGGTTTTCTCGTAGTAATAAATGACCGTACCATCTGGAAAAAGACTTGCCCGAATAGCCTCTTCAAAACGCTTAATAAGAATGCCGTTATGCGAAGCGCTTATTATTAGACAAAAGATTAAAACAAACATACCCCCTTATTGAAATTTAATTTCAATAACACCAACTTTTCTTCAGATAAAATTTCCAGAACTCGTCTAAATTTTCTAAACCCAAGGTAATTAACCTCCTCATTTTTTACATTTACTATTTTAAATCTTTTTTTCAATGATTTCAATAACCTTGTTTACGTTAAAAATAGCTATTTTTAGATGGTTTAGTTTCGTGCGAGATATTTTAAAGACAGTATTAGGTTGTATGAGGCACGTAAAAATTATTTTCTGTGTTAGAAAGTTCAGTTGGAAACACAGGGGTTAAAGTGGAAATAAAGCACGTTTAAATTTGAATGAAAACACAACACTGCTTTTTTAAAGGAGGCAGGCGAGAATGTTTACTTAGGAGGAAAGGAACACATGTTGAGGGAGAGAACTTTTACGTATAAGTGTTATTCAAAAATCTAGTATTTTGTTTTCTGCGGTACTTGAAGGCTTCTAAAAAAGCTGGTGACAAAATTGTCAAAAGGGAGAATTGGAAGAATATAAGGGGGTTAGAGCCTGCCACAAATAGACTTTTAGAGATAGAAAAGGGCTGAAACAGAAAGCTGTATTTATAACAAAATCTCGCATATACTTTGGTCACAGCTCATCTTAAGTTTTCTTATGACAATTAAAAGAAAACACTTCAACAGAGTGGAAGCAAAATGTTAAGGCACAGAAGTTTAGATTGTATAAAAGGAAAATATATGTTGAGAAAAGCTACATTTTTACTTATACTCAGAAAATTTTCTAAGTCTTTTTAATCAAATCTTATTATGGGTTAAGTGCCGCAACAATTTTCTCTGGTAGTACATACAGTTTAAGATTTCTTGTTTTATTCTATTTCCGAGTCAAAATCTTTTACTGATTTTTCAAGATAGAGGGGTTGAGTACATGTAGAAACTTTCATGAAGATTTTAATAGAGTTTTACTAAACTGAAGCTTCCATCTTTTTTTTAAATTAGCTTACGATTTCCGGCTTTACTCCTGGTTTTGGACTTTCCTTTATCTGGCATAATATTTCAGTAATTCCATGGTAGTCTATGACTTCAAGGGTAAAAAACACATAGAACGGTATCAAATTTCTTACCTTAAAATAGTAGTTTGCGCATCACGTGTAAAAGTTCGCCTCAATTTAGAAGTCGTTTTTTATGAGTTTCTTCCTTCCTTGTTTCAACATCCCTGTGGAGATGTTAGCTCCGAAAACTCCTTTCCAATATCACCAGCTAATTATGCAAATTTCTTTTAACAGGTTCTCGTTCTACGTTCCATTGCAAGGACGGTTCCTATTTTCTGGAAGTCTGAATTTTTTTAGTGTTAATCTTGGTGTTTTTTGAAAATAAGCAGAAAGATATCGTAAAAATGACTAAGTCAATCGTATACTTTAAATGACTGGGCTTTTTGTGCATAGACTATTAAAATCTTACTTTTTTAAAAAACAAGAGACTTTAAAATGCTTATAACAGCATAAAAGATATGGGATTATCCCCTTGACTTAGTTGGCTTTGTATACGAATAATGTTTGTGTCGGATATGCGAATTCAATTCCCCGCTTTTCAAATTCCTCTTTTATTCTTAGATTTATTTCTTGCTGAATATCCATGTATTTCTTGTAATCCCTGCTTAAAATGTAATAAGCGACTTCAAAGATAAGACTAAAATCTCCATAAGAAGAAAAATGGGCACGGTCAAATTCTGTTCCATCAATAGCTTTTATTATTTTTTCAATAATTTGTGGGATTTCCTTAAGCTTTTCCACAGATGTTTGGTAGGTAACCCCTATCCGGAAGACCACACGTCTTTTTTCCATTCTTTGGGAGTTTAGAATACGGGAGTTAGTAAGGTGAGTATTGGGAATTATCAATTGCTCTCCGCTTAAACTGCGAATTCGTGTTGTTTTAATTCCAATGTATTCAACTGTTCCCATGTAGTTATCCAAGATTATGAAATCACCAGCCTCGAAGGGCCGATCAAAGAGTATAACGAAATAGTTAAATAAATCTGCAAGAATTGCTTGGGAGGCTAAAGCGACCGTAATACCACCGATTCCTAAACCTGCGATTAGAGGTGTTATTTTTACGCCAGCATTATCTAAAAAGATAAAAATTGCTAATGCCCATATTATTAACTTTATTAAGGTAAAAAGTCCAGTATAAAGCTTCTTTTTTGTTTCATAATTTTCTTGTTTTTCCAAATAAGAATCTAATCCGCCGATGATTATATGAAGGAGTATGCGGACGCCGAAGAAAGTTAAAAGAATTCCTCCCACTATGTCGAGAAGTTTCTTTAAGTTAGGGTGAAGGGTTAAAAGTCGGAGACTGAAGTAGAAAACACCGTAATAAGAGAGTGGTAACAAATTCTTTTTAATGTTTTTGACAATGCTATCCTTTAGAGCAAGTTTTGATTTTTCTGTTAAAACTTTTAAACTTTTTACTAAAAATTTTTTGAGTATCAAAATAATTAAAACGCCTGAAAGGAAAGTGAGTGAAGCTATAAAGTAATCCAAAACTCTGTTACCTAAGAAAATTTTTTGTAACACTTCTTGCATCGCACTTATCCCTCCCTTTCAGCAATTCGGCAGTATACGATCGGGCCATCATATTAAAAAATACTTTTTACTTGTCAGTAGCTCTTTTTGTTTTATTATAAAGTAAGGTTTACGTTATAGATAGCTTAAGGCATAGGGTAAATTCCCATTGTTCTTGTGTTTATGTTGGTAACTTGGCTATCCCTCGAAATACGTTTTAAGCACACATTAAAAATGATATGATTTAAATAGGTGAATGAACAGGATCTTCACAGTTCTGCTGGCGAAAAAGGAAATTTTGAATTAAGACTGACTTTTTAAGTTAGATTTATAGTAATTTGCCCTAAACAATCCGGTCTTCCAAACATCTCATAAAAGTCCCTTATGGATAAAAAAGAGTGTGATTTTTTTAATCCGTTGGCTTGTAATTATAATTTAATAAGCAAAAGGAGGTTTTTGAATGAAGGAAATTTTAGAGCATCTTTTGAGAAGACTTATTCAAATAAAAAGTGTAAGTGAGAATATTCCAGAGTTGACGAGAATCGTTGATTTTGTTGAAGAAGAATTGAAAGGCGTTGGAGACATCTTTTCCCGCAGATATCTTGTGAATAATAAACCTTCTATTTTCTACTCCTTCTACAATACATATCATCCTAAAATCTTGTTTGTTGGCCATCTCGACGTGGTAAATGGAAGGGATGAGGATTTTATACCCAGGAGAGAAGGTGACCTTTTGTACGGCAGGGGTTCCATTGATATGAAGGGTTCCTGTGCTGTTATGATTGAACTAATTAAGGCATTATCTCGAGAAGAGGAGAAGCCCAACGTAGGTTTTTTATTTACTACGGATGAAGAGGTGGGTAGCGAGAATGGAGTTAAATACCTTGTTGAAAAAGAAGGTATTGGAGGAGAGTTTGTCATAATCCCCGATGGTGGGGAGGATTTCCAGCTGGTTACTGAGGGGAAAGGCGTTTTTCACGTTAAGATTGTTGCCCGTGGCGTTGCCACCCATGGTTCGAGGGTTTTTTTGGGTGAAAATGCCCTTGACAAGCTCGTGCAAATTTACACCGAGCTAAAGTCACACTTTCATCCCGAGCCCTGTGGCGATCCTGAGCATTGGCATAATACTATAAACCTGGGTAAAATCGTGGGCGGAGATTCTGTCAATAGGGTTCCTGATTATGGTGAAATGTATCTTGACATTCGTTTTGTTTATCCTTTTACTGTTAAGAAAATCGAAGAACTTGTAAAGGGTATTGTCTCAAAATATGAAGGAGTAGAATATGAGCTCATTTCAACGGGTGAAACGGTTTTTACCCCACAGGATAATCCGTATTTAATAAAATACAAGAGGATTGCCGAAGAAGTGCTCAACAGAAAGCTTTCCTTCTCCAAAGAGCATGGTGCCACAGACGGTCGGTTCTTCTCCGAGAGAGGAATGCCTGTTTTAATCACAGCACCAAGGGGAGGAAATATTCACGGTAATGACGAATGGGTGGACTTAAACTCCTTAGAGGCTCTATTTAATATATTTTTCAGGTTTGTCAAGGAGAAATAGAACCCAACCTATAATACTTAAGATTATTGAAGTAAGATAATAGAAAAGTGAAAGAAGTAGTGACTTTTCTCTTCCTATGAGGTCACCGTAGAGGATTATAAAGGCTCCTTCTCTCAACCCGAGTCCGGAGACGGTAATTGGAATCATGATAACAAAGTTGATGATAGGTAGAAGAAGGATGCTTTCCAAGAAAGGTATCTTTACGTTTAGTCCGGGGCTCATTACTATGGGAACCAATGAAAAACATAGCTGTATTAGAATGGATACGGGGAACATTTTTAAAATAACGGGCCATTCACTGCGAAAGTCATAAATTGAGTTTAGAAATTTTATGATAGGAATTGTTATTCTCGTTCTCTTAATTGTGTTTACCCATGTGTAGAACTGCTTCGTAAATAGAAGGAGGTTAAACGCTAAGAGTAGCAGAATCCCTATTATCGTTAACTTCAGGAGGGTTTTGGCTTTCATAGATAGTGTGATTGCCGCCAGAATTAAGTAGAAGAGTATTGCATAAAATCCAGCCAGCCGATCTATGAAGGTTGCCGCAAGAGCCACGGATACACTACTACCTCTACCTGCGTATAGTGCTCTAACGATGTCAAGCCCACCTGATGGAAGGAAGTTGCCAGCAAATATGGAAATAAGATAAAACTTTAAGGCTTGTGGTAAACTAAGCTGTATTCCTCTGAGCTTGAGAAAAATTACCCACCGATAAGCTGAAAGAAGGATTGCAATAAAGTAAAGAAGGGTTGCAGGTATAAGGAAAAAGTAGTTGGTCGCCTTTATTTCATAAATGAGTTTTTTCCACTCAAGACGGGTTAGTATGAAAATCAGTAGGCCTAAGGAAACGATGATTTTAATGACATTTGTTAATTTCTTCATTCCACTTCTCCGATTAGCAGAAGAAGTTTTTTCGTTTCTTCTCTGAGTTCAAAGCTGTTTAATTCTGCCCAGCTTCTCGATAAAAGAAAATTCACTTCCGCTCTGGTTCCTTCGTCAATGGGGATTCCGTTTTCACCATTAGCTAAACACCTTTTGCAAACGGGCATTTTCAATTCACTCAGAAAATAATTTGCTTTTCTTTGTTTACATCTGTAACATACCTCAAATTGGGGTAGTAGACCCTCTTTCTTTAAATTTCTGACTACAAAGAAGGTGTGAAGGAAGGGGTTTAGACGCTTAGTGTTGTTGAGAAATTTGAGAAAATTAAATAACTCATCGTAAATTTCCTCACCACCACCTGCCGGAAAACTTTTTAGTATATATTGCGAGACTTTTGATGCAAGTTCATATTTATTATAATCCATGTGTAGGTCTTGAAAGAGTGTTAGAATCTTGCCCTCCTTAACAATGTTAAATTCTCTATCAGGTTTATAATAGAAAATTACCTCGCTTTCAGCAAAAAGTTCAAAGGACATCCTTAATGGGGATTTTAATCTCTTTGCACCTTTGGCAAGAAGTTTCAGTACACCATTTTCCTTAGTTATTGCAGAGAGAATGAGAGATGTCTCCATAAAGTCATCCGTCCTTAGAATTATCGCTTTGTCTTTTTTTAGCATTTACATTAATATTCAGAGATAAACTCCAAATCTTCTCGTTTATCCAACTAAAAGCTATTTTAAAATGTGCGGGATGAATAGCCAAATTTGTCATTAGCATATATTCTATAATATTGCCTTGTGGGTAATAATTCATTTTTAATCTAAAGGGGTTGAAAAGGGTGATTAATGTGATTCTCTCTCTTTGCCCTTTCGAATATTGTAAGGTTAGACTCCGGGAATGGATTTTAACAGAATAGAGTTCAGGATATTTGCCAGAGAGGATTGCACCAACAGTTATTGCACAACTCGAAGATAAGATTTTGCAGTACTCAAAGTAAGATGCATTACGCGACTCCTTGTTACTTAACCTCAGGTAAAAGCTCTCTCCTGTCTTGAAGATTCTTGATATGTTGTAATCCAGTAGTATGTTTTTATTTAAAACCTTTGCTTGAACCGAAAAGTTCGTATGTTGTTCCTTCAAATGTATCTTCACTACAGCTGTTTTATCAAAGGTTGATAAATGGGCATATAGCCTAATGGGTTTTGCTACGCTCTTTGTAAACCATTGCCAGTAGACCTTACCCTTATAGAAAATAATAGGGGAGAAGAGAATATCGGCTGATTTAATCTGTAAGGGAAATCCTATTTGAAATTTCTCTAATCCAATAGAGACAATAATGGGTTGAATAAAGCACAGATTATAACTGCTTTTGCACTTTAAGTTAAATATCGGTCTAAGTGTGTAGGGGGAGATTTGTAGATCAAATTTACCCAAGGTTAACCATCTGTTTCCAAGGTATGCACCCCAGGATGCGTTATCTGCGAAAGAAGAAGCAAAATAGTTTTTAGAGGCAAATTTTAAATAAGAGCAGAATCCTTCCACCTGGTGACTTAAACGCATTTGTAAATGACTTTTTTTGTCACCCTCAAATATGAAGATTTGCTCAAGATAATCAATTTTTGATGAATCAACCCCAGTTCTTTCGATAAGATCAGATATTGAACTAAATTCTTTTACTTCCCGGATAGTAATTATATTAATTGCTTCTGCCTCAGTTAAAATCGGTATTGAAATGAGTTCTTCGAAGGTAGCGACATTTGGGTTTACTTTTGCTGTTTCACTTTTTCCAGTAAAAATGGAAATAATAAAGAAGGGCCAAAAAAGTTTTGGCATCTTCAATTTCGCCTTTATTCATAAGGTTTTTAAGTTCTAAAAGGGGAATTCTGTGTATCTTAATTTCCTCCCCAAGGTCTTCGGGAAGGGGAGCTTTTTCCAGGTCCATGCCGATAAATATGTGAATTTTTTCCGTTGAATAGCCGGGAGTTAGATAAAAGACCCCAATTTTTGACAACTTCCTGGGGCTCATTTTTATTTCTTCCATTAGCTCCCTTCTGGCAGCCTCTTCGGGTGTTTCGCCCGGATCAATCTTACCTGCGGGTATCTCAAGTAATTCCTTTTTTAACGGATACCTGAACTGAGTAATGAGTATAGCATTTTCTTCATTGTCTATAGGCAAAACGGCGCACGTCTCTGGAAACTCTACAATGTCACGTTTGAGGGTATGAGACTTAATCTCATACTCTTCTTGCCAGACCTTAAATATCAGCCCTTCATACATCAGCTTTCTTTTTAAACTCTTCATAGTGTTCATATATTTTAAGGGCTACTGCATCTGCCACCAAAATTCCCTTTTCAGAAAGGAAAAGCGAATTATTTTTCACCCTTATGAAAGGTTTCAGTTCACCGGGAAGATTTTTAATAAGATTGCTTTCCACCCTTAGCCCCCAGCGGGTTCTAAGGGAAAGAAAAATTTCTTCAAGCAGTTTCTGATTTTCATTTAAAGCTTCAATTTTTTTAATTCCTTTAGCATAAAGTGAAAAGGATGAAGGGTTTGTGTATCTTATTTCTTTACCTTCTTTTAAGTAGAACCCGGATGCTGAGGGCCCAAGGCCGATGTAGTAGTGCCTTAGCCAGTATTTTAAATTGTGCAGGCACTCAAACCCCTTAAAGGAAAAGTTGGAGATTTCATACATTATGTATCCATAATCTTTCAAAATTTTATTCCTTAGACGAAACATTTTAACTATGGTTTCTTCATCGTTCAATTCCATGTTTTCCTTTGCTGGCCTTTCATAGGTCATTGTGTAAGTAGAGATATGCTCCGGGGCAAGTTTACAGGTATTTTCCAATGACTTCTGGAATCCTGACAGCGTTTGTCCTTTAAATCCGAATACCAGGTCGATGTTTATGTTTTTAAACCCCGATTCTCTAAGTTTTTCAAAGGCTTCAATTGTATCCTTTACAGAGTGCCTTCTTCCAAGTAATCTTAATTCTTCGTCCACAAAGCTTTGCGCGCCAATACTGACTCTATTGAAGCCAAATTCTTTAATTATCTTTATAAAATCTTGATTTAAATTTTCTGGATTAACCTCGATGGATTTTTCTTTGATTTCATCTAATGGGAGATTTTTGTGTAGAAGTTTTAGTAATGTTGTTAGCTCCGCTGGAGATAAGCTATTAGGAGTCCCGCCACCTATGTAAAGGGTTTCGTACTTGAAGTCTAAGGCTTTGTATTCTTCTAACTCTTTTTGTAGTGCCTTAATGTAAATGTTGAAAAGTTTATCCTTTTTGTCTACGGTAACGGAATAAAAATGGCAATAGGGACATTTAGAAAGGCAAAAGGGCACGTGGACGTAGAGGCCGTATTTATTTTTAAAACATTTCACCAAGGTTTATATACAAGTTGCCTAAATATCCCTTTTCTTTGAAACGGTGAGGGTTATAAGCCCAATCTACCCTCAAGTTGCCTATGGGTAGAAAATATCTGAATCCCAGGCCTGCGCTAAAGAACACTTTGCCACCAATTTGGGGATATATGTCAGTTAAAAGGCAAAGACCATATTTTGAGTTTATGGTGGAGCGCAGTTCGAGGTTAATGAGGTAAATGGAGATAGCGTAAAATTCTGAATATCTATACCCTCTTAAAGTTCCGTCTCCACCGATCTTAAACTTTTCTATTGTTGGAATAGTAGAAGAAAACAGAGGTATTAAGTTTCCACTGGTAAATCTTAAGGCTAAAACTCCTTTTGGTTTCCATATTTTTACGTAGGTAGAAATACTCATATCGTACTTGTTGAAATGATAGTCACCCCCCAATACCCCGCCTGCTCTGGAGAGGTTGAGTTGCACTACATACCCTCTTGTTGGATACAACTGATCGTCTCTCTTATCAAGCACCGTGGAAAATAGAAATTTATTGGTTACCCCTTCAGAGTATTGTCCCTTAAGAAATTTTCTCCACTGCAAACCGGCGATACTTCTGCTTTTTGATGTCCAGTAATAAGATAGGTATGTTTCTAATCCTGCGAAGGAAGTGCTGTCAACCTTTGATGTACCCCCAAAGGATTTGAGATTAAATTTAAGTGGAGTACTAAGAAAATAGGGTTCTGAGTAGAGCAGTTCGCCATAGAGTTTGGCAAACCCGTTAAAAAGTTCAAATCCATTTTCCAACCTCAAACTTAGATTTTGGTTGTTATCAAAGAGATTCCTGTGTCCTAATTCCACATTGATATTAGCGAGTTCGAAGGGATAAACTCCACCCTGAAAACGAATGTAACGATTTTTCCTCTCTTCTACGTTGAATAAGACTTTAACTGAAGAGTCCCCCAGATACTCATAAGTGTGATAAACAGTTTTGAAAAGTCCCGTTGAGTAAATTCTCCGTATGCATTCAAGGATGGCGGAAGGCGAAACATACTGGCCAACTTTTATCTTTATTTCTCTTTCTATTATGGCCCTTCTTACTGTTTTATTTCCATAAATTTCGATTTTCTCAATTTTATATCGTGGTCCTTTTTCAATTTTCCATAATAGGCCGCATCTTTTTTGGATCGTATCCCGCGTGACAATTCTCTCAATGGCAGCCTTAAGGTAGCCCTGGTTTCGAAGAAAATCCAAGGCTTCTGTTTCTTTTTTGGTTAGAAGAGCAGAGGAATAAGGGAGGGGAATTGTGAGATATAGAATATTCATTGTTTTCCTGAAAAACAGGGTATCTTCGCTTTCCCAAGAAATCTGAACACTATTGAGGATATAGCGTGGTCCTTCGCTTATTTTTAAGTAGATGTATACTCTGTCATTTTCTTCTTTAACTCTCTCTTCGATTATTCTGGCGTCGAAGTACCCGCTTTCCTTAAGCTCTTCAAGTAAATTTTGCTTGTAAGAGTTGAATAAGGGGGGATAGTACTTATCCCCCCTTCGCATTCTGAGGATGGATTTGACCTCAGATTTTGATAGAGCCTTGACTCCTTCTACTTCAATTTTTCCAATTAATAGTGTTTTTCCAACCAGAAAGGTAAGCAGCAAGTATTTTAACATTACTCAAGGTCGATGAATCGGTTCTTAATTTTTTTAAGTACATCAGGAAGTGTGGTGTATTCCATCTCTTTAAGGCCGAGTCTGTGAGGTTCAAATGGACCGTGGCTTCTCAGGTAATTTGCGATTTTGTTGGCAGTTGCCCTTGCTTCATCAAAGGCCGGATCGTCAAACAGATCTCTTGGACCTATTAGTTTTCCTTCAGCTAATTGGAAGCCAAGGGCGCAGACTCTTGGTGGACCGTCAAAGCGAGAAGGATTTGCCTGATGCAAAGCTACAGGCATCAGTGGACCATAATGAGACCCCCTCATCCAGCCCGCAACAAGGTGGGGAAAGGCAAAGGGTTCAAGGATTTCGCCTACTGCGGGAAAGCCGCTTTGAGCTCTCACTATCATAACAGGATCATCTTTTCCGACGTATCTTCCAGCCATCATTGAAAGCCTCTGGGTGGAGGAAACGGCTGCGATTTCATTGTCATCTTTTCTGTAAACCGCCTTTATTATATAGTGCTCAGCAGCACCAATGAGGATTAACAGATCGTAAAGTTCTTCTGGAGTACTCATTAAAATTTTTTTGTGCTCGTAAACATCAAGCACTTCAAAAACAAACCCATCGTGAAGTTTTGGGTCAATTACTAAGCCAGGTGTATTGAAAGGATCTGCAAAAATTCTAAAGAGGGGAATGTTCCACGCACCGGGTGAAGTTTTGTCTGCCATAAAAACAATTATGGGTTCGCTCGGTCTTTCTTCAAACTCCATTTCTGCTAGGCCTGGCCCAAGTCCCTTAATGTTTCCACTGAAAGCATCGCTTAAAAGGTCCTGGCCAGCTCCATATTGTTTTAGAGATTTTGCTATTTCTGTAGCTTCTACGAAGGTATCCCAGGCCAGCTTATGGATTTCGCCACAGTTAGCTCCCTTGTTGTGTGTCATTATAAGTTGAAGGTCATCTCCAACTCGTGTAACGAAGTAATCAATTAAAATCCCCTGTTCCTTCGCTTTTTGCAGATGATCTTCTGCTACCTCCATTATTCTTGGGTGAACTGACGTATGACCAACGTATCCTCCTATATCGGCTTTAATTACCGATATGGTAATTCTCATGATATACCTCCCTTTTTATGTTTTCAAGAATTTCTACAATACTTTCCTCTTTGATATTCCTCTTGTTTACTTCCATAAATGTAACGTTGAGTCCGTAAATTTCAAATCTGACCAAAATTGGCTCGTATTTTTCAACAATGGGAAATATCCTGTCAAAGATCTTTTCCTCTGGTTGATAGACTACAACGATTGTGAAGGAATTCTTTTCGTCCTTTACAAAAAGCTTTTTTGTTTCTGTTTCAAGGTGTTCTTGGATACAGTTCGAGACGAATCTAATATCTTCGGCTATTTTTTCGGGTTTTAAAGTTGTCCTTATGAAATCATCAATAGAAAAGTAAAAGGCTCTCACCAGTTCGTCAGGTATGTTTGATTTAGAAATAAGTTGATAGATTTTGTCGAGATTTTTCCTGTCAATAGTCCTCAACCCTTCGTCGAAGTCTCTAAAATTTCCAATACTTTCACGAATTAACTCTTTTAGCTTTTCGAAAAGCTCAACGTCAGAACGGAAAAAGGAAACGAGCCCTCTTACCGTAAGGAACAAAACATATTCATTTCGTATTTTTGATGGTGGCCTGAAAGACATTAAAACAAACCCATCGGATTTTGCGATGTTTTTTATCAAAGTGTCAAACTTTGCAGGGTCGCTGTCAACGATTGCTAATCTAAAGGTTACTGTAGATTTATCCTGTTCAATAGGGATTATTGCCACCTGGGGTATGTGGGAAGTTAAAGCCTCATCTACCATTTTAGGCACAAGGGCCCTTCCAAAGATTTCACCGCCAAACTTAATATTAAGAGGTATTCTGATTTTGCCCTGCTTCAGGTTGGTTTTAAGGTGTTGTTCCAATTTCTTCTGCTCTTCTGGAGTTAGAGGCCTGTTATTAACGGTAAATTCCAATCGTATTATGCAGATTCCGTCATCCGTTATGAATTCTTTATCAAATTTTCTTTGAAAATCAGGAAAAATCTCCTTTATCAAGTCGAAAACCTCATCCATGCTGATATCTTTCTGGAATCCGCCCACCGTTAATCCTGTTAACTCCTCTCTCTCCGTTTGAATATTCTTTATATAAACTTCCACACCCATTCCAACTTCGCGGAGTTTTTTGATAAAACGATGCCCTACAAGGATTATTTCCGCTAAGACTTTGGGACTTCGCTCTCTGAGATATGCAAGAGACCTGGAGAACACAAATTTTTCAAGTTCTCCACCCGGTTTGGAAATTTCTTCGAATTCTTCGGGGAAAGCGATATCCTTTAAAGAAGTCTTTATTTTTTCCAGGATTTCAAGCTTTTCAATACCCGTTGTAACCAGACGGGCTTTAATCTGGTCTCCTTCTTGGGCAAGATTTTTAAGTTCTTCAGTTATCTCTTGTAAATGGAATCGGACGTCATTTAACTTATCGGGTGTAAAGGGGATTTTCAGCGCTATAAAGGCGTATTTTCCATCGGTAGATACAACGCCGTAAACAAAGGCAATGTTATATCCCTTCTCATGTACTATGCCTATGACTGTTTCACCAAGTCCTGGCCAGTCCGAAGCCCCGAGGTAAATCCTCGCAATATAATTTCCTTCATGGTATATAATGTCAAAGTTCGCAATAACCTTTTCTTCGATTCGGCTTAGCTTTTCAAGGAATTCTGATTGAAATCGGAGGTCGTCATCTTCCAGTTTACATAAAACATCCACCATAAGATTATGTTAAAGCAAAACCCGTTAAAAATCAATTGCTTTTCTTTATTCCTGCTTTTTCTATTATAATTTTTCAGGAGGGTAATATGAGTGTAAAAATTTTTGTCATTAATCCCGGTGGTGGTTCAACAAAGGTTGCCCTTTTTGAGGATGAAAAACCTTTGAAGTACAGAGAAATTAGGCATCCTGTTGAGGAACTTAAGAAGTTTCCAGATACAATTTCTCAGAGAGAATTTAGATACCATGAGATATTGAGATTCCTTGAGGAAGAGGGCATATCATTAAAGGAAATTGATGCCATTGCTTCAAGAGGTGGTCCTTTTAAAAGTCTCGAATCTGGAGTTTACTATGTGGATGAGACCGTGGTTAACGATGTTTTAAATGGAAGGGTTCAAGCAGACCACCCCTCCAACCTTGGAGTGTTGATTGCATATGAGCTGGCAAAAATTTCTGGTTGTCCTGCATTTTTTGTAGATCCCGTTTCTGTTGACGAGTTTGATGATGTTGCAAGACTTTCCGGCCTTAAAGAATTGCCCCGGAAGAGTTTATTTCATGCCTTAAATACCAAATATGTTTCCCGAAAACTTGCAGAAGAAGTTGGAAAACCTTACGAATCGATGAATCTGATCGTTGCCCATCTGGGGACTGGAATTTCAATTTCTGCCACAAGAAAAGGCAGAGTGATAGATGTTAATAATGCAAACGATGGTGGTCCGTTTAGCCCCCAAAGAACGGGTACTTTGCCTACTACAGGGCTTATAGAACTTTGTTATTCAGGTAAGTATGACAAAAAAGAGATGTTAAATAAGGTAGTTCGCTTTGGAGGGCTTATCGACTATTTAGGGACAGACAATCTTGAAGAGGTGATTTCCCGTATAGAACAAGGTGACCAGTATGCAGACCTTGTTTATCGGGGAATGGTTTACCAAATTGCAAAAGAGATAGGTTCAATGGCGTGTGCGTTAAAGGGTGAAGTGGATTATATAATTTTGACCGGCGGTATGTCCAAGTCCCTGAAGTTGCAGAAAGACTTATCGGAGTACATTTCCTGGATCGCTCCTATAAAAGTGTATCCAGGTGAAAATGAAATGGAAGCACTGGCATACGGGGTTATGAAGGTCCTCAGGGGCGAGATAACCCCTAAAAAATATTAAGGGAGGCAATATGGATAGCGAATATATAAGGAAGATGGCAAAGGTTCTTCTTGATTACTCTTTGAATATTAAAAAAGATGAAATCCTGGTTATAAGTTCATCCTATCTTGCTGAACCGCTTCTTCTGGAACTATACAAAGAGGCACTTTTAAAAGGTGCGCATCCTGTAATTAAGGTAAGTTTACCTGATTCTACGTATTATTTTTATAAGTACGCTCAGGAGCATCAGTTGCGTTTTATACCTCCTTGGTCTAAGGTGGAAGTTGAAACCGCGCATTGTTTCTTGAATATTATGGCAACTCAAAACACCAGGGCTTTAACAAATGTGGACTCTGAAAAGATGCGGGTTGCAAGCCTTGCGGGTAAGGAATTGATAGAAATCTTTGAAGAAAGGTACAAAAAGGGTGAACTTCGCTGGAGTGTTACCCTTTATCCTACACCAGCACAGGCTCAGGATGCGGAAATGGCACTCCAAGAATTCGAGGATTTTGTTATAGAAGCATGTCATCTCAATGAAGAGGACCCTGTTGAGTATTGGAGGAGTGTTGATGATAGACAGAGGAGAATTGTTAAGTTTCTCGAAAGTAAAAAGGAATTTAGAATAACTGGTGAAGATACCGAACTTGTAATAAGAACGGATGGAAGGAAATGGGTAAATGCTTCTGGAAAGGAAAATTTTCCAGATGGAGAAGTCTTCACCTCTCCACTTGAAAATGGAGTTAATGGGAAAATTAGGTTCAACTTGCCGCAGTATTACATGGGTAAAGAGGTAGAAGGCGTTTTCCTTGAGTTTAAGGACGGGGTTGTTATCAAAGCTAATGCCGAAAAGGGTTCCGAATTCTTGCAAAAAGTTCTGGCAACCGATGAAGGGTCAAAGAGGCTTGGAGAATTTGCCTTTGGCTTGAATTATGGTATAAAAAGTATATCAAAGAATGTGCTCTTTGACGAAAAAATTGGGGGTACCATTCATCTTGCCGTTGGGAGAGCTTTCGCAGAGACTGGAGGGATGAACAAGTCGGTAGTCCATTGGGATATGATTTACGACCTACGGAAGGGTGGAGAAATTTATGCAGATGGAGAATTAATTTATAGAGATGGTAAATTCGTAGTAGAAATATGAGGCGGTTTTTACTATCAGGATTTGTACTTTTAATTTTTCTTTTTTGGGCATGTGCCCCAAAAGAGGCTAAAATTGAGATTCTTTCCTTCAGTGTTGCTGATTCAATTAGAATTCACGATCCTGATGGTGACCCAACCAATAGCTGGTTGGGCGGGTCAGACACAGTTATAACATGGGACTCTACGCTTTTTAGCATTAAGGTGAAATACGAGGGACCTGCTGTGGGATATCTCGATGAGATAATCTGGGTTTTAAAATCTCCTTCTGGTGAACAAATTAAAACCTATGAAGCAATATTATATCCTCCTATCCCTATGGAGGATGGACAGATCAGAGACCTCAAATTTTACATTTCTTTTGACAACAAGAGTGCTTACAGGATTGATTCTTTGTATGACGATACGTTAAATTATTTCGGAATCGGTCGTGTAACTTTTTACATAACAGGAACAACTTATGCACAGTATATAAGGAGCGATAATATAAGCTTTGATTTGAAGTTTATTCCTTGAATGAACAATGGTTGAGGCCTATAATTTAAGTGCATCGGGGCGTAGCGCAGGTTGGTTAGCGCACCAGCATGGGGGGCTGGGGGTCGGTGGTTCAAGTCCACTCGCCCCGATGCTTAATTTTCTCATAGTTATCCCCGTTTACAATGAAGATACTGTCCTTGGAGATTTGATAAAGGTTTTGAGAGACCTTGGACTTTTTAAGTTTACCCTTTTTGTTAATGATGGCTCAACAGATAAAACTGCGGATATCCTTAAAGCTGAGGGTGCAAATTACGTAAGCCTCGAGAAGAATATGGGAAAAGGTTTTGCTCAGAGGGTTGGATTTGCCGAAGCTTTGAAAAGAAAAGTGGACGCGATAATCACAATGGATGGAGACCTTCAGCACCCGCCATCTTTGGTTTTCGAGTTTTTAAGAAAAATAGAAGAGGGGAGTGATATAGTCATCGGAACGAGGTGGAGAGAGCTTAATAGGATGCCAAAAGATCGTTATCTTTCAAATAGACTCACGACCTTAGCTATCTCTCTTCTATGTGGAAGGAAAGTAGAGGATTCGCAAAGTGGTTATAGGGGTTACAGAAGAGAGGTTATTGAAAGTTTAAACTTCAGTTCTAATAAGTTTGAAGCGGAGTCTGAACTTTTGATAAAGGCCCTTTTAAGTGGTAAAAAGGTGAGCTATGTTAATATTCCTGCTAACTATCACGAGAAGCTCAGAAGTAAGATTAATAGGTTTATTGACACATTAAGATTTTTAAAAATGTATTTTGGACTGGTATGGAAAAAAAGCTGATATTGCTATCAAATGATGACGGTTACGACAGTGAGGGTATTAAGATACTCCGAGAATATATGCTTGAGTTAGGAAAGGTTGTTGTTTTTGCCCCGTCTTCGGAGAGGAGTGCATCCAGTCATTCAATTACTCTTAGAAGGGAAATTTTATTAAAGGAGGTAGAGAAAGACATTTTCGCAGTGGAAGGAACCCCTGTAGATTCCGTGCTTATAGGAATTTACGGAGTTTTGCAAAGAAAACCAGACCTCGTAGTTTCTGGTATAAACCTGGGGCAAAATCTTGGCGAGGATGTTTTTTACTCTGGGACTGTTGCTGCTGCCCGAGAAGGTGCTATGTACGGTGTTCCTGCTATGGCAGTTTCTCTTTATGTAAAACGGGAGGATAAAACTAAGTACTACGAGACTGCAGCACATTTTGCGCGAAGGGTAGCAAAATTTTTACTTACCCATAGGTTAAATGGAGAACTTTTGAATGTAAATGTTCCAAATTTGCCTTTAGAAAAGATAAAAGGTGTTAAGTTCACAAGGCTTTCCACAAGGATGTATAAAGACCCGGTGATTAAATTGAGAAACAGTACCTATATTATTGGTGGAGAGCCCCTTTGGCACGTATCAAAGGGGACGGACTTAGAGGCAGTATTAGAGGGGTATGTTTCCATTTCCCCTCTCTTAATTGATATCACTGATTATGAAAAACTCGGAATACTACGAAAGTTTGAGAAAGAAATTGGTGGAGGAACATCTGAAAGGTAGGGATATCTGGCACCCAGGTGTCCTTAATGCCTTTCTCAAGGTTCCGCGACATCTTTTTGTACCGGAGAATCTAATAAATGAAGCGTATGAAGACTATCCGTTGCCTATAGGCTTTGGTCAAACTATATCTCAGCCATATATGATTGCCTATATGGTTCAGGCTTTGAAACCATCAAAAGACCTCAAAGTTTTAGAAATAGGAACTGGATCGGGGTACACCACAGCAATATTAGCGGAGCTTTTTAAAGAGGTATATACGGTCGAGATAATTCCCGAACTTTCTGAGAGAGCGCAGAAGATTCTCAAGAAGCTTGATTACAACAATATTTACTTTAAGATCGGGGATGGTACCGAGGGGTGGGAAGAGATGTCACCTTTTGAACGTATCATAGTTACAGCTGCTGCGCCGGACGTACCCGAACCTTTGAAAGAACAATTATCAGAGGGAGGTGTGCTTGTTATTCCTATTAGTAAAGGTTTTTCGGATGTCCTTTACAGGTTCGTTAAAAAAGATGGAAAATTAAGCAGTGAGGAACTTACCTATTGTAGTTTTGTTCCGTTAAGGGGAAAATACGGTTTTAAAGGTGGAAAGTATTAGAGTCAGTGGTTTGCGAATTAACAAAGGGGGATGAATGGGTATTTTATTTTTTATGCTGATGCTTGGTATTCCAAGATATCTTGTTCTTGATGTCAAGAAGATAGGTACAGAATATCTCGAAAAACAGGGTATTAAAATAATACAGCAGGTGGATAGTATAACTTATCTTGTAGAAGGCGAACTGGAAAAGGTTGATTATTCACCCTATGAAATTGTGCTTTATCAGCCAGTGGAAAAAGTAGTAAAAGCCCGTTACAAAAGTGGAAATTATTACATACCAGATCTCCCGGAAGTCACATCTTACTTCAGTTTGATCAATGCGGATTCGATATTTGAAGTATTACACAGACTTGAGAATTTCAAAACCAGATTTGCTTATACCGACTCCTGTAGGAGAGCAGAGGAGTATTTGGCTGAAAAAATACAAAATTACGTAGATCTTGGTTATATGTGGCCATTCAATCACAATAGTGTGTGGATGAATAATGTAGTTGGGGTGAGAAACGGGGTTTTAAGCGATTTTGTTCTGATTACCTCTCATCTTGATTCCTATTCCAACGATCCGTGGAACAATGCTCCTGGTGCCGATGATAACGCATCTGGTACGGCGGTAGTTTTGGAGACGGCAAGAATTATGAGAAATATAAGTTCACCTTTTTTAACCCTTCAATTTGTTCCTTTTTCTGCAGAGGAATTAGGGCTTATTGGAAGTTACCGATATGCTGAATATATAGTTTCAAATAATTTACCGCTTCACGGCATTTTGAACTTTGATATGGTGGGATTTAATCCGCCTGATGGGTATGACTTTGATGTAAACCTTGATACTTTAAGTTTATTCGGACAGGTTGTAAGATATGTGATCGAGAATTACGTGCAGGGTAATAATCGGTACACTTACAACCCCTTTGGCGGTTCAGACCACTATCCTTTTGCGGTAAGGGGCTATCCCTGGGTGTTTCTCATTGAGTCAAACTATCAATTAAATCCTAACTATCACAGAACCACTGACTTGGTAGCCACCTTAGACACCTTGCAAATGCTCAATGCTACGAAAATAGCGCTCGCAACTGCACTTTACTATGCCCTTTTACCTTTACCGCCAGAGAGTCTGTTTGTTTCAAATTATGGCGACGGTGAAAGAGTTGTCCTTAGGTGGCCTCGTGTTGCGGTAAATGGTGTTAGTTATACCGTCTACAGGGGAGCCTCACCCGCAGATTTAGCCTTTGTTACCGAAACATCTGATAGTTTTGTAATTATTGATGGCCACCAGGCTGGCATTGATTACTACTATTGCGTAAGATCAAAGTATAATGGAAGGGAAGGATTTGGAACGCCTGTTAAAAGCATTGTGATTAATTCCATTCCACAAAGTCCTATACTAACGAAGATTCAACCTGTAAGGAATGGTATACAATTGTTCTGGAGTAAAAACACAGAGGAAGACCTGCTCGGGTATAATGTTTATAGGAGTTCCGGAGAGAATTTTGTTAAACTTAATGATACACCTGTTGCTGACACTTCGTTCCTCGATGCTTCGGCAATTTCTCCTATCTGGTACTACTACTATGTCACCGCCGTTGATCAAGATGGGTACGAGAGTGATTCAAGCAATGTTATTTCGGCCCGTCCGGTAACTCTAAGTGAAGGAGTGTTGGTAATTGATGATTTTCGCGACGGAAGTGGTAACCCAATTGCTCCAAATGCTGAGATGCAAAGGAGTTTTGTAGACACTATCTTAAGTTTTGTTGGTGTTGATACTTTTGATATAATTGATGTTTCGCAAGTAAGCACGGTTTCTTTATCCGACCTCGGTATTTACTCCTTAGTATGGGTTATGAGTGATGATGTTTCTGAATACTTGGGAAGTAGGTACAAGAATGCTCTAAGTGAGTACTTATCTTTGGGTGGGAAGGTTTTAATAGAGGGATATAAAAATTCACAGAATCTCGGTATAGTTAGCGCCTATCCCCAGGCTGTAAATCCGTCAAACTTACTCGGATTGCCTTTGGATTCCGTAAAATTAAATAGTTCATTAGACTTTCAAGGCGCTTATAATAGCTTGCACGGTTTAGAGCTTCGTCCTGAAGCTTCGAAACTTTTACCTTCATGGAACGGGAAATTACAAAATATTGAAGCCTATGTATCGAATTCTGTTGAACCTCTTTTATATTTTGATTCTTATCGTGATAACTTGGGCTTTGAAGGTGAAATTTGTGCTTTCAAGCTGGGGGATAGTCTTGTATATCTTGGCTTTCCACTTTACTATATGAGGACTCAAGATGTAGCAAACCTTTTTGCTTATTTAGCTAATACGGGGTTTATAGGGGTTAAAGAACACTTTGCTGCAACGTCAACGCGTGCATTTTATGATGGGGGGTATTTAGTTTTTGATAAAAGCTTTAGTGAAGCTTATGGACGTGTTTACAATGTCTCTGGCAGGCAAATTGCGAGTGTGAAATTTGTAGGAAACAAGTTTTATGCTGGCGAACTTCGAAGAGGCGTTTATTTCTATGAGATCGAAGGTAATAATATTGTTTATCGAGGTAAATTTATTGTTTTGAAGTAACTATGGAAAGAGCGGTAATTATTGTCAACCCTGAATCAAGGAATTCAAGGAAGTTTAAAGAAAAGCGAACTCAGGTGTTAGAAAAACTATCTCAAAGATACGATATATACATATGGGAAACAGTTAAGGCAGGTGATGGTATTCGTCTTGCTGAAAAGGCAATAGATTTCGGAGCAACTGTTATTATTAGTGCTGGTGGTGATGGAACTCTTAATGAAGTGGCAAATGCCTGCGCGGGAAAAGATGTGAAGGTAGGCATTTTACCCTTAGGAGTAACGAACGTTTTTGCGATGTCCCAAAAAATTTCAAGGAATGTGGAGAAAGCTGCTGAAGTAATCCTTAAAGGAAAGGTGAAGGAAGTAGATCTCGGTAAGGTTATTGGTGGAAGATATTTCCATATGATGCTGGGTGCGGGAATAGATGGCTTTACAATAAAAGAGTTACCCCACGAGTTTAAAAAAGCTTTTGGGGCGCCAGCTCATGTTGTAATTGCACTTGTGAAATACCCGGATTATATGCCGATTCCAATCTACGTTGAAATTGATGGACAGGATTTAGGAATTGGTTATCAAGTTGTTCTTGCGAATATTCCGAATTACGGAGGAAGAATGAAAATGGCTCCCCACGCGCTTCCCGATGATGGCCTCTTAGACGTGGTAATATTTAGAGAGGCTGGTTTTATAAACGATGTAAGCCATTGGCTTGGATTTCTTCTGGGTTTTCATCATAAGATGGGTAGTATTGACATCTATCGTGGAAGAAATATTAAGCTTTCTGGAAAAGGCGTATATTACCACATAGACTCAGAGTTTGGGGGAGAATTACCTGTAGAAGTAAATTGCGTTCCAAAGGCACTTAGAATTATAGTGCCCTAAGTTTAGATAAATTTTCTGTATATTCTATAGGTTTTGTACGGTTTGCCTTTCATAAACTCTGTAGCTCTAATTATAAGATAGTTATCTTCCAATAGCCAGGAGACCTCGCAATACTTGAACCTGTTCATTGCAAGTGCATCTTTCATTAGGTGATAGTAAAGAAGGGAGTCTGCCCCTTTTCTTCTGTATCCTTTCTTTATGCCGAGGGCAAGCAATCTCAAACCGTCGATTTTCTTCAAGCCCGTGAGAAATTTAATGAATCCAAAGGGGAAGAGTCTTCCATTGAGCTTTTTAAGGACCTGATTTATGTCTGGAATTATTAACCCAAAGGCTGCTGGAACGCCGTTATACTCAACAATTTTAGCAAGTTCTGGAATCACTATTTGTTTAAGGTTGTTTGCTAAGTGTTTTATTTCTTCTTCTTCAAAGGCTAAAGAGCCCCAGTTTTGTTCCCAGGCATCATTGTATATATCGAAGATAATTCTTACCTCTTCCTCCAGTTTTTTTAGATTGACGTTTCTTATGGTAAAACCATATTCACGTGCCTTTTCCGAAAGGGGTTCAAGCCGTGCTTCAAGCCTGCCAACGAAATTTATAAAATCATCATCTATTGTTATAATGTAAGCTAAAAGGTCTTTGGCTTTCTGGAAGCCGTAGCTTTCAATAAGTTCAATGTAATATGGAGGGTTATATGTCATTCCTACTACGGGTGGACTGTCAAACCCCTGTATTAAAAGACCACATTCATCATCGTTAGTGTTAAAATTCATTGGCCCGTAAATAGTTTCAGCTCCTTTCGATTTCAGCCATTCAATCGCTGCATCAAATAATCTGTGTGCGACCTCTTTATCGTTAATACACTCGAAGAAGCCAAAGAACCCTGCATTTTCATCATGAATTTCGTTGTATTTCCGGTCAAAGTGGGCATCGATGCGCCCTACGGGCTTTCCGTCTTTAAAAGCCATGAAGTATTTTGCCTCTTGATGTTTAAATACGGGATTTAGTTTGGGACTGAGCCTTTTAATGTCTTCATCTATGAGGGGAGGGACCCAGTTTGGGTCATCTTTATATATTTCCCATTCCAACATTACAAACTGTTTAAGTGCTTTTTTGTCATTTGGATCTATTTCTCTAATTATTACACCCATTTTTAACCCCCCTATTTAAAAGTTCATCGAATAGTTCTTTCCAGTTTTTACATTCCACTCCAAAATGAATTGCATCCATCCCGGCCTTTTTAGCCCCCTCAACATCGTTAGTATACGAATCCCCAATAAATATGGCATCTTTGGAACTTATTCCGAGTCTTTTTAGTGTTTCCTCAAAAATTTTGATATTAGGCTTTCCGAAGCCAAGCTCTTCCGAGGTTACTATTACTTCAAAGATATCATAGATGCCAAGCTTTTTTAGGACCGGCTCAATTATTTCATTATCAATGTTGGAAATTATCGCCAATCGGAAACCGAGGGATTTCAATTTGAAAAGAGTTTCTACTGCATCGGGAAATGGTTCTGTAAACTTCTCGTGGTATTTGAGGTAAAGTTCTCTGAAGGTTTTAAGGTGATCAGATGTTACTTCAATGTTTTTGGATTTAAGAAATTGTTCCAAAGCCTTTGTGTAAGCCATGGATAGATTTTCCCACTTTTCATGAGCAGTTTTAAGAACTTCTTTTATTTCTGCTTTCAGAAATTGAAACATTTCTTCAGGTTGTGCTGGTATATTAAATCTGTTTATGAATTCTTTATAGAAGCGCATGTGAAGGACATCATCGGATTCGTCGGTCACTATTGTTCCGCCAAAATCAAAGATCAGAACCTTTTTCATTTTTCTCCTCCTTTTCTATTTTGTTTTTGCAGTTGGGACATTCAAGATATATCTTGCCTTTTCTTCCCTTCTTTTCCAGCATGATTGGATACCCGCAGGCAGAACATTTAATGTCCACGGGCTTGTGAGATGTAATAAATTTGCATTCAGGGTAATTGGTGCATCCATAAAAAACCTTCCCCTTTGGAGCTTTTCTCTCTACTATCTCTCCATCACATTCTGGGCACTTTATGCCCAGCGTATAAGGAAGGATTCCTTTACATTTTGGATAGTCGACGCACCTGTAGTATTTACCTTTTTTGCCTTCTACAAGGATCATTGGCTTTTGACATATTGGACACTTTTTGTCTGTCACTTCACTGGCTTCTGCAGGTCTTGTATACTTGCACTCTGGATATCGTGAACAGGCATAAAATTTACCGTATTTACTCCATTTGAGAAGCAGTGGCGACCCGCAGAGCGGGCAAGTCTCCTCGGTCCTTTGAAGTTCCTCTTTAATACCCTTTATATTCTCCTCAAAGGATTTTAAGTCTTCGCTAAAGCCCGTGTAAAATTTTTCCAAAACCTCCAAAGCCTTTTTCTTACCGCTTTCTATTTCATCAAGTTCTTCTTCCATCTTTGCTGTAAATTTAACCTCAAAGATGTCTCTAAAGCGAGAAATGAGTATGTCATTTACCTGAAATCCCAGTTCGGTTGGTACCAGATAGCCCCTTTCTTTTTTAATGTATTTGCGCTCATAAAGAGTTTCAAGGGTTGGTGCATAAGTGGATGGCCTTCCTATACCGAGATGCTCCATAGTTCTGATAAGTGATGCTTCAGTGTATCTCGGAGGTGGTTCTGTTTCCTTTTCTTCATATTTGGCGTCAATGATGTCCAGTTGTTCTCCCTTGTTGAGTTCAGGAATATCCTCATAATGAGGGATTTCACCAAGAATTCTGTAAAACCCTTCAAATATTAATTTTTTCCCACGGGCAACAAAGGTTAAACCGTCAACTTCAAAATTTGATTCTTTTACCTCTTCCTGTGCATAACTGCCCTGAGAGGCTATAGCTCTTTTCCATATTAGTTCATAGATTTTTTGAAAGTCACTTTCCAATTTACCAATAAGGGACTCCGGCGTCAGATTAGGTTGAGTAGGTCTTATAGCTTCATGAGCACCTTGAACGAGTTTCCCTCCCGTCTCGTGGTTTATTGGTGTGGGCGGTAGGTATGCAGTACCGAATTGTTCTTTGATTAAATTTCTTATTGCGGAAACCGCTTTTTCTGAAAGTCTAAGTGAGTCAGTTCGCATGTAGGTTATAAGGCCAACATTTTTTCCATCGATTTCAACACCTTCGTAAAGTTTTTGTGCAATGGACATGGTTTTTCCAGGGCTGAACCTAAATCTCTTTGATGCCTCCTGTTGCAGTGTGGAAGTTTTCAATGGTGGATAGGGTTTAATTTTTAACTGCCTTTTTTCAAAAAAAGAAACGGTAACTTTTCTGTCTTTTAGTGAATTGATTATCCCTTCTACTTTTACTTTCTCTTTTAATGGCTCGTCGGTTTTCAGAGTTGCCCAAAAGTTTTTCCCGTCCTTCGAAACCAGTATTTTGATTATGTAATAGGTTTCTTTTTTAAAAGCTTGCCTTTCCCTTTCTCTTTCACAAATTAGCCTTAAAGCGACAGATTGAACCCTTCCAGCGGAGAGACCCTTCTTTATTGTCTTCCAGAGTAATGGACTAACAAGATATCCGACCAACCTGTCAAGAATCCTTCGGGCTCTCTGTGCCTCTACCTTGTTTTCATCAATATCCCCCGCATTTTGAATTGCTTTGATGATTTCATCCCTTGTGATCTCGTAAAAGAGTGCTCTCTTAATGGGTTTATTTTTTACTTTCTTTTCTATTTCTTCTTTTATGTGTTTTGCTATGGCTTCACCTTCCCTGTCAGGGTCACTCCCTATGTAGATTTCCTCGGCCTCCTGAGATTTCTTTTGAATTTGCTTCACCACTTCCTTTTTTTGCGGAAGCACCTCAATTTCTGGCTCAAAGCCCTTTTCAATTTTTATTCCCAGAGTGTTTTCTGGGAGGTCTTTTATGTGGCCTTTTGAGGCTATAACCTCAAAGTCTCTTCTGAGGTAATTTTTAATTGTTTTTGCCTTGGTTGGGGACTCCACTATAAGAAGTTTTCTTCCTGTCGTTTTTACTGCATTTTCTTGTTTGTCGATTTTTTCTGTGGGTATCTCGTTACTTTCTTGTTTACTGGAATTTTTATTTGGCTTAACGGTTTTTGGGGGGTTCTTCCTATTCGGCATGGTTTTATTTTAAATCATTCGGGGCGTTTAATAAATTTAATAGATTAACTTCAAATCGAGTATCCCTTCATCCGATTGGATTTTTATTTGTTTTAATTTTCCCTCGGAGTAAGTCAGGATTGCTGTTATGCCGTCATAGGAAATTTGGTGTGGCAGAGAATTGAATGTTTCAATTTTGATGACTGAAGAGTCTTTGTAATGAAGTTTTATGCTATTTCCTAAAATTTCGTATTTTATACTTGAGCTTTCCCAGTCTTGAAATAGTATGTCCTTAATGGGTAAAGTGTCTTCATTCACTTTGATAATAGATGGATTTATCGGGTTTTGTAAAACTAAAATCCATTCTTTTCCTTTTTTAATCATGCTGAATTTACCACTTAGGTTGAAATTCGTGGCTTTAAAGGTATAACTACCTTTCACCTCACAGTTAGATAGTTCCTCATACAGCTCTCTTAAGTGTTGTTGGAATTTTTCGATATCAAGCTCTTTTCTTAAGACCTTTCTTGGAATGCAGGCACTAAAAAGGAAGAGAAGTAGCAAAAGCTTTTTCATATTCAAATTTTAAGGAAAAAAGGACGAAACAAGAAAGATCTTGAGCCGAGGATAATTTTTAGAGGATTCCCTTATTTATCAATTCGATGTGAAAATAATTCTCTTGCTCAATGGGAGCATTTCCATTGTACTGATTAGAAGAAACAAGCGGGAGATAGGAAGGTTATCATTATGGCGCCCCGTACGGGGCGCCATAATGATAACCTTCCTATCTCCCGCTTGTTTCTTCTAATCAGTACAATGGAAATGCTCCCATTGAGCAAGAGAATTATTTTCACATCGAATTGATAAATAAGGGAATCCTCTAAAAATTATCCTCGGCTCAAGATCTTTCTTGTTTCGTCCTTTTTTCCTTAAAATTTGAATATGAAAAAGCTTTTGCTACTTCTCTTCCTTTTTAGTGCCTGCATTCCAAGAAAGGTCTTAAGAAAAGAGCTTGATATCGAAAAATTCCAACAACACTTAAGAGAGCTGTATGAGGAACTATCTAACTGTGAGGTGAAAGGTAGTTATACCTTTAAAGCCACGAATTTCAACCTAAGTGGTAAATTCAGCATGATTAAAAAAGGAAAAGAATGGATTTTAGTTTTACAAAACCCGATAAATCCATCTATTATCAAAGTGAATGAAGACACTTTACCCATTAAGGACATACTATTTCAAGACTGGGAAAGCTCAAGTATAAAATACGAAATTTTAGGAAATAGCATAAAACTTCATTACAAAGACTCTTCAGTCATCAAAATTGAAACATTCAATTCTCTGCCACACCAAATTTCCTATGACGGCATAACAGCAATCCTGACTTACTCCGAGGGAAAATTAAAACAAATAAAAATCCAATCGGATGAAGGGATACTCGATTTGAAGTTAATCTATTAAATTTATTAAACGCCCCGAATGATTTAAAATAAAACCATGCCGAATAGGAAGAACCCCCCAAAAACCGTTAAGCCAAATAAAAATTCCAGTAAACAAGAAAGTAACGAGATACCCACAGAAAAAATCGACAAACAAGAAAATGCAGTAAAAACGACAGGAAGAAAACTTCTTATAGTGGAGTCCCCAACCAAGGCAAAAACAATTAAAAATTACCTCAGAAGAGACTTTGAGGTTATAGCCTCAAAAGGCCACATAAAAGACCTCCCAGAAAACACTCTGGGAATAAAAATTGAAAAGGGCTTTGAGCCAGAAATTGAGGTGCTTCCGCAAAAAAAGGAAGTGGTGAAGCAAATTCAAAAGAAATCTCAGGAGGCCGAGGAAATCTACATAGGGAGTGACCCTGACAGGGAAGGTGAAGCCATAGCAAAACACATAAAAGAAGAAATAGAAAAGAAAGTAAAAAATAAACCCATTAAGAGAGCACTCTTTTACGAGATCACAAGGGATGAAATCATCAAAGCAATTCAAAATGCGGGGGATATTGATGAAAACAAGGTAGAGGCACAGAGAGCCCGAAGGATTCTTGACAGGTTGGTCGGATATCTTGTTAGTCCATTACTCTGGAAGACAATAAAGAAGGGTCTCTCCGCTGGAAGGGTTCAATCTGTCGCTTTAAGGCTAATTTGTGAAAGAGAAAGGGAAAGGCAAGCTTTTAAAAAAGAAACCTATTACATAATCAAAATACTGGTTTCGAAGGACGGGAAAAACTTTTGGGCAACTCTGAAAACCGACGAGCCATTAAAAGAGAAAGTAAAAGTAGAAGGGATAATCAATTCACTAAAAGACAGAAAAGTTACCGTTTCTTTTTTTGAAAAAAGGCAGTTAAAAATTAAACCCTATCCACCATTGAAAACTTCCACACTGCAACAGGAGGCATCAAAGAGATTTAGGTTCAGCCCTGGAAAAACCATGTCCATTGCACAAAAACTTTACGAAGGTGTTGAAATCGATGGAAAAAATGTTGGCCTTATAACCTACATGCGAACTGACTCACTTAGACTTTCAGAAAAAGCGGTTTCCGCAATAAGAAATTTAATCAAAGAACAATTCGGTACTGCATACCTACCGCCCACACCAATAAACCACGAGACGGGAGGGAAACTCGTTCAAGGTGCTCATGAAGCTATAAGACCTACTCAACCTAATCTGACGCCGGAGTCCCTTATTGGTAAATTGGAAAGTGACTTTCAAAAAATCTATGAACTAATATGGAAAAGAGCTATAGCCTCTCAGGGCAGTTATGCACAGGAAGAGGTAAAAGAATCAAATTTTGAAGTTGACGGTTTAACCTTTGTTGCCCGTGGGAAAAAATTAATATTTGAAGGGTTTTACAGAATTCTTGGTGAAATCCCTCATTATGAGGATATTCCTGAACTCAACAAGGGAGAACAACTGGACATCATTGACGCCAAATATGAAGAAAAGGAAACAGAACCACCTCCGAGATACACTGAAGCATCACTTATCAGAACTATGGAGCATCTCGGTATAGGAAGGCCATCCACTTATGCACCAACCCTTGAAACTCTTTATGAGCGCAAATACATTAAAAAAGAAAGGGGCTATCTGGTACCAACCGAACTGGGATTTCAGGTAAATGACATACTCATTTCTCGCTTTAGAGACATCTTTGAGGTTAAATTTACAGCAAAGATGGAAGAAGAACTTGATGAAATAGAAAGCGGTAAGAAAAAGGCTTTGGAGGTTTTGGAAAAATTTTACACGGGCTTTAGCGAAGACTTAAAATCCTTTGAGGAGAATATAAAGGGTATTAAAGAGGAACTTCAAAGGACCGAGGAGACTTGCCCGCTCTGCGGGTCGCCACTGCTTCTCAAATGGAGTAAATACGGTAAATTTTATGCCTGTTCACGATATCCAGAGTGCAAGTATACAAGACCTGCAGAAGCCAGTGAAGTGACAGACAAAAAGTGTCCAATATGTCAAAAGCCAATGATCCTTGTAGAAGGCAAAAAAGGTAAATACTACAGGTGCGTCGACTATCCAAAATGTAAAGGAATCCTTCCTTATACGCTGGGCATAAAGTGCCCAGAATGTGATGGAGAGATAGTAGAGAGAAAAGCTCCAAAGGGGAAGGTTTTTTATGGATGCACCAATTACCCTGAATGCAAATTTATTACATCTCACAAGCCCGTGGACATTAAATGTTCTGCCTGCGGGTATCCAATCATGCTGGAAAAGAAGGGAAGAAAAGGCAAGATATATCTTGAATGTCCCAACTGCAAAAACAAAATAGAAAAGGAGGAGAAAAATGAAAAAGGTTCTGATCTTTGATTTTGGCGGAACAATAGTGACCGACGAATCCGATGATGTCCTTCACATGCGCTTCTATAAAGAATTCATAAACAGATTTAATATACCAGCACAACCTGAAGAAATGTTTCAATTTCTGAAAGCAGAAATAAAAGAAGTTCTTAAAACTGCTCATGAAAAGTGGGAAAATCTATCCATGGCTTACACAAAGGCTTTGGAACAATTTCTTAAATCCAAAAACATTGAAGTAACATCTGATCACCTTAAAACCTTCAGAGAACTTTACCTCAAATACCACGAGAAGTTTACAGAACCATTTCCCGATGCAGTAGAAACTCTTTTCAAATTGAAATCCCTCGGTTTCCGATTGGCGATAATTTCCAACATTGATAATGAAATAATTGAGCCGGTCCTAAAAAAGCTTGGCATCTATGATATCTTTGAAGTAATAGTAACCTCGGAAGAGCTTGGCTTCGGAAAGCCTAATATCAAAATTTTTGAGGAAACACTAAAAAGACTCGGAATAAGTTCCAAAGATGCCATATTTATTGGGGATTCGTATACTAACGATGTTGAGGGGGCTAAAAAGGCCGGGATGGATGCAATTCATTTTGGAGTGGAATGTAAAAACTGGAAAGAACTATTCGATGAACTTTTAAATAGGGGGGTTAAAAATGGGTGTAATAATTAGAGAAATAGATCCAAATGACAAAAAAGCACTTAAACAGTTTGTAATGTTGGAATGGGAAATATATAAAGATGACCCAAACTGGGTCCCTCCCCTCATAGATGAAGACATTAAAAGGCTCAGTCCCAAACTAAATCCCGTATTTAAACATCAAGAGGCAAAATACTTCATGGCTTTTAAAGACGGAAAGCCCGTAGGGCGCATCGATGCCCACTTTGACCGGAAATACAACGAAATTCATGATGAAAATGCAGGGTTCTTTGGCTTCTTCGAGTGTATTAACGATAAAGAGGTCGCACACAGATTATTTGATGCAGCGATTGAATGGCTGAAATCGAAAGGAGCTGAAACTATTTACGGGCCAATGAATTTTAACACTAACGATGATGAATGTGGTCTTTTAATACAGGGGTTTGACAGTCCACCCGTAGTAGGAATGACATATAACCCTCCATATTACATTGAACTTATTGAAAGCTACGGCTTCCAGAAAGCCAAAGACCTTTTAGCTTACATTATAACAATAGATGATGATTTTATAAATTTCGTTGGCAGGCTTGAAGCACGGCTTGAACCCCTTTCGGAAAAGGCACGTGAATATGGTTTTACCATAAGAAACGTCAATCTAAAAAAACTGGAGGAAGAGGTAAGAATTATCTTCGATATATACAATGATGCCTGGGAACAAAACTGGGGCTCTTTAGCCTTTGAAGAAGAAGAAATAAAACACTTAGCAAACAACCTTAAACAAATAGTGATTCCAGAACTTGCTAAAATTGTTGAGTATAACGGCGTTCCAGCAGCCTTTGGGTTAATAATTCCAGACATAAATCAGGTCCTTAAAAAGCTCAATGGAAGACTCTTCCCCTTTGGATTCATTAAATTTCTCACGGGCTTGAAGAAAATCGACGGTTTGAGATTGCTTGCCCTCGGCATAAAGAAAGGATACAGAAGAAAAGGGGCAGACTCCCTTCTTTACTATCACCTAATGAAAGATGCACTTGCAATGAACAGGTTCAAGTATTGCGAGGTCTCCTGGCTATTGGAAGATAACTATCTTATAATTAGAGCTACAGAGTTTATGAAAGGCAAACCGTACAAAACCTATAGAATATACAGAAAATTTATCTAAACTTAGGGCACTATAATTCTAAGTGCCTTTGGAACGCAATTTACTTCTACAGGTAATTCTCCCCCAAACTCTGAGTCTATGTGGTAATATACGCCTTTTCCAGAAAGCTTAATATTTCTTCCACGATAGATGTCAATACTACCCATCTTATGATGAAAACCCAGAAGAAATCCAAGCCAATGGCTTACATCGTTTATAAAACCAGCCTCTCTAAATATTACCACGTCTAAGAGGCCATCATCGGGAAGCGCGTGGGGAGCCATTTTCATTCTTCCTCCGTAATTCGGAATATTCGCAAGAACAACTTGATAACCAATTCCTAAATCCTGTCCATCAATTTCAACGTAGATTGGAATCGGCATATAATCCGGGTATTTCACAAGTGCAATTACAACATGAGCTGGCGCCCCAAAAGCTTTTTTAAACTCGTGGGGTAACTCTTTTATTGTAAAGCCATCTATTCCCGCACCCAGCATCATATGGAAATATCTTCCACCAATAACCTTACCGAGATCTACTTCCTTCACCTTTCCTTTAAGGATTACTTCAGCAGCTTTCTCCACATTCCTTGAAATTTTTTGGGACATCGCAAAAACGTTCGTTACTCCTAAGGGTAAAATGCCTACCTTCACATCTTTTCCCGCGCAGGCATTTGCCACTTCATTAAGAGTTCCATCACCACCAGCACTAATAATAACAGTTGCTCCGAAATCTATTGCCTTTTCAGCAAGACGAATACCATCACCTGCCTTAACTGTTTCCCATATGTATATATCGTATCTTTGAGATAGTTTTTCTAACACCTGAGTTCGCTTTTCTTTAAACTTCCTTGAATTCCTTGATTCAGGGTTGACAATAATTACCGCTCTTTCCATAGTTACTTCAAAACAATAAATTTACCTCGATAAACAATATTATTACCTTCGATCTCATAGAAATAAACGCCTCTTCGAAGTTCGCCAGCATAAAACTTGTTTCCTACAAATTTCACACTCGCAATTTGCCTGCCAGAGACATTGTAAACACGTCCATAAGCTTCACTAAAGCTTTTATCAAAAACTAAATACCCCCCATCATAAAATGCACGCGTTGACGTTGCAGCAAAGTGTTCTTTAACCCCTATAAACCCCGTATTAGCTAAATAAGCAAAAAGGTTTGCTACATCTTGAGTCCTCATATAGTAAAGTGGAAAGCCAAGATATACAAGACTATCCCCCAGCTTGAAAGCACAAATTTCACCTTCAAAGCCCAAGTTATCACGATAAGAATCAAAATATAAAAGAGGTTCAACAGAATTCGATACATAGGCTTCAATATTTTGTAATTTCCCGTTCCATGAAGGTAAAAGTTTCGAAGCTTCAGGACGAAGCTCTAAACCGTGCAAGCTATTATAAGCGCCTTGAAAGTCTAATGAACTATTTAATTTTACGGAATCCAAAGGCAATCCGAGTAAGTTTGACGGATTTACAGCCTGGGGATAGGCGCTAACTATACCGAGATTCTGTGAATTTTTATATCCCTCTATTAAAACCTTCCCACCCAAAGATAAGTACTCACTTAGAGCATTCTTGTACCTACTTCCCAAGTATTCAGAAACATCATCACTCATAACCCATACTAAGGAGTAAATACCGAGGTCGGATAAAGAAACCGTGCTTACTTGCGAAACATCAATTATATCAAAAGTATCAACACCAACAAAACTTAAGATAGTGTCTACAAAACTCCTTTGCATCTCAGCATTTGGAGCAATTGGGTTACCACTTCCGTCGCGAAAATCATCAATTACCAACACTCCTTCACTTAGAGTTACCGGACGGGCCGAAATAACATTGCTTGAATCACTCTCGTACCCATCTTGATCAACGGCGGTGACATAGTAGTAGTACCAGATAGGAGAAATTGCCGAAGCATCGAGGAACGAAGTGTCAGCAACAGGTGTATCATTAAGTTTAACAAAATTCTCTCCGGAACTCCTATAAACATTATACCCGAGCAGGTCTTCCTCTGTGTTTTTACTCCAGAACAATTGTATACCATTCCTTACAGGTTGAATCTTCGTTAGTATAGGACTTTGTGGAATGGAATTAATCACAATGCTTTTAACAGGCGTTCCAAATCCTTCCCTTCCATTATACTTTGATCTTACGCAATAGTAGTAATCAATGCCAGCCTGGTGGCCATCAATAATTACAAAACTATCAGATGTTTCGGTAACAAAGGCTAAATCTGCGGGTGAGGCTCCCCTGTAGACGGTATAACTAACACCATTTACCGCAACACGAGGCCACCTAAGGACAACTCTTTCACCGTCGCCATAATTTGAAACAAACAGACTCTCTGGCGGTAAAGGTAAAAGGGCATAGTAAAGTGCAGTTGCGAGCGCTATTTTCGTAGCATTGAGCATTTGCAAGGTGTCTAAGGTGGCTACCAAGTCAGTGGTTCTGTGATAGTTAGGATTTAATTGATAGTTTGACTCAATGAGAAACACCCAGGGATAGCCCCTTACCGCAAAAGGATAGTGGTCTGAACCGCCAAAGGGGTTGTAAGTGTACCGATTATTACCCTGCACGTAATTCTCGATCACATATCTTACAACCTGTCCGAATAAACTTAAAGTATCAAGGTTTACATCAAAGTCATACCCATCAGGCGGATTAAATCCCACCATATCAAAGTTCAAAATGCCGTGAAGCGGTAAATTATTTGAAACTATATATTCAGCATATCGGTAACTTCCAATAAGCCCTAATTCCTCTGCAGAAAAAGGAACAAATTGAAGGGTTAAAAAAGGTGAACTTATATTTCTCATAATTCTTGCCGTCTCCAAAACTACCGCCGTACCAGATGCGTTATCATCGGCACCAGGAGCATTGTTCCACGGATCGTTGGAATAGGAATCAAGATGAGAGGTAATCAGAACAAAATCGCTTAAAACCCCGTTTCTCACCCCAACTACATTATTCATCCACACACTATTGTGATTGAATGGCCACATATAACCAAGATCTACGTAATTTTGTATTTTTTCAGCCAAATACTCCTCTGCTCTCCTACAGGAGTCGGTATAAGCAAATCTGGTTTTGAAATTCTCAAGTCTGTGTAATACTTCAAATATCGAATCCGCATTGATCAAACTGAAGTAAGATGTGACTTCCGGGAGATCTGGTATGTAATAATTTCCACTTTTGTAACGGGCTTTTACTACTTTTTCCACTGGCTGATAAAGCACAATTTCATAGGGTGAATAATCAACCTTTTCCAGTTCGCCTTCTACAAGATAAGTTATACTATCCACCTGCTGTATTATTTTAATACCCTGTTTTTCGAGATATTCTGTACCTATCTTCTTGACATCAAGAACAAGATATCTTGGAATACCAAGCATCAGCATAAAAAATAAAATACCCATTCATCCCCCTTTGTTAATTCGCAAACCACTGACTCTAATACTTTCCACCTTTAAAACCGTATTTTCCCCTTAACGGAACAAAACTACAATAGGTAAGTTCCTCACTGCTTAATTTTCCATCTTTTTTAACGAACCTGTAAAGGACATCCGAAAAACCTTTACTAATAGGAATAACAAGCACACCTCCCTCTGATAATTGTTCTTTCAAAGGTTCGGGTACGTCCGGCGCAGCAGCTGTAACTATGATACGTTCAAAAGGTGACATCTCTTCCCACCCCTCGGTACCATCCCCGATCTTAAAGTAAATATTGTTGTAATCAAGCTTCTTGAGAATCTTCTGCGCTCTCTCAGAAAGTTCGGGAATTATCTCGACCGTATATACCTCTTTAAAAAGCTCCGCTAATATTGCTGTGGTGTACCCCGATCCAGTTCCTATTTCTAAAACTTTGAGGTCTTTTGATGGTTTCAAAGCCTGAACCATATAGGCAATCATATATGGCTGAGATATAGTTTGACCAAAGCCTATAGGCAACGGATAGTCTTCATACGCTTCATTTATTAGATTCTCCGGTACAAAAAGATGTCGCGGAACCTTGAGAAAGGCATTAAGGACACCTGGGTGCCAGATATCCCTACCTTTCAGATGTTCCTCCACCAATTTCTTTCTCAAACTTTCGTAGTATTCCGAGTTTTTCATAATCAGTGATATCAATTAAGAGAGGGGAAATGGAAACATACCCCTCTAATACTGCCTCTAAGTCCGTCCCCTTTGATACGTGCCAAAGGGGCTCTCCACCAATAATATAGGTACTGTTTCTCAATTTAATCACCGGGTCTTTATACATCCTTGTGGAAAGCCTTGTGAACTTAACACCTTTTATCTTTTCTAAAGGCAAATTTGGAACATTTACATTCAAAAGTTCTCCATTTAACCTATGGGTAAGTAAAAATTTTGCTACCCTTCGCGCAAAATGTGCTGCAGTCTCGTAGTACTTAGTTTTATCCTCCCGTTTTACATAAAGAGAAACTGCCATAGCAGGAACACCGTACATAGCACCTTCTCGGGCAGCAGCAACAGTCCCAGAGTAAAAAACATCCTCGCCAAGATTTTGCCCCAGGTTTATACCAGAAACTACGAGGTCTGGTTTTCTTTGCAAAACTCCGTAAATTCCTATAAGCACGGAATCTACAGGGGTTCCTTCCACTGCGAAAATGTCTTTCTCTACCTCCTTTAATAAAATTTCCCTTCTAAGAGTAATTGAATGACTGGATGCACTCCTCTCCGAAGACGGGGCAAAAACAACAACCTTTCCTAACTCAAGCATATATTCTCGGAGTATCTTAATACCCTCACTGTCGTAACCGTCATCATTTGATAGCAATATCAGCTTTTTTTCCATACCAGTCCAAAATACATTTTTAAAAATCTTAATGTGTCAATAAACCTATTAATCTTACTTCTGAGCTTCTCGTGATAGTTAGCAGGAATATTAACATAGCTCACCTTTTTACCACTTAAAAGGGCCTTTATCAAAAGTTCAGACTCCGCTTCAAACTTATTAGAACTGAAGTTTAAACTTTCAATAACCTCTCTTCTGTAACCCCTATAACCACTTTGCGAATCCTCTACTTTCCTTCCACATAGAAGAGAGATAGCTAAGGTCGTGAGTCTATTTGAAAGATAACGATCTTTTGGCATCCTATTAAGCTCTCTCCACCTCGTTCCGATGACTATATCACTCCCCTCTTCTATTTTTCTTAAAAACTCGAAAACCAAAGATGGCGGGTGCTGAAGGTCTCCATCCATTGTGATTATCGCGTCCACTTTTCTTTTCAAAGCTTCGGCAAATCCAACCCTCTGAGCAAAACCTTTTCCCATATTCTTCTCGAGGCTTACGTAATTTGCACCCTCAGCTTTAAGGATATCCGCAGTTTTATCTGTTGAGCCATCATTAACAAAAAGGGTAAACTTAAAAAGTCCAAGGTCTCTCAAAACCTTTATCAAATCTCCAAGGACAGTATCTTCATTGTAAACGGGGATAACTATGAGAAAATTAAGCATCGGGGCGAGTGGACTTGAACCACCGACCCCCAGCCCCCCATGCTGGTGCGCTAACCAACCTGCGCTACGCCCCGATGCACTTAAATTATAGGCCTCAACCATTGTTCATTCAAGGAATAAACTTCAAATCAAAGCTTATATTATCGCTCCTTATATACTGTGCATAAGTTGTTCCTGTTATGTAAAAAGTTACACGACCGATTCCGAAATAATTTAACGTATCGTCATACAAAGAATCAATCCTGTAAGCACTCTTGTTGTCAAAAGAAATGTAAAATTTGAGGTCTCTGATCTGTCCATCCTCCATAGGGATAGGAGGATATAATATTGCTTCATAGGTTTTAATTTGTTCACCAGAAGGAGATTTTAAAACCCAGATTATCTCATCGAGATATCCCACAGCAGGTCCCTCGTATTTCACCTTAATGCTAAAAAGCGTAGAGTCCCATGTTATAACTGTGTCTGACCCGCCCAACCAGCTATTGGTTGGGTCACCATCAGGATCGTGAATTCTAATTGAATCAGCAACACTGAAGGAAAGAATCTCAATTTTAGCCTCTTTTGGGGCACATGCCCAAAAAAGAAAAATTAAAAGTACAAATCCTGATAGTAAAAACCGCCTCATATTTCTACTACGAATTTACCATCTCTATAAATTAATTCTCCATCTGCATAAATTTCTCCACCCTTCCGTAGGTCGTAAATCATATCCCAATGGACTACCGACTTGTTCATCCCTCCAGTCTCTGCGAAAGCTCTCCCAACGGCAAGATGAATGGTACCCCCAATTTTTTCGTCAAAGAGCACATTCTTTGATATACTTTTTATACCATAATTCAAGCCAAAGGCAAATTCTCCAAGCCTCTTTGACCCTTCATCGGTTGCCAGAACTTTTTGCAAGAATTCGGAACCCTTTTCGGCATTAGCTTTGATAACAACCCCGTCCTTAAACTCAAGGAAAACGCCTTCTACCTCTTTACCCATGTAATACTGCGGCAAGTTGAACCTAATTTTCCCATTAACTCCATTTTCAAGTGGAGAGGTGAAGACTTCTCCATCTGGAAAATTTTCCTTTCCAGAAGCATTTACCCATTTCCTTCCATCCGTTCTTATTACAAGTTCGGTATCTTCACCAGTTATTCTAAATTCCTTTTTACTTTCGAGAAACTTAACAATTCTCCTCTGTCTATCATCAACACTCCTCCAATACTCAACAGGGTCCTCTTCATTGAGATGACATGCTTCTATAACAAAATCCTCGAATTCTTGGAGTGCCATTTCCGCATCCTGAGCCTGTGCTGGTGTAGGATAAAGGGTAACACTCCAGCGAAGTTCACCCTTTTTGTACCTTTCTTCAAAGATTTCTATCAATTCCTTACCCGCAAGGCTTGCAACCCGCATCTTTTCAGAGTCCACATTTGTTAAAGCCCTGGTGTTTTGAGTTGCCATAATATTCAAGAAACAATGCGCGGTTTCAACTTCCACCTTAGACCAAGGAGGTATAAAACGCAACTGATGCTCCTGAGCGTACTTATAAAAATAATACGTAGAATCAGGTAAACTTACCTTAATTACAGGATGCGCACCTTTTAAAAGTGCCTCTTTGTATAGTTCCAGAAGAAGCGGTTCAGCAAGATAGGATGAACTTATAACCAGGATTTCATCTTTTTTAATATTCAAAGAGTAATCAAGAAGAACCTTTGCCATCTTCCTTATATATTCGCTATCCATATTGCCTCCCTTAATATTTTTTAGGGGTTATCTCGCCCCTGAGGACCTTCATAACCCCGTATGCCAGTGCTTCCATTTCATTTTCACCTGGATACACTTTTATAGGAGCGATCCAGGAAATGTACTCCGATAAGTCTTTCTGCAACTTCAGGGACTTGGACATACCGCCGGTCAAAATTATATAATCCACTTCACCCTTTAACGCACACGCCATTGAACCTATCTCTTTTGCAATTTGGTAAACCATTCCCCGATAAACAAGGTCTGCATACTGGTCACCTTGTTCTATACGGGAAATCACCTCTTCAAGATTGTCTGTCCCTAAATAGTCGATAAGCCCTCCAAAGCGAACTACCTTATTTAACATCTCTTTTTTGTCATACTTACCTGAATAACAAAGTTCTATAAGCCCTGTAGTAGGCAAAGTACCCGTTCTTTGGGGGCTAAACGGACCACCATCGTTTGCATTATTAACATCTATCACTCTGCCTTTTCTTGTGGCAGAAATTGAAATTCCAGTCCCCAGATGGGCAACGATCAGATTCATCGATTCGTAAGGTTTTCCAACTTCTTCTGCAAGTTTTCGGGAAACATATTTGGTATTTAAGGCATGAAATAAACTCTTCCGGGGCAATTCTTTAAGGCCGGAAAGTCTTGCAACATCATCAAACTCGTCAACAGAAACGGGATCTACAAAAAATGCAGGACAACCAGAAATTTTTGCCAGCTCATATGCAATCAACACTCCAAGGTTGGAGGGGTGGTCTGCTTGAACCCTTCCATTTAAAACATCGTTAACCACGGTCTCATCCACATAGTAAACTCCAGATTCGAGACTTTTAAAAGGACCACCTCTTGAAGCAATGGCATCAATTTCCTTTAATGATATGCCCTCTTCCTCAAGGAATCTCAATATCTCATGGTATCTAAATTCTCTCTGAGAAATTGTATCTGGAAACTTCTTAAGTTCCTCAACAGGATGCCTAATTTCTCTGTACTTCAAAGGTTTTTCATCCTCAAAAAGGGCAACCTTTGTTGAACCACCACCGGGATTAATGACAAAAATTTTTACACTCATATTACCCTCCTGAAAAATTATAATAGAAAAAGCAGGAATAAAGAAAAGCAATTGATTTTTAACGGGTTTTGCTTTAACATAATCTTATGGTGGATGTTTTATGTAAACTGGAAGATGACGACCTCCGATTTCAATCAGAATTCCTTGAAAAGCTAAGCCGAATCGAAGAAAAGGTTATTGCGAACTTTGACATTATATACCATGAAGGAAATTATATTGCGAGGATTTACCTCGGGGCTTCGGACTGGCCAGGACTTGGTGAAACAGTCATAGGCATAGTACATGAGAAGGGATATAACATTGCCTTTGTTTACGGCGTTGTATCTACCGATGGAAAATACGCCTTTATAGCGCTGAAAATCCCCTTTACACCCGATAAGTTAAATGACGTCCGATTCCATTTACAAGAGATAACTGAAGAACTTAAAAATCTTGCCCAAGAAGGAGACCAGATTAAAGCCCGTCTGGTTACAACGGGTATTGAAAAGCTTGAAATCCTGGAAAAAATAAAGACTTCTTTAAAGGATATCGCTTTCCCCGAAGAATTCGAAGAAATTTCCAAACCGGGTGGAGAACTTGAAAAATTTGTGTTCTCCAGGTCTCTTGCATATCTCAGAGAGCGAAGTCCCAAAGTCTTAGCGGAAATAATCCTTGTAGGGCATCGTTTTATCAAAAAACTCCGCGAAGTTGGAATGGGTGTGGAAGTTTATATAAAGAATATTCAAACGGAGAGAGAGGAGTTAACAGGATTAACGGTGGGCGGATTCCAGAAAGATATCAGCATGGATGAGGTTTTCGACTTGATAAAGGAGATTTTTCCTGATTTTCAAAGAAAATTTGATAAAGAATTCATAACGGATGACGGAATCTGCATAATACGATTGGAATTTACCGTTAATAACAGGCCTCTAACTCCAGAAGAGCAGAAGAAATTGGAACAACACCTTAAAACCAACCTGAAGCAGGGCAAAATCAGAATACCTCTTAATATTAAGTTTGGCGGTGAAATCTTTGGAAGGGCCCTTGTGCCTAAAATGGTAGATGAGGCTTTAACTTCCCACATACCCCAGGTGGCAATAATCCCTATTGAACAGGATAAATCTACAGTAACCTTTAGATTAGCAATCGTTGACAGCGACCCTGCAAAGTTTGACACTTTGATAAAAAACATCGCAAAATCCGATGGGTTTGTTTTAATGTCTTTCAGGCCACCATCAAAAATACGAAATGAATATGTTTTGTTCCTTACGGTAAGAGGGCTCGTTTCCTTTTTCCGTTCTGACGTTGAGCTTTTCGAAAAGCTAAAAGAGTTAATTCGTGAAAGTATTGGAAATTTTAGAGACTTCGACGAAGGGTTGAGGACTATTGACAGGAAAAATCTCGACAAAATCTATCAACTTATTTCTAAATCAAACATACCTGACGAACTGGTGAGAGCCTTTTACTTTTCTATTGATGATTTCATAAGGACAACTTTAAAACCCGAAAAAATAGCCGAAGATATTAGATTCGTCTCGAACTGTATCCAAGAACACCTTGAAACAGAAACAAAAAAGCTTTTTGTAAAGGACGAAAAGAATTCCTTCACAATCGTTGTAGTCTATCAACCAGAGGAAAAGATCTTTGACAGGATATTTCCCATTGTTGAAAAATACGAGCCAATTTTGGTCAGATTTGAAATTTACGGACTCAACGTTACATTTATGGAAGTAAACAAGAGGAATATCAAAGAGGAAAGTATTGTAGAAATTCTTGAAAACATAAAAAGGGAGGTATATCATGAGAATTACCATATCGGTAATTAAAGCCGATATAGGAGGATACGTTGGTCATACGTCAGTTCACCCAAGAATAATGGAGGTAGCAGAAGATCATCTGCAAAAAGCGAAGGAACAGGGGATTTTAATTGATTACTTCGTTACACGAGTTGGAGATGACCTTCAACTTATAATGACACACAACAAGGGAGCTAACTGTGGCGAAATCCATAAGCTGGCCTGGGATACCTTCGTAGAAGCTACAGAAATAGCAAAATCTCTAAAACAATATGGAGCTGGCCAGGACCTTTTAAGCGATGCTTTCAGTGGAAACATTAAGGGACTTGGGCCAGGCCTAGCAGAAATGGAGTTTGAAGAAAGACCGAGCGAACCCATAATTGTTTTTATGGCAGACAAAACTTCACCCGGTGCGTGGAACATTCCCCTCTTTAGAATTTTTGCAGATCCTTTCAATACACCTGGCTTAGTAATTGACCCAAAACTTCACGATGGGTTTGTTTTTGAAGTGCTTGATGTTTACGAGCACAAAAAAATTTTAATGAGTACTCCAGAAGAACTTTACGATCTGTTAATCCTCATTGGTGCTGCTGAGCACTATATAATAAAGGCGGTTTACAGAAAAGATGACAATGAAATCGCAGCCGTTTCCTCCACCCAGAGGCTTTCAATGATGGCTGGAAGATACGTCGGAAAAGATGATCCTGTTATGATAGTGAGAGCTCAAAGCGGCTTTCCCGCAGTAGGCGAAATCCTTGAACCCTTTGCCTTTCCCCACCTTGTTGCGGGCTGGATGAGGGGGTCTCATTATGGTCCACTGATGCCTGTAGCTTTGCATCAGGCAAATCCTTCTCGCTTTGACGGTCCACCAAGAGTCTGCGCCCTTGGCTTCCAATTAGCTGAAGGAAAACTAATAGGTCCAAGAGATCTGTTTGACGATCCGGCCTTTGATGAAGCAAGGGCAACTGCCAACAAAATCGCAAATTACCTGAGAAGCCACGGTCCATTTGAACCTCACAGACTCGGCCTTAAAGAGATGGAATACACCACACTTCCTGATGTACTTAAAAAAATTAAGAACCGATTCATCGACCTTGAGTAATGTTAAAATACTTGCTGCTTACCTTTCTGGTTGGAAAAACACTATTAATTGGAAAAATTGAAGTAGAAGGAGTCAAGGCTCTATCAAAATCTGAGGTCAAATCCATCCTCAGAATGCGAAGGGGGGATAAGTACTATCCCCCCTTATTCAACTCTTACAAGCAAAATTTACTTGAAGAGCTTAAGGAAAGCGGGTACTTCGACGCCAGAATAATCGAAGAGAGAGTTAAAGAAGAAAATGACAGAGTATACATCTACTTAAAAATAAGCGAAGGACCACGCTATATCCTCAATAGTGTTCAGATTTCTTGGGAAAGCGAAGATACCCTGTTTTTCAGGAAAACAATGAATATTCTATATCTCACAATTCCCCTCCCTTATTCCTCTGCTCTTCTAACCAAAAAAGAAACAGAAGCCTTGGATTTTCTTCGAAACCAGGGCTACCTTAAGGCTGCCATTGAGAGAATTGTCACGCGGGATACGATCCAAAAAAGATGCGGCCTATTATGGAAAATTGAAAAAGGACCACGATATAAAATTGAGAAAATCGAAATTTATGGAAATAAAACAGTAAGAAGGGCCATAATAGAAAGAGAAATAAAGATAAAAGTTGGCCAGTATGTTTCGCCTTCCGCCATCCTTGAATGCATACGGAGAATTTACTCAACGGGACTTTTCAAAACTGTTTATCACACTTATGAGTATCTGGGGGACTCTTCAGTTAAAGTCTTATTCAACGTAGAAGAGAGGAAAAATCGTTACATTCGTTTTCAGGGTGGAGTTTATCCCTTCGAACTCGCTAATATCAATGTGGAATTAGGACACAGGAATCTCTTTGATAACAACCAAAATCTAAGTTTGAGGTTGGAAAATGGATTTGAACTTTTTAACGGGTTTGCCAAACTCTATGGCGAACTGCTCTACTCAGAACCCTATTTTCTTAGTACTCCACTTAAATTTAATCTCAAATCCTTTGGGGGTACATCAAAGGTTGACAGCACTTCCTTCGCAGGATTAGAAACATACCTATCTTATTACTGGACATCAAAAAGCAGAAGTATCGCCGGTTTGCAGTGGAGAAAATTTCTTAAGGGACAATACTCTGAAGGGGTAACCAATAAATTTCTATTTTCCACGGTGCTTGATAAGAGAGACGATCAGTTGTATCCAACAAGAGGGTATGTAGTGCAACTCAACCTCTCCAGAGCAGGCGGGGTATTGGGGGGTGACTATCATTTCAACAAGTACGATATGAGTATTTCTACCTACGTAAAAATATGGAAACCAAAAGGAGTTTTAGCCTTAAGATTTACCAGTGGAAACTTAATACCTCTGTTTTCTTCTACTATTCCAACAATAGAAAAGTTTAAGATCGGTGGAGACGGAACTTTAAGAGGGTATAGATATTCAGAATTTTACGCTATCTCCATTTACCTCATTAACCTCGAACTGCGCTCCACCATAAACTCAAAATATGGTCTTTGCCTTTTAACTGACATATATCCCCAAATTGGTGGCAAAGTGTTCTTTAGCGCAGGCCTGGGATTCAGATATTTTCTACCCATAGGCAACTTGAGGGTAGATTGGGCTTATAACCCTCACCGTTTCAAAGAAAAGGGATATTTAGGCAACTTGTATATAAACCTTGGTGAAATGTTTTAAAAATAAATACGGCCTCTACGTCCACGTGCCCTTTTGCCTTTCTAAATGTCCCTATTGCCATTTTTATTCCGTTACCGTAGACAAAAAGGATAAACTTTTCAACATTTACATTAAGGCACTACAAAAAGAGTTAGAAGAATACAAAGCCTTAGACTTCAAGTACGAAACCCTTTACATAGGTGGCGGGACTCCTAATAGCTTATCTCCAGCGGAGCTAACAACATTACTAAAACTTCTACACAAAAATCTCCCATTAGATGAAATCAAAGAAAAATCCATCGAGGTTAATCCAGAAAATTTAAATCAAGATTTTATAAAGATAATTAAAGAATTTGGCTTCAATAGAGTCAGTATTGGCGCGCAAAGCTTTGTGGACGAAGAATTAAGATTACTTGGAAGAAGGCACTCTGTAAAGGATACAATTGAAGCCTTTGAAAAACTTAGAGAATCGGGGTTTAAAAACATAAACATCGACCTGGTATTCGGATTTAAAGGACAAACGCTGTCAGGATTCCAGAAGTCATTGGAAAATACCTGTAAACTTGCCCCGGAGCATATCTCTACTTACACAATGACCTATGAAAGGCCAGCAAAGGAAAACATGGAATTGAACGATGAAGAAACCATAGTTAAAATGTTTCGTCTAAGGAATAAAATTTTGAAAGATTATGGATACATAATGTATGAAATCTCCAACTTTTCCTTTAAGGGGTTTGAGTGCCTGCACAATTTAAAATACTGGCTAAGGCACTACTACATCGGCCTTGGGCCCTCAGCATCCGGGTTCTACTTAAAAGAAGGTAAAGAAATAAGATACACAAACCCTTCATCCTTTTCACTTTATGCTAAAGGAATTAAAAAAATTGAAGCTTTAAATGAAAATCAGAAACTGCTTGAAGAAATTTTTCTTTCCCTTAGAACCCGCTGGGGGCTAAGGGTGGAAAGCAATCTTATTAAAAATCTTCCCGGTGAACTGAAACCTTTCATAAGGGTGAAAAATAATTCGCTTTTCCTTTCTGAAAAGGGAATTTTGGTGGCAGATGCAGTAGCCCTTAAAATATATGAACACTATGAAGAGTTTAAAAAGAAAGCTGATGTATGAAGGGCTGATATTTAAGGTCTGGCAAGAAGAGTATGAGATTAAGTCTCATACCCTCAAACGTGACATTGTAGAGTTTCCAGAGACGTGCGCCGTTTTGCCTATAGACAATGAAGAAAATGCTATACTCATTACTCAGTTCAGGTATCCGTTAAAAAAGGAATTACTTGAGATACCCGCAGGTAAGATTGATCCGGGCGAAACACCCGAAGAGGCTGCCAGAAGGGAGCTAATGGAAGAAATAAAAATGAGCCCCAGGAAGTTGTCAAAAATTGGGGTCTTTTATCTAACTCCCGGCTATTCAACGGAAAAAATTCACATATTTATCGGCATGGACCTGGAAAAAGCTCCCCTTCCCGAAGACCTTGGGGAGGAAATTAAGATACACAGAATTCCCCTTTTAGAACTTAAAAACCTTATGAATAAAGGCGAAATTGAAGATGCCAAAACTTTTTTGGCCCTTCTTTATTATTTCCATTTTTACTGGAAAAAGTGAAACAGCAAAAGTAAACCCAAATGTCGCTACCTTCGAAGAACTCATTTCAATACCGATTTTAACTGAGGCAGAAGCAATTAATATAATTACTATCCGGGAAGTAAAAGAATTTAGTTCAATATCTGATCTTATCGAAAGAACTGGGGTTGATTCATCAAAAATTGATTATCTTGAGCAAATCTTCATATTTGAGGGTGACAAAAAAAGTCATTTACAAATGCGTTTAAGTCACCAGGTGGAAGGATTCTGCTCTTATTTAAAATTTGCCTCTAAAAACTATTTTGCTTCTTCTTTCGCAGATAACGCATCCTGGGGTGCATACCTTGGAAACAGATGGTTAACCTTGGGTAAATTTGATCTACAAATCTCCCCCTACACACTTAGACCGATATTTAACTTAAAGTGCAAAAGCAGTTATAATCTGTGCTTTATTCAACCCATTATTGTCTCTATTGGATTAGAGAAATTTCAAATAGGATTTCCCTTACAGATTAAATCAGCCGATATTCTCTTCTCCCCTATTATTTTCTATAAGGGTAAGGTCTACTGGCAATGGTTTACAAAGAGCGTAGCAAAACCCATTAGGCTATATGCCCATTTATCAACCTTTGATAAAACAGCTGTAGTGAAGATACATTTGAAGGAACAACATACGAACTTTTCGGTTCAAGCAAAGGTTTTAAATAAAAACATACTACTGGATTACAACATATCAAGAATCTTCAAGACAGGAGAGAGCTTTTACCTGAGGTTAAGTAACAAGGAGTCGCGTAATGCATCTTACTTTGAGTACTGCAAAATCTTATCTTCGAGTTGTGCAATAACTGTTGGTGCAATCCTCTCTGGCAAATATCCTGAACTCTATTCTGTTAAAATCCATTCCCGGAGTCTAACCTTACAATATTCGAAAGGGCAAAGAGAGAGAATCACATTAATCACCCTTTTCAACCCCTTTAGATTAAAAATGAATTATTACCCACAAGGCAATATTATAGAATATATGCTAATGACAAATTTGGCTATTCATCCCGCACATTTTAAAATAGCTTTTAGTTGGATAAACGAGAAGATTTGGAGTTTATCTCTGAATATTAATGTAAATGCTAAAAAAAGACAAAGCGATAATTCTAAGGACGGATGACTTTATGGAGACATCTCTCATTCTCTCTGCAATAACTAAGGAAAATGGTGTACTGAAACTTCTTGCCAAAGGTGCAAAGAGATTAAAATCCCCATTAAGGATGTCCTTTGAACTTTTTGCTGAAAGCGAGGTAATTTTCTATTATAAACCTGATAGAGAATTTAACATTGTTAAGGAGGGCAAGATTCTAACACTCTTTCAAGACCTACACATGGATTATAATAAATATGAACTTGCATCAAAAGTCTCGCAATATATACTAAAAAGTTTTCCGGCAGGTGGTGGTGAGGAAATTTACGATGAGTTATTTAATTTTCTCAAATTTCTCAACAACACTAAGCGTCTAAACCCCTTCCTTCACACCTTCTTTGTAGTCAGAAATTTAAAGAAAGAGGGTCTACTACCCCAATTTGAGGTATGTTACAGATGTAAACAAAGAAAAGCAAATTATTTTCTGAGTGAATTGAAAATGCCCGTTTGCAAAAGGTGTTTAGCTAATGGTGAAAACGGAATCCCCATTGACGAAGGAACCAGAGCGGAAGTGAATTTTCTTTTATCGAGAAGCTGGGCAGAATTAAACAGCTTTGAACTCAGAGAAGAAACGAAAAAACTTCTTCTGCTAATCGGAGAAGTGGAATGAAGAAATTAACAAATGTCATTAAAATCATCGTTTCCTTAGGCCTACTGATTTTCATACTAACCCGTCTTGAGTGGAAAAAACTCATTTATGAAATAAAGGCGACCAACTACTTTTTCCTTATACCTGCAACCCTTCTTTACTTTATTGCAATCCTTCTTTCAGCTTATCGGTGGGTAATTTTTCTCAAGCTCAGAGGAATACAGCTTAGTTTACCACAAGCCTTAAAGTTTTATCTTATTTCCATATTTGCTGGCAACTTCCTTCCATCAGGTGGGCTTGACATCGTTAGAGCACTATACGCAGGTAGAGGTAGTAGTGTATCCGTGGCTCTTGCGGCAACCTTCATAGATCGGCTGGCTGGATTTTATGCAATACTCTTCTACTTAATTCTGGCGGCAATCACACTATCTATGAAAGCCAAAACCCTCCTGAAGTTAACGATAATAGGGATTCTGCTACTCTTAGCGTTTAACCTCCTTCTATTTACGAAGCAGTTCTACACATGGGTAAACACAATTAAGAGAACGAGAATAACAATTCCTATCATAAAATTTCTAAACTCAATTTATGACTTTCGCAGTGAATGGCCCGTTATTTTAAAAATGTTCCCCGTATCCATTCTAATACAGCTATGTTTTTCATTGGTTCCCATAGTAATGAGCCCCGGACTAAACGTAAAGATACCTTTCTTGGAAAGCATCCTTCTTCTACCTATCATCAACTTTGTTATCATGATTCCAATTACCGTCTCCGGACTCGGGTTGAGAGAAGGAGCCTTTATAATCCTCTACGGTGACCTCATAGGAAGAGAAAAGTCACTACTTCTTTCACTTTTCTATTATCTTACTTCAATAATCTTAAGTATTATAGGTTGGGTTCTATTTCTCCTTGACAAACCTGAAAAATATATTAAATAGAGCCTCTAAGGAGTTTAAGTCCACCCATTCGTCATTACCGTGAATATTTCCTCCCCTTGGTGCTGTGATTAAAACAGGCATTCCTCTCTCGGAGAAGAACCGACCGTCTGTGGCACCATGCTCTTTGGAGAAGGAAAGCTTTCTGTTGAGCACTTCTTCGGCAATCCTCTTGTATTTTATTAAATACGGATTATCCTGTGGGGTAAAAACCGTTTCACCCGTTGAAATGAGCTCATATTCTACTCCTTCATATTTTGAGACAATACCCTTTACAAGTTCTTCGATTTTCTTAACAGTAAAAGGATAAACAAAACGAATGTCAAGATACATTTCACCATAATCAGGAACCCTATTGACAGAATCTCCGCCCACGATTTTACCCAGGTTTATAGTATTATGCCAATGCTCAGGATCGCCACAGGGCTCGGGATGAAAGTGTGACTTTAGCTCGGTGTAAATTTGCACGAGCTTGTCAAGGGCATTTTCACCCAAAAAAACCCTCGAACCATGGGTGGCAACGCCACGGGCAACAATCTTAACGTGAAAAACGCCTTTCCCCTCAGTAACCAGCTGGAAATCCTCCCCACCATCGGGGATTATGACAAACTCTCCTCCAATACCTTCTTTTTCAACAAGGTATTTAACTCCATTCTCGCTACCCACCTCTTCATCCGTAGTAAATAAAAAACCTACGTTGGGCTTCTCCTCTTCTCGAGATAATGCCTTAATTAGTTCAATCATAACAGCACAGGAACCCTTCATATCAATGGAACCCCTGCCGTACAAAAGGTCACCTTCTCTCCTGGGTATAAAATCCTCATCCCTTCCATTTACCACGTCGAGATGGCCAACAAACAAGATTTTAGGATGATATGTATTGTAGAAGGAGTAGAAAATAGAAGGTTTATTATTCACAAGATATCTGCGGGAAAAGATGTCTCCAACGCCTTTCAATTCTTCTTCAACAAAATCAACGATTCTCGTCAACTCTGGAATATTCTCACTTACACTTTTTATTTGAATAAGTCTTCTCAAAAGATGCTCTAAAATTTCCTTCATTCAAAAACCTCCTTTTGCTTATTAAATTATAATTACAAGCCAACGGATTAAAAAAATCACACTCTTTTTTATCCATAAGGGACTTTTATGAGATGTTTGGAAGACCGGATTGTTTAGGGCAAATTACTATAAATCTAACTTAAAAAGTCAGTCTTAATTCAAAATTTCCTTTTTCGCCAGCAGAACTGTGAAGATCCTGTTCATTCACCTATTTAAATCATATCATTTTTAATGTGTGCTTAAAACGTATTTCGAGGGATAGCCAAGTTACCAACATAAACACAAGAACAATGGGAATTTACCCTATGCCTTAAGCTATCTATAACGTAAACCTTACTTTATAATAAAACAAAAAGAGCTACTGACAAGTAAAAAGTATTTTTTAATATGATGGCCCGATCGTATACTGCCGAATTGCTGAAAGGGAGGGATAAGTGCGATGCAAGAAGTGTTACAAAAAATTTTCTTAGGTAACAGAGTTTTGGATTACTTTATAGCTTCACTCACTTTCCTTTCAGGCGTTTTAATTATTTTGATACTCAAAAAATTTTTAGTAAAAAGTTTAAAAGTTTTAACAGAAAAATCAAAACTTGCTCTAAAGGATAGCATTGTCAAAAACATTAAAAAGAATTTGTTACCACTCTCTTATTACGGTGTTTTCTACTTCAGTCTCCGACTTTTAACCCTTCACCCTAACTTAAAGAAACTTCTCGACATAGTGGGAGGAATTCTTTTAACTTTCTTCGGCGTCCGCATACTCCTTCATATAATCATCGGCGGATTAGATTCTTATTTGGAAAAACAAGAAAATTATGAAACAAAAAAGAAGCTTTATACTGGACTTTTTACCTTAATAAAGTTAATAATATGGGCATTAGCAATTTTTATCTTTTTAGATAATGCTGGCGTAAAAATAACACCTCTAATCGCAGGTTTAGGAATCGGTGGTATTACGGTCGCTTTAGCCTCCCAAGCAATTCTTGCAGATTTATTTAACTATTTCGTTATACTCTTTGATCGGCCCTTCGAGGCTGGTGATTTCATAATCTTGGATAACTACATGGGAACAGTTGAATACATTGGAATTAAAACAACACGAATTCGCAGTTTAAGCGGAGAGCAATTGATAATTCCCAATACTCACCTTACTAACTCCCGTATTCTAAACTCCCAAAGAATGGAAAAAAGACGTGTGGTCTTCCGGATAGGGGTTACCTACCAAACATCTGTGGAAAAGCTTAAGGAAATCCCACAAATTATTGAAAAAATAATAAAAGCTATTGATGGAACAGAATTTGACCGTGCCCATTTTTCTTCTTATGGAGATTTTAGTCTTATCTTTGAAGTCGCTTATTACATTTTAAGCAGGGATTACAAGAAATACATGGATATTCAGCAAGAAATAAATCTAAGAATAAAAGAGGAATTTGAAAAGCGGGGAATTGAATTCGCATATCCGACACAAACATTATTCGTATACAAAGCCAACTAAGTCAAGGGGATAATCCCATATCTTTTATGCTGTTATAAGCATTTTAAAGTCTCTTGTTTTTTAAAAAAGTAAGATTTTAATAGTCTATGCACAAAAAGCCCAGTCATTTAAAGTATACGATTGACTTAGTCATTTTTACGATATCTTTCTGCTTATTTTCAAAAAACACCAAGATTAACACTAAAAAAATTCAGACTTCCAGAAAATAGGAACCGTCCTTGCAATGGAACGTAGAACGAGAACCTGTTAAAAGAAATTTGCATAATTAGCTGGTGATATTGGAAAGGAGTTTTCGGAGCTAACATCTCCACAGGGATGTTGAAACAAGGAAGGAAGAAACTCATAAAAAACGACTTCTAAATTGAGGCGAACTTTTACACGTGATGCGCAAACTACTATTTTAAGGTAAGAAATTTGATACCGTTCTATGTGTTTTTTACCCTTGAAGTCATAGACTACCATGGAATTACTGAAATATTATGCCAGATAAAGGAAAGTCCAAAACCAGGAGTAAAGCCGGAAATCGTAAGCTAATTTAAAAAAAAGATGGAAGCTTCAGTTTAGTAAAACTCTATTAAAATCTTCATGAAAGTTTCTACATGTACTCAACCCCTCTATCTTGAAAAATCAGTAAAAGATTTTGACTCGGAAATAGAATAAAACAAGAAATCTTAAACTGTATGTACTACCAGAGAAAATTGTTGCGGCACTTAACCCATAATAAGATTTGATTAAAAAGACTTAGAAAATTTTCTGAGTATAAGTAAAAATGTAGCTTTTCTCAACATATATTTTCCTTTTATACAATCTAAACTTCTGTGCCTTAACATTTTGCTTCCACTCTGTTGAAGTGTTTTCTTTTAATTGTCATAAGAAAACTTAAGATGAGCTGTGACCAAAGTATATGCGAGATTTTGTTATAAATACAGCTTTCTGTTTCAGCCCTTTTCTATCTCTAAAAGTCTATTTGTGGCAGGCTCTAACCCCCTTATATTCTTCCAATTCTCCCTTTTGACAATTTTGTCACCAGCTTTTTTAGAAGCCTTCAAGTACCGCAGAAAACAAAATACTAGATTTTTGAATAACACTTATACGTAAAAGTTCTCTCCCTCAACATGTGTTCCTTTCCTCCTAAGTAAACATTCTCGCCTGCCTCCTTTAAAAAAGCAGTGTTGTGTTTTCATTCAAATTTAAACGTGCTTTATTTCCACTTTAACCCCTGTGTTTCCAACTGAACTTTCTAACACAGAAAATAATTTTTACGTGCCTCATACAACCTAATACTGTCTTTAAAATATCTCGCACGAAACTAAACCATCTAAAAATAGCTATTTTTAACGTAAACAAGGTTATTGAAATCATTGAAAAAAAGATTTAAAATAGTAAATGTAAAAAATGAGGAGGTTAATTACCTTGGGTTTAGAAAATTTAGACGAGTTCTGGAAATTTTATCTGAAGAAAAGTTGGTGTTATTGAAATTAAATTTCAATAAGGGGGTATGTTTGTTTTAATCTTTTGTCTAATAATAAGCGCTTCGCATAACGGCATTCTTATTAAGCGTTTTGAAGAGGCTATTCGGGCAAGTCTTTTTCCAGATGGTACGGTCATTTATTACTACGAGAAAACCAGGCCACCTAAAGAGAAAGAAAAGAAAATCAGGGAGAAAAAATTTGAAGATGAATGGGCAAAAATAAAAGAAAAAAGTGAAGAAACTATTCCCAAAATGGAAAAGGAGGTAGAAACAGCGGGTGAGGAAGTATCAAACAAGGCACCGGTTAATATAAAACCGTTTTTTGCATCGCTAAAATATTTCATAAGAGGAATAATGAATGAAGGAATGAAAATAGCCTACCCACTCGGAAAAAAGTATTTTATTAATCAACCAGTGGTTACAAAAGCTGGTTTTGTAATAGAGGACATAGATGGGAAGAGGAAAGAAATTCCCATTGATGTTATCGAATTTTACGGAGAAGAAGAGTGGGAGAGAATACCAATTAATGCAGTAAATATCTTGGTATCGCCAAATGCAAAATATTTTGCTCTTGTTACTGCTACAAGAGGAATAGAAATTTACCAGTTAAAAGATAATGAACTAATAAAAAGAATAAATTTTTTAGGCAAGTACCCTCTTGGATTTTCTTATGATGGCAAAGAATTTTATTTTCGGGAGTATAGTGAGAAAAGTAAATTTTCTATATGCATGTTGCCTGAAGGATTTTTGAGTGATAAAGGAGCCAAAACATTGCTTCCCGAAATTATTTGCAAATCAATAAACGTAAGCTTAGACAAAGGTGACTGGGTAACTGATGCGGGGATAACGGGAAATTATCTGTTTGTCTTAACCAAGAAAAAATTATATGTATTTGATCTTGACAAAAATGAACTTATTAAAATCATAAAAATTAAAGGCCATGGTGGTAGATCCCTTTTAGTCTCAACAGGCGAAGTATATATTGCAAGTTTAAGCTTTGAACTTTATAGAATCAATCTTCCTACCTTTGATGTTGAGCAAATCTCTCCTAATAAATTTCACCTTGAAGAAAACTTCGGATTACATTTTTTTAGGCTCGTTTCTATCTCTCCAGACAAAAGATACATTGCTTCTCTTTTTGATCCAGGCTTAATTAAACCTAAAGGGGTAAAGAATTGGAATGGTTCAACTACTGGTGAATCAAGACTTTTTATTTGGGATTTAGAAGAAAAAAGACCAGTTAAGATATATGATGTGAGATTAGAAGAAGCAAGGGGGAATTTTGGGGCTAAAATTCCTGTTTTATTTAGCCCCGATTGGAAATATAAAGTTTTACATTTAAAAGAAGGGGGTGTAGAGCTATGGAAAGGGTAAAATACTTATGTATGATATTGTTTGCCTCTTTAATTTTCTACGGTGTCTCCTTTAGCGATGTCTATCTTGAGTATAAATCGTTCCCAAGTGGTAAAGTATTAATCTATCTTACTAAGAAGTATATGCGTATGGATGCTGAAGAATACGGCATTTTCCCAGTTACTTTAATATACGACAAAAATTTAAGAAAAATCTTCATCTTAAATCGTGACAAGAAATCTTACGTAGAAGTAAATGAAAAGTTGCTGAAAGATTTACGCAAGTTGAGAGAAGAAATGGAAGCCCAACTTTCAAACTTACCCCCATCGATGAGAGAAATGGCAAAGCACATGATGATGCCAGGATGCGTGCAAATAAAAGAGATTCCTGATGACCTGTGTGAAAGCCCAAAGATTATTGGAACAGAAAATTTTAGAGGTTTATCGGCAAAAGTAGTGGATGGTTGTAAAAACTTTGATGTTGAAAAAAATTCCTTTGTAATTTGCAGATATTGGTTTGTTGATGGAGAGAAACTCAACCTTGAACTTGAAGATTTTAAAACTTTAATCTCTTTTCTTGAGTTTGAATGGGAATTTGTAAAGGCGATGGGCTCCTTTTGTGGAACGGAAGCAATGAGCATGTTTTTAACAATACCTCAAAAGACACTAACACTTGGATATGACTTGCCAATTCCCGTAAAAGTACTATCTGTATCAGATGAAGAAGAAGAAACAATGATGATATTGGATAATGTATCAACCAACGAACTAACAGAAGAGCTATTTAGATTGCCGAAAAATTATAAAAAAATTGATATAGAGGTCCCTAAATTTAGGGGAGGAGGGTATTAAAATGAAAACAAAAAATTTTTTTATTTTCTTTATAAGCATAATTTTATTTATTTCAGACTTTGCCTTCGCTCAATACGAAAAGGTTAAAGACCATCCTGCCTTGAGTAGATACAAAGGATCAGAAGTGATCCATTACGAAGTTAGAGAGTTTGACGAATACCATATTCTTCTTGGTCCTATAAGAGGGTCTTCTGATAAAGACATTGAGAGTGCAAAGAGCAAGAAACTGGAAGGAAAAGTCACAAAATTTCTTTATGAAGGACCAAGAGATAGGAGCAGTTTTGAAGTATTTAAAAATTACGAGACTGCTTTAAAAAATGCAGGATATAAAATTTTATTTCAAGGAAGAGGAAGAGAAGAAATATATGGGATTTATGTATTTCTTGAAAGGAAGAATAAAGATTTTTTAGGTGGATGGGAAGATCCTGACAAAGGCTGGTACTATCTTTCAGCATCCTCCCCTGATGAAAAGTTATACATATCAATTTTTGTGTTAACATCTTATAGAGGTCCTCGTGCTGCTGTTTCAATAGTAGAGCCAAAAGGAATGGAGGTTGGGCTTGTAACTGCAGAAATGATGGAAGAAAGTATCCAAAGAACTGGTAAGGTCGCTTTATATACCATATATTTTGATTTCGATAAGGCGGATTTAAAACCAGAATCAAAACCAACGATTGAGGAAATAGCAAAACTTCTTAAAAAGAATCCAAAATTAAGACTTTATGTCGTGGGTCATACTGATAATGTGGGAAGCTTTGATTACAATATGAATCTTTCTCAAAGAAGGGCTGATGCAGTTGTTAAAGAACTTGTTGAGAAGTACGGAATCTCCAGAGAAAGATTAAAACCATATGGTGTTGGTCCCCTTTGTCCTGTTTCCAGTAATTTAACGGAAGAAGGTAGAAGCAAAAATAGAAGAGTTGAACTTGTGGAACAATAAAATACATTCTAATCTCTTTTATTTCATTTAATGCAAAACTTTCAGAAAAAGCACCTTTGCAAAATTGCTGCACATAAAAATAAATGTGCAAGGTCATTAGCAGATAAAAGTTCTGGCAAAAATCAGTTAAAGTAAACTTTAGTGAAGTATTTTAGCAACGATCACAAAAACCTATTAGCCAAACTTTATTAAAAATATTATTTTGAGTCGAAAAAAGAGTTCGGAATCACCAAATAGCCGTTAAAAAGGAAACCGATGAGAAGAATTTTAAAAGAGAATTAACAAGTGAGCAACCACAGTTAAATATAAAAAAACAGGATTTCCAATTAGTTTACAAATCCTGGTTAGGCCTACCATCCAGATTAATAAAAAGTGGACAATTTTACCACCACCTTTATGTACCCACATTAAAAACTAACCAAATCCTTGCAAACACAAAAACACGTGAACTCAACTCCCAAATTACTTAGATAGCAAAGCATCAAATTAAATCTTCCATGTACCTAAACCTGGATTTATAATTTCATTAAAATAAGGAGGCCATATGAAAGTCGTGCGCATTTTATTCTTCTTTTTTGTACTACTCGGCTCTAACTTAATGGGTAGTACTCTCTCTATAGTAAGAGTTTACGTTCAAAATTACAAAGAACTTGAAGAAAGGGTTTTAAAATATTTCCAAAAGGGTGAATTTCCAGAAATAACGGGGGTTCGGCCTAAGGAATGGTACGACCTTCTGGTTGACGAAAAAGGACTTCAAAAGATAAACTCGTTGAACATAAAATACGAAATAATAATACAGGATCTTGAAAACGAAAAGAAGAAGGTAAAAGACAGTTACCACTCTTACGAGCAAATCACAACTTTACTAAGGAACTATGCCCTGAGCTACCCATCAATTTGTAAAATCGAAAGTATAGGACCCACTTATGAAGGAAGGTGGATTTATGGAGTTAAGATTTCAGACAACGTTTCAATAGATGAAGAAGAGCCAGAACAACTTTTTTCAGGTTGTCACCATGCAAGGGAATGGGCAAGTGTGGAAGTTCCAATTTTTATAATAGACACTCTACTCCAAGGATACGGGGTTAACCAGACCATAACTGATATCGTTAATAACCGTGAAATATGGATTTTTCCCGTCATTAACGTAGATGGGTACATATACGATTATTCTGGCGGTGGAAGAAGCTGGAGAAAGAACAGGGAACCTTACAGGAACGCTATTGGTACTGACCCGAACAGAAACTACAATGGAATATGTGACAGTAATGCAATAGATGGATGGGGCGTTATAAATTCATCCGCCGTGACTCACTACCCAAGCCAAGAAACTTTTTGTGGAAAGCGACAGCACTCTGCTAGGGAAATTTCTGCCTACGCAGAATTTATAAAATCCCACAATTTTGTAACCATAGTTGACTACCACTCCTACTCTGAGTTAGTACTCGCACCCTGGGGACACAAGTATGATGCAACACCTCACGAAAGTTGGTACAATGCAATAGGAAGTGCAATGGCAAATCTAATTGGCCGTCTCGGAGGAGGTACATATACTTTTGAGAAGTCTGTGGAGCTGTACCCCACATCAGGAAGCTCAACCGACTGGGAGTACGGTTGGTACACGTACGTTGATGGTACCCCCTGTTTAGCTTTCACAGTAGAAATAGGAACTGCGTTTTATCAGAACACATCCGATTTGCCTCACATAAAAAGAGAAAACTTCGAAGGCGCCCTATTCCTCCTCCAAAAAGGGGACTCTATATATCAGTTCATGAAAACCATACCACCCGCACCCATGATTATCTCTCCTGCCGGTGACACCGTCTCAGATTCAATCCTATTGATATGGACTGTTCCCAACAGGGATTTTAGCCAACCTTCAGCATACGAGATTCAAATACTAAAAGGTTTAAATAAAATATCAGAAGACTTTGAAGGTAATATGGACCTTTGGGTAATCGAAAACTTTTCGGTTTCTACTCAGAGGTCCCATTCTGGCAGTAAATCTCTCCTATCTGCCCAGTCAAATTATGCTGCATGTCAGGCACGAACGAAGTATCCATATTTTGTTGAAACCGGCGACAGCTTTTGCTTATGGACTTACTACGATATTGAAACCGATTACGATGCTGCAATAGTAGAAATATCTACCAATTTAAGAGAATGGCTTCCTCTCGAAACCGAAAGGATCACAGGACAAAGTTCAAGCTGGATCTACAAAAGGTATGACCTTACAAACTATGAAGGTAAAAGCGTGTATTTTAGAATCCGATATATGACCGATGGCGGCGTCCTTGGGGAAGGTATTTACATCGATGATGTTTACCCCGTTGCAAGGTGGGACTCTATTATAACACTTTCGCAGGTAACAGATACTTTTTATGTACTTAAAGGACTTGATACAGGTACATACTACATCAGGTTGAGAGCTTATTCAAATCAGTTTGGATACGGGAATTACAGTACACTCAAAAAAGTTTACCTGACACAAACTCAAACCCTTACAAGGGATAATGAAACAAAACCTGAAATCTCAATAAAATATCTGGGAAGAGCAAACATTAATATACATATTCAAGCGACGGACCCTGATTTAAAAATCTACGATGCCCAAGGACGTTTGATCTGGCAAGTAAAACACAGTGGAAATGTAAAAACATCGTATCAATTGAAATTGCAAAAGAAAGGCATTTACTTCTACATTTTTGAGAGCGGAAACTATAAAACGAGAGGTAAAATTTTAAACCTGAACTAATCTAAATATAATAACGGATTAACGGCCTTACCGCGGTCACGGATTTCAAAGTGGAGACGCGAGCCGAAATAGTGATCTGAAGTCCCCACTGAACCAATTACCTGACCTCTTAAAACTTTACTCCCAGTTGAAACATCCATTCTGTATAAATACGAGTACACTGAAAAGAACCCACCATGGTCAATAATTACGGTGTTCCCATACCCCGTCACGGTTCCAGTAAAAATTACCACCCCGTCATCAATGGCCAGAACCGAACTCCCCGGTGTTGCCTCAATATCAATACCAGGATTGAATATCTTTGTTCCATACTTTGGATTTACTATAGTCCCGTACTCCATCACCACCCTCCCTTTTACGGGCCACGGGTATTTCCCTTTCGGACTCTTCGCAACGACGCGCTCTTCCCTCCTCTTCCTCTCCTGCTCCTTTTCAAGCCTTGTTATCAAAGCTTCCATCTCTTTGATAGCTTTTTCAAGGTCTGCCAGCCTCTTTTCCTCCATAAGTTTCCTTTGTTTCAAAGAAGCTAAAAGTTGCTCCTTTTGAACTTTTAAATACTCAAGGTTCTTCTTCTGATCAACAACCTCGTCCTTCATTGCCTGTACAAATTCAAGATTTTCGTTTCTTAAATCCCTGTAAGCTTTAAGTTCGTTATAAATCTGCAGGGCCCTGTCTCTCTCCCTTTTTTCACTCTTAATAACATAATCAAGTAGATAAAAGACCTCCTTTTCTTCCTCGTCAGAAGGTAAATATTTCAAAATTTGGTTTTCAGGTGGAGTCTGATACAGCAAATTTAAACTGAACTTAATTCTATCAGCGCGCTCGTAAAGCTCCTCCTCTTTTTGTTTAATCTGCACTTCCAATTTTGCAATCTCATTTTGAATGGAAGCCATATCTCTGTTTAGTTTTTCAATAAACCTCATTATCTCATCTTCCTTTTTAGTAATTCTCACGATCTCTTCCTCAGCACTTTTCATCCTTGTCTCCATCTGAGCAATCTTTTGCTTTGTCTCCTGAAACTCTTTTTTAAGCCTTTCCAGTTGCCGTCTGGATGTTTCTATATCGGCTACTTCAGTACAGAGTATAAAAATCAATAAAGCCTTCATTTTTCAAGCACGTCAACGCTGAAAATCAGTTGAAGTAAAAGGAAAAACAATAGAAGAAGGTAAACGGGATAGAAGGGTATATGAAGCATCTTCGCGATCTGATTAAAAACTGCTAATATTATAAAAGAAACAAGAACAAGTGGGATCGCTGAAGCGACAACAAAAGTTATTTCGAGTCCACGTTTTTCATAACCCAAATACTCTACGAGGTCAAAGAGCTTCTTTTCCCTTGCAAAGATACTCCTCATAAAAGAAAGATTTAGCGGAATGTAGAGGATTAGAAAGGAGACAAAGATCCAGAATCCCACAAGGATAATGGACTTTCTCAATCTGTAAATTTGTAAAGCAGATGTGTAATTATGCTGTACATTGGAGACAAAAGGAAATCTGGAAAAGAAATCTGTTAGGTCATTAATTAAATGGTTTCCAAGGCTTTTTTCGTTAAATCTTAACTCAATATTCTGTGGAAATGGGCTCTTCTGGAATATTGAAAGCAGTCCAGAATACTTGGGGAAGCGCTCGGCAAATTCAACCTTTGCCATTTCCTTACTAACATAGACCACCTTATCCACCGCCGGAAGACATTCTGCATAGACTTTGATTGTGTTAATAACCTCAGGGGGTGCCTCGTCTTCGAAAAATATTTTCATAAAGCTAACCTTGAAGGATTCATTCTGAAGACCCGAAAGATAGACGTAAAACTGTGTAAGGGTCGAAAAAATTAAAAGAGTAAGGAAGTAAATTACAGCGAGGAAGATAAAGTCGCTGATTGACTTTTTAAAAATGTGAATAAGTTCTTCAAGATAAAATCTAATTTTCAATTTTTAATCTCCCTTCTTCAATTCTGAATACCCTCGCTTTTGGAACCTTCCCTATCACGTCCATATTATGAGTTGAAAGCAAAATCGTAACTCCAAGTTCGTTGTAAGCTTTCATTTTTTCAATCAACCATTCAATATCATTGGCGTGAAGGTTACTGAAGGGTTCATCTGCAAGTAATAGTTCAGGTTCGTTAATCATTGCCCTTGCAAGGGCAAGCCTCTGCTGTTCACCACGGGAAAGAGAAGAGACTAAATCGTTAGATTTATAGGTAAGTCCAACATCCTTTAGCCCAAATACTACTTTTTTCATCACATCTTCGTCACCTTTCAATCTCACTGGCAGTGCAAGATTTTCAAAGACAGTCCGATCTTCAAGAAGCATCAAATCTTGAAACACAATCCCCATGCCTTTCCTTAGTTCAAGGAGCTTTTTCTTGCTAATCTTTTTGAGGGGATACCCATCCACTCTTACCTCTCCTTCGGCAGGAAATATATCCCCATAGATCAGCCTAAGTATAGTCGTTTTTCCAGCTCCCGTAGGTCCCACGAAGAAAACGAAGTCACCCTTTTTGATTGTGAACGAAACATTACTAAGTGCATACCATCTTTCAGTGAATTTCACAGAAACCTTTTCAAATTCAACCTTGTTCGCCATAAACCTCCTTATTCACAACAGCAGGGGGAACCCTCCCACTGAAAAAAGCTTTCAAATTTTCAATTACCAGCTCGGCCATCCGTGTTCTCGCCTCAACAGTTGCACTTCCAATGTGGGGTAGCATCACAACGTTATCAAGTTCAAAAAGCTCTTCAGAAACCTGTGGTTCAAACTCAAAAACATCGAGTCCCGCCCCATAAATACGCTTCTCTTTAAGGGCTTTTATTAAAGCCTTCTCGTCCACTATTTTACCTCTCGCTGTATTAATGAAAATCGCATTAGGCTTCATCATATTAAATTCCCTCTCGCCGATGAGGTGATAGGTTTCAGGCGTAAGTGGTAAATGAAGAGAAATAATGTCAGAAACCTTCAGCAATTCATCGAGCTCAACCCTTTTCGCACTTACTTCCTTTTCCAGCACCTCATTTTGCCTTCTGCTATAATAAACCACCTTCATTCCAAAACCTAAAGACTTAAGAGCAAAGGCCTGCCCTATTCTACCTGCACCCACAACACCAAGGGTCTTACCCTTAAGTTCAAGTCCAAGAAATAGCGTTGGAGACCACCCCTTCCATAAACGCCTCTCCACAAATTTGTGGGCTTCCACTACTCTTCTGGCCACAGCAAAAACAAGTGCCCAGGCGAGTTCAGCGGTGGCATCGGTGAGCACATCAGGGGTATTGGTAACGACAATTCCACGACGTGTACATTCTGTCACATCTATGTTGTCATACCCTACAGCATAATTCGCTACTATCTTGAGTTTTGGAGCGTTGTCAAGAATCTCTGAGTCAATTTTGTCAGTAAGAAGGACCACCAGTCCATCTACATCCTTTACCTTTTCCTTTAAAACTTCCTTTGGAATGGGAGGCACACCATCATAAACTTCTACATCAAAATCTTCGAGGTATTCCCTCACATTAATTACAAGATTGGATGTAAAGAAAATCTTTTTACGGGACATACTTTTCTACCCCCGCAGGATCAACGTAAAGGTTTGTTCCCCTATACTTATCGAGCCTTTCTGAAAGATTACTAACAACCCTTAATATTTTCCCTTTTAAAGGCTTATCTTCAGTTACCTTTGATAGCTCGCTCTTACAAGCTTCCGCGTAAAACAAAGCCCTCCTTTTTTCTCCTACGATATAACTGGAAATTGCAAGGTAATAAAGCGAAACTCCAACATTATAGCTATTCCATGGTTGATCTCTTAAGGTCAAATAAAGAATAACCTCGTGATTTTTGAGTGCTTCTCTCCAAAGTCCCATTCGTCTTTGTATATAAGAAAGTGTCCACCTGAAGGTACGAGAAGTGGGATACATTTCCACGAGTCTTTCTGCAATTTTAAGGGCAGAATCGTTTTGATTGTCGTACGCAAGAACCCATACATAGGCATTTAAAGCAACTATACTAATATACTTTGATTTTGTGGTGGAGAGTTCAATCTTCCTTAGCGCTTCCTCCTTGGAATATTCTCCAGGCAATAACCATTTAAAGGCAGGAGGAATTTTTGTCATCGCAAATTCAAAAACCCCGAGGGGTAGGTAAGCATCGTAAATAGAGGAGTCAATTTCAATACACTTTCTCAAAAGCTCAAGGCTTTTAAGCCCATATTTTATGGCAGAAATATATTCCCTGTTTCTACCCTTTCGTATAGCCCTATAGGCAAAGGCTGAACCTTCAGTAAAATAACTCCAGGCGACCAGCTGAGAATCTGAGTTAGCCCTTTCCCTTATCTTGCGTGACAACTCTACCGCTTTATCAAGAAGTTCATAAAAAGTCACCTCATAAATATCGGTTTCGAAATCTATCATGTACAGGTCCAGAAGCCCAGCTTTATAGAGATACCCTATAGGACTTGACGGGTAATTTTTAATGGCGAGGTCAAAATAGAAGGTGGCTTCTGTATATTTCTCAGCATAAGTGTACTCGAGGCCCTTCGAAATTAAGGAGTCCAGTGGTTCCCAGAATAAGGAATCTACCTCTCCAAGTATTGAAAATAAGAGGAAAAATTTCATTTGGAGGCAAGTTCGCTAACCAGCTTAGCCCCTTCTGCCATCCCTGAAACGCCATACAATGGAAGCCCAGACTTGTTAAGAATTTCCTTAGCCTTGTCTTCATTAGTGCCTGTAAGCCTAATTACTATGGGTAAGGTTATGTTTAGCTCCTTGTAAGCCTGCACAAGACCAGTTGCCACGTCATCACATCTTGTAATTCCTCCGAAGATGTTTATAAAAATAGCCTTAACTCGCTTGTCCCTAAGTATAAGTTCCATAGCATTTTTAATCTTTTCAGGGCTTGAGCTTCCCCCAACATCAAGGAAATTGGCCGGCTCACCCCCATAAAGTTTAATCACATCCATAGTGGCCATAGCAAGACCAGCCCCGTTAACGCAGCAACCAATATTTCCATCAAGTTTTACAAAGGATAGTCCCTTTGCCTTTGCTTCCAACTCCTCAGGATTTTCATAATCCATATCTCTCAAAGCTTCAAGCTCTGGGTGTCTATAAAGAGCATTATCATCTATAATAATCTTCGCGTCAAGGGCAATCACATTACCATCCTCCTCTATAACCAGCGGGTTTATTTCGGCCAGCTGAGCATCGGTTTCCACATAAAGGCGGTATAAAGATTTAATAAAAGATTGTATTCTTTTAGCAACATCTGGATTATCAGATAGTTTGAAGGCTAAGTATTTTGCCTCATAATCTTGAAGACCCAGATATGGATGAAGTGGTAGTTTAACAATGGCCTCCGGATTCGTTCTTGCAACCTCTTCAATTTCAACACCACCTTCCTTAGAAACCATCACCACATTTCTCTTACTCCCCCTATCGAGCACAATCCCAAGGTAAAGCTCCTCTTTAATTCTGGCCGCTTCTTCAACAAGCACCTTCTTAACGGGTAATCCTTTAATCTCCATATTAAGAATTTGAGACGCAATATGAATCGCTTCTTCTTTGTTATTTGCAACCTTTATTCCACCCGCCTTTCCCCTTCCGCCAACAGGGACTTGGGCTTTTATTACTACTGGAAAGCCAAACTCATCTAAAACAGCCTTAACTTCATCCAGGCTTTTGCACAATTTGTTCTTTTTCACCGGAACTCCATACTTAGAAAGGACCTCCTTAGAGGCATATTCTAACAATTTCATCTTAAGACCTCCTTTGACCCAAAAAATTTACCATCCACTTTTCTCCCTGCAACAAAATCCCTCGCCAGCATAATCCGTTTACTCGCTGGCTGTAACTCAATAATTTCCAGTATTCCATCTCCAGCACCCACGAAAAGGCTGCTGTCGGAAACTTTAATTTTCCCTGGAAGCAGGGAAAAAGCAGGATTTGAAATTTTAACTTTAAAAATTTTAACCAGCTCACCTTCTAAATAAGTCCTCGCCCCAGGAACAGGTGATAACGCCCTTACTTGATTAAAGATTTTAATGGCAGGCTCATGCCAGGAGATGAAGAGCTCCTCTTTTGAGATTTTGGGCGCATAGGTGGGCATCCCGCTTTGCGGCTTTGGGAAAACGTTATTATTTAAGTAACCGTAAAAGACCTTTCTCAGCATTTCTGGGACCGGTTTTGAAAGTTTCTCCAGTAATGTCCCCTTTGTATCGTCTTCCGTCACAGGAATTACTTCACACAACACAATCGGACCTGCATCAACTTCCATGGTCATTTCAATAATTGTAACCCCAGTCATATTCACTCCATCCATTAAAGCTCTTTCAATGGGCGCGGGGCCTCTATAACGAGGTAGCAGAGATGGATGAATATTGAGGGTCGGAAACTTCGCAATCCTTAAAAAGGGCTCCTTCAAAATCTTGCCGAAGTCACAAACAACGAAAAAATCAAAATTCTTCGCTTTTATAATCTCATAGGTAGAGGGATCGTTTATTTTCTTGATTTCCATCAGACTGATCCCGGTGTTGAGAACAAAATCCTTCACAGGATTTGGGGTAGCTTTTCTTCCTCGGCCCGCAGGTTTATCAGGAGTTGTGACCACAAGGTCTGGGTTAAAGTTTGAATAATATAGTTCTTCTAATACTTCCCGAGCATAATACCCACTGCCAAGAAAACACCACCTATAAGGAGAAACGATTGTATTCATTCCTCCATTTAGCCAGTAAAATTCTTCGCGTTTCTTCATCAAGATAATCAATGAAAAGAACACCGTCGAGGTGATCTATCTCATGAAGAAAGACCCTGGCAAGAAACCCTTCCGCTTTAATTTTCAAATCCTTAAATTTGCCGTTCGGTTTAATTTCTATCACTTCAATCTCTGCGTAATCCGGCCGACCGATTTCCGCATATAAACCTGGTATAGAGAGACAGCCCTCTTCATCAACCACAAGGCCTTCCACGTAGTTTATTTTAGGATTTAAGAAGACTCTGTAATCTGAGCCAAAGTCCAGTTCTTTTGAATTGATAACAAACACTCTTTTTGTTATCCCTATCTGGTTAGCGGCAAGCCCAAGACCTCCCTGATTTTTAAGGGTCTCGATGAGGTCACCAGCAATTTCAAACACTTCTTTACTGTTTATTTCCTTGATTTCTTCTGCCCTCAATCTCAAAACTGGGTCATCGAAAATTTTTATAGGCTTAATCAAACTAACCCTCCACTCCTTTCTCGAGGACAGCCCTTACCGCCTGCTTTTCAACCTTTATATTAACATTATCAGCAACTCTCAATGTAATAACATCTTCGTCTATCTTCTGAATTGTGCCAATTATCCCTCCTGTAGTGACAACCCTATCGCCTTTCCTCAAAGAAGCCAACATTTCTCTACGCTTTTTCTCATATCTGGATTGTGGTAAGATCAAAAGAAGGTAGAAAATTACAAAAATTAAAATAAGAGGTAAGAGAGAAACGATAAAACTTCCTCCGCTTTGAGGTTGTTGGGCAAATAAAAACCCAGGAAGTAGAATAGAAAGTGTTTCAAAAATCAAATTTTTCATAAATCCTCCTTTTTGTAATTGTAAACTTTAAGGCCTGTTCAATCAATTTAAGCCTCAGTAATCAAACCCAAGGGAGATATTTACTTTTACAGGTTTGAAGACATTAACTAAATTTGTGTTGTAGGCAAAATCGACCTTCAATTTTGCAAAACCCAGCCACATCCTCAAACCATAACCAAAATCTGCTTTCAAATCTTTTAATTTGGGGAACTGCTCAAAAAGTTGAATTTCGCGATAACTCTTCAGAGTACATAAACCTGCATCGAAAAACAATACACCACCTATTCCCGAAATATCAATAGGTAAGGGGAAACCAAGGCTCAATCTCTTAACAAAGGGAAATCGAAATTCTGTGTTAAATATAAAATACTTGTTGCCTATATATTCGGCAAACTCCGTACCCCTAAGGTCGGTTATTCCGTCAAAGGTGAAATAATACCTATCTTTTCCAAAAGAATGCATAACTTTTAGCCTTGTGGCAATTAAGTAATCTTCAGAAAAAGCAAAGTAACGCCTTAAATCTGCTACTAAGATTCCAAGATCCACATCAAGGGGTATCGTTCTGAAAACTCCTAAATAATAGCGCACACCATTAACAGGGTCTTGAATGTAATTGTAATAAACATTGTCAAATACGTGGGCACCGTAAAGACCAGTAAGTAATCTGTTTTCCTGTAAATCAGCTAATTCTATGATGTTCCCAAGTGGGGTCACCCAGAAGTAGTAATTGGTCTGACTCTCAATACTTAAACCAAACTCAAAACGACGATTCCTCGAAAGGGGATAAATTTGCATCAACATTAGGCCTAAGGTTCTTGACACCAGAACTGTATCATAGGATATGTATCCAGCATCCCACAACTGGTAAAAGGAAAAGCCCTTATCGGTTCGTCCTTTGAGAATAAAATAATTCAGTTCAAAGTTGGAATTTACAACATCACCAGAAAGATCTGTAGCAAACTGAATTTGATGGTCACCCAGTTCATCAGAGATGCCAAAGGCAACAGTGCCTTGGAAACCGGTAATTGTCGCATAGGCCGCACTTCCGTAGATCCAGTCCAAGGAAAATCTTGGCGTATATGTCTTTAAAGCAACCTTCAAAGTATCTTCAAAAGTGTAAAAAACATAAGAAGTTGAATCTTCAATTTTCACAAGGTTCCTCACTTCATACACATCGTATCCGTTGCCAAAGAGAACAGATGCTATAATTTTACCCGTCCTTGATACTGTATACCACTTAAGCTCCGTTGAAAAGTCTGTAACCCTGTAAACATCTCCACTTTTCAAGTTTTTAACAAAGAGGTTCAATGCAGATAAAGCGTCACGGGCTATAAAGTAGAGCAAAGTATCATCATGACATAGGGGTTGTAAAAGCTCACTGTAAAAATTGGTGATCCGCACAATTTCTTGCGTTTCCAGATTCAATCTATAAACTGCATATGCACCATATTTAAAAGAGTTCAATGAATCTTCTAAAAATCTATCGGAAACAAAGAGCACATCCCCTTTACTATCAAAGCAAGGGTCCCTATCGTCCCAAGGGTCATCAGTCAATTTTGAAAGTTCACCCTTCCTCCACTCGTACAAGTAAATATCAGAACGACCTTCAGTAAGTCCAACAAAAACGATCTTCCGTCCATCCGCCGAAATAAAAGGGGTGTAAATGGCATCTACCTCGAAACCTATGCTCTTTATAATCCTATTTCTGCGTGTATCAAAGATGTAAATCTTGTCACCCTCGCCTGATTGAGCAGCAAAGACAATAAACCTACCATCCCCACTTATAGAAAGGGAAGGCCTGAGAATGTGTATGTTTTCGAAATCAGGTATTTTGGAACTCTTAAATACAACCTTCAATCTCTCCCCTGTAGCAACGGAGTGCCTTACAATATAAAAATTACCCATCTTCTCCTGTATAAAGTAGAGTGACCCTCCATCAGGGCTTATAAGAGGGGCAACATTGTAAAAATTACCGAGTTTTTCGTGATCAGAATATTTCTTCAAATTAACTGGAGTCGTGGTAATTCCGAATATCGAATAGAAATTCCTTCGAATATAATCTTTGAAGCGTAAATCAAATTCTCTCTGGGATATTCCAAAAGATTTTTTAAAAGTGCGCTCCACAGAATTGGTGTAAACAAGAAGGGAATAGAATTCCGCTATTTTCTCTCTACCGTAAGTTTCCTGCAAATACTTGTAAAAAAGCTGTCCTAACTTGTAAACTATATAACCACCATAATAGTTTAGTTCAACAAGGGATGGTAGCTTATCAGAAAGTATAAGGTTTCTGATGTACCTTTCCGCATCAGGAGACCAACCTATGGAAAGGAACTCTGCCATTCCTTCTGTAGCCCAGAGCGGGATCTGAGAAGTCAGTATTCCTTCGAGCGTAGAGCGTTTTCCCCTTCTTAACATTGCATATTGGAACACGTGAACAAGCTCGTGTCTAAGAACGTGCTTAAAATCCACATATGAACCGTTAAAGGGGACTACAATCCGCGTTTTAAATATTTCCGTAAATCCGCCGATACCCTCTTCTATTATGTCAGGTATGACGTTTGTCTCTGAAAAATGTTTCGGGGAGTTATATATAATGACTGGAATCTTTGATTCTAATGAAATCCCCAAAATCGAAACGTATTCATTATAGGCTTCTTCCAATACTGTCCCCGCAAATTTGACAATAAAATCATCCTTAGAGTATGAGAATATCCTGAAATTTTGGGTTTCGTAAATTCGAAATTCATACATCCTTGTCTGGAACTTGTTTTTGCCAAAAGAATAGGCGAATAGATTACCCCATAGCAAAAAAATGCAAGTCAATACCTTCTTCATGCGTTAATTCTAAACTAAACTTATGGGATTATAAAACACGGATTTTTGAATTTTAATCGTAATAAACACCTGCAGGTATGATATAGTTAACGGGATTCACCGGTTTATCATTCAATCTGACTTCGTAATGTAGGTGAGGAGCAGTTGACCTGCCACTATTACCTACATAGGCAATGACATCTCCCCTTTTAACATACTGTCCAGGGGAAACCCTTGCCCGTAGGAGGTGTGCATATCTGGTTTTTACCCCAAAACCATGATCGATTTCCAACCAAAGGCCGTATCCCTGATCCCACCTTACGGCGGTGACAACCCCTGCAGCGGGTGCAATTATAGGAGTTCCCGGCGGAGCAGAGATATCAATACCTTCATGGAAAGCAGGACGACCTGTGAAGGGGTCCCTTCTCATCCCAAAACCGGAAGTAAAATACCCGGCAACTGGAATAATCGACGGTGTATGATCCCTAATCCTCTGATCTTCTTCAAACTTCTTTGCTATTTCAGAAAAACTTTGAAGCTGAAAGCTGGCTAAATTCAGAAGTCTTTCAATCTCCTGCTCAACATAATTTTTATCGTCTTCCTTTGTAACAGGCAACTCTTCAATGTTCCCACCCATACCCATGAGGGCAATCTCCTTAGGAACAGGATCAAGACCAACGGAAGCCCTGAGTCTGTTATTTTGCTGTAACAGGTCATTAAGCATTTTGTCGAGACGTTCGGTTTTACTTCTTAGTGCTTTTATCTCTTTTTTCAAAGTGGTATTTTCTTTTTCTAAGATTACATATTTGTGATAATCAATCTCGAGGCTTATATATCTGTAGAAGGCAAAACCAAAGACACAAACGCCTAAGGTTATAAAAGCAGAAAACAATTTTAATACCCACGGTCGGAATGTGATTTCGACTTCCCTGCGCTTGGTCGTAGGGAAAAAAATTTTTAATTTTAAAGACCACTTTTGCATAGGTTAACTATAAATTACATGGCGTAAAATGTCAAACCTTAAAGATTTTAAGAACATTATTATGAACCACTATAATTTAACTTTGTTGGGGGGTCCCCCGAAGGAGGACCCCCATTTCCCCTATTTCATTTCCAACAACTCTGTAACCCGGTTCACCCTCTCATTCAGTGGCTTCTTCTTATCAAAGACCGTGAAAGTCTTCTGAACCACATCGGTAGTAATTTCTTGCTTTACAAGGAGACCCGTTTCTTCATCGTAATAATCTTTTTTGGTAGAATTAATAATTGTCTGCATAATTAGATGGCCTTTCGTATCCTCCTGAGAATGATCCCTGACAGAGGTAACAACAAGAACACTTTTGCCTTTGTAGCTTTCAGACTTCCTCTCAATCTCCTTATACTCAGGCATCGTGCCTTTAAGCTCCAGGTTAACTCCTTCGTAAACCTTACCCTGAAACTCTTGCTTCACAACCCTGCCACTGTTATCATAATAAATCGTGCCAAGCACTTTCTCACCATCGAAAATCGCCAAAGTGGTTGGATTACCCAGAGTGTAGTACACCTTCAAATCCTTCTCCTCAGAAATGTGTCTTGAATTTCTCGTATAGTGGTAATTGACCTCCAAAGAGGCATCCTTGGTCTTTGGAACAACAAGGAGGGACCTGAGGTCAAAGCCAAAGGCAAAGCCTGAAAGCAAGAATATTGATATTAAAATGTATTTTTTCATAGCCTGCCTCCTTTATCTTACCTTTAAAAACTTCTTTGATTCAATCTCTTTACCATCTTCGTCATAAACCCTCAAGAAGAACACACCGGAAGAGAGTTTTGAAATATCCACGTCAAGAGACCTCGTCTCCTTATTTACAAAGTAATTACCAGAGGCTACGGAACGACCGAGGACGTCGTAGATTACCACCTTTATATTGCCATCAGTGGAATTAATTGACAGTCGAAGAACATTCCCTCTGATAACATTCCCTACTTCTGTACCCTGAGCTAAAGGTTTATCATATACGCCTGTATAGTCGTCTGTAATGTAAGCTACATACAGAACCCTAAATCCCTGAGACTCAATGGTATTGTCGGTTTTTACTCTTATATTTACAGTATTGCCGGGAATAGCTACTGCGAAGAAAGTACCGAGGTTACCAGTATAGGAAGCATACCTGTATCCACTGACATCGTAGAGAATAACCGAATCGGCGCTTAAAGAATCAGTTACACTCATGTTGAAATCAGTGAAACACACCTTAATAGCTTTGGCATCAGGAATGCTTACCATATAAGTATGATCCCAGTTGTTGGGAACTGGAGAAGGAGTGGAAATATACCACTCTGCACTATAGAAGTAAGGAATATCCTTTTTCGATCTTACATAATCAACCTTAAAGCCGAAATCATTGACTGCATTATCGGAATGGAATTCAAGGATAACCCTTTTAGAAGGAATTGGCGGTGTGGAAAAGCTTCCAAGATCAGGACCGTTATAGGTGTACCAGACCCTGCCTAAGTGGTCCTTTATATAAAGCGTATCCCAATAGTCCGTACTAAAGTTCTCAAAGTGAAGTCTTATAAAGGAGGCTGAGGTATCCTCAATGGTCCAAGTAAACCTGGCGTTATGAGGGTATGGATGGGGCGTTTCAATACTCACCATTGTGGTTTTCCAATCATGTCTCACTGCATAATTATCCAGGTAAAGGACGTTGTCGTCGCCTCCTACACTGGCGTAGAAAGCAGGATCCCAATCATCGGCAAGTTTAAATGAGAACAAAGGTCTAATAGGCCTACATCTACTGAACTCATATGTATACAGATAGAGGGATTCAGGTTCAAAAACAAACTCAATGGTATACCACTTACCAATTTCAAAACTGGTCTTTACACCAGTTTTTACGCCTGCACCAAGGATTTCACCCTCAATTAAGTCTCCCTTGGAAGGATAGTAGAAGAGAACGCCATAATACCTTTGAAGTGTAGAATCGGTCATCAATATAAGGGTTGAATCGTTCCTTGCAACACCATTTAGCATAAAGTTAACTTTGAAAGAAGGAAAGTCAATTCTTGGATAGTGGACTTTGTCTTTCATGTAAGTTAATCTCAAAGGCCTACCCTCTGCCCTCAGGACGAACTTTCCTCCTTCAACGGTTACGTTGTTTTGCCTCTCGAACCTATAAACATCCCAAGAGAGTGCTCTATCATGATAATCAACGACCTGATCAGGTCTATTGGGCTGGTATGATACACCGTCAATGATATTCCCGTTAGCATCGGTCACTCTAAGGTAAAGACCCCATTGGTTAAATACCTTCCTTATCTTGAACATAACAAATTTCCACCCAGACTGGTCAAAATTCAAAGGCTGTGTAAACTGGTCTGGCTGTGCATAGCCATTACTACCAGAATTGACGACTATTCCATCTTCAAAGAGTTTGTACTCTCCAGCAATCCCGTATTTCAGATAGACAGTTTGAGCCACAGAAGAATTAATATAGAGTCCTACGTATACAATTCCCGAGTTCCCAAAATAGTTGAAGTCGAAGTATCCAGTATTATCAGCCCCTGTATTAACCCACATATATCCACCGGGAACCTCATAAGTATCATATGGCCTTATATATTGCTCTCCGCCAACATAATCAAAATCGAGACCCAAATCGGGATATGGTCCTACAAATACCATGTCGCTTACAAAGGGAGCGTTTCCTGGATTTTGCTCATCAACTGGACCCCACCATACATCGTAGTCAAAGCGGTGCCTTGCAGGGTTCCAGGTTACATTAATCCCCGCCAGATACCCAAGAGCCAAGCCGGACGCACCAATCCCACTATTATATAACCTTTGCCTCCAATATGGACCGTATATAAATGGCCATTCCGACAGGTCATAGGCAAAGCCGAACCATGCATCGAAACTGACAAACCATACACTTACGCTCAGATTCCCTTTACCCCAGGCATCGACGTTAATCCAGTTGTAATACACGGAATCTTGACCACGAATGTAGCACCCCCAAAAAGAGATGCCCTCTGACGGATCTTCACCAAGCCAACCGAAGGCATCAAGATATCCCTGGGTTGTATAAACATCAAATCCTGCAGTGGCCCATGTGTATTGTGCAATCATGAGATGTCCAAGGCCAGAAACTCTACCATCCGTTGTGATTTCAATCGTTGCATCAAGAGCCAGTGCCCTTACCGGATCAGATACAAGGCCCCAAAGGACAAACATCCAATATTCATAAGGGGTAGTGTAATGGTAAACACCTCCACCTAAACCATTGATGAACAGACCCGTACTACCGATAGGAATGTTCATACCAGTAGCAGCAAGATAAGCGTAATTAAAAGTACCATCCCAATTAAAGGACAATCTCAGTTCAACCTCACAAACTTCGGGTACATTTATCCTGGCTGTTCCTTCCACGCCAATCGAATCGAAGGCAAAGGCCCCACCAAGGAAGTGGTAACCGCCCATTTCAAATTCAGGGATGGAAAGTGAACCAGCAAGGACGTTGTATCCAAGGCCGAGTACCCCGCCCGTGCCGTCGGGCGTTCTTTCAAGAAGAATTGAGCCTGATGCATCTCCGCTCAAGAAAACCGGAAGGTGAACGCTTCCCTCGAAATAAATCCTATTATTTGCTGGAAAGCTTAAACTGCCAGTGAATCCATAACCTCCAATGGTAAAGCTGCAACCTGCCTCTCCAAGACCAAGAATATTGCCCTCCGCATCGACCAGTAAATCTACAACGTATGCATAACCAATATTATCAAGCTCCACTCTACCCGTAACACTTACTCCACTGTTTACAAAGTATATCCATCCTGAAGCATGGAAAATACCTACATTCAAATAATCAAGACCAATAGCAGAGGCGTACACTATGTGCCCATCATAGGAAATTGCAATATTATGGAAAGTAACCCTTCCATTCACGTTGGAGAGATTGGAAAAGTCAATTTGAGCATAGTAGATAACTAAGTAATTTTCAAAGAATCCAAACTCACCTGAAAAAGCAAAGAAATCACCGATATGGAAGTTCTGAACGCCAACAAGCTCACACCCGAGAAACCTTCCATCGGAAGATATCATCAGATTGTTGAAATAAACGTTGTCGACGCCGATAAAGCCAGAAAGATTGGAAAGGTCAAAGTTTCCACTAAGAATGATTCTGCCAGGATTGGAGGCAAACCTTCCGTTAGCATAGACAATACGGAACCCATTTATATAGATATTCTGCAAGGTGATTGAACAACTATCTATTCCGCGAGATGTCGCATACAAGTAGTCTACACTACCTGCGCCGCCCCCAGGCATTTCAACACCACCGCTGAAGTAAAGCACACCATTTACATACTGGAAGTTACCATAAATATGGAAACCATTCACGTAGAAGTCAAAGCCCGGCACATAAAAGCTCAAACCACCATTTCCATTGGCCTTCAAAATCACATAGATACCTCCCTGGAACTCAGGAATGTAGACAAAGCCTGAGGCAGTGAAGGGGTAAAGATGCATGGTAATGTCTTTGATTACAATATTTCCGAGATTAATGTAACCATCTCTTACGGTGGCATCTACATATCCGTTGTATAAGGCAGTAAATTCAATATAGAAGCTTATATTCTCAAGATTAACTTGGCCATATCCCGTAATTCCATCTTCTGTAATAGTAACATTTATACCGTAAATATTCACCGTTATACCTTGACCATCAGGCAATGAGAGGTAATTGGGAAATACACCGTAAAGCTTTCCATTGGGATTAGATCTAAATTCAATGGGTATCTCAACATAATTGTTCTCGTCTCCAATCCTCACATAACCCTGTCCAATAAATCCGGAATCAGCATAAATAGTACCTGTTAGGTTGTAAACCATAACGTTACCGTACATAAAGGTACCAGGGTAGACGACTTGTGCAAACCTTTGAGCCCAATTTATTTCAAAATAAAGTGAATCATCTGGTGAAATAATCCACCAGGCATAGGCCCGTCCGTCTGACCCAACATAGTAGTGTCTCAACAATATGTTTCCGAAGACTATCGCATCACCATAAATCTGCCAAAATACACTGCCATTCTGAGACTTGAATACCACCGTTACATCGCTGCCTCCACTCCTGTAGGTTCCATAACCAAAGAATCCATCCCTTGTGATATAAGCGGTCAGATTCTCTATTGTTGCCCCGTTGTTTAAAACAACATAACCCTCTTCAATTCCTATAAAGACATTTCCACTCCAATCAGTGGAGAAGGACACCTTAACTTTTCCATTTGCAGGATAGCTCACGTTATTAAAGTATACATATCCTGAACCGTAAAGACCTGCTGTCTTAGAGAGTATCAAAGTCAAATCGTAGATAGTAACAGAACCAATCGTTATCTCTGTTGAAACTACTGAGAGTCTAAACTCAGGCTCGTTAAGATTATCAATGTAATAGACCGATACAGTCAATTCAGAACCATAAATATTGATTTTGCCCCTAATATCGTAAAGGCCATTACCTATATAACCTGTAAAGTCACTGACCTCTATACCGTGAATTACAAAGTATCCATCATTTATAGCAAGATAAGAGTTCGAAGATATACTCAGCTCAATGTCAGCATAGGAGTTGTAAAGTAAAAACTTTCCTTTGCCGAAAAAGCCAGAAGAACTCGAGATCAAAAGGTAAAAGTCATAAATGGTCAGCTCATTATAAGTGAAGATATTACCATAGCTTTCAGCATATAGTTCGTAACCGTTAAATCCTATGTTGAGATGAAAGACATTGCTCAGAAGATTTACATCAGCACCACCGGTGATCATTCCATTCTCTAAATGAAGGAATAGGTTTGTAAGAACCACATTGTAAACTGTAATCTGTGAATAGGTTGCGTGAGCCACGAGATTATTTAATGAATCGATTTCAAGAAGTAATGTCAAAGTCCTGTCTCCAAAGGCCACATCTCCGTATCCGTAAAATCCACTCTGATTGAGAGTGAGGGAGACGTTTCTTATGATTACACCATTTAGTTCAATGTTCCCACCATCGGCGTAAATATTTCCGTAGCTATATACAGTTATGTTTCCGTTAGTAAAGGCTGAAAGGCTTATCTTCATGTCATCAATGCGAACGTTGAAAACGTTGTTCATTACGACGATTCCGTCAACTGTAATGGTATCCCCTGATATAGCTTGGATTACCGCAGCAATCTGAACATTACCAACACTAAACCGGATAGTGTCTCCTATAAAGGCCTTGGTCGACACCTCAAAGGCGGTTTCCGGGGATGAACCCTTGACACCGCCAGAGAGGTTGACCTCTCTTTCTTTATAGGAGACATTTTGCATTGCACTTAACAGTGATAACACCAACAACCACTGCATAAAATTACCTCCAGTAAATTACTTTCTTAACTTTGCTTTTAAAACCCTTTTGTCTTAAAAAGTAAACACCAGAGGGAAGGTTTAGAGCTTTTAAATCCGAAGGGGAGCTTACCCTCCCTACAAATCTTCCAACCACATCGAATACCTCAAAATCACCTCCCTGAGTAACGGTTTCTCCAACTCCACTCTGTAGAACAACTGGTCCATCCAGTGCATCTGTCTCGGGATATTTAAATGCACCCTTATAGTTATAGGCTATGTAAAAATGTTTATAATGCCCAATACTTAAAGATAAGGTCTTCTCATAGGTTCCCTGAAGCCCACTTCCAGAAACCAAATCCATCATAACCTCTAAAGTATCCTGTTTTGTGGAATCAAAGGGTTCATATAAGAAGTAGAACAACTTTACACTGTCACAAGATGTAAATCTTGAGTAATATTCGATGTGAAAGGTGAAAGGTGTGGAATTGGTTCCGGTATCAGCGCTCACTGCAGGATTATAGAGATAAATCGTGTCTATCATTACATAAGGTCCAGTTAAATAGCCACTTTCAGGAACCCTGCAATACACTCCTTGGGAATTGACAGCATAAAAGTAAACATAATATTGGCCTTCGTTACTAAGCGGAACTCTAACCCCATAGACCCCATCATAAGCCTGACCCTGAAGCAAGGAAAGGCTAAACGTATCCTCTACAGAATCGGGTTTCAAAACCACAGCGTCGATGGCATAAGGGGGATAGTTGTAATTATCGTAGTAACGAACTAAGAAACTAAAAAGGGAACCAACTTCGCCGGTATCAGGGACAACCCGTGGATCGTACAACACGGGCTGATTTGGCATCCGATACGAAACGTAAAGGTAAGTCTTTTCTCCAAAAAAGTTGACTCCTGCGTCAGAGCCCTCTTCATCATATTTAACAATCCCGAGGCCAACCCATGTGATTCCCTGGGCTAAACGGCTGTTTAGGTAATCTACAAAGGCTTGATTAAGGGGAAGGAACGTGGAATCAGAAGGGTAGTACACATTATACTGGGGATCCATTTCAACATAAAAAGGATTATCTACAAAAAGATAGCCATCGTATGCATCATTAAAGAGCGTACTGCTTTCACCTCCGCTGTAGGGATACCAATCTGCTAAGTTTTGTTCCATACTGTAAAGTAAAAGAGAACTCCAACTGCCATCCCACTCATCAGACCACTGACCATCGTACGCCACATATAACCTTAACCCTGCACTTTGAATAGTTGCACCCGACGGTATAAAAGAAAGGTCAAATTGGATGTAACCTCTTCCCCATTCGTCGATCCAGTCATCATCGTAACCGACCATAATCGGATAACTAAGTGGATCATCGTCAGTAAGATAAACATAAAAGTAAGTCTCCTCCGACACCCACCACTCATCTGTTCTATATGAATAACCATAGTACTGAACCTGGACTGTTGAGTCCCTAATCTGGCCTATTATTGAAAGCAGAAGAATTACAACCTTCATAGTATTTATTATATATAAAAGACCACTTTTAGTCAAGTGTCAATTTTTTTAACAGTGATTATTCCATTAGAAATGCCAACGATCTCAAAACTTTTCTGTTCTAAAGGATGAGGATTTATTAGACTAAAATACGCCAATCGTGAGAGTAAACATTACATTTTTTACCTCTGAGAAATCCAATAAGGGTAAGGCCATATGTTTGTGCAAGGTCAATGGCAAAGGTTGTGGGAGCGGAATGGGAAACAATTACCGGAATCCTTACTAACACTGCCTTTCTGACTATTTCACTGGATATTCTACCGCTTGTAAGTAAAAAGGTGCCTGAAAGTTCTTTCCCCTCAAGCAAGGCTTTGCCTATAACCTTATCAACCGCATTATGCCTTGCTACGTCTTCAGAAAAATAAATTATTCCCAACTCGTCACAAATCGCGGATGAATGGAGAGATCCTGCTAATTTGAAATTCACAGATTTCTTATTAAACTCTTCGAAAATTTCGAAAATCTTTGATACCCTAAAGTAAACTCTCTCTTCAACAAGAACAGGAAGGTCAGTTAAGCAGAAATTTTCCACTGAAGAACCGCATCCAGAGGTAAAACCCCAGAAAGCACCTGGTTCAAAGTTAACTTCTCCATCTAAAAAGATTTTGCCATTTTCTTCCCACACTTTAACCTTTGAAAGATCCTTTATCACTCGATTAGTGTAAAGATAACCTACTGCCCATTCATAAAGCTCTGAAGGGGAAACAGTGTGCCTGAAAAGCACTCTGCCGCTATGGATAACTTCAACAAACTCTTCTTGCGCAATATAATCATCAACGGGTACAGCCTTTCCACCCAAAACTTTTATTACTTTTCTTATCTCAATCACGGAAATAAGCCCTTAAATCTTCTCTGGTGTTTATATTGACAAAACTTTGAAATTCCGGATCAAAAATTCTTATCTTTTCTTCTGGAACCACTTCGAGATTAACACCTGAATAAAATCCTGTAATTTTCAGACTGCCCTTCTTAATTTCTTTTTCAATAGCATAAATGCAGGACTTACTGTAAACAGCCAAAAGTGGCTCAAAATACCCCTTTACCAACGGGACAGTTACATCCGCCATACACTCCTCGGCCTTTGCGAGTAAAAATTCTACTAATCCCCTTTTAATAAAAGGCATGTCACAAGCAATAACCAGGTTAATAAAACTCTTTGAAGCCTTTAAACCGGCATAAAGGCCGAAAATGGGGGCATATACACGAGAATTATCCAAAATGCAGGTGAAAGGCTCAATACATTGCTCCCGTTCCTTGACTACGACCAAAACTTCATCAAAAAGGTCTTTTATTCTTTCAACAGAATAGTCAATTAACCTTTTTTGATTTACCAGGAGGATGGGCTTTGGCTCACCCATCCTCCTGGACTGGCCACCAGCAAGAATTATAAGGCTTCTATTTTTGCTCTTTTGGTTTTCTAACATACACAAGCCAGTAGAGAGTGGCCACTAACCCAGCACCACCGAGTATGTTCCCAAGAGTAACGGGGATAAGATTCTTTACGAAGAAACCGTACCAAGTAAGATTTGTGAGGTTAGGCATTCCTGTCTCTTCAATAACCTTAACGAGGCCTGCATTAACTGCGGCATTAACTACCTCGGGTACGTTCTTCAAGAAAATACCCATAGGAATAAAATACATATTGGCAATCGAGTGTTCAAAGCCTGATGCGACGAATGCCATAATCGGGAAGAAAATCGCAAATATTTTACCAATTACGTCCCGGGACGCTATAGCCATCCAAACCGCAAGACAAACAAGCCAGTTACACAAAATACCCCGAGCAAAAGCGGGGAGGAAAGCCAAGCTTGCTTTGGAATTTGCAATGGAAAGGGCGTAGGCACCGACGAGATTTCCGTTCATTTTCCAAAGTTCTGTCCAGTACATTAAAACAACCAGAAGAAGGGACCCAATGAGGTTTGCAATATAAACAACACTCCAGTTATAAAGCAGTTTACCAACGGAGGCCTTGCCGTCAAGAACGGATAGCATTATGAGGTTATTTCCCGTGAATAATTCGGCACCAGCAATTACTACCAGCATTAGTCCCACGGAAAATACCGCTCCTTGCATGAACCTCGCGAAACCAACTCCAAGATACTTTGCCAAATCATGTCCAACCATCGTAGAAAGCTGTGCACCAAATCCGATATATACACCAGCAAGAATACCGAGTACGAGGAGCTTTGTAAAGCTTGCAGTTACCTTTTTAATACACACATCATTTGTTAATTGATCCGCTACATTAGCCGGGGCTCTGCATTCAAACTCCATACTTACACCTCCTTTTTAATTTATTTTTTCAATTTTACATGAACAAACCTTTAATTCTGGAATTTTTGCTATGGGATCTAAAGCATCATTTGTTAAAATATTTGCTGCTGCCTCACTGAAATGGAATGGAATGAACACAAGTCCGGGGAATACCCTATCACTGGCAACTGCTTTAATCTCAATAGAGCCTCTGCGAGAAGATACTTTAACCTTTTCGCCATCCTTTATACCAAGCTTTTCCATGTCATCGGGGTTCATCTCCATGTAAGGTTCGTTGCTATACTTGATTAGGGAGTTACTTCTTCTCGTCATCGTCGCAGTGTGATAGTGATAAAGCATTCTTCCTGTAGATAATATAAAGGGATAATTTTCATCGGGGAGCTCAGCAGGTGGAATAAAATCTACGGGATGGAACTTCCCAAGACCGCGAGAGAATTTCTCTTTGTGGAGATACTGAGTTCCAGGATGTTCAGGCGTTGGGCAAGGCCACTGTAGTTTTTCACCTCTATTAACTCTTTCCGGGGTTATACCACCATAGATTGGTGTTAGTCTGTTGATTTCTCTGAGAATATCTTCCCATGAAGCGTAATTCATTTCATAACCCATTCTCCTTGCGATTTCCTGTATTATCTCCCAGTCTGCCCTGATTCCGGGAAGTGGTTCTATTGCCTTATTAACTTTCAATATGCGCCTTTCTGTATTAGTGAAAGTTCCCTCTTTTTCAGCAAAGGAAGCCACAGGGAGAATAACATCGGCAAACTGGGTGGTTTCTGTCATAAAAATGTCCTGGCAAACTATAAATTCTACCTTCTCCAGTGCTTCTTTTACGTGAGGGATATTTGGATCCGACATCATTGGATTCTCACCCATCATATAGAAAGCCTTAACTTTGCCTTCGGTAGCCGCATACATCATCTCTACAACTGTGAGTCCCGGTTTATCAGGTAGTTTAACGCCCCATGCCTCCTCAAATTTCTTCCTTGCCTGTTCATCTACAACCTTTTGGTAGCCTGAATACACATCGGGGAGACCTCCCATGTCACAAGCACCCTGGACGTTATTTTGACCTCTCAAAGGATTTACACCCGTTGATTCCCTACCTATATGACCAGTTATCATTGCCAAGTTTGCAAGAGAGAGAACGTTATCAACCCCGGTTGTGTGCTGGGTAATTCCCATGGAGTAAACTATTGACGCCTTCTCAGCTTTGGCATAAAGCCTGGCTGCCTCAATAAGTTTTTCCTTTGGAATTCCAGTAATTTCTTCGACTTTTTCGGGGGTATACTTCTCAATTATCGGTATGATTGAATCAAAATCTTCGGTCCTGCTTTTAATGAATTCCTCATTGTAAAGCTTCTCTTTCCAAATTATGTGCAGCATCCCATTAATCCACGCAACATCAGTACCATTTCTTTGCTGAAGGTGAAGGGTTGCGTATTTTACTAAATCAATCTTTCTCGGATCTACTACAATCAACTTCGCACCGTGGAAGACTACAGCCCTCTTTATATAGGTGGCTATGACTGGGTGTGTCTCCGTAGTGTTGGAACCCGTAACGAGGATTACATCTGCGTACTCAAGTTCTTTAATAGAATTAGTCATCGCACCAGAACCAAAGGCTCTCGCAAGTCCTGCTACCGTTGATGCATGGCAGAGCCTCGCACAGTGGTCCACATTGTTAGTCCCAATAACTGCTCTCATGAACTTCTGGAATACGTAGTTTTCTTCATTAGTGCATTTTGCAGAGGCAAGGCCTGCAATCGCATCAGGACCGTATTTTTCTTTAATTTCGGTCAATTTTTTGGCAACAAAGTCAAGGGCTTCATCCCACTCAACTTCTTCAAATTTACCGTTTTTCTTAATAAGAGGCTTAGTCAATCTATCAGGTTTATGGACAAAATCAAGCCCAAAGCGGCCCTTAACACAAGTTTTTCCTTCATTTGGAATCTCATTAGCACCAAGAACTTTTACAATTCTGTTATCTTTGATCCAAAGCTCAAGCTGGCACCCAACACCGCAGTAAGGGCATGTAGTAACCACTTTCTTGTCCACATCCTTTGCTCTGACTTTAACTCCGTAAGTCTCCCACTTTTCTACCAGTGCTCCGGTCGGACACGCCTGGACACACTGACCACAGCCATCACATTCAGATTCGGACCACTTGCCAAGCCCCGCAACCACATAAGATTCAATACCTCTTTCAGCAAAGCTCAAAACATTTTTAACCTGAAGCTCAGCACATGCTTTTATACAACGCATACATTTTATACATTTGGAGGAATCGTAATACAGTACTGGTGAAGAGGCATCAATCTTTCTCTCGAGCTCCTGCCATATTGAGGCAAACATCCTATTATCTCTTCCAAGATTGTACCTGTAAGCCAGATCCTGTAATTCGCAATTACCATCCCTATCACAATTTATACAATCATCATTGTGTTCAGAAAGAATATTATCAAGCAGAATTTTCCTGGTGTTCTCAAGTTCTTCATCAAAAGCAGTGATCTTCATCCCCTCCTGAACGGTCAAAAGGCAGGAGGGCACCATTCCCGATCTGCCTTCAACCTTAACTATACAGAGTCTGCATAACCCACTGGGAGATAGCTCCTTTAAGAAACACAGAGATGGGATATCGATTCCGTTTTCCTTTGCTACCTTTAATACAGGCTCCCCTTCGGGAGCAACTATTTCCCTACCATCTATTGTTATTTTAACCAACCTACTCATTAAAAACCTCCCCGTTTTTTTCAAAGGGTTTCAAAACCCTCTCCAAAACTCCCTGGACTTTACAAATAGTTACACCGTAGTTTGTTATTGGTACGCCTCTTCTCAAACACTCCCTTATTCTACTTCTCATTTCAGAAGGATTCAACATGCAAGCACCACAATGAATAACAAGCTTATAATCTTCAAGGTTATCAGGAAAATCGCTACCTGAAACCACATCAAATTTTATATCCTTTCCAGTATATTGAGTTATCCAGCGCGGTATCTTAACCCTTCCGATATCATCAGCCTGTACATGGTGAGAGCAGGCTTCAGAAATTAAAACCTTGTCGCCATCTTTCAGTTTGTCAATCTGTTTAAGTCCATCCACCAATGTTTTAAGGTCGCCACTCTTGTACCGGGCAAAAAGTATGGAAAAAGTGGTAAGAGAAATGTCCTTCGGTACATCACCAGCAACCTTCAAAATTACTTGAGAATCAGTAATTACAAGCGCAGGCTTCTTATTGAGCGAGCGCAGGGCTTCTTCCAGTTCCCGCTCCTTAACGATAATACCGATAGCATCATTGTCAAGAATATCCCTTAAAACCTGTACTTGTGGGAGAATAAGCCTGCCTTTAGGAGCCGCAAGGTCTATCGGAACGACGAGAATAACTATGTCTCCTCCCTTTATAAGGTCCCCAACCAGCACCTGCTCCCTTTTCAAATAATCAGGCGCGAGTTTGATAATCAGTTCTTTCAGCTTCAATACACCGTCACCGTTTTTTGCCGAGACAGAAACAAAGTGTATACTCTTTGAAGTACAAAAATTTATGTCCTCTTGACGTGGTGCACTTAGATCCCTCTTGTTAAAAACGAGAATAAACGGAATCTTCTTTTCCTCAAGTTCTTTTATAATTTTGAACTCTTCCTCACCCAATCCTCTTTCATCTGTAACGAGAAGAGCTAAATCGGCTTTCATTAAAACTTTCCTGGTAGCTTTAATCCTCATTTCACCCAATTCGCCGACATCGTCGAGCCCAGCAGTATCGTAGAAAGTAACGGGACCCAAGGGCAGAAGCTCATAATGTTTATCCACAGGATCAGTTGTAGTACCTGGAATATCCGAAACAAGGGCAATCTCCTGACCCACCAAGGCATTTATCAAACTTGATTTACCAACATTTCTTCTGCCCAGTAATACGATTATCAATCTCTCTCCCTTAGGAGCCTTTTGCATAAAACCTCCTGGGTGAATAGCCCTTAGAAATCTCAACCATTAAATTGCATGATTCCACAATCTGTCTCAAGTAATTGACCTCCTCTATTGTACAGGCACATCTAACGTTCTTGCCAGGATAGATATTGTATAATACCCTTACATCTGAGGGCGTAATAGAGGGCATTAATACATTGGCACCTACCAAAAGGCCGGCAGCTCGCCAATCTAAGAATGTCAAACCCAACAAATCTTTTAAGGACTCTGAAAACTCACTGTAATCGTTAATTGAGGCAAGGGCACTGGTAGATGGGATATTTGCATATGGATTCAATATTCTCAATATAGCTATGCATCTCAATGTAATGAGTGGGCTTCCAGCTGGGTAGTTTCCAAGTGGGGTATTGGGGTGTGGAATAAACGGGCCAACAGCGATCATCTCCAACTCAAGTTCTGTCAACCTCATTAAATCCATAGCTAAGCTTTCAATCGACTGCCCTGGTAGTCCCACAATAATTCCAGAACCCGCCTCATAGCCGAGTTCTTTAAGCCAGTAAATCATTTTAATTCTTTCTTCCAAACTCCTTCCTGGACGGTATTTCCTATAAAGCTCCGGGTCAAATGTCTCAACTTTTATTAGATACCTCTCCGCACCTGCTTCTCTCCATTCTGCAAGATCTTCGTAACTTCGCTCTCCCAAGGACAAAGTTACTACAACATCAACACGCGAGAGTATCTCTCTAATTAACTTGGAGATCTTGTCCTTTTTATAAAAGTAATCGTTTCCAGACTGTAAAACTATTGTTCTAAGACCTTCAAAATACCCTATTTCAGTCACCTGTAAAATCTTTTCAAAGGGAATTCTGTATCTTTCTAACTTCCTATTCTCACATCTCAATCCACAGTATAAGCAATTATCATGGCAGTAATTAGAAAACTCGATAACACCCCTCATGAACACAGATTTGCCGAATACTCTCTCCTTTATTCTGCCTGCTTCAGAAAAGAGCCATTTATCGTCTTTTCCAGACAACAATTCCTTAACCTCTTTAAGACTTAAACTCATTAAGATCCTCCTCCGTAAATCCGAGTTTGTACATCCTTTTAGGGCTTAAGAGATCCCTTACTTTTTTTTCGTCCATAAGCTTATCTTGTATTAACACATCAATAACAGTGCAACCCCGCCTTTTCGCCTCTTCGACGATCTCCTTTACCTTCTCGTATCCAAAAATTGGAACCAGAACTGTAGCAATGGTCTTACTTTTTTCAACATATTCTCTGCATTTTGTTTCATCTGGGGTGATTCCCTCTACACACCTTTCAGCAAAAACTCTGGTAATGTTTTTAAGAATCATAAGACTTTCAAGCATGGAATAGGTTAAAATAGGATGAAACTGGTTGAGTTCCAGCTGTCCGAGTCCCGCCGCGTAACTCACAATTTCGTCATTGGCTATCACCCTCAGAGAAACTTGGCCTACAGCTTCGGGAATAACAGGATTCACCTTACCGGGCATTATAGTAGAACCAGGCTGAACAGCAGGTAGTCTTATTTCTCCGATTCCACCATCCGGACCGCTGCTTAAGAATCTCAGATCACTGGAAATTTTTAGAAGGTTTACTGCATAAGCCTTTAAAAGCCCAGAAACCTCTACATATGAATCAAGATTCTGAGTAGCATCCACCAAATTCTCAGAGCGTGCAATATTAAGCCCAGTTAAATCCCTTAAAACATCTGTAACCCTGAAGATATAGTCTCTGGGTGCTCCAAGTCCAGTACCAACGGCAGTTCCTCCAAGGTTTACAACTTTTATGCGTTCCCGTGCCTTAAAGATCCTCCACCTATCTCTTGCAATTGCCTCTGCGTAAGCACTAAACTCCATACCTAAGGTAATAGGGACTGCATCTTGAAGCTCCGTTCTTCCAAGTTTAACTATGTTCCGAAACTCACTTTCCTTTTTTTGAAAGACTTCTTGCAAACGGGCAATCTCTGCTTCCAGTTCTTTAAGCTCGAAGAGGATCGCAACCTTTGAGGCAGTGGGAAAGACATCGTTTGTGGACTGATGTTTGTTTACGTGTTCAAGAGGATGAACATAATCATACTCTCCTTTTCTTTTACCTAAAAGTTCAAGGGCCCTATTGGCGATAACTTCATTGAAATTCATATTAGTCGACGTTCCAGCACCTCCTTGAAATGGATCAACCACTATCTGATCGTGCAATTTACCATCGATAAGTTCATCGCAGGCCTTGACGATCGCATTTCCCCTATCTCTGTCAAGGTAACCGAGCTCCATATTGACAAGAGTACATGCCTTTTTAACCAAAGCAAAACTTTTTATAAATATAGAAGGCCAGCGAAAACCCGAAATGGGGAAATTTTCCAATGCTCTCAGAGTCTGAATACCGTAATAAACATCGTCGGCTAAAACTCTTTCACCAAGAAGGTCACGTTCGACTCTCATACAACATCTCCCTAAGTTTCGTTCTGATCAATTCCCAATCCTTTCTTAATAAGGTGTCATCCTCGCAAAAAAGTGCAAAATCATTGTCTATTTCAAGGAAACAGGGAGGAGAAGTTAGTTCGGGCTCAAACCCAATATAAAAGGACCAGCGCCTGCCCAACCTCTTTGAGATCCAAATACCCCCAGTCTGATACTTCCCTTTGATCTCCTTTAAAAAGTCAAGCATGACATCAGAAGAAAAGGTCTCTCTCTCCATTTTCCAGCCTCTTCAAATATTCGAGAACCTTATCGTAGGCTCTGGGCATTTTTTCTTTTATCTCCATAAGCTCTTTTTCGATTAGCCTCTCACCTATAGCTCGAGTCTCATCAGAGGCAAAGTCAAGAAGCCACTCTTTAAAGGTTAGAACAGCATTTAATTTACAGAACTGTCCTTCTTTTCCAGTTCTTAAAAGTTTCATTATAAGGTCGCCGGTACGCCCACATCTATATCCCGCTGTACAAAAGGAAGTAATGTAACCAAATTTTGCCAAATCTCTGATAAGCTCATCAAGGCTCCTGGTATCTCCTATTAAGAACTGCTGCCTTTCCAGTTCTTGTTCTGTGTAGCGGTCACTGTAAGCTCCTATGCCTATTTTCGTTGATGCGTCCATCTGGGTAATTCCATAATGCACAAGTTTATCCCTTATCTCCTTGGGTTCCCTTGCCGTTAGAATCATTCCAGCGTAAGGTATGGCGAGCCTTAAGACCAGTATCACCTTCTCGAAGTCTTTGTCACTAACTTTGTACTTCGTCTCCTGAACAAAGGGTGTGTTCGCAGCTGGCTCGAGTCGAGGGAAAGAAACCGTGTGTGGTCCCACACCGAACTTTTTTTCAAGTTCCCTTGCATGATAAAGAAGCCCCATAACCTCAAATCTCCAGTCATAAAGTCCAAAAAGAGCACCTATCCCAACATCGTCCACTCCTGCCTCTAATGCACGGTGCATAGAGTACAATCTCCAGCGGTAATTGCCCTTTATAGTTTCTTTCGGGTGAACCATTTCATAGGTCTCGTGATGGTACGTTTCTTGAAAGACCTGGTAGGTTCCAATTCCTACTTCCACAAGTCTTTTCAATTCCTCTATTTGAAGAGGAGGCGCATTGACGTTACACCTTCTAATCTGACCATAACCGTTCCTTACCTTCACCTTTACATCGTAAATAAGCTGCAGACTCCTTTCGATATAATCAACGTTCATAGTAGGATGCTCACCGTATACTGTAATTAGCCGTTTGTGTCCGATCTCCCCTGCTAATACCTCAACTTCCCTTTTAATCTCCTCTTCCGTAAGGACCTTCCTTTTTATAACTCTATTATCTTTCCTGAACCCGCAATAAAGGCAATTATTGACACAATAGTCTCCTAAATAAAGAGGAGCGAAGGTTACTATCCTGTTGTCGTAAACTTTTTTCTTTATTTTATGCGCTACCTGCCTCATCTCCTCTATAAGGTCCTCATCCTCAACGTTTATAAGGGCCGCCGTCTCATCAGGAGTTAAGGTTTCGATTCGCAAAGCCTTATCAAAAATTTCCTTAATCCAGTTCTTATCCGGATTCTTGTGACGATTTATTTTTTCCCAGATCTCTTCGTCGTTAATAAAATCTCTACCATCTTCAAGATATTTCTCAATTTCATCTTCTTTAATCCTATTTTTGACCCAACTTTCAACTTGTAACATTGTTTCACCCCCTAAATTTCTTTTTTTAAAAGGGTTTTTACCTGAACCCCTTTTATTTTCCCAATTTTGCCTGTAAAAGCACCAAGTTCGTCGGTATTCCCCTTAAAAAGGAGAACAATAACGGTAGCTTCTGGAACGTTAAAACCGGCCCTTCCAAGAATTTTTGAAGAATAGGCGGAAATAATTTCCTGGAGAGGCTTTACAGCCTCTTTATTGTTTACAAAAATACCTATTAAACCTAATCTATCCGAATTTTCGCTTAGTTTTTCCATTTTCCCCTCCTTGGTTCAGGTATTCCCCTCCCCTCAGAGTAGGGAAGAAGCGGTCTACTCTTTATAGACTGCTAATTCCCACTCTTACTTCCGGAACTTCCTTTTTTATAGTTTCCACAAGTTCTAACGCCTTTTCCTCTGCTCCTAAAAATATCACTGATATGATAAAAAATCTCGCACATTTAGATGGTAGTCCAATTCTTCCATAAATGTAGTCCGAGTAGCGATGAAGAATGTCCTGTATCTTTAAAGCATAAGCGTTGTCCGTCATTGCAATTGTTATGGTGTTTATTCCCCATTTGTCACTCATAATTCACCTCCTTAATGATGTCCAACATGTTTTTCTGTTACAGCCTCGAGTGTGCATCCAGTTTGATCACAACGTTTGTAATAATAAGTGTGAAGTAACCTATGTGCAACTTCAGAACCTGGCTTACCAAGGAACTTTTCATAAACTCTCTTTATAGCTGGATTCTCATGGGATCTGCGGATCGGTAAAGATTTATCTTCTTTGTACAATCCCTCACCTCTTCTGGCCCTCATTGCAAAGGTGCTTCCCTTAGGCTGTCCACCGCCACCCACGCAGCCACCTGGACATGCCATAATTTCGATGAATGCATATTCGCTCTTTCCAGTCTCTTCTATTTGCTTTCTTACTTTGGTCAAAAGTTCTCTTGCATTTCCAAGACCATGGGCAACAGCAACTTTAACCTTAAGCCCATTTATGTCAAGCTCCGCCTCTTTAATTCCCGCCATCCCTCTCACAGCGGTTATATCAAGATTTTCAAGCTCCTTACCTGTAATCATCCAGTATGCGGTTCTAACTGCAGCCTCCATCACTCCACCAGTCGCCCCGAAGATAGTCCCAGCACCGGAGTACATTCCCATCAGCTCATCGGGCTTCTCATCCGGCAGTTCTTTCAGATCTATACCGGCGGACTTCAGCATCCTCACAAACTCCCTCGTTGTGAGAACGTAGTCCACATCTTGATAACCGGAATCTCTCATCTCCGGCCTTCTCGCTTCAAACTTCTTGGCAGTGCACGGCATTATTGAAACACTGACGATTTTTGAAGGATCAATACCTGCTTCTTTAGCGAAATAAGTCTTTGCAAGGGCGCCGAACATCTGTTGAGGAGATTTACAGGTTGAAACGTGCTCTGCAAGATCGGGGAAGAAGGTTTCCATAAATTTAATCCAACCAGGAGAACAAGAGGTAATAAGAGGTAATGGTTTTCCGGTTTTAATCCTTTCAACAAGCTCGTTGGCCTCTTCCATAATTGTTAAATCTGCTGCAAAGTTCGTATCGAATACGTAATCAAAACCGAGCTTCCTTAAAGCAGCATACATCTTTCCAACGGTAACTGTTCCAATCTCCATACCGAATTCCTCACCCAACGTAGCCCTTATAGAGGGAGCCTCCTGAACTACAACAACTTTGTCTGGGTCAAGAAGTGCGTCCCACACAAGGTCAATTTCACTTCTTTCACTGAGGGCACCAGTGGGACAAAAGACAGTGCATTGTCCACAATTCACGCAAGGGCTATTCCCAAGTCCCTGGGAGAAAAATGTGTCTACCTCTGCTTCAAATCCTCTATTCGCTATAGTTATAGCAGAAACTGTTTGTAATTCATTGCAAACAATAACACATCTACCGCAAAGAATACACTTATTGGGGTCTTTAACAATAGATATACTTGTTTCATCGATTGGTTTCCTCTCAAGTATTGCCGGGAGTCCGTTCATATCCACACCGAGATAGTTTGCCAAGGACTGAAGTTCGCACTTCTCGTTGGCAGGGCAGGTTGGACAGGTAACATCATGATCAGAAAGTAAGAGCTGAACAATTGTCTTTCTCACTTCTCTAAGAGCCTTCGAGTTTGTAGTGACTTTCATTCCTGGAGCAACGGGTGTACAGCAGGATCTCTTTGGCGTTGGAGAGCCTTCTATCTCAACAACACAAACGCCACAAGCACCGGTGGGTGGAAGATCAGGATGGTAGCACAAGGTAGGAATGTGAATTCCTGCTTTTTTGGCAGCTTCTAAGATAGTTGAACCTTGTTCAACTTCTACTTCTCTACCATCTATAAATAATTTAACCATTTCTGCCATAAAATTACCTCCTACATTTTTCACACTTATAATTTTTATCAAGGTGTGCTAAGAAATCTTCTCTGAAGTTTTCAATTGCACTTTTTACTGGCATAACCAGAGACTGCCCAAGTGGGCAGAAGGATGATTTAAACATCGCCTCGGAGAGGCTGATCATTTTGTCTAAGTCTTCTTCCTTTGCCTCTCCTTCCCTGACTTTATTAATTAGAGCATAAAGTTCGTAAGTGCCGATCCTACAGGGGGTGCATTGACCGCACGATTCATGTTTGAAGAACCTTATTATGGAAAAGAGCATATCCACCATACAGGTATCTTCGTTCATAACGAGAATCGCACCAGAACCAAGAACCGCACTATACTGCTTTAGGTTATCAAAGTCCATTCTCACGGACAGTAAACTCTCAGGTAGAAAAACACCCGCTGCACCACCCACAAGCGCAGCCTTAAATCTCTTGCCATCCTTTATTCCACCACCGTAATTGAAGATTATGTCTCTTAGAGGAGTTCCCATCTCCACTTCTATAAGCCCAGGGTAAACTACATGTCCAAGAATTGTGAAGACTTTGGTCCCCGGGCATTTTTCTGTACCCATTGTCCTGTACCATTCGGCACCGTTTTTGATTATGGACGGAACATTAGCAAGAGTCTCTACATTGTTAACTACCGTAGGTTTCATCCATAAACCATGAGTAACCGGATAAGGAGGCTTGTTACGCGGTTGACCCCTCTTTCCTTCAAGAGATTCAATGAGGGCCGTTTCCTCACCACATACATAGGCACCGGCACCTTTCTTTATTTCCAAGTCGAAATTCACATTGGTCCCAAGAATATTTTTACCAAGGATGTTATAACTGTATGCATCCTGAATGGCTTTCTGCAATCTCCTTATGGAAAGTTCGTACTCTCCTCTTACATATATGTACCCCTTCTCAGCACCAATCGCATAACCGGCAATAATCATTCCCTCAATCAACTTGTGAGGATCGCCTTCAAGGATCAACCTATCCTTAAATGTTCCGGGTTCCCCTTCATCAGCATTACAAATTACAAACTTCTCGTCCCCTGGAGCCTTCTTAGCGGATTCCCACTTAATTCCCGTTGGAAAGCCTGCACCTCCTCTACCCCTCAAACCAGATTTCTTAATCTCTTCAATCACATCCTCCGGCTTCATCGAAGTGAGAACCTTTTCTAACGCTTCATAACCACCAGCGGCGATATAATCGTCTATGTTTTCAGGATCTATAATGCCCACGTTTTCGAGAACAACCCTTTTCTGTTCCCTTGTGAGGCCAACTTTTTCTTTTTTCACAAATCTTGCAGGTACTTCACCAAGAAGTAAATCCTTAACTGGTCTTCCCTTCAAGAAGTGTTCCTCAACAATTCTCGGTATATCAGTGACCTTCAAATTAGCATAGTAAATACCTTCAGGGTAAACTACCATCAGAATGCCTTTTCCCGTAATCCCAATCGATCCAGTCTCTAAAACTTTAATCTCCTCTTCCAGATTCCTCTTTCTCAGTTCTTCAAGAAGGGCCTTTTGAAACTCCATTACACCCGCAAGAACCGTATCAGGGTCCACAGGCAGGAGAACATGCATTCTTGCTATCTTCATTTCGACTCCCTCCTTTTCTCCTCGATTATTTGTTTGACCTTTTCGGGAGTTAGATTGCCATAAACTTCCTCATTGATCATCATGGCAGGTGCAACACCGCACACACCTATGCAGGAAGTCAGCTCTAAGGTAAAGAGTTCGTCTTTTGTAGTTTCTCCGATCCCAATCCCGAGGGTTTTAACAAGCTCCACAATCACGTCGCTGGAACCCATAAGGTGACAAGTGGGTGACTCACATACCCTGATTATGTATTTTCCCCGGGGTTTCAAGCTGAACATACTGTAAAAAGTAGCAACTCCATGAACATAGCTGTAAGGGAGGTTTAACCAATTCGCAACTGCTCTTAGATCCTCCTCCGTCAGATAATGCCGGGGATTATTGTCCTGGATATCATGCAGAATATAAAGGAGGTTGTCCTTTGACTTTCCGTATTTGTTCAAAATTTCTTCCCTTGTCATAGTCCCCCCAAATTAAATGATGCCTTTTAACTTTTCTTCCAATGAAACTTCCTCTTCTTTTACCTCAAACTGGCAAACACCTGCCCTGCATTTTTTATCCTTGATGTGCTCAATATACTCATCCCGGAAATAGCGCAATGTTGAAAGGACAGGATTAGGCGCAGATTGACCAAGTCCACAGAGAGAGGTTCTCCTTATTTCTTCCCCAAGTTTTTCAAGGGTTTCAAGGTCTTCCATCTTACCATGACCCTTAGTTATCCTATCAAGAATATCGTAAAGATGTTTCAAGCCAATCCGACAAGGTACACACTGACCACAGGACTCTTCCACTGTAAAATCTAAGAAGAACTTAGCGAGATTTACCATACAGGTATCTTCATCCAAAACAATTACACCACCGGAGCCCATTATCGTACCAAGTTTTTTAAGCGACTCATAATCAATTGGAGTATCAGCATATTCTGCAGGTACACACCCACCTGATGGTCCCCCTATCTGAACCGCTTTAAACTTTTTGTTATCAGGAATACCACCACCTATATCAAAAACGAGTTCTCTTATGGTAATTCCCATTGGAACCTCAACAAGCCCTGTATTATTAACCTTTCCGGAGAGGGCAAATACCTTGGTGCCTTTGCTGGTTTCCGTTCCAATGCTGGCAAACCACTTAGATCCATTAAGGATTATATGCCTTACATTTGCGAAAGTTTCCACGTTATTGATTAAAGTGGGTTTACCCCACAAACCCTTTTGTGCTGGGAACGGAGGTTTTGGCCTTGGCTGACCTCGTTTCCCTTCAATTGATGCAATTAGTGCTGTCTCTTCTCCACAGACAAAGGCGCCAGCACCAATCCTTATCTCTATATCAAAACTAAAGGAAGTTTCAAAAATATTGTTTCCGAGAAGTCCGTATTTCCTCGCCTGCTGAATGGCTTTTTCCAACCTCTTTATTGCAAGGGGATATTCTGCTCTCACATAAACATAACCCTGTTTCGCTCCAATAGCATAGGCAGCAATTGCCATACCTTCAATTACAGAATGGGGATCACCTTCAAGAATTGCTCTATCCATAAAGGCACCTGGGTCACCCTCATCACCATTGCAAACAACAAACTTCTCGTCACCAGCGGATTCCCTTGTCACTTTCCACTTTATTCCTGTTGGGAAACCGGCACCGCCTCTCCCCCTTAAGCCAGAATTAATCATTTCCTCAATAACCTGTTCCGGTGTCATTTCAGTCAGAACCTTTGCGAGAGCTTCATATCCACCAACGGCAATGTATTCCTCAATATTTTCTGGATCAATCTTACCACAGTTAGAAAGTACTATCTTAAGCTGTTTTTCGAAGAAGGGAATCTGCTTTTTCTCTTCAACAATCCTTCTTGCTTCAGGTGTAGTCCACTGCAAACGTTTTACCGGTCTTCCCTTAATGACGTGTTCCTTAACGATCTCTTCAACATCGCTCTCTTTGAGCTTTATGTAAAAAACACCATCGGGGTAAACGAGCATAACGGGACCGAGCTCGCATGGTCCCATGCAGCCTGTTTCAACTATCGCAACTTCATCTTCGAGATTGTGTTCTTTCAACACCGCCTGTAATTTATTCTTGATAGTGGTGCTATCATTAGATATACAGGCGGCACCAGAACAAACAAGGATATCAAGCCTCTTTGGCATTTATGCCTCCTTGACCTCTATTACGTATTCCGTTACAGGATTTCCATTGACAATATGTTCGGCCACAATCCTTCTCGCTGCATCAGGTGTAAGATTTCCGTAAACCACAATTGGTTTACCCTCTTCCCAGACCTCTGCTATTGGCTCATGGGAAGAAAGTCCCTTTTCCCCGCTCTGCGTCACAATAACATCCTGCAAGTTTCTTTTCTCAACCTCATCAATGAATGCTTTCAAAACTTCTCTGGCTCCAGCAGCTATGCCGCTGGTTCCCATCCCTACTACAATCTTTACTCTCGCCTTACCTTCCCTTAACTTGAGCTCTTTTTCAGCTTTTTCTCTAATTTTTCTAAGGTCTTCCAACTTCATGATACTACCTCCATTGCTTTCAAATTTTCGTCAATGTATTCTTTTAAAAATCTAATTACTTCAGGATGGTTTATGGGCACATCCTGAAGTTCTTTTTTAATTTCCCGTGTGTCCAGTACAAAGGACACGCCATCCTTATAGATTTCAAATAAGAAATCAATTTCAGGTTTTCCAACAACAAGGGCGATAATTGTATCTCTCATGTTACCGATGGGGGGCAAGTCAATGTGGGACATTTTAAATTTTGCTTTTATTAACGTTCCCTTCCCAGGCGTACTTATAATTTCAAAACTGCCGTCACAGTGCTCCGCAATTTGTTTGAACAGTGGAATTCCAAGTCCCACTTTTTTATAGGATTTAGTTGTGTAAAATGGGTCCTGGACTTTTTTAATTTCTTCTGCTGTCATACCTTTACCGTCATCTTCGATCTCTATGGTCAATGTGTCAAGGGAAAAGTTTTGTTCTAATCTCACCCTTACAAGTTTGGCACCTGCACTTATCGAATTTTGGACGATATCCATTATATGCATGGAGAGCTCAGCCAGCAACCTCGCTCTGCTCCTCTTTTCCTTCCGTCTCTTTCTGTCTCCTATATTCTCTTATAACTTCTTTTACCTTTTCTGGTGTTAGTTTGCCAAAAACATCCTCATTGATCATTATCACGGGCGCAAGCCCACAAGCACCAAAACACCTCGCTGTGGAAAGGGTAAAGAATTTATCTTTTGTGGTTTCTCCGACTTTTATCCCAAGTTCTTCCGAAATAGCCTTCACAATAGCCTCTGCACCCTTTACGTGGCACGCAGTACCCATGCACACATTAATCACGTGCTTAGCGACAGGTTCTGTCCGGAAAAAGTTGTAGAACGTAACAACGCCGTAAACCTGCGAAAGAGGAACATTCAATTCCTTTGCTACAAAGTACTGAACTTCCGGTGGAAGGTAACCGAAGATTTCCTGGGCCCTATGTAAAACCTGAATCAAGGGACCAGGCTTTCTCTTGTACCTTGCAATATCCCTTTTCAACATCTGATATTGTGGGTTATCCTCAGGTATGTGAAGTTTCATAAAATCCTCCCTTTTTCACCATAAACTTCATAACTTCTACCATCTAACCCCTTCAAAGCCTTTCTTACCTCTTCTAAAGTGGGCTTTGCAATATTAAACACCACATACCCTCTTCCTATCTCTTCAGGGTAGTGGGCATCAGAGAATGTTACCACGGGATAGTTTGAAATACCTGGAATTTCTCTATCATTTAGTCTGGAAGGTTCTGTGTTATAAATAACCTCTACACCGTCAATGTTAAGATTTTCGGGTATAAATCCCAGTTGTGAAACGATACTAAAATGGGGAGAGTTGACATGAGAAAGAATAGAGATACCCCCGTAGTGAGCAATCAGAGACAGCACCTCATCCAGATTCAAAGTAATAGAATTCACAAGAAGTTTCTCTTCAAACCTGATTATCTCCTCATCCTCATCTACAACTACCTGATCCCCAAAATATTCAGGATTATTAGGAATATCAGGCAGGTGTTCATAAATGATTTCTCCAAACCCCTTTAAATTTTCAATAGAATCAAAAAGGGCAAGTAGATGTACTTCTTCAGAGGTCTGGACTTCCATCCCGTAAAGTGCCGAAATAAGGTTTCTCTCAACAAATTTAGAAATCTGTATCGAATTTTCATAAGAATTGTGGTCTGTAACGGCGATAAAATTTATCCCCTTCTCCAAAGCAAATTCAACGATTTTCTTGGGAGACATCTCTAAGCTCCCGCAAGGGGAGAGAGTTGAGTGAATATGAAAATCTGCCATAAATCTACCGAATTTCACCGTATTTAAGTAAATTGTAAAGTTTTCCACAAAATTCAAAGGTATTCATTTCAGTTCCAAGTAAAACTACACCTTCCTCAGTCGCTTTTTTTATCGTAGCATCGTCAGGAATTATACCCTTTGTTATAACAATTCCAGCCCCATCCTTTAACTTCGCAACGGCAACAACATTGAGGTGTCTTTGAATGGTAACCCAAAGCTCATCCTTAGAAAGTCCAGCAATCACATCAGAGAGGAGATCTGAGGCATATCCCCAGGACACCTCAATCATCTCCCAGCCTTCCACTTCGGGGTTGAATATTTTCAAACCCATTACTTTAACAACTTCACTTAGCTTCATTTTCTTTTCTCCTGTAAATTATTGCGTGGATCTTTGTCCCTACGCCCGGTGCAGATTCCACTTCAAAGACATCAGAGTTCTGCTTCATATTGGGAAATCCCATACCTGCACCGAAGCCGTAATCCTGTGCCCAAGGGGGCGCAGTGGAATAACCAGGTTGCATAGCCTTTTCAAGGTCCTCTATCCCAGGGCCATTATCTTCAGCAAAAATCTCTACTGAATTACTGTTGGCTTCAACTTTGAGTTTTCCTCCAACAGAATAAAGGATCATATTCATTTCCGCCTCAAAACATATTATACCTACCCTCTTTACAACCTCTTCTTCAATACCGTATTTCTGAAGTTCGCTTTTTACGTGCGAGGAGGCAGCACCGGCATTTGCGAGATCCATCGCCTTTATTCTATAGACCAATCTGACCTTTTCGTTACCCATTTAGTCAACATTTAAACAAGTGTTTGTATCTTCACCACCCTGAAGTATTTTAATTTTACAGGGTTTAACTCCATTCGTATACAAGATTCCACAGGTTTCAAAGACTGTTTTTTGAGTTAATACTACAGGTATGCCGGAAAGTTTCGCTGCTTCGACAAGCGCTTTTGAAGGCTGTTTACCCCTAGCAATTATAATGAGTGGTATATCCAAAACTTCCGCAACCCTTATTACCTGGGGACCAGTTATTCCAGTAATTAAACAGGCTTTTTCTTCAGTCAATGCAAGAACATCAGAAAGGAGGTCAGCGGCGAAACCCCTTTCCACTTCCACATCCAACTTATCTTGGCCTGAAATAATTTTGCCATCTATTTTTTCAACAATCTCTCGTATCTTCATAGAACTATCTTAATTATACAACTTTGTGAAAATGCGTTCAAGCCCTATAAAATTTGTAGGATTTGAAGTTTTGAACTTAATGAGGTATAATTTTGAATGCACTAAGGGACGATGGAGGATGCTCGAAAGGAACGAATTCATAGAGTTTATACTTCCAGATGTAGAAGAATTCATCGAACAGAAAAATTGGCACGAATTAAAAATCGCCCTTTCTGAATGGCCTCCCCAAGATCTCGCATATTTAATCCAGTCCCTTAAAGATGAGTACAAAATAATCGTCTTTAGATTACTTCCAAAAGACCTACAGGTCGAGGTTTTCAGTGAATTGGATTTTGAAGTTCAAGAGCAATTGATTCACAAACTTGCTGACGAAGAAGTCAGAGCAATTATAGAAGAACTTGAACCAGATGACAGGGCTGGACTCTTTGAAGAATTACCTGGACAAATAGTTCAGAAACTCCTTCAATTCCTTTCCCCGGAAGAAAGAAAAGTTACTTTAAAACTTCTGGGATACCCTGAAAACACCGTCGGAAGATTGATGACACCTTACTACATTGCCGTGAGGTCTCACTGGACCTGCCAGGAGGCGATAGAGCACGTCAGGAAATATGGAAAAGAAGCGGAGACTATCGATGTTATTTACGTAGTAGATCAAATTGGACACCTTATAGACGATATAACATTGAGAGACATAATACTTGCCGAACCAACTGAAAAAATTGAAGGATTAATGGATGGACAAGTTGTTTATGTAGATGCTTATACTGACCAGGAAGAAGCAGTCAAAATAATGAAAAAGTATAATCTCAACGTTTTGCCCGTAGTTGACAAGGACAACATTCTCCTTGGAATCGTCACTATTGACGATATGATCGACGTTCTTGACGAAGAGCAAACAGAAGACCTTGCAAAAATATCAGGTGTTAGTCCAGAAGTAGTAGGCGCAGAATTTCTCACCCATCTTAAAGAAGTACCTATTTCAGAGGTATACCGAAGTAGAATTAAATGGCTGGTGTTTCTTTTAATAATGGACTTAGCAACCGGGGGAATTATTGCAGGTTTTCAAGAACTTATTGCAAAATATGCGATCTTAGTCTCTTTCCTTCCCGTACTTATTGATACAGCAGGAAACGCGGGTTCTCAGGCAGCTACGCTGCTTATAAGAGCCCTCGCCCTTGGCACCGTAAAGCCAAAGGACTGGCTATTACTCTTTGGTAGGGAATTCCTCGTTGCAAGCCTTCTTGGCCTTACTATGGCACTGGGAATCTCTCTCATGGGTTTCCTAAGGGGTGGGGCAGAAATCGCTAAGGTTGTAATCACTGCAATGTTTGTTAACGTTGTTCTTGGATCCCTTATAGGACTTGCCCTACCATTCATTTTTCTCAAACTCAGGCAGGATCCCGCATCGGCAAGCACTCCTCTAATCACTACCTTAGCCGACATTCTTGGAACAGGTGTTTACTTAGCCTTAGCCACCCTAATGCTCCGTTAAAGAACCCATTGTATTCCTTTACTTTCCGAGGCTTTCAAATTATAATAAAAACAAACAAAGAACACATTTTGGAGGTATGAATGGCAAAATTAATTGGAAACGTCAATCCAAAGGCTTTGAGAGAATTGACCATTACAATCACGGAAGAAGAAGTTAAAGCCAATATTGACAAGATTTCCCAGATCTATCAGAGGAAAGCCAAAATTCAGGGATTCCGACCTGGAAAAGCCCCTCTGGAACTGGTAAGGAAAGTCTACGAAAAGGAAATTCTATTGGATGCTCAGGATGAAGCTATCAAAACCAAAATTTATGACGAAATTAAGGCAAGGAAAGAAGAAGTAGTCTCTGAAATCTACATCAAAGACCGTAAGGACGATGAAAATGGTATAACGGTGACGGTAGAATATGAGGCAATCCCAACCTTTCTCTTTCCAAATCTCGGTTCTATAAAAGTACAGAAAAAAATTAAGAGAGTATCAGAAATTGACGTAGAAGATGAAATTGAAAAATATCAGAAGAAACTCGGCAAGCTTGTTCCTGTCAACAGAGAGAGCAAAGAAGGCGATTACCTTATCGTAGACTACAAGGAGATAGAAAACGGCAAAGTTACTAAAACCAGACCTAATCTTACCCTTCAAATTTCCCCTGAAACCATAAACCCTGATGTCCTTGATAAATTCTTAAACAAGAAGAAGGGCGATACAGTGGAAATCGATTTTATTGATCAAGATAAAAACAAACCGATAAAGCTCACTTACGTAATTAAAGAAGTAGCAGAGCTTCAACTACCAGAACTGAACGACGAATTTGCTAAAAGCCTTGGTTACGAAAACCTTGAAAAGATGAAGGAAGAAATAAGAGAATATTTGATTAAACAAAACGAGAAAGCCTCCGAAGATGAATTGGAATGGCAAATCATAGACGAAATATATAATAGGGTTCAGTTCGAGCTGCCCCGTTCATTAGTTGAAGAAAAAATTACACGAATTGCTCAAAGCTTTAGATATGATCCCAAAAATGAAGAAGTCAGAAATTCATTTAGACGAATCGCTGAAGATCTTGTCAAAAAAGAGATAATTTTAAAGAACTATATTGACCAGGAAGGTCTGGAGGCCACGGAGGAAGAAATAACCAAAGCCATTGAAGAAAAGGCAAAAATTTATCGTATGGACTCTCAAACTTACAGGAAAGAACTGGAAAAACGTGGTTTGATGGACGATGTAGTGGACGAGATACTAAGAAACAAGGCTATGGAAAACTTAAAAAATGCCGTTAAAGTGGAGGTTATTATAGAATGAGCATAGACATAAAGAAAGTTATTGATCAATACGTTCCTTACGTTATTGAGGTAACTGGAAGGGGTGAAAGGGTTTATGACATTTACTCAAGGCTTTTAAAAGATAGAATAATTTTTCTCGGTTCGCCGATAAATGGACATGTGGCCAACCTTGTAGTTGCCCAGATGCTTTTCCTTGAAGCAGAAAACCCTGAAAGGGACATTAACCTTTATATAAACTCCCCAGGGGGCGAAGTGACTGCAGGTCTCGCTATTTACGATACGATGCAATACATAAAACCTGATGTAGCTACAATATGCGTCGGAATGGCCGCATCTATGGGGGCTGTGCTCCTTGCTGCAGGTAAAAAAGGCAAGAGGTATGCCCTTCCACACTCCAGGATAATGATCCACCAACCCTGGGGCGGAGTTGAGGGACAGGCTATTGACATAAAAATTCACGCAGAAGAGATTATGAAAATGAGAGATATATTAAACAATATTCTCTCAAAGCACACAGGGCAACCCATTGAAAAAATTGAGAAGGATACCGATAGAGAATTCTTTATGTCAGCCCTCGAAGCAAAGGAATACGGCATTATAGACGAGGTAATTTACAGCCGTAAGGAGGAAAAGAAGTAAAATGCCCAGGAAAAAAATAACGAAAGAGAGACACATTCACTGTTCCTTTTGTGGAAGACCAAAATCAGAAAACTTGAGATTAATTGCAGGTATTGATGCATATATCTGCGAAGATTGCGTGAAAATTGCTTATGACATCATACGCGATGAAGAAAAGACAAAGAGAGAATTTAAAACCTTTACACTCCCAACACCTGAAGAAATCAAGGCCTACCTTGATGACTACGTTATAGGACAGGAGCTTGCCAAAAAAGTCCTTTCTGTTGCAGTCTACAATCATTATAAAAGGATCTTAAACCCTAAAAAAGACATTGAATTACAGAAGACAAACGTACTACTTATCGGACCCACCGGCTCCGGTAAAACGCTTCTTGCAAAGACCCTCGCAAAACTCCTGGATGTTCCCTTTGCAATCTTTGATGTGACTTCTTTAACTGAATCGGGGTATGTGGGTGAAGATGTAGAGATGATTCTCCTGAGGCTCATTCAAAACGCGGGCGGGGATATTGAAAAGGCTTCATATGGAATCGTCTATCTGGACGAAATTGATAAAATAGCGTACAAACATACCACTGGTAGAGATGTTTCGGGTGAAGGCGTTCAGGAAGAACTACTTAAACTCCTTGAAGGTCATGTAGTAAACGTTCCTATGAAATCAAACAAAAAAATGTCTGAACAGCCAACCTACCAGATTGACACTTCAAATATTCTTTTCATCCTCGGCGGTGCTTTTGTTGGAATTGAAGACATAATAAGGTCAAGACTTGGGTCTACAGAAATGGGCTTTAAATCAATTCAAAGAGACGTAAGCAAATTAACTTATAACGAGATAATATCAAAGGTAGAGCCTGAAGATGTGATAAAATACGGCTTCCTGCCAGAATTTGTTGGAAGAATACCCGTTATCGTTCCACTTCATTCCCTTGGAAAGGAAGAACTGATCAGGATTCTTACAGAACCTCGAGATGCGGTAATAAAGCAGTATCAGAGATTTTTTGAAATGGAAAATGTGAAATTGTCATTTACAGAAGATGCACTCGAAGCCATTGCTGATATAGCAATTCAAACAAAAACCGGAGCAAGAGGATTGAGAAATATCATCGAAAAAGCGCTTCTTGAAACAATGTTTAAATTACCTACTCTGAGGCAAAAAAGACCCATTGAAGAGGTAATAGTGGATAAAGAGGTCATAACCTCTGGCAAAGAACCTGTAATTATATTTTCGGAATACAAAAAAAGAAAAGAGAGCTTTTAATAGGCTATGGAAAACAGACTTCCTGTAGTAATAACAAGAGAACTGATAATTTACCCTTCCGTCGTTTCTCCAGTAATTATCGGGAGGCCTTTCTCTCTCAAAGCGGCAAGAGAAGCTCTTACCCTGAACAAGCAAGCTATTTTCGTTGCCCAATTAAATCCTGAACAGGAAATCCCTTCAAGCATTTCCGATATACTGGAATACGGAACGATAGGACTATTTCTCCAGCATCTGGCACCGCCCGATGGGACAATTAGGGCTGTTGTTGAAGGTCTGAAAAAAGTTAAAATTGTCGATTTAGTTTACCAAGATGACACATTTTATGCCTACTACGAGGAGATAGAACCCGTCGTTCCAGAATCCCCAGATATAGAAAAATATTTGAGGCTTCTGAGGGAGTATTTTGCAAAATACATTGAGTACGTTAAAACCGTACCCGAAACCGCCTTCAATGTCTTCGATGAATCACAAGATCCTTGGAGCATTGCATACAGAGTGCTGACTGCACTCAGGCTAAAATTCAGTGAGCAGATTGAATTATTTAAAATAAATAACCTGGAAGAGCTACTGAAGAAACTTGTAGAAATTTTAATACGGGAAATCGAATTCATTAACCTGAAAATTAATATTGAAACAAGGGTATCTGAGGAAATCAAAAAATATCAGAAGCAATTCTTTCTCCAGCAGGAAATGAAAGAAATCCAAAAAGAACTCGGGGTCACAGAAGAAGATGAATATGAAAATCTCGAAAAGACAATCCAGCAATCCAAAATGCCAGAAGAAGTTAAGAAAAAAGCCCTGGGTGAAGTAGCGAAGCTAAGGAGGATGCCTACGAACTCACCTGACGCAGCAGTGATCAGAAATTACCTCGACTGGCTTATCAACCTGCCCTGGGGTATCTACACTGAAGATAATCTGGACATTTCCAACGCGAGAAAAATTCTTGATGAAGACCACTATGGACTTGAAGAGCAAAAAGAAAGAATTCTGGAGTATTTAGCAGTGCTAAAATTAAAGGGCGAAATCAGGGGTCAGGTAATTTGTTTTGTAGGTCCTCCCGGTGTTGGAAAGACTTCTCTCGCAAAATCCATTGCAAGGGCCCTAAACAGGAAATTCGTTAGAATTTCTCTTGGTGGTTTGAGGGATGAAGCGGAAATAAAAGGACACAGAAGGACATATGTAGGGGCAATGCCGGGTAAAATAATTCAGCAAATAAGAAGAGCGGGAAGTTCGAACCCTGTATTTCTGTTAGATGAAATTGACAAGGTGGGTCAGGACTGGCGCGGGGACCCTCAGGCTGCCCTTATGGAAGTTCTTGACCCTGAGGTAAATAAATCATTCCAGGATCACTATTTAGAAGTTGAATTCGACCTCTCTCAAGTTCTCTTTATTACCACCGCCAACACAACATATACCATCCCCAAACCGCTCTTAGACAGGATGGAAGTTATCCCCATAAGAGGATACCTGGAAAACGAAAAATATCACATTGCAAAGAAGTTTTTAATTCCCAAGCAGATAAAGTCTGCTGGCCTTCCTGAAGATACTTTAAAAATAACGCGACCTGCAATATACAGAATAATAAATGAATACTCGAGAGAAGCTGGTTTGAGAGAACTGGAAAGACAAATTGCTAAAATAACCAGAAAAGCGGCAAAGAACTACGCCGATAAAGCCAAAAAGACAACGGTTACTGCTAAAAATCTGGAAAAATTCTTAGGTCCACCTCGTTACAGACTGAGAGAACTAAATGAGACCCTTCCAGAAGGCGTTGCTTACGGCCTTGCCTGGACAGAGTATGGTGGAGACATTTTAAGAATAGAAGTTGCCAAGATGGAAGGAAGCGGAAAACTCGAATTAACAGGACAACTGGGAGATGTGATGAAAGAATCTGCAAAAGCAGCTCTTACATACATCAGAGCGAATTACCAGGAATTTGAACTTGAGAGGGATTTTTACAACAAGTTAGACCTCCACTTGCATGTTCCAGAAGGTGCTATTCCCAAAGATGGGCCTTCCGCTGGTGTTACAATATTAACCGCAATGGTTTCCAGTTTGACTGGAAAAAAGGTTCCAAGTAACATCGCGATGACTGGAGAAATAACCATCACGGGTCAGGTGCTTGCTGTGGGTGGTCTGGAAGAAAAACTTCTGGCAGCTAAAAGATATGGCATTGCCACCGTTTACCTTCCATTAGAAAACAAAAGAGACGTTGAAGAAATGAAAAAGGATATAACTGAGAAGCTGGAAATCAGGTACATTTCACATGTTAGCGAACTTATAAAGGATGTATTCAATTTCTGAAAAAAAGCCTGAAAAAGCCCTTCTTGTAGGTGTCTGTACCTCTTCTCAAGAACGCTGGCATGAACTGGATCGTCTTGAAGAACTTCAAAAGCTTGCAGAAGCAGCAGGTGCAAACGTTTTTGAAAAAATCCTCCAAATTAGGCCTTCCTACGATCCTGCATATCTCATAGGGAAGGGAAAAGCCTTTGAAATTCAAAACATTTGCGAGCAATTTGGTATTGATGTTGTAATCTTTGACCAGGATTTATCACCCTCACAGGTAAGAAACCTGGAGCAAATAATCAAGTGCAAAATTATAGATAGAACGGAATTGATTCTGGATATCTTCGCCCAACACGCCGAAACCCTTGAAGCAAAGATCCAGGTTGAGCTGGCTCAACTGCTTTACCGATTACCAAGGCTTGCAGGTAAGGGTATTGACCTTTCAAGACTCGGTGGAGGCATAGGAACAAGAGGCCCCGGCGAGAAGAAACTGGAAGTAGACAGGAGAAAAATTAAAGATAGGATAAATCACCTAAAAAGAGAGCTGGAAGAGATTGAAAAAACAAGAGAGCTCCACTACCGCAGGAGACGGGAGATTTACAAAGTAACCCTTGTAGGTTACACCAATTCAGGGAAGTCTTCTATAATGAACCTCCTCACAAAATCCAACCTCCCTGTTGAAGATAAACCCTTCTCTACCCTTGATGCCACGACAAGGATCATGTATCAGAAAGTTCTCCCCAAACCCGTCGTAGTTTCAGACACGGTAGGATTCATTGAAGATATCCCCCATCACCTTATTGCCTCCTTTAAGGCTACACTTGGAGTTGCAAGGGAAGCAGATGTGCTGATCCACGTAATTGATATTACTAACGAACCAATAGATAAAAAAATTCAGACCGTAGAGTCTGTCTTAAGCGATATCGGATGTGGCGACAAACCGATTATAAAAGTTTTTAACAAAACCGACCTTGTAATAGAAAAAAATGTTATAGAAAGATTGCGGTCTAACTATCCCGACGCCCTATTTGTCTCAGCAAAACTGAAAATGGGGATCGAAGAACTGAAAAATGAGATAATAAGAAGATTTCAAAAATTTGAGGAACTCTCTGAAAGCTGGAAAAAGTAGTAAAGTCCCCATAAAACAGCATGTTTTTCATATTCACCAATATTTGTTATATTCCTCAAAATTTCACCGTCCCCACCAGTTATGATGACCCTATCTTCACCCGTTAATTTAACTGCGCCTTCAACAAGACCTTTCAACGCATCAACAATACCTTTTATAATACAATCTTCTGAAGATTCTGGAAAGAAACGGGAATAATTCCTAATACTCTTTTCACCCAAAAACCGCTCGCCTTTAGCAAGTTCGTAAGTGATTATGGAAGAATAACTTTTCAGCCTCGTCCCTTTTTTAAAGCTATCGGCGAGGATTTTAAGACCCGGAAATATTGCTATTGGATAGTGGGTCTGGTTATTTACCCATTCAATATTGATAAAAGTCCCCGCATCAATTCCAAGGCCCTTGCCATGCCTTCTCCAGATATAATAAGCCAGCGCCAGCCTGTCATCACCTAATTGAAAGGGATTCTTATAGTGAACTTTTAAAAATTTCTGAGTTTTTGAAGATAAACGCAAAACTTTACCCTTATATTGGGCCTCAAACAGCCTTTCGCTTAATTTCTTAAAATTCCTCGAAGAAACTGAACTATAAACTAATGCCTTAGCCTCTCGGAGGTCCACCAGTTTTGGCAGACCATCAAAAGCCTGAATTAGTTTCCCATCAATAAAAAGCCCTGTATGAATGTTAACATTACCAACATCAACACAAATCAATAAATCCATTCGATCCAGACAATATCATTAAAATTAAAAAAACCCGCCGTGGTATCTAAATCCAGTTCCTCATCTATGTCCTTTATCTCACACGCCACCTCTCGACCGCCCCTTAAATGCAAAAAGCATTTTCCACGAAGAGATACGACCTTATAGTACTCCTGAAATATTTTTTCATAATCCAGTCTCTCAAGGTCCTCAACCTCACAAATTAAAATGTCTGCAATTTCCGATACAGGCTTCTTAGCTCCTGTTTCGAGGAACAAACTGGTTGCAATTCCTTTTATTTCTTCAGGGAACGCTTCTTGGTTTACGTTAATACCGATACCTATTATTGTCGCTCCACTAGTCTGCTCTACAAGAACACCCCCAATTTTCCTTTTCCCTACGAGAATATCATTAGGAAACCTAATTTTTACCGGAAGAAAACTTATAAGAGTTTTATAAGCGGCAAGAGCACCAATGATTAAAGCCCTTTTTGAATCAATTCTTTTTAACACAAAGGAAGAATAAAGGCCACCTTTTTGGGAAATCCATTTCCTCCCCTGCTGACCCCTTCCCCTCGTCTGCTCTTCAGAAATAACCACAAAAGGAATTTCTACACCACTCTCAATAAAAAATTTAGCTGTATCATTTGTAGAGTTGCAAATTTTTATGTAATACCTATCCACAGGCTGCTACTGCAAAGGCTATGGAATAATACTTTAGCTCTGGTTCATCAGCCCTTGAGAGAAGTACTACTGGAACTTTCGCACCGTAAATTAACCCACCAGCCTTTGCCTTAGCAATATATATCAACGCCTTTGCAAGGATATTACCCGATGCTACATCCGGGACCATCCACAAATCTGCATCACCGCTTACGACAGAAGTAACGCCTTTTAGCTCTGCCGCCCTCTTTGAAACCGCTATATCAAAACCCATCGGTCCATCAAGGTATACCTTAACTCCTTTAAAGAAACTCCTATCTTGAAGTTTCGAGATCGCGGCAAATTCAACAGTTTCAGGCATATCTTCATGGAGAGTTTCAAGGGAGGCAAGAAAAGCCACCTTTATCTCCTCGTAGCCCATGATCTTCATAATTTCAACGGCATTTTGAAGAATACTGATCTTCATTTTAAGATCCGGCCTGATATTCATTCCAGCATCGGTGAGGAAGACTAATTTGTGATAGTTAGGAATTTCAAGAAGGGTTATATGGGAAAATACTTTATCTGTCCTAATACCTTTTTCCTTATCAAGTAGGCTTCGTAAAAAAGTCGGGGTGTCTATCTTACCCTTCATTACGAAATCTGCTTCTCCCTTTTTTACGAGTTCACAGGCCTTAAAGGCAGAATCTACGGGGGAGGTCGAACTTATTATTTCGAACTCTGAAATTCCGTGTGTTTCAACAAATTTCTTAATCTTATCTTCATCTCCAATTAAAATAGGAAAAGCCAAGTCCTTAGCCAGCTTTAGACCCTCAACAATTTCCTCTGATGCACCCTCAACAACAGCTATTCTTCTCTTTCCCTTTCTCTTCGCAAGTGCAACAATATCTTCAAAGGTCCTAAACATAATGCCTCTCCTGTTTGAGATTATTTTATAGGAAAAGTAAAGTAAAATCAGCTCTATGGCTGAGGAATACTCCACATCGCAAAACAACGTCTACTTAAGTCTTAATACATAGATGTAATCTTCTGTGGAAGTGAAGGCATAATTTCCATTACTCACAATCTTAATGCCATTTCTATTGGGTCTGTAGAAACCCAGCAAATTAGGAACTTGTGGATTGCTTAAACCTATAATGGAAATAAAGTTATTAGTTCCCGTGGTCAAAACAGCACCATCATAACCGTAGACTGATTTCACATTAATCCCCGAATAAGTTCCCACAATAGATGGACTTTGTGGATTTGAGACATCAACCACAACAAGGCCATTAGAACCATCGGCAACGAGGAGATAGTTACTCCACACATATGAATTAGTCGCATAGCCAGGAGTATCCAGAGTTGTTTGAATACTCATATTCCTTACATCCACTATAGTAATACCAGACTGTCCCCTCGATACATAGGCATAATTGCCACTAACGAAAACGCTTATTGCGTAAGAAATATCAACACTGCCCACTACACGCAAATTATTAGGATCAGTAATGTCAAACTTTGTCAGGGTTCTGTAAGATGGACCTCCATGAATCACATAGAGAAAATTGCCACTCGCGAAAACAGAAAAAGTGGAACTCGGGTAAAACTCTAAGTAGCTTACCTTTCTAATCTGATTTCCAGAAAACTCGAAAACCTTGAGTCCCCAAATGCTGTCAGCTATAAATATGTAGTTCCCGTTAACCGAGACCGAAACGTATTTTGTCGAGAAGGAACCATTTTCGGAATAATTTGCAATTGAGACGGGTGATTGTGGGTTGGAGAAATTTACAACCGAAAGTGCCCCTTGTGATAATAACCCGGCGTAAGAGTTGGAAACTAAATAAATTAGATTTCCACTTTTATAAAAATCTTCCAAACCATACGCTGCATAAGAGCTAATTTCGAAGGGACATAAGGAAAAGCTTAAAACATCTGAAAAAAAACCAGTTGCATTTATCTTCTCCGCTCTTACCCGCCAGTAAAACTTTCCATTAAAGCTCAAAGGAAGCCACCTGAACTGAGTGTCTGTGACAGCTTTATCTATTAAATAGTTTCGAAAGTCCGAAAACTCAGAGACTTGAATTCTGTATGAATCAGCCATAGGAACGTGCCTCCAGCCAAAGATCAGTGTCTCAGCATTCCAGTGCAGGTAATTGTCAGGCGGCGATAACACAACGGGTTTAGAATCAAGTGAAGTAAAAGTTACCTCAAGAGACCAGAGGGTATAAATTGTTCCTCTCCTTGCTCTGACCCTGGCCTTTAGCTCGCCTGTATTGGAATATCCGGGAGTCCAGTTGTAATAGTTATATTGAGTATATACGCTTATAATACTACCATAGCCTGGTTTAAATACTTCTAAATCGTAGCCTTCAGCTCCACTCACACTATTCCAGCTAAACCGAATATACTCGCTGTTCCAGAACATACTCCCATCTGCGGGATTGTAAACTTGAGGAGGTGATGGGACTTCTATAATGTCGAACGTTCCTGTTTCAGACCATGGTGTCCAGGTTGAACCCTTACCTGCTCTTACCCTCCAGTAAAATCTTCCCAGTCTATTCTCCGAAGGCCAGGATATTGACGTGCCAGAAGTGATACTATCTAAAATCACAGAAATAAACAAGCTGTCAGAAGAAAGATGTATCTCATATTGGTCTGCACATTCCTTTTCAAACCAGCTAAAATTCACAATTTCATTTTTCCAACAGGAATCATTGATTGGTTCCTTAAGACCAGGAGCTGTAAGATCAACTACTTTTAAGTACAAGATTTCACTCCATTCCCCCTGAATAGACCCTTTTAGGCCTCTCACTCTCCAATAAAAACCACCCCTTTCATTAAAACGAAAAGTAAAACAGGTGTCACTAATCAAAGTATCAAGAACGAGATTCAAATCCCACTCGTAAGAAGATCTTGAAATTTGCAATTCAAACCACTCAGCTCCAGCTAAGGGTGTCCAACAAAAGTTAACGTCTTCAACGGTCCAGGTGCAAAAACCGTTCCAGTAAGTTAAAGGAGGCGGAGCAAAAGTAAAGGGATACTCTTTGTGTCTAATATTTCCCCTTTCATCGAAGGCTTCAATTCTAATGTTATACGAATTGAACGGTAACACCCCCTTGATGGTGTCCACCACATAACTACTCGAATACCTCTTGTAAAAATTACCATTTAAATACAACTTCGAATACTCAAAATCTTCGTCAACGACTTCAAATTCAAGAGCAATACCGTAATAAGTACTTTTTAACTGGTTTAACTTTATCTCAGGTGGGGCACCAAGGTCTTTTTTACAACCATACACTAAAACTGCACATGCTATAATAAAGCCAAGCTTTTTAAAATTCATATCTCTCACCCCTCTCCAATTTTACTTCTATTTTGGTAAAATGTCAAGATTTGCAATAAGCCTTCCCGGACATTTCTCATCATTCTCCGAAAACAAAACTTCCAAACGACCGAGAAACAAGTCGTGTACTGTATATTTTTTGAAAAGTTCAATCCCTATTCTTATAATTCTAATATGCCTGCAAATTTACCGCCACAATATTTCGAGGCCGAAAAAGAGTACAGGAACGCTAAAACTATTGAAGAAAAAATCCAGGCACTCAGAAAGATGTTGGCAGTAATGCCAAAGCATAAAGGTACTGATAAGCTACAGGCAGAGATTAGAGCAAAGATTTCAAAGCTTCAAGAAGAGCTTGAAAACCAGAAAAAGGGTAAAAGGACTGGTGCACACTGGTACATAAAAAAGGAAGGAGCCGGGCAGGTAATCCTTCTGGGTCTACCCAATTCAGGAAAGACGACCCTTGTCAACGCCCTTTGTAATACAAATTTTGAGACCGCAGATTATCCCTTTACAACACAACAGCCCCACGCTGCCATGATGGACTTTGAAGATATTAAAATACAGCTGATTGATACTCCACCTCTAAAAGAGGAAAATGATTACAGGATTTTTGAGCTGATAAGAAACGCAGACCTTTTGGCCATTGTCCTGAGCCTTGAAGGTGACCCTGTCCTTGATTTTACTTTTATTGAAGAAAAACTATCGGAAAGAAACATTACCCTGAAGGGGACAGGTACAGGAGAGTATGAACTTTTTGGACCTATAACAAAAAGAGCAATAATAATTTTAAACAAACTTGACCTTGCCAAGGACACAAAACATCTGGAATATTTGGAAAATCACTTTAAAGAGACATATGGAATTATTACTTTTCCCCTCTCTGCACTTTACGGAACGGGCACAGAAGAAGTTAAGAAAGAAATCTTTAAAGAGCTGGACATTATAAGAGTTTATACAAAAGAGCCTGGAAAACAGCCCGTTCTTGAAGATCCCCTGATTCTAAAGAAAGGCAGTACAGTACTCGATGCAGCGAGAGAAATTCATAAAGACTTTGAAAAGAAGCTTAAATATGCAAAAGTTTGGGGTTCAACAAAATTTGGAGGACAACGGGTAGAAAGAGATTACAAACTCCAAGATAGAGACATCGTCGAATTTCACATTTAAAGCCTTAAACTTTATTCCTGATGAAGTACATCAAAGTATACGGACCTGTGCGTCTTGAAGGCGAAGTAAAAGCCCAGGGAGCGAAAAATGCTGTCCTTCCTGTAATGTCAGCCATTATACTTCATGACAAGCCCGTTTTACTGAAAAACGTACCACGGGTCCAGGATGTCTTCACAATGATAGAGCTTCTAAAACTGTTGGGAGCCAGAGTTGAATGGAAGGGGCATAACGAGCTTATTGTTGATCCATCTGCTATCAGTAATTACACTGCGCCTTACGAAATTGTTAGTAAGATGAGGGCTTCCATTTATGTTCTCGGCCCACTTCTCGCAAAATTTGGAAGAGCAGAAGTCTCTTTTCCGGGGGGATGTGCTTTTGGTCCAAGGCCTGTGGATTTTCATATAAAGGGGTTATCACTCCTCGGCGCAGAACTCACCGTAGAACGTGGGTACATTAAAGCCACGCTGAAGAAACCAAACCCATGCGAAATTCCATTGAACTTTAAATCCGTGGGAACTACAATTCATTTGATGACAACCGCATCAATGATCGAGGGTGAAACAACAATTCTCAACTGTGCCCAAGAACCAGAAGTGGTGGCAACCGCGGAATTCCTTTCAAAGTCTGGTGTCAAAATAGAGGGGGCAGGGACTGATGTTATACAAATTAAAGGTGTTAAAAAATTGAAACCAGTTCCAGAGTTCGAAATCATACCGGACCGCATCGAAGCGGGTACCTACCTTGTGGCTGGCTTTATGACAGGCGGAAATGTAAGGGTATCGGGTTGCATACCCGAACACCTTGAACCTGTCATCTTGAAACTAAAAGAAGCAGGGGCAGTTATAAATAGAGGGAAAGACTTTTTAGAAGTAGAAAGGCGAAATAAAGATATCAAAAGTCTTCAAATTGAAACTCAACCCTTCCCGGGATTTCCCACCGATATGCAACCCCAGTTTATGAGCATGCTCACGATAGCAAAAGGTACCAGCATGATAAAGGAAAATATCTACCCCAATCGATTCGCCCATGCCTTTGAATTACAAAGACTTGGAGCCAACATAAAGGTGATTGAACCAATGGCCTTCGTTGAAGGTGTAAGTAAACTAACAGGAGCTGAAGTCACAGGAAATGACCTCAGAGGGGCTGCCGCACTTGCCCTTGCAGGTCTAATAGCTGAAGGGGAAACAACGGTTTTCGGGTTAGAACACTTAGAGAGAGGATACGAGGATTTCAGTGGGAAGCTTAGCACATTGGGAGCAAAAATAAAAGTAACTTAACAACTCACCTGAAAAATTAGTTAAAAGGCAAACCAAGTCATACCAGAAAGAAGGTAACATTTAGATGTCCTTAGAATAAACGCATTCAGTGTTTTAAAATTCTCACAATGGAAAAGATTTTCGAAAGAGTGGTCTCTGAGAAGATGGATGGTACTCGTCTTGATATATATCTTGTTGTCAGCGGTATTGGATTATCGCGTTCACAGGTATTAAAACTGATAAAAGAAGGTAAGGTTCTTGTCAACGACAAACCTCAAAAACCCAGTTACAAGGTAAAGGCAAACGACCACATTTTCGCAAAATTTACCGTTCAGGAAAAGTTGCCAGTGATTGCTGAAGACCTACCCATTCCAGTTATTTACGAAGACGAAGATATAATTGTTATAAATAAGCCAAAGGGGATGGTAGTCCATCCAGCAAGGGGGAATGTCACCGGCACCCTTGTCAATGCACTTGTAGCAAAATATAAAGAACTTCCTAAAATTGATGATAAAACCCGCCCAGGAATTGTTCATAGACTTGACAAAGACACCACAGGGCTTTTAGTAGTGGCAAAGAGTGAAAAAGCCCTAAGAAGCCTGGCAAGGCAAATGGAAGAAAAAACTGCAAAGAGAATCTATTGGGCTATCGTCTGGGGTAGGATTGTAGGTCCAGAAGGGACTATAGATGCACCTATTGGAAGACACACCGTTGACAGGACAAGAATGGCGGTAACCTTTTTCAATTCAAGAAGTGCAATAACGCATTATAAAGTTTTAGAAAACTTCGGAAACTTAGCTACCCTACTCGAAATTTCCTTAGAGACGGGAAGAACCCATCAGATTAGGGTTCATATGGAATATATTGGCCATCCTGTTGTGGGAGACGAGGTATATTCTGGACGGGATGTAAGAAAAATCTTCCGTGTAGTGCCTTCGGAATTAAACCAGTATGTAGCAAAAGTTCTTGAAATTATGGACAGACAGGCTCTTCATGCTAAGAAGCTATCCTTCTATCACCCTGGAAAAGGTATGAACGTTGAGTTTGAGGTTGACATTCCCGAGGACTTCCGAAATCTTCTTGAATACTTAAGAAGTGTTAAGAGCGAATTGGAGACAGTTTTTAAAAAGTGATTTGAACAAAATGGAAACCTTTATCGTCAGGTATATTAGGAGGTGAGTTATGAGAAATTTTAGGTACTTAATACCAATAGTTATAATCATGTCAATGTTCGCTTCTTCTTGCACCAGAATAGAAGAATTGAGAGACGAAGAAGCCATTGACGAACTCATCAATACCACCTACAGTGTAGACCTCGGTTTTGAAAGAGAGTACGAGGATGCCTCGTTAATACCCGATACCTTCAATATTTCCAATACGAAAGAACCCGCTCTAATTGTAGGATGGTGGAGAAAAATTCTCTCCGTAAGCTCAAATAAAGATATCACAATCGAAAGGGACACAGCATGGGTAACCATAAAACACCACATTTACGGACTCTTCAACATAGTTTACTATGAACCAGACAGCGATACCGTTTTTACCCGTAGTAAAAACTTCCACGACCTCGCTCGAAGAAAAGCTCTTTTCGTAAGAGAAGGTGATATAAACGACCCTCACCGTGGATGGGTCTTAAAGAAAGTCTCGCTGGGTGAAGTTACTTCACAAGACGTTCCGGATTCAGTTCTTATTAATGGGACCTACATACCGGTTCAGCAAAACCACATAGATTCCATTAAGATCACATACGTTGACACTCTAAACAACACGATTACAAAGGTCTTCACAAACTATTTAGACCTAATCGACCTCGAAGAAGTTCCGTTAGTTAAAAACGGCACTGAAATAAGATTCGACCTCTATGCAAATGTTTCTGAAAACTTCGCTTTCTTCTACAAACTCGCCACATGGGGTACACCAAGACGGATGAGAATGATTAGAGATCCTGAAAATCCAACACACTTCTATACCATTTTGCATGTCCCCTCTAACGTTGTTAGGGGGAGTTTTGCCCTGAGCATAATTTCTCTCCCGTCTTTCAGACCCGACAATTATCCCTATGTGCACCACGGAGTTCTTTTGCGAGTGAGGGTTCGTTAAAATTTCACGAACAAATGGGGCTGGAGGTTTAAATCCTCCAGCCCCATTATAATGCAAAGATTGGGCTGAGTAGTCTAGATTTCTGAGTACTTTTTATATTAACCCTTTTTCCTTGGCAAAAATTCCGTAATCTTTGTCTACGGTTGCAATATGATTGAAAAGCCAAGACCAAGTTAGTGAAAGAGCTTCTCTGAAAGCCTCAATATCACCTTCTTTCAACGAATTCACATATTCATAAACCTGCTTCTTAAAGGCCTCGTGAATTTTTCTGTGCGACTCTAACTTGGGAAACCCAATACTTTCCATAAATTTCTCCTCGGCATCGAAGTGAGTATCAACGTATGCCTTTAATTCTTTCGAGAGAATATCCATAGCGGTCTTTGTGTCACCCAGCTTTAATAGGTCTGATACTTTGTTTACCAACTCCACTAATTTTTTATGCTGGTTATCCATTTCTGGAACATAAGTTAGTAGTTCGTCTGTGAATTCAATCTTCATTTTACCCTCCTTTTGAATTAAAAGTTACTTTGTAATAATTTTAAAATTCAAATTGAGAAAAGTCAAGCGGATGCTACTTCAATTCCAGTACAAGCCAATTTTTTGTGCAGACTTACACATTGCGTTAAAATATTCAATAAGGAGGTTCTTATCAGTAAGTTAGTTGTAGTTACTGGAGCGTCCGGACACCTTGGAGCAAATATTGTAAGGAATTTGCTTAAAAAAGGATATAAAGTAAGGGCCATTGTTAAAACCGATACAAGGGCTGTTACAGGTCTTCCTTGCGAAGTCGTAAAAGCTGATATTATAAACAAAGAAGAACTTTTAGAAGCCTTCAAAAATGCCCACGCCATAATCCACTCTGCAGCCTATATCAGTATAACGAGTTTTGAAAAAGACACTATATGGAAAACAAATGTTGAAGGGACAAAGAACGTAATAGATGCTGCATTGTTAAGCAATGTTGAAAAACTCATATACATTGGTTCCATCCATGCCTTCAAAGACGCCAATAATACCGTTGACGAAACTTCCCCACTTTTAGATAAAAATGGATCAATCTACGATATCACTAAAGCCGAAGGCATAAGAGCAGTACAAGAGGCGAAAAAGTACGGTTTAAACGCAATTATAATATGCCCTACAGCCCTTATTGGACCCCACGATTACAAACCTTCTTTAATGGGAAGGTTCCTGATTTCTTTAGTCCAGCAACGAGTCCCAGCATTGGTTGACGGAGGTTTTGACTGGGTTGATTCAAGGGATGTAGCGGAGGCGGTTTCAAGAGCACTTACAAAAGGAAATGGAACTTACATTATTTCGGGGCAATATCTGAAAATCGCTGAGCTTTCCCAAATCTGGTGCAAAATAGTAGGTGTAAAATGCCCGAGCCTTGTTTTTCCTTTGAAATTAGCAAAAACGGGGGCTCAAATCGCTCTATTTTTAAGCAGGGTATTCAAATTTTCACCTCTATATACTCCTGAAGCACTTAAAGCCCTAACTTGGAAAAGTCCTATATCTCGAAAAAAAGCAGAGAAAGAACTGGACTATAAACCACGACCAATAGAGGAAACCCTAAATGACACATATAGATGGTTCAAAGAGCATGGATACCTTTAATTTCATCGTTCGGTGCTGGATTGTTTTTTCTGCTCTAATTTTTATAATTTTACTTAAGATAACCGCACCTTATGGTAGGCATGCGAGAAAGGGTTGGGGGCCTATAGTGTCCAACAGAATCGGCTGGATTCTAATGGAAATTCCATCACTTTTGATTCCCGCCTTCTACGTTTTCAAATACCAAGCTTATCTTATTCTGAGCCCCCAGATCATTTTTGTTAGCTTATGGATTTTTCATTACTTTTATAGAGCCATTCTTTTCCCCTTCAGGTTGAAATTAAGAAAGGATATTCCTCTTTCAATCATAGGAATGGGTATATTTTTCAATGTTGTTAACAGTCACCTCAATATGTTCTCCATCGCCTTTATTAAAAAATATAACCCGAGTTGGATAAGAGACCCGCGATTCCTCGTTGGCATAATCTTATTTATAATGGGCTTCTTCATCCACTACACTTCAGATTCAAAATTGATAAACTTGAGAGAAAATGGTAACTCAGTATATAAAATTCCAGAAGGAGGAATGTTCAATCTTGTTTCCTCCCCTAACTATCTTGGCGAAATCTTGGAATGGACAGGTTGGGCAATTGCTACGTGGAGTCTGGCGGGGCTCTCCTTCGCACTCTGGACTTTTGCAAACCTCGCTCCAAGAGCCTTAGCCAACCACCGCTGGTATAAAGCCAACTTTCCCCTCTACCCCAAAAACAGAAAAGCATTGATTCCATACCTGCTTTAAAAACAGAAATAAATCTAATTTCGTTGATAGTTCTTTAAAAATCCTTTATTCTAAAAGAAAAGGAAGGTGGCCTATGAAATTAGTAGATGAAATCTTCAGAATGTATGATATCAGAGGTATTTATGATAAGGAGTTGAATGAAGAGATTGCCTATCTTATTGGCAGAGCCTTTGGTACAATTATTAAAGAAAAGGGAGGATCAAAGGTAACAGTCGGAATGGATGCAAGGCCCAGCTCAATCCCCCTCAAAGAAGCTTTAATAGAAGGCTTTGTGAAAACCGGAATAAGCGTTTATGACCTTGGACTGGTCCCAACACCACTTCAATACTATTCACTATTCAAATATGAGGTACACGGTGGGATTCAGGTAACCGCAAGCCACAACCCACGGGAGTATAATGGATTTAAGCTTTCTCTTGGAAGGGAAACCTTCTATGGCGATGATATTCAAAAACTCAAAGAAATGATAAAAAAAGAGAAATTTTATCACACCCTGGAACGCGGAAAGGTTCAGAGGTTAGACGTAGTTGACCAATATATTTTTGAAATGGTTCAAAATGTAAAAATAGAAGGGAAGTACAGGGTAGCAATTGACCCTGGAAATGGAACTGCAGGGCCAGTTGTATCTGAAATATTCAACAGTTTACGTATTCCCTTTGAAGGGATTTATATGGAGGTAGATGGAACATTTCCCAATCACCTGGCAGATCCCACAATAGAAAAGTACATGAAAGACCTTTCGGAAAAAGTAGTTAAGGATAAATTTGATCTTGGTATTGGATACGATGGAGACGCGGATCGCATCGGTGCAATTACTGAAACAGGTGTTCTTCTTTTCGGAGATAGGCTCCTTGGTATCTTCTCAAAACAGGTTTTGAAGAGTTATCCAGGGGCTACGATTATCCATGATGTGAAATGTTCAAAAGGACTTACTGAATACATTGAGAAATTGGGCGGAAAACCCCTTATGTGGAAAACGGGACATGCCCTGCTCAAAGCAAAATTGAGAGAAGTTAATGCGCCGCTGGCTGGTGAAATGTCAGGGCACATATTCTTTAACGACAGGTTTTACGGTTATGATGATGCAATTTACGCCTCTCTCAGGCTTCTTGAGATTTTAGAAGAAGAAAACAAAAGCCTCTCTGCCCTTGCTGACGAAATCCCCTACTATTATTCCACTCCCGAAATTAGGGTAGGTTGCCCCGATGATAAAAAGTTTGAAGTGGTTTCAAAGTTGGTTGAAGAATTCAAGAAAAACTACAAGGTAATTGATATTGACGGAGTAAGAGTAGAGTTCGAGGATGGGTTCGGTCTCATAAGGGCATCCAATACTCAACCTGTACTTGTTGTAAGATGTGAAGGACGGACCTCTGAAAGGCTCGAAGAGATCAAAAGCCTAATTTTCGGTGCACTCTCAAAATTTAAAGAAGTTGAACTTAACTCAGACGTGCATTGAATTTAATATCTTTTCTAATTTTTGTCTCTTCGCCACTCTATTTCGAGTGTAAGGAGATACTTTATTTTGCGGATAGTTCTATCTTTATTCTGCGGGATTCCTCAAAAATTAAGAAAGACAATGTAGAACTTTTGGCCGACAGCATCATTTTTTACAAAAACGAAGATAAACTGAAGGCCTTTGGCAATAAGGCAATTCTCATATTCGGAACTGACACACTCGTCGGTGACAGCATCTACTATAATACAAGAACCAAGAACGGATTTGCCTTCACAGGTAAAATGAGGCAGGAAAAGGGTATTTATCAGGGAGCAAAGATAGCAAAGGATTCAACGGATACGATCTATGTGAAAAAGGGAACCTTTACTACCTGTGAGGCAGATATCCCACATTACTACTTTGAATCCAGTGAAAGCAAGGTTATATTGCGAGACATGGCTATTGTAAAACCCGTTATCCTTAAAGTACACGACATTCCAGTTTTTCTATTACCCTTCTGGATATTTCCCCTTTCAAAGGAACGCAAATCAGGATTTTTAGTTCCTCGTTTCGGCACTAATTCAACCGACGGCAAATACTTTAGAAATTTATCTTACTACTTGGTTTTAAATAACTACTCTGATCTGACCTTCTCTCTTGACCTCTTTGAAAAAAGAGGAATAAGAGGCAACATTGAACTTGCCTTTAACCGGTACCGGTTTGGAAATTTAAATCTAAATTATTCTCTGGCTCAAGAATGGACCCCATGGAGGAGAAGGTGGACTCTAAACACGAATACCACCATCGGTCCCTTCAAGGGCTTCAGAATAACCGGAAAAGGTGAATATCTATCGGACAACGAAGTTTTAAACGACTATGCAGACGTTAAAGAAAACTGGCTAAAAAGGGAACTTTCCAGTTACCTATCCATTTCAAAAAACTTCGGCAGAGTTGCTTTTTCAGGAATCTTAGAAGACAGATTAAACCTTACAACTAACAGAAGAACCACTCGCATCCCTTCCATTCAAGTTGGTTTACCTCATATTAAGTATGGCAATTTTGGACTAACGGGAAATATTGCATTCCTCCGTGAATATTCCCAAATTGACACCCTCAACATTAAGAGATGGGGTGCCAAATTTAGTGGGTCGGCGAGCTATAATTTTAGATTGTTCAAATTCTTACGGTTCTCTCTTACAACATATGGCTTTGCAGGTATTGCAGACCACGACACTTCAAGAAATAAGTATCCAGTTATAAAAGGATTTTCTTACTCTGCCAATTCTGGAACGGTATTATACGGCAAAACCGTTTTTGGTATTGGGAAAATAAAATTTTTCACCCACACACTACAACCTTCCCTCTCCTTTTCATACCAGCCAGAAATAGAAAATCCCCAAACAAACTTTTATTTCTTACAATACTCTTCCAAGGAGCGTGCCACCTTAAACGTATCCCTCAATAACAGCTTCGGCGTACAACTGGAAAAAAGAAAGGTTGATGTTATTAATGTTAATTTATCAAGTTCCGCAACAATTTTACCTAAGGACTCATTACCATTCTTTAACAACTGGTTTATAAGCGTTAATACACTTACCATCTTACCATTTAGCATAAGGCTAACCACGACATACCTTAGGGAGACAAAAGAATTCAAGAATCCATCTGTTAATTTATCCTTAAGAACAAGCCTACCCCTCCCGTTTTTCAATTTAGAACAGACAGATACACGGAACAAAATAAGCCTTAGTCTAAATTACACCCTAACAAAGGGAATTTTCATTAGTCAGATGCTCTATGCCAACGGTAACTTCGACTTCGGGAAAAGTTTCAGGGTCTCCTTCTCGGGAAGCTACGACTTTGACAAAAAAGAAGTGGTTTCAAAAAGCTTTTCTATAAGTAAAGATCTGCATTGTTGGGAAGCAAACTTAACATACAACAGCTTTGGAGATAGATGGGATTACAACTTCAAGATTTACATCAAAAAACTTCCAGATGTAAAAATCGAAAAATCCATTTTTGACCTTTTCTTACCCTAAATCTTTCCCTTTGTACCAGTTTAAGTGAACCTCCTTCATCAGTCGCACAAATAGCAGAGCGTTTTCGCTTGTCTTCTTTTCTTTTAAAATTTCGATTACCCAGTTAAAAGGGTTAATAAGATTGAGGGCATACAAATAACCGATCATCGTAAAAATTTCTATCTTACCTTCCTTTAAAAGCCAAATAAGGCGAGGTCTTTCCACCCTCTTCATGAACTCTCTAAACCCAAGGATCTTAAAATAAACCTCTTTCCCATACTTGGTAAGGGGCAAAGTATGAGTAAAGGAAAGTAAAAAGATTGAAATAGCCACCACAAAAGGCTCAATTACCAGAATAGTTTTAGCTAATCCATCACGTATATTTGCCAGCGCCTTCGCAGAAATTACACCCAACACAAGGTAAGTAAAAGCAGCCAGCAAAAAGGTGGTATTCGTTTCAAAGGCATATTTCTTGCAAATTGGCTTTTCAAATCTTAGAGAATCTAAAAGCCTGCTCTTAAAATTATCAGCCCAGTTGGAAAGGTTCTCTAAAACCAGTTCACAATCAACTTTATCTGGGAAATATTCAGGGCTGTATATGACGCCCGTTTTCTGCATAATTTCAATATTTGGCACAAAAAATACCTTATCAAGGATGAACTTTTCATAGGAAAGCAAAGAGGGATCGTTATCGTAATCAACTTTCTTGTGAAACATCAGCTTTCCTCCCTCCTCTAAAATTTCTAAGTATCCCCTTAGAGAAAGACTGTAAAGGGTTGAGATAAGTTCTTGGGGTCCAATATCTTTTGAAACAAGGAAAGAAGCCTCAGCGGGTGTTATGCTTTCAGGTAACTTGTAATCAACCATCGTAGAGAAATAGCCCGGACTAAACAAAAACCAGAAAATCAAAAACAGCAAAAGTGCAGATAAAATGAGCAAACCGGGGTAAATGTATATTGTTCTAAAAAGTAAAAAGGGCAAGATTAAAAAGTAATAAAAAATGAAAAAATAATCGTCTTCAGAAATTGAACCCACAAATGCGGCAATAAGGCCAAAAAATATTAGTAAAAGCTTAAAAGAGGTAGTCGGCATTCCGTAAGCCAATACGTACAAGATAACCGTTAAGAAAAAGGCAAAATAAGTTTTGGGAGTGGCTTTTCTTCTTTCTCTATAACCTGAAGAAAGCTTATAAATTTTAAATAACACAATCTACCTCCTTCTCTTTAAGTTAATTGTAAATCGGAACGCACAAAAAAGCCATACCCAACTTGTGCAAAAAATCACTTGACTATTTAAAGCTAAAGCTTTATCATAAATTCAGCTAAACCAAAAAGGGGGATTTTATGGGAAGGCTCCTTTTCAACCCTGGCCCAACAGAAGTAAGGGAAGAAGTGCTTAAAGCACAAGTTAGGCCAATGATTTCACATAGAGGTAAGGAGTTTCAGACTCTCTATGAGGGGATAATTGAAAAACTCAAGAAAGCACTCAACACAAAAAATCACGTAGTCGTTTTCACCTCTTCCGCAACGGGTGTAATGGAAGGAACAGTCAGAAACTGTGTAAAGGAAAGGGCTCTCGCCAACGTTTGCGGTGCTTTCTCTGAGAGATGGTACAAAATTGTCGGAGAATGCGGAAAAGAAGCTGATGCAATAACCGTTGACTGGGGAAAGGCCATAAAACCCGAAATGGTAGATGAGATGTTAAAAACTGGGAAATATGATACAGTGCTAATTACATACAATGAAACCTCGACAGGTGTAATGAATCCTCTCCCTGAAATTGCAGAGGTTGTGAAAAAATACCCGGATGTTATCTTTGCCGTTGATGCAGTGAGCGCCATGATGGGGGCACCGCTCAACATAGATGAATGGGGCATTGACGTCGTCTTTGCCAGTGTGCAAAAATGTTTTGCATTACCACCAGGCTTAACGGTTACTGTGATAAGCGAAAAGGCCCTTGAAAGGGCAAAAACCGTTAAAGGCAGAGGCCACTATTTTGACTTCGTGGCATATGTCAAAAAATATGAAGAGTCAAAAGAAACCCCTCCAACACCAGCCGTTTCACTACTCTACGCACTCGACTTCCAGCTTGACAGGATATTGAACGAAGGCGTGGAAAACAGAATTAAAAGACACAAGGAAATGGCAAAACTTGCTCAAGAATGGGCAATCGCAAGAGGATTCGGTATGTTCCCTGAAGAAGGATACTGGTCGCAAACGGTATCGGTTATTAACAATCCAAAAGGATATTCAATACCAGACCTCAACAAGCAACTCGAAGCGAAAGGATATAGAATAGCCAACGGTTACGGTAAACTAAAGGATGTTACCTTTAGAATCGGACATATGGGCGACCTCACTCCAGAAGAGACGAAGGGGCTCCTTGCAGCCATTGATGAAATTTGGGGGCTGAAGTAGGGGGTGAAAAATGAAAGTCGCCATCTGTGACAAGATGGAAAAAAGTGCGATTGAAGAATTGAAGAAGCTCGGTGTCGAGGTTGCCGATCTGAGCTCTCTGCCAAAGGAAGAACTCCCTGCCCACCTTGGTGATGCAGACATCGTAATTGTTAGGAGCGCCACTAAGGTTAAGGGACCAGTACTTGAAGCTCTGAAAAACTGTAAATTAATTCTAAGGGGCGGCGTAGGACTCGACAACATTGACGTTGAGGGCGCAAAGGCAAAAGGAATAAAGGTTGACAATACTCCTGAAGCTTCATCTGCATCGGTAGCAGAACTCGCCCTCGGGTTTATGTTTGCACTTGCAAGGCACATTGTTCGCGGAACAGTGGGAATCAAAAATGGACTCTGGGAAAAGAAAGAGCTGGAAGGTTGGGAACTTGCTGGTAAAACTCTTGGAATTCTGGGCTACGGCAGAATAGGCCATGAACTGGCGAAAAGGGCAAAAGCACTTGGTATGAACGTAATTGCCTATAGAAGGCACGAGTTCCAGGATGAATATGCAAAGAGAGTAACCTTAGACGAGCTTTATGCCCAGTCAGATTTCATCTCAATTCATCTGCCACTAACTCCAGAAACAAAATACTTCGTTAATAAAGAAGCTTTTGATAAGATGAAAGACGGCGTGTTCATAATTAACGTTGCGAGAGGCGGGGTAGTCGATGAAAAAGCCCTCTTAGAAGCTCTAAAGTCTGGAAAAGTTAGAGGGGCTGCTCTTGATGTCTTTGAAGTGGAACCACCTGAAGATCCACTTCACAATGAACTAATACAGCACCCGAATGTGATTTGTACACCCCATATCGGCGCAAGCACTTTTGAAGGACAGGCACGAGTCGGTATGGCCCTCGTACAAAAGGTAAAAGATTTCCTCGAGGGTAAGATATAGAAAATAGATGATATACACACCCAGGGAAGGCG